>Ga0075114_10000001_pt1 | contig 392922 bp, 293 predicted proteins | sample AntAceMetag02UKM_FD_69784 | JGI IMG/M metagenome (GOLD analysis project Ga0075114, IMG submission 69784) | Saline lake microbial communities from Ace Lake, Antarctica - Antarctic Ace Lake Metagenome 02UKM | ecosystem: Environmental > Aquatic > Non-marine Saline and Alkaline > Saline | place... | reverse complement strand
CCTGGGAGAAATGCCGCGACGCCGCCCAAGCAAAAGTTAACTGGCAATTCACCACAGCAGACGCCAGGACAAAACTCAAGAGCCTATACCCGTCAATGGATGCGTAACAGAGCACTAGTATCCGATCCTAGGAGATCCTGCTAATGATCAGGAGAATCACGATGGCAACGAGCTTTGTTTGTGAACACACCGCTGAATTCTCGACCGTGCCCTACATGAAGTCTCTCCTTGAGAAGGAATTTGAGCTTGTTGTGCCCGTCTATCCTTGGCTTTCTAGGGAGTTTGGATGCAAATCGCGACGGATACACGGAGACCGTGAATTCCATGTCCTCGTCCTGTTTCCTCGGAGACCCAAGACATCCGATGACAACAGGCTGTATCTGACCATCAATGGTGAGTTGGAGCTTTTCAAGACGGTTGGAGATGATCGCGGAATACCGGTTCTCGCTGGCTGCCCGAAAGCCACGGACTTCTGGGAGTTGGCCCAGTGTAAGGAACAGGTGTGGATAGAGATTGGCCACCCGGACACGCATGAGTATCTGGTCTCCATGGATTCGCTGCAATCGGGGCCTGATACCTGCCGACTAGATGATGCGGACGTTCTCATGCTGGCGTCAACCAGCAAGCAGCACACTATGGATAGCTTTGAGAACTTCGTGCGTGATGCACGCTACTCTCAGCCAGCAAGTTTCTTTGGTGGTCGCTACAAGCCGGTCTATTTCTTGATGAAGAACAAACGGGGGCAGTCAGCGCGCCACGAGGGCGTGGAGGACCAGCGGATGCGAGATCCGTCGGAGGAGTTTTCGGTTCACGATAGCCACCCAAGCGGTGGGAATTAGAGGTGTCCGGTGCCTTTTTTATGACAGTGTTGGGGCCGGTTTGGTACGATGGCGGGGCGGGTTTTTGAGAAGGCTTATGATTGGAGCGGGCGCTCCGGTTCTGGCTATCAACGAGCTCTGGTTTTCTGGAAGGGATTGTATCATGTCTGACGCCTCTCGTGTCGTCTGTTGGTTTCGGTTTGTTGCTGTGATCGGCATCGTTGTCTCTTGTGCCGGGCTGTCGTTGGCTGGCGGTAAGAATGCCGGTCGCATTAAGCCCTATGAGAAGAACCCGCGTTATTGGCAATATCAGGGCGAGCCGGTCATGCTGCTGGGGGGGAGCAAGACGGACCATATTTTTCTGCTCGACGATCTCAAGAGCCATCTCGACGAGATCCATGCGGTGGGAGCGAACTACGTGCGCAATACGATGAGCCAGCGGGAGGGCAAGGAGCTCAAGCCGCACAGGCTATTGGCTACCGGGAAGTTCGACCTCGATCAGTGGAACCCCGAATACTGGAAGCGCTTTGCGAACATGCTGAAGTGGACCGCCGAGCGGGAGATCTTCGTGCAGATCGAGGTCTGGGACCGCTTCGATTTCTCGACGCAGTACTGGGACACCAGCCCCTGGAATCCCGGCAACAACGTGAACTACACCGGCGCCGAGACGGGCCTGGCTGCGCAGTATCCCAAGCACCCGTCGCGGGACTTGCAGCCTTTCTTCCACTCGATTAAAGGCATGCCGCGCTACAACAAGAAGCTGGACCTCATACGCAGGCACCAGGAGGCGTTCGTCGCCAAGATGCTGTCCTACAGCCTGGGCTATGGGCATGTCCTCTACTGCATGGACAACGAGACGTCCACCCCGGCGGTCTGGGGACAGTACTGGATCGAGTTCATCAAGGCCAAGGCGGACGCCAAGGGCGTGACGGTCTGCACGACCGACATGTTCGACGATGCGTTTGAAGGCGAGAAGGCCAAACACACGCCCATCATCTTCCGGGACGCCGAGCACTACATGTTCGCCGATATTTCGCAGGTGAATAGTCGCAACTACAACCAGACGCACTGGGACCGGCTGCTGTGGCTGCTGCAGAAGGTCAACGCCCATCCGCGACCCTGCAACCATACGAAGATCTACGGCAGCGGCTACAAGAGCTTTGGGACGGGCGGGCCTGAGGACGGTGTCGAGCGGTTCTGGCGCAACATCCTGGGCGGCTCGGCCAGTTCTCGGTTCCATCGGCCCGATTCGGGCAATGGGCTCAACGACTTCGCCAAGGGGAGCATCAAGGCGGCGCGCCTGCTGGAGGAGCGAATCAAGTTCTGGGACATCACGCCGCAGATGGGTTTACTTTCGGACCGGGCGAGTAACGAAGCCTACCTCGCGGCCAGGCCGGGCCAAAGCTACGCGCTCTATTTCACCGATGGCGGATCGGTCGGGCTCGATCTGACCGGCGCCCCGGGCCTCTTCGATGTGACCTGGATTAGCGTCTCGATGGGGATAACCACCCGGACCTCGCAGACGGGAGGCTACCGCCAGATGGGCAAGACCATCAAGGGCGGCTCTGTCGTGACGATGACCGCGCCCTACAAAGGCGGCTGGGTTGCCGCGCTCGTGAAAAGATAGTGCAAGGCATCTCCAGAAGGAGAGCGGGGCAACGCAAGGCTGCCCCGCCCTCGATGGTTCTTAGCTTGCACGTGACGTCATGCCATTGTTGGCGTTATGGCCTTAGAACGGTTTGTGCGTTGGTTCTGTCTTCCCGGCCAGCCAAAGAACCTCTTCCTGAGCCAACTCCCGATTGTAGAGCCGGAACTCGTCCATCGCGCCGGTCCAGAATCCCGTCCCATCGACTTTGGAGCCGAGCGTAAAGGCGGTCACTCCGGTCATGGGTCTGGTCAGGCCCGTGCCGCTTTGCCAGAGCATGCCGTTGCGATAGATCTTCTGCTCACCCGTCTCGGCATTCTTGGTGAAGGCCCAGTGAATCCAGGCATCGGCATAGTCATCGACTCCGGCGGCCTTGGAGATCCGGTCGAAGTCAGTCGTATCGCCACCGGTGTCGAAGTACAGATTGCCATCACTCCAGGGCACGTGGGCGGACATGACTCTTGTCGTGTCGACGGCGGGATCTTGATACGCCGTGAACGTAAAGGGGCTCTGTGCTACTGTCGAGTCGATATACATCCACACCGATACGGTCGCCTGCTGTTCGATCGTACTCCACGCGGCGGGGGGAATGCTTACCGAAGAACTGTAACCATTGAATCCCAAAGCCGAACCGGATTTTCCATCTTGCCAGATGGGGTCGACAATCGTCCCATCATTGCTGTTGTCGGAGAGGTCAGTCGCCACCGTTCCGGAGGCGTCATCAAAACTCCAATGGCCCGCCAGATTGGCGTTGTCCGGCTCCGTGGGCGTGAGATACTCCGGCGTCTCGGGATAGAGTCCGATGTCGTCGATGTACACGACACCGGAGGCCCCGGCGCCCTCGACGCCGATCGTCAAAGACGTAACGCTGCTCAGGTTGCCGCCGACCGTGGATAGATCGATGTTCCAGGGCAACCACCCGGTTCCGGCAATGTCACCGGCGTCGCCATCGTAGGCGACCTTGGCGCCGTTGATCTTGACGTACAGTTGACCGGTATTCTGGACGGCGCCCCGGAAGTAAAGCGAGAGGCTCTTGATGCCGCTGAGCGTCCAGTTCTGGGCCGGGAATGTATACTCGGCCTCGGAGATCCCGGCGTTGGTGTTGTCATAGAACAGCGGCATGGATTGGGCGCCATTGTTGACGATGGTCTGCTCGGCAAACGGCGATTCGATATGCCCGACCGTCGAGCCGTTACCGGGCATCTCGTAGCCGTCGATCCAGGTCAGGAAGATGGCTTCGCCGGCGTCGATGTCGTCGGTATAGCTCTCGAAATCCTCGACGACAGTATAGGTCTCCGTGGAGAAACTCCAGATCGCGCCTGCCCAGGTGCCGATCGCCTCGGCGTCGTTGACCTCGTCGATCTTCCAGTAGTAGGTCGTCGCCAGATCCAGGACGCCAGGGTCGACCGTGGTCGCGCTGGCCGTGTCGATCTGTTCCAGGGCGTTGGGATCGGTGCTCAGATAGACCTCGTGCGAGACGCCTTCACGGCCGGCCCGCCAGCTCAGATCGGCATCTGGAGCGACATCCACAGCGCCGTCGGCCGGCTGGGGCTCACGCGCCTGGACCGGGATGTACAGGAAACGTACTTCACTCAAGCCGTACTGGCCCATTCCGCCGTAAGCGCTGTTGACGGTGATCTTGATGTACTGGGCCGCCACACCGCCGAAATTAACGGTCGTGTTGGCTGCATAATCTGCTTTCGTCGAGGCTTGGTTGAACGTCACATCACCCAGGACCGCCCAGTCGGCACCATTTTCGGAGTACTCGATCGTGACGTCCTTGAGTCCAAAGCCGAGCAGGAGTTCCACCTGCACATTGTAGTTCCAGATAAGCATTTCGTGCAGCTTGTACACGCCGTCGAACTCGAACGCGATGGTCAGAGGCTCATCACCGACGGGCTTGGCCAGCCACATGTCGGCGCTATCCACGGAGTGTTCGCCGTTCTCGTTCAGACCGGAACCGTCAACCATGCTTTCAGGAGCCGCGCCACTCTGTGGGGCGCCGTTGCTCGTGGCGACAACGTCCTGGACGGGATAGGCCAACGGCTCAACCGTGAAGCTCCAAGTCTCACCTTTGAAAATCGTTTTGTCGGGCGCGCCATTGACTTCGTCGATGCGCCAATAGTAGGTCTGGCCATACGCGAAGACACCGTCAAGATCATAGGTCGTCGCCGTCTGATCCTGACTGACCAGTACATCCAACGGATTATCTCGGCTGGCGTCGTTGACGTCCTCGAACACCGTACCGAGGTACACATCATGAGTGACGGCGCATTCACCTGGTATCCAACTAAGTATAGCATCACGAAGCACGTCTACTGAACTGTCTTCGGGACTGTCGGCAGTGGCCTGTTCAAAAGCCAAACCGTTCATGGCCGCTTGAATTTCCTCCATGGTCAGGGCATGGTCATATATCTGCACATCATCGATGGCTCCGTTGAAGAAGGAATAACCATCCTTTCTGCTTGCCATCCTGACCGGTTCATCGTTCAATATACCGAATTCGCCGGATTGCGCAGCGCTTCCGGCTGGCTGTCCATCAATGTAAAACTCTACCGAACCACCTTCTACCAGTGTCGCGGCAACATGAAGCCACTGCCCCGGTGCGATAGTGGATTCGGACGTATAGAAGATATGATCTGTATTCTCCGCTGTCTGGTGTCCAAGCTGTAATTCCCCGTTCGGAGTGGTTCTGAATTCAAAGTTGCCCGGATAGTTGTCCGGCGCCGCACCACTGGGCCCTTTTGCCACGATAAAATAATAGGTCCCTACATCATTTAGATTTATCCAGGCGGCAATCGTTACAGATTCGCCCAGATCAAATACCGGATTATGCGGTACTTCCACCATATCGTCTGCACCGTCAAAACTCAGTGCACCACGACCAATAGTCCCTGTGATCCACGTTGGGCCCCCTACGAGGGCGCCGTTATTGCCGTTACCGGATTTGTCGGTGGCAATATCACCTGCACTTTCATCAAACTTCCAATTTCCTACTAAGTCGGCATTCACATGGCTGGCCAGCAGACTTAGCACCAGGACACAGGAAACCAAATAGATCAGCTTTCTACACATGGCGGTTCCTCCTTCAACATAGGTCAGGGAAATACCTTACGCTACTGTCAAACTCCGCCCGCCGATGCAATGCCGGCGCTGGAGACGCAGACGGCATGGGCGCACGCTGCAAATCGGAGACAACACTCAGTGTATGCGATCCTTAAGAGTTGCTCTCACCTCCTTTCGCACGAAACGGTTTGGCAAGGGAACGAAGCGCGGTAGGGTGGCTTTTTGACCTGCGCGGTCTGACAGCGCAGCAAGGCTATAACGCGTGGGTTGAGAACCCACCCTACGGACTACCGCGAACCTCCGCGCCTGGAAAGGTGTACCCACCTCAGGTAACAATCCGGAGAACCGTCATCCCAGGCGTCTTCTCTATGTTAAACTTTGGCGGGCTCCGTCACCAAGACAAATCTTGCCCCGTGTCGATGTTTCTATCCCATTGGGCCCGTAGGAGGACTTCGCTGTGCCGACAATTCGAGGCGGTCAGGGCGCGAAGACGTCGACCTGCCAGGGGCCTTTGGCCTGCCCGTCGAAGGTCAGGGTGGCCTGGAGACGCACATTGCCTTGGCGAACGGGAATGGCGTAGAAGCTGCACTCGCTGACGCCGGGCAGGAGGGTGGTCGTCAGCGTCTGAGTGCCCATCTCCAGGGTGGCTCGGCCCTTGACCTTGGTCTCGCCGAAACGCAGGCGGACCTCGTATTCACCGGCGCCGGCGGCATAGAGGGCCCAGTAGCCGTTGGAATCGCCCCCCCAGGGCCTGCCCTTGAGATGGCGCCAGTCCTGGCGGGTCAGGACGACGGGGTCCTCGTGGGTCGTGCCGATATGGATGCGGGGCGGGTCGTAGTTGCCCGGCCGCGTACTGCCCACATCGCCGAACCAGGCTTCATACGCCTTGAGCATCTTGCGCACGACCTCGGGACGCTCCTTCGCAAGATTGTGCTCTTCGAGTGGATCGTTCTCCATGTCGTAGAGTTCGAACTGGGCATCTCCGACGAAGGACTCCTTGCCGAACCCGCTGGCGTGCAGAAGTTTCCACTGTTGCGAGCGGGCGGCGAAATGGTGATACCGCACGGGTCGGTCGCCCCGGTGGGCCTGGATGTAGATCGTCCGGTCGGGCCAGTTGGGCCATTGGCCTTTGAGCAGGGGCAACAGGCTGCGACCGTCGAACTTCAGGTCGCCAGGTTTCGGGACCTCGCACGCCTCCAGCAGGGTCGGCGCGACATCGATGTGGGCCGCGATGCGATCGGACGAGTGTCCCGCCTCGATCACGCCGGGCCACTGCACATAGAAGGGCGAGCGAATCCCGGCCTCGTGGACGCCGCCTTTGGCGCCCTTCATGCCCGCGACGTAGCGCCGTCCGTCCGGGCCATTGTCGACCAGGAAGATCACGATCGTGTTGTCCGTCAGATGCAGGTCGTCGAGTTTCTCGAACAACCGGCCCATGTTCTGGTCGACATTGTCGATCATCGCAAAGATGCGGGCCCGCACGTCCTCGTTGCACTTGCCCGTGAGCGGATGTCCCTCGTCTTGGGGGAAGTTCTCGTTGCTCAGGTCTTGCTGTTTGTAGTAGTCCAGCAACTCGGCCGGCACGTCGTGGAAGGGGCCATGCGGCGCGTTGGTCGGGATGTAGGCGAAGAAGTTGCGCTTCTCCCGGCGGCACTGCTCGATCCAGTCCAGGGCGTTGTCGAAATAGATGTCCGTGCAGTAGCCTTTGAATCTACTCTCCTTGCCGTTCTCGAAGAGGATCGGATCGGTGTATTTGCCTTCCCCGCCGGGCGGGTCCGAAGGCTGGCCGATCCCACCCCCACGGTGGACGAGCGACTGCTCGAATCCCTGGTCCATGGGCCGCATGGGATAGCAGTCGCCCAAGTGCCACTTGCCGAAAATGCCGGTCGCATAGCCCGCGTCGCGCAGCATCTCGGCGATCGTGACCTCCTCAGGCTCCATCATGGCGCGGCCCACGAACGTATCGATCGCCCGCGTGCGGTAGTTGTAGCGTCCCGTCATCAGGCACGCCCGCGTCGGGGCGCAGACCGGATGAACGTAGAAATTCTCCATGGACCCACTGCGGGACGCCATCGCGTCGATGTGGGGCGTGCGCAAGATGGGGTTGCCCTTATGACCGAAATCGCCGTACCCCTGGTCGTCGGTCATGACGAGAATGACGTTGGGATGATCCTTGGCGCCGGATCGACCGCCGAACGAGCGGCATGAGGTGGCAACTGTCGCAACGCCCAGGCACGCGGCCTTCAAAAACGCTCGTCGCGAGCCAATACGATCCTTCATGATGAGTTCCTCCAGTCCATTGTCGGCTCCGAAACAACCTGACCGATCCATCATACGCCCCCGACCTACTCCCTGCAAGGGACATCTGCTCCCTCGGAGAGTCTCTTTGGACAGGCCGTTGGCCTTCGACAGGTCCAAGCTGGCGGAGAAGCAGAGAAAGGGCTGCGAGCAATGCCCACAGCCCTTTTGCCTCTACGTGCTATGCCCCGCACTTGAAATCCACATCCTTCTGTCGTTGTCTCAGAACGGCTTGAAGAGCGGCGTTGTTCGGTCGGCCAGGCCCATCACTTCGGCGTAGGACAGGACGCGATCATAGAACCTCACGTCGTCGATCTGACCAGTCAAAGCACGCTCAAACGCCGCACCATTCAGCCAGATGCCCAGGTGGCCCTCGCCAAAGTTGAAACTCTCCGGAGCGGCTGTCGGGATGCGGGAACTCTCCTGGATGCCATTGACGTACAGATTCGTCTCGACCCCCGAGACCGTGACGGTGACGTTGTACCACTGGTCGACCTCCACCAGGGTCGAACCCCGTAAATCGCCGCCGGCCAGACCATTGACCCCGGCCGAGAAGACACCACCGTTGCTGACGTGCAGGTGGACGTCACCGGCGTCCCAACCGTTGTTGTGGTAGAGGGCGAAGAATCCGCTGGTCCAGGTGATGTCGGTTCTCATCCACAGAGAAATGGTCATCTCCGCGGCCGTTCCGGTGCCCAGCGCCGGCACCCTGATGCCATCGCCCAGACCGTCCAGACTGGCCACCGAAGCCCGGGCGGGGTTGCTCGTGATGAATGCGTCTCCCACGGCTTCGGCATGGTTGCCGTTGCCACTGCTGTCCTGGAAATCGCTGTTGAGTTCATAGTAAGCGGCCAGGCCCGCCGGGTCGGGTTCCACCGGTTCGACCATCTCGCTTTCCTGCGGGTACAGCCGAATGTCATCGACATACAGCACGCCGGAAGCGCCGGCGCCTTCGACGCCGATCGTTAGGGTGGTGACATTGCTTACGTTGCCCAAGGTGGCCACGTCGATCGTCCAGGCCAACCAACCGGAGACTTTCAGATCGTCGGCCGAACCGCCGTAGACCACCTTGGTCCCGTTGACTTTGAGATACAGTTGACCGGTAGTGTTACCCGCATCGCCGGCGAACGCCAGTGACAGCGACTTGATGCCATGCGCGGTCCAGTCCATCGGGGCATCGAGGGTCCGCTCGGCCTCCGAGACCGTGACACCACCGGCGTTGTCGAAGAACAGGGGCATCGACTGGCCACCGCCATGGACGATGGTCGTCTCGGCGAACGGCGCTTCGAGGTGACCGACCAATGAGCCGTTGTTGTTGATCTCGTAGCCGTCGATCCAGTTCAGGAAGATGGCTTCGCCTGCTTCGATGTCGTCAGTGTAGCTCTCGAAGTCCTCGACGACGATATAGGGTTCCGTGGAGAAACTCCAGACGGCGCCTGCCCAGGTGCTGATCGCCTCGGCGTCGTTGACCTCGTCGATCCGCCAATAATAGGTCGCTCCCAGATCCAGAACGCCGGGGTCGACGGTGGTCGTACTGGTCGTATCGATCAGTTCGAGAGCATCGGGGTCGGTACTCAGATAGACTTCGTGCGAGACCGCTTCGCGACCGGCTCGCCAGGTCAGATCGGCGTCCGCCGCGACATCCACGGCACCATCCGCTGGTTGCGGCTCACGTGCCTTGGCCGGGATGTGCAGAAAGCGCACTTCACTGAGACCATACTGAGGTACAGGAAGCACTCCCCAGCCGCTGTTGATAGTGATCTTGACGTACTGGGCTGCCACACCGCCGAAATCAACGGCAGTGTTGGCCGTGTAAGTCGCCTGCGCCGTGGCCTGGTTGAACACTACATCACCCAGAACCGTCCAGTCCTCGCCGTCCTCGGAGTATTCGATCGTGACATCCTTGAGTCCGAAGCCGAGCATCAGCTCGAACTGTACGTTGTAGTTCCAGACCAGCATTTCGTGCAGCTTGTAAACGGTATCGAACTCATACTCGATGGTGAGTGGATCGCCCGCAGGAGTGCCCATCCACATATCCGTATTCGTCGTAGAGTGCTCATCGCCGTTGCTGAGCCCCGAACCATTGACCGTATTGACCGGCCCTTCGCCCGCATTGGAGGGGGCGTTACTGGTCGCCGTCACGTTCACGATCGGATAGGCCAACGGCTCGACCGTAAAGCTCCAGACGTCACCGGTGAAGATCGTATTGTCGGGCGCCGCGTTGACCTCATCGATGCGCCAGTAGTATGTCGTCCCAAATTCAAGGCGTTCAGGAATTACATAGTCTGTGTCATCCTTAGCTTGACCTTGACTGCGTAGCACGTCCAATGGACCACTGACCGTCGCCTCGCTTACGTCATTAGCATTCGCGCCGAAATACACGTCGTGGGTGACATCATAGGGACTTGAGGTCCATTCCAATGTCACATTTCGCGGTACATCGGGCGCCTTATCCGCAGGACTGGGATCGGAGGCAAAACCTTCTCCAATATTCAACATGACCTTCTTAATCTCTGCCTCCGTCAGCACCACGTTGTATAGACGAATGTCATCCATCAGTCCAAAGTAACCCTGCCCGGCGGCTCCGCTGGCGCCGAATTGCATGGTGCCGGCACTCGTTTCTATAGGACTGGGGGTAGTAGAAGTCCCGCTCTGGAAAAGCTCACCATTAAGGTAGATCCGTTGGTCGCCTGGGGTGAAGGTGAAAGCCCAATGCGACCATTGAGATACCCATAGATCACTGGCGCCGCCCCGGTTTATACGAGAAACCGGGCTCCCAATGTCAAAATAGATGCCGCCACTCCAGGGGATATGTAAATTGAGCCCGGGACCGGCCCGCACGGTAACGGACGTTTGAGTTACGTTCTCAGTGTACGCCCACATGCAAAAAGTGACTTCTGTCGCGGCACGTGCGCCCCATGCCGTGTTCCAGCAATCACCCGGAACAGACAGCAATCCCTCGCCGCCAAATTCTATGGCGCCTTCGATTTGTCCGGCGGCCCAGTCGGCATCGCCCGACAACGTCCCGTCATAGCCGCGTCCAGACGAGTCTGCCACTGTGGTGCCGGAGCCTTCGTCGCATTTCCACCAACCCACAGGGTCCGCAGCCTGGGCGACTGAACTGGTCAAAACCAGGCCCAGCACCAAGACCAAAGAAATTGGATAACTCACTTTCTTGAACATGCCGTTCCTCCTTCACAAAAGCGATGGGGCCACAGTGTCCGTATGTTGGCAACGTACCACGACGTCAAAGAACTTCACGGACATGCGCATTCACACGTTTAACCGGGATTTCCCATCTACCTCCATAGATAGTGCTCCTGCACGCTATAGATTTCATGATACCACCATGCTCCCCTCAGTTTCAATGGTTTTGGGCGTCCATCTGGCCATTCTCGCGGGTAAAACGGTGGAATCTGGCAGAAACACAAAGGTTTTACCACTCGCGCGACAGACGTAGATCCCGGGTTTCTGCATCGCCAGACCGGGTCTTTCACAGACCGCGGATCTTTGCGGTTTCCGGCGACCCATAGGAAAAGGGGCCGGTGTTGGACCCGGCCCCTCTGTTGGGTGACGTGCAGATTGCCTTGCGCGATCAGTTCCACGGATCGTTGAGATGCCAGTCCAGGCCGCGCATACCCATCCAATACTTCTCATGCAGGCTGTAATCGAACTGGAGGACCCCCTGCAGCACCTGGCCGTCGCGCAGCGTCAGTTTGTAGTCGACGGTCGGGATGTTCTGATGGCCTTCCCAGTGCCCCTCGGTCTCGCCTCTGGAAACATCGCCCAATTCGATGGTCTCGATGGGATTGTCCTTGAGGTTCGTACAGATCCATTGGACCCAGGCGGGATAGTTCGTGTAGACGCAATACTCCGGCTCGATGAAGTCCCTCCAGGCGTCCGGGGCCGTGTAGTCGGCGTCGCGCACGGCCTCCAGGAGTCGTCTGGCTGCGGCCAACAGTTCGGTCGGCTCGGCAGCGACCTGACCGAAGAGCTGTTCGATCGCCACGGCCTTGTCGAGACCATTGGCCAGCGAGACCGCTCCGAACGCCTTGGTCGCGCCAGGCTCAATCTCAATGACCGCGCCGAGCACGTTCGCATAGAGCAGTGACTCTGTATCCAGGGAGAGGGTGACTACGCCGGGGACGATATTACGAAGTGTGAAGCGGCCATCTTCATCCGTCCCGATCCGGTGATTGGTTCTGGTCCCATCGGCATAGGCCAATCGACAGGTGAACCGCCCGCTGGGTACGGGAGTGCCTTGTTCGTCGAGCAATTGCCCGGTCAGTGTCGCCGCCTCGACCATGACGATCTGGATCGGCTGCATGATCGCGGCCGGCGCGGGCTTGATCCTGGCCTTGGTCTCCGCGACGAACCGCCCTGAACGATCGGCGCCGCCGATGTACTGCGTGTCGCCGGAATAGAGATAGAGCACGGCCCAGCCATCGGCGTCGGAAACGGTTCCTTCGGTCCAGCCGCCGCCATCCGGGGACCAGGTGGCGCTGGCGATAATCCCGGGCAGGGGGTTGCCATTGGCGTCGAGATACTGCACCCGCTGTTCCGCCAGGTCGTCGATTTGGATCTCGACATCTTCCAAGGGCACGCCTGGCGTCACGCTGATTGTGGTTCGTCCGATGCCCCGGTCGTAGCGCAGGTTGTGAGGGAGATACGCGGTGAGTTTGTGTTCGCCCGGCGCGACGCGCCGAAAGTGGAAGTTCCCTTCGATATCGGCTTCAACCATCGTGTCCCAACTACCGTCCAGGCGAACCATCAGTCCCCCAAGCCCCAAGCTTCCGCCCCCGGCGATGAGCCTTCCTGAGACGCCGGAGTTCTCCGCGATCAGCAGATCATCGGCTGCGATCGTCTCGTTGTCTTTCGCTCGGATACTGTAGTTGGCGGCTTCCTTCAGGTCGACAGTGGGATCGAGGCGGGCAAAGACCTGGACCTTGCCCCATGAGTCGATGAAGCGATCGTTCTTACGTGTGTAGAAATCGACGATGCTCGGCTCTCCCGGGATTCCCGAGAGGACATACTGTCCGGCTGCGTCGGTCCGGGTCGTGCCGATCAGGCCGCAGGGGAACCCACGCACCGATACTTCGCAGTCCGGCACGGCCTGACCTTGTCCGTCGACGACGCGCCCGGCGACCGTTCCGCAGGCCGGCAGGGTCAGTGTTCCCAGATCGTCCCTCTCGAGAAGGCCCCAGACGAACATCGCACCTTGGCCCCGCTTGAGGATGGTCAGCCAGGGGCTGCGCGACAGATACTCTCTGGGCTCTGCGGCGATCCACAACTCGAACTCACCGCCTTCATTCGTGGTCGTCTGCCCCAGGGCGCCGAAGAAGTTCCAGTCGCCGTTGTAGCCGTTCTGCACGCGTAACAGCGCTCCACGGACCGGGCGCCCATCCGGGTCCTGGAGGACGCCGCTGACTCGACGGCCCGCGCCGAGTGCGAAATCGCAAGCGAACTCCGTAGCGTCCGGCGTGACATAGGGTCTGATGTACTGGGGCATGGTCTCGTAGCCTGGAGCGCTGGTGTAGAGGCACATCCTGTCCTTGCCTTTGCGAGGCCCGGTGGTGGTCAGTGGAGTCCGGATCTCCAGCATGTACCGCCCGGCCTCATCGGTCAGCGTTTCGCCCTGAGGACAGCGCTCGAACGAATCGGGGTCCTTGAGTTGCCGGACCACGATGTGGGCCCGCACCTTGGCGCCGGCGATCGGTGTTCCTGTTTGCTTGTCTGTTACAACGCCTGATGCGGTGACCGTCACCGGGGCGCTCTGCAGCGAGAAACGCACGTGCATTCCCCGATTTGGGCTCTGGGCGAGTCCGTCCGGAGCGGTGAGTTGGATCAGCAACATCAATATGGACCCTAGACAGCACTTGCGACACATCGTCATTCTCCTATCCCAGCGGGGCGTGCCCGCTCGTTATCTCTGTGATCGTTGGTGTGGTCTCTTGGGGATTGCTGGTCACTGGCGCGCGCTCGGACCTCAATCCCTCCTTTACTCATACACGGCAAGCGTTTGGGCGTCGGCTGCGACAGTGACGATGAGCCGACCGAGTCTTTCAAATCTCTCGATCACCTCGCCCTGCACGGCGTCCACGACGGCCGATCTCGGCAGCGCCAACTGCAGTAGCGTCACCGACCCAGCGGATGCGGGCGGCGTGCTGAACTCATAGGTCTTGCCATCTTCGACACGGAAGAGTCCCGTAGCATGAGGTATTCTCAGAACGATATGGGTAACGTCGCCCGCGGCCTGGGGTCGCTTCGATAGGTCCACATGGACCGTGCGGCCCTTGGCGCGGGTCTCAACCTGGGCGCCATCCTGCGTATAGGCCTTCACACGAAAAGCGGGGTACTTCAGACGCAGGGAATAGACATGGCCCGCCTCGACGTGGAATGTGCTGAGCGGTACTACTGCCCATACGTTGGAATTGACGTAGTCGACAATCATTGGCATGTTCGCTTGCGCCCCGGTCCGCCTGGCGCGGTGCTGGGTCTCCTGCAACAGGCGGCGCAGTTCGTTGACCTCCAGCACATTGGATTCGACCTGCGGTGGGCGGCCTTCCTCGGTTGTGCTCACCATGCCGGGCAGGAGATGCGTAGAGACACCGCCCGAAGCGACTTCGATGGTCCCGGAGTGCAGGTGCACGCGTGTCTGTTTGACGCCCGTAGGTTTCTCGACCACGCGCACGTCCAGGGTCGTGCCCAGGATCTTGATCGCCGTGCCGGGTGCTTCGACCGTCAGATACTGCCTCTCGGGCTGCTTCTGAGCGGCGATGGCGACGGCGCCCTTTGTCAGTCGAACGATGTGTCCCTGTCTCTGATGGTCGAATTGCATGATCGTTCGCGGCTGGGGCGTCACGCGGCTCTGATCCGTCAGGACCACCTGGGCCGTCGTCCCGGACTGGGTTTGGACCCACTGCTCGGTGTGCAGGCTTCTCGGCCCTTCGGCCAGTTGCACGCCGTCACCATTTCTGACGAGCACCAGACCACGGATCTCGGTGAGCGTGCCGATTGGCTCATTGCTGTCGATCAGACTCTGTCTTGCGACCAGGAGCGCCATGGCCAGGACCGCCGCGGCGGCTGCGACTCTGACGAACCAGCGTCTCCGCATCCTCATCCGGCGCTGTTGCTGTACTTGCCTGTCCACGGCCAGGACCAGACGTTGCTCAAAATCCGGAGTCACTTCATCGCGATCCATTGAGAACATCTCCGCGAGATTGTGCTCCAATGCATCCTGTTTGTCGTCGTGGTTCATAATAGCGCCTCACCACCTTGGTTGCCCAGGCGTTTCGTCTGGGAGAGCAGGGCGTTCTTGAATGCTCGCCGGGCTCGTGAAAGCGATGATTCAATGGCCTTCTCCGTCTGGCCCATGGCCTCGGCAATCTCCGAGACCTTTTTGCCCTTGAGGTATTTCAGTGTTAGCACATCGCGATGGTTCGGACGCAGGCCGTACAAGGTCTCATGAATCAGCCAGCGTACTTCTTTGCGGGCCATGACTTGTTCGGGGATCGGCGCCGCGTCGATCTGCTCCAGGCTCGTACGCGCCGGGCCGTCGATAGCGGAGAAGCGGATATGCCTGGCGTCCTGGTTCAGCAGCGTGATTCCTTCATTGCGACAGATCCCCTTGAGCCAGTCCACCAGTCGCCCACGCGTCGAATCGTATCGATGGATGGATCGTACCGAGCGGGTCAGCGTTCGCTGGACGACCTCTTCGGCCTGCTCCTGGCCGCACATGAAACTGGCTTGTACGAAAGCTAATAGCATCGGCGCGATCTCTCGACAGAGGGTCTCCCAGGCGGTTGAATCCATGGAGACCAGCTTGTTCACCAGGGCTTGCTCTTCATCTGTGCCCATCAACACCTCAGGTCGTTTCCTTTTCAGGTCCTTCATCTCTTATACCGCGCCGAAAGCAACTATCCTTCGCGGAAAATGGACGCCAAAATCAGCGTTGACACAGGAGGCGGCCCCGGTACGATGGCCTGTTCAATCGGTGTGCACGAAGCAGGACCGATAACACAGGGCTGCGTGCAGGGCACGCGCCGGTACCAGGTGGCATCGAAATTCCGGGAGGTTTCACATGAGAAGGACTGGGACAGGACTGGCGGTAGCGTTGTTGATGTTGGTCGGCTTGGCGACCCAGACGCTCGCTCAAGAGGGGGCGCTGACGCAGGAATGCATTGAGCAGATGCGTGAGGGGCTTGAGATGGACGCCAACGCGCGGGCCATTCGCAATGCCCTGACCAACACGAGCATCAAGTCGATCGCGGAGAACCGCGACGTCCTGGTCGATCACGACAAGAAGTTCAGTCACAAGATCAAGACCAGCGGCATCAGTAACCAGAAGGGCAGTGGGCGCTGTTGGATGTTCGCCGGCTTCAATACGATCAAGCCCGTGCTGATGAACAACCTCGATGTGAGCAGCTTCGAGTTCTCGCACATCTACCTGCAGTTCTGGGACAAGATGGAGAAGGCCAATACGTTCCTCGAATACATGATCGAAATGCGCGACAGGGACTGGCAGGATCGGGAAGTGGTGTTCTACTTGAAGTCGCCCGCGCCGGACGGTGGGTACTGGGAGAACTTCGTCGATCTGGTCGAGAAGTACGGCGTGATACCCAAGGAGGCGATGGCCGAGACCGCCAGTTCCGAGAGCACCGGCATGATGAACAAGGCGCTGGCGCGGGTGTTGCGTCAGGATGCGATGGAACTGCGCGAGATCTACAAGGAGACCGGTTCGGTCCGGAAGATGCGCGAGGCCAAGCCGGCGATGATGGCCGAGGTGTACCGCATTCTGGTGTTGAACCTGGGCGAGCCGCCTGAGGAGTTCACCTGGCGTTATAAGGGCAAGACCGACGACGACGATGAGGATGATGAGGACGAAGCGGACGACGAAGAGGAAGACGCCGACGACGATGAGGATGATGGCGACGAAGGCGATGCGGATGAAGAGGACGAGGACGATGGCTACGATGTCGAGCAGAAATGGAGCGAGCTCGGACGCTACACGCCCAAGGCGTTCTACGACGAGTTCGTCGGTCTGGATTTGAGCGAGTACGTCAACATCGCGGACGACCCGATCCGGCCCAAGGGCGGGCACTACGAGGTCGGCGGCACCAAGAACCTCCACGATGGAGACAGCGCTCACTACGCCAATGTCGATATCGATACTCTCAAGGAGATCGTGCAGCGCGTGCTGCTGGACAACAAGGTGGCCTACTTCGCGGCCGACGTGTCGCCCGACCAGGACAGCACCAAGGGGATCATGGCCCGCAATCTCTACGATTACGAGTCGATCTACGACCTGGATATGGAGCTGAACAAGACCGAGCGGCTCATCCTGCGCGACAGCACGATCAACCATGGCATGGCGTTCATCGGCGTCGATCTTCGCGACGGCGAGCCGGTCAAGTGGCTGGTGGAGAACAGTTGGGGCAGCAGCCGGGGCAGCGGCGGGCTCTGGACCATGTACGATGATTGGTTCGAGGACAACGTCTACAACATCATGGTCCATCGGGATTATGTGCCCGACGAGGTCCTGGAAATCCTCGAGAAGCCGGCCCAGAAGTTGCCCGTCTGGGACCCGATGTGGTAGCGTGAGCTTGAACGCTTGCACCTGGTCTATAGAAGAACATGATTCGCGACCTGATAGCCTGGCTGTCAGGTCGCGTTTTCTTTCTGGTGTCTTATAGCGTCGTTACAGCGACAGGGTCTGCTCGAAGGTGGCTTTGAGTCGCTCGGTCTTGGTGAAGATGTTCGTGGTGATGCTCATCGTCGCCTGGCCCGGCCCGGCGCCATGGATACGCACGTCGAGCGAGCCGAGCTGCGTATCGAACATGCTTTGGCCTTTGTAGCGAGCTGAGACGCTGAGCATGCCCTCCAGTTGCGTCACCGTGCCGGTCATGACCACGGGTGTCCCCTGCGTCTGGGGATTCACGCCGGTGCCGCTGAAGCGCAGCGCGCCGCCCGGAGCGATTGACCAGCGGGCATTCTCGAAGATCGAGCGCAGCTTGGCTTCGGCCTGCGCTTTGGGCTGGACATCCCAGTTCATGCCCACCGGGCCCATCAGCCCGCCCCCGCCTTGCGGCTTGCACTCCCACGAGATGGTCTCGATCTGCGTGATCTTGCCGGCCATTCGATTGCCCGCGACGTCGGCCAGGCGGATGGGTTTAGCGACGGTCGCCTGGGCGGGTGTCCCGGCGCCGCGCAGGATGGCGACGCCCAAGGGGCGCAGCCGTTCGCCAAACGGCCAGCGGGCCTGGCGCGAGCCGTCGAGCTTGAGCAGGAGCAGTCCCCCGGTCCCGGTAACACCCTTGACGTACATCTCGGGATCGGCGACGAGGTAGGTGTCGTCCGACCACTGGGCGGCGCCGTGGGGACGGCGCAGGGGACCCGAGCTTTCGGTCGGCGTCTTGAACGTCAGGTCCTCAAACCGTCCGTCTGGGTGCAGAACAAACACGCCGCCATTGACGACCGATTTGCTGGTGCGTTTGTGGGGGTGGTCCGTGGGACGATATGATCCCGTGTAGACTGTTTCCGTTCGTTTGGAGACGGAGCCGGCATCGACGAGCACGGCTCGCCCGGCCGAATCCACGAAGACCTGGCTGGCCGTACGCCAGTACGTATCGTGTTCGGCGCCGCCCGGCGTGCGGTTGGCCACGAGGGCACGGATGGCCGGCGTCCTGCCCTGCGCGTTCACCTGGTACAAGCCGCCCTGGTTTTTCCAGGTGCGGATGGGCACTTGCCGCCCGGTCGAGTTGCCCACGCCGGTGCCGGGGAGCACGCCGGGGGGCAGGTTCAGCATCTGTCCACCCGTGACGGTATCGAGATAGTTGGTCGCGAGGATCAGGCCCTGCTTCGAGCCGGTCGCGGCCGAAATCTTGTGGAGGGGCTTGCTGCGACCATCGAAGAGATGTTGGAGCGAGCCATTGGCCTCGAGACGCCAGAGGCCTGTCACGGTGTCGGCGATCAGGAGCCTGCGGTCGGCGTCCAGGCCCAGGCTGACCGGATTGCCGAAAGGGCCATTGTCATTGGTGCCGCGACCCTGGAACGCCAGGGTGGGCGTTCCGTCAGCACTGATCCGCCAGATCTTGGTCGTCTCCGTAATCAGCTTGGGCTGGTCGATGACATAGAAACACCGGCCGGCGGGGTCGGCGATGATCGCCTGGGGGCTGTGGAATTGGGCGGCGCCGTAGGGTCTGGGTTGTTGACCCACCAGGCGGTACAGATTGGGTTTGTACTTGGCGATGAATACCACGAGGTCACGCTGGCCCGTAGGCGGCGTGATATTGGCCTGGGCCACGATGGCGCCCAGGAACAGGATCGCGGCTGCACCGACCATGAATGATCGCCAAATCTGATTCCGCATCGAAGTTGCCTCCCGAATCCACACAATGCTTCTCTCGATACAATCAGCGTCATTCTAGTGAAGGATGATGGCGGATTCCAGGCTTTTGTCGGTCGGGAATAGAAACAGGGCCGGATGGTTTGTGTCATCCGGCCCTGCGGGTAATCTACGAGGGTGTTTCCTGCCAATGCGTTGGGAAACCGAACTCACGGCTCAATGGTGACCACGCCGGCCGACAGGGCGGGCAGCGTGAAGCGCAGCGCACCGTTCTCGATACGGACCGGCGCCGGTTCGGCACGAACGGTGTGGGGTCGATCCAGCGTGTTACGCGCCGCCAGCGATCCGGGCGCGACCAGTTGCATCGCGGCGCTGGCGGGGACGTTTCCACCGGCCAGGCTCAGTGACACCTGGGCCGGGGCTATCCCCGGATTGACGCACTTGACGTACAGCGTGCGTCCATCCCGCGCCTTGGTGGCGACGATGTTGAGTGCCTTGGCGTCTCCCTCGATTGCGATGCGGTGGGGGGCGTAGTGCTCGCGCCACAATTTCATCACGACGTAATTCGGCGCCGGGAACCAGGACGACTGGTCGAAGTTGATGAACGCGTTGTCCCAGCCGGTGGCCGAGACGTGGCGCAGGAAGAGGGCGGGCCCACCGATCTCGAAGACGTCGCCGCACCGCTCGAAGGAATTGAGCAGGCCCCCGGCGTAGAGTCCCGTGCGCCAGTCGGTGCTCTGGGCGTTCCATTCGGAGCAGTAGATCGTCAGTTTCGGATTCTTCGACTTGGCGATGATCTCCCCCGTCTGGCGGATGAAACGCTCGTAGTTGTACGGGCCCTCGGCGAAGCGGTCGGGACTCTCGTAGTGATGGATGCTCAGGTAGTCGATCAACTCGGCGCAATCTTCGATCATCCGCCGGTTCCATTTGAGATCGAAACTGCCACTGCCACAGGCGGCCAGCTTGACCGAAGGCCAGGCTCGCCGCATGACCGGCGCGAACTTCTTCACCGCGGCGATGTAGTTGTCTATGCCCATGCCCCACGTTTCGTTGTCGACTTCCCAGTACTTGACGTTGTAGGGCTCGGGGTGGCCGTTGGCGGCGCGGATCTTGCCCCACTTCGAGTCGGCCGGGCCGTTGCAGTACTCCATCCAGTCGAGCGCGTCCTGCAGGAAGTCGTACGTCTCGGCGTCCGCGTTCCATTGAGGGGTTCCGATATTGACCACGATCAGCGGTTCGGCGCCAACCTTGCGACACAGCGCGATGAACTCGTCGGTTCCGAGGCTGTTGATGTCCAGGTCGTCCCACAGTTCACGCCGTGTGACGCGCCGGGCGTGCTGGGGGGCGATCCCGTCCTTCCAGCGGTAGGGCGAGGCGAAGCAGCCGCCGGGCCAGCGAATGATCGGGGCTTTGATGTCGGCGACGGCCTGGAGCAGGTCGGGCCGGAACCCGCCTTGGGCCTGCCACGATTGGGGCATCATACTGACCTGGTCGATTCCCACTTCAGCTTTGCCATTGACGACGACCTGGAACGTGGCGTTGGCGTCGGAGATCTGGGATCGAAGCGCGAACCTCAACTCGCTCCAATCGCGATCCGGCGCGGCGAGCCTCTGCTCGGCGATCGTCTTGCCATTTTTGACCAGACGCACGGCCAGGCCCTCGGACGCCGAGCCTTGGGCCCAAAGCGATCCGACGTAGGTCTCACCCGCCAGAAGGCGGAAGCTGTCCTGCTCCAGCCCGGTCCGACCGCTGTCGGCCTTGATCCGCACGCAATAGTTGCTGTTGAAGGCGTCGTCCGGTTCGACCTCGGCCTGTCCCGGCCCGAACACGCTCCAATGCTTGGCGTCGAAGCTCTGTTCCAGCGAGGCGGGCAGGCCCTGGAAGAGCACTTTCCCGTTCAGCGTGGTGACCTTAAGGTTGCGGAACTCTACTTGTGTGGCCCATGTGCCGATGCCGACCTGACCGGCCAGGTGCGGCCCGTTGCGGTCGGTGTAGTCGATCAGCGACTCGCCATCGAGCCAGATCTGGGTCCGATTGCCCGCGCATCGCACACGGATTCGGTGCCATTTGTCGGCCTCGATTCCACCTTCGACTGAGGGCCCAACACCTCCCCAGCGTCGTCCCTTGATACCTTTCTCGATCTGGTGCCGCTGGTTGCCCCAGCCGCCCAGGTTGCACCAATAGAACTCGTCCTTTCCGGCGGCGCGGAAGAGAACGAGGAACCCTTCGCTGCCGCCGGTCTTCTTCGCTTCAAAGGTGAATTCGTAATCGGTCCACGCCGGGTCGCCGAACAGCAGGCGCTGGTTGTCGCCCATCCCGGCCTGGATGACTTGGTCGCCTTCGATCCGCCAGCGTCCGGCTGAGTTCTGCTCGAAGCTGCGGTTCCAGACCAACTCGCCCCAGAGGCCCCCATTGGCGGAATGGTAGATGTGCTCGAAGAAATGGCCGTACACCTTCTCGTCGATACGATTCAGCACCTTCCCGGGATCGATGGTGTAGGAGACCTCCAGCGGTGCGGTTTTCTGGGCCGAAGCGACCCAGGCCAAAGACAGGACCAGCAGCGCCGCCGTGGGCGCGATTGTCCGAGTTCTTGCCATTCTGTTTGCCGCCATTCCCATCCTGCACCGCCTTTCAAAGAGATTGCCCGTGATACTTCTCCCGGCTGATCGCCAGGCTCGGATTCCGCGAAATATGTCGCTTGAGTCTACCGAGATCAACGGGGCCGCTCAACGCCATTATAAGTTTTGTATCCGCCATATTGCGAACGCTTCGGCAGCTGTGAGGGTCGATGTGTCAGAATGGGCTCTGGCGTCGATCGCCAGGATTTGGTATATTTTAGGATTCTGGCAAATCACGTTGTGACACTCGCATAGGAGCACTATATGAATTGGAAAACTGCATCGATGACGATTTTGAGTTTGATGGTTTCGGCAGTAGCGTTGGGAGAGGACGTTCAGCTAGAGGATCCCAACTGCCTGATCAAGACGAGCAAGGGCGATATCGTGGTGAAACTGTATGCCTCCGAGGCCCCCAAGACGGTGGCGAATTTTATCGGTCTGGCCGAAGGCATGACGGAGTTCGAGGACCCCAAGACCAAGGAAAAGGTCAAGAGGCCGTACTATGACAATCTGATCTTCCATCGGGTCATCAAGAACTTCATGCTTCAGGGCGGTTGCCCTCTGGGCACGGGCAGCGGCGGTCCCGGTTACAAATTTGCCGATGAGATCAACGCCGATGCGCTGGGGCTGCACACGATGAAGGCCTTGACCGCACAGGGCCAGCCGCACCAGTGGCTGGGCGCGCGCTCCCAGGAGGATTTTAACAACACGGTTCTGCGTCCGCTGTTCCGGTCGATGGGGATTACCTCGGATGAGCAACTCAAGGCCCGCCAGCAGGAGGTCAACGGACGCGTCAGCGCGATGACTCTGAAGGACGTGTACACGAACCTGGGCTACAAGTACGACGACAAACTCAAGTCCCGCCCGCCCAAGCGCGGGTTCCTGGCGATGGCCAATTCCGGCCCCAACACCAACGGCTCGCAGTTTTTCATCAACCTGGTCGATACGCCGTGGTTGACGGGCAAGCACACCGTTTTTGGCCAGGTCATCAAGGGCATGAATGTGGTCGACGCGATCGGCAATGTCCCGGTGGGCGCCGGAAGCAAGCCCGCCGAGCCGGTCAAGATCCTCTCAATTCGTCTGATCAAGCCGGAGAAGTAGGACTGCAATAGAGGGACGTCAGGAGAAGTTGGTGGTCGGCGCCTCGCGGACGGCCGGCTCGACGTTGAAGTAGTCCTGGGATTGAAAGCCGAATCCTCCGGCGATGATACTGCTTGGGAACGTCTCGCACTTGTTGCGGTAGTCGCGCACGTTGCCGTTGAAGAATCGCCGGGCCGCCTGGATGCGGTCTTCCGTGTTGACCAGTTCGTGCTGCAACTGAAGGAAGTTCTTGTCTGACTTCAGTTGGGGGTAGTTCTCCACGACCAGCATCATTTTTTGCAGGGCGCCCACCAATTGATTCTCGTCGGCCGCCTGCTGGCTGGGGTTGCCCTGGTTGGCCATGCACTGGCTTCTCAGTTCCGTGATGTGCTGGAAGATCTCCTTCTCGTGGGTGGCGTAGCCCTTGACCGTCGCGACCAGGTTGGGGATCAGCTCATAGCGCCGCTTCAACTCCGTGTCGATATTGGCCCACGCGTCGCGAATGTGGTTGCGCAGCGCGACGAGGGTGTTGTAGGTCGCGATGACATAGACGATCGGCAAGAGAATGCAGACGGCGGCAATAACAAGCGGGACCCACATAATCAACTCCGGGAAAACAGATAGTCGGGCAACAAGGCTCTGACAGCGATGAGTTTTTGCAGGTTCGGCTCGATCTGATCCAGCTTCAACCGCCGTTGGAATGAGATCGCCAGTGAGTCCAACTCCATCTCGAGGGTCAGATCGGTATTCGACAGAAGATACTCGATCATCCTCGCATGGCAGACATCGTAGGCGAACTTCTTATCGCGCGAGCGGACGCAGAACCTTCGACTGAACTCGTGCGATTCGAAGTCGATGTCGTCATAACCCACGGCCTGGGCGATCTTCGAGAAGAACCCCTCGGGCCCGATGACCAGTTCAGGAACCGACGTGGGCAGGCGCAGGATGAAGAACGACAGATAATGGTGATGCGTGTTTTTGCCCGAACCGGTCTTGTAATGGTAGTCGAACAGAAGCACATCGTGGCCTTGATAGGCGCCTGCCAGGATATTGAAAGCGTAGCGATTCCGACCGGCGCGCATGCGGTCGATGAACTCATAGCGGCGCGCCAGATCGCGACTCTTACCCGGGTCGAAGCGCAGGCCCAGTCGGTGCGCCAGCGCCAGCATGGCGGCGCGGCGTTTCTGCGCCTGGAGATGGCCCAGAATCACGGCGACGATAATGAAGGCGATCACGCCGATGACGATCACAGGTTGCATTCGCTCTGTCTCCCATTTCTCTGGCCGGGCCGTTGGCCGATACAGCCAAAGGGCCTCCCAATTTCAGGACCCGATTATACACGTTGCCCGGCCGGGCGAAAGGTTATTTGGTTGATGGGGGGACATAGATGTCGGTAAACTGACGCCTTGTCTGCTTACATGTCTGCATAAGGGACCTTAGCAGAAAATTCGCATGCCAGCATGTAGAAAACATGCTTTCGGGCCGGATTGCCTTTGGGCGTCCGGCCCTTTTCATGCGCGGGGGAGATACGGCGACAATCAGTAGTCCTTGAACGATCGCATCCAGTGCGGCCAATCGCCAGACTCAACCCCGCCTGCTTTCGTCCACGGACCGGCCGTGTCGTATTGGCGATGCCACTTGAGCGTCCAGAGTTCCTTCAGGCCCACTTTGCGCACCGACCAGTCCAGAAGCAGCGCGTTGACCCCGCCGTCATGGCGGTTGAGGCACGAGTGCTGGTGTGTGTCACGACTAGCAATAGGCACCGCGTTGTGCGGAGGCGGAGATTCGTCGGTGATCGGACCGGTAGATTCAAGCGCACTGTCGAGCATGAGGGGGATATGGCCTGCACCGCGAATGTCGGTTGTCCGCAATACTCTCTCAGGGAAGAACGTCACGCTGTCAGCAGGTATCAAATGCCACGCATTCAGACCATAACTGCTATAGCTGTCCGGGATCAGGCCCAATACATCTCCGCTCTTCTCGCCGTAGAATCGCCCCCAGGCCAGAAAGGTACCCCCGATGTAATCGGTCTTGAAGTCCACCACGTCAGTCGCCGGCGTACGGGCCATCGGACACAGACGCATCTTCTGGGTCGTGGTGTGCGCCAGCGGATCGGCCGCATAGAAATAGCCCCACCAAAGCCAGGAGCCGTTCGGCCTGGGGTCACGTATCTCGTTTCCAGTATCGTCGGGGGAACTGCCCAAAAGCCACCAATCCGGAAGGTGTCCGTCGTTTCCGTTGGCGTATGTCGCAAAGTGCAGACCCCATTGCTTCAAGTTGGACTGGCAAACGACGGCCCGCGCCTGCTTCCGCGCCCGCGACAGGGCGGGAAGTAGCAGCGCCATCAGCAACACCACGATGGAGATCACCACCAGCAGTTCAATGAGGGTAAAGGCCCTCCGCCGTGCCCCTGCTGGGCAATGAAGGCCCCGAAATCTATTCCCGCCGTTCATGCTTGCTCCCTTCAAAGCACACTCTATTCTACCGCTGCTCTGAGAGGAGTGTCAAGGGCCTCTTGCGCGAGCGGCCATAGGCGTGGAGCCCCCGGCGAATCCTGACGCCCGAGGAGTTCCGTCGGGGGCGCCAGGTGGCGGAGCAAGGTGAGGTGTATTGGGGCCTGGATGGGCGGGTCAGATCGTCGATGTACTGGCTGATGTCTCGATCAAGACCGTGTGACAGCGTGTGCTCCAGCTTGTTTTTACAGTGAAACATAGTGCAATTCCAGGTAACATAAGGCAATAGGCACGCGGGGCTGTGAGCCAAGAAACGGCTTCTGTGGGCCTGTAGAGGGATTTCGCATGGACGCGATATCCGCTGACACGTCACCTTGAGGGACCTTGGCTGAGAATCTGCACGCCAGCATGTTCAAAGCATGTTCCCGGGCCGTCTTTCGGGGCGGCCCTTATCGTCGCCAGATGTGCAATCAGAGGGTCATGGGCCTAGAAACCGGCTTCATCACACCAGAACCCACATTCCTCTAGCGGGAGGAATCGTCCCTTATGCATTGTCTTACGCGTGGTGTGGATGTCACATGATGCACCGTCTACTTACCACACGACAGGGTCGCCCTCGTTGGCGGGCAGGCAGGTCCACTGGCCGCTGTCATCTTGGCGGAACCAGTAAGCGCCCTCCCACGTATCGGTACCGAGGAAGTAGGACCCGTCCTTGAGTTGCAGAACACTGTTCGGGAGCCAAGGCACGGAACTGAAGACCTGGCGTCCTTTTTCCGGAGCCTTCTGCACGACGTCGGTAACCTCCTTGACCATCTTGTCGCCCTGGCGACGCCAGGTCACGTGCGTCACCACTCTGTCACGCTCTTTCACCCACTTCGAGGGTCTGTCGAGAGCGAAAGCCAGCTCCTGCACCAAGTCGTCGCCTTTGAGGCGATAGAGCCCGGTGCGACCAGCCAGCAGAAGCGTGTCGTCGGGCAGGGCTCTGACCGCGTAGACGCCCGCCCCTTCATACTTGTTGAGCGAGGTCTTAAGCCAGCCCTCCATAAAGCGAACGGAACCGGCGAAGGTGGCGATCGAGTAGCTTCCGTCCATCGTTCGACGTAGCAGGCAATTCGACGCCCAGTATTTGCTGGCACACACCCACAGATCGCCACCGCTCGTCACACAGTAGGAGGTCACCTCATTCAACCACACTCCTGTCATGTAGGGCACTCGCAGGTCGCGGTCGAGGACACCCAGATGCACCGGTTCGGTCATCGTCAACCACCACAGGCGCTCACGTCGTTCGCGCATCTGCCCTTCCTCGCGAAAGAAAACCGTATTGCCATGTCGCAGCGGCGGCAGGCTGGACCGTGGCAACAAAATGTCCCCAGAATGGACGACGGTCCAGGTACGATCCTCAAGACGATAGATCGTTCTGCTATACACGGCCAGCAGAGACTGTCCGTCCACGCCTAGGTCGGGCATCTCGTCTTCCTGCGGCAGCGACACCGTGATGCGATCCTGGGCGCCAACGCCGGTCACGACGAGTTTGCCGTCGGTCAGGCCGCCGAACCACGCCCGCTCACCCGCAACGGCCGCCGCATACACCTCGTCAATCTCGGGCACACCGATCCTGTGAATCTTGCAGTCCGCCGGGTCGAAGTAGTATCCCTGCGTATAGAAATCCTCTCCTGGTTTCATCTTGCGGACCTTGCCGGTCGTCCGATCAAGACAATGCCCTCGGTGGACGAAGTCGTTGTATTCCGACATCGGGCGTCCGTCACCATTGGGGTCCGTATACGATTCTTGCATGATGATGTGGGCTGGGTGCAGACTCCCTCGATGGAAGGCGGTAAGAAACACGCCGTCGCGAAAGGGGCAAAGGGACCGCACCCGCAGGCCGCTCTCATTGCGAAGGGCAATCGACACTTTGGGCACGTCCTGCTGCTCGAATTGCAGCCCCATCATCCTGCTACGCACTGCCCCCCGAGTCTCTCGCTTCCGCTTCTCGGACTCCTCCCGGGCTTTCTGATCGGCTTCCCATTGTTTCCTGGATTCGGCCGCTCGCTCTGCCAGGCGGAAATCCTGCCCATGCCGCTTGCACCAGAAGGTGTCAACAATCGCGTCCGACATGTCGGACGCACGGGCGAATCCCAGTTTCTCCATGTGCTTGGCCAGCACCGAATCGCGCCTCAACTTCCAGCCCTCAAGGATGTCCCCGCCCAATACAAGATGGAGCATGCGTGCATCGTCTTCGGACGTCATGGCATCGACCTTGGCCAACGCCTCAGGAGACAACATCCGCTCCAGTTCCGCATGGGCTTCCGCCAGCGTGGCAGGGGCCTCCGCCATCTTCTCTCTTACTCTGAAGTCCTCCAGCCCCTCCCGCCAAAAGTGTATCTGGGTCTTTCCCCCCTCCGCTTCCCCTGCCTGCCCCAAAACCACCACAATCACAAAGCAAGTCAAAGCCAATGACACAGCACGCATCCTATTCGTCCCTTTAAACTGGGCATCATCTTGTCTCCTGTCAATGCCGAAGCTACATTCATAAACTCCGAACCCCGGCCCAACAGGACGGTCACTCGCCAAAGTGCGTGCCACCAGAATCAGAGAAGACAGGCTGGTCCCCTCCGCTTTTCTGCACAGCTCACGTCTCATCTCGCGCAGGCTGGCGTCCTACAGTGGCAATTTGCATGATACCATATGGTCGCGACGCTGCCAATATCGCGGCAATTGGAGGATTCTGCTGACCATCGGAGTGGCAGTCAGGTGGTCAACAAGCCAACACCCGGCGCTGTCGCTCTGAAACCGTCTCCGAGGGGGCACTGGTTCATGAACCATGCGTCTCGTCTTACGGCGAGAGCTGGCGGCCGAGATCGTATCTGGCGTCAAGGCCTTCCGATTGCCTCCAGCAGTGAATCCACATGCCGGATGTCCCGCTCAAGAGCGCGTGACAGCATACGCTCTGACATGTTTTTCTCGTGAAACATAGGGCAACTCCAGGTAACATGAGGCAATAGGCATGCGGGGCTGTGTGCTAAGAAACGGCTTCTGTGGGCCCGTAGAGCGATTTCGCATGGACGCGATATCCGCTGACACGAGCATGAGATCAAGGAGTTTTGAGAAGATGCCCAAGACCCAAATCGTTGCCACGCTGGGGCCCGCCAGTTCCAATGCCACCGTTCTGCGCAAGATGTTCGCGGCGGGGTTGGATGTGGTCCGACTGAATTTCTCGCATGGCAGTCACGCCCAGCATGGCGAGTCCATGACGTTGATCCGCCAACTCAATCAGAAGTATCGCCGGCGGATTCGTATCCTGCAGGACCTGGCGGGCTTCCGCATTCGCATCGGCTGGTTCCAGGACGGCGAGCCTCGTGAGCTGACGACGCGCTCGACGGTCTGGCTGAGCAACGATGAGACGGTTTCGGATGCTCGGACCATTCCGTTCGACTATACGGGCGACCTGACGCGGATCGAGCCGGGCCAGTTCATCTATATCGACGATGGGAACCTGGCGCTGCGCGTCAAGGAGGCGTCGCCCACTTCCCTCAAGGCGGTGGTGGTTGAAGGGGGGCTGCTGAAGCAGCGCAAGGGCATCAACATGCCCGGCGCCAATCTCCAGTTCGATGCAATGACACCCAAGGACGAGCGGGATCTCCAGTTCGGTATCGAGCATGAGGTGGACTACGTGGCGCTGTCCTTTGCGCGTGACGCCAATGATGTCGGCGACGTGATCGAGCGGATCAAGCCGCACCGGCCGAACTGCCGGATCATCGCCAAGGTCGAGAACCGCCAGGCGATCGACAATATCGACGAGATCATCCGGGCCGCCGACGGCATCATGGTCGCCCGGGGCGACATGGGCGTGGCGATTCCCATCTATGAGGTGCCCATCGTCCAGAAGCACATTATCCGCAAGTGCAACGAGGCGGGCAAGTTCGTCATCACCGCTACGCAGATGCTCGAACACATGACCGACCACAGCCGGCCCACCCGCGCCGAGGTCACCGACGTGGCCAACGCCATCCTCGACGGAACCGATTTCGTCATGCTCTCGGGCGAGACAGCGGTCGGACGCTTCCCCAGCGAATCGGTCCACATGATGAACGAGATCATCAAGTTCACCGAGCAGGCAAGGGATTCTCTGCAGTGATCTCGGATGACGCCGGGTGATCTGTCACTCGTCGGACATCCACGCTGCGACGTAGGTCGTTTCGACGCGATCTTCGGTCATCTCGTCCCAGAACGTCATGTCCGCATAGCCGGCGGCTCCATTGTCGCCGAACGAGATCGGGGAACTGGAGTTCCAGCGGGACGCGTTGTTGTGGGCCCGAACGTGCAGGCCGGCATCGGCGACTGTCGTGACGACGAGGAGCAGGACAACGACGGTGAGTGTCGACATGGACAGGACTGCCACTAGCGACGGCGCCGCCGCGTAGAGCCAGCGCTGCCATGCAGTCCGAGAATGACTCGGTTTCGGATGGCCCCCGGACAGTTCGGTCCGTGTGAACCCGGCACGTTTGGAAACAGTCTGCAACGATCGGCGCATTATCCACCCCTCCACCTCCCCCTCTACACAAACAATGCGCTATTTTGAGCGACGTGGGGGCGAATTCCGACCGCAACGGAGATTATTTTCGTCTTTCTCCGCCCGTTCGATCGACGGGCCGATCGTCTCTTGGTGGGGCCGGCGGCGCAGAGCCTCAAGCTTTGGAAACGGTCGTGAGCCAGGCTTGGGCCATCACCTGGGCCCCGGCCATTGTGGGATGGACGCCGTCACCGGCCCAGTAGGCCGGCGGGGTGGTCTGGATCGCCTGGTCGAAGACCGATTGGAACGGAACGAATATCGCGTCGAAGGCCTCTGCCACTGCCTTGGCGGCGGCGCGGTAGCCGTCGAATTCGGGGAACCACGTCTCGTTGACGGCGCCGCAGCGTAACACGAACGGTTCGCAGACGACCAGCTTGACCTTGGGCAATTCCTGCCGGGTGCGTTTGAGCAGGGCGCGGTAGTCCCTCTCGTAGACCTCGACCGTGCCATCGTAACGACCGCCAAGTTTGTGCCAGATATCGTTGACACCGATCAGGATGCTGACGATATTGGGCTTCAAAGCGAGGCAGTCCTTGTCCCATCGGTCGGCAAGCTGGAAGACCTTGTTTCCGCTGTTGCCCCGATTGTAGATTTTCATCGCGGGGTCACGATGATCGGCGAGCAGTTGCGCGGCCGCCAGCAGGGCGTAGCCGCGCCCCATGGCCCGGGCGTCGTTGGCGTTGTCTTCCCGTTTCCTGTCGCGACCGGCGTCGGTGATCGAGTCGCCCTGGAAGAGAACGACGCCGCCCGGATCGATCAGGGGGCAGGCCTTCGCCCTGGCAACGCGCTTCATCGTATCGGAGCAGCCGGCGGAGGCCAACAGTGCCGCGGCCACGGCGGTCGTTCCCGTGAGAAAAGTGCGGCGCGTGGTGGAATCGTTCGTTGAGCCAATGTCTGTCATTTTCGTTCTCCCTGAGTCCAAAGGTTTCCTTGTGTTCGCCGGCTATCCTTCCCGCCGTTCATAGGCGCGATACAACAGGTCCAGCTCGGCGGTCTTGGCGTCGTAGTCGCGCTGAAGCGTCGCGAGTTGTTTCGGGTCCTTGTAGACGGCTTCCTCACCGAAACGCTCCTTCAGGTCGTTGATTTCGTGTTCCAACTCGGTGATCATCTCTTCGATCTGCTCGACGGAGTATTTGTTGAATCGCCGGAGTTCCTCCGGCGTGGTCGTGCGGGACTTGTCCTGGGCGCCATTGGCCGAGCGACGTTTGCGCGAACTTTTCTTGGCCGCCTGTTGTTCCTGTTGCCTGGTTTCGGCCCGTCGGCGAATCAGCGCGGCGTAAACGGAATAGGCCGGCGTTCCTCCCACGAATTCGTTGCGGCCCAGACAGCGATCGCCCACATCGTCGGTGCCGATGACCAGGAGCTTGTTGGCGACGCGGTCCAGGAAGTAGCGATCGTGACTGACCGCGATGATCGTTCCGGTGTAGTTCTTCAGCGCCGTCTCCAGCATCTCGCGGCTGGCAATATCCAGGTGGTTGGTGGGCTCGTCCATGACTAGTACGTCGGGCTCGGTCAGGACCAGCTTGCACAGCATCAAGCGATTGCGTTGCCCGCCGCTCAGGTCCCCGCAGCGCTTGAAAACGTCGTCGCCGGTAAAGAGGAACGCGCCCAGGCGATCGCGGACCTGCTCGGGCGAAAGCTCGGGTCGTATGCTGCGCGCCTCGTCCAGGACGCTGCTCGTCGGATCGAGTACGTCTCCATGCTGATCGAGATAGCCGACGCGGAGGCTGCTTCCCATACGGATGTGGCCGGCCGAGGGTTCCATCCGCCCGAGCGCCAGGTTCAGAAGCGTGCTCTTGCCCGTGCCATTGGGGCCCGTGATGCCCAGCCGCTCGCCGTGAAGGATGTCGAAGGTCAGGTTCTCGAAAAGCGTCAGGTCGTCGAAGGATTTGGTCAATTCCTCGCAACGCAGCACGATGTCGCTTCTGCGATCGGTCTTGCGAAACGAGAAGTGGATCGTTTTCTGGTCGGTGGGCCTCTCGAGGAAGTCAGGGTTCTCCTTGAGCAGGCGGTTCAGGCGGGTCTTGCGACCGCGCGCCGTGCCGCGCATACCTTCCTGGTCCTTGTTGCGGGCGATGAAATCCAGCGTTCGCTCGACCATCTCGGCCCGCTTGGTGTGTTCGCGCTCCTGTTGCAGTCGGACGGTCTCGCGGGTCTGGATATAGTTCTGGTAGTTGCCGTTCCAGACCTGGGCCCCTCGACGCTCCACCTCGATGATCTTGCAGGCCACCTTATCCAGGAGGTAGCGGTCGTGACTGATGATCACGGCGGCCCCAGGGTAGTTGGCCAGGAACCGTTCGAGCCATTCGGTGGCCCGCAGGTCCAGGTGGTTGGTGGGCTCATCCAGCAGCAGCAGATCGGTCTCCAGCATCAGGACCTGGGCCAGGCCGAGGCGCGAGAGTTGTCCACCGCTGAGGGCCGAGGTCTTGGCGTGATGCAGTTCCGGGGCGAAGTCCATCGCCGCCAAGGTCGCGTTGATGCGGATCTCATACTCGTATCCGCCGGCGATCTCGAAATCGTGGCACAGGCGATCGTATTGCTTCATCTTGGCCTGTAGGGCAGAGCCGGTCAGGGTTTCCATCTCGTGTGAAGCGGCCTGGATGGCTTCCTGGAGTTTGAGCAGGTGATCGACGCCTGCGTGCATCTCCTCCATGACCGTGCGTTGCCCGCTGAAGGTCGCCTCCTGGGGCAAATAGGCGATTCGCAGGCCTTTCTGCCTGGTTACGCGACCGATGTCCGGCTCGATTTGACCGGTGATCAGATTGAGAATGGTGCTCTTGCCCGAGCCGTTGGGCCCGACCATGCCGACCTTCTCGCCGGCGTGGAGCTGGAGGCTTAGTTGGTCCAGAACGACCTCCGAGCCGAAGGCTTTATGGACGTCATGCAGTGTTACAATGGCCATGAATCACGAATCCACCGGGCAAAGGCCTCTGTGGCCCCGGGAACGGCCCGGATGCCGATAAGGCTCTTGCTCGCAATTATTTGCGAAACGAGCCAGGCATGATACTCGTTGTGACCGCCGGATTCAAGTGTGACAATGGCCCGCTGAACTCTCGCCAGCCGGTTCCACCGGGCAAAACAGGCTTGCAATTTCGGCCCAGACGTGGTTTAGTCTCAATAATTGCCTGTTAGGACACGTCTTAGAGTGTATATGGTCGAAAGCTATCGTCTCATACTGAAAAAGGCGCCCACACGCCTTCAAAGCTGCACGCCGTGCAGAGGACCCGGAGAACACTGCTTGGAGGAGGCACCTCCTGCGCACAGGCCCCGGGCGGGCGTATGAGGAGAAGCTCAGCACTAATTATCGAGTTGGAGAGCTGAACATGATGCACAGACAGAAGTTGACACGACGAGAACTCCTAAAGGGTTCGGCCCTGGCGGCCGGGTCCTTGGTTTTGACGGGTCCGGCCGGTCATCTGGCCCGCGCGCAGGGCAGCGATACGATTCGCGTCGGGGTCGTTGGTTGCGGCGGACGTGGCTCGGGCGCCGCCCATGACTGCGTCAATTCTTCGCCGGGCGTCAAGATCGTGGCCCTGGCGGACGCCTTTCCCGATCGGCTCCAGAAGCTCAAGAAGGATTTCGAAGTGCCGGACGATCGCTGCTTCGTCGGTCTCGACGCCTACAAGAAGCTCATGGCGCTGGATGACATCAACATGGTCATCCTCGCGACGCCTCCGGGTTTTAGGCCTCCGACCCTGGCCGAGGCCATCAAGCAGGGCAAGAACGTGTTCATGGAGAAACCCGTGGCGGTCTGCCCGGCCGGTATCAAGATGGTGATCGAGGCCTCCGAACTGGCCTCGCAGAAGGGCCTGGGCATCGTGGCTGGCACGCAGCGCCGTCACCAGCCTGAGTACGTTGAGACGATGAAGCGCGTTCAGGACGGTGCGATCGGCGATATCGTCTCGGCCCAGTGCTATTGGAACATGGGCGGGCTCTGGTGCCACAAGCGTCAGCCGGGCGAGAGCGATATCGAATGGCAGATTCGCAACTGGCTGTACCTGACCTGGCTCTCGGGCGACCACATCTGCGAGCAGCACGTACACAATATTGACGTGGTCAACTGGGCCTTTGGCGATGTCCTGCCCGAGACCGTACACGGTATCGGTGGTCGTCAGTATCGCACGGGTCCTGAATACGGACACATCTTCGACCACTTCGGCATCGAGTTCAACTATCCCGGTGACGTGCGGACGATTAGCACGTGTCGCCAGATCGAGGGTACCAAGGGTGAAGTCAGCGAGCGCATCGTCGGCACCAAGGGTTGGACGGACTGTCACGGCGCGATCGAGGGCGAGAACCGCTGGCGCTATCGCGGCCCCCGCGCCAGCGCCTACGTCCAGGAGCACGCGGACCTGATCAAGAGCATCCGCGACGGCGAGCCGCTCAACGAGGGCAAGCGCATCGCCGGCAGTACGCTGTGTGCGATCATGGGTCGCGAATCGGCCTATTCCCGTCAGCAGTTCAAGACGTCGTGGTTCACCAGCCGATGCACGCTGGACCTTCTGCCGGCCGCGGATCTGAAACTCAGCGATTCCAAGCCCGTGCCGGCCGTGGCGATTCCGGGGCAGTATCAGTTGCCCGGCTTCCCGCAGAGGAAACGGCGTGGATGAGCGGACGTTCAAACGTACTGGTCTGAACCGCGACACGGCTTAAAGATATCGAACGAAGGAGATTCGTGATATGGCATCGTCAGAAAAAGACAAAGGCACTATGAAGAACATCGCCACCGCCGGCGTGATGGCCGCGGCCGCCTCGCTCGGTCGCAAGGCCCATGCCCAGGGCGGCGGCAAAATCAAGGTTGGGCTGCTGGGTTGCGGCGGACGGGGCAACGGCGCCATGCGTCAGAGCCTGGGGGCCGATCCGGGCGTCGAGATCGTCGCCCTGGCCGACCTGTTCGAGAACAAGGTCAGGAGCACGCGCGACCGAATCATGCGGGACGAGAAATACAAAGGTCGCATCAAGGTCGACGACGATCACATGTTCTGGGGCTACGACTGCCACGAGAAACTGGCGGCCTGCGACGCCGATCTGCTGCTGATGGCGACCGCCCCGGCCTTCCGAGGACGGCAGATGATGGCCGCGATTAAAGCCGGCAAGCACGTCTTTACCGAGAAGCCCGTGGCCTCCGACGTCGCCGGCTGCAAGGAAGTCATGGCGGCTTCGAAGCTGGCCAAGGACAAGGGCCTGGCGATCGTCTGCGGCACGCAGCGTCGTCACGAGTTCAGTCGCGTCGAGCTGATGAAACGCATCCATGACGGCGCGATCGGCGACCTCGTCGGCGGCCAGTGCTACTGGTACGGCGGCGGCATCTGGTTCCGCGGCGCCCAGGACGGCATGAGCGAGCTGGACTGGCAGTGCAATAACTGGTACCACTTCACCTGGCTCTCGGGCGATCAGATCTGCGAGCAGCACATCCACAACATCGACATCATGAACTGGTGTTTCCAGGGCCCACCGGTCAAGTTCATGTCCGTCGGCGGTCGTCAGTGGCGCAGCCATAATGAAGGCCAGATCAAGACGGCCAAGGAAGTCTGCCGCAAGTACAACAACGGCAGCGAGGCGAACTGGGAGAAATACAACGGCGATATCCTCGACCACGTGTACGCCGAGATGGAGTACGCCAACGGTGCCCGCTGCCTGAGCTTCAGTGGGCACAGCCCGGGCTCCGGCCGCAACGGCGAGAAGATCGTCGGCACCAAGGGCACCAGCGATTGCAGCAGAGGCCTTACCGGCGAGAACGCCTGGAGATACGAAGGCAAGAACGTCAACGGTATGGATCAGGAGCACATCGACCTGATCAAGAGCATTCGCAGTGGCAACGTGCTCAACGAAGGCCAGCGGATCGCCGAGAGTACGCTGACCGCGATCGGGGCCTACATGGCCGCCTGCACGGGCCAGGAGATCAAGTGGGATTGGCTGATGAACGAGTCGAAGCACCGTCTCGTGCCGACCCACGCCGAGATAATGGCGGGCAAACCGTTCTACCATAGCATCTCCACCGGTCGCGACCCGATGGTCTAGGGTCAGACTGAAGGTTGATTGAGATTCAAGGCCCGATGGGTCGGACTGCGGTTCGATCGTCGGGCCTTTCTCTTTTCTGGACGGGAGGCTGTTGTCATGACGCTGTTGCTCTGCCTGTTGGGGTTTTTGTCGATGGTCGCCGATGGCCCGCCCCCGGAAGCGATTCGTTCGTTCTTTGCACCCCCGGCCCAGTTCGCCGATGATCTGGGCTCGTATCGCTCGCCCTTGAGGTTCGATGATGGTACGTCCGTCCAGACGCCTGAGGACTGGCAAAGGAGACGCACCGAGATCCTCGCTACTTGGCGCGGGCTGATGGGCAAGTGGCCTCCGCTGATCGAAAAGCCCGAGGTTCGTCGTGTCGAGCAGACGAAGCGGGAGGACTTCATTCAGCACAAAGTCACCGTCGAGATCGCCCCGAATGATCAGACGGTGGGTGGCTACCTTCTTATTCCTGAGGGCGAGGGACCCTTTGCCGCTGTACTGGTGGTCTATTACGATGCCGAGGCAGGTGTCGGGCTGGGTCGGGAGCTGCGCGACTTCGGCTACCAGTTGGCCCGGCGGGGTTTCGTCGTGCTCTCGATTGGCACGCCGGAATTCGCTTCTCTCAAGGCCCCGTACAAGCCGCTCTGGGACGGCCCGGCCGGGCAGCCCGAACTCCAGCCGCTCTCGGCGCTGGCGTATGTCGCTGCCAATTGCCACACCGCTCTGGCCAATCTGCCCCAGGTCGATCCCGAGCGGATCGGCGTCGTGGGCCATTCCTATGGGGGCAAGTGGGCGATGTTTGCCTCCTGTCTCTACGAGAAGTTCGCCTGCGCCGTCTGGTCCGACCCCGGGATCGTTTTCGACGAGACCCGGCCCAACATCAATTACTGGGAGCCCTGGTATCTGGGCTGGGATGCGAACGTTCAGAGAGAGCGGGGCGTCCCCAGTGACGCGAGCCCCCGCACTGGCCCCTACAAGACGATGATTGAAACAGGCCGCGACCTGCACGAGGTGCACGCCCTGATGGCCCCGCGTCCCTTCCTCGTCTCAGGCGGTGCCGAGGACCCGCCCAAGCGATGGCAAGCCCTCAACCACACCATCACCGTCAACGAGGCTCTAGGCCACAAGCACCGCGTCGCCATGACCAACCGCGACACCCACGCCCCCACCCCCCAATCCAACGCCCAAATCTACGCCTTCTTCGAGTATTGCCTCAAGTCCTCTCTTGCCCGCTGAGCGCGGATTACTGGCGAACTGGTCACGGCCGCTCCAGGTTCCTTTGCGTTTGATGAGCATTCGTGCGACGGCTCGTACGACGTGGTTGTCGTCGGTGAGCGATCTCGCTAGGTCGTCTGCATCACAAGCAAAGAGTGTGTTGAGGCGGACCTTCCAGTTGTTGTCTGCCAGGAGGAGGCGCACCTGCTCCGTCGGCCAATCGTAACCCAGAGCAGTCAGACGCCAGACGGCGAACGCCCGCAACGATTCATTGCCCGAATCGACATATTGCAGCAACAGCGGTGTGGACTCGTTATTCAGATGGGGAAACGCGGCCTCCAGGTACTTGTGCGATGTATCCTGACGGTACGTTCGTATGTCCTCGGGCAGGTGGACGATGCGACCGACCGAGACGTCATACGCCGTCCTTGAGGGGGCTGCTTCGGCGACCCTCTGGAGCACCCATTCGGCCAGCGCTCTGTCCCTCGCTCTCCTGAACACGTCGAGGAAATTCGTGTCCTCAAAGGGATCGGCCAATTGCGACTTGCCTAGGTATTCCTTGAGCAGGGCGCCGGCCTGCGATTGTGGCATGCCTCTTAACGCACGGTAGAAGGACCACGATGGGGACGTGGTCCACCCGGGATTCTTCCGCCGTGAGCGTCGAGATCGATCACGGTCCTGCCGCTGTTGTTCCAGCAGGGGCGCCATCAGCCATTGCAGTTGGATCTTTGCCTCCGGCGGTTCGCTGACAAAGGCCAACGCCCCGGCGATATCGAACAGGGATTCCAGGAGTTCGCTCGGGACGTCGGAGGGCTCAGCGGCCGGCTCCAGGTCGAGCATATCCGCGCCGGCGAGCAGTCGATCCAGGAGGTTGGACCGTTCGCGGGTTTTTCGCATGGACCGTGCGATGTGGCCGTGCCGACTGAGGTTGATCAGCGTTTCGTTGATAGTGACGAGGTCGCTCAGCTCGGTGCAGAGACGCTCTCTGTCCATCGTTCGTTGAGGAGCTTTGAGAAGCTCGGTCATCTGGAGTGTGAAACGTCGGTCCAGTTCGGTCTTGGCCGCTTCGTCGCCCCATCCGGCTTTCATAACAAGACTCGCGAGGCAGTTGGGGTCCTGGCGTATCTGTGCGTAGGGTTTACCCAATTTGGCGAATTGTTCCTCGAAATGTGCTACGAGTTGTTCCTTGACCTCCGCATCGCCCCATTCGGCTCGCCTCAGAAGGGCCTCCAGGGCATTCGGTTCTTTCAGGACGCCCAGGACGGCAGGGCGAATGTCATACCCGCCTTGGCTGGCCAACTGGAGAAGCCGCGAGTCACTGAGAGTCCTACCTTCGGTTTGACGCTTGGCCAGGAAGGCCGTCACATCGGCCAGCGTGGCCATATGGATGCGCTCTGGTACGCCAGCATCTTGATCCCACGGACGGTGCCCGCTATCCTTCGGTTCGCTGGCGAGAATCATACGTTCATATATGTCCGGTGTCGCCTGCGGCAGTGGTCCATACAGCGCCAGCGGGTCCGTCCGCATGGTCTCCAAGCGTCGCCATTTGCCAGCCGAGAGGTGGACGCCTACGAGGATTGTGAGCCAGAACACAAGCAGAGTGGTCAAGGTTAGGTGGGCCAGCTTCGTACGTGTGACCACGCTCTGTCCTTGCTTGGCGAAGAACCGCGGCAGAATATCGCAGAGGATGATGCGATGCTCGGTACAATGCACAGCGATGGTTCCCACCAGTAGGACGGTGACGAACGACAGGATGATGGGCACGATAGGCACGTTTCCGGTGACCGTAATGATGCCCGTTGCCACAGACAGCAGCATGATCGTTTGCACGAAGCGCGACCTCAGGATGCCGTCGTAGGGAATGGCTCTGAACACATGTTGTCTGTAAGCGGCGACGGGCCACATGGCCGCGCCCAGTCCGGAGCAGCCGAGGATAGCGCCGGCCAACCTCAGCCAATCCCTTATACCCTCTGGCCGGTTGTTCCAGACGGCATCCATGGCCAGCAGCACCATGGCCAACCCCAACAAGCCTCCAAAGACGACCGTGGCCCACCGACGCCCACGCCGGAAACGCCTATGGTCGAGCGGAGGCAGATGGGCCAGTAGCCAGAGGAGAACGCCAACAATGATCGGCCCTGACAGGCAGATGACACTGGCGAGAAAAGACCCGGGAAGGCGCTTGTTTGCGAACGCGACCAGGATAAGCAGACAAGGGGAACTGACCAGGCCAAGAGTGAAGAGAGCATATGCCTTGACGCAGACAGAATTGGGGTGGGCGCGGCCGCGCACCAGATTGACAATGATCATGAACAGCCAGATGAAAGGCAGTTGCAGTCCCAGGGCTAGCGGCACCACGGCCACCAGTCCCTTCTTGGCGATCGCCGCGCCGCTGGTAAACGCCTCCAGGTACCAGCGCTGGAGTACCTCGTTGATCGCGATGGCCTGGCTGAGATGCAGGCGGCTTTGCCACGCCTGCTCTGAAGACAGATTCAGTTGCCTCAGGCGCGCCGTTTCTGTGAACTGAAGCAGGAACATGCCGTGTGTGAATTCGCTGAAGGTTTGTCCGTTCGCAATCACCCGCTTGCCGATCTCGATGATGGGGGCAGTGAGATCATCGAATGTCTCGGGCTCGAACGTCGCATGGGGGCGTTGCGAACGCGTAATGAACCTGGCGAGGTCGAAGTAGATTCCTGTCTGGCTGGGCCATGCCTTGCTCCTCTCCACGAATGACATGTCCGCTCCGTCGCACAGTCGGTCCATGCGCTCTTTGTAACGGCTGAACGGCAGATAGAACTGGGGCAGGCCATTCCCCAACTCGAATTGCTCCCGGGCTTTCTGCTCGCAACCGGCGTCACGGGGTGGCTTGAGGAGAATCCAGCCCTTGAGGTATCGATAATGCGCGTTCTCAGGACTCATGGTCACCAGTTTATCCGCCAGAGTCAGAGGCGCTTGGTGATCGACGCAATTGACGTCCAGCAGTCTCTCGGTTAGTTGAGCGAGAAAGAACTCGTTCCGAGGGTAGCGCGCCACGAGACGGGCGAGATCCTCGTCGTTGGGGTCGCCGAGGCAATACGTTAGGATGTCACCTGCCTCGGGGTCGGTGGCGACCACCTCATTCGGCAGCGCAGCGGGGACGCCCTTGGATCCCGACGCGGCGTGGCTCCTTCGGATATCGCGGCTATTGCGCCAGACGAGCCATCCGTTGGGGATCTCGTAGAGCGTGGCGCCCACACAGGCGATGGCAAACACGACAAATACTCGCTTCCGGAACGGCAAAGTCACCTCCGCACAGTCGAATGGGTCTCCATTACAGTGATACGGCCAACTCTACAGCAGACGCACAACCGCCAAGAATAGTCAAAACAAGAAACGATTTATCCGGTCCGCTACATTCATTCTACCACCCTACGCGACGAAAGGCCAGCCAAATGGCATCGAGGCGGGGGTCGTGATTTTGGTCTTTTGCTGGAGTGGGGTTGGGGGTAGAATTCTGGGCGACGTTGCCGGCGGCGGCGTGCCGGGGTGACATGGGATTTGGGGATGACATCGGGAGACCGAGATGAGCAAGCGATTTGAGAGCGTCGAGGCGATTCTGGATTTTGCCATTGCCAATGAGGTCGGGGCCAACCAGTTCTACCTGGAACTGGCGAGCAAGATGGAGGCGCCGGCGATGAAGCAGGCCTTCGAGGAGTTCGCCCAGGAGGAGGCCGGGCACAAGGCCAAGCTGGAGGTGGTCAAGCGGGGCGACTTTTCGTTCGGTTCCGGGGCGGCGAAGGTGCAGACCCTGAGCCTGGCCGACTATCTGGTCGAGTCCGAACCCAAGGAGGACATGACGTACGCCGAGGCGCTGATCCTGGCGATGAAGCAGGAGAAGGCGGCGTACAAGCTGTACCTGGACCTGGCGACCGCGGCCGAGGCGGAGGAGTTGACGGATCTGTTTCTGGACCTGGCGGCCGAAGAGGCCAAGCACAAGCTGCGGTTCGAGATCGAGTACGACGACGTCGTGCTCAAGGAGGGTTAACGCGACAGGCGATCTCGCTTCGAGGTGCGGAACTCGCATATCGAAGCGAGCGACAGATGTGAATCACTTGATTACGACCTCCTGACACCGCTGGAGGTCCAACCGCACGCCGGCGGGCGGCCTCCGGGTTCTCGGTCAAATTACGTATTTCCCACAATTGACAGGACGGTCTTTTGTTGACATGATGAATCCGGCTGTAAGGGCTGGATGATCTTGGGGATCGCTACTCAAAGGACTGAGACAACGCTACTTCACAGCCGGGAGGCACGGGTGGTATAGAGATATTTTTGGTGCAGTCCCATGTCTCCCTTTCTTTCGTAAGGCAAAGTCGGCGGACGTCCAGCGGATGTCACTGTGCCCGGCACGAGTGACACGCTGCCTGTCGACTATCCAGAGAGGCAAATATACGAATCGAATAGTGGTTGAAGGCCCAGGAAAACCGTTTCATCTTTGGGGGCTGTGGGCAGGGACGCTTGCAGCCCCCTTTTTCCTGAGGCCATATGATTGCCTCGGTCACTGCCCGGCGGGCCCATCGACAATCACGCAATCCCTCGTTTGCATCGGTCTGGGACAGCGCTACGCGAAGGTCGTGTGCGATGCCGCCTGCGGATTCGCTTGCAAGTGGGTCTAAGGAGCGGTCTTCTGTATGGCGTAGAGGCTCTTCATGGTGGGGACGTAGACGACGCCGTTGGCGGCGATGGCGCTGCCCACGATGGCGCTGTCGAGCTTGACGGTACTGAGGACCTTCTTCTCCTTGTCGGCAGCCATGATCCAGAAGTCGCGCCGGCGGGTGCCCAGGTAGATCTTCCCATCGGCAACGAGGGTCGAGGCCCATATCTCGCCCTTACACTCGTGGGTCCAGTAGGGTTTCCCCGTCTCAGCGTCGACGCAGTGGATATTGCGGCCGCAGTCGGCGACGAACGCCAGGCCATTCGAGATCGAGGGGGTCGAACAGCAATGAAGTTCGACGGGGTAGCACCAGAGTTCGGCCTGGGTCGTGATGTCACCGGTTCCGGTGGCGTCAAAGCACTTGAGCCAGGCCTGCTCCTTGCCCCACCAGATGTCGCCCCCGTAGGTGACGTAAATGCGATTCTTATAGAAGACCGGTGTGCTCTTGATGTTGCTCGGACTGACCTTGCGGTTGCGGACGTACTCGTGAATGTTCTCCTTGGGGGCGGTCGGGTCACAATCGAAGCGCCACACCTCCTTGAGCGTTGCGACGGTCCCGACGGGAGGGACCTCACGCATCGGTTCAAAGGCGTAGCAGACCCCGTTGCCTCCGGCGAAGAAGACCTGGGTCTTGCCGTTGACTTGAGCCATCCCCGGCGATGACCAGGTCGAGTGGAAGATCCCTGGTCCGATGCCCGAATTCTCCTGGGCGAGAAGTCGCCCAGTGGTCTTCTCGAGCACGATCAAGCTGGGGGCCTCGGGCATGCGAAGTTCCGCATGCGTGCCCTTAAGTCCACTGTTGGTATTGACGTACAGGAACGGGCCATGGATCATGATCGAGCAGTGGGCCGAGTCGTGGGGGAAGAGCCCCATCTGCTCGGGGATGTCGTAGCACCAGAGGATATCGGCATCGGTCTTCTTGAGTTTTACGGGCGTCTTGTCCGGTGGTGTCATGTGCCGGGCTTCGTTGCGGAAGGGCCCATCGTTGCCGTTGGCCTGGCCCTCGATATCCAGACAGACGATCTCGCCCCGATTGGTGACCATGTAGACGCGGTCGCCCTCGACGGTGGGGGGGGAACACATGCCGGCCTTGGGCCAGTCCTTGTAAATCTCGTCTGAAAGCTTGGTGGCGAGTAACTGCCAGCAGAGGGACCCGTCGGATTCGTTTAGGCACAGTAGCACGCCGCGATCGCCTTCGTGTTCCGGGTCGCGCGGTCTCTCGTTGTTGGTCCCAATGAAGACCTTTCCGCTGGCGACGATCGGGGTGGCGTAGGTCTGCGTGCCCAGCGGGGCGATCCACTTGATGTTCTCGCCCGTGGCCGGGTCGAAACGATCGGCCAGGCCGGTCTCTGCCGAAATCATGTTCCGGGAATAGGCCTGACCCCACACGGGACAGTCGGCCGCCCGCGCGGGGCTGACGATGGTCGAGATGCTGATCACCGTGCAGAGGACAAGCCGGTAGAGCCATATCGGTCGGAAGGTCTCATCGTGCGGTGATGGGCTTGGCTGGTCAGTGTCTTTTCGCATCGTGGTCGCTCTCCATGACGTTCGGTTTTGCCAACTTCGTGAGCGACATCCAGGACGGCTGGCCATGTGCGATGGACGTGGGCCCCCGAGAATCGCCCTCACAGAGTTTCATATCAGATACCAGCGTTCCATTGTACCGGTTCGTTCACCTCGACTCAAGTGGGTGCCAGCGAAATGATGCCGCTGGCCGACTTGGCGTTGGCGGGGGACTCGGATGTCGCGCCCCTTTCTATCGCTATACGTGAAGTCCCGTAAATTGTGTCGTAATGCGTCTGGAATGACCATGTTGTTGCTATTTTTTGCAGGCTGGTTCTTGATTTTTGCGAAGTTGTTGTATAGACTCACCAGGGACGTGGCCCCTAGGACCTGGCTAAGTCTGGTGTTCGCTGCATCGAGGAGATCCGGAGAGGGAGGAGCAGCGTGAGCGCCTCTTTCGTCGCAAGGAGGAGGCCCAAGTACGGCATGGATGCTGAACAAGGAGGGCTCTATGAAGCTGGAGAAAAGGATTCCGTCCGGGCGGGAAAAGGACGAGGCTGCAATCGAACTTCTCGCCAAACTCCGGGAGAAACTGCATTCCGAAAACGTTTCCACGGCTCGCCTGGCGGCTTTCAATCTGTCCTGGAAGCAGGAGGATGGGCTGGATATTCTGAAGGAGACCCTGGAAGGTCGTCGGTTCTCCCGGACGGCCAAGAAAGCGGCCGCCTACGGCTTGCGGAGCATGAAGGGCCGGATGAAGAAACTGGCGGTGGAGGTGCTCAAGGACGGTTTGAAGAATACCGATCGCACGACGCGGGCGGCCTGTGAGAAGGCGTTGCTGTTGATGGCGGGAATGGTCCCCAAGAAGCCCGCCGGCGGCTACCGGTCCAAGTCCAGTCGGCCGAGGATCAGATCGGTTCCCAGGAGAGGAAGCAGACCCGCGAGACCCACCCGAAGAGGGACATCCTTTAACCGGTGAGGCGGTTTTGCCGTCGCTTCGTCGTCTGAGTTACAATAGGAAGTTTCCGCTGCTTCTGTTTGCGGCTATTTGGGGTGGAGCTGCGCCCTGTGCGGGCGCTGTGCTTTCCATATCCTGGGCTTCCTAGGGGCTCGATAGTCGAGTGCATGTTTCCTTGTGGGCAAGCGCCTGGGTCAACTCATCTCTCAGCTTAGCGACCAGTGTCTTGACCGGGATGATCTCGTTGCACTTGTAGGCGTTCGAGCCGGCGAAGGCGAACGCTTCGTCCATTTTTCCTCGCGCTGCGTTGGCCAGGACTTCGGCGATGCAGTAGGGGGCCTTCCTGGGATCACAGCCTTTAAGGCATTGGGAGTTGCAGACGAATGGTGTGGTCTTGCCCTGTTTGACGCTCTCCACGTAGGGGTTGTTGATAACGCGGCCTGGAAGTCCTACGGGGCTGTTGATAATCGTTATGTCCTCAGGCCCGGCGTCTATGTATGCTTGCTTGAAGTTGTCGTGAACGTCGCATTCGTCCGTGCAGACGAAACGCGTGGCCATCTGGACCCCGGCGGCGCCCAGTTTCAGGAATCGAGCAATGTCCTGGCCGTCAAAGATTCCCCCGGCGGCGATCACGGGGATCTTGGGGGTAAAGGTGTTGGCCAGGGCAAGCACCTCGGCCACTGTCTGCTCGAGGCGGGGGGCTGAACCGTCTGTCAGGCTCTCGGGGGCGTACCCCAGGTGGCCTCCTGCCTTGACGCCTTCGACAACCACGGCGTCGGGAAGCCTGTTAAAATGGTGCTTCCATCGCTTGCAGATGATCCGAAGGGTCCGCGCCGAGGATACGATCGGAATCAGCTTCGTACGCGTGCCGGCAACGTGAGCGGGCAGCGATAGAGGCAATCCCGCCCCGGAGATGATCATGTCCGCCTCTTCCTCGACGGCGACCTTGCAAAGGTCTTCATAATTGGACAGGGCGACCATGTTATTGACGCCAATGACGCCGTTAGAGAGGCTCTTGGCTTTTCTGATCTCTGCGCGAAGGACGTCTTCTCCGAGTTTCTTAGAGGCTGAGCCCTTAAGATCGTCGAATAGCCCCAGTCCGGCCGAGGCTATGATTCCTACGCAGCCGGCGTTGGCGACGGCAGAGGCGAGGCTGGAGCCGGAGACTCTCACGCCCATGCCCCCCTGGATAATCGGCATGCTGATTTCTAAGTCCCCTATTTTGAGGACGGGTATAACATCCTGGCACATGAAGCAGCCTACTCAAAAAAAATCGGTACAATGAATGGCACAACGGTCATGCCATACCATAAAAGGGTCTCTTTCATCCCACCGGTCCGCGGCCGAAACCGAGCGGAACGCGTCCTGCGGTTCGTATAGCACCAAATCACACTAAAGAACAATGACTGGCCTTGAAAGACCCAAGGTGCTCGAAGAATGTACCAAGAAAGAGCCCCTAGTAGGGATTCGGATGCATTTTATCGGTTCCGCAACGAAAAACTCTATCCCATGAGGGTACACAAACAGATACACCGTCAACTATACCGATACGATACCACGTATGTTCCTGCGAAGTCAAGAACTCCTGTCGGTTTGCAAATCCGTTCCATAAACCGGCAACTGGAGAAACAACCGTATCGGCCTATGGATAGTATCGGCCACGAAGACCGATTCTCTGTGCTGGAAAACACTCGGATGTCAGTAATCCGAACGCGAATACCCGCAAATAGGTGATTGGGGCTCATAATTTCGTCTTCTGCCGGGCGAAAAAAAGTTGCCGTTTACATGGGCCATGCGACGAAATCGCCCGGGCAATCAGTCGCCCGTGTCGAGGATACTCATAAAGGCTTTCTGGGGGATCTGCACCGATCCGACGCTCTTCATCCGTCTTTTGCCCTCTTTTTGTCGCTTGAGGACCTTCATCTTCCGGGTGACGTCGCCGCCGTAGAGCTTGGCGGTCACGTCCTTGCGGTAGGCCTTGATCGTTTCCCGGGCGATGATTTTGCCGCCGATCGCCACCTGCAGCGGGATTTCGAACTGGTGCCTTGGAATCGCTCTTCGCAGCTTGATGATGAGCCTGCGGCCGCGCTGCTCGGCATGATCGCGGTGGACGATGAGTGAGAGGGCGTCCACGGGCTGCGCGTTTACAAGGATATCGATCTTGACCAGGTTGGTCTTCTCGAAGGCGGTGAACTCGTAGTCCATCGTCGCATACCCCCGGCTGATCCCTTTGATCAGATCGTAGAAGTCATAGACGATCTCCGCCAGCGGGGCCTTGTATTCCATCAGGACGCGCGTCGGGTTGAGGTAATCGGTCTTGATAAGCTTGCAGCGCCGGGCTTCGGCCAGTTTCATGATGCCGCCGATCGATTCGCTGCTGGTGATGATTTCCAGGCGAACGAAGGGCTCGCGGAGTTCCTCAATGTGGGCTCTGTCGGGCAGTTCACTGGGTGATTCGATTCGGTGGACGTCTCCGTCCCGGGTGACGATCTCGTAACTGACCGTCGGGGCCGTCTGGACGATGTCCACGTCGTTCTCACGCTCCAGACGCTCCTGAATGATCTCCATGTGCAGGAGTCCGAGGAACCCACAGCGGAAGCCGAATCCCAGCGCCGGGGAATTCTGTGGACTGAACGAGAAACTCGCGTCGTTCAGCGTCAGTTTCTCGAAGGCGGCTCTGAGCTTGGCGTACTCGGTGTTGTCGCCCGGGTAGAAGTCGGAGAAGACCATCTGCATCGGCGCCTGGTAACTGGCGAGCGGTTCGTCGGCGGGCGCCGCGTCGTCGGTAACCGTCTCGCCCACGCTGACATCGGTCAGGTTGCGGATGTTGGCGACGATATAACCTACCTCGCCGACGCCGATTTCCTCCACGGGGGTCATTTCCGGTCGGAACTTGCCCAGTTCCGTGACCAAATAAGCACTCCCCTTGTGCATCAGTCGGATCTTCTGGCGGACTCTCAGACGGCCGCTGAAGACGCGGACGTAGCAGATCACCCCGCGATAGGGGTCGCAATGGCTGTCGAAGACGAGGGCTTGGGTCTTCTCTTGGCCGCGATCCTCCGGAGGGGGCAGCAATTCGCATATGGCATTGAGCAAGTCTTTGACGCCTTGGCCGGTCTTGGCGCTGATCTGGAAGCACTCGTTGCGGCGGATTCCCAGCACGTGCTCCATTTCCTCGGCCGCGACGTCCGGCTGAGCGGCCGGCAGATCCACCTTGTTGATGACCCCCATGATCTCGACGCCCGTCTCCACCGCCAGATACGCGTTGGCGACGGTCTGGGCCTCGACCCCCTGGCTGGCGTCAACGACCAGCAGGGCCCCTTCGCAGGCCGCCAGGGCGCGGGAGACCTCGTAGTGGAAGTCCACGTGGCCCGGCGTGTCGATCAGGTTGAGCATGTACGTATTGCCCTCGTACTCATACGCCATCGTGACCGCCGAGGCCTTGATCGTGATCCCGCGCTCACGCTCGATGTCCATGTTGTCGAGCAACTGTTCCTGGGCCTGCCGCTGGGTGACGGTTCCCGTCAGTTCCAGCATCCGATCGGCCAGCGTGCTCTTGCCGTGATCGATGTGGGCGACAATGGAGAAGTTGCGTATGTACTTCGTATCCAAACTACATCCCTTACAAAGCTGAAAAATCACACAGTATCGAATCGGCCATGGCCAGCGCCTTCCTGGCTAAACGCACGCTTCCCGGGCCGCGTTCGAGTAAATCCTGACCTTCGTAGCGGCGCACCGGTCCGTCAAAGACCTTCAGGAAGTCCGCTCCGGTTGTCCGCTGAAATGCGGCCAGGTCGACACCCTCGCGCCGACGCAGATTCAGGACGGCCGTTTCGCAGATCCGTTCGTTGTGGTCGGGTCGTTCGTATTGTTCGTAGGCGTCCTCACCGGCCTGCACCCTCTCGATGTAACGCCGGATGTTCGGGGCGTTCAGGGTGCGCCTGCCCTGGAAGTAGGAGCCGGCGCTCGGGCCGATGCCGATATAGGGGCGGTTCTGCCAATACCCTTGGTTGTGAAGACACGCGAATCCGTCGCGGGCGAAGTTTGAGATCTCATATTGTGCGAACCCGGCCGATGCGAGATAGTCGATAGCCATCTCGTACATGACCCGATCCGTTTCCTCATCCACGCTTTGCAACCGACCGGCCCGTCTGGCCTCGTCCAGGGCTGTTCCGGGCTCGTAAGTCAGACTATAGGCGGAGATATGTGGGATATCGAGTGTGGTCGCGGATTGCAGGTTGTGTTCCCACGAGGCCGGTGTGGAACCGGGGATGGCGAAGATCAGATCCACCCCAATATTGTCGAATCCCAGTTCGCCGGCCTGCCGGATCGCGCGCAACGCCTCCTCGACGCTGTGCCGGCGTCCCAGCAGCGCCAACTCCTCGGCGTCAAAAGACTGGAGTCCGAAGGACAGGCGGTTAACCCCATATCGGCGTAGCATCGATAGCGTGTGGGTATCGGTCTGGCCCGGATTGCACTCGACCGTGAATTCTTGCGGGACCGACCAGCGCGACACGATCGCTTCGGTCAGTCGCGTGAGTTGGTCGAGCGGCAGGCAGGTCGGGCTGCCGCCCCCGAGGTAGATCGTGTGGATCGACCCGACTCCAGCGTAGCGATCCAGTTCCGCGATCAGCGCCGAGACCAGAGGGCCCGGGTCGTGATGGGCCAGTGGTTCCGAATAGAAGCCGCAATAACGACACTTGCGCTCGCAGAAGGGGACGTGGAGGTAGAGGCCGATGGCCTCGTCGTGGAGTGATGTGGGGTAGGCGTTCACGGCAGTTGGCTCTGAGAACTCATGCTCTCCAGGAATTCTTTATTGGTTGGGTACTTCTTGAGCAGCTTGAAGAGGGCCTCTGTGGCGCCGCGCTGTCCGTAGCTTGACAAGACACGCCGCAACGTCGTCAGACCTCGGCTGTGATCTTCGCTGTAGAGACGCGCCTCTTTGCGGGTGCCGCTGGCCGGCAGGTCGATGGCCGGGAAGACTCTCGCTTCGGCCAGTGCGCGGTCCAGGACGATCTCACTGTTGCCGGTGCCCTTGAACTCCTCGAAAATCAGTTGGTCCATGCGCGAGCCCGTATTGATCAGGCACGTGGCGATGATCGTAATAGATCCGCCGTTTTCGACGTTGCGGGCCAGCCCGAACAGACGGCGGGGGATTTCCAGGATGCCGGCTTCCAGGCCGCCGCTCATGGTATGACCTCGCGAGCGGCCGCGGCGCCGGGTTCGGTTGTTGAAGGCTCTGCCCAGTCGCGTGAGACTGTCGATCATGAGGACGACCTCACGCCCGCATTCCAGTTCCGTCTGCACGTGGGCCAGCATCAGTTCGGCCAGTTCGGCGTGCTCATCGGCCGTGTGGTCGCTGGTGCTGGCGACGATCTCGGCGCCTTCCACCGACCGGCGAAATTGGGTTACTTCCTCGGGTCGTTCGTCGGCCAGCAGGATGATAACGCGCGTGTCCGGCGAACTATAGCGGATGGCCTGGACAATCTGTTCCAGGAGGACGGTCTTGCCCGCCTTCGGAGGCGAGACGATCAGTTGGCGCGTGCCCTTGCCGATCGGCGCGATAAGATCCACGATGCGCATGCTTTCCTGGCCGCAGGCGCCCAGGTCAAAACGTTCGTGCGGATCAACGGCGACCAGGTCGGCAAAGTGGGGTCGGGCGCCGAAAGCTTTCGGTTGCAGTCCCCCCAGGGTTTCGACGGCCACCAATCGGGTCTTACCTTTGTTGCGTCCAATCTGACCGGTGACGGTGGCACCCTCGGCCAGAGGGAGTCGCTTGGCCAGGTCCGGCTGGACCATCAATTCGTTTTCGCCGGCGCGCAACGACCGCTCGATCGTCCGCATCGCGAACTGACGGTTGCCGACATGCTTCAATATTCCAGTAGCTGTATCGCCCATTGAAACCTTCCACGGGAAAGGGGTAGAAACCAAAAGGTGAACGAGAAAACGCTGCTATCATACCACACCGATTGACATTAGCAAACGTTAACCTCGTGCGAAATGTCCGGCAGGCTCCCTTTTTCCTTGCCGGGGTTCCGTGGACCCCCTTTGCCCCAGGGCGCGCCATTTCCAGGAAGTTCTTGACTTTTCGCGTTGAAGGTATACAATCGCGGGCGTAAGGACTATGGAGGTCAAGGGCGATGTGATGCACCTTGCGGGTCCTGTTAGCGTTCATCAGCTTTGTTTGCGAAGGAGGAGGCATAAGATGAACCCGGTGATGACTTTTCTTGTGTGGAGCATGTCTTTCGGTATCCCCATTCAGAGCGATCCAGGGCCCATGATGCAAGCGGCGCAGGTCGGCCCGGCGGCGCGGGTCAAGATCGACATCAGCGCCGGCGACGTTCTCAAGGGCGAGATCCTGCGCCACGTCGCCCAGGGGTTTCACTCGGTCGGGGGCGTTAAACTGGTTGAGGAGAATCCTCAGTGGACGATCAAGATTGTGACGCTGGCCGTCCAGGACAACGAGGGGAACGCAACCGCCCTGGGCTTGTCCGTGGTGGTGTTGGAGCATGGGCCGCAAATGGACATGCTGTTTACTCTGGCGCAGGCGTGGCATTATGTCATCAAGGCCGGGCTTCTTCAGAAGGATCAACCGCTGGAGGTGGGCATGCGGCATTTGGTGGCCGGCATCGACCTGCTACCCAACGCCGACAATCTGACGCTCATGCAGCAGCATCGGATGTGTCTGATCCCTATGGCAAAGATGCCGGCGGCCTGCCAGGAGATCGCCACTGACTTTGACCGCCAGTACTTGCAGTCGGCGGGCGCCGCGCCCGCGGTCGGCGGGCAGTAAGGTGCCGTGGCCTTTGAGCTTGCGGGCCGGACGTACTGTCGCCTTCTTGGGTGGCGCTTCTTCCGACGGCGCCACGGGCGCCGCAAGGGCGGTGCCTATTCCACCTCACTGGCGTTCGCGGCGGGAGCCGTTGCATGCTTTGTCTCTGGGTGTCTTGCGACGAAAGAGAGGCGATCCCGTAGTTGTGTTGGACACAAAAGGGGCAAAATTACGTATTGTCCACAATTGACACGGGCGCGATCTGGTATATAATCTGCAGTGTCTGTGGATGCAAAGGGCAGGGTCGCATTTCATAGGGACAACGGAGTGGGTCAGTGCAGCAATGAGCGGCGGGTCGAGAGTTGCTGGTTGCGCCCTACCTCAGGAGGAGGCAGCATGGCGGTAGCTAATAGCACCGATGGGGTTCTCAGTGGTGAAAGAGGCCTCTTCTATCAAGTTTGCACGTTGGCTGCGCGAGTCGTTGCATTTGTAGAGCATTTCCGAGAAGACACGCTGAGTATTCACATCCCCGGTAAGCCCCATGTCACTGTCTCCAGGGGTGCGCTTCTGGAGAGGGGTTTGGCGAGCGGAATATGGAAAACAGCAGCGCTCTTGCCGGTGGTCTCGGCGCCGGTGGAGAATCGCTCCAGACGTTGGGAGTTGAGGACGATCGTTATTTAGGTTTACTGAAGGGGAGATACGCTGTAGCTGTCATCAGACGTTCCTGCTACTAGGGTGATGATGTCGAAGCGTACAGCGGACCAAGGATGGGTGGCGGTATTTGCCGGGTCCACGGATGGACGGGGCACTGCTTGGGCGACATGACCCTATGGGACGGCAGGGTTATACTGTCCTGAGCAGTGCCCTTACTCTTTGAAGTCGGCGGCGCCCCAGTGCGAGCGTGCGGAAGCGACGAAGGAGAACTGACAGATTGGCTTCTCTGTTCTTCCGCGAGACCGACCGTCCATGTTTCGAGGAAGAAGATCGCGCGAGATTCCTCTGCCCCGCAGACAACCGTGCGGCACCTTCTTCGCGGGGCTGCGTTCGCTCCCAAATGACGCCCGGACGGCGGGCGATATGGTTTTGACAGGTGGTTCGTGCACGCCTATGATGGTTCGTGCCCTGAGAAATGCTCCAGGGCTTGCTCTGGTTACTAGGTAATGGAGAGAGCTGTCATGGAACAAGGCCGCGAGCGCTCGAATGTAATGGCCCGACCGGACCATAGCCGTGGATTGCTGATGCTTTTGATAGCGTTGGTGACCGTGCTTCTTTTTTGGCAGGTCAAGCCCTGGTTGTTTGGAGTGCACGATGGCGACGCCCGGCCGCGAGCGGTGACGGCGCGCGGGGACCTGGCCGAAGATGAGAAGAGCACTATCGAATTGTTCAGCCGTGCCTCTCCGTCCGTGGTGTATATCACCAGTTTGACGGTCAGGAGGGATTACTTCAGTTTCAACGCCATGGAAGTTCCCCAGGGGACGGGCTCCGGATTCGTCTGGGATGCCAACGGATACATCGTCACAAACTTCCACGTCATCAAGGATGCTCAGGCCGCCAACGTGACCTTGGCCGATCACTCCACCTGGAAGGCCCTGTTGGTGGGGGTGGCGCCGGACAAAGACTTGGCCGTTTTGAAAATCGATGTTCCCAAGAATCTCGTGCCTGCCATTGCGGTGGGCGCCTCCAACGACCTGGAGGTGGGGCAGAAGGTCTTTGCCATCGGCAATCCGTTTGGCTTTGACCAGACGTTGACAACCGGTGTGATCAGCGGTCTGGGTCGTGAGATCCAGTCGGTGACCCGCCGGCCCATCGAGGGCGTGATCCAGACCGACGCCGCGATCAATCCGGGCAACTCCGGCGGTCCGCTCCTGGACAGCGCCGGTCGTGTGATCGGTATCAATACCGCCATCTTCAGTCCCTCGGGGGCCTACGCCGGGATCGGATTCGCCGTGCCTGTCGATGTGGTCAATCGTCTGGTTCCCCAGATCATTCGCGATGGTCGCGTCACCAAGGCGGGCCTGGCGGTGACCATTGCCGAGGATTCCGTCGTCCGACGACTGGGTGGGGAGGGCGTTTTGGTCGTGCATGTCAAGCAAGGTGGTGCGGCCGACCAGGCCGGGGTGTTGCCGATGCGACGCGATCGGCGCGGACGCACCCTTCTGGGCGACCTGATTGTGGGTGTTGACGGCAAGCCTGTACGCGGCTCGCGCGATCTGTTTCGAATTCTCGACGTTCACGAGGTGGGCGATACCGTCACGCTGAGCATTCGTCGCGCCGACGAGATGATCGAGTTGGATGTCACGCTACAGGTGGTTTTGTAGCGGCCCCTGGTGGAGAAAGGATGGATGGAGTCGTCTGAGACTGACATGTTTGACGAGACGCCGGCGGAAGGGCCACCGCAGGGGATTTTTGTTGACGTCCATTGTCACTGTCTTCCCGGCATGGACGATGGTCCGACCGATCAGGCCGAGGCGCTGACGCTCTGTGAGGCGCTGGCGGCCGACCGCGTGACAACGGTGGTGGCGACACCCCATCAACTGGGCCGGTACGATGGTTTGTACGACGGGGCGGACATCCGCCGAGCGGTGGCGCAATTCAATACGCTTCTGGGCGAGGCGGGGATTCCTCTGACCGTCCATCCGGGAGCGGACGTTCGGATCGATGAGCGTATCGGCGCTCTTCTGCAGTCCGATCAGATTCTCACGGTGGCCGACGTGGGCCGATGCCTGATGCTGGAACTGCCTCACGAGGTGTTCATCGATCCGACCATGCTCTTGGCGGGATTGGCCGAGACGGGCATTTTTGTCATGGTCTCTCACCCTGAACGGCACCGATTCCTGGCTCAGAGGCCATCGCATGTTCGACAATGGATGCCGTATGGCTCTTGTCTGCAAATCACCGCGGCGAGTTTTCTCGGTGAGTTCGGCGCCGATAGCGAGAGGGCGGCCTGGGCGTTTCTGGATGAACCGTTGCCCCTCCTGGTGGCCAACGATGCGCACGACGTCGCCGGCCGCGCCCCGCGTATGACCGAGGCCTACGACCTGCTGAGCCAACAGCTTGGGTTTCGTATGGCGGATATCCTCTGTATCGAGAATCCCCAGCGGCTCTTGGCCGGACAAGATTTGCTCATGCTGGACGATTGAAGGCGTCGGGAGGCCCCTGAGAGGCGCCGATGGAGTCACTCGCGTTGCGGAATCCCTGGGACGCCCCGTCCGATATCGCGAACGTCGCGGTGTTTTTCTGGAGTGAGGAAGCGCGAATTTCAAACTCTCAGACCCCAAGTGCCGATAAGGAAGAGGCCGGTGGTGATCCGACGCCGGGGTGCCCGTACGTGAGCAGCAGGGGCATGGAGATTCCGATCGGATGGTGACGTAGATTTTTTGATAGAGGGGTCTTGTGAAGAAGAGCGGAAAAACACGTCCGGTAAGCACGAGCGTTTCCGTGGGGATCGTTGGATTGGGATACGTGGGGCTGCCGCTGGCTCGCGAGTTCTGCGAAGGCGGGGCGACGGTCCTGGGCTTCGATGTCAATCCGAGGACCGTGTCGTTGATCAATCGGGGCAAGAGTCCAATCAAGCACATCATGAACGCCACGATGGCCGAGATGGTCAAGACAGGGCGATTCCGCGCGACCGAGGATATGAGCCGCCTGTCTGAACCGGACACGCTGCTGATTTGTGTGCCCACGCCCTTGACGAAGAATCGCGAGCCGGACCTTCAGTATGTCGAGTCCACCTGTCAGATGATCGGCAAGTATCTTCGTAAGGGCCAACTGGTGGTGCTGGAGAGCACCACGTACCCCGGAACGACGCGGGAGGTTATGCTGCCCATGCTGGAAGTCTCCGGGCTCAAGGTCGAGAAGGACTTCTTCCTGGCCTACTCTCCCGAGCGCGAAGACCCGGGCAACAAAAACTTCCAGACGGGAACGATCCCCAAGGTTGTCGGTGGTTATGGCAAGGAGAGCCTGCGTCGGGCGCTGGAGGTTTACCGGTGCGCGATCAAGACGCTGGTGCCGGTGGAGACGTGCGAAATCGCCGAGGCGGCCAAGATCCTCGAGAACACCTATCGCTGTATCAACATCGCCTTGGTCAACGAATTGAAGATGCTCTTCGATCGCATGGGGATCGACGTCTGGGAGGTCGTTCGGGCGGCCAGCACCAAGCCGTTTGGGTTCAGTGCCTTCTATCCGGGGCCGGGACTCGGGGGACACTGCATTCCCATCGACCCGTTCTACCTGACCTGGAAGGCCCGGCAGTACGGCTTGCCCACTCGGTTCATCGAACTGGCCGGTGAGATCAATACGAGCATGCCGGAATACGTCATCCAACGAACGGCCGACGCACTGAACGACCATAAGAAGAGCCTCAACGGATCGCGCATCCTGATCCTCGGTCTGGCCTACAAGCCGGACATCGATGACCTGCGCGAGTCACCCTCGCTCGAACTGATCGAATTGCTCAAGGCCAAGGGCGCCAAGGTGGACTACAACGATCCGTACTTCCCGCAGACGCACAAGCAGCGCGAGTACGATCTTCAGATGAAGAGCAAGCCGCTAACGGCCAAGATGCTCGCTCGCTACGATGCCGTGGTGATCGCCACGAACCACAGCGACTACGACTACGCTTGGATTGTCAAGCACGCCCAGCTCGTGATCGATACGCGCAACGCCACGGCGGAAGTTCGCGTCGGACGCCGCAAGGTGGTCAAGGCCTAGATTTCCGATCATCAGGAACAGTTGTCAATGGTTGGGAGATATCCCTTCCTCGACGTGCTTTGCTTCCCAGCGCGATTCCGGGTAGAATGCCGGAGCACTGCGTCAGTAACGGATCGTACACGGGCCAGGATGGAGCCGGGAAATGCCTGATAATCTCCGATCGCCAAAGCGTGGCAGCCTTGGCAGAGCGTGGAAACAACGTTTGAGACGGCGCGTCCTCCTGACCTGGCCGGCTCTGTACGCGATCGACCGCGTCAAGTACGAGCGGAGCCTGACGCGTGAGGGCGAGATCGAGGCGTTGCTCTCCAAACTGGATGGAACGCTCACCGTCCCGGGCGCCATCGTCGAATGTGGCAGCTTCCTCTGCGGAACGACGGCGTGCATGGCCCTGCACTTGCAGAAGAGCGCTTGCGACAAGCATATCTACGCCTGTGATACTTTCGAGGGATTCGATCCGCGCGAGTTTGCCGATGAGCGGGAGCGGGGAGACGCCTCGCCCGATCACGGCTTCACGGACAACGACATCGTCTACGTCCGGCGCAAGCTCGAACGGCTCGGGGTGTCCCATCAGATCACCCTGGTCCAAGGCCTGTTCCAGGAGACGTTGGAGTCGGTTCCCGGCCCGTTCTCGTTCTCATTCATCGACTGTGACCTCCAGGATAGCCTGTTGTACGCGGTGCGCACCGTGTGGCCGCGCCTTTCTCCCGGCGGCTGCTGCGTGTTTGACGACTACGCCAATGACCGTTTTCTCGGCGCGACGAAGGCCATCGAGACGTTTGTGGATGAGCATGCCCACTCCATCCGTGCCCATGGTCCACTGTCGCACAAGATGTATTTTGCCCACAAGCGTGAATCCTGACAGTGACGCTTTCCGGACCTCTCGGCGCCGACGTGTTCGCTGCTATTCCGCCCGGCTCAAGAGGTCTCTGCTCGTCTTTCGGTAGGCACGGAAGCAGAGCAGCAGGATGAGCGACTCTGTCAGCACAACGTTCACGCTCAGGCCGACGTACCCCATTTTCAGCACCCCGACGAATAACGCCGCGCCCGCCAGGCTCACCGCTCCCGAGACGATGACAATCCTCGCCCAGACCCGGGCCAGGCCGAGGCTCAGCAGAAAGAGGTTGCCATAGACGATGGCGACACCGACGATCAAGGGCAGGAAGGCCAGGATTCGAATCACGCGAGCGCTCTCTTGTGACGCTTGGCCCAGAGCGATTCGCGCGATCATCGGTGCGGCGAGGAACAGGGCGATCGAGATCAGGCCCGTCACCGCCGCCACCGGCGGGATCACCCTTCTGATAAAGCGCAAGGCCGCCAGGGGCGATTGGCCGGCCAGTTTACTGACATAGGGATACGTGGCCTGAGAAAAAGGAATCTCGAGGCCCTGGACGGCCCGGACGATCTTCTCGCCGGCCGCATAGAAGCCGACGATGGCGTCGCTGCTGAACAGACCCAGGATCACGACGTTGCTCGTGGTGTAGAAAGTGACGGCGATCTTGCCGGCAAAGATATGGTGCGCCGCCTTGATATGTTTCTTCAGTGACTCGGCCGACGGCGCCGTCAGGCTGACCTTGAACTTGACCAGGGCCAGTGTCATACCGATGATCCCCATGGCCAGAGCGCCCAGCGAATTGAAGAGCGGGACGAGGAGGTAGTCGCTCTTTTCTCGTATGACGGCGAAGACCAGGACGGTGAACACCAGCCTGGCCAGGAGGTTCAACAGCGCCACGTATTTCATTCTCTCGATGCCCTGGAAAAACCACAGGGGAAACAGCACCTGTCCGATGACGATGCCGAAGGACAGGAGAAAGACCGGCCAGGTGTCTCTGAACTTCGGGACAGTCAGGATCAGCACGACCAGCAGCAAGAAGGAGACAAGCAGCAGCGCCAACTTGATCAGCATGACCGACGAGAAGATGCGCGCCACCGCCTTGTCGTCGGCCCGGTTGGTAGAGATCTCTCTCGTCGCCGACAGGCTGAAGCCGAAATCGGTCAGAATGACGAAGTACTGCATGAAGGCCTGGGCGAACGCGACGAGCCCGTATCGTTCGGCCGTGAGGACGCGGAAGAGGAAGGGCAGCGTCAGGAGGGGCAGCAGGTAATTCGCCCACTGCACCAGCGTCAGAGAGACAAAGTTACTGATCAGCGTTTGCTTGTCACTACGGTCCATGGTCTCTGTTACCTGCTCCTGCGTGTTTGCGACGCACCTGTCGGCAACCGGTTCGCCGGATTCGCGTATGGCCCTCGGCGTCACAGCGACGAGGCAGGGGCTTTATAACCGCAATGGGACAGCGGGGCAACTCTCGCCTCAAACGCGGCATCCATCCTCACATTCAAATCGGCTTTGTTTGGGTTTGTTTTTGTGCTCGACCCTCGTTTCTGGGCCAAGAATCGCGAAATTGGGTTTGTTTTGCATAATTAATCCTTCGGGTCCCATGACCTTTGTCGCAAATTGAGCCGAATCATACGCGACGTCACCAGCGTGGCATCGTCAAGCTCGCTTGGCGATGGTCGAACCTTGTCAAAGAGCGAGGCAAGAAAAGACGCGCCTCTACTATTGGGCGAAACTGCACGTTCTTTGCGAAAAAAACAGCAAATCCCGCCAAGCCCAATCGCGCAACTCTCGGCCGCAGCAGCAATAAAAAAAGTTTTGCGTGTCACCCGGATTGCCTTCCAAAGCGCTGCACGAATTTGACGAAATCCGCGCCGATTTCGTCAAACGTCACGCGTGAGGCGTGATGCGTGTTGCGTGGGAGGACGGAGGAAGACGGGACTAGCCAAGGGGAAGAATCCGAAGGAAAGGTCTCGTGAAAGTAGCGATCCTCGGTGCTACCGAGTGGGGTCTTAAAACGGGAAGACACTGGGTTCTATCCTCCCAGGACTCCGCTGCTTCGCTATTTGGCTGGCCCGGACTGTTTTAGTGTAAGAACTCGGCAATATCTCAATTAGAAGGGGTAACTGTAGAGTGTGGGCGGAGAGGCTTTTCGGCCGGATGAGATACGGTGCGGCGCCAACTTATGATGATATGATGTGATAGACTGGAAGGAGACAAACAGTGGAGAGGAAACATTCATTTCGTTGCGTAGTTGCCCTCGGCATTCTCGTTCTGGGCCTCAACCGCCTGACGCCCGCTCAATACGGCGGCGGCACCGGCACACCCGAGTATCCCTACCAGATCGCTTCGGCTTGGGATCTGATCGACCTGGGCAACACGCCGGCTGACTATGACAAACACTTCGTTCTGACGGCCGATATCGATCTGTCGGGCACCACATTCTATCGGGCCGTGATTGCCCCACATACTGCCCAGGATTCGGCGAGTGTGATTTTCACGGGTGTGTTTGCGGGCAACAACCATGTCATCCGCCATCTTCAGATTGACGGAGAAGGTTACCTGGGTCTGTTCGGCTACCTTGCCAGCAGCGCCGTGGTCAGCGAGTTGGGCCTTGAGAACGCTTCTGTCCAGGGCATGGCCTCTGTTGCCGGTGGCTTGGCAGGCTGGAATGAGGGTGCCGTTTCACGCTGCTACAGCACCGCCGCAGTCACGGGGGTTTACGATGTCGGCGGTCTGGTCGGAGTCAACTCCGGCAGCGTATCGAACTGCTACGGCACTGCCGAAGTCGCGGGGGTTCACTATGTCGGCGGTCTGGTCGGACGCAATTCCGGTCACGTATCGAACTGCTACAGCACCGGAGAGGTCACAAGCGGTGATGTTGCCGGGGGTCTGGTCGGATACAATTCCGGCAGCGTATCGAACTGCTACAGCACCAGCACAGCGGCGGGGAACCGTAGAGGCGCGGGTTTGGGCAGACACACTTTCGGCGGCGTCGGGGGCCTGGCCGGATACAATTCCGGCAGCGTATCGAATTGCTATAGCAGCGGCGCGGTCACCGGGGACGGCGATGTCGGCGGCTTGGTCGCAGATAATTCCGGCAGCGTGGTGAGTTCCTTCTGGGACCGAGAAACCTCTGGGTTGGCCGGCAGCGCCGCCGGTGTGGGTCTGACGACAGCCGAGATGCAGAACATCGATTCCTATCTGAACGCAGGCTGGGATTTCGTGGGCGAACGCGTCAACGGTACGGCGGAAACCTGGCAGATTCCGCCGGCGGGAGGGGGCCCTGAGTTGAGCCTATTCGCAGGCTATGAGCCCGTTCTGCCGGCAGGGCAAGGGACTCTGGCCGAGCCATTCCTTATCACGAATGCCCAGGAACTGGGTTCGGTAGGGTATCGGCCCCTGGCCTGCTATCGTCTGGAAGCTGACATCGATCTTGCGGGCATCACCTGGAGCATCGCACCGGCTCCATGGTTTGCAGGCCGCTTTGACGGCAACGGTCATGTGATCGGCCACCTCGAGATCCAAGGGGGAGGATTGCTGGGGCTGTTCGGTGCTCTGGGCGCCAACTCTGTCGTCATGGATTTGGGCTTGGAGGGCGTTTCCGTCCAAGGCACGCACCGTCTCGGCTCGCTGGCAGGCCGCAGTAGGGCCGTCTTGATCGATTGCTACAGTACCGGCGCAGTCGGTGGGGAGGGTGAAATCGGCGTTCTGGTCGGATACAATTCCGGCAGCGTATTGAACTGCCATAGCACCGGCGTGGCTGACGGGAATGGCTATGATGTTGGCGGCTTGGTCGGATCCAATTGCAATGGCAGCGTGTCCAACTGTTACAGTAGCAGCGCGGTGACCGGGCATGGCTATCATGTCGGTGGCCTGGTCGGATCGAATTACGAAAGTGGCAGTGTCTCGAACTGCTACAGCACCGGTGTGGTCGCAGGGGATAAGGATGTGGGCGGCCTGGTCGGATACAGTGGGGCCGGCGTGGCGAGGTCCTTCTGGGATATCGAGTCATCAGGAGTTGCCCATAGTTCCGGCGGTGCGGGTTTGACGACGGCCGAGATGATGGATCCCGAGTGGATTGGCTTGCAGGGCTGGGCGAGCGATCCGAACTGGCTCCTGGCTCCGCATCAGGACTATCCTCGTCTGGCTTGGGAGGGCACGGAAGGCCGGATGGTCCCTGAGCCAACCATCGATTGGATGGTTGGTCAGGGCACGAGGGAAACGCCCTACGAGATCAACGATCCAAATCAGCTGCTTGCAATCAGCAAGGCGAGCCTGCTGTGGGAAAAGAGCTTCGTTCTGATGGGCGACCTGGACCTGGCGGAGATCGTCTGGGCCCAGGCTGTCATTCCGGGTTTTGCAGGCGTTTTTGACGGCAACGGCCATGTCATCAAGAGCCTGAAAGTCTCCGGATGGAACTGCCTGGGCCTCTGTGGTCGCCTGGAGATAGGGGGCGTGATCTTGAACCTTGGCCTGTTGGATGTGGATATAGCGGGCAGTGGCGGCTATGTCGGCGGCTTGGTTGGAGAAAACGATGGCAGCGTATGGAACTGCTACAGCACCGGCGCGATCGTGGGGGACGATTATGTCGGCGGCTTGGTCGGATACAATGACTGGGGTGGGATATCGAACTGCTACAGCACCGGGGTGGTCGCGGGCGATAGGGGTGTGGGCGGCTTGGTCGGAACAAACCCTGGCGTCGTAAGGAACTGCTACAGCACCGGCGTGGTCACAGGGAATGATAATGTCGGCGGCTTGGTGGGGGGGTTCTTTGGCGCCAAAGGTGTAGCGCATAGCTTCTGGAATACGACGACGAGCCGTCGGTGGAGCAGTGAAGGGGGGATGGGGCTAGGGACGGCCGGGATGCAGGAGGTCAACACGTATCTGGATGCCGGGTGGGACTTTGTGGGGGAGGTGGAGAATGGTACTGACGATATCTGGTGGATTCTGGAGGGTCAGGACTATCCGCGGTTGTGGTGGGAAGCGGCTGGGGGGGAGTTTTGAGTTTTTGGTGGTTTCTACCGTAGTCCGGTGCGGGGGAGGTAGAAGGCGCCGGGTCCGACGCCGGGGGCGTAGGGTTCGTTGGTTTCGGGGCGTTTGATGACGTACATGGGCTGGGTTTCGATGGGGCGGTAGGATTCGACGTGTCCGTCGACGTGTCCGGCGTGGAGCTTGATCTGCAAGTCGCGCAGCTCCTGGCGGGCGCCACTGCCAGGTCTGGACCAGAAGGCCGACGAGAGGGCCGTCCCGTCGGTGACGGCGGCGTGCTTGAGCGGTTCGCAACTCCCGTAAGCGAGCGGACTGCGCCAGTGGTCGAAGCCGAAGTAGTCGGTGACGACGATGGAGCTTGCCCGGCTGCCCCGCGTGGGGCCGATGGGGCCGCGAAAGAGTCCCTTCTCCTTGCCGAGATAGCCGACGTAGTTCCAGTAGAGACAATAGGTGCCGAATACCGCGTCCGGGACCGCCAGCGTCTCCGGATGGTCCCAGTTGTCGCCCGCGTCCCAGGCTTCCTGAAGGTATCGGTACCGCAGCGGGGCGTTGGGGCAGAACATGACGTCGGCGTCGTCGATGTAGGTCCGAAGATAGGCGCTGGCCGACCGATGCATTCTGGGCGTCCGCTTGAGATATCCCGTCAGCATGCTCGGCGCCTGCCAGTTCCAACTGTCGTCCGTGCCGACCGTGGCGATCGACGGGGGATACGCATCGTCGTTGTCGGAGGCGAAGAGGTTGGCCGCGGTGGTGATCTCTCTGATATTGCGAATTCCGACGAGCGTTCGCCCCTGGCGACGGACCTTTCCCAGGGCCGGCAACAGGAGGGCCATGAGCAACGAAATGATGCCCAGGACGACGAGCAGTTCGACGAGCGTGAAGCCCGACCCTTCATCGGCGCACACCACAACCCTCACCCCCGGCGTCACACCCCGGTCATCTCGCAATACCGCACACATCTTGCGTTCCACACGGTAAGAAACTCACGCCTCGTTACTGCTATGCTATCCCGATTGCGGACAGGCGTCAACACTCCTCCGGAAGAAAGCGCCGGCGACTCCTCCAGAGGGCGATCCCTATCCAGCAGCAGGGGCGGGATCGCCTTCGGACGACTGCGATCTCGCCCCCATGTCGATTTCTTGCGTTCGACCCTCCGCGTTCGAACGCCGATCTCGGGCGGTATTACTCAGGTTACCGTCTCGTAGTCGCCGCCGGAATGGTCACGGCCCAGTCCGACCAGTCTGTCAGATTGCCACTCTGATCGCGGGCTCTGACGCGGAACCGCAGGTCTTGCCCGCTGCGTCCGACCAGGACTGTGTAAGTACGTTCGGTTTGCCAGTCGCTGTTGAAGGCGGACTGGTCGCATTCGAAGAAGTACTCCACGGGGCCGTTCGGTGAGACCACTTCGCCGGCCCTCATTTCAACGGAGTAATCGGACCAGTCGGTACCGCCCTGGACCTCGCGCGGCTGCCCCTCGATGTCCCAACGGGCCGGGTTGGGCTGAAGGGGGTTCACACCTGTTGGGATGCCGTCGGTCCCGGGGAGCGTCTCCAGCCATTGCTCATTGAGAATGTCCAAATCGCTCTGATCGACGATGCCGTCGTGGTTGAGATCGGCGATCAAAGGCCACTCGCTCAGACTCGCCTCGGGCGTGCCCCCGAAGGCGCCCATGTTGAGGCGACCACCGTTGGGCATGAGTTCGCCCCCGAGGTCGAGGAACGGATCGCCCGCGTCGACACAAGGGCTTGTCTTGATATCGAATGTCCACAGCCCATAGGCGGGGACAAATCGGCCTCGCTCGGCCAGGAGGTGGTAGTCGCCGCCCTCGGCGTCGGCGAAGAGCGGGTCCTGGCGGATATTGCCTTCGCCCTCGCTCTCGGTCCGGCTCTCGATGCAACTGTATCGGGCAGTGCAGCCGAACAGATCTCCGTCGGTGTTGTGCCAGAGGATGCAGTTGCTGATGTCGGGGTTGGCGCCGGCGTAGGCGGCGATCCCGAATTCGTTGTTTGCCAAGGTAATGTTCTGGATGGTCGGGGACGCGCCGGCGAGGAAGATTCCCACGTCGCAGTTCTGGATGGCGAGATTCTTCAGGACGCTGGTGCTGCGTTCGGCCGAATAGAAGGACACGCCGTACCCGTCGGGTGCGCCCAGGATAGCGCCGCCCTCAGCGCCGGCGACGGTGATGGCCTTGCCGTCGAAGTTGATCTCCTCGGTGTACAGGCCGGGCAGGACGACCACCGTGTATCCCTCCTCAGCCGCCTCGATACCCCTCTGGATCGTGGCGAACGCGTGATGGGGACTGTACCCTTCGAGAGCGTCGTCCCCCTGAATGGCATCCACGTAGTAATTGTACGGCCCGTCGAACTCGTAGGCCCCCATGTCGACTTTGGCGTTGACGATTCTGGGCTGTCCGGCCAAGTCGGTCGTTACTGACTCCGGCACGGCGCTGTTGCTGCCCGTATCGATGCACAGCGAGCCCACCGACAGACGCAGATTGTCGTCCAGGGTACCGGGCAGTCCATCCGGGCCGGCCGGGTCCTGAAATCGCGGGTCGGCATTGAGGTTCCCCCGGGTGGTCCCGCCGCTTCGGACGTTGCTATGGGTGAACTGGATTTCGCTGCGGCTTGTGTAGTTCCCTACGGGGTGGTCTTCCCACAGGATGCAGTTGGAGAATTCCACTTCGTTCCCACTCCCGCAATCGTAGGCGTTGCCTTTGTTGGAGGCGTAATTGGCGGTGAAGGTACAATTGGTCACTGCAATGCTGCCGCTGATGTTGACGGCCCCACCGTTGCGAGCTGCGTTGCCGCTGAAGATGCAGTTGACCATTGTCCCCCCCCCCGCGGAAACGGCCCCGCCGTCGCCGGTAGCCGTGTTGCCGAGGAAGCGGCAATGGGTCATGTCGGTTCCGCCTGCCGAGTGGCTGGAGACCGCACCGCCATAACCATAGACGATGCGGCTTCCACTATCGACTGTGCCGCCTCGACTGGGTCGACTGCCGCCGGTATCATTTGGGTCGTCGTCGACGGTTTCATCTTCACCGAGGGCGTCGAACGCCTCGTTGGCCCAGAAGATACAGTTCATCAGGCTGCAGTGGCTTTTGTTGTGACTGTAGAAGGCGCCCCCGAAGAGGGCCGAGTTCCTTTCGAAGTAGCAATCGGTCAGCGTCGGATTGCTCTGGCGAGTGTTGAACATCGCGCCTCCATCTGACACAATCGCGCGGTTGCCGATGAACGCGCAGCCTGTCAGTTCCGGGTCGCCGGCAATGCAGGCTACGCCCGCGCCGGCATTCAGTTCGCCGACACCAGCAGTGACGTTTCCGGTGAACGTGCACCCGATCAACTTGGGTGTGCTGCCGCTACAGAGCAGTCCGCCGCCGAAGCTGTAGGTCTCGGGCCCGTCGGCGAATGCGATGTTCTCTGAGAACAGGCAGTCCTGGAAGGTTGGGCTGGCGTTGAGGCAGGCCGCCCCGGCGCCGCCCGAGGCGCCTTGGTTCTGAGATCGCGTGGTGTTGCGGTAGAACGTACACTGGATGAACGTGGCACTGGCCGAGTCGATCAACGCACCGGCGCCGTCCTTTCTGGGATCGAAGATCGGCTCAGGATACAGCACCCCCACGGCTGGGTCGCTCGCGCCGGCCCCGCCGATGGCGCGACCGGCGGTGATGGTGAAACCGTCCAGCACCGTGCTCTCTGTTACGCCGGAGGCGGTCACGACGGTGCGACTGTTGTCCGTCAAGGTTGCATCCGTCACAAAGCCATAGAGACCTTCGAATGTCATGTCTTCCAGGTACACGTCGTTGGCCCGCAGGTCACCCGTGAGGATACTTCGGTAGGCCTTCACATCGCGCGTGTCCGGACGGGGATGGTCGTAGCCGGCATAGCCACCCTTGATGACGACCCCCTCCGGCAAGACGAAGCTCTCGTCGACATCGCGCGAGGACTTGATGTACCGATTGTCGCCCGAGAGTAGCACGAAGGTCCGTTGATCGGGCTGGTAGGCACCCTGGGCGACACGAATCTCGTCTCCGGGCAGGGCGCTTTCCAGGGCGTTCTGAAGGCAGATGTAAGCGTCGGGCCAATCGGACCCGTCGTTGTCGCCGGGTGCTTGTGGATCGACGTAGATGATCGCGCCCGCCAGGACGGCGGGGCTCATCCACAGGACGACAAGCAGTCCTGCTATCGCTCTCTGTGCGTAAGTGTTGCTCTCCATGGTTCCGCTCCTTTCTCGCTAAAATATTCCAACCGCTTTTCCGTCGGCGTTACTGCGATGTTATCAGTCGTTCCAGCCAGAGGATGCCAATCTGCTGCCGAGCAGTCGCCCCGAGCCTGATGTCCGGCGGAGGGACGAACATTGCCTCGACTCGCTCAGGGATCTCCTGAAGATAGACGAATTGGAGTTCTCCCAGGTCGGTCGGCGCCCCGGCACGCTCGGTGAAGAAGCCAATCGTCTCGACGAGGTCAGCTTCCATGTTTACGGTGTAAAGGAGACTGAGGTCCTCTGCATGCACGGTGACTTTGGCGCGGCCCGTCTTCTGGTCGTACGTGGTTTCGAAGGAAAGGCGTTGCTTGGCGGCATCCCGTCGGATCGTGTCGATAGCGTGCAGCCCCCTCCACGGTCGTGGCAATCCCTGGAAAAGACTGCCGCCCGGGAACTGCGCGGCGATCAGACCTCTCTCGTCGTACATGGAGGCGCCGGTGGGGGTGTCGACGAACGTTGCCTCTCGGCCCACGCGAATCTTCAGCCAGGGGGAGTGCTTGTGGGCCGAGGCGTAGACGAACGGCAGACGCCCGGTCCCGGACACGGAGCGCCCGCCGAGTTGCCCGGTGACGCGGAAATAGGTCCAGCCCCGTTGGTGCATGGCGTCGCGCGTGTCCACCACGGGCGTGCTCTGGGGCCAGCCGACGTGGAAGTATTCCTCGTCCAGCACGTTGACGTGGCGATCGACGCGCCAGATTCGGCTTTCGCCTTCCCCTTGACGGTTGCAGATGACCAGCAATTCGCCCCGACGCCTGCCGGTCAGTTCCATATCGGCCTGGTCGCCTTCCACCTGGGCTATGAAGTCGCTCAGGTCGGTGTTGTCGGTTGGTAATCGCATGACGGCCAGATTCGGATTCCACGCCCGACAGTTGTGGATGTGGACGGTTGCGGTACGCTCATCGAAATGGTAGTTGGCGTATCGGTTTTGCAGAATGCGGCAGGCTCGATGGTTGCCCTGTGTGTCGGATTGAAGCAGACGCAGCATGACGGTCTTTTCCGGCCCTTCGGGGAAATAGTACCAGCATTCCTGTTGTCCTGTGGCATCGGAGGGCCAGGGGGTCGCCGGCAGCGTCGTCGTGGGCGTGCTGCCGGGTTCGAGGATGGACGCGGTTCTTTCAGGACGCAGGGCGACCGAGCCGGCGGCCAAGGTGCTCACCGTGGCCAGCGCGATCAATCCCGTTTTCCCCGTGACGGTGGCCAACAACGCGGCCAGCGGGCCCACCTGGAGCGTGGCGCCCGTGACGGCCACCTGGGCGGCGCCGGCTTGGCTCGTGGCGGTCATCTTGCCGAAGGCCACCAGGGCCAACAGCAGCGATCCCTTGCTCAGGCCGTGTTCGGACAGACGGCGGGCCAGTGACTTCTTGGCGCGGTAGAACGCCGCCCGGGCGCCGATCTCCGAGCACGCCATCAATTTGGCAATCTGAGCGTAGGAGAGATGATCGTAGCAGCGCATGGTCAGAACGGCGCGATGCTGAGGGGGCAATTGCGTCACCGACTGCAGGACGATCTGCTTCAACTCCTCGGTGATGACTTGGGCCAGCGTATCGTTGTCCGTGACGGGCTCGGGTGGGTAGCCGGTCTCAGAGAAGTTGCGGGTCTTGCGCCGCCAGCGCTTCCCATAGTGGTTGCGGACCTTGTTGAATGCGATTCCGTGGAGCCAACTCCAGAACATCTCGGCTCGCTTCAGCTTGTTGAAGATCCTGAGCATTTCCAGTATCGTCTCCTGCACAATGTCTTGGGCCAGGTCCTCACTGAGGGTCAGTCGCAGCACGTACTGGTGCAGACGGACTCTCGCTGTTTCGGCCAGGCGATTGAGACTCTCCTTATCGCCGAGCTGTGCCTTCCTGACTAATGCGATGTCATCGGTTGGGTAAGACATCCCTTGCTATTACCAAGTCTGACGGGCCGAGGCGATGTGACGCTCGCGTGATCCTTTTTTTGCCTTTTTCTGACGATTTGTCAAAGATGGGGACTTTTTGTCCGGGGAAAGGGGACATCAAGAGTTGGTGGCGGCCGTTGGAGTGTCCAAGCCGCTTACGGTGCATCAGAGACGATTGATTTGAGCAGTCGAAACTCCAGTTCGTACACGTTACGCAAGGATGCGTCGGGAATCGTATCCCCGATGACGCCCATCTTTGGATCGGTGAAGCGGGCGCCGAAGCCGACGATGGTAACGGTTCCCTCACCCAGGCGGGCGGTGGCGGCCACCGGTCGTCCATCGATGCGAGCCAATGGGCTGCCTCCTTCGATTTCGTAGGCGCTCTCGACGGTGATCCCCTCCGGCCAGCCTTCGGGCGTCTCCAGGAGGCCCGCCAGTTGGGTCTGGCGCTCGACCTTCAAGTCGAAGGCGTGCAGCAGGGCATCGGATGTCGATTCGACGTTGGCGGCCGAATCGATGATGAGGACCTTGCCGCCGGCACTGACGTAATCGGTCAATTCGCTTCGGAAATGCATTGGGATCTCTTCGCTGGGGTAGAGGAACACGAGCAGGTCGCCCTTGAAGGCGTCGCGGTCCTGCGCACGGCCGGTGAAATAGCCCAGCCGCAGAATCCACCGCTCGAAGATGCCGAAGCCGTTGGCCTGGCCTGCAATGAATCCGCTCTTCGATAAAGGGGTGTCGCAGACGGTTCGGTCGATCACGATTTGCGTGAAGGGCCGGTCGGGCTGAGGGACCGGCATCGCGGCCCGATGAAGGCCTCGGGCGGCCGCGCCGGCGGCGCTGAGCCCGAGCACGACGGCGCCCAGCAGGACAAACCAGCGGCCGCTCCATCGCCATCCGGCGACAAGGGAACCTCCCATGAGCAGGACGGCGAGTGCCACCAACAGGGGCCGAGGGTCCCACGCCGGGTTGCGATGGTTGAGCCACTGGAGCATGCCCAGCATCAGTTCAGCCTTGCCGGGCTCGAACGTCGAGAAGTTCGAGAAGATGGTCGAGTCCCCAAACGCAGCGACCCGGCCGGCGCTGTGACGCGTGGTCCAGAGCTCGACGAATGCGCCGTAGCGCGACTCGGCTCGGTCCGTGACCTGGGGGTAGTAGTTGCTGGCATGGTAGTCGGCCGGCAGGCTCCGCAGGCCGTGGGCGCCGATGGCGGCGCGCCCGGCGCCGCTCGGGGCGATCGAGCACGAAACGGCGAAATCCATCGGTGGCACGTGCTGGACGATGGGGTGGGGGACGACGGGCCGTCGATAGAGTTGCTCGAAGACGGTGTCGATGTCGAATAGGCAGTCGTATCGGAAGCGAAAGCCGAATCGAGTAGCGATGTCGTTGAGGTAAGTCCCCGTGTTGAACACGTTGGTATGCTCGCCGATCAGGAGCAGGCCGCCGCCGTTGGCGACGAAGCGTTCGATGTGGGCGATCTCTTCGGTGCTGTATCGCGCGGTCGGGACTTTCACGACGAAGACGTCGCAGTCGGACAGGGTGTTGGCGTCGATGGCGGTATGCAGGCGCTCGGTGTCATAGAAACGGGAGCAATAGTCGTAGATACAGGCGTAGTTGTATCCGGATTCCTGCCCGTACCAGTTGGGGTCGTAAGGCCGGTCGGTACGTTCCCACGTCGAGCGGTGCTCATCCACCCAGACGCGGCCCTGTTTTTCCGGGCCGGTCGGGTCCCACAGGAGCCCCAGGGCCAGTAAGAGCGATCCGATGAACGCCATAGCTGCGGCGGCGATGCGACGGGATCGAGGTGGGCACGGCGCCTGGTCGTTTTGAATCAGTGCGGTCGATGGGCGCCAGGTGAATCGAGTGGCCAGGAGCACCGGTCCGGCCAGGAGCAACAGGTGGACCCACGGGTTCCAGAACGGGTTCATGAGAACCAGCGGTGCATCGTACTCGGTGCACAAGGCGCGGTGCGTGAAGACGGCGATCAGCAGGGCGGCGCGGACGGGTAGCCAAAGGATGACGGAGACCAGCAGCGCCAGGAGCGACGGAATGAGACGCCTCGTGTGCGAACGGGTGGTCGGCGCCCGCAGGCACAGCACCGCGATGCCGCCGAGCAGAAAAACGAATGTCACTGGGTCGATGAGAAGTTCCCAGGTCGCGCCGAGTGGATGGACGCGCCGCATCGAGTGCAGCGCGAGCGACGAGCCGTCGAGGGCGGCCTCGATCCCCAGCAATCGCACCGCGCCGTGAAGAACCTGCGACAGCCGGTCGGGCAATTCATGGGACCGCGCGGTGACGGTCTCGTAGACGAGCATTCCCAAGGCCTGAATGGTAAGGATCGAACCGGCGGTCAGGGCAGCGGCGCCGAGTTTCGCAGGCCAGCGTCGTGGGATTGGCGCGGCTGAAAGCAGCAGGCCGACGGCGATCAGGATCGTAGCGGCGCGATAGGGCCAGGGCGCCAGCAGCAGGGCGGGGATCAGCATTGCGACCGCCGCGAGCGATTCGGTTCTTCCTGGCGCACGAACGCGCACGCCGACGAGCAGGCCTGTGCCCGAGAAGACGAGTACGACCCACACCAGCCAGTCGGGATCGTGGTAGGTGCCCAGCCCGAACAGCCAGGAGGCACTCAGTAACGCCAGGCCGACCCATGTCCGTCTCATGGCGTCACCTCCCCGGCCGGCGTACCGTGCAACGCAGGAGGAATCCACATCGGTTCGTCGTGCAGTGTGCTGATCAGCCAGCGCCAGAAATCCGCGTTTTCTCGCAAGCCCTCGAAGGGCTGACCATTTTGCTGCTCGAGATTCTTGTTCATCGCGAAGCCCGTGTCACCTACCAGGATGACCCGGCCGGCCCCGATCCGGCGGGCGATGATGACGGGCTGGTTGTCGCGTCCGTTGGCGATCACGCGGGCGTTCGGATCCGTGCAGCGAATGGGCCAGGCGGCGTGGAAGCGCACGTAGACCCGCCGATCTTCCGATTCAAGGTAGGGCGATTTGAAGTGTCCCAGAGGGGCCGGTTCCTGCAACGCGTCTTGGCCGAAGCTGAAGCCAAACTGTTTCAGGAGAGGCAGACTCGCCCGGGCGCTGTCATATCCGGTCGTCACGATGAATGTCCCGCCTTCGTTGACGAAGTCGATAACTGCTTCGATTTCGGCCTCGGAGAACGAACGCGCCGGGGCGATGGAGACGAGCAGTCCGGCCCGGTCCAGGGCCTCAGAGGTCAACTCCGGGAGCGTCAGCGCCAGGTACCCGTTGCGCATCAGCGTCAGGGCCAGGCCTCCGATCCCATCGGGTCGCCAGGATTCTCCGCTGTAGGCGGGCAGGTGGGAGGCGTCAATGTACGCCAGATTGTTGGGCGAGGCGGACCGTCCATCCGGCAGGAGGCCGGTTGTCGCCGAGGCTACGGTGCTCTGGTGGCAGACCGCCAGCGAGCCGGTCAGACCGATGACGATAAGAGCCGTTTTCCAGGGAACCGACCGGCGAGACAGCAGGGCCATGAGGAACAGGACGATCGAGATTCCCAGGCATTGGCGCCACCATGGATGGGCGCGCATGTTGCCGGTCAGGTAGGCAAAGAGCCGGGCGTTGAAGGCATGCGAACTGACATTGATGGCGTTTTGCAGGCTCGACGTATCGCCAAAGGCAATGATCTTGCCCTTTCCCATTGGCTGCTCGGCGGCCAGCACGATGTCTCCCAGTTGCTCGCCGCCATCGTAGCGACCGTTTCCCATCATGGCCCTGGAACTGCTCTCGTCGCCCGGATCGGCCCAACCCCATCGTCCGGCCAGCAGTGGTCGGGCCGGCCAACGGGCCTGGACCGAGGCGCCGATCACCACGCCGAACTGGTTGCGATCGTCGGGGACGCCGGTGGTGACAGGATGGTCCAGTGTTTCGTACGAGTGCAGCCAGCCCCCGATGGCGAAAGTGGCCGAGTCGAAGCGGATTTTCATACGGGTCGGCGCCAGCACGTCGTTGAAACGATTGGTCCCATTCGGATCGCGTGTGGTGTGCTCGCCCATGACGAGAACTGCGCCGCCACGCCGGGCGAAATCGCCGATGCGCTCCAACTGCCCGTCGGCCCAGGGCTCGTTGGGGAAAAGGAGCACGAGCGCGTCGGCCTCGCGCAGATCGTCCTCGGACAGATCGGCCGAGATCAAACTCTCGGCCCCCAGGCTTTCGACAAAGGGCCGAAGCATCCCATACATGCCGCTCGAGAGCCGTCCATAGGAATCATGGGTCGGCTTGAGCCAGTTCAAGAAGCCTTTCTCGTAGAAGACGATTCTTTTGCCTGCGATGCCGGGCGGTTGCGTGTGCAGCAGTGTCACCACTGGCAGAAGGATGGCCATCGCCAGCGCCGCTGCGACCAGGGCAGCCCGGACCCGGGCCGAGATAGCCGGTCGACGCGCCGGTCGAACGTCTATGGGACGCGTCCAGTCCGACCAGCGGAGTATGGCGCCGGCAACCACCAGTTGAAGGGCTCCCGCCAAGGCCGGCGCGTTCCAGGGCAGAGCGTGGTGAAGTAGCCCGGCGAGCGAGAAGTCACTTTGGGCCGTCGGCTGCGGGACCCACTCCAGGAGCGTCGGGACACCGGACAGGGCCATCAGGTAGATCAGATGTCCGATCAGGATTCCGGCGCACCCATAGAGGGTTCGACCGATCCTCGGCGTCGCGGTATGGCGCAGGCACAGGGCCCAGAGAAGGCCCATCAGGATTAGGAAATCGAGTCCGCCGAAGGTCGCGCCCACATGAAGTGGATGTGACGTCAGGACGCCGGGTAGAGCCCCGAGGGTTCGGCCAAGGCCATTGGCAACCAGCCATAGCCAGGGGATGGACGTGCGGGCCAGGATGGTCAAGCCAAAGAGCGCAATGGCCGTGGAGGCTGCAGACAGGACCTCTCGGGCCGGTCGCGCCGATACGAAGGCCAGGAAGGCGCCGACCAGGGCGACCGCCATCACGTTGGCCGCCGGGGTGGGCAGCGTCACCATCCAGGCCGCTGCAATAGCAACCAGGGGGGTCAGGAGAACGCGCAGCCAGCGCCGCGCCGCACCGACATCGGGGGCCAGCAGCGCCACGCCTAACGCGAGTAAGACCAGAACGCGTCGCAGTGGATGGGCCAGCAAACCGATCGATCCGGCTGCGATCCAGGCTCCCAGCAAGCAAGCCAGCAGCGCGAGCACGGGACCGAAGGCCAGTGAGGGGGACTCCCGTTGTTCCGGGGATAAGCGCTCGGATTGTTCCTGTTCAACAGCATCCACGCGTGGATTATCCTTGAGTTGTCCTCCCCAAGCAATAGGAAAAACGAGCGCGGGGACAACCTGTCGGCAGCGGCGATCGCCTCGCGGGTCCCTCGCGCCGTTCCAACTCAGAGCGCCGAGGCGCCCGCCGGAGGGAACTCGTTACCTCTGCGTTGTCGCCCGGGCCAGATACTCGGCCACCGTGGGGCACTCGGCCTCTACGGTGGGGCACTGCGTAGCCAGGCCCGCCGGTGGGGTCGGCTCACTCAGCAGGATCCGGCACGAGGACGCCGGGCATCGGGTCACGGCGCTCGGACACTGCGTGACCAGGACCGGACAGGTCGTCTTGACGGCCGGACACTTGGTCGCGCTGACCGGACACCGGGTCTGGACGACCGGACAGCGCGTCTCGACGGCCGGGCAACGCGTCATCATGGCCGGGCACTGGGTCACGCTGCTCGGGCACTTCGTCTCGACGGCCGGGCAGGAGGTTTCCTGCGCCTGGCAGACGGTTTGCGTGGGCGGGCATCGTGTTTCGGTGGGCGGACACTGAGTGACCGCCACCGGGCACTTCGTGGCGACCGGCGGACAGCGCGTCTCCACGGTCGGGCATCGTGTCATCGCGACCGGGCACTGGGTCTCTATGGCGGGACATCGGGTCTCGACCGCCGGGCAGCTCGTCTGGATTGCTTGGCAGGTCGTGGGCGTCATGGGGCATTCGGTCAGGACCGCCGGACACTGCGTGACCGAGGCCGGGCACTTGGTCTCCGCGGCTGGGCACAGGGTCTCCATCGGCGGACACTGCGTGATGCCGGGCGGGCATTGGGTCGCGATGGTCGGGCACTGCGTCGCCAGGGCCGGGCAAGCGGTGGACAGCGTGGGGCACCTTGTCTCGACGGGCGGGCACTGGGTCACCGCGGCCGGACACTGTGTTTCCACCGCCGGGCACATGGTCTGGACCGTCGGGCATTGGGTCACTGTCACGGGGCATTGCGTTTCGACCACGGGACATTGTGTAATCGCGGTCGGACGTGAAGTCACTTGTCCCGACCCGTCGGGACTGAATCTCAGGCAGAAGGCCAGGTCGATCGAGTTCTTCTCGTGATCGTAACAGGGGTGGCCTTCGGGATACCACAACTCCTGCCATGGACGCGGAGACTTGTTGCCCAGATCCCAGACGGCGTCATCCATAAAGTGCTCAGGCCAGTGACGGGTCTTCCAGCCGAACTGTCCGTCGGCGGTTTCGACCTCCACCGCCAGCCAGTAGATGCGTGGATTCAGGAGCGAACCTTGTTGCAGGAAGGCCTCGGCCGATGCGATCTGAAGATCGATCTGCCAGACTTGCGTGTCGCCGGCCGGGATCAACTCGCCGGCGGCCGGGTCCCACCACCATTCGCCTCCGATTTCGACGACGTCGTAGAGGCTCTCGTCATATTGACCGACCCCGAACTCCCGCTCCCAGAGGGTTTCAGGCCGAGGTTTGGAGAATCGATTCTTCTTGTCGGCGCCCTGAGGCCCGACGGGATCGTCGGCGTGAATGCGGACGCGGATCTTCTCGATCAGGCCTTTCTGGTCGTTCTTCCACGAGCCCCAGAGACGAATGTGCGTCAGGCGTTCGGGGCTGCGGCACTCGAAGTCGTCGGCGAGCGTGCGAGGCTTTTCCGGCGGGGCATCGATACGGATATCGATTCCGCGCGGGGTGCAATCGGGCCACTGACACCATTTCAGATCGGACGGCAGCATGCGAATCCAGACTTCGTGGTCTTCGACTTCTCCATCCGGCGCCGGACCGTCGGGGTCGAGGCCGCCTCGTCGGCTGATGCGGAATCGGGCGAAACTCTGGCCCGGGGTCGCATTGTCGGGGACGACGAACGAGATGATGTGAATGCCGTCCGGGAGGAAGCCATTGAACACTTGCTCGCTGTCGTGCCAGGCGCGATTGGCGTCGAAGTCGATCCAGCTCTGGACAACGCCGCCGCCTCCCTGAACGCTGAGTGTGATCGAAGCGAGTTGGCCCTGGACCAGGGGCGGGATCGAGACGCCGTCTTCATCGTCGGTATCGGCATTGTCATCACCGGTGGCTCCAAGGTTGGGCTGGCCATCGGCTTCGGCGTCAGGTTTGCTCTGGGCGGTTCCCAGCCAGGGCCCGGCGATGATGTGGCGGGCCCCATTGCCGGCCATCACCGTCGGATAGCCGACCGCGCCGAGCGTATAGGGGGCATCGCCCCAGTCGTAAAGCGTGGCGGTCGGTCCCGTCTGCGGGCGGAGGTAGTAGTCCTCGGTTTCGCCGTACTGGTAGCCGTTCTGAGGTCCGGCGCCTCCTGGCGAGGCGGCGTCAAAGGTGGCTTCCCAACTCTGCTCGGAGACCGTGATGCGGACCCAGATCGGATCTACGGCGTCCTGTGTTTCCGGATGCCAACAGGTGAACGGTTGACTGGTGAAAGTGTAGGTTCCCAGCCCGGGCAGGAAGGGTTGCTCGTCGCGCACCGCCCACTCCGGCACCACGGTCCCGTCGATACAGGTGATCGTATCGTTCCAGTCGCCGTCGCGATTCCAGTCGCACCAGAGGTTGACGTAGACCTGCTTGACCAGGGGGCTCGTCATGGTGATCGTGTAGTCCACCGTCGTCGCCTGACATTGAGGCATCACGACGGGCCGGCCGAGTCCATCATCGGCCCCATCCTGGTTGGCTACCACGGCCAGGGGATCGAGGTTGTTGACCCCGTCGTCGTCCGGCCCGAGATCGGCCTCGCTCTCCAGGCTGACCCACGTTCCGAGATAGAAGGCGTCTCGAGGTTGCTGGTGCAGCGGTCCGTAGGGAGGCGAGCCGGCCTGGTAGACGGTGGGGAAATTGCCGCCGGTGCCGTTCGGGTAGGCGAGCATCTTCGCATTGGGAAAGCTGTTCGAGTTGTCGGGGGCGTCCCCGAGTTCGTGCTGGGCCGTCGTGTCATCGCCACTAGTGATGACGAAGGCCAGTCCCAGCGGTTCTTCGGCGTATCTGTGCCCGCGTGGGTAGTCCATGGGCAGCCAACCGAACTGTCCCTGAGGCAGGTACACGGCTCGATCGTTCCACTGCCAGCGGCGCGAGGTCGTTTTCCACCCGAAGTCGTAGTTCATGCTGGGGTCCGGGACACGGACGCCGAGCCAGTAGACATTTCGTTCCTGCTGCACGAAGGGGTCGTCTTCTACACAGAAGTTGTATTGCCAGGCTTTTCTGTGGTTGTCGGCCAGGAATAGACCTGTGACCGGATCGTACCAGTTCTCAGGCCCGTCGTGGACTTCGGCGACGGAGTATTGGCCCGGAGTGAAGGTTTGTCTCCAGAGCAGTTGGCCCGGCTGGCTCCATTGGAGACCGGCGGCCGGGATGTCTGCATAAATGCTCAGTTCCAGTGTGAGTTGGCCCGGTCCCTCCTTGGGCGGCAGATCGTTGACGAATGAGGCCCATAGGTGGATCTCGCGAATGGGGCCCGTGGCCGTGCAGAGAAAATCGTCCGCCAGGGCCGCCCCGGTCAGGCTCACGTCGCTGCCGGTGCCGGTCAGGTCAGGCAATTGGGGCCAGTGCATCTTGTGCAGTTGCCCTCGTTGCCAGTCACAGTCCTGCGCCATCGCGCCCGCTGACAGCCAGGTGATGACGAACGCCAGAATCAAGATGGAGACAAGTGTGTCGAGTGAACGAGATTGTGCCGACCCTCTCATGGTCATACCCTCCTGTCCGAAGCCTTGGACCAAACCTAAACTCGTGCGTCGAGCCATCCGGAATCGAGAGCCCCGGTTTGCAGGGCTGTTACGCCGGATGCACTTTGTTGAGATTGCGATGCGCGGAGGCGGTTTGCGTCATGCTCAAGACAGCACGACGGCACGTGTTGTAACCTCCTCCATTCTAAGTTGCCGATCTTTAATCAAGTATAGCAATGTAGGAGGCTTAGGCAATAAAAAACTCTCTTGTTACGCGCCTGGGCCCGTATTTTTCGGACGTCAGCGGAGGGCTCATCGAGACGCTGGATCGGTCCCGGGCCGGGGATCACGCCGCGGCGGGATGTTGCGACGGGTGATGGATCGGGGTAAGCGGGAAGGATATCGCTGTAAGTGCTTAATGTTCAACGCATTAACTGCACTCAAGTTGACGAGGGAATACGCCGATGAGTTTATTATAGTTGCCGGAGGCTCCCTATGCCGCGGCATGGGCATGGCAGAGTCGAAAGGCGTATGGACGGTGATTCGCAAGTTAGAGGATGGCTCAAGGCGGTTTTGAGAATGAGAGTGCTGGGACTCGAACCCAGGACCTACGGCTTAAAAGGCCGTTGCTCTGCCAACTGAGCTACACTCCCTTGCCATTCTAAGTCCAGGCAATATAGCAGTTTCTCGAATGTGCTGTCAAATACTTTCATGGACAAACAGTCCGATTGCCGGGCGATGCAGCCTCGGCCCAGGGCACTGGCCCGTCGGCGTTGGAGGGCTTGCCCGAGGTATGGGCGGCTCGGTTGACGCGGTGTATTGGAAGGCGTAGAATCCATTTGAGCGTTCGAGTGCGTTGTGGAGTAGGCTATGGAATTACGAGGTGTAGTACTGGCTGGCGGGACGGGGTCGCGGCTTCGACCGCTGACGAAAGTGACGAATAAGCACTTGCTTCCGGTCGGGCGGAAACCCATGATCTATTATCCGATCGAGAAGCTCACCGGCATTGGCATCACGGAGATTCTGATTGTCACCGGTGTTGAGCATATGGGGGATGTGGTGGCGCTGCTGGGCTCCGGACGGAAATTCGGCTGCCGGTTCACTTATAAGGTCCAGGACGAGGCCGGAGGGATCGCCCAGGCCCTGGGCCTGGCCGAGAACTTTGCCAATGGCCAACCCCTTGCCGTCATTTTGGGCGACAATATCTTCCATGGCAGTCTCAAGGAGCACGCCCAGCACTTCATTGAGCAGGGGCAGGGGGCTCGGCTGCTGCTCAAGAAGGTTTCGGACCCGGAGCGGTTCGGTGTGGTGGAGATGCAGGATGGGAAGGTTCTGGGTATCGAGGAGAAGCCGAAGCACCCCAAGTCCAACTTCGCCATCATCGGCGTCTATTTCTACGACTCGACGGTTTTCAATATCATTGAGACCCTCAAGCCATCGGGGCGCGGTGAGTTGGAGATCACCGACGTGAACAACGCCTACGTCCAGAAGGAACAGATGACCTCCGAGGTCCTGGAGGGCTGGTGGACGGATGCCGGGACGTTTGAATCGCTGTCGAAGGCCAGCCAACTGGTCCAGGAGGAGCCGCCGGAATGATGGAATCGGTCGGGTCTTTGAAGGATGTTCTGGTCCACGCGACAGGCGTTGTCTGCGGATCGGCCCGCGTGAGCGAGCACTTCGGTGCGAATCGGCGGCACGACGCAACCCCCTATGATTGGACGTGTGAGGATGGGTAGAGACATCGTTGCCATCTTCGGCGGCAGGGGAATGCTCGGCACCGACGTGGCGGCCGCCTGCATCGATAAAGGCTATACCGTGCGGGTCTACGACCTGCCCGAGTTCGACATCACCGATCCCGGGCAAATGCGGGAGGCCGTGAACGCCTCCGACGCGGTCATCAACTGCGCTGCCTATACGGATGTCGACGGCGCCGAGACCAACGCCGTGCTGGCCCATCGCGTGAATGCGGAGGCCGTGGGGCGGCTGGGCGCATTGGCAAAGGAGTGCGGCAAGTGGGTCCTCCATATCAGCACCGACTTCGTCTTCGACGGGAAGCTCAAGAGGCCCTACGTCGAGACGGACGAGCCGGCGCCGATCAACGAGTATGGCAAGAGCAAGATGGCCGGCGAGCAGCTTCTGGTCGCCAGCGGCTGCTCTCACTGTATCGTCCGACTGGAATGGACCTACGGCGCCCATGGCGCGAGTTTTGTGTCCAAGCTCATCGAACAGGCCCAGGATGGAGAGACGCTCCGGGTGGTGAACGATCAGATCGGCTCCCCGACGGCGACCACCGTTGTGGCGGCCGCGATTTGCGAGTTGCTCGAGCGCAGGGCGGAAGGGATTTTCCATTTGGCCGGCGCCGGTCATGTCAGTCGGTTCGGCATTGCGCAGTTCGTGGCCGAGCGGCTGGAGTTGGGCGTGGACGTGCAGCCTTGTCCGAGTTCCACCTATCCGGCGCCCGCCCGGCGGCCTTTGAGCAGCCGGTTCGATTGCAGCAAGATTCAGGCATTGTTGAATACTCCCATTGAGCCCTGGCAGGGGCCCCTCGAACGTTTTCTGAGGCAGTTAGATGAGAAACATTCTGGTTACGGGCGGTGCGGGATTCATCGGCAGCAACTTCGTTAGGATGGTCCTGGCCGAGCATCCGGATTGCCGGGTGGTCAATCTCGACAAGCTCACCTACGCGGGCAACCTGGAGAACCTCGCCGAGGTCATCGAGCACGAGCGTCACACGTTCGTTCATGGTGACATTGGCGACAGCGCGCTCGTTGAGAAGCTCATCGACGACCACCAGATCGACGCGATCATCAACTTCGCCGCCGAGAGTCACGTGGATCGCTCGATCACGGGCCCGAAGATCTTCATCGACACCAACGTCAGTGGCACCCTGGCCCTGCTCGAAGTGGCCCGCGACAAGAACATCGGTCGTTTCATCCAGGTCTCGACCGACGAGGTCTATGGCTCGCTCGGCTCCGAAGGCATGTTCACCGAGCAGACGCCCCTGAGTCCGAACTCTCCCTATTCGGCCAGCAAGGCCTCGGCCGACCATCTGGTCCGCGCGTTCGGGCACACCTTCGGATTGCCCTACAACATCACGCGCTGCTCGAACAACTATGGACCGTACCAGTTCCCCGAGAAGCTGATCCCCCTGATGATCCACAACGCCGTCAACGACCAGGCACTGCCCGTCTATGGCGACGGCATGTACGTCCGCGACTGGCTCTACGTCTACGACCATTGCACCGCCATCTGGCAGGTCCTGGAGAAGGCCCCGTCCGGCGAGATCTACAACGTGGGCGGCTGCAACGAGAAGCCCAACCTCGAGGTGATCCGACTCATCCTGGACCACCTGGGCAAGCCCGAGTCGCTGATCACGTACGTCAAGGACCGGCCGGGCCACGACCGACGCTACGCCATCGACGCCGGCAAGATCATCAACGAACTCGACTGGCGACCCTCCGTGACCTTCGAGGAGGGCATCGTCAAGACCATGGACTGGTACCTCAGCAATACTACCTGGCTGGCCAACGTCGTCTCCGGCGACTACCAGAACTACTACGACACCATGTACACCGGCCGCTAATCGCCCGCGGTTGGCTCGCCGCCCGCGGTCAAATTGGCTTTAGTTTCGCACGAATGAACATACGCTCCATCGGCCCCTTCACACCCTGACACCCTGATACCCTTCGCACCTTGGGCCTCTGGCTTGGCTTCGTTTGGCTTCGTTCTTTTACGAAATGCCTGTTTCCAGGCCATAAACGCCATAAATTGGGTTCGTTTTGCATAAAAAGGGTCCGCCGCATTGCTCCATCCCCATTTGCTTCTCCCGTCTCCGGCCTCAAACCGGCGGCCTTGCATGGATCAAGTACTGGCTGTGTCTCGCCTATCAACGCTTCACCCTTCACAGCCTGCCCTCGCGAAGGCGGGGGGCTCACACTTGACTAGATTGCAGTAGTTCAATACCTATCATACGCAGTTCTGCTGCGGTGTCAAGAAAAAAGCCCGCAACTAAACTGGGGGATTTCCTGGTGCTTTGCTCATTGTCTGTCGATAATACCTATTATTAGTCTGCTGGGACGTTGGAGGACAAGATAAAGGCGTGACAACAGGTTGCGGAATTCGGCTACGCTGTACTCCTGGAGACTGAGTTCATACATGCTACCCCACTATACTGAGTGGAGCGGTGCCAGAACGCAATCGTCTGGCGCCCTGAAGCTGGATGCCGGCGAGCAAATGTTGAAGTCCCACGCCACAGACTGCACTGACATCCTGATAACGGTTTGTTCATAGATGCCCGCAGAATTGCCAGAATTGGAATCACAAATCGCTTTTTTACTGGAGTATTACGTTTTTCCCTTGTTACCTCGGGACTCATCAGCCATTATACCGTGTAGAGGCGCAGCGTAAGACGAAGCTATGAGCAATGGACTTGACTTTGAGGCAACCCTTCGACGGCGAATGCGGGAGGGGTCATTGATGATGATGGAGTCTGATGCAGAATTCTACGTTTCTCTGTCAATATACAGATCGACAGTACCATCGATGTGGAATGGAGGCCATGGTGCGGAGCCTGGAGGGTGCTGGCCAGTGACCTTTCGACTGCTGCATTTGCGGTCGTGTTCTTTCTGACCCCCTGAGAATATAAGGATACCGACATGAAAGCAAGCACGCTCACGGGAGTGACTTCCTTCTTGTCACGAGTGTTGTTTCTGGTCTTGACTCTGTCCGTGTTTGTTAGCATCTTCTTTCCACAGTTGTTTCCGTTCACTCAAGAGGAAGCAGCAAACTGGATAGAGTCGCACGCCTGTGATAAACTCATTTTCGTCGGGATTCAGATTGTCCAAGTCGTAATCCCGCCCATAAGCCATTACTTCACAAGCATCCTTGGGGGCTACATTTACGGGCCTATTGAAGGCGGGGTCTTGAATTGGATTGGTCGAGTTATTGGACAGTACATTGCTTTTGGACTTGCGTATAGGCTTGCTGGTTGGCTGGAAAAGAAGAAGTCGACAAATCTCAAGTTGTTCCAGCATCTGGTTGGGGGAGGCGAGAGCAACCTATATCTTCGGGCACTTATCATATTCGTGATGATTGCGCTACCCTTTTTCCCTGATGACGAATTGTCGTATGCTATGGGCTTCGCCCGTTTTTCTCTGCCACTCTTTACCGCTGTGACGATTTTTGGCCATTTGCTTGGAAGTTTCGCTCTGGCATTCCTTGGATCAGGTCAGGATTTCCGGGGACCACTGTTCATAGCCTTGGCATCTTTTACTGTACTCTTCCTTGTTAGTCTGATATGGGCATCAGTGAAGTTCAGGAGAGTTGGTGGCCGCAGTGATCAAATAACAGCCGGTTCGAAATAGTCACGTGGGGGCTATACAGGAACAATGTCACCATCCGGAGTGTTGGATTGTCAAGAAAGGTTGAACTGATGGAAGTTGCGTCCATGGATTTGCTTTCCAGTGAGTATGCGTCCGCTCGAATTCTGAGTTTGCGCCCATCTTCCAGTTTCTGTTCAAAGACTCCGAGTTCAAGACAGTGTGTTGGCACGAATAGACTTTGGGGTGCGATGCTTGGAAGGGCTCTCTTCGATGATTTGGATGGTTCTGTGTGCTTGAAAGATCTGGTGGATGTTGCGATTTTCTCTCGCGCTATACTGGTGTTGGAGGACTTTGTAGATGATGAATTCGTCGATGGCCGAGAAGACGTTCCGCCTGTAATGGAATGGATATCGCGAATTGAGGATGAGTTATTCGCAGTCTATGAGCGAATTGACGAAGATGTAGAGGATTACCGGAGGCTGCGGATGCGCGCTCACGCGGAAGTGCAGCGACGATCACAAGGTGTTCTGGTCTCGAATCTGTATACCTCCTCAATTGAGAAGTGCCTAATATTCTTCAATCCATACAGGCTGAAGATAGCCCAACATACGAGGCGGTGGGAGGACCGCTTGAGATTCCTTGAGTTGTTCTTTTTTGCATGTCAGTTGCTTGATGATTACCAAGATCTATCAGATGACAGAGGCAAGAAGTTGAACAACAATATCTTCTATGAAGGAGTTTCGACTTGTCAATGCGATTTGATTGAAAGCAACAGATTATACTGGGTGAGTTCACTTCTATTACAGATACATAGGAATCTGTGCAGACCCATTGTACAGGAAGGCGCGGCTGATTCTCGGGTGTTTGAACTCTTTCGAAATGGAGCCTATGATTACGTTCGAGAGATGCTGGAAGTACTGGGAGGCCACGGGTCGTCATTCTTTGAGCAATCAGAGATGTGCAAATTCGAGGACTGGAACTTTGATCCAGGTCGTTCATTAGGAGGTCATCCCTTTCCGAGCAGATACGAGAAATATGTCAGACCAGAGTTTATGCAGACTTACTCACGAGGATTTCGCGATATTTCTGAAGTCTAGTTGCGATAAGGGAGGCCTAAATGAACGGAGAAGCAGGCGAGCGCATAAAGAGCAATCTCGACGCCGGAGACCGCCGGGGCGACAGAGACACTGTGTTAGTTGTTTTGCTACTTGTGTTTGCTTTTACTCTGATAATCCTTGATTCTTCGTTTCCGATTCCGAAGGAAACAGTGGTGAAGGCCGTGTTTTCGGTTAGTTATGTTGCTATATTTATGTCTATAATATATTTGTTAGTAAACCGATTAATGCCTAGCTTTCTCCCTGGACACAATGCCTGGTTCACCGAACACGAACATGGCATTCTGACAGTCGTTGTCGTGATGGCCTCCATCTTGCTGGCGGCGAACGTGAAGATGGGAGGGGGCATCGACAGCCCATATGTCGCATTCCTATCGAGTTTTCCCATGTTTTGCATAGTTCTGCTGTTTGAGTCTATCACCTTTTTGGCATGTGTAAAAGGAGTTGGTATAGCCTTCGGGACGTTGGGGTGTGTTTATGTGGTGGATCCAGTGTTGAAGTGTATTGCCGGACGGGAGGTTTTTTCCAATACTACGCAACTAACCGAATTCATGGATAGTCCAGGATTTATGTGTCTTACGGTAAGTGTCATTGCCATAACGATAATATCGAACGTCCTCTCGATATACTTCGCAGCCCGCAAATATGGAAGCCAGAATTGAAAGGCAGTACGTAAAATGGGCTTCAGCTCATGCTGTCTGATGCGCCGGCGGGTGGCAGCGTCAAGTGGCACTTGGCGATGGGTTTGAACGGAGGTGGGATGGGACAGGGAGTTTTGAGTTCTTAGTTTCGAGTTTTGAGATGTGGCGAGGGAGCGGTCTATAGGTGGCCGCACGTGGGTGCGTGGGCTGAGGGTCCGGCGTACGATATCGGTTGTGTTCCTCGAGGCGGACGTACTGATCGGCGAGGCCCATGCGGAGGAGGAGTCTTCGTGAGAGGGACCTGTTTTACCACGGTAGAATTGGCTAGATTCAATGGCATTCTGTAGTATCATAGCGGCGTAGGCTGGCGGCCTGTTTGCCAAGGGACGCCCAGCAGGTATTCTGGGTATTCTGGGGACGCCTTACGCAATTCCTGTCTCGAATTGACTATGGTGTCCCCAGATATCCCTATGGTGTCCCCAGATATCCCTCCCCAGATATCCCCAACTCGATTTGCCCGCCATCTGAGATCGAAAGCGTACCCGGTACCTTCTTCTCTGGATTGGCAGGAAGCCAGAAATACCCAGATCTTTTGAACTCTTCCCTAATTCTCACGGCATCATCCCTTCCTTGTCATTTGAATGAGCAATCGCTTCGCCGCGTGGGTTGAGAACCCACCCTACATTGCGGTCGCGGGAGGGTTGGTGACGGGTCACGGATCACGGGCGACGCTCTGTGAAATCCCTGCCGGGATTTCGCAAAGAACGTGCAGCGCTTTGGAGGGCAATCCGGGTGACATGGAACTTTTTTTTTACTCGTTTTGGGGGCGGGTGTTATGGGTTTGGGGTGGCGTCGAAATCTCATTTTCTTCGCAAAGAACGTGCAGGTTCGCCCCTTTATAGAGGGCTGTCACAACGGCGGCCCGGCCGACGAATGGCGACCCAGCGAGCGTCGCGCGCACAGGAGTGAAGGCCATCGACGTGACTGTAACCATCCCGCTCTGGCTGATGCGGATTGGCGTCTGGATGACGCTGCTCTATCGGCGGCTGCGGTATGGTTACGCGTTTCGACGGATCCCTTTAACGCGGGGCCTGTTTGCGATTGTCGATCCGGAGGACTATGAGGACCTCGCGCAGTACAAGTGGCGGGCCGTCCGGTCCAGCCGGACACACTATGCGCTGCGACGTGTTCGCCATAAGGGTGGCAAGCCGGGCTACGAGTCGATGCACCGCCGGCTCTGCCCGGTCGCCGATGGCTTCCAGGTCGATCACGTCAATCGGACGGGTCTGGACAATCGCAAGGCCAACCTGCGGCCCGCCACGCCCACGCAGAACGGCTGCAACCGAGCCAAATCCACCAAGGGCACGTACAGCTCCCGGTTCAAAGGAGTTACGTGGAACCGGAATGAGCAATGCTGGCGGGCGACTATACGCGCTCATTGCAGGGCCATATTGCTCGGTACGTTTGACGACGAGGTCGCCGCGGCGCGGGCGTACGACCGGGCGGCATTGCGGTATCACGGTGCGTTTGCGGTGCTGAACTTCCCGGGCGAGGCGGAGCGAGTGCGTCGACGCCTCGGGCGGGTGGCGCTCGTATTGCACTTTGCCCTGGCGATTTGGCGGCGGTTGGGGACCTGGCCGGCTGTTCGCTTGACAGTCAAGCCGGCGGCCCATACAGTGGCGGCCATGCCCAAGAAACTCTACATAATCGATGGTCACGCCCACATCTACGCGGCCTATTACGCTCCGATGCGACAGCAGCTTACCAGTCCGGCGGGCGAGCCGACGAAGGCGACGTATATCTTCACCATGGCGGTCCTCGGACTGATCGAAAAGCATCAGCCCGACCTGCTCGTGGTCGCGATGGACAGCAAGGAGCGGACGTTTCGGCACGAGATGTACGCCGAGTACAAGGCGCATCGGCCGCCCATGCCGGAGGATTTGCCGGTCCAGATCGATCGGATCGGGCAGATCCTCGAGGCGATGCGCATTCCGATCCTGCGCGTCCCCGGTTTCGAGGCCGACGATATCATCGGGACACTGGCCCGACGCGCGGCGGCCGACGAGATGGACGTGCTGATCTGCTCGAAGGACAAGGACCTGCTGCAACTGCTCGACGAGCACGTGCGGGCGTTCGATATCAAGTCAGGGACGGCCATCGACCCGGCGGCGATGCGGGAGAAGATGGGGATCGGCCCTGAACAGATCGTCGATTGCCTGGCGCTGGCGGGCGACGCGGCCGACAATGTGCCGGGCGTGCCCCTGATCGGGCCCAAGACCGCCCGCGAGCTGATCCGCACCTATGGCGACCTCGATAAGCTGTACGAGCATGCCGACGAGGTTAAGGGCAAGCGGGGCGAGAACCTGCGGAACTCCAAAGAGCAGGCGTATCTGAGCCGCAAGCTGGTGACGCTCGATTGCGGCGTTCCGATCGAAATCAACTACGACAAGCTGGCGCTGCACACGCCCGATCGCGAGAAGCTGGGCGCTTTGTTTGGCGATCTGGGCTTTGAGCGGCTGGTCGGCCAGCTTGGCCTGGGGACGGGCAAAGCCGAGGGAGCGGCGCCGAGCGGCGCGACTTCGACCATCGATCCGACCGAGCCGGCCTCGGCCAAGACCGTGACGCACGAATACACGCTGGTCGACACGCCCGAAGCCTTCGCGGCGTTCCTGGCCGAGTTGAAAGAGCAGGGGCGCTTCGCGGTCGATACCGAGACGACGTCGATTAACGCGATGCGGGCCGACCTGGTCGGGCTGTCGTTCGCGTGGCAGTCGGGCAGGGCGTTCTATCTGCCCGTGCGCGGGCCCTTGGGGGCGACGCATCTGGATTTGAAGCTGGTGCGGCGCGAATTGGGGCCTATCCTGGCCGATGAAAAAATCGAGAAGATCGGGCAGAATATCAAATATGACCTACATGTGCTGCGCAACGCGGGCCTGCCCGTTCGGGGCGTCTACTTCGATACGATGGTCGCGTCGTATTGCCTGGACCCGGCGCGGAGCAGCCACTCGATGGACAACATGGCGCGGGACTACCTGAATTACGAGTGTGTCCCAATCGTGAATTTGATCGGCAAGGGCAAGAATCAGCTTACGTTCGACATGGTCGATACCGAGGTGGCGGCTGAGTACGCGGCCGAGGACGCCGATATTACCTGGCGGCTGTGTGAGTATTTGCAGACGCGGCTCGAGGGGAAGCCGGAGATTGCGAAACTGTTTGCCGAGGTGGAGATGCCCCTGGTCAGCGTGCTGGCCCAGATGGAGCATAACGGGGTCTCGCTCAATACGGGCCTGCTCAAGCAGATGGCGGGGGATCTGAGCGACGCTCTGGAATTTCTCGACGAGCGGATCTACCGGGAGGCCGAGACGGTCTTCAATATCGATTCGCCCAAACAACTGGCGGAGGTCCTGTTCGACAAGCTGGGCCTCAAGTCGGGCCGCGTCGGCAAGGCGGGTCGCAGCACGGACGCTAGCGTCCTGGAGCAGCTTTCCAGCCAGCATCCGATCGCCGAACTCGTGCTGGAGCATCGTACGCTCAGCAAGCTGAAGAACACGTATGCCGATAAGCTCGGGGCGATGGTCAATCCCCGCACCGGGCGACTTCACGCCTCGTTCAATCAGACGGTGACGGCGACGGGGCGGCTGTCGTCCAGCGATCCGAACCTGCAGAATATCCCCATTCGCACCGATCTGGGCCGTAAGATTCGAGGGGCCTTCGTGCCTGAGAAGGCGACCGACTGTATCCTGAGCCTTGACTACAGCCAGGTCGAGCTGCGGCTGCTGGCCCATTTCTCGAAGGATGAGACGCTGCGGGCGGCCTTCGAGGCCGATCAGGACATCCATCGCTTCGTCGGTTCCCAGATCTTTGGCGTGCCTCTCGAGGAGGTGACCAGCGAGATGCGGTCGCGCTGTAAGGCCGTTAATTTCGGGGTTATCTACGGGCAGGGGGCGTTCGGGCTCTCGCGGAGCGTCGGGATCAGCCCGGCCGAGGCCAAGCAGTTTATCGAGGACTATTTCGCCCGGTATAGCTCGATCCGGGCCTTCATCGAGCAGTGTGTCGAGAGGGCCAGGACGAACGGGTACGCCGAGACCATCCTGGGCCGGCGGCGGCGGATCGCGGATCTGGACAGTCGCAACGGGGGACGCCGTGCCCTGGCCGAGCGCCTGGCGGTCAATACCGTGATTCAAGGCAGTGCTGCCGACCTGATCAAAGTCGCGATGCTGAACGTCCAGCGCCGCATTGACGCCGAGAAGCTGCCCCTGCTCATGCTCCTACAAGTGCATGACGAGCTTGTCTTCGAGGCCCCCACGGTCGAGGCGGACCAGCACGCCGAGTGGATTGGCGAGGCGATGACGACGGCCATTGCATTCGATGTTCCTCTGAAGGTCGATGTTGCCTGCGGTCCCTCCTGGCTGGCTGAAAAATAGCGTGACGGCCGGGCATCCGGCGGCAATTTCCGGAGATTTGCGAAAAAGACGCGTTGCGCCGGGCCGGTCGGGCGGCACTATAGGGAAAAAGACCGGCGACGGGGGGACGCCGGTCCTCAATAATCACGCGTTGGCCAGGTATGGCGGCGACAGGGAGGTGTTGGCGTGCGGAAACCAAGGCGGCATTTGACGCTGGAAAAAGGAGCCGAGCGATTCATCTTTCGCTGGGAAAAGGGCCAGGAGACCGGGCTGCTGAGGGCATTGCTGGAACACGTCGAAGACGAGCGAACCAGTTTCGATGCCTTCGACGCGGCGGTGCTGGGGGCCCGACTGATGCGAATTCCGGTCGCCCCCCGGGGTGCCTCGCCCATCGCCAGAGGCCGAACGCCGTAGTTTTTCCGCCTTCGCCCGCAAGACCGACGACACTGTCCTAAGCCCTTATCGAGGGCCGCAAGGACAATGCCCGTTTCCGCTTCGTCCCGCCGCTGCTCGAATCTATGTAAACTTTTTCTAATATGACCGGAGTTTTCTTGTCTCCAGCGCCCGTTGCGTCTATGCTCTGCTTTATGTTTCCGACACGTGTCCATCATGCTTTGCTGATCGTCACCGATCTGGCCCTTCACGAGGGGCCTGTGCGTCTCAGTGAGATCGCCGAACGGCAGGGGCTGCACCCCAAGAGCATCGAGATGTTCGCCCAGGCGTTGCGCCAGGCGGGCCTGCTCGCCAGCGTGCGGGGGTGCCGGGGGGGCTATATCCTGGCCAAGCCGGCCAAGGAGATCACGATCGGCGAGATCGCCCGGTGTCTCGACGTGCCCTACGAAGCCTTCGAAAATCCACAAGATCAGCCTCTGGAAGCCGCCATGGAGCAGATTCAGGCTGCCGTGTGGAAGAAGCTGGACAAGATGACCCTCGCCAAGGTCGTCAAGGGTCATCGCTAGTCCAGCCGGAGCACGATTCTGCCCTCCCCAGCGCGGCCGGCGCCCATGTTCCAGCTTGGCCTCCGGTTCCGGTGCTTGAAGAGGGGGACCCATAGATGGACCGGGTCGCGGGAGGCCTTCGGCGCCGCGTCCGGTGCTACTTGCCCGCCTTGAGGATCAGGCTGACCAGGGTGCCGAAATCACCTTTGGCCACGGTGTTGCCCTTAATGTCGGTGTTGACGCGATGGACGATCACCATGTTGTAGGCCGGCAGGATCAGGAGATAGTGGCCTCCGGCGCCGCGCGCCGAATAGCTGCCCTCGGGCAGCGTGACGTTCGGCAGATGGGGATACTTATTGTGATCGCGGGCGACCCACCACATATACCCATAGCCATCGGCGCCGTATAACGCCGCATTCGAATGGTAGCGCGTGCTCTGGCGGACCCAGGGGCGCGGGACGACCTCGGCGCCGTTCCACTGCCCCTCGTTGAGCATCAGCAGCCCGAACCGTGCCAGGTCCCGAGCCGTGACGCGAAAGGGATAGGCCGGATGAACGGAGTTGTCGCCTGTGATATAGGTCCCGTCGGCGGCGCTGAAATCCTCCATCCCGATCGGCTTGGCGATGTCCTCTTCGATCGCCTCGAAGACCTTCTTACCCGTGTACTTCTCGAAGATGGTCGCCAGGACGTTGAAGTCCCAGTTGTTGTAATACCAGTGCGTCCCGGCCTTCATCGTGTGTCGCGCCGGCCGGCGCCGTTTCATCCCCGCCGATTCGTACAAGGCCGGGTGGTACACCGCCGAGCGCGCCTTGAGGCAGTCTCGTATGGTCGCCTTCTTCTCCTCTTCGGTCAGCGGGGGGTTGTCGTCGATCCCGATCTCGGCCAGCGTCAGGTCGAGATCGATGGCCCCATCGCGGACATACCGGCCGTACAGGGCGCTCAGGAAGCTCTTGCGGATCGAGTGCGTATTGAACTTCTTGTCCACGTCCCCCCATTGACACAGTATCTGGCCGTCGACGACCACGATGACCGCCGCTGTATTGATCGTCTCAGCGTACGCCCGCGCCTCGGCCAGTTGAGCCGAATCATAACCCAGTCTCTCAGGCCTCGAAACGACGGCCCAACGATCGTCACGCGGAAACGTGTGCGAAGTGCTACACGAGCACAACAAAAACGGCGCCACCAACAGGCACCCCAACAAAGCCACGTTCCTAGTCCTCATACCATTCTCCCAACCAGCGTCACGACTCCAATGTGACCAACAGCCTACCCGAAAAGGAAACGCTCGGCAAGAGATGGCCCCGCCACCCTGGCAGTTCCGTAGGCCGAGCGTCCCCGCTCGGCTATCCCGCCCGAAGGGCGAACCGTCCGGACATCCTCCCATCTCCCAAGGTCACAAAGTCGTGCGGGGACGCACAACCTACGCCAAGATTCCCATTGCCAGGGCCCAAACGGAAGAATCGGCATGGCCTCACGTCCATCCGGCGAAGTTACAGAACTGCGACGCGCTTTCGCGAATTCCGATGAACCATCGCCAAGGCCGCCGGCCTTGACGCTGCCACGCAGCCCTTTGGAACGCCCCGCCCATGTCATCTCGACCAGAGCGAAGCGCCGTGGAGAGATCTCCTCCCCGAATGATAGCCTACGTCCCTGCCTCGTCATCCTCCACGGATTCCCTCACCGTCCCTATTGACGCTCCCGCCTCCCCCGTGCCACTACCTCCGGTAAACCCACCGCCCATGTCATCTCGACCAAAGCGAAACGCCGCGGAGAGATCTCCTCCGCGAACAATAGCCAACCTCCTTCCCTATCCGCCAAGCCCAGCGATTCTCCCCAAGCCCTCTTGACGCTCCCGCCTCCCCCGTGGTACTATCTCCGGCATACTCAGGGGAGATTGAGATGTTCAGAGGCCATGAGACAGACCTTTCGAGCAGGGCATCGGCGATGCAGGCGGTCGCTCTACAGCCGGTGCGCGAGGGGATGTGCGTAGGCCGGTTGAATGTGCCTGGGGCGACGAAGGGACCCCAAACCTCTGTTTCCTCGTATCAAATGGCCCAAGAGCTCTTCCATGAGGCGATTCGCTGGAAGGAAGAATTATGAACCACGAAGAACTTCTCAAGCGCATCAAGCAGGCCGCCCGGGACGGGGAAACCGAGCTCGATCTCAGCGGCAGGGGCATCACCGAGTTGCCGGCGGAAATCGGCCAACTCACGAACCTCACCAAACTCAACCTCTCCGATAACCAATTGACGGAACTGCCGGCGGAAATCGGTCAACTCACGAATCTCACCACACTCAATCTCCACACCAACCAACTGACGGAACTGTCGACGGAAATCGGCCAACCCACGAACCTCGCGGTGCTCCTTCTCGGCCACAACCAACTGACGGATCTGCCGCCGGAAGTCGGTCGGCTCACAGAACTCACTCGGATTGAACTTCACAGGAACCAATTCATCGAGTTGCCCGAGATAATCAGCCAACTCACGAATCTCCAGGTATTAAGTCTCATGGGCAACCAACTGACGCACCTGCCTGCCTGGATTGGACAATTGCGTCAGCTAGAAACGCTCGGCTTGGGCCACGCCGGCTACGGCGAGCTTCCCATCACCACGTTGCCGCCGGAACTCGGTCGATTGGAATCCCTTGGAACATTGGAACTGGACGGTCTCGAACTCGTTGATCCGCCGCCCGAGATCGTCGCACAGGGAACCAAGGCGATTCTCGCGTACCTGCGGGCGCAACTCGAAGAGGAGCGGCCCGTTTGGGAATCCAAGTTGATCCTCGTCGGCGAAGGGGGGGTCGGAAAGACGCAACTGCTCAAGGCGCTGCTCGGAGACCAATTCGAAACGCAGTCGGAGACGACCTGGGGGATCGACATCGTGCCATTGCCATTGGCGCATCCCGAGCAGCAGGACGTCACCATGACGCTGAACTGCTGGGACTTTGGTGGACAGGAGATCTACCATGCCACCCACCAGTTCTTCCTCACCACCCGCTCGCTGTTCGTGCTGGCCTGGAACGCCCGGCTGGGCTGGGAGCAGGGGAAGCTGCACTACTGGCTCGACACCATCCAGGCCCTGGCGCCCGAGTCGCCCGTGATGCTGGTAGCGACCCACATCGATGAGCGGGAGGCTGATCTGCCATTGGACGACCTCAAGGCAAAATACCCCCAGATCGTGGGTGAGTGGTCGGTCAGCAACAAGGACCGCGAGGCGGGCGATGGCATCGAGAAGCTCCGCGACGAGATCCGCAACGCGGCCGCTGAGTTGCCCCTGATGGGCCAGTCGTGGCCTGCCAGTTATTGGCAGGCGGCCAAGGCAATACGCGCTCTGGAAGAGAAACATATCACGTGCGGCCGACTGGAACAGATCATGACCGACAGCGGCGTGAGCCCAGAGTCGCACCCCGTACTGGCCGAACAGCTCCACCAACTGGGCGATATTCTCTTCTTTCCCGACGATGACGAATTGCGGGACACCGTTCTGCTGGATGCGTCGTGGGTCAGTAAGAAGATCAGCGACGTCCTGGTTTATGAGAAGATCAAAGAAGGCATTGGTGTCTTTCGCCGTGAGCACATGGAAGAGGTATGGCCCGACCTGGAGCCGACCATGCGGGACCGATTCTTGCGGCTGATGGAGCGGTTCGATCTGTCGTACCGTATCCCCGACGATCCAGAGAACAAGAGCCTGGTGGTCGAGCGCCTGTCGCAGGACCCGCCGGACTACGATGGCAAGTGGGATGCCATCAGAGGGTTGGACGGTTGCCACGAGATCCGTATGCAGATCGACCCCCAGAGCACGCGGCCGGCCGGCATTCCGACGTGGTTCATCGCCCGCTCGCACCGCTTCACGACCGACACGCATTGGCGCTATGGGGCCTTGTTCCAGGACAAAGCCGGCCGTCACCTTGGATTGATCGAAGCTCCACCATCGGAACGGGTCGTGCGAATGACGGTCCGCGGACCTAACCCACAGAACTTCTTCAGCGTCCTACGCGAAGGCCTGGAATTGACGCTCGACCGCTTCCCAGGGCTGAAGCTGAGACGGACGATTCCCTGTCCCATGCCGAAACGGGATGAGCCGGACAAGCCCTGTCCCCACCATTTCGACCTGTCGCATCTGGAAGAGCGGATGCAGCTCGATCCACCCCGGTTGGAGATTGAATGTCCCGACTGTTTCAACAATGTATCGGTGAGCGGATTGCTGTTTGGGTTGCACTGGACGACCAAGGACCGCGTGCTGAATCGCCTGGATGAGATCGATTCGAATGCCGACGAGCGGCATCTGGAGGTGTTGGCTGAGTTCGACGATTTGAGAGAACTGACCCAGCGACAGTTCTTGACGTGGTTCAATGCCCAGCAACGGTTGGCGGAATCGCATTGTCCCCGGGTGTTTTCGCTTCGCCCCGAATCGGGGAGCAAGCTGCTGGGTTCGAAATGGCGCTTGCAGCTCTATTGCGAAGCGCCCGGCTGCTGGCATCCGGCCATGGAGGGCAACCACAAAGGGCTGTACGTCGTCAAGGAGCCGGCCAAGTGGCTCAACACCATCGCGCCATGGGTGCAACGGCTGATGACCGTGTTCAAGTACGCCGCCCACTTCGCCGGTCCGGTGATGGGATACGCGGCGGAGGATTTGAATGCGTTGGTCAAGGACGATGTGAAGCTGATGAAAGCCCTGATCGACAAGCTGCCGGACGTTGCCCCGGCGGGAGATTTGAAGGCATCGCACAAGATTCGCGAATCGGACGATCCCAGTCGAACGGGCGACGGGGCCTCGTTGCGGAGTTTGCGCCAGTTCCTACTGGACCTCGACCCTGAGCCGGAATGGGGCGATCTCCGCAAGACGCTCACGCCGGAAGGCCATTGGCTGTGGCTCTGCAAGGAACACGCGGCGGTTTACAGAAGCTAGTTCGTAGCGACTGTCTTGGTAATCAAGCGGAGATCTCTCCACTCCGCTGCGCTACGGTCGAGATGACAATGGGATGGGCCGTTGCGCTACGGTCGAGATGACAGTGGGATGGGCCGTTGCGCTACGCCTTGAGGCCGCCACCCAGCCGTGACTCGGAACGAGCCAAGTGGAGTGCGGGCGATGCGCGGAAGACAAGCGATTCGCCCTGATGTCATCTCGAGTGAAGGCTCGGCTTCGCCGGGCCGGAACGGAGAGATCTCCTTTGGAACGAGAGGCACGCCTGGTCGAGGGCCAGATCCCATTCGACTTTCGCTCAGGGCAGGCTCTTCGACTCCGCTGCGCGCAGCCTGCCCTGAGTGAAGCCGAATGGCCTCAGGATGACAAGCCGTCAGCGGTGGGATTGAAGGAGTGCCTACAAACGTGAAGTGCGCCTCTTCATGTCGGACGCCCCGTTTTCTCCTTGACAAATCATCCTAAATGTAGTATACGGGTATCCACTATCAGATGGAGCTTGATGGTCGGTGCGGATGGGTGCAGTAGGATGCGAGGGCCTCTGGATGGCGTGCGTCGGAGTGCACGCCCGGTCCCCGTTTGCGGCCCGTCCGCGACGCGATGAGCACCTTTTTCGCAAGAGGGGCTTCGAGACAAGAGGGAACGTCTGTTCACATGGAGGTGAATGATGAGAAGGTATGCATTATTGTTGGTAATCGTCTTGGGCGTCAGTACGGGTGCCTGGGCGGATCTGGTTACTGGATTTATCCCCTATCACGGGGCGCCCTATCCTGGCTCGGTCTTTGATCGACTTGACCCTGGTTTCTTGGTCTCCTCTGGCGGCCCCACGGGGATCGAGGTGGTGCAGAAGCCCTGGTCGACGATCTCGAGTCTTGAGGAGGGGATCTCCGAGGTCAGGATTACGCCGACCAAGCCAACCTCGGACGACGAAGTGTTCGCTATCGTCTCGGGATGGAAGCCCAAAGAAGACTACGTCCCGGACTATGCGGATGTGACAACGGCAGGTAGCGAGATCTGGCTCGATCTGTACTGGCACGAGCGCCCGCCGGTCCCGACGATTCCGCTGGTTACGCCCAAAAAGTCGGGTCTCATAAATTCCCAACTGACTGGTGCGGGGGCGAGTGGGGGCTTTCAGACGGCGCAGAGCATCCCGGTGAACCCCGTCACACAGTATATTCTCACGCCGTTCGACGGGACGCGCTTCCAGGTCAAGGAGTCGCTGGGGACCTTCTCTCCCGGGACGTACACGTTGCACGTGACCAGCCATGACCCGGTCCCGGGCAGCGCCTCGAAGACGTTCATCGTACGCGAGGCCGCGTCCATCGAAGGGTTCCCCTGGCCCGGCAATGACGGTCCCTTGGCGTGGCTCCTGATACCCTGATTCGTATCGCGCCAGGCCCGGCTAAGGTTCGATAATCCCGATCGCCTGCGTTTGGGCCCGCCCAGCACGCGGGAAATCGCGGCCATTGTCGCTGCGCCACATCTCCACCGATTGGCAATCCCGAGGACATACTGTAGACTTTAGGTGTAGAGTACCGTGACGGGGCGTGCGATTGCCGCGCCCTGGGTCCATGACGTAGTTTGGGGGTGATGAGATGACGAAGAAGACGATTTCTGTGCTGGTGATCTGCGCTTTAGGCGTTGGTTCCGCTCTGGCGGGCCCGACGGTCAGCCTGACCCGTATCTCGGGCTACTACAGTGGTTCGGGCGGCGAATTCCAACTGACGCCTAACCAGGATCTGATGGACTTGACCAGCGAGACCGGCCCCTATCCTTCCTTCTGCCTCGAATACAACGAGAAGGTCTCCATGGGCGGCGTCTATGACGTGTCCATTGCGACCGAGGCGATCCTGGGCGGCAACAACGACGGCCCGGCGGGTCCTCTGGGAGGCGATCCCCTGGACCCGATGACCGCCTATCTGTACACGAATCTCCGCGCCGGCGCGCTGGCCGGCTATGACTACGATCCTCTGGGCGACCGAGCCGCCTCGGCCGGGGCGCTGCAGGAGGTGATCTGGTACATCGAAGATGAGGCGGGCAAAGGCTGGACCGACGGGGATGATTCCCTGCAGGATCAGTTCTATGCCTTGGCGCTGGGCTCCGGATGGACGGATCTCGGCAAGGTGCGCGTGCTGAATCTCTACGCCGAGGGCCATCTGGGAGACCCCCAATACCACAAGCAGGATCAGTTGGCGTTGGTCCCCGCGCCGGGAGCAGTCTTGATGGCCGGCTTTGGCATTGGCCTGCTCAGTTGGTTCCGCCGCAGTCAATTCCGGTAGGACCGTCAGGCGACAGTGCCGCGCATCGGGCCGGCGATATTTCTTTTTTTGCCCGGACGGACTTGATCTCCCTGCCTTCAGCATGGTACAATCAGGCTGATTTGGCAGGGACCAACGATGTGCAGCGGACACGCAGTGCGGTCGATCCATCCCCAACGCCGAGCGTTCACCCTTATCGAGCTACTCGTGGTCATCGCGATCATTGCGATTCTCATGGCGATGCTCATGCCCGCCCTGAACCGGGCCCGCGAGCAGGGCAAGCGGGCGGTCTGCCTGAACAACACCAAGACCCTCGTTCTGGCCTGGATCATGTACGCCGAAGAGAACGATGGACGGATACCCCGTGCTTGGGCGAGCGAGGGGGCGGGGGATACGGAAAGTTGGATCAAGAAGCCTGTCGGCACCCTGCCCATCGAGGCGCGGGAGGAAGAGCAGTTGGACGCACTGCGGGAGGGTGTTCTGTTCCCCTATACCCAGACGGCCAAGGTCTACCGCTGTCCCGTGGCCTTGCGGCGCGAGATGAGGACCTACAGCATCATCCACGCCATGAACGGAGGCGATCTGGGGCAGGCGGCGCCGGTTTGCAAGAAGACGCTCGATATCAAGCAGCCCGGGATGCGGATCGTCTTCATCGACGACTACGGCGAGGATTGGGACGGCGCCTGGGCGGTTCACTACAACGCGCCGAAGTGGTGGAACCCCATTCCCATGCGGCACGGCAAGGGCACGGTGGCCTCGCACGCCGACGGACATGCCGAATTCCACAGTTGGACCGATCCGCGCAGCATCGACTGGGCCCAGTTGACTTGGCAGGAGGCCGAGGCGCAGAAGGGCGGTGCCCTGACGACTCAGCCGGATAACCGGGACCTCCAGGATATCCAGAAGGCCTGCTGGGGCAAGCTCGGCTACACACCTTAATCACGCGGCCCGACGGCTCAGACGTTCGACTTGCTCTGATTTCTGCTGGACGGCGGAGTGCGATGGTTGTATGTTACTGCCCCCGCCCATGCCTGGTCGGCACGCGATGAGGGGGATGCAACCGCTGAGTCTGTGGTCCGTCGGGACCCGAAGAAAAGGAAACGCCAATTTGAAGCCCACGATCAAAATCGCCTCGACGAAGACTCCCGATGGCAAGACGATGGTTTTGTGCAAGCATGACCGGGATTTTTCGATCGCCCTGGACGGCCGGGAGATCATGACGAGCCGGGAACGCGAATCGGAACTGGAACTGGCCCGGCTGGGGTGCGACAAGATAAAAGAGAAGGGCCGGCCGGCGGTCCTGATCGGGGGCCTGGGCCTGGGCTATACCTTGCGCGAGACGCTGGACATCCTGCCGGCTGAAGGCAAGGTCATGGTCGCCGAACTCCTGCCCGACCTGGTCCAGTGGAATCGCGACGTCCTGGGCGAGCTGACGGACCATCCCCTGGGCGACAAACGCGTCATCGTCAAGAGCCGCGATGTGCGGCAGGTGATTCGCGACTCGAAGCTGGGTTTCGACGCCATCATGCTCGACGTGGACAACGGACCCAACGCCATGACACACGGCGACAACGCCCAGCTCTATAGTCCCGATGGCATCTGGTCGGCCATGCGGGCCCTGCGTCCGGATGGCTGTCTGGCGATCTGGTCGGTGACTGCCGATTCGCACTTCGAGCGGCGCGTGGGCCGGATGGGGCTGGCGGTCCGCCGTTTTCGCGTGCAGGCCTACAAGGCCAGTAAGTCTCGCTCCCGCTGCATCTGGACCATCGCCCGAGAAGCCCGCGCGTTGCCCTATCGAGTCGAGGACGACGCAGCGAAACGTTCAGCGAAGAAGCGAGCCCCGAAGCGGCAGTGACGCGCTGCGCCGCTAACCGAACAGATTGGCGGTGGACCCTGTGGTCTTCCTTGCCGGTCGTTCGTATCCGTCGTCGGGCGGCAGGTCCTTGCCGGCGGCGGCTGTTGTGGCCAGGACGTCGCAGGTCTCGTTGTCCTCATGTCCGGCGTGGCCCTTGACCCACTGGAACGCGACCTGGTGATCGGCGCAGGCGGCCAGCAGTCGTTCCCAGAGGTCCACGTTGACCGCCTTGTCCGTCTTGTTGCGCCGCCAGCCGTTGGCCTTCCAGCGCGTGACCCAGCCCATGGTCATGGCATCGACGAGGTACTTCGAATCGCTGTGCAGCGTGACCTCGCACGGGGCGGTGAGCGTCTCCAGTCCTACGATGGCGGCCATGAGCTCCATCCGGTTGTTCGTGGTCAGGCGAAAGCCGCCGGAGAGGCGTTTCTCGTGCCGGCCGAAGCGCAGCACGGCGCCATAGCCGCCGGGGCCGGGATTGCCCAGGCAGCCGCCATCGGTATAGATCGTGACATTCTGTATTAGTTCGGTCATAGGACTCGGCATTGTACGCGCCATCCCCGCCCCGTCAACTGCTTTTCCCTCGTCCGGCCGCGATCTCTTGTGGTATCATGGGGAGCGGTTCCTCGGGCGTGCCGTTGACCGGGGGATTTGGGGGCAGAAGGCATAACGGTTTCAAAGAGAGGGTACGTATGAACAGGACAGATTCGAGGATTACGCGGAGACAGTTCATCAGTGGCGCCGCCGGTGCGGCCGCGGCCTTCACGATCGTGCCGCGCCACGTCCTGGGTGGTCCGAAGTTCGTCGCGCCCAGTGAGAAGATCTATATCGCCGTCATCGGCTGCGGGGGCCAGGGCCGGGGCAATGCCCGAGGCTTGTTCGGCCAGGACGATGCCCAGGTCGTCGCTGTCGCCGATCCGATAGAGAAGGCGGACTACAGCCGGTTCTACTACGGGGGCCTGGCGGGGCGGTTGCCCGTCAAGGCCGAGGTCGAGAAGCACTACTCGCAACAGAATCCTCAGTTCAAGTGCAACGATTACGTCGATTTCCGCAGGCTGCTGGACAAGGAGAAGAACATCGACGCCGTGCTGTGCGCGACGCCGGACCATTGGCACGCCTTCGTGACATTGGCGGCGCTGCGCCGGGGCAAGCACGTCTATTGCGAAAAACCCCTGACGCACAACATTCACGAGGCTCGCATGGTGGCCCAGGCTGCCAAGGAGGCGGGCGTCGCGACGCAGATGGGCAACCAGGGCCGCAGTGACGAAGGCCAGCAACTCACCTGTGAATGGGTCTGGGACGGTGCGATCGGCCCGGTCCGCGAAGTCCACGCCTGGACCAACGATGGCGATTGGGCCTTGGGGCGAGGCCGTCCCAAAGACCGCCCGCCCGTGCCGAAGGGCTTGGACTGGGATCTCTGGCTGGGGCCGGCGCCCCAAAGGCCCTACCATCCCAGTTACACGCCTTATAGCTGGCGAGGTTGGTGGGCCTTTGGAACCAGTTCCACGGGTGATATGGGCACGCACAACCTCGAACCAGCCTTCGCGGCGTTGAAGCTGGACCACCCCATCAGCGTCGAGCCCGTCGAAACCGCCTTTTCCGATCCCGAAGTGGTCGCTTCCAATAACCACATTGTCTGGGAGTTCGGGCCGCGCGGTGACATGCCCCCTGTCAAGGTTCACTGGTATGATACCACGTTGCGGCCGGCGCGGCCCGCTGAATTGGAGCCCGGCCGACGCGTCGGCGAAGGCAAGAACGGCATCCTCCTGGTCGGTGACAAAGGCACCATCATGGGCGGAGGCTGGAGCCGCAGTCCACGCATCATTCCCGAAACCAAGATGCGGGCCTACCAGCGTCCGCCCAAGACGATTCGGCGCTCGCTGGGCCATCAGCGCGACTGGCTCGATGCCTGCAAGGGCAAACGCCAGGCCTGTAGCGATTTCAGCTACAGCGCGCGCTTGACCGAATTCGTCCTGCTCGGCGCCCTGGCGCTCCGCGCCAACGAGAAGATCCTCTGGGACGGGCCGAACATGAAAGTGACCAACGTCCCTGAGGCCCAGCAGTTTGTCCAGGAGCAATACCGCCCCGGCTTCGACCTGACCAAGGTCTAGAGATCCCGATCAAATCACGGTCGTGTTTGTTGCAGATCCTGACAGGGTCGTCCTTCGGGGCGGCCCTGCTCCAAAGCGGGCGATGGCCAAGGCCGCCAGAAACGCCACCAGGTGGGCACCCAACCAGGGATAGATGTTCATGATTCTGATCGAGAGGAGATCACCTGCGGCGTAGGACGCTGTAGCGACGAGGAGTGTGGCAGGCAAGACAAACGCCACGTTCTTTCGCAAGCCTCTGGGGTCGACCATGCCACTCAGAATGGCTCCATAGACGAGACCCGCCACCAAGCCGCCACTGACTGTGACGCCGATGTGTATCCTCTCGCAGCCCAGCCGTACCAACACTTCCGGCCGTTCCATGGAACTCCAAATCAGAATGTCCAGGGCTGATCCCAACAGGCCGAGCGCCCCACCAAGGAGCATGCCGAATAGCAGTAGGTATTTCATGCCGTTTTGTCTCAGTCTATCGCAACACACGCTCTGCGAGATCGATCGCTTTCTTGTGGTTCTCCTCGTCCTCGGATTCGAGCAGGGCGAACCACTCTTCCATCTGGTCCTTCGTGCACGTTGCGAGATACATCTTCTGAACCCCGGGGGGCACATCCCAGATGCGGTGTACGTCAAAAATGCGGCACGCGTAGGTCTTGGTGAGCGCGGTCCGAGTATACGTACACGAGGATTTCTTCCAGTCGTGCTTGTGATCGGGGTATTCGGAGGTGTACCACCGCGAGCACTCGTTGGGTTGGTCGATCACTCTGGGGATACGCCAATACGTTTCAACGGTCCGATCGAGCCGGCAACGGAGACAAGTGTAGTGCTTGCGCTCGTAGGGGGTGAGGAAGCATACAACGCCCAGAACCGCGACAATGCCGATGCCAATGAAGATGTGTCTCTTTCCTCTTCCCATATCCAGCAGGCCAGCTACATATCCCTTTAGCTTCCGCACGTACGCCGTCTCAGCAAAAGCGTCTCAAGTCTATTGTAGCTTCGGTGGTGTCGTGGATCAAGTGCGGTGACATGGAATCCTCATCTGAGAGCTTGCTTCCGAAGCGAATTGCGGTAGGCTGAACTGCGTTGGGGACGATGCTGTTGAGGTCACTGACGCGGTTCGTTGAGTTAGGGAGTCGCATCATGTCGCGTTTGCATGTTCTGTTGTGTGTTGCGACCGTTTGGGGTGTCGGTCTGGATGTCTTGGGGGCGGAGGGGGTGCCGCATGGTCGGGCTCTGTATATGGAGAAGTGTTCGTCGTGCCACGGGGCGAAACTGCAGGGGGGCAACGCCCAGAGTCTGGTGGACGCGGTCTGGCAGTTCGGGGCTGGGCGGGGCTATGTCTTTCGCAATATCAAGCATGGTATTCCCCACCTGGGGATGCCCTCCTACGAAGCGACGCTGAGCGATCGGCAGATCAATTTGATCATCGACTTTCTGCACGACGCCGAGCGAGAGGCGGGCGTGACGCCGCCCCCTCCGCCGGAGCAGTTGGAGACGATCGACTATCACATCAAGGTGGATGTCGTCGCCGAGGGGCTTGACGTCCCTTGGAGTATCGACTTCATCGACCCACGCCTCATTCTGATCACCGAGCGGCCGGGCCGACTCCGCCTGGTGAAAGACGGCAAGCTGCATCCAGAGCCGATTACAGGGACACCTACCGTCCTCAGCGAAGGGCAGGGGGGGCTACTCGATGTCGCTGTCGATCCGAACCATGGGCGGAACGGATGGATCTATCTGGCGTACAGTCACGCCCTGAAGGCCCAGGCTGGTCAGAACCGACCACCGGCGATGACGCGGATCGTGCGGGGCCGTTTGAAGGACCACGCCTGGGTCGATGAGCAACTTCTCTACGAGGCGCCGCACGCGACGTATCGCACGACGCGTCATCACTATGGCTGTCGGATCGTGTTCGATCCGGCGGGGTATCTCTACTTCGGGATCGGTGATCGCGGCGCGGGCGAGCAGGCCCAGGACCTGAGCAAGCCCAACGGCAAGATGCACCGCATTCATCGCGATGGGCGGGTTCCGAAAGACAATCCGTTCCTCGGTCGCGACGGGGCGTTGCCCACCATCTACAGCTATGGGCATCGCAATCCCCAGGGCCTGGCAGTCCACCCTGTGACGGGACGCGTTTGGGACACCGAGCACGGCCCGATGGGAGGGGACGAGTTGAACCTGATCGGCAAGGGGCTCAATTACGGCTGGCCCATCGTGACCTATGGACTGAACTACAACGGGACGGTTATCTCGAAGCTCACGCGCAAGCCGGGCATGGAGGTCCCCAACCTGTACTGGAAGCCCTCGATCGCCGTCTGCGGCCTGGACTTCTGTCGGGGCGAGAAATTCCCCAAATGGCGCAACCGTCTGCTCGTCGGCGCGCTGAAGTATGAAGAGGTCGATCTGCTGGACATCGAAGCGGACCGAGTGATCGGCCAGGAGACGATCCTCAAGAACGCCGGGCGCGTCCGCGACGTCGCCTGCGGGCCCGATGGCCTGATCTACGTCGTCCTCAACCGCCCCGGAACCGTCCTGCGCCTCTCCCCCATGCGCGAGAAGCTCTGAGGCAACCCCGAGATCCCCCGGAGCGGATTTCTGCGGAGTTCATGGATCTGTAAGTTGATTCTGCTTAATGGATTGGGTTCTTTTTGCGCCGGCGGCGAAAAAAAGAGCATTCAGGCCTTGACGGGTGACCACAAAACATGCATACTGGTCGGTATGCTTGTTGTTTACAGGAGCATTTGATTTATCATGACCAAGAAGGAACCGACAAAGACCCGGAAGGCGCTGCTGACGGCCGCCTTTGTGGAGATCCATCGCAATGGCTACCAGGCGGCCAGCGTGGACAAGATCCTGGCTCACACAGGTGTGACCAAGGGCGCCCTGTATCACCATTTCCGGGGCAAGCAACCCCTGGGGCTGGCGGTCCTGGGGGATCTCATCGCCGCCGCCATCGAGGGGCTCTTTCTGACGCCGCTGGCCGACTGCGAGGACCCGATCGAGACGCTGACCGAGACCATCGTCAAGGCCAGTGAAGGGTTGTCGGATGACGAGATCATGCTGGGCTGTCCCTTGAACAATCTGGCTTTGGAAATGTCGCCTGTCGACGAGCCGTTCCGCCAGGCGATCTGTGAATGCTACGATCGCTGGCGGCAGGGCATCGCCGATGCGTTGCGACGTGGTCAGGCGGCCGGACAGGTCAGGGCCGAGGTGGACGTTGCGGCCTCGGCGGCCTTTGTGGTCGGGGCGCTGGCCGGTTGTCGCAGCGTCGCCAAGAATGCCCAGAGCCGGGACATGCTCATGACCTGCGTCCGACAGCTCTGCAGTTATCTGGAAACGCTTAAAACCTAGGGTCCTCCGAATGGGCCCGAGAACTCCATAGAAACGACCGCGTGGTCTCTGGCGCAGGAGGTCTGCGCGCCGCCGGTTCATCTCATCAACTTCGCCTTCCGAAGACGGAGAAGGTGCGCTCCGACGGAGCGAGAAGGGAGTATGGCAATGACGAAAGTAGGCATTCTGAATTGTTCGAACATGACTCAGGATATTGGCTGCTCGGCGTTTGGCTGTCTGGATTGCGTCAACAAAGGCACGGGCGCCTTCGATCGCTATGCGGGCGGAGCCGAACTGGTGGGGATCATCAATTGTGCGGGGTGCCCGACGTCACGTGCCCCGGAGAAGCTCTTGAATCGGCTCCGCACCCTCACCGAGGTTGGCGGGAGCACGATGCTCGTCTTTCGTTGTCGTGTCGATGCTCGGACTACCGGCGGCGAGCCTGGTCTCATCAGGCTCGCCGCATTGGCAACGTTGTGTTATTTGATGCCGGCGTGGTATTCCTGGAGGCTCTTGACGCCGGGCTGGCGCTCCTTGATAGCGGCGATGCCCTTGGCGGTCGCCCGCGCCGCGGCGATGGTGGTGATGTAGGGCACCTTGTAGCGAATCGCCGCTTTGCGGATATAGGAATCGTCGGTTTTGCTGGCCTTGCCCATGGGCGTGTTGATCACGAGCTGGATGTCACCGTCGGTAACCAGGTCGGCAATGTGGGGACGCTGCTCATGCATCTTGTAGACCTGTTCGGCCTCGATGCCGTGCTTGGCGAGGAACTCGGCCGTGCCGGTGGTGGCCTTGAGGGTGAAGCCCAGCTTGGCGAGCTGTTTGGCGACCTCGACCACTGATTCCTTGTCCCGGTCGGCGATGGTCAGCAGGGCGGTTCCCTCCACGGGCAGACGACCCTGGGCGGCGTCCTGGGCGCGGTAGAAGGCCAGGCCGAAGGAGTCACCCATGCCGAGGACCTCGCCGGTCGAGCGCATCTCGGGTCCGAGCACGGGGTCGACCTCGGGGTAGAAGTAGAACGGGAACACGGATTCCTTGACGCCGTAGTGAGGGATGATGGCCCGCTTGAGATTGAGGTCGGCCAGCTTTTTGCCCAGCATGAGCTGGGTGGCGATGCGCGCCATGGACAGGCCGCACACCTTGCTCACCAGCGGCACCGTCCGGCTGGCACGCGGGTTGGCCTCAAGGATGTAGACCTTGTCGTTGCAGATCGCGTACTGAATGTTCATCAGGCCCACGACCTTGAATTCGATCGCGATCCGACGCGTGTATTCATAGATGGTGTCGATGTGTTTCTGTGGGATCGTCGTCGGCGGGATGACGCAGGCCGAGTCGCCCGAATGGACGCCGGCCAGTTCGATATGCTCCATGACGGCCGGGACAAAGGCGTCGGTCCCGTCGGCGATGGCGTCGGCTTCGGCTTCGATGGCGTTCTCGAGGAACCTGTCGATCAGGATGGGTCGCTCGGGGGAGACGTCGACAGCCGCCTTCATGTAACGCTCGAGCATCTCTTTGTCGTGCACGACCTCCATGGCTCGGCCGCCCAGTACGAAGGAGGGACGCACCATGAGCGGATAGCCGATCCTAGCGGCGATCTTCAAGGCCTGCTCGAGCGTGCTGGCCATGCCGTTCTCGGGCTGCGGAATGCCGAGTTTCTCCATCTTCTGGCGGAAGCGGTCGCGGTCCTCGGCCATCTCGATCGTGTCCGGCGTGGTGCCGATGATCTTGACGCCGGCCGCCTCCAGTTCGGCCGCGATGTTCAGCGGAGTCTGGCCCCCGAACTGGCAGATGACGCCCTCGGGCTGTTCCTTCTCGTAGATACTGAGCACGTCCTCGACCGTCAGCGGTTCGAAGTAGAGTTTGTTCGAGGTATCGTAGTCGGTCGAGACGGTCTCGGGGTTGCAATTGACCATGATCGATCCGACACCCTCGTCGCGCAGGGCGAAGGCGGCGTGGACGCAGCAGTAGTCGAATTCGATGCCTTGCCCGATGCGGTTGGGTCCGCCGCCCAGGACCATGATCTTGCGGCCCGGGGTCGGCTCGGTCATATCCGGTGCGTTATAGGTGGAGTAGTAGTAGGCCGCGTCGTCGACCCCGCTGACGGGGACGGGATGCCAGCCTTCCACGACGCCGAGTTTCTTGCGGCTCTCTCGAATCTCCACTTCCTTGAGGCCCAACAGCCCAGACAGATAGCGGTCGGAGAAGCCGTCTTTTTTGGCCTGCGTCAGCAGTTCGTCGGGCAGGGCCTTGCCCTTGTATTGCAGGACCTTCTCCTCCAACTCGACCAGTTCCTTCATTTGCTCGATGAACCAGGCCTTGATGTGGGTGGTCTCGTGCAGGGTCTGGATGGTGACGCCCTTGCGGAGGGCCTCGTACATAATGAACTGTCGCTCGCTGGATGGCTCAGCCAGCAGACGCATCAGGTCTTCCAGGGACCGCTCATGGTAATCGCGGGCGAAGCCCAGACCGTAGCGCCCGTCTTCACGCGAGCGAATCGCCTTCTGGCACGCTTCCTTGTAGTTCTTGCCGATGCTCATGACCTCGCCGACCGCTCGCATCTGCGTGCCCAGCTTGTCTTCGAGACCTTCGAATTTCTCAAACGCCCAGCGGGAGAACTTCACGACGACGTAGTCGCCCGAGGGGGTGTATTTTTCCAGCGTGCCGTCACGCCAGTAGGGGATTTCATCCATCGTCAGGCCGCCGGCCAGCAGCGAGGAGATCAAGGCGATGGGGAAGCCCGTTGCCTTCGAGGCCAGGGCCGAGGAGCGTGACGTGCGGGGATTGATCTCGATGACGATGACTCGGTCGGTCTTGGGGTCGTGGGCGAACTGGACATTAGTGCCGCCAATGACCTGAATGGCCTCGACGATATCGTAGGAGTATTTCTGCAACCTCTGCTGAAGCTCTTTGCTGATCGTCAGCATCGGGGCGGTGCAATAGCTGTCACCGGTGTGGACGCCCATCGCGTCGACGTTCTCAATGAAGCAGACGGTGATCATCTGGTTCTTGCTGTCCCGGACGACTTCCAGTTCCAGTTCCTCCCAGCCGAGGACGGATTCCTCCACGAGGATCTGATGGACGAAGCTGGCGCTGAGCCCCCGCTTGGCGACGGCGTGGAATTCTTCCATGTTATAAGCGAAACCACCGCCCGTGCCGCCCATCGTGTACGCGGGGCGAATCACGCAGGGCAGGCCGATCTTCTCAATCGCGGCTTCCGCTTCTTCGACGTTATTAGCGATTTCGCTGCGCGCCATTTCGATGCCGAGCTTGTTCATGGTATCCTTGAACGCCTGGCGGTCCTCGCCACGCTTGATGGCGTCGATCTGGACGCCGATGACCTTGACGTCGTACTTTTCCAGGACGCCGGCTTTGGCCAGTTCCGAACTGAGGTTGAGTCCTGATTGGCCGCCCAGGTTGGGCAGCAGGGCGTCGGGGCGCTCCTTTTCGATGATCTTGGTCATGCTATCGAGGGTCAGCGGCTCGATGTATGTGACGTCCGCTGTGCCCGGGTCCGTCATAATCGTGGCCGGGTTGGAGTTGGCTAGCACGATCTTGTAGCCCAACTGGCGCAGGGCCTTGCACGCCTGGGTGCCGGAATAGTCGAATTCGCAGGCCTGGCCGATGACGATGGGGCCGGAACCGATGATCATGACCTTCTTGATGTCAGATCGCTTAGGCATTGGGTTACCTCCTGTAAACGACAAGCCTCGACGCGAGGCGGCTGAGTGTCAGATAGATCGGGCGGGATTAGAGCATATCCGCTCGGAGGTGTCAAATGCCAAAGACGAAAACCGCCCATGCCGTCTCGCCCGCCTCCTCTCGGTGTAGGACAAGACGTATGATTCGCTGTCCTACGCCGCCCCGAGTGCGGTTTCTGAGGAGTCAGGCGGCGTTTGGGCCTGTTGGCTCCCTGACTGCCACTGCGATGGCCAATCCGCGACGAATATGCGTGACCATGATTGACCGGTCCCAAGGCCGATGGCATAATGTGGTTGGGGCATCCCGACGGAGGCTTTGGATATTATGCGGCGAGCACATATGCATAGTCACTCAAGCAAGGACCACATGATGAAGACAACGCGGGTAGCCTTTCTGTTTCTCATAGCATGTTCATCATGCACTCTTACTCCCAGCGATCGTAGATCTGGAATGCTTGCCGGTACTTGGACTTTTGAGAATTCTACGCTCAGTCAGGCGATCGACGATATTCGCGATCACAGAAAATGGGGTACGTACCATTCATTCAGAGTGCGGAATGATCGGAAGTTCAAATGCCTTGTTTTTGAGAATGTCGTCAAGCCAGTGGATTTACTCAGAGAGATTGAATCAGAGATAGACTGCGAGGTTCTTGAAGCGGGTCGCTGGACAGTAATCATATTGCCCAAATTGGAGCAACCAACCGGTCCAGAGCACGCCGCTGCGCGTCGCGACTGAGCCCGTGCGTTGGGTGGAAAGAATGAATGAGAACTCGATATATTCAGACAGTCTCGTTTCCATTAGTGAGGACCGCATCGTTTTCCAGCACTACTACTTTCCGAGTGGCAAGTCGAAAGTTGTTGCTTTGACTGATGTTGAGCGCATTGAAGTCAGAGCACCGACAATGTGGAACGGGAAGTGGCGAATCCATGGTACCGGTACGTTCAAGACATGGTATCCCCAAGACATCAATCGTCCACGACGAGACCGGATATTCTTTGCTGTTCTGAAGAGCCAATGGGTTAACATTGGCTTTACTGTAGAGGACGCGGACCGTGTGGAGACCATTCTTCGAGAGAAGAATCTCATAAGGCAACAGGGCCACCCAACAAGCGGATGAACGCTGACCGGTAGAAGCTGCGCATTTTTCCGGCAGGTCATCCGCGACGTTGGGGATTGCCGCGCCCACCTTCCCCAGTCCATGACAACAATGCGGATTCCCGCGTGATGAAGCAGGCTTCTGCAGCGGTGACCTTCTGAGTGCACATCTGATGCTCACGGAGCTTGGCCATCGGGCCTCGGCTGCTAATGTGGAAGCGGGACCGGCGTGCCCCAAGCCTGCTGAGAGACAAGATTGTGACGTGCTGGCGTGCGGATTCGCTGCTAAGGGGGTGCTTAAGGCCTTGACGCCGGAGACGGCGCCTGTCTTGGTTGGACTGGCTGTGGTGACGCTGTCTCCGGCGACAATGATGGTGGACTCTAGGGTCCGGCTGACCGTTCTCGACCTACCGTTGATGGCGCCGCTCAGGCGATCTCCGGCGGCGGATCGTCGACCCCGTTGGGATCATCCGCGACCGCCCAGGTGATCTCCGGCGGCGGGTCGTCGACCCCATTGGGATCATCCGCAGTCGCCCAGGTGATCTCCGGTGGCGGATCATCGACCCCATTGGGATCATCCGCAGTCGCCCAGGTGATTTCCGGCGGCGGGTCGTCGGTCCCATTGGGATCGTTGTCGAGCAGCCAGGCGATCTCCGGCGGCGGATCGTTGGGGTCCTCCTCGGCCAGCCACAGTGCGCCGGCCGACGCGGTGGGCGTCCAGTCGAAGTACTGATGGGCGAGGACCGAGAAGAGCAGCAACACCATCAGGGTCAGAGTTCGTACCGATACTTTATGCATGGTTCGCTCCTTTGCCAAGGTTCTCGTTCGTGGTTTGGTGTTGACTACTTCTTCGGTCATGCGGTTAGGCGCTTTCGGAATACGTGCTGTTGTCGGTCTTGATGATGATCGGGCTGGTAATGCCGCTGGGCAGCATCATGTCTTCTTCAGGGGTGATGCTGATGGTGCCGACGTCGCCCAGTTCCGTGGTCTCCGAACCCCCGTCCTCCAGGGTGGCGCCGATGTTCGTGACGTAGCCGGAAGAATGGGGCGTCGTGTCATACATGGAGATGATCGTTCCGTCGATCTCGGCGTTGCCGCGGACATCGACGATGCCGCCGACGATGGCTCCTTTCAGGACGTTGTTGTCGTTCTGGGTGGAATTGGTGTTTCCCAGATTGACGTTGAAATGCGGTGCGAGAATCGTTGCTTCCTGTACCGACGACTGGTTGTTGAAGGTCGCGGCGCCGGTGAAATACAGACAGTTGTCCACCCAGTCGAAGGGCTGCGGAACATCGGTCACAATCACGCCGTTGAAGGTGCAGTCCTGAAAACGCACGTTGTTCGTATAAGACTGTGACGTGGTGGACTTGTAGCAGTCGATATAGAGAACCTCTTCGAAGGTGCAGTTGACGAACAGAGCGTGTCGATTATAGGGCAGCATGGCATTGGTGAACGTCTGGTTCGTATAGGTGTGCCGAGAGTAGGTGTGGCTGCTGCTGTACTTTTTCTCGGCGTAGTTTCCCGCCGCGTGGGGGAAGTATTCAGTGGTCCGGTTGCTGCTGGAGGGAATCGTCGCCAGGCCGGAGTTGTAGGCATCGGTGTTGTAATCGGAGATGCTCATGCCGGGGATGTCCGTGCCGGCTGGTTGTTCGTAGTTGATGTTCTCGTGATAGGCCTGGATCTCATCGCCCGAGCTATAGGCACGATTGCTGAAATCTGCTGCGATGCGAAGGCCGTTCTCGTCAAAGACGGGATTGCCGTCCGTGTCGGTCAGGTACTGATCGGTGTCGACCTTCCCAACCGTGTCGGACAGGGGATCGCCATTGATGTCATAGACCGTCTGGCCGAAGGAGAACAAGGGATTGTCGTCGGTGTCCAGGGTCTCCATCTGGTAGCCCTCGGCTAGGATGTCATCCAGGTCCAGGACTGTGTTGATCGTGCCCTCGACGGCCGAATCGCTGGTCATGTTGAAGGGCGAGATGTCGGCGCGGTCCCACGAGCTGTAGAGATCGCCATGGATGGTGGTGTCGCCGGTCAGCCACATGCGGCCGCGACTGGCAATCGCGTAGGTCAACACCTCGCGGTCCTTCGTGATGTCCATATCGACAGCGATGCGACGGGTGATGGACCCGTTGCTGCCGATCGATTGCATCTTGATCGTGCGCACGTCGGCATCGTACCGATAGAAACGCAGGGCGAAGCTGACATTCGAGCCGCCCATATCCAGAGCCGGAGTCACCAACTCGTCGCCGGAGCCGCCGGTGTCGGTGAACCGACTGGCCGAGGGAACCGTCTTGCCGTCCAGGGCCTCGGCCCGGACGTGTTGACAGAGGGCAGTCCACGCGTCTTCGGCGTCTTGGGTCGTCACATAGTTGCGGTTGGTCTGCCCCAAGGATGCCGTGCTGACGGCGTACCTGGCGCACTCGAGTCCCGACTGGGCTGCATAGAGGGCTGTGTTGGCTCGGTGCTGGTTCGATGCGAGTTGGACGTTGGTTCCCGACAGGCTCGCCAGCGAGACGGCCAGTCCTGAGAACACCAGAATGAAGATCATGGACAAAATGAGGACGGCGCCTTTGCGCTTACGGTTGAGCTTGTGTGTTCTGGGCATGATTTCCCCCCCGGAAAACACCCTGCCGATTGTGCCTACTGCCTACGCTTGCTGCACTTCGATCATCCACATTAAGTATAGGAAACAAATCGCTGGCGTCCAAAGGTCTTGCTGATAACGAGGCATCGGTTGTTGTTGGTGGTGGTGAAAGGGCCGAATTGGCTGAGGTCTGGGGGAGGGCGGAAAGGCAGACAGGGACCGCCTGGCGGTCCCTGGGAAGTTCGAATTGTGTTGTCTGTCGCGTGCGACGAGGTGTCCTAGATCACCTCACAATAGGAGGAACCATCATACTGGAGGATGATCTCAGGGACGAAACCGGCCGGGACTTCGTCAAGGCCCGAGCGGTTGAAGTACAGATCGGTGTTGCCACTGAGTGTCATCTCATGCTCTGAATAATTGATGATCGATCCTTCAATCGTGCCGCCGGCGTTGCCGTAGAATTCGATGCCGTTGGCGGCGATGGCGCCACACAAGGCGTCGAAACTACCGCCGAAGCTGACATGGAAGCCGGGGGCGAGGACGAACGTTCCAGCCACGTCGCGCAGGCCGTCGAATTGCCTTTCTCCCTCCGGCAGGCCGGCGATGTCCTCGCCGTCCACGTTGCCCTTGAAGTCGATTCGATTGGTGGCTGAATCATCGTCGGGATCGCCGTCGCCGATGATGATCGCTGTGACGTCGGCGCCGCCGGTAAAGGTGACGACATTCGGCGTTTCGATCCAAATCAGCCCTTTCAGCGTGGCGTGTCCGGAGAACGTGGGGTTCAGATTCGCCGGGACAATGATGTTCTCCAGGGTCGCATCGGCGGTGGTGTCCGTGTTCGGGTCCATGGGTGTCAATGTGACGAGTTCGGCGAATTGGGCAGGCACCATCTCGGGGAACTCGGCGGCTGCCACCCCTTTCGTGGTGTAGGGTTCCAGTGTGGCCGCTGCGCCGGTAACGCCGCCAATCCCGGCCTGGCCGCCCTTGAGGTAGACATCCGCCAGCGGATTGACGATCTTCACCTTGCCGGCGATGTGCGAGTTGCCGATAATGGACAGCGCCAGAATCGAGTTCTCACTCTCGATGTAGGCGTTGGATTCCACGTCAATGGTCACCCCTTCCAGTTCGACATTCCCCGTCAGGGATACGGGGCCCTTGGAGGCCACGCCAAAGTCAAACACGGTGTTGGCCCGGGTCCCGAACATGTAGTTCGTGCGAATCGTCTTCTCGATAGGCCCGTAGTGCCCCGTGACATCCAGTTGGATGTTGTCGTTGTCGACCTTGGTCAGCAGGGCCGAGAAGGTTTGACCTCGCACCGCATCCAGAGAGACGTTGGAGATCGTGATCGTCGATGCCGTGCAGACGGGGTTGAAGTTCGTGACCCCGGCATCCAACAGCGCCGTCTGCAGCGAGGTGGCGACCTCGTTGAATCGCTGATCGGCGCTCGTGGTGCCGGAAATGGCGACCTGGCTCATCCAGTAGCGGGTCACCTCCAGGCCGGATTCGGCGCAGGCGCGGGTGGCGCCGGCCCTCCGCTGGTTCTCGGCGATCTGCACGTTGCTGCCGGACAGGGTGGCCATGGAGACCGCCAGGGCCGAGAAAATGGCGATGAACATAATGGACAGGATGAGCGTGGCGCCGCGCTGTCCACGCTGAATGCTGCGTGTGTGCCGATTCATTTCTACCCCCCGGTAGCTGACTCAGATGACAAAGTGCCGTGTTTCTGCAACCTTCAATAGCCCCAATAAACTATAGGGTGTTTTCATCCTTTTGCCAAATCCCCTGCGAAATGCGCGGCGATATTATTGGAGAATTGTCGCCGATAAAGGGGATTATGGACGTGGTGTTACGGTGTTTTTTCCTGTTCGGCGAAGTAGGAACTGCGGGCGAAGGGGGCCGACTGGACCCAGGCGAAACCGATCGCCATGGCGCGATCCTTCCACCAGGCGAACTTATCGGGATGGACGTACTCGATGACTTCGAGTGAATCCTTCGAGGGTCTGAGATACTGTCCGATGGTCAGACGCTCGCAGCCGACGCGGCGCAGGTCGCTGAGGACCTGGGTGACCGCTTCATCGGCCTCGCCCAAGCCGAGCATGATCGAGGACTTTGTGGGGGTATCGGGGAAGCGGTCGCGGGCCATTTGGAGCAACTGCAACGAAAGCTCGTAGTTTCCGCCGGAACGGGCCTGGGGATAGAGCGCCGGTACGGTCTCGACATTGTGGGCGAAGACGAACGGCAACGCTTCGGCCAGGATCTCCAGCGCCTCGGCCTGATTGTCCCGGAAATCGGGGGTCAGGATTTCGAAGCGCATCGCCGGACGCTGCCGCCTGACTTCCTGGACGCAGTCGCGGAAGTGTCGCGCCCCGCCATCGGGAAGGTCATCGCGATTGACGCTGGTGATCACCAGGTACTTGAGGTCCATTTCGCCCGCCATTTGGGCCAGCCGCGCCGGTTCGGTCGGATCGGGTGGCTTGGGATGCCCCGTGCCCACCGAGCAGAACTTGCAGTTTCGCGTGCAAATGCTCCCCAGGATCAGGGCCGTCGCGGTCCCACGTCCCCAGCACTCACCCTTGTTGGGGCAATTGGCGTTGGTGCAGATCGTCTCCAGCTTCAGCTCAGCAAGCGTCTGCTCGGTGTGCTGGAAGCGGTGACTGGCCGGCCAGGGACGGCGCAGCCAGGGGGGCAGTCGTTTCGTGCTCGAACTCATGGTTGATGTCTCTCGAAGTGACGTCGCAACAGGGCGACCAGCGTTCTTTTCATCGCCTCCATATCGGAGTCTCGACCGGTCTCCTTTTCGACGGAGGTCATCTTGACTCCGTCGAGTCCACAGGGGACCATCAGATCGAACAGGCTCAGATCGTTGGCGACGTTGATCGCCATGCCATGACGGGTGACCTGTCGGGAGACGCGGACCCCGATCGAGGCGATCTTTCTCTCGTCGATCCAGAGGCCGGGGTAGCCCTGGCGCCTCTGGCAGGTCAGGCCCAGTTCCACCAGCAGGGCGATGCCGATGGCCTCCAGCGTACGAACGTATTCGCTGACGCCCAGCCCGAGTTGTTGGAGGTTCAGAATTGGGTAGAAGACCAGTTGGCCCGGGTTGTGGAGGGTCGCGCCGCCCCCGCGACGAATCTGGACCAGTTCGATTCCGCGCCGCGCCAGGGCCTCGGCGCCGATCAGCAGCTTGTTGGCGCTTTGTCGGGCGCCCAGCGTGATGACAGCGGGGTGCTCGACGATCAACACGGTGTCGCTGATTTCGCCGGCGCGGCGCTGTTCGTTCAATTCGCGCTGCAGCGTCAAGACCTGGCGATAGTCGGCCAGTCCGAGATCGCGGATCGTCAGATCGGTTGTGTCTGTCTGTTCAGCCATTGATGGGCGTTGCGTATCGAGCATGTCGCGCTGTTGCTATTCGAAGAGGATCGGTCCCAGCGCCCCGTGTACGGCGTCCTCCATCGTCTCGGAGACCGTCGGGTGGGGGAACGTGATATTGCGAATCGGCTCGCACGTGCCGATCAGCGTTCGGGCCAGCGCCACGAACTCCGTCGCCATCTCGCCGACCATCGTGATCCCCACGATCTCATTCATATCGGTGTCGCGAACGGCGTGGATCTGGCCGCCCGTTTCGTTGTGGGCGACGCTGCGTCCGTTGGCGCGATAGAAGCTCTTGCCAACGGAGATCGGTCTCCCTTCGGCCTGACACTTTTCCTCCGATATTCCCACCGAAGCGACCTCGGGGAATGTGAAGATCACGCGCGGGATCATGGAGTAGTCGAGCAACTCTTCGTCGCCACCGGTGGCGTTGGCGGCCGCGACTTCGGCCTCAGCGGTCGCGCCGTGGGCCAGGTAGGTCGTGCCGACCGCGTCGCCAAGCGCGTAGACGCCTGGGACATTCGTTTCCATCCGGGAGTTGATCTTGATGGCCGGTCCGTTCATCTGCAACTTCAGCGTCGCGACAAGCTGGGGGTCCACCGCCGCCCGGCGACCGACCGAGATCAGGACTTTTTCAGCCTCAATGGCCTGACCGCTGGCTAGATTGACCTTGGCCGGCGAATTGTTTTTATCGACCGACGTGACTTTCTGGCCCGTCATGACATCGATCCCCAGGCTCTTGAACTCGCGTTCCACGAGCCGGCTGACCCAGGTGTCCTCCATCGGGATCAGGTGCTCCAGGGCTTCGACGACGGTGACCTTGGCGCCCATCACGGCGTAGACGCAGGCCATCTCGCAACCGATGACGCCGCCTCCGACGATGACCAGGGACTTCGGAATCTCGCCCAGCGAAAGCGCTTCTTTGCTGCTGATGACGACCTTGCCATCGAACGGAATGCTGGGAATCTCGATCGATTTCGAGCCGGTGGCCAGGATGATCTTGCCCGCTTCGAGGGTCTGGGTCTGGCCGTTCGCCTCGACGGTGATCTTGCCCGGCGCTGTGACCTGGGCGGTCCCCTCGATGTAAGTCAGCTTGCTGGTCTTGGCCGAGCCCATCATGCCTTTGCGCAGGCCGAGGATGATGGCCTCGCGTCGTTGCTGAATCTTGGGCCAATTGGGCGCAGCGCTGGGGATATCGACCCCGAGTTCGCCCGCCTTGCGGGCCTGCATCAGCAGATGCGCCGAGGCCAGCAGGGTCTTGGAGGGGATGCAGCCCCAGTTCAGGCAGGTGCCCCCGGCGAATTCCTTCTCGATCACGGCCACGGACGCCCCACGCTGGGCGCAACGTTTGGCGGCCCGAAATCCTCCAGGCCCGGCCCCGATCACTACCACGTCGAAACGGTCAGCCATATTCACTACCTCACTCTGTCGTTTGGCGTTTCTTGTCAATTCGGTGCGATCCCAAGACCGGCCACGCCGGTGAAAGGCCACAGTATAGCAGATACACCGGGTTTCCGTCTAGAGGCTTTGTGATGGCAATTCAGGCGTCGAGCTTGTCTGTTTCTTGCTTGTTTGGCGGGGCTGGGTCACACCGGTCCCGCTTCTATATCGGCTGCCGAGACCTCATGGCGGGGGCTCCTCAGACGGGGGTGGTGCCAAACTCATCCGGCGACGAAGGTATTCCTGGGGCGATCGCGATCAACAGTGGTCTGCAATCTATATGTCCCGAATCAGCGATCCCTGATGACACCTTTGATGTTTCGCTCTATCTCCGCACATTCAGCGTCCGTGAGTATCCGCGAGGACTCCCCCTGGCGTTCTCGTTCGATTAGCAGGGCCAGTTTGGTGGCACTGTCGGAATAGGTGTTCCATGGTTGACTGGAGTCGCCAACGTTCCGCGATATCTCGGTGACAGAGCTTGCGAACGTCCGGCAGACCTCCGGACTGCGTCTCACAACTGATGGCCCCAGTGCCGACAGCAAATCGTCCAGAGCCAGGGGGTGATAGCGCGTAGAAGCGAGAACGGCCTTGTACTTCGCCAGTTCCTCCTTGCTCCAGGGCCACCTTGAGCGCAGAGACTCCCTGTTCTTCTCGTACTCCTGCCTAAGCTTCAGCGTTTCCAGTAATTGGTCTCCGAAGCTGTTCAGTGCTTCGCGATGTGTCTGCAATGCTTCGAAGGAAACGTTATTCGCATGGCGAGTGAGCGCGGAGGCGGCGGCCAACCGGCTCTTGGCGTCCAATTCCGCATCACGAAGGCATCTGATGAGAAAACCCTGATGTGGTTCAGAATACCTCAGACGGCCGAGCGCCTTGACTATCTCATACCCCTCCAAGGATGGACTAAGCCTCTCGAAGAATCGCAATCTTGGAACGCGTTTGCTCGCCTCCATTGCTTTCGTCAGTGCCGACGCCGATCTGTCAAAACGCCCGATCGCGGGAGCTTTCGCCAGCATCTCCAGATCGATGCCCAAGAGTTCGCGCTTCGACATTAGAGGTATGGACGGCGTCCGAGGGTGTTCCAGGACGTTGGCGTTATGAAGGAGTTCTCTGGCAAAGCGAGCGACGGTTAGGGGATAGCCGACGCATCCTCCCGGCATGTACTCGATCTTTACTTCGTCTGCGAGCTGCGCCTTCAAGGCAGGAATAGATTCCTTTCCCTCAGTCTGAGCAAGGGCCAGCAGTCCCATGCATCGAGCGACTGGTTGTTCGTCTGTCAGCAGCATCTGAAAGTCTTCTTCTCGGCCGGTCCTAATGATGCTCTTGGACAGCTTGAAAAACTTCCCCGCCACACCACCGCCGCCAACCGCAAAACCGGTGACGCGTTTGAGAGACCTGAGTTCGGTCAGCAGATCATCCCAACCGCGCTCGGCATCTCGCGCCTGGCCGATACAAGTCTGACCGAGCAAACACGCGATGAGCGTCAGAAAGCCACAGCTTCGCATAGGTCACCCTCTCAAATGCTTCCATCGATCTGATAGGAGCCATCTCCGCGATGGAGTCTTCCTAGACATTATACCCTCCGAAAGAGGGCAGGGCAATCAGCGCATCCTATGTCTCGTATACAGTGAGCATCGGAGTGGCAGTCAGTCGTTCAACAGGCCAAAATACCGTGTGGCTCCCCTGAAACCACTCTCCAAGCGGCACAGGGCAGCGAATCATACGTCTTGTCTTACGCGGTGAGGCGCGCGCACTACACCACAAACTCCGGCTCTTCATCGACCGCCCCTCCGGTGCTGATCTGAGCTAGATCATGTCCGAAGCTTGTTCTCAGTCGGTAGAAGTGCCCGTCCGAATGCCACACGAGATTCTCGGTGTCAATGACTACCTGGATGCGATTGGCGTTCACGTTAAACTTGCCCGTGAACCGTCGGAATGAACTGAAGCCCAGTCCTTTCCGGTGGTGTCGCAATCTCAGAACAGCATGAATTCGTTGAGGGTCGGGCCTTCGGTTGCTTTCAGGATGTTCAGCCGGATGCGCTGGGCCGTGATTGGCTTGATGGTAACCGACCAGTCGGGTCCGATGGTGGTTCCCTTGTGGAATGTCTTCCAGGCGTTGCCATCATGATGCTGCAACTCGAAGGCCTGAACACGCTTGTATTGTTCGGGCTCGTCGATCTTCACGCGTCCGATGGCCGTCGGCTTGCCCAGGTCCACCTCCAGCCAAGCCGCGTGTGTGCCTGCGTCGGTGGCCCAGCGGGTCTCGGGGTCGTCGTCCAGCGCCATGCCGGGGCCGTAGTGGCTCGATTTCGCGAAGACATTCGAGGCTGTCGCCTTCTTGTCGAAGGCCAGTGAGTCACTGGTGCTGGCGACCGCTACCGGCGTGATGTCGAGCGCCTTGCCCTCAACCGTCAATTCGATCACGGTGGCGATGGGGTCGCGGTTGCCGGCCGGGACAATGAAGTCAGCTCAGAGACCGTCACCCCTTACGTTGTCAAGCAGTATCACTTGCGCATTGTTTCGCCGAACAGGTTGGTCGCAGCCCCCAGGACCGATATGCAACGGTCGAAGATCGGCCACAAAGCATCTTCATCAGGCAGAAAAAGCTCGATCAATGCCCACGTGTTGTCCTGTTGAACCGTGTATACTTTGGCCACCTTGATGCGACGTGTTACGTCCTGGGCAGCCTTGTCAGCCAGAGCGCGCTCACGCTCATCGTTAATCGACCAGAAGTTGGGATAAATGATTTTGATAAACTCCTCATCGTTATTATCTGTCTCGATAATATAGATAATTCCCTCGCGCTTGAACTTCAGCATACAGTCTTCAATCAACGATGGACGGTATCCCTCGTTTGCCAGGTATTCTTCGATCCTATTTATGTTCATGCTGTCCTCAGTATCTGGTGTAGCTTTCTTGTTCAGTTATGTGCCGAGCTAGATATACATTTATGGCTTCCGAACAACATCCGAAAGCCTCTGATCGGGACGCCCTAGATACATTATAATCTTCGCAATGGGGCAGTTCAATCCCAAAGATGCAGTTTTCGCGCATGTCGGTCATCGGAGTGGCAGTCAGTCACTCAACAGGCCCAAACGCTTCATGATTTTCCAGAAGCCGCATCCGAGGTGACACAGGGCAGTGGAGCATACGTCTTGTCTTACCCGGCTGGGTGCCCACGATACACCACGAACTCCGGCTCTTCATCGACCGTCCCTCCGGTGCTGATCTGAGCCAGATCATGCCCGAAGCTTGTTCTCAGCCGGCAGAAGTGCCCGTCCGAATGCCACACGAGATATTCGGTGTCAATGACTACCTGGATGTGATCGGCGTTCGTGTCAAACTTGCCCGTGAACCGTCGGCATGAACTGAAGCCCAGTCCTGTCCGGTGGTGTCGAAGTCTCAGAATAGCATGAACTCGTTGAGGGTCGGGCCTTCGGTCGCTTTCAGGATGTTCAGCCGGATACGCTGGGCGGTGATCGGTTCGATTTTGGCGGACCAGTCGGGTCCGATGGTGGTCCCCTTGTGGAATGTCTTCCACGCGTTGCCATCGTGATACTGCAACTCAAAGGCCTGGACACGCTTGTATTCTTCGGGCTCGTCGATCTTTACGCGTCCGATGGTGGTCGGCTTGCCCAGGTCCACCTCCAGCCAGGCGGCGTGTGTGCCTGCGTCGGTGGCCCAGCGGGTCTCGGGGTCATCGTCCAGCGCCATGCCGGGTCCGTAGTGGCTCGATTTCGCGAAGACATTGGAGGCGGTCGCCTTCTTGCCAAAGGCCAGGGAGTTACTGGTGCTGGCGACCGCTACCGGCGTGATGTCGAACGCCTTGCCCTCGACTGTCAATTCGATCAAGGTGGCGATGGGATCTCGGTCACCAATCGGGACGTTTATGACGAGCCCCTCATCGGTTTGTCTGCACGTGACTTGCGGCGCGTTCAAGGACCGCGCGTTCTTGATCGTTCTACTGAGTGTGGGCAATTCCAGCGGTCCTTCTTCCGGCCAGTTCATCACGAAGAGAAAGACCTTGTCGTCCCTGCAGGTCGCCGCGCCCCATCGGCCCGGCTTGAAGGGCCCGCCCCGCGTGCCATAGACGCCAGCGCCATACTGCTTCAGCCAGGCGCCCATTTCGCGCAGTCGCTTCACTTGACGCGGCTCGATCCGACCATCGGGCATGGGGCCCACATTGAACAGCAGGTTGCCATCCCCGCCGGCCGTGCGCAGCAGGGTCTGGATGCACTGTTGCTTGGACTTCATGGTGTCGTTGGGCTTCCAGGCCCACTGGCGGCAGATGGTCATGCACGTTTCCCAGGGCCTTTCGCGATTGAACCCACCGACGCGTTGCTCGGGCGTGTCGTAGTCACCCGGCAGGCCGCCCCGGTTGTTGAGCAGGATGTCCGGCTGGAGGCTGCGCAGCATCTTGAACGACTCTTCGGGGATGTCACCCCAGAGGTTGCGCGGGCTGTCCAGTCCGTCGAACCAGAGGATGTCGAGCTTGCCATAATTCGTGGCGATCTCCCGAAGTTGGTTCATGTAGAAGTCGAGGTACTTCTGGTGCCTATCCGTGCCGAAGTCGGGGTGATACCAATCGCGGGGCGAGTAGTACCAGCCCAGCGCCAGGTTGTGTCGGTGGCATGCCTCGGCCAGTTGCTTGCAGATGTCCTTGCCATAAGGTGAATCCTTGCTGGTGATCTTGTAGTCCGTCTGCTGCGTGTCGAACATCGAGAAGCCGTCATGGTGTTTGCTGGTGAAGACCATGTACTTCATCCCCGCGTCCCTGGCGATCTGGACCCACTCGTCGGCATCGAACTTGACGGGATTGAACGTCTTGTACAGGTTGTCATATTCGGCCATCGGAATCGTGCCGGTCCCGCCGCGAGCGCGACCTTGACGAGGGCCTTTGCGCGACCAGCCGATCTCCGTACCCTTGAGGGAGACGGGCCCCCAGTGGATGAACATGCCGAATCGCTTGTCTTGCCACTTGCTGATCAGTTCGTCTCGGGCCTGCAGATACGCCGGCTTGTCGGGTACGTCGACGGGTTTGATGTCGATGGCCTGGCCATCCACCTTCAGAGCGATCACGGTGGCGACCTCGTCGTGACTGGCCTTGGGCAGTTCGATCTCAATGCCATAGCCGTGCTGGGCGACCTTGGCCTTTCCTCCGCTGAGCGTTTTGGAGCCGATGATTTTCTGTTCGATGGGGGGGAGGACCAGCTTGTCTTCGGTGTGCCAGTTCATGATGTAGAGCCAGATCGTATTGTCCCTGCAGGTCGAGGCGCCCCATTTGCCCGGCTTGAAGGGTCCGCCCCGCGTGCCGTAGACACCCTCGCCATGTTCTTTCAGCCAGGCGCCCATCTCTTCGAGTCGCTCCACCTGACGGGGCTCGATCCGCCCGTCGGGCATGGGCCCCACATTGAATAGCAGGTTGCCATCGCCACCGACGGTTTGCAGCAGCGTCTGGATGCACTGCTTTTTCGACTTCATGGTGTCGTTGGGTTTCCACGCCCATTGGCGGCAGATGGTCATGCAGGTTTCCCAGGGACGTTCGCGGTTGAAGCCGCCGACGCGTTGCTCGGGCGTGTCGTAGTCGCCGGCATTCAGGTTCGACTGTTTCGTCGTGCCGGCCATGCCGTGTCGGCCCTTGCTGACGCGGTTATTGATGATCAGGCCGGGCTGGATCTTCTTCAGATAGTCGTACAGTTCGTTGCCATACTCGCGCGTCCAGGGCTTCTCCCATTCGCCATCGAACCACATGATCCCCAGGGGGCCGTAGTTGTCGATGATTTCCTTGGTCTGGTTCTTGAGGTACTCGAAGTAGCGAGGCATGTTGTGGTTTGTTTTGGCGCTGCGCCCGCCGGGGCTGCCCAGGGGATAGTCGGGATGATACCAGTCACAAACCGAATGGTAGGTGCAGAACTGGATGCCTTGCTCCTTGCAGGCGTCGGACAGTTCCTTCAGGATGTCGCGCTTGAACGGCGTGTTGGCGATATCGTAGTCCGTGTACTTCGAGGGCCAGATGCAGAATCCGTCGTGGTGTTTGGAGGTGATGACCAGGTACTTCATGCCGGCGGTCTTGGCGATCTTGACCCAGGTCTCGGCGTCGAACTCGGTCGGATTGAATTGCTTGTAGAGCTGGTCGTACTCCTCGGCGGGCACCTGGCCGCCGCGCGACCAACCGATCTCAGTGCCCTTGAGGGCGACAGGACCCCAGTGAATGAACATGCCGAAACGCATGTCACGCCATTGCTGGAGATTCCGGGCGTCGAGGTCGCTTTCGCTGTTGGCCGTCCCGGCCAGGCCGGGCAAGGTCAGAAGGGCGATGAATGCTGTCATCAGGATTGCCGGGAGTTTGGTGGTATGCACGTTCTGCATGGTTTCTCTCCTTCTTTACCGCATCTGGTTCCTGAACGAAGCTTGCCGCCTCATCGGGGCAGTGCCTCGGACGCTAGTGGAAACACTATTGTGACAGCAGGGGGGACAGCCGGGAAGTGCGATTTTGCGGCATTCTATTTCGATTTTGCGACGTTGCCGCCTGGGGGCTGGTTGAGGCTATTGCTTAACGATGCTCGTGTGGGCGGCGTCGAACATGCGGACGCCACCGCGATCGAGTTGCAGAATCAGGCCTTTCTCGGGATCGACGCCGATGCAGTTTCCGGTGAATTGGCGTCCGTTGTAGGACAGGGTCACACGCTGGCCGAGCTGGGTGCTCAGTTGACTCCAGGTCTCGACGACCTGCTTCCTGTCCTTCCGGGCCACGGCAAGCCAGTGATCCAATGATATGAGTACGCGCTTGGCCAGGGTAATGCGATCGCACCGTGCGTCGCCGGCGATGTCCAGGCTGGTGGCGCTGTCTCGTATCTCGGCGGGGAAGGCCTCTTGGCTCTGGTGACAGTTGATCCCAATGCCGATGAGGCAGGCCTTGGCGATGTCGTTTTGTTTGGACTCGACCAGAATCCCGCCTATCTTCCGGCCATTTACAATGATGTCGTTGGGCCACTTTATCCTGGCGATGCTGTCCCTGATCTGTCCCAGGGCGTTGGCGATCGCCACGGCGCACGCCAGCGAGAGCAGTTCGCTGGTGAGTCTGCAATCAGCCAAGACGACTGAGAACAGCAGGCTGTCGCCATGATGGCTGTGCCACGTGGCTCCCGTGCGTCCCCGACCGGCCGTTTGTTGTTCGGCGAAGATGACCAGACCATCATTGTCCGGGTTCCGGGCGTACTCGGCGGCAACATCGCTGGTGCTCGACGTACGGTCATAGACCACCACCTTGCGTCCAATCCGCTCGGTCTTGAGGTGAGCCGAGATTCTGTCCGGGTCCAGCCGGTCGTCGCGCGGCATCGCTCTGCCTACCTGTCCAATCCGATGTCTACCGCGGTGGCCGAGTGCGTGATGGCCCCGATGGCGATACGGTCCACGCCGCTCTGAGCGGTGGCCGAGACGTTGTCCAGCGTGATGTTGCCCGAGGCCTCCAGGAGGGGCTTGGCGTTTTTGCCGCACATCTCGTCGCGCATCTCCACCGCGTGCTTGAGTTGCCACTGGCCCATGTTGTCCAGCAGGACGATATCGATGCCCGGGATCTTCAGCACGTGATTCAGTTGGTGGTCGACGTGATCGACCTCCACCGCGATGAACTGGAGGCCCTTGATTTTCTTGGCCTGCTCGACGAAGCGGCGCAGCTTGGCGCCGAAGTTCTTGCCCAACTCGGCCAGGTGATTGTCCTTGATCAGAATGCCGTCGTAGAGTCCCAACCGATGGTTGAAACCGCCCCCGCAGCGAACGGCGTATTTTTCCAGGAGCCGCCAGCCGGGCAAGGTTTTCCGTGTGTCGTAGATCTTGGCTTTGGTGCCGCGAATGGCGCGGACATATTTGCTCGTCGTTGTGGCAATGCCGCTGAGGCGCTGCAGGAAGTTCAGCACGACACGTTCGGCGCTGAGCATGGCGCGCAGCGGCCCTTCGATGCCGGCCAGCTTGCTTCCCACGTGCGCGACCTGTCCGTCCTTGACGTAGGGGGTGATGGTTAGCCTCTCGTCGTATAGGCGGAGAATCTCTTTGATGACAGGTGTGCCGCAGACGACGATCTCCTCACGTGAGACGATGGTCGAGCGGGCCATGGTGCCGTCCTGAAAGAGGAGTTCGGTTGTCATGTCCCCGCGGCCGAGATCTTCATCGATAGCCATTTGGATTAGCGGTCGAACTTGAGCGATGTTCAGTTTCTTCATTTTCTTCCCACCTTGTCGGTCCGGGGCGCGTCGGTCTGTCGCCCGGGCCTCTCTGCGTCAGCCTTTCTTGTGTCGTTTCTGTTTCTTGGCGGCGAGAAAAGTGCTCTTTTTCCGATGCGAATCGGCGAGCACTAACTCAGGCAACTCCTTCAATTCACGCAACTGGTCGCGGAGCGTCGCGGCCAGTTCGAAATCGAGGGCCTCGGCGGCCTCCAGCATCTCCCGCTCGATTTGGCTGGCCAGTTCAACCTTGTCGTACTCGCCGTCTCCGAGCCGAATCGCCTCCTGAGCGACGCGGCGGGCTTTGATCTGTTCGGTGAGACTCTGGCGAATCTCCTTCTTGATTGTCTCGGGTGTAATGTTGTGCTCTCGATTGTACTCCAGTTGAATCTTACGCCGTCGCTCGGTTTCGTCAATGGCATTTTGCATCGAATCCGTCACCCGGTCGGCGTAGAGCAGGACCTTGGCATTGACATTCCGCGCGGTTCGCCCGATGGTCTGGATCAGCGCGGTTCGGCTGCGCAGGAAACCTTCCTTGTCCGCATCGAGGATGGCGACGCAGGAGACTTCCGGCAGGTCCAGGCCTTCGCGCAGCAGGTTGATGCCGACCAGGACATCGAACTCCCCGTGCCGCAGATCCCGCAAAATGTCGATCCGTTCCAACGTATCAATCTCGCTGTGAAGATAGCGGCAGCGAAAGCCGCGTTTGGTAATGTAGCTGGACAGGTCCTCAGCCATGCGTTTGGTCAGGGTGGTGACGAGGATGCGCTCCTTGGCCTTGACGCGCTGTTCGATTTCACCAAGCAAGTGCTGCACTTGATTGCTGGCCGGTACGACGAAGATCTCTGGGTCGAGCAGGCCGGTAGGGCGAATGATCTGCTCGACCACCTCGTGGTCGCAACGCTCCATCTCAAAGGGCGCCGGGGTGGCCGAGACGAAGACGACCTGACGCCACGTCTGCTCGAACTCCTCGAATCGCAGGGGGCGGTTGTCCATGGCGCTGGGCAGGCGAAAACCATGTTCGACCAGCACTTCCTTGCGGCTGCGATCGCCGGCCCACATCGCCCTGATCTGTGGGATGGTGACATGCGATTCATCGATAAGGAGCAGGAAGTCGTCGGGGAAGTAATCGATCAGCGTATAAGGGCGCGTGCCGGCCGGTCGCCCGGCCAGATGCCGCGCGTAGTTCTCGATGCCGCTGCAGTAGCCGACCTCCTGGATCATTTCGATGTCGTACATCGTTCGGGCTTGAAGCCGTTGGGCTTCGAGCAGCTTGGCCTGGGCCCGCAACTCCGCCAGTCGCTCGTTCAACTCGGCTCTGATGCCCTCGACGGCGTCTTCGATCTTGTCGGTGGGCATGACGTAGTGCTGGGCCGGATAAATGAATACCTGGCTTTCGGCCGCCAGCGTCTCGCCCGAGATCGGGTTGATATAGCTGATTTGCTCGATCTCGTCGCCGAAAAACTCGATGCGAATGGCGAACGATTCGTATGCGGGGTGCAACTCCACGACATCGCCTCGGACGCGAAAGGTGCCGCGCTGGAAGTCGATATCGTTGCGGGCGTACCGGATGTCGGCCAAACGACCCAGCAGGGTGTTGCGGTCGCAGGTATCGCCCGTTCGGATCGCCACCATACTGGCTTTGTAGTCTTCCGGCGAACCGAGCCCGAAGATGCACGAGACCGAGGAGACCACGATGCAGTCGCGCCGCCCCGAGAGGCTGGTGGTCGTCGAGAGGCGGAGCCGATCCAGATCGGCGTTCCGGGATGCGTCCTTTTCGATATAGATGTCCCGCTGGGGGATGTAGGCCTCGGGCTGGTAGTAGTCGTAATAGCTGACGAAGTACTCGACCGCGTTCTCGGGGAAGAGTTCTTTGAACTCCTCGTAGAGCTGAGCGGCCAGGGTCTTGTTATGCGAGACCACCAGGACCGGGCGGTCGAATTGGGCGATGACGTTGGCCATGGTGAAGGTCTTGCCACTGCCGGTGACGCCCATCAGGGTCTGGAACCGCTGGCCGGCGCGCAGGGCCTCCGTGAGCCGCTCGATGGCCTGTGGTTGGTCGCCCGAAGGCTGGTACTGGTTGTTCAGCTTGAAAATACCCATAGATTCACACCTGTGCTGCCGATTGTACCCGGGGGACGGGGGGAGTTCACGCGCTTTTCTGAAGCCGACCGGTATCGCGCTCGCCGTATTGCGGTCTCTCCGGTCGACGGGCGCGAGGCACGAGGCGGGTGCTTGTGAACGAGCCTATGCTTGCTGGGGCAACCGCTTCCTTACTTGGAGACCTGTATGGGAAACGTGATTCCTGCCAGCATGGCGGCACCATACCGGTCCCAGAGCGCGGCATCGCTGAGGGACGAGGCGTTGCGAGGAAACTCCACAGTCACCGTGGGAATTCCTAGTTCTTCGCCCGTATAGGAGCCCAGAGAGCCTGGTCTGGCGCCGAGCTTCTTGACGGGCAGCTTGCAGTTGGCGGCCATGCGGGCCGCCAGCGTCTTGGCGGGGCCGTCGTAGTCGATGCAGGTGAGCGGCTGGTGCAGCGAGATGATTCGGTCCGGGCTGAATTCCTGAATCACGGCGCGAAGGGCCCGGGATTCGGGCTCAGAGAGGGCCCGCAGGCCGTTCGTGGCGTCATTGACGCGGTTGTCGGCTTTAAAGTTTCGGTTCAGGTCGACGCCACGCACGTTCTGCCGCGTGTTGGCCGCCATGCCATCCGGGTTGGCGACCGGTACGATGACAATGCGTCGGCCTTCCAATAGTTCGGGGTGGTCGGTCAGGTGGTCCGCCATCTTGTGCATGAGCGGGGTTCCGGCCGGTTCGTTGCCGTGAATGGTGGCGATGAAGAGCGTTGTTTCGCTCCCGGTGCCGAGGATCTGGGCCAGAATCGGCCGGCCCTGGACAGAACGCCCCAGCATGCGGAAATGTGGAATCGCTTCGATGGCGGGCACGACGACCGGACGATCCTCACCAATGACGCGAGGTCTTGGCTCCGGCTCATAACAACCCGAAAGACCGACCAAAGCAAGAATTGTTGCCGAGACGAACCTGACTGACCTTCCTTTGTCCATATCGCCCATTCCTATAAGTTGCCCCAGTTTGTTACACGCTAAAACTATATCGGCAAGATGTGCTCTCTGCAACGAGCAAAACGCCATTCAGTAGGGAAGGAGCAGGAAAAACCCTTGCTTATCTCTGCTATAGACCTCGCTGGGCAGCGACGATATTCCCAGAAGGAGTACCGAAGAAGGTGGGGGTTCAGCAGGGCGGCTCTGTGACGGCGCTGTGAAGGAAGTCCTTGCCCTGGTGGGACTTGTAGCCTATCCTGGCATGCGGCGGTCTCTTATCAAGCCCGAAAAATGGAGAGATTGGCGGGTCTGGACCGATGAAACATCTGGAGATGCTGTTCGTATGGCTTGCAGGAGGCAGGCGGAAAGAGGTGCATCGTGTATAGACCCAAGGTCATCCGAGTTTTCTTTGGCGGCCTGACGACGCTGTTTCTTGTCGCCGCGGCCTACTTTGGGCGCGGACTCTACCAGGGGGCGATGACGATTCACCAGTTGCTCGGGGAGAACAAGGAACTCAAGCAGGCCATCAGTACGCTGACCACCGAGGACCAGATAGGCTACGCCAAGGTGATCTCCCAGCGCACCGAGGAGGGACGCCTACTCACGACGCTTCGGTTTGTTGAGACGTCCCGGGACGACAAGACCCAGAAGATCCTCCAGAAGGAATACACTATCGAGGGTGATGTCATTCACTTTGACGCCCTGATCGTCAAATTCCAGGACGAGATGGTGATGGATGGCAAGGCGCGGGCCCTGTATCTCTGGCGGCGCGTCTACGGCGAGAAGATGACGCCGGAAGAGGGGTACGCCATTGAGGTCCCGGGCGCCGAACCGAAACGATACAGCGATCTGCTGAAGGTCTTGCCCATCGAGCATCAGGAGTTGTTCTGGGCCAATATCTGGGATCTGGCAAACAACCCGGAGCAACTCGCTCAGCATGGGATCAAGGCCATCTATGGCAACGTGATCTACTCTCAGCTTCGCGAAGGCCTGATCTACGTCTTCAAGATCGGCCCCACCGGCCACCTCTACGTCGAAGACGTTTTCGATATGTAGCGATCCTTTTCCCGTCCGGCTGGCTCTTTCCGATACCCCATTTCACTCCCAAAGCGCCTGCCCCGGTGCCTCGGTGAAAGACTGAAAGAGCAGTCCGATCGTTGAGCCGTCATGCTGATTCAGATGGTCATACGGGCGCCTCGCCATTGACATTATCAGGTTTGTCAGCTATAGTGAAGGCGGTTGTGTCGAGTGTATCACAGGCCGTTGGATCAGAAACGCCCCTCATGCTCAAGACAGACGAATTGCTGAACGAGGTGATTTCCTTGCCCGTCGAGCTTCGGGCTCAGTTAGTCGATGAGTTGCTCAAGAGCCTCAATCCCGCACGGGCCGAGATCGACGAGTTGTGGGCTGTTGAGGCTGAGCGAAGAGTGGCCGAGATTGAAGCGGGCAAGGCTGAACTGATACCCGGCGAGGAGGTCTTCGCCAAGCTGCACAAGAGACGGAGCCAGTGAACTACAGCTTTCACGCGGCGGCGTGGACATCTCTGTCGAAGCACACGCGGCGTTGTCTCGTGCGTCGTTTCCCATATGGCGTAATCTATCAGATCGCCGGTGATGCGATACGAATTATCGCCGTTATGCACTTGAATCGTAAACCCGGCTATTGGCGAGATCGAACCGTGGAGCCATAGGCGTATGGACGCATTATGTCGTCTCTGTCATGTTCCGTCCGAGCTATGCAAGTCGCACATATTCCCGCGTTCTTTCATAAAACTCGTGCGCGATGAAGACACGAACAGGTTCTATGAGATGCATGAGAAGGGAGATACACCTCGTTCAGGATGGTCCCAAAGAGCGTCTCTTGTGTCACGAGTGCGAGCAGCGAATCAGCCGGTACGAGAAGTACTTCAAAGAAGCAATTCATCTGAGCAGGCATGGAATCGAGATTGTCCAGGCGGGCGGGGAAGCGATCATTCAAAACCTCGACTATCGCAGAGTGAAGTTGTTCCTATTGTCGATTCTATGGCGGATGAGTGTTTCCTCTTTGCCTCAGTGTCAGATGGTTGCGCTAGGCGAAGCGGAAGAGGTCATTCGGCGTAGGGTCCTTCAAGGGGACCCCGGGGAAAGCCAGGAATTCGCCGTCAGTGGAGCGATCCTCTTGATAAACGGCAAAATGGAGGAGAGCGTGCTGTGTACTCCTTTCGTGTCAACGCAGAACAATGCGTACGCCTTGGTAGTCGGAGGGATTCTGTACTTCGTGTCCATCGGAGAAAGCCCCGCTGTTCTGGGGCCCAGATACCTTCTAAATGAATCGGGTGATTGGATCATGCCCGTAGTTGATTTCGACAAGATATCCTTCCTAGGAGCTTTTCTAACTCGCAACTCTGGGACCGAATGTTCTATCGAAGGTGCGTCCGAAGAAGGCACATAGAGGAATTCACGTGACGCCACACACTTTCTCCCATTGTCCTGCCTGAGTTGCCGGAGCCTCACGCTCTGGGCCCATTCTTGCGGCTGGCACTTGACGCGGCGTGAAACCGCAGACGGCCGGGTATAGGGTATCCACCGTTGCCTCTTCTACATCCCGCCTGGGGCGTTGCGCATTGACGGTGCTGGAGTCAGCCTGTATGGTGTGGCCGGTCGCTTTTCTTTTCAGAAACGGATGGTTATGCAGGCGCGGACGGATTTTGACGTTGTTATTATCGGGGGCGGTATCGTCGGGTTGGCTTCGGCCTACAAGATTGTGCAGCGCTGCCCCGGCGTTCGTCTGGCGGTTCTGGAGAAGGAGGAGCGTCTGGCGGCCCACCAGACCGGTCGCAATTCGGGCGTCATTCATTCGGGACTCTACTACCAACCCGGCTCGACCAAGGCGCAGACCTGCGCCGCCGGACGCAAAGAGTTGATCGCATTCGCCCAGCGCAACGGCATCGCGCATGACGTGTGCGGCAAGATCATCGTGGCCACCGACGAGCGGGAATTGCCCGCGCTGGAGAAAATCTTCCAGAACGGGTTGGCCAATGGCATTGAAGGGCTCGAAAAGATTGGCCCGGACCGCATCAGAGAAATCGAGCCGTCTGTTTCCGGCCTGGCGGGGCTCCATGTCCCCTCAGCCGGGATCATCGATTTCACCGGCGTGGCGAATGCCCTGGCCGAGTTGATCACCACCCGGCGCGCCGACAACAAGGTCCTCACGGGCCATCAGGTCCGAGGGTTCGACAAACACGATTTCTATACGAACGTTCAGACCAGCCAAGGATCGTTCAGCACGCGGTATCTGGTCAACTGCGCGGGGCTTCAATCCGACAGGGTGGCCCGGATGGACGCCGTTGATCCCGGTGTGCGGATTGTGCCGTTCAGAGGCGACTACGTCGAGCTGACGCCAGCCGCTGCCCAGAAGGTGCGGAATCTGGTCTATCCCGTACCCGATCCGGCCTTTCCTTTTCTGGGGGTACACTTCACCCGCATGGTCGCCGGCGGGATCGAGTGCGGACCTAATGCCGTTTTCGCATTCAAGCGGGAGGGGTACGGCAAGACTGACTTCAGTTTCAAGGACACCTGGGAGGCCTTGTCGCACTGGGGGACATGGCGCCTCTTCCTGCGCTACTGGCGCCGTGGGCTGGGTGAGTACGCTCGGGCCTTCTCGCGCAAGCTCCTTCTCCAGCAGCTTCAGCGTCTGGTTCCTTCGCTGGAGATGGAGGATCTCAGGCCGGGCAGTGCCGGCGTTCGCGCCCAGGCTCTCGATCCTCGGGGAAAACTCGTCGATGACTTCAAAATCGAGACTACCAAACGCGCCATTCATGTGCTCAACGCGCCCTCGCCGGCGGCCACGGCTTCGTTGGCGATCGGCGATCACGTCGCGACACTCGCCGCCAAGCGGTTCGGATTGGGTGACTAGGCCGGGCGAAGATCTGGGATGCATAGGAGGATCAGGATGCTATGATCGATCTAACGAAGAAGGAATATGTTGTTGTCGCGCAATGCCATATCGTCAAGGAACGGTGCCCGGGCTATCTCTGTGAGAAGGCCTTCCATGAGCGAGTGGGGGGATTCGCCCAGTACCCAAAGAATAAAGTTTACCGTCTGCTGAGCATGACCTGCGGGGGATGCTGCGGCCGGGCCCTCCACCGCAAGCTCACGCTGTTGCTTCGGACACTCCGAAAGAAGGAGGGCATTGAGAAGGACAAGGTCGTCGTGCAGTTGTCGTCGTGTATGACGAAGGACAACTTCCACGCGCCGCCTTGCCCGCACTTGGGCTATATCAGGACACTGATCGAGCGCATCGGAATCGATGTGCAGGACGATACGGTTATCAGCGATAAATCGCAGCGCCGCCGCGCTGAGGGTACGTATCAGTCGTGAAGAAGTTGTTCAGAGATAAGCAATGGATGCATGGTCTCCTAGACCTGCTGGCATGGACCTGTGCGACGGTGGGTGTCCTGGGGTTACTGATGCGCTACGGGGTCCGAGACCGCGTGCCCGCATTGGCGGCGGTTTTCTACGCACTGCCACCTCTAGTCATGGTCATGCTGTTCGTGGTGTCGTTGGGACTGAGCTTACTGCGACCTCGAAGGCCACGGCGGGCAAAGATGCTTGGTCTCCTCACGATGATGGCGCTGGGGGTCTGGATCCAGACCGATTTCGTGTGGGTCGGCGCGGTCGAGAAGGCCACTCCTTCGCTCCGGGTGGTTCTCTGGAACTTGGCTCGTCCGTCAGGAACCGACGAATCGTTCATTCCGGTCCTACAGGAGACGGACGCTCAGATTCTGTTCCTTGTGGAATCGGGCGGTCACACGATGGCTCGGCAAGAGTTCTGGATGTCGCATTTTCCCAATCACCACGTCCGCTTATTTGCGGGGCAGATGGCGTTGCTGTCGAAGTATCCGATAGCTAATGCCCGTTGCACGGCGGTCGGCGAAGGGACGAGAATTGTAGAGTGCGATCTGATCCTGTCCGGCGGAACGCTATCGGTTGTTGCTGCGGATGTAGCGAGCACTCCCTGCAGCGGCCGCAAACGGCCGCTCGATCGGATTTGTGCCGTCGCTGGTTCCAAACGGGGTCCGGCGCTTGTGTTGGGCGACTTCAATACGCCGCACACATCAGTTCTATTCGATGAGCTTCGCCTGTCCTTTTCGCATGCGTTTGAGGAGGCCGGCGCCGGTCTGATCACGACGTGGCCTTCCCTCTTCCCGGTGCTGGCGTTGGATCACATCTGGTTATCCGAAGAGCTCGCCGCCGTGCGGACGGTGCTGTGCCGTACTCGCTATTCGGATCATGCGCTTGTGATTGCTGACATTGCTATTGAGAGTTCTGGTAAGTCTGAGGAAGTGGTCACGGTAATCGACGTATGAGCAAGAAGGACGCGACATTGAGCTTGTTTTCCGGCGATGAACCGCCGGCGCCGGCCTGCCGCCATGCCATTCGCGTGGCGCTGGGCTCAGCGGCCGATACCGAATTCGACTATCTGGTCCCCGACGAGCTTTGGCCCGTTCCGGTGGGACAGCGTGTCGAAGTGCCTTTTGGCAGGGGGAACAAGCCCGAGACCGGTTTCTGCGTTGCCTCGGACGTGGCTCACGATCAGCCCATCGCCCGGGACGGACGGCGGATTCGTCTGAAGCGCGTCTCCAAGGTGATGGATGAGCAACCTCTGCTGGGACCCGAGTTGATGGCGTTGGCACGCTGGATCAGTGAGTATTACGTCAGTCCACTGGGCCAGGTCCTGGCCGCGATGGTTCCCAGTGCCGTCAAGCGGGCTGCTGGTGTCAAGCGACAACGGTGTGTCTATCTTCCCACGCGGGGCGACGCGGTCACCGAGGGACTCAGGAGTCCTAAGCAGAAGAAGATTGTCGATTTGCTGCTGGATCGCCAGGCGTTCGGGCCGGAATCAGCGCTGGAGATGGATGCGTTGGTGGCCGCGGTCGATTGCCGGCCACCCACGGTGAGGCGGTTGGCCCAGAAGCAGGTTATCAGGATCTCCGAGAAGAAGATCCTCAGTGCGCTGCCCGTGGTGCCCGAGTCGATGGCGACCGAGCCCCATGAGGTTGTCTTGAATGAGGATCAGAAGCGGGCCTTGGAGCAGATCCATCATCAGATCGATACGGACCGGTTCGCGGTCACTGTCCTGTATGGCGTCACGGACAGTGGCAAAACAGAGCTGTACATCCGGGCCATCGAGCGTGTCCTGCAGAAAGGGCGGGCCGCTATCGTTCTTCTGCCGGAAATTGCGTTGACCACTCAGACCGTGCAGCGCTTCAACGCGCGGTTCGATCGCATCGCTGTGATGCACTCCGGTCTGACCGCAGGCCAGCGTAACGTGCAGTGGCAGAAGACTAGAGCAGGGCAGACCGATGTGGTGATCGGCGCCCGGTCGGCCGTCTTCGCGCCCCTACCTAACCTGGGTATCATCGTCGTGGATGAGGAGCACGAACCGAGCTACAAGCAGGATACGGTGCCGCGCTATCACGGTCGAGACGTGGCCATCAAGCGGGCGCAACTGGCCGGGGCCCACTGCATTCTGGGCAGCGCGACGCCCTCACTCGAGAGCCTTCGCAATAGCCAGACGCGGCCTAGCTTCACGTTGGTCCGCCTTCCGAAGCGGGTGATGGATCTGCCGATGCCCGAGATGAGGCTTGTGGACATGCGGCAGCGGGGGGTGACCAGCAGTGCGTTGGACCTGCTGAGTCGGCCTTTGGTGGACCATCTGACCCAGACGCTGGCGCGCCAGGAGCAGGCGATCTTGCTGCTGAACCGTCGAGGCTACAGCAATTTCGTCTTTTGCCCATCCTGTAAGCATACGGTTCAATGCCGCAATTGTGACGCGGCCCTGACTTTCCACAAGACCAAACGCTCGACGGCGCCGATCAAGACCGTTTCAGGTCGGCACATGGACTATGGCTACGCCATTTGCCATCATTGTCAGGCCCAGACCCTGGTGCCCCGTAAGTGTCCGCTGTGCGGCAAGGCCATGACGATGATCGGCCTGGGCTCGCAACGGCTGGAAGAGGAAGTGGCGGCCAAGTTCCCCAAGGCCCGGGTTCGGCGGGTCGACAGCGATTCGATGGTCAGCCAGGACTATTACCGCCTGTTGAAGGAATTCGGACAGGGACGGATCGATATTTTGGCCGGCACCCAGATCCTGGCTAAGGGGCTCCATTTCCCCAATGTAACGTTGGTCGGAGTCATTAGCGCCGATACCTGCCTCTATTTACCGGACTTTCGGTCCAACGAGCGGACGTTCCAGCTAATCGCCCAGGTGGCCGGTCGGGCCGGCCGGTCGGAGAAGAAGGGAACCGTTTTCGTACAGACATTTTTCCCCGAACAGCCGACGATTCAGTTCGCCCTGGCCCAGGATTTCGAGGGATTTGTCCGAGAAGAGATGAAGCATCGTGAGGTTTGCACGTTGCCTCCGCTGTGGCGTTTGGCCACCGTTGTGATGCGGGACCCGACATACGAGAAGCTCGAAATCGCCGCCAAGAGAATGCGACAACGCATCGACGACATGGTACAACGCCACGAATTGGAGGTTAAGGTCCGAGGTCCGATGCCGGCGGTGATCAGTCGTATCCAGCGGTTCCACCGTATCCAGATTGTGGTCCAGGCGCCCAGTGCGGCGGTCATGGGCCGGTTGTTCGGCGCCCTCCGCGCCGCGCCGCCGATTCGACCCGCAGTAAAAATTGCTATTGACATTGATCCGGTGAATCTGTTATAGCTTGCAATCTTATCGAGCCTGTGCTAGATTGCGGGATCGGTTGACCGGGGAGTAGCTCAGCTTGGCTAGAGCGCTGCGTTCGGGACGCAGAGGTCGCAGGTTCAAATCCTGTCTCCCCGATTTGTCTCTTAGAGACGAGTCCATCGGCTTGACCTGTCACACTTCCCTGGTTCTCTCGCCAAGACGGTCTCTTCTGCGCCGGACTCCCGCGTGCTCTGGCATTGGTCCTTGCCTAACTCCCGGTCGCCGAGTATAGTCGGGCGGCGACGCGGCAGGTCTCCGGGCGGTTTGGCATGGATGTGAGAAGCAATGCTGGGTGAACTAGAGCAGTGACAACCTCCGATACGGTCAGTTTGGACTACCAGCCTCTCAAGCGGGACGGATTGCGCCTCGTGGTGAAGGGCAAACTGGACGCGGAAAGCGCCGGAAAGCTCTGGAGGTCGGTCGTACGCAAAGTTGCGGAATCCAAAGCCGCGACGGTCGAGGTGGACGCCGGCGGCATGGAAAGCTGCGACGTTGCCGGTATCGCTCTGCTGCTGGAATTGAAGGCGGCGCAGGAAGCGAAGAAGCAAACATTTCGCATTCGTGGATTACGCAGCGAGTTGGCCGAGTTGATGGATTTGTTTGACCCCGGCCCGCCCAGTTCACCGGTCAGGACATCGGGAGCGTTCGTCCGCACCGTCGAACGTCTGGGCGAGGCAACGATTGCCTTCGCACGTGGTTTTTATGCCCAGGTCAGCTTTACCGGTGAGATCTTCATCAAGTTGTTGGGACTCATCCTGCATCCTTGGCGTCTGCGATGGGGCGACACCTTCCTGGTGGCGGAGAAGGCCGGCGCCAACGGCGTGGGCATCACGGCCTTGATGGGTTTTCTGATCGGCGTGATTCTGGCCTTCCAATCGGCTATCGCCATGGGCAAATTCGGCGCCGAAATCTACGTGGCGGATCTGGTGACGATCGTACTGTTTCGCGAACTCGGTCCGCTGATCACCGGTTTCATTCTGGCCAGCCGGAGCAGTTCGGCTTTTGCGGCCGAACTGGGGACGATGAAGGTCAACGAGGAGATTGACGCCCTGACGACCATGGGGATCGATCCGGTTCGCTTCCTGGTGCTTCCGCGTTTGATCGCCGGGGCGGCGGTCCTGCCTCTGCTGACCATGTTCAATATCCTGCTCGGACTGATCGGATGCGCCCTGGTGATGATCGTCATCGGGTTCACTCCTGTGATTGTCGGCGAGCAGATCTATCAGGCCGCTAATCTAACGGATCTGTTGGGCGGTCTCGCCAAGACGCTGGTGTTCGGCGCTCTGATTGCGGGCATTGGTTGCCTGCGCGGCCTCCAAACGGGCACCGGCGCCAGTGCCGTCGGGGATTCGACGACGCGGGCTGTGGTCGCCAGTATCGTCGCGATCGTGATCATGGACGGCGTGTTTGCGGTGATGTACTACTTCCTGGGTATCTGATGCTATGACGAGCGAAGTCCATACGGAGTCCATCATTCGTGTTGAAGACCTGACGGTCGCCTATGGCGATTTCACGGTGCTTGCCGATGTGAATTTTGAGGTCCGACGAGGTGAGGTCTTTGTGATTCTCGGTGGGTCCGGCTGTGGCAAGAGCACCTTGCTCAAGCACATGATCGGTCTGCACGAACCCGTGCAGGGGCGCATTCTGATCGACGGCATGGACATCGTGACGGCTGGAGGCGACGATCGCCTGGCGATCCTGAAGAAGATCGGTGTGATGTATCAGCAGGGGGCTCTGTTCGGGTCTATGAATCTCCTGGAGAACATGCAACTCGTGCTCTCGGAGTTCACCGATTTGCCCGTCGAGGCCATGAAGCAGATCGCGCGTATGAAGCTGAAAGTGGTGGGACTGGAGGGCGCCGAGTATAAGATGCCTTCGGAGTTGAGCGGTGGCATGCGGAAACGGGCGGCCATCGCGCGGGCGATGGCGATCGATCCGATGATCCTGTTTCTCGACGAACCTTCGGCCGGACTGGACCCTGTCACCTCAGCGCAGGTTGACGCTCTGGTGCTCAAGCTGTCTCGGATATTGAACATCACGTTTGTGATTGTGACCCATGAGTTGCCGAGCATCTTTGCGGTGGCCGATCGCGTGGTCATGCTGGACAAGGAAAGCAAGAGCATCATCGCTACCGGGACGCCCGAGAAGCTGCGGGACCATAGCGAGCATCTCTCGGTGCGGCAGTTTTTCAACCGTCAGGCCGAGACCCAGGAAGTCCGGAGACAAAACGCCTAACAAGGCATCCTCGATTCAGTTGGACGAAAGACAATGAAAGCAAACTACTTCAAGGTGGGGCTTTTCGTCATCGCCGCAGCGGCGCTGATTGCGGCCGCGGTTGTGACGCTCGGGGCCGGACTGCTCGGACGCGAGGAAGTCTATTTCGAGACCTACTTCGACGAGTCGGTCAGTGGGTTGGCGGTTGGCTCTCCGGTTGAGTTGAGAGGCGTTCGCATTGGCCAGGTCACACAGATTGGCTTTGCCAGCGATGTCCTGGATACGCCGGCCGATTCCGAAGGCATCAATGAAGCCGAACGCTACGTCCGCGTCGTCTTCGCCGTGTCGACTCAGCATCTTGGCGATCTGCCCGCCCAGGGCAACGTGGCGCGCCTCACGAATGCGATTTCCTTCGGTTTGCGCGTGCGCCTGTCGTCGAACATCATAACGGGGCAGGCCTTTCTGGAAGGGACCTACGTCGATACCAGTCGATACCCTCCCATGGAGGTTACCTGGAAAACCGAATACCCGCACGTGCCCTCTGTTCCGAGCGAATTGACGACCTTAAAGGATTCGGTCGACAAGGTCTTCTACCGATTGGAGGAATTGGACGTCGAGGGGTTGGTCAAATCGATGGAGAACCTGTTCGTTTCGCTGGACAAAGCGGTGGCCGACGCCCGGATTGCGGAAATCAGCGAAGCGTTCCGAGGGGCCATGACCGAACTGGAGACCAAGCTTGAGGAACTCCAGGCCGAAGAGATCAGCGTGGGGGTTCAGAAGATGCTCGCCTCGGCCGACCGGGCCATCATCGATGCCAACGTGCCGGCCATCAGCGAAGAGGTTCAGGGCCTGGTTGCCGAGACACGTCAAACCAATCAGAAGCTGCTCTATCTCCTGGCCGATCCGGAGACGGAGGCCTGGCAGAGCAGCATTCCGGAGGCGATCGGACGTCTCAATCGCGCCTTGGCCCGGATGGATCAGTTGGTTGCAACCGAGCGGCCGCAGGTCGATATGATTCTGGCGAACATCCTGCTGATCTCCGAAAACCTGAGAGATCTGACCGAGACCCTAAAACGGAATCCCGCCGAACTGCTGCGTGGTTCCCCGCCCAAACGATCGGAGGCGCTGAAATGAGCAGAGGCATGTGCATATGGTTTTATATGGGCCTGATGGCGGCGACGCTGACGTTCTCTGGTTGTGGCGCCGGAGTGAGCTATGACAAAACCGAGTATCTCCTCGATCCGCGTCGTGAAAAGGGGCCTGTCGCGGCATCGCCCGATGCGGTTCTGGAGGTGCGTCGTTTCATGATCGATTCAGCCTTCGGCGGCAAAGGGCTGGTCTATCGCACGGATGATCTCCAGTACGAGAGTGACTTTCGCAACGAATTTCTGGTCGCGCCAGTCACCTTGATTCGGGAGGCGGCGCGAAACTGGTTGGCCCAGTCGAATCTCTTCGAGCGGGTGGCCGACGCGGGTAGTTACGTCGAGCCGACGTTTGCCCTGGAGGGCAATATTACGGCGCTATATGGTGACGTTCGCGACAAGTCGGCGCCGCAGGCGGTGGTGGAGTTGCGCGCCTTCTTTCTCAAGGTACGGGGCAGTCGCGATCCGATGATGATATTCAATAAGACCTACACGGCCACCAGGGATATTGAGGAGCAGGACCCCAGTGGTCTGGTCGCGGCGTTCAACAGTTGTCTGCAGACGATTCTGACCGAACTGGAGGCGGATATCGCGGCAACGCTGTGAGTGTCGAGCGGGGAGGGGGGAGGCGTTGTATATTGTCGCAAGGTGGATTGGGAATAGGAGGCCAGGACAATGGCGGACCCACAAACAACACGTCGCGCGTTTCTCAAAAGTGCCGTTCTGACAACAGGGGCCTTATCGGTGTCGCCGACTCTGGCACGCTCGAACGCCCGGGGGCGCGCCGCGGGTCTTCACGTTGCCTGTAACAGCTACTCGTGGACCGTTTTCTACGGCAGAGAGAGTCGGGATTTCAACAAGTCCCTGGATGCGGGCCTGGCGGATGTCGCCGCCAGTGGTCTCGATGGATTCGAGCCCGGCGCCACCGATCCGGCTCAGATCGATCGGCTCGCGCCGCTGCTGAAGAAACATGGACTCGGGATGCGTTCGCTCTATGTCAATAGCGTCTTGCACGAACCCGATAAGGCGCAGGCGAGCATCGCCAGCGTGCTGGCGGTTGCCAAGAGGGCGCAGTCCGCCGGGACGCGCATCATCGTGACCAACCCGAGTCCCATCGCGTGGGGAGGATCGCAGAACAAGAGCGATGAGCATCTCAAGAGGCAGGCGGCCGCCCTGGACGAACTTGGCGCCAAACTGAGAGGCTTGGGGTTGGTTCTGGCCTATCATAACCATGACGTCGAACTGCGCCATGCGGCCCGCGAATTTCATCATATGATGGTAGGAACCGACCCGGCGCATGTAACGCTCTGCCTTGATGCCCATTGGGTCTATCGCGGCGCGGGCAATTCGCAGGTGGCCCTGTTCGATATCCTGAAGCTGTATGGCTCCCGCATTACCGAACTGCACCTGCGTCAGTCGCATGAGGGCGTGTGGGCCGAGACCTTTGGCGCAGGTGATATTGACTATCCCAGGCTTGCTGAGGAACTGAATCGGCTCCGTATCCGCCCGCATATCGTGCTGGAGCAAGCCGTCGAGAAGGGTACGCCAAACACCATGACGTCGGTTGAAGCCTTCAGAAAGAGCACGCAGTACGTGCGGCGTCTGTTTGCTGATTTCGGGAAAAAAGCTTGATAGAGGTGCGTTGTTCCGATAAAATGAACGACGAATTGAGGTTTAGCGGTGGGCTGGAAAGACCGGCAGTGTCATATTCCTGTTTGCCATCATAATGCTGTTGCAGCTTATCATATCCCCTCCACCCGCCGGGGCCTCCGTAGGACGCGGATTATTCTTTTCAGAGATTTGGGGGAGTCGCCCACGACTTTTGGTAAACCTGGATCGTTTCCCCCAAAGAGACGCTAGTGCTTTGGTCGATGAGAGCATAGATGCTCGGCGCGGTTATTATCTGATATGCTGGTTCCTTTCAAGGAGCGGTGCGATGACATGGAGAGCGAGAGTTGCAGCCGTGGTGTTACTTGGGCTGTTGGTGGGGTCCGTACCGGCCGGATCGGTGGTTCAGAGCGTCCTGGGCAACCCTCTGGAGGTTGTCCTGGTCGCCCCTAAGACGTTGTACCTTGGCAGTTCGGCGGCCGCGACAGTGACAGTTCTCGACGCCGACCAGCCGGCGGCGGAAATCCTGGTGGAGTTGCGCCTGAAGAATGGCGAAGGGCTTGACCGATTGGCGGCCGGGACCACGGACGATATGGGGCGTTTCGTGGCCCAGTTCGAGACGCCGGATCTGCCGCCGGGCGGCTACGCCATTGAGGTTGAGGTCGAGGGCGCCAAGGAGATTCTCACCACTCAGGTTCAGCTCCAACAGAGGCCGGTCGTGCTGATCGAGACGGACAAGCCCATCTACAAGCCGGGCCAGACGATCCAGGCCCGTGTCTTGACCTTGACCAACGAACTCAAACCCGCCTCTTCGGACGTGGCCATTCAGATCACCGATGGCAAAGGCGTGAAGGTCTTTCGCAAGGAACTCACGACAAATGCGTTCGGGGTGGCGCCGTTCGATCTCGATCTGGCCAGCGAACTGAACTACGGAACTTGGAAGATCTCCGCCGAATCGGGGACCGGTCGCGGCACTCTTGACGTGCGTGTGGAGGAGTACGTGCTTCCTCGGTTCAAGGTCGATCTTCAGACCGAACGAGACTATTTCCGTGTCGATGAGCCGATACCAGGCAGTGTCACGGCCGCCTATTTCTTCGGCAAACTCGTGGAGGGAACCGTCGAAGTGCGGGCCAGTCGCTACGTTGGCGTGTGGGAAGAATACGCCCGGTACACGGCGCCACTGAGCGAGGGACGCGCCGAGTTCTCGTTGCCTGAAGTCAAGTACGTTAGTGGTACGCCCGGCGCGGGCGGTTCCGGCAGTGTGCAACTCGATATCACCGTCACCGACACGTCGGGCCATGAGGAAAAGACCAGCAAGCTGTTCAAAATTGTCACTTCAGGTATTGAACACCAACTCATCGCCTCCTCCCGATCCTTCACGCCGGGACAGCCCTATGAGGTCCTGTTGGTGGCCGAGACCCCGGACGGCGTGCCGCTCTCGGTGGAGGCCAGATTGACGTGCGAGTACTATTCTGACGCGGGTGACGTTGTCTCCAAAGAGGCCCATTCGCTAGCTTTTACGGGGTCGGCGCCGATCTTGTTGACGGCGCCGAGAGATGCCGCCTGGGCCTGGCTCAGCAGTACGGCCCAGGGCGAAACGGACACCGGGACGGCGGAGTTATACGTCTATGCGACGTATTCTCCGACCGACAGCTTTTTACACCTGAGCCGTGTCTCGAATGAGACCGTTGATGTGGGGGAAACGGTCCTTGTCGATGTGTACCGCACCCACGATGCGACGGTCTACTACGATGTCTTCGCCAATGGCCACACGGTGTGGTCGGATGCCGCCGTGGGTTCGACCATCCAGTTCCAAGCGACCCACCAGATGGCGCCGGCCGCCAAGGTGGTGGCGTACATCATCAATCCCAACAACGAAATATCGGCCGATACGATCCCGCTCGACGTGGCGATGAATACGGCGGTGGATCTGGATGTGACCTTCAATGCAGAAGAGGTCCTCCCGGGCGATCCCGTTAAGGTGTCGGTAAATGCGACGAGTGAAGCCATGGTGGGGTTGGCGATTGTCGATGAGTCCGTCTATGCCCTGAACGAAGGACGGCTCAACATGCAGCAGGTGTTCGACGAACTGGAGCAGCGTTTCATGGCTCCTCAGGTGGAAGTTCACGAGCAGCCCTACAATTACGGGGCGCGGGATGTGTTTGAGGATATGGGGCTTCAGGTGGTGACCTCGCGCGGGCTCGATGTTCCCGAGGGACAGGAGTTGTGGAACCTCTGGTGGTTGGTTGATGGCCCGGTTCGACGGGAAGGCGGAGAGGGCGCCCCTACGGGCAAAGATGCCTCGCTGGCCGAGGTGACACGGGTACGCCAGTTCTTCCCGGAGACGTGGCTCTGGGCTCCCGATTTGCTCACCGAGCCCAACGGTGTCGCGACGATCGACCTCACCGCGCCGGACAGCATTACTACGTGGCGTCTTCATGCCCTTTCGACTTCCGAGGTTGGACTGGGCATGACCGAATCGTCGCTCCGCGTTTTTCAGGAGTTCTTTGGCGAGCCCGACTTGCCCTATGCCGTCACCCGAGGCGAGCAGTTTCCGGTTCGCATTCAAATCTACAATTATCTCAACGAGCCCCAGGTTGTTCACGTCGAGCTGGGGGAGGCCGACTGGTTTGACCTGCTGGATCTCAGCGAGCAGCAAGTGCAGGTCAACGCCAATTCCGTGGCCTCAGCGTCCTTCCTCATTCAACCGACGAAGCTAGGCCGACAGCCACTCGAGGTCACCCTGCGCTCTCCTCAGCGGGCCGACGCGGTTCGTAAAGAGGTGCTGGTGGAGGCCGAGGGCACCCAGCGCGAACTCGTCACCAATGGTCTGATCCGTGCGGGCGAAACCATGGTGCTCGACGCCAACACGCCGCCCTACGCCGTGTCGGATTCCGAGAAGTTGCTGCTGAGCATCACACCGAGCCTGGTGGCTCAGAGTATCAACGGGGTGGATGATCTGCTCGGTATGCCCTATGGGTGTGGGGAGCAGAACATGATCTTCCTGGCCCCGGATGTCGAGGTCCTGCGCTATCTGCAGGCTACGGGCCAGCTCACCCCTGAGGTGCGGGCCAAGGCGGAACACTTCATCACCGTGGGCTATCAGCGCCAGTTGACCTTCCGTCACGATGACGGGGCTTTCTCGGCCTTTGGTGAGCAGGATGGGAAACCGGGCAGTCTGTGGTTGACCGCCTTCGTGCTCGATACCTTCAGCGGGGCACGCGAGGTCACCACAATTGACGAGACCATTCTGACCGAAGCGGTCGAGTGGATCGTCTCGCACCAGGCCGACGATGGCTCCTGGGAACCCGTCGGTTTCGTCTGTCACAGTGAGATGGTGGGAGGGGCAGAAGGGGTCTATGCCCTAACCGCCTTCGTTACGATCGCCTTGGTCGACTATGGTCAGGCCGATCCGCGTGTTGTCGGCGCCGCGACCCAGTATCTGCGCGATCATTTCTCCTCAGTTCAGGATGATCCTTATGCCCTGGCTATTGCGGCTTTGGCCTTGGCGCGGGCGGGGGACTCAAGGTCCGAGGCGGCCCTGGATCGGCTCCTGGAACTGGCGACCACGGACGCCGATGGCTGGCACTGGGAACCTCACGCGGTGGAAACGACCGCCTACGCGGCGCTGGCGATGATCGAGACCGACAGACCCCAGGCCAGCGAGGCGATCAAGTGGCTGGCGCTGCAGCGCAACAGCCTGGGTGGCTACGGCAGTACTCAGGATACGGTCATGGGACTCAAGGCCCTGATGATGGCGGCCCGTAGCCAGAGTCGCGGAGTGGACCTGGCGGTGGTCGCCCGGGACCCCGATGGTGTCGTCCTGGCCGAGTTCGCTGTCAGCAGCGAGAATTTCGATGTTCTCCAGATCGCTGAATTGCCGCTCCAGTCAGGTCTCCAACTCAGCGCCGTCGGCGCTGGAGATGTGCGCTTCCAGTTGGTGCGCCGGTTCAACGTCTTGCTCCGGGACGACTGTATCGCTACCGATATGGCGCTGGAGGTCGACTACGATGCCGACCACGTTGAGGTCGACGACATTGTGAATGTCACGGTCACGGTTCGCTATCTTGGCGTTAGAGACGCCACCGGCATGATGATCGTGGATATCGGGGTGCCCACAGGCTTCGAGACCGTTGCCGAATCGCTCGACGCCTTGCTCGATGCGGATGTCGTAACGAAGTGTGAAGTTGCCGGTCGTAAGATCATCTTCTATCTGGACGGTCTGACTCGAGGGCAGGAGCGCACCTTTGACTTCCAGATCCGGGCTCGGTTCCCGGTTCGGGCGCTAATTCCGGACAGTCAGGCGTACTCATACTACGAGCCGGAGGTTCGCGCTGAGGCTGAGGGCAGCGCAATTACGGTGGGTGACCCCGCGCCGTAACGAGTACGAGCGCTGCTTGTTCGGTTGGAGGTCCGCGGTGTTACGCTTCGTGGTAGCGAAACCATCCGATCAGCGCCATGCCGAGGCCGCCCAGCAACAGCGCCTCGCCCATGGGAATGCCTCTGGTCTCACCGATTCCATAAACACCTGCGAGGTTGTCGACGGCATAGTCGCTCTTGCCCGAGACGAGATCGATGGTGGCGTACGAGGCTGTGCCGGAAAATATCGGACTCATGCGGCCTTCGGGGTAGTCGCTTCGCCCGAATGGATACGAAGAGAATAGATCGATCACCGAGGCTGATCCCAATTGAGTGTCAAAGGCGTTGTAGACAGAGAACGATACGGCATCGCCCGGGGTCTCGGACTCTATCGCGAAGCCCAAGCTCAGCGTATCTTGCGCTCCCATCGAGAAATCGATGCGTACCTCTTCGGTCAGTGCCGACATCCCGCCCAGGCCCGGTCCATTGACAAAGGTTTGGTTGCTCCAGAGTCCCGTACTGCTGAAGCTGGATGTGCCTGGAGCCGTGAAAACGACATCGTCGAGCGTGTCACTGTTGTCGTCAAAACCGTAGGATGTAACGCTGTTTACGAGATCATCAAAAGTGATGATCGCACCGTTTGTGACAGTGGTCAGGATGAAGACACATCCCACAACCACAGAGAACCGTTCCATCTCTTTTTATCTCCTACTCTCCGTGCGCGCACAGTGAAAACCGTGGTAGGATTACCGCACCCCCTGACCCGATGAGCACTCCCTTTCTCGGGCATTTTCCAAGCCCCTCCTCCTTGGGGACAGCACCTAATTCTCACTCACTCTAGCGAATTGAACGGGCCTGTCTACTGAGGAAACTACGTATTCTGATATAGATAGATTGGGCGAAATGGGGAGGGGTCGCGAGTCCCGCCGCGCGGATTTTTCCTGGCCTCCAGCAGTCGTGTCTTCATGGCTTTACAGGTCAAGCGTTCAGCGCAGCCATGACGTCGGCCAGAGGTATCTGGGCGTAGCAGATGACGGCGTCGGCTGCGCCGTAGTAGACTCTTAGCATTTCCTGCTCGAATAGCAGACCGCAAGTGAATACGACCTGGCCGAAGAATCCGGCTTGTTCGTATTGGGCTTCCGGTTCGAAGACAGGGCGCCTCGATCGAGAGATAATCTTCCAGGGCGATTGGCCATCGAGTAGCACGGCGCCCAGGCAATATCGGTTCTCCCGGTCGGCCCCGTGATAGATCTCCAGCCAACCTCCATCGACGCGGAAGGGGACCGCGCCCGCTCCGATGCGCGTCTCATCCCACAAGCCTTCACGGAGTCCCATCAAATAGCGGTGGTTGCCCCAACACATCAGGTCGGGCGACTCGGCGACCCACATGTCGTTCTTGTGAAACAGTGGGGAGTGCGGCCGATGCAGGGCGTAGTATCTGCCGTCGATTCGCTCGGGGAAGATCACGACATCCTTGTTTTCCGGGTGAAAAATGACGCCCTGCCGGTGGAACGATTCAAAGTCGCGCGTCGAGGCCACACATGTGGTGACGCCCTGAGGTGCTACGGCGACGTAGCTGATGTAATAAGTGCCGTCGAGCAGCGTAATGCGGGGGTCCTCAATTCCGAAGGTCTCGTATTCACTGGCAGCCGTGAGAGTAGGGCGGTCGTCGACGTCGAAGTGCAGACCGTCCGTGCTGAGCGCCAGTCTCAGGTGCGAGATGGATGTCAGGTAGGTTTCTTTGGGTCGGACGATCAGTCGGGGATCTGAGAAGTCGTTTTCCGGATCGTCTTTGCCAAACGATCTCGTGACAATTCGGTCTTGCTCAACGTCAAAGACGGCGGTCAGGACCCGCTGTGTATCCTCGTTGACAGGGCGTTCGGCCACCCGCAACAGGAGGATGATCTCCTCGCGGTAGCGAGCCACCCCGGCGTTGAAGACGCCGATGACTTCGAAGTCATCCCGAGAAGGTTTTACGTCGTTCGGACCAATAATCGGGTTTTCAGAGGCGCGAAAAACGGTCATGGTATCCATCCCTTACAGATGCCGCCCGCTACTTGGGATAGGCGTAGTAGAACGTTTCGGAGCGGGGGTGGGCCTCGACGTGGCCATCAAGGAAGGCGCAGTTGCCGCGTCCACGCAGTTTGTCCCCTGACGGGGCGTGGTGGAAGCCGGCGATGACATCCCAGAATTGCCCCACCCCTTCGGGGCCGGGTTCGACCAGCCTGGGGTTGCCCCCGGCCTGAGCGAGCCAACTTTCGACCATCCCATCATCACCGGGAATCATGAACGTGTCATTGAGTCCCGAGGCGTTGTAGTCCGTGTCGACGCGGGCGCTTTCCTCAGTGAAGGAAAACGTGGTGGCCGGATGCTTAACGTCCGTATCTTTCAGAGCGCGTGTCTTCTGAACACCTGAGTTTAGGCTGCCCAAGTATGCGTTCATGGTGTAGTTGTACCAGGGCTCGTAGTTTCGGATGCTTGAACCATTAGCCATAAAAAATTGGTCGTCCGAGTGCCGGACTGCCAGAGTTTTGAAGGTAGGACAGATACAGGCCCGGGCGTCCGCAAGATAGGAAGCCATCATGCCTCCGTACTGAGGATTGCTCTTCAGTTCGACATCGCCATTGCACCAGCGCAGATGGAGATGGTTTCCCGGCAATCCGGACTCAGCCGGATAGGCGGCGACCTGTGAGAAATAACATCGCTCGGGCTGGCAGAACTTACGGTCGTTGTCGTCAAGGTACATCGCCATGGCCAGCGTGTAGTTCTTCAAGTTGCCCTTGCAGGCGGCGCCCTGCGCCAGTTCTCTGGCCTTGCCCAAGGCGGGCATCAAGATTCCCATGAGCACGGCGATGACGGCGATGACGACCAGCAACTCGATGAGAGTAAACGCCTTGGCTCTGCGCATGATACGATCCTCCACGATTTCGGGACGTCTCCGGCCCGATTCACAGTCGACCTATGGATGTGCTCTTTGTTCTGCCGCTGTCGATATTCACGGTATTGGTAGGATCGTCAGGATGTTAATCCCACTGAACTGCTATTCTATCGGATGAACACTCTCCACGCAAGGTCTCCCATGGGAACGTCCTAACGGGCGGCCTCCAGTCGAATGAGAGCGACGCCGTGACGCGGAACATCCGTAGTGAAAAGGTTCTCGAATGTGCCCAGATCCTTCTGTCGCCAGAGGTCTCGCACTTGCCGTTTGTCCGAGAGGCCGAGGGTTGAGAAGTCCAGAGTCATCGGGCGGGCCAGTTCGGTGAGATTGAACACGCCGACCGCCAGGGAGCCGTCCTCCAGAGGCTTGGCCAGGGTCAGTGTTTCGTTGTCGTTCACGACGGGTTTGGCTTGAACGCCGAGTGGGTCCTGGTCGACGTCGATCACCTCAGTGTTGCAGAGGATATTGAGCGTAAAATCGTCCAGGTAGCGCATGTCGCCAGAGAAAAACAACGGAGCCGCCATCAGAGACCACATGGACATGTAGCTGTACTGCTCGTTGGGGGTCAGTGCCGTTGCTTTGGGCGGCTCATCGTGTCGATGGGCGTTACCGATGCGGCCGATCAGGAGGTAGTCCGGGTCGTTCCATTGTCCGGGCTGGGCGTATTTGTGGTGCCGCGCGTTGCTCAAGCCGATGCCATAGAACCCGGGCAGCAGGCTCCCTCGCTCCAGCCCCAGATCCCCGGTGGTGCGCCAGCAGTGTCCCCCGACGGCGCCGCCCCAGGTCCAGACATCCGCCATGCCGTATTGGCACAGGTTCAGCAGGATATCGCGGCTTGACTGCTTGAGGATGTCGCCCATCTTCTGGTACGGTCTCTGCATGTGCTCCAGTTCAGTCCCGCCGGCGACCTGGCTGTAGGAGCACCAGTCGTACTTGAGAAAGTCGAAACCCCACTCGGCGAACTTCTGGGCGTCGAGTTCCTCGTGGTTGTAGCTGCCCACATAGCCGGCGCAGGTCCAGGGGCCGGGCGAGGTGTACAATCCGGCCTTGAGGCCTTTGCTGTGGATGTGGTCGACCATCCCCTTGATGTCGGGAAACTTGGCGTTGGTCAGGATCGCGCCCTGGGCGTCGCGGTAGGGTTCGTCGTCGCGTTTTTTCATCCAACAGTCATCGATATTGACGTACTGATAGCCAAAATCCGCCATGCCCGAGTCGATCATGACATCAGCGGCGCCGCGCATGTGTTGCTCGGTCACATGGTAGTAATGAATGTACCAACTGTTCCAGCCCATCGGCGGAGTCAGCGCCAGGGTATCCCCCACCATGACGGCGAACGGTCGCGTGTTGCTGCCCTGGGTATTCCGGGCCTCAAGTGTCACGGCGTAAGCGCCGTGCTCGGCCGGCGTGACGCCCGTAATGATGCCGCTCCTCTCGTCCAATGTGAGCGAGGGTGGCAGGTTCCGGGCCGTGAAGGTGATCGGTCGCCGGCCCGTGCAGGGGATGCGATAGAGAAAGGGTCGACCTGGTCGGCAGCCGTAGACTTTCGGTCCGTTGATATGAGGTTCGGGACCGGGTTTGGGCGTCAGGATGGTCTTCTCTTCCTTGGGCGGTGCGGGCGTCTCGACGGCCTTGGGTGTTTCACCGGTGACGATGAACTGCGCCTGGGCCCAATCGGCGTGGTCGAAGTCGACGCCGTCACCGCCGGAGGTAACCATCAGGATAACGTGCTTGACGCCTGTCAGCGCGACGTCGATGCGCTTCGCTGTGTCGTCGCCTTTCATCAAGTCACTATCGAAGAGTCGCTTGCCGTCACCGTAAACCTTGAAGCGAATCGTGCCGCGTGGACCTGTTGCGTCATCGACCCCGACGTAGGCCTGGAAACGCTCGGTCTTGCCGTCGAGCTGGACGTGGAGGATCGATTCGGCATGGGTCGCGACACCTGTCTTGAACGCGCGACCCCCAATGGAGATCATCCGAGCCGTGATGCTTTTGTCGATTTGGGGCTTGCCCCACCCGGTGGACATCTTCGTCATATCCAGCGCACCTAAGGGGACGGTCCTGGCAAAGACACTCAGCCCGCTTGAAAGCACCAACGCCCAGATTATCAGCCACGAGTTCCGCATGTTCCCAAGCATAATCCCAGCCCCTTCTGTTTCATTCTGTCTCGTCTATTCCTGACGCTGTATGGGCGGACAAACGCTTCGGTACGCCCGGTCATGATGGTAACTGCAAAAGCGGAGAGAATCAATCGGTCATTGACGTCAATCGGACACGAGACGGGTGGCGAGGGTTTTGTGGTCGATCTTTCCTGTGCCCAGCAGGGGCAGGCTGTCGGCGCGAATGACTTGCCGGATATTGTGCAAGCCCGAGAGGCCGGCCTGACGCAGGATTTGGTTGGCCGATTCGCGTGTGATATCGCTCGTACAGTACAAAACGATGTCGGGGTTTTCCTCGGTGGGACTCGCCACCACGGCCAAGACGGGACCATCGTTGTCTGTCGCGCCAAAGTGCTGCTCGAGCACCGCCTCGATCGCAGGCAGCGAGACCATCTCACCTCCCCGTTTGATGAATCGCTTCAGGCGACCGCTGAAGGTCAAGATGCCGTTGTCATCCTCGACGACCAGGTCGCCGGTTTGGTACCAGAATTTGCCTTCGAGTTCGACAAATGGTGAGGCACCTTGGTGATTGAGGTATCCCGAGAAGACGCTGTCGCCACGCACCAGCAACAGGCCCTCGCGGCCTGGAGGAAGAGGCCGGCTCGACTCAGGGTCGACGATGATGTGTTCGAGGGAGGCCATGACCTTGCCGATGGAGCCATGCCGGGGGGCGCTCTCATGGTTCACCGAGATGACCGGCGAGCACTCCGTGACGCCATATCCCTCCAATACCGTCGTGCCTGGATACCTCTCCGCCAGTGTGTCGTAGATGTGGGGCGGGCATTTCTCGGCCCCCGAGACGACCAGGCGGAGACTGTTCAACTGCGTCTCGGTTGAGGCTCTTAGGATGCCGTTCAGAAACGTAGGCGTGCCGACCAGTATCGTGAGTTGGTATGCTTCAATCAGCCCGGCTAGCAAGCCCCCGTGCGTTGGATTGGGGTAATAGACGACGCGCGATCCCAGGGTGATGGGCAGGATCATGGAGACGGTCAGGCCAAACGAATGGAAGGGGGGCAGGATGCCTAGAAAGCTATCCGTCTCCAGGAGGGTGAAGCAGTCATAGGCGTCGCTCACGTTGGTGAGGATGTTTCGGTGGGTCAGTGGCACGGCCTTGGGGATGCTCTCGGAGCCACTGGTGAATAGCACCACCGCTGTCTCCGAGGGCTGGGCCTTGGCCAACTCCGACCACGAAATCCGCGATTTTAGCAGGGCTGTCAGCTTTTCCCACTTGCTGATTCGGCCGCGCAGTTCCTCCAGCGGGAGGAATCGATCCGTCAAGTCGTCGAGTTCGACGCCCTGGGCGGCGAGGCGGGACAGCAGGGCTTGCGCGGTGACGATGTGTCGGACCGACAGCGAGTCCAACGCGTGCTTCAGATGGCGGCGTCCGAGGGTCCAGTTGACCATGACCGGCGTCTTGCCGGCAAAGAGCGCCGCCAGGTACACGATGCAGACGCCCACCGAGGCGGGCAACATGATCCCCAGGTACTCGCCGGGCAGTTTGGCGAAGTGACGACGCAGGATCAGAATGGCCAGGACCATGTCACGATAGGTTTTGACCCCAGCCAGTTGGTCGGCGACGATGGCCTTGTCGGGCAGACGGCGAGCCTGGTACAAAAATGCGGATGTGATCGTCATATCCGCCATCGCCTCCGGGCGGGAGGGCTTCGGTCGAGCTCGACACCATTTGCGGCTGACCTGGTGTCCGGCGGTTTCACCCACCGAGACGGCCTGGCCGGCCGCCGCCAGGAGGACGTCCTCGACATGGGCCAGGGAATCTGTATCGATCTGGGAATGCCCGTACTCGCCTTCCAGCCAGGTGATCAGGTCCACGATGGCCAGGGAGTCCATCCCCAGATCGCGCACCAAGGACATGTCGTCGCGCAGCGCGGTGATATCGGTGATGCTCTGCAGATGGCGGATGACCTGCTTGCGCACCGCCGGGGAGACCTGCGAAGCTGCGTCTCGCAGTGAAGCTTTCTCCGGCTCGGGTCGAACCTGGATGCCGCCCCGTTCCCATCTGGTATAGGGCACATAAGTGTTTCGCTCGACGGTCTGGTTGTAGAAGGTTTCCAGATATGAGTTGATTTCGCGCCGCCCGGCCTGACGGGGTACGTCGGGTGGTTCGACCAACTCAATCTCGACGCTTCGACGGGGTGTGAAGAAAATGCCATTGAGCAAGATGGCCTTGAGTCCTTTGCCGAGGGTTGGCATGACGAGTGGCCGACAGCCGGGCGCCCAACTGAAACGGCTGCCCCACAGGCCTTGTGTGCGCACCAGGACGATTCGCACATCGGGCAGGGCTTTTAGCATCCGCTCCACGGCGCTGTTGGCACCGATTTGTTCGGTGTTCTGCCGATAGATGCGCCCGGCGGGGTAGAGGATCAGGTTGTCGCCTTGCTTCAGCGCTTCGGCGCACTGATCGAGGGTCGCGCGCACCTGCCGAACGGACTGGGCGCCCATGACGCCCAGATCGGGTAAGGTCAGGACGTTGATCCGGCGGGCCAGCGTGCCGATGAGAAACCGGTTCACCTGTGATTCATCCGCCAGGGCGCGAACCTTGAAGGCAGGGTACAGGTGCGTTGCCAGAATGATGGGTTCGATGAGTGCTGGATGATTGGGCAGGAACAGAATGCCTGAGGCGCCGCCTTGTCGGATAGTCTCCAGCCCCCTGACTCGGACACGGTAACGCAGCCGGAGCAACGCTCTGACCAGGAACGCAAGAATGCGGTTGATCATGTCACCGTCCTCCCCGAACTACGACTTGCCTCTCCCTCGTCCGGATGAACGAAGCAGAACAATACGCCGCCCACGATGAACAGCAAGGCGATCGAGACGATGCTGGCCCGCGTGCCCAAATCGCTGCTGCCGCTCATCCTGCTGACGAGCAGGCCGACCGATCCCATCAAGAAGGGTCCCAGCACGGCCGCGAATTTCCCCAGCATGTTGTAGAACCCAAAGTACTCGGCTGATTCGTCTACGGGAATCATCTTGGCGTAATAGGACCGACTTAGGGCCTGGATACCGCCCTGGACCAATCCGATGGCGATGGCCAGCAGATAGAACTCCCGTTCATTTCGCATGAACGCGCCCCAGATCGTGATGGCGATATAGATGGCGATGGCGAGAAAGATGCCGCGTTTGGCGCCGATGCGATTGCCCAGGTAGCCATAGGCCAGGGCTGCGGGAAAGCCGACGAACTGGACGATCAGGAGGGCGATGATTAAATCGTTCGACTCGAATCCGAGGGACAGCCCGCAATCGACGGCCATACGGACGATCGTATCGACGCCGTCGATGTAGAACCAGTAGGCCAGCAGGAACAGTAGGATGGTGCGGTTCTTGCGTATTTTTTTGAACGTGTCCCTGACTTGGGCGAGTCCGGCGGTGACGGCGCCGAGCCCAGAGCTGCGTCGGGGGCCGGGCGGCTCACTGACGAACAGGATCAGGGGAATAGTGAAGACGGCCCACCAGAGTCCTACTGTCAGGAAAGAGAAACGCACGGCGGCGCTGGCGTCGGCGAAGCCGAATGTCTCCGGCTTCAAGGTCATCCAGATGTTGACGGCGAACAGCGTTCCCCCTCCGAGGTATCCCAGCGAATAGCCCAGCGCTGAGACGACGTTGAGCTTTTTCTCAGAAGCGACGCCAGTGATCAAGGCGTCGTAGAAGACGTTGCCGCCGGAATAACCGATGGTGGCGACCACGTAGAGGGCTACGGCCGCCTGCCAATAGCCTTGAGAGACCAGGCTCAGGCCGCAGCTCATTATAGCGCCCAGGAAGGCAAAAAAGAGCAGGAACTTCTTCTTGCTCGTCCCTCGATCGGCGATGGCGCCCAGGACCGGGGCTGAAAGGGCGACGATGAGCCCGGCGATGGAGTTGGCGGCGCCCAGCCGGGCGGTACTGGCGTTGACGTCGGCGCCGGCGCTCCAGAATTCTTTGAAGAAGAGGGGGAAGAACCCGGCCATGACCGTCGTGGCGAAGGCCGAGTTGGCCCAGTCGTAGAGGGCCCAGCTTACGATTGTCTTTCGGTTGTCCAGTTTCATCGGAATCGCACGCCTTACAGGTAGGCCGCATTGTAAGGACCAAAGCGATTCTTCGCAATAGAACGAAAAGAGGGCAGAACAACGAAACGTTGCCCTGCCCTTTGCCTTTCTGTGTGCTTGGCGCCCAGGCTATGCGGCCTCATGCGCCGTGATCCTTGTTGCAGTTTCAGAACGCCTTGTGCAGCGGCTGCGTCTTACCCGCCAGCCAGGCGATTCCTTCGGCGGACAAGGCCTGGTTGTAGATCCGGACCTCATCAATGGAACCCGGCCACATGGGATCGCTGTGGGCCCGCTTGCCCATGTGCATGATGTCATCGGTGTTGATCTCGCGGTCGTCGCTACCCACGAGCCGCCCGTCACCATAGCAGGCAATCGTGGCACCGTCATACGTGGCCGCCAAGTGATGCCATTCCAGATCGATCGCCATGATATTCCGTTCCCAGCCGTACACGTGGATGCAGTACTGGTCCTGGCCGCCGCGCTTGTTCATGTCGAAGCTCAGGTTGGCGGTGCCCGTGGCGCCTGTGAAACCGAAGATGTTGCACCAGTCAGGAATCGTCAGCGTATCGGGCTTGATCCAGCCGGAAATCGTCCTCGGGTCCGTGCCGCTGATGCCGACACTGCCCACCACGACATAGTCGCTGGTGCCGTTGAGATTGATAGCCTGACCGTCCACACCGGCGACATAGGTCGGCGCGCCGTTAATGGTGCCGTCAAAGCCATTGCCGGAACTATCGGCGGCATTGCCGTCAAAGGTGTACTGGGCCAGCAGGTTGGCCGCATCGGGTTCGGTGGGCACGATGAACTCAGGGGCCTTGGGGTAGAGCCGGATATCGTCGATGTATACGACGCCGGAAGCCCCGGCGCCCTCGACGCCGATTACCAAGGAAGTGACGTTGCTCAGGTTTCCGCCGATGGTCGACAGATCAATGTTCCAGGGCATCCAGACGGCCTGACTGATGTCGCCGGTGTTGTCATAAGCCACCTTGACGCCGTTGATCTTGACATAGAACTGGCCGCTGTTGCCCGTTGCCCCTTGGAAGGACAGGGCGAGCGTCTGGATGCCGTTGGTGGTCCAATCCTGCGCGCCGAACGTATACTCGGCCTCGGAGATTGCGCCGCCCGCGTTGTCGTAGAACAGCGGCATGGATTGCCGGCCGCTGTTGACAATGGTCTGCTCGGCGAACGGGGCTTCGATATTTCCGACCTGAGAGCCGTTGCCGGGCATTTCGTAGCCATCGATCCAGGTCAGGAAGATGGCTCCACCCGCGTCGATATCGTCGGTATAGCTCTCGAAGTCGTCGACAACGCCAAACTCGGCGGCCGTGAAGCTCCAGAGGCTGCCTTCCCAGGTGCCGATCTCTTCAGTGTCATTGACCTCGTTGACCTTCCAGTAGTAGGTCGTGCCGTATTGGAGATCAAGGCTGCTGAGGGAGTAGCTGCTCTCGGTAACGGTGTCGACCAGAGCGGTCCCGTCGGCGACGGCGGCCTCATCGGTACTGAGGTACACCTCATGCGAGACGGCTTCTCGACCCGCACGCCAGCTCGCCAGACCACTGGGGTCGGCACCGGTGGCGCCGTCGGCCGGTTGAGGCTCGCGGGCATGAGCGGGAAGGTAGAGGAAGCGGACTTCAGCGAGGCCATACTTGCCAAACGCGCCGTAACCGTCGATGACCGTCAGGCGGACGAACTTGGCGCCCACACCGGCGAAATCGATGGTGGTGTTGGCGGTGTAATCGGCCTTGGCTGTTCCCTGGGCCAGCGTGACGTCACTCAAAATCGTCCAGTCCGTGCCGTTCTCAGAGTACTCGATCGTGGCATCCTTGATTCCGAAGGCCAGGACTGTCTCGAATTCCCCATTGTAGTTCCAGACCACCATCTCATAGAGCTTGTAGACGCGGTCGAACTCAAACTGGATGTACGGCGGGTCGGCGCCGGGGGCTCCCAGCCACATGTCGTTGGCTTCTTTCGAATGTTCGTCATTCTCGTTGAGCCCGGCCCCATTGACCGCGTTCTCTGGAATGGCCCCGCCGTCGGGGGTCGTGTTGCTGCTGGCGACCACGTTCTCTACTGCGTAGGTGAACGGTTCGGCCGTAAGGCTCCAGACAGAGCCCTTGAAGATGGTGTTGTCGGGAGCGCCGTTGACTTCATCGACGCGCCAGTAATAGGTCTGCCCGAATTCAAGAAGCCCCTCGGGATCGAAGGTCGCCTGGGTTTGACCTTGGCTGGCCAGGACGCCCAGCGGATTGCTCCTGTCGGCCGCGTCGACGTCGTCATAGGATGTCCCGAAATAGACGTCGTGACGTGTAATTCCAGTGCCCGGTGACCAGGCCAGTGTTACGTCGCGAGGAACGTCGATCGCCGAAGGGGTGGGGCTGGGCTTACTGGCCCGGTAGGCTCTCACTTGATGCTCGGCGAATGTCTCAATCAGGATGTCATCGTAGTAGATCGACGAGGCGCTGTTGCCGTACAGGTCGATCGCCTGAAGCGTTCCGTGGTCGCCGTCGTCCCAGGCGTGGGTGGACATGAGTTCGCCGTTGTAGTATTCGTCGACGGTGTTCTCGTCCAGGTCGATGACCATCTTCAGCTCGACCCACTCGTCATACAGGATACTCGTGGCGACCGCGCCGTCGTACTCAGAGCCGATGGTGTCGGTGTCTAAGTTGAAATCCAACTGGACGGACCAGTCCTGCGTGCCACTGTGGCTGTAGGTGTTCAGTAGGATGAAGAAGGTTGTTCCCGCCGTGCCGGAGGGGATGTACTGCATTGCGGTCAGTACCCATTGGCCTCCCTCGACATCGAAAATGTGTACGAGGTCCGCTGCAGGCACGATCTCGGCCGAATTGGCGCCGCTATAGGCAAAGGCGTCGGACGCAGGCGCCCCGGCCCCGGCCGAGTTGTCCCAGCCTGCCCATCCGCCTTGGCCGTGCAGATCGCTGCCGGCGACGTAGGACTCGAAGTCCTCCATGAACTCCTGTGCCGATGCGACTGAGCATACGCTCACCATCGCAAGAGCTATGACCAGTAATCGTAAGGCTCTCATCACGAAGTACCTCCAAAAAAAGACCCGATGAACCCTGGCAAAGGTGGGAAGAAGGGGCAGACCCAGACTCTCACCCCTTTCCTCCTGGACATCTGCCTACGCACCTCTAATCCTAGCGTTGTGGTCCACAATAGTCAAGACGAAATACGCTATTTCTTGCGATGATCGATAATGCCTTGCTGGGGAATCCGACGGTCATGGCGCCGGCCTAGGGTCCGCCGTGCCGGTTTTCCCGCTCCGGCTCAGTCGATAGAATTGACACCGCCGGAGATATCATCGGAATCGCCTGCGTTGGGCAAATCGTATTCGTAGAGGGCGACCGCCATGCCCTCTGGCGTCCCAGCGGCTGCAAAACCAAGGTAGGAGCGATCGTTGGATGCAAAGAAACCGCACGTGCTGGCCCCGAAAACGGGTATTGAGCTCGATTCGATGAAGCGCATCCCGTTCCAGCGGTAGACCCTGGATTCGGCGGTTTGCGCGGCATTGGCGACCGCCAGGTAGGGTTCCTTGTGGATGTTGAAGGCCGCCCAATCGGCTGCCTGGCAGGTTGGTATGGACTGAAAGTGGACAAACTCCGATCCATTCCATCGGTAGATCTCTGAGTCGACGCTTGTATTGGGATCGTCGCCCTTATTGGCGACAACCAGAAAAGAGTCATCCTGGATTGTAAAGGATTCCCAGTCAGAGGCTCCGTCGGTGGCGATGGATTGAATTTCGGCGAAGGCTGTGCCTGTCCATTGATATATTTTCGAGTCCACATGCGGGGTTATGCCGTCAGTCATGTTGGCGACCGCCAGGTATACGATTTGGCCCAGGGGGAATGATTCCCAATCCTGAGCTCCGTTGGTGGCAATGGACTGGAACCACTCGAAGTTCGTTCCATTCCACTTGTAGATACTGGAATCTGTATTGGGCGTGACGTCGTTATGCATATTGGCCACCACGGCGTAATGGTCGGCGCCGACGGTGAAGCACTCCCAGTCCATAGCCCCGTGAGTGGGTATGGATTGGTGCTCGACGAAGACGTCCCCATCCCATCGGAAGACTACGGAGTCGACATTGTGCGTGGTGTCGTCTCTGGTGTTTGCCAGCAGCAGGTAGTGATCGTCGGCAATGGTGACGAATTCCCAGTCGCCGGCCCCCTGGGTGGGAATGACCTGATGTTCGACGAAACTCGTGCCGTCCCATTTGTATATCGCCGAATTGACGTCGTATGTTGTATCGTCTCTCGTATTGGCGATCGCCAGGTAGTGGTCGCTTTCGATGGCGAAGAACTCCAGATCCCCGGCGGTGTTTGTCGGGATGGTTTGGTGCTGGTGGAAACCGGGGACGACTTGAGTGAGAAGTCCTGCTTCCAGGGCGATCGTTGCCACGGTCGCCTTGACGATGTCGGTGGCGAAACCGTAGTCGTACAAGACGCCGCTTGGGCTGCACGGATCGTTGGCCAATCCGTCGCTGGCGTCCTCTGATGAGTGGTAATACCCGTTGCTTCCCGCCCAGACATCGGGCGCGGTGTTCTCGATCGCCAGAAGGGCCGGATAGCCGGCCGTGATGAAAGGCCCCTGGTCGCTGGCGTAGAAGTAGTCGGTATGGGGAGCGACCTCGTCGAAGAGCAGGGACGGGGTATACGCCGCGGCGGTGTCTATGAAGGTGTCGGCCCACGCAAGACACGCGTCTGAATCACCCGTAATGACATCCAGATCGCTGGGTTCCTCGGGGGCGGCGTCCCAGGCAGGTCGCAAAATCATATCGAGATTAATGACGCCCATGATGTTCTCGCGATTTGGCACGACCACGGTGTCGATATAATCCTGACTGCCTTTCATCCAATCTTCCTCGGCGTTGAAGCCGATGAAACGGAGCGTGGAATCGAAGTTGTATTGGGTCAGGACCCTCGCCGCTTCGAGGACGCCGGCGGTGCCTGAGGCGTTGTCATCGCCTCCCGGTCGCTCTCCGTTGGAGGTCGTGTCGAAATGCCCAGAAACGATGTAGATGTTCTCCGGCGTCGCAACGCCGGGCAGTTCGGCTACGATATTCTTGTAGCGGCCCTGCGTCTCGACCTCCATGCCCATCGCGGCGAACTGATCGGTCAGATAAAGACGGGTTTCGTCATTGCCCAGCGTGCCGCCGCCGGCCCAGCCATCCCGATTGCGATAGCCTTGATTGTAGTCCGGGCCGCCGTAGAGCCCGAGCCCCATGCTTTCGATCTCAAGCTGGTAGCTGGTGTACTGGCCCTGGGAAACCTTTTCGACGGCGTCCAGGACGATGTCGGCGTGGGCCGATGACACCGAGAACGCCAGAATCAGACAAACGATGTGGAAGCAGAAAGAAATGCGATTGGACTTTCTCATGCTGCAATCATCCTTCCTATGGCTCACCTTCGACGTGGGGGAAGCAAATCGAAACTGTGATGGACAAGGCCAAAAGGCGGGAAGCGGTAGTTGACGATCATCCTGGACTGCTCCTCCTTCCCTTGCGATTCGAGGGGCGGGACCTTATACGATAACACGCGACAGGTGCTATTCTACGTAGTTCAGAGGTTTTCTGCAAGCCTTTATCACTTGGCTGGCGTTGAGGGAACGCCCGTGCGATTCTATCACTGCCGGTGGCGGGCGATGTCCAACCGTCCGCGGGCCATTCGTAGCCTGTGCAGGAAATCCCCTTTTCGGAAGTCCGAGGTCCATTTGCGTAAGGTAATCCAGCCACCGAACCGAATGATACGACTCTGCCAGCGTCGGCACCATTTCCTCCAGCCCGATCTCAGATTGTGCAGCGAGAACAGCAGGGCGGGGAAGGAGAGAATGCTGGCGGCCACGAGGAACAAGTATCGGAACCGATAGACGCGACCCATGACGCGCTTGGCCGCATATTGCATTTCCTCGGCGGTCATGGGATCGTCCGGCTCAAAGAGTGGGAAATTGCCATCGTAGTACTGCCAGCCCACGTCTTCTGTGGGGTAGATCCGGTTCTGTCGGTCGAGTCGCTCGTGCAGTGCCGTCCCGGGTAGGGGCACGGGCAGCAAGACTTGCACTGTGTCGATTCGCGCCTTACGAATGAATCGCCTGAAGCATCGTACGCGGTCGCGTGCGGACATGTGAAAGCCGTTGCCCTCGGGGAGGGGGTAGCCAAAGATGAACATGCCATGGACCCAGAATCCGAACCGGCGAAACACCTTGACCAGATCCAGCATCTGTTCGAAGCGAATGCCCTTGCGCATGGCCGTCAGTTCCTCGTCAATGGGCGACTCGAAACCGATGGCGACGTGTCGGACCTCCGCTTGCCGCATCGCCGCCAGCAGTTCGGGGTCCTTCGCCTTGTCCAGGCGGATCTGAACGGTTATGCTCAGTTGCTTGCCGATGCGCCGCTGGTACTCCTTGAGCATGGCGCAGAGCCGCAGGGTTTCTTCCCGGTCCTGTCCAAAGAGGTCGTCTACGACGAAGAAGTGACTGGCTCCGCGGGTCTCCACCAAGTGACTGATGTTCTCCAGCAGGCGATCGGCCGATGCGAACCTTGGCTTGCCTTTCACCATGCAGAACTCACAGTGCATACGACAGCCGCGGGTTCGCTCGACCGGATAGAGTTTGATCCTGGCGTAGCGCACCAGGGAGAAATCGGGGTGGGGCAGGCTATCGAAATCCTCCATCGGTTCGCGGGGGGGCGTTTGAATGACTCGGCCACTGTCCCTGTAGGCAATCCCCTTGACTTCGTGGACCCCGGCCTGGCCCTGGATGGCATGCAGCAGCTCTCGGATCGTCTGCTCTCCTTCGCCCAGGACCACATAATCGATGCCGGACGACAGTGCCTCGGTGATGTTGTCCCCAACGAAATGCTGTCCCCCTGCGATGGTGACTGCGCCCTGGTTCTGGTAGTACCGCGCGACCTCATAGAGTCGGGGAATCGTGCTCGTGAGCCCGCCGTAGAAACCCACCACGTCGGCCGGTCTCTGGGCTTGCAGTATGTCGTGATCGGCGCCGCCGGCATCGCTGCGGGGACCGTAGCGACCCAGATTGTTCTCGTCGATCACCTCCGCGTCCCAGCCCGCCATTTCGTTGACGGCGCTGGCCACGCAGACGGGGCCCAGAGAGGTCGTCTTGTTGGCGACGTGGGAGTAGATGTTGAACGCCGGATAGGCCGGCACGACCATGCGCAATCGCTGTCTTCTCATGAATCACCTCAAAGGAAATTCATACGCTGTCGATGCTACTCGGTTCCTCGAAAATAGGCCGCCATGCGTTCGGGGGTGTCTTTGAAGCGGGTTCCCTTGATGAGCAATTGAATCCTCTCGCGAGTAACATGGCCCGCTTCCTGCATGAAGTCCAATGCGTTGAGCGCCGCCAGAGAGGGATATTTCTCGTTGCCCTTGATGATAGGCTCCAGGGTCTCCAGCGCCTTGTTCGTTTCGTCGAGATAGCCAAGTGCTTCGGCGGCGACGATGCGGATGTCCGGCCAGTCATCGCTCAAGAGAGCTTCGATCGTTTTCCTGGCCTCAGTAGATTCCTTCAGGGACGCGCCGAGATGACTCAACTCCCCGGCTGTGAATACCCATACGACCGCCCCCCCCCGTACTCTTGCTCAAGGCCGCATCGTCTGCTCTCTTGACCTCAACGGATTCCTTTTGGAGGATCAGGCATCCGGTGACGCCCCAGTAGCGGATGACGGGATGGGAATCGCCGCAAGCGGCCATCAGTCGTCCCAGTTCCGCGATATCACGCGAAACGGCGCGATCCGCGATGTCCACGATCCGCTCGATCGGATAGGCGCTGCTCTGGGCGTACTCGTACAGTGTCTTGCCACCGGCCAGACGCTCGAACATGCCCTCGGGGATCAAGCCCGTGTCGCGCATGCGGATCATATCCTGACGCAGCGCCTGTCTCATCTTCGCCAGTCTGGCGGCATGCTGGGGATCGTCCGCGAGATTCGTCACTTCGTGCGGATCGGTGTTGATATCGTAAAGCTCCTCGGAGGGCTTGGCCTGCCAGTACCGCGCCTGGACGGGATTGCACTTGCCCTGGCGATACGCCTGATACCAGGAGTCCATGCTGGGCATCACACGGAACGGATAGGAGTAGTGTTGTCCCCAAGGGCGGTGAGGGCTGTAGTTGCGGACATACCGATATCGACGGCTTCGAATCGCACGGACTGTATCGTAACGTTCGTCCATGCGTCCTCGGAAGAGGAAGACATGATCGCGCGGTGTCCCGGCCTGCTGGCCCAGAAACGCGTGGCCTTCGAAGTTCTTGGGGATCGGCGTCCCCGCCAGGCTGAATACCGTGGGGGGCAGATCAACGAATCCGACCGGGTCCTCGATCCATCGACCGGGTCGGGCGGGCGCCAGATGGGCCCATTTCTTGGGGAAGCGGACGATCAGCGGGACGCGCGTGCCGGAGTCGTGGATGTTACGTTTGCCGCGCGGCAGCGCGCCGCCATGGTCGGCGTAGTAGAACACGATCGTCTCGTCGGCCAAGCCGCTCTCGTCCAATTCCTCGAGGAGACGTCCGACCTGTTCGTCCATGAGCGTCATGTTGTCATAGTAGACCGACCAATCCCGACGGACGACGGGTGTGTCGGCGTGGTAGGGTGGCAACGGCGCGTCCTTGGGCGCCACCCTTGGCTTGGACGGCAGGACACCTTGTTTCCGGCGACGGCTTACTGCTTGCTCGGTGAGTTGCCCTTCGTGACTGAAGCCAATGTTGAATATGGCGAAGAACGGCTGTCCTGCGGGGCGATTCTTGTAGTGCGCCTTGTTGCTGCTCGCATCCCAGGCTTGCCGACCATTGCGGACGATGTTGTAGTCGGTCTTCGAGTTGTTCGTGCAGTAGTAACCCGCGTCGCGGAGATACTCGGGATACAGTCGGAACGCATCGGGCACCCGCACCTTGCTGCGGTGATTGTGGATGCCCAGGGAACAGGCATGCATGCCCGTGATTAGCGTGGAGCGGGCCGCCGAGCAGACCGGGGCGTTGGCAAAGGCGTTGCGGTAACGCACTCCCTGGGCGGCCAGTCGGTCCAGATTCGGGGTTTTCGCCAGTTCGTCCCCATAGCAGCCCAGCAGGGGGCTGTTGTCCTCGCTGGTGATCCAGAGGATATTGGGACGCTTGCCCTGACTTGGCGTCTGCCAGGCGCCGAGGCGCCGTGCCGGGCCGGTCAACATCCCAGCCCCTAGCAACCCCATGTGTCTGAGAAACTGTCTTCTTGTCGACCGGCCCATCGCTGCACCTCGTCAGTTATCGTGAAAATGACTCGCGCCTAGAGCACCTCTTTCCCTTTGCCCTGCTGGATCAATGGTACGTAGTCCTCGAGTTCGTTCAGGACGCTCGGGTCGGTCAGGTCGATGGTCTTGCCCTTCTCGTGTGACATGTAGGCCGCCATGATGAGCATGGTAATGAGCTTGCCGTATTCGAGATTGAGCAGGGCGTCTTTACCTTGCTCAAACGCTTCAAGGGCGTCGATCCATTCGGTGATGTAGCCGTAGAGATCCGTTTCGTTCGGTTGCAAAACCAGCGCCCCGCGGCTGGCCTGAGATTTCTCGAGAGCCAGTTCGCTGTCGGTCACCGCCGCGGCGGCCGTGTCACTGATGAACAACCCCGCGGGGGATTGCAGGGAGTTGACGGTGTAGGAGTAGCCCGGCCCGAACGTTTCCATGAACAGGCGCAGCCCCGGCGCGTCGTAGATCCAGGAGTTGGTGGCCTGCACGATGCTGCGCTGGCCTGTTTCGGGATTCTTCAATTGGAGGGTGACGATCGAATAGTCTTCGGCCGGGCTGGTGGCGTAGTCGACGCCACGCTCCTTGAGTTGGTCGATCCAGGGCTTGCTCCCCCATTTGAGCAGCGACATCGTGGCGCTGACGGATACCGGTTTGAGGAAGTCCACGGGTTTGCCCATCGGGGTGAGCATGTACATGCCACAGGCGATGCTGTGACATCCGGTATCGCAACAGACGCCGCCGCCCTGGGCGGTGGGGTCCCAGAACCACGGTTTGTGCGGTCCGGCGTGCTCCTCGGCGCTGCGGGCCAGGTGGGCCGGACCCATCGCTTGTTCCACGTTGGCCAGTTGCTGACGACTCTGGACCACTGAGGGCATATGGAGTTGGTTCTCGAAGTAGGCGGTCGGGACGTTCAGCGCCTTGGCGATGCGGACCAGTGTGTCGGCCTCCTTGAGGTTGCGCGCCAGGGGCTTTTCAACGATGATGCCCTTCAGTTTGGCGCCGCCCTCGACACCCTTGGCAATCTCGCGCATGGTGTCGAGCCGGGCGAAGTTGGGCGCCACGACGCAGACGACATCCACCGCCTTGGTCAGCTCCACAACACTCTTGTACATCTTGGCGTTGCCCAACTTGTGCTTGCGGGCCAATTGAGCCAGTTCGTCGTTGCCTCTGGGGGTGTAGAATCCCTCAAGCTCCACATCTCGTACAGACCGCAGGGCTCGCTCGTGGAACCCCGCCATGAACCCGGCGCCAATGATCCCGATCTTCATCATCATCAATCCCTTTCACACAGATAGATTATGGCTTTGCATCGCCTCAAAGTCCACCCGGCCGCTGTCGATCTCCCAGCTGATCAGGTTCGTATCGTGACAAACCCCAATCACGCGGCATTAAGACTGGCGCCCGGACGTCACCGCATCCTTCTTCTCTACCGATGCTGGCGCGTCGATGCAAGCAAAAACGCCTTGAAACGGCCTGGAATTCAGCCTGTCCATGGCTTGAAATTATGCTCATCGGCGGCAGGCATCCAGGAGGCGGAATCCCGTTGACGGTGTTGAAGGGGAGAGATAGGATTCTTATGGTTTCGTTGGGGCGTATGCTTCACCCCCTCAGAGGCAATGCCCTTGACGAGGTCACCCTGTCGAAGGATCGCAGCGCAGAGGGACGAAGGAGTCGTACCGTGAGTACAGGCAAGGTCAAGTGGTTCGATGCCAAGAAGGGGTTCGGCTTTGTCACGCCGGATGACGGCGGCGCGGATCTGTTCGTGCATTTCTCGAACATCGAAGCGGATGGGTTCAAGTCATTGGACGAGGGACAAGAGGTCGAGTTCCGGGTGGAAGAAGGTCGGAAAGGACCTCAGGCGACGAATGTCCGTCCGATTTAGCCGGACCTCTGTCTTGCCGTCCGTTGAACCGAGCGTACCTGTCGGGGCGATCCTATTCGTACTCGCCGATCAGGCAGCCTGACACATTCCACGAACTGAAACTGCTTCCTTCTCGCGCCCCGATGGGGATCGCGACTTCGAAGGTGTGTCGACCCGGCTTGACGTCCCTTAGCGGGATGGTCTCCGGGATGGTGACGGCGCCGGGACACCAGTTGGATCGGCTCAAGTCTGAAGAACTGAGCCCATTGCCAAAGTTGCCCGAGGCGGGATTGAGAAGTCGATAGGTGGCGCAGTCGTTACGCCAGGGGATGAACTCGTAGACCTTTCGATCGTCCACGAAAAGCTCGTTCAGTTTGGGATTGAACTCGTCTCCGCCGCCCCAACCGCCATGACCGGTGCTGAGGTACCGCAACTGGAGGTTCTTGAGACCCTGGGGGATATCCACCGTGACGGTGAGCCGATCATCGTCGAACATGGTGGCGTAGCTCTGGCCCGACATTTCCATGATGTTGACCGTGTTGAAAATGGGCTCGATCCAGAATTTGCGCGGGGTCTCCGTGCGCCCTCCAGGGTAGTACTTGAGTCGGAGACTAAGGATGTGCCCGCCTTTGTCGTAGTTGCCGATGAAGGCGCCGATCCAGACCTCGCCCTGCAGGCGGGGCAGGAACTCGGAGACGTCGAGCCGGTAGAGCGCCTCATCGGCCCAGTCGTATCCCTCGATCTGGACCCGTTCGTTATGGAATCCAACTCCGAATGGGGTAATGAAACGCATCAGTTCGATAGGCGGCTGGAAATCCTCGGTCGCCACGACGCCCTGGTATTTCCGGTCTTGCTTATCCGCGTAGACCGGCAGGACGCCGAGTCCCTCGCGGAAGGCGTCCAGAAACGAGATCTTTCTGTCGGTGGGAATGACAAACAGCGAACCGGTGCGGTCGTAGGCGTCGCCATTGGAGTGTGTGGTCAACTCGGCGATCACCGTATGGGCGGCGTCGAGTTCGGGCAGTTTAACCTTCTTGCAGACGATCGTGCCCTTGGAGCAGCGATACAGAATACTCTGCTGATCGCAGGCGGGGCTCTCCAGGTCCGGCTCGAAGTTGATATGGGCCTCGTCAAAGATGGTGATGGTCTGGAAACGGCTCTCGATCAGCTTTCGCTCGTAGGTGGGTTTGTCTACCTGCTGAGCGGAATTCGGATTGTATCCGAACTCATTGTCGCCGATCGTGCGGAAGTCGATCGCCTTGGCGTAGGTCTCCATGTTGCCGTTGCGTACCATCTTCAGGACCAGGCCCACCTCGGGAGCGACGCTCAGGCTGGGAGAGCCCTTGATCGGCAGGTCGTCGGTGAACCATAACTCGTAAGTGTTCGATCTGATCCGCACCGTTGCCTTGCGACAGCGGTATCCCAGGATGTCCTGGGTCTCTTCAGCCAGATGGGGCTTCTCATATTGGCTCAAGGGGGTGCTCACCGCGAACGTTTGTCCGCCTTCGAGGGTCAGGCATTGCAGCGTGACTCGATCGTTGTAGTCGATGAACCGTGACTCTTTCGATGAGGATCCTCGGGCGCCGGTCGAGACGATCCTGGCCACGTTGTCACGGAAGAGCAGGCTCCGCGCGGCGCGGTCGTAGTCCTTGCCATTGAACCGAAACCCGAAAACGACTTCGCCCTGGTCCTGTTTGACGCGATCGTTGGCTTCGCAAGCGGCTCCGTGTGCGCATAGCAGCAGGGCGGTGAATACACAGATGACTGTCCTTCTCATGGTCATTCTCTCCGGTCTGACGGTCGTTCTGTGGGCCGGTCATTTGTCATCGATCGCCTTCTTCAGTTGCCGGACTTGCTTGGTGACCTCGTTGACGCGCCATTCCAGGGATGAGAGGATCCAGAATTCGAAATGGGCGACGCGCATTAGCGTGTGGATGAGGTAGATGATCTTGATCGACAGCGTGACCGTCGCCAGTTCGATCATGAGCAGTCGCCACTTCTCATCGGCCACCACGGAGATCACGACGGAGACGACCAGGATGATGATGAACAGCGCATTGACGATTCTGGCCTGCGACTTGGGCGCCCCACCGATCTTACCGACGATGGCCCGGACGCGCTCCTTTTCTTTCTCGAAGTACTCCAGTTCCTTCTTGAGATCCTCGAGTTCCTCTTCCAAATGTTCATGTCGCGGCTGTTGAGGTTCTTCTGCCATGAAATTCCTCTTGGGCTATCTACCGTGCGAATCCTGGATAATCCTGTCTTGATGTGGACAGCTTACCTGCTTCAGGGCGGTCCTTCAAGCTTTTGCGGAGGGTGATTCTGGCGGGGATGGCAAGGGAGATTCTACGCGGTCCCTTTCTGTTTCCGGCTGGGCAGGTCGAGATGATGGCTGCAGCGGGGGCACTTGACCGCGTTGCTCTTGAAGTTGGGCGGGACCTTGAGTTTCAGGCCGCAGACGCAGGTCAGGAAGACGAAGCCGTTGACCTTGCGCATGATGTCGCCCACCTGGTGTAACTGCCTCTGCGTCTTCTCCTCTTTCGTTGGCTGGGCCTGGGCCTCACGGAGAGGGACGGCTTCCTTTTTCAAGGCGGCGGTCGGGATGACGTTCTTGGAGTGCGTTACGTTGGTGAAGGCGGCCGAGTAGTCGTTCAGCGAAGCGCCCTGCGACATGTTGCGCAAGATGCGTACGCGTTCGGAGATGGGAGGGTGGGTGCTGGTCAGGTCGGACAGCTTTCGTTGTCCCTTCTTCTTGAAGGGATTGGCGATGTACATCGGAGCGGTGACGCTATTGGCGGCGCCGAGTTGGGGAGCCGGATCGCTGGCGATCTTCTCCAGGGCGCTGGCCAATCCTTCGGGATAGCGGGTCAATCGCGCAGCGCCCGCGTCGGCGAGGTACTCCCGTTTTCGCGAGAGGGCGAAGTAGAGCAGATAGGCCATGAGGGGCGCCAGAACCGCGACCACAATGGCGAGGACCAGCATGACGATCTGCGCCTGGCCGCCCCCTTGATTGCCGCTCGAATAGCGCCGCCGCGAGCCCATCGAACTCCAGAACATGCCGCGCAGGAAGATCTGGGACATCAGAGCGATGCTGCCCAGCATGATGCCGGCCAGGGTCACGTACAGGATGTCGCGATGGAGGATGTGGCTGATCTCGTGGGCGACGACGCCCTGCAGTTCGTCTCGGTTGAGCCGGGCCAGCAGGCCGGCCGTGACGGCTACCGATGCCGACTTGGGGCTGCGCCCGGTGGCGAAGGCGTTGGGCGCCTGATCGTTGATGATATAAATCTTCGGCATCGCCGGCAATCCGGCGGCGATCTTCATCTCTTCGACCACATTGAACAACTGAGGATGGACATCGTGCGTGACGGGCTTGGCGTGACTGGCGGCCAGGAGGATCTGATCGCCCGAAGAAAAGCTGATCAGCGTGAGCACAAGCCAGATGACGGTCGCGATGATGAGACCGAAGAAGGCGCCGTCCGGGCCAAAGACCGCCAGGCCGATCACGGCGCCCACCAGCAGCATCACGAGGGCCATCATGACCATCAACACGATGGAGTTGCGTTTATTCGCGCTAATCAGTTCCCACATTGTTTGTCTTCCCGTTCACCTGCGCATGATTCACTCTTGATCCCCACCGTATGGCTACGTCTCAGCCCACTCGGCGCGCGGCGCCGAGTGGGAGAGCCGGAGGGAATTCGACTACGTGAAGTTGACTTTCGGCGCCTCGCGCTCGGCGGCGGTCTCCACTTCGAAGAAATCGCGCTTGGCGAAACTGAACATCCCGGCGATGATGTTCGACGGGAACATTTGGGTCTTGTTGTTGAAGAATAGGACTTGGTCGTTGTAGTTCTGCCGCGCGAACGCGATCTTATTCTCGGTACTGCTCAGTTCCTCCTGCAGCGACAGGAAGTTCTGGTTGGCCTTCAAGTCGGGGTAGTTCTCGACCACCAGCATGAATTTGCTGAGCGCGTCGGCCAGATGTCCTTCAGCCTGGGAGGCGTCGGAGACGTTCTGAGCGCCCATCGCCTTGCTGCGGGCCTCGGTAATCGCCTCGAAGGTCCCGCGTTCGTGCTTCATGTAGCCCTTGGCGGTTTCGACGAGGTTCGGGATCAGATCGTGACGACGCTTGAGCTGCACGTCGATCTGAGACCATGCGTTGTCCACCTGGTTACGCAGGCGAACGAGGCTGTTGTACATGCCGATCACGAAGAGCGCCAGCAAGACGAACAGACCGAACAAGATACCGAGTGCAATCAGTACTCCACTCATAAGTTCTCCCTTCTATATTAGACGAGTTTCAACAGTTCAGTTTGTGTTGGAGATCGGCTTCCCCGCTAGGGCTCCTCCCGCGCGTGCGTCAGCCACTGTCTAGTGAAGCGGGCCAGGACGATGCGCTCGTAGGGGCTCCGTTGGCCCGCTTCGAAGAAACAGGCGATCTGTCCATCGGGCAGGATGGCCAGCGAAGAATAGGCGGTCGGGCCGGGCCATATGAGACGCTGTATCGGCCAGGTTTGGCCCTCGTCGTAGCTGACGCGAACGGTCATGTCGCGCCGTTGGCCCGCTTGGCCGTGACCCGGATTGGAGAACAGCAGCCGGTTTCGATCATCTCGCGACGCCAGCGTATAGCGCAGGAAACTCGCCTGGCAGATCGGTTCGACCAGGGCCGGGTCGTGGCGAACCTTCGACCAGGTGATTCCGCCATCAGTGCTGGTCGCCACCCCGCGGGTCGTCTGACGGCGATCGTAGTTACGCATGTTCATCATCAGTGTCCCATCGGCCAGTTCGACGAGTTGGCATTCGTTGACGGCCGGTGTGATGGCGCCACCGAGTTGCCAGGTCTGCCCGTGGTCGTCACTGTAGATCACATGGGAGTTGTAGCCGGTTGGGTCCTCCGGTGTCACCAGGCTGTGGTCGCACGGGACCAGGAGACGGCCGGCCCACGGGCCGCGCTCCAATTGAATGCCGACGCCTGGTCCGGTCGCGTACCACCGCCAGTGGGGGCGCTTCGTGGTCTTGGTGATCTCCTGTGGTTTGGACCAGGTCAGACCATCGTCTTTGCTGCAGGCGACGAAGACCCGGCGGGTGTCCCGGCTGGTGTTCTTCTTGATCTGGCTCTCGCGGTCCTTGCCATGGTTCCAGGTCATCAACAGCCAGATGGCTCCGGTCTCTCGATCCTGGACAGGGCACGGATTGCCACAGGTGTGGCCCTCGTCGTTCCAGACGACTTGCTGGTCGCTCCAGGTCTTGCCGCCATCGGTCGATCGCCTCAGCAGCATGTCGATGTTGCCCGAGTCGCCTCCGCCGCCTTTGCGACCTTCGCAGAACGCCAGGAGCGTGCCTTTCCGGGTCGTCAGCAGGGCGGGAATGCGATAGGTGTGGTATCCGCTTTGGCCGCTGACGTACAGATCAGTCAGCTTGGGTGCCAGCTTGGCGGCGCGGGCATCCAGGTCAGACAGCTTGAGACGCACACTGACGATGTACGGCGCTTCGCCCCTGGTCCAGTGCCCATAGGTGGTGGTGACAAATGTCCCGTCAGGCAGGCGTTCAAGCCCAGGATAGGCGCAATCGGCGCTCTTGGTGTTGTCCATAAGGCGAATACGGTACTGACCTTCTCGACCATGGAGAATGTCGTCGTAAGTCCCGACCCAGCCAACCCAGTCACCTTTCGTGGGGCTGATGAGAGTCGTGTCCCTGAAGGTAATGAAGAGACGCCCATCGGGGGCGTACTTGCCGATGTGCCGGTCGCCCGTCAACGCCGCAGGCAACTGTCGCGGCACGCTCCAGGTTTGCCCCTCGTCCTCGGAGAAGATGACGAAGGAGTTCAAGCGCCGGCTGTTCTCACGCAGCAGAACCGCCATCTGATGTCCGTCGGGGGAGCGGATCAGGCCGGGCTCACACAGATGGGCTTGGTCGTGTTCGGCGATGACGCTTGGCTCGCCCCAGGTCAGGCCGCCGTCTTTGGAGACCGTCTTGTAGACGTGGAACTTCGTACGCTTGCCGGAACCTCGGAAGAACCGTCCATCGTCGTGGAACAGGGCCATGTAGTTGCCATTCTTCAGTCGCTCGACGGCGCCCATGGCCACGATCCCGCCGAAGTTTCCGATAGGTTTCAAGCCGGTCCATGTCGCGCCGTCGTTCTCGGAGACAGCCATGCGTATCGGGTAGAGGCCCGAGAACATGATCAAACGCTTGTTGCCTTCTCTGTCCACGACGCGGTGTATGGTCGGCGTCTCCTTGGAGCTGGACCAGTTCTCCGGTGTGGCAAGTCGATCGGACCAGGTCAGACCGGCGTCGGTGCTTCGTTTCATGACGATGGGACCCCGGCCGTGGCCCTTGGGATAGACCGTGATGATGGTCTTGTTGTCCTCCAATAGGACGGTAGTCGGATGACCGAGGTATTGCCCGGCCTCCCGGTCCACCACCACCTGCCGGCCTGTTTCTCCCGCGAGGTCCACGATAGGAACCGAATACGCCTGCGATAGCGGCGCCTTCGAATCGGCCGCCACCGGGCTGGCAAGACCCGCCAGCAGAACGGCGAGAACGATGGTGACGGGCGACCTGAGATCAAGGTTCTTCATAGATTGGCTTCCTTGTTGTCGTTTGCATGATCGTGCCCGAACATATCGGCCAACAGGGTCTGAATGCGGCTCTCGGAGTCCAGTTGGCCGCGCTGCAGCACGTCCTGCAGCTCGCCCTGGTCGAACCAGAGGCCGTCACCACGCCGACACCTGTCGAGTAGGAGGATGGGCGCGTCCGGTCCCACCACGATCTTGGCCATCTTCTTGTCGCAGATGGGGCATTTCCGCAGCTTTTCCGTGTGCGAAGGGGGCTCTTGGAATGACTTCAGCAGATTGGCGGCCTTCCGAGGGTCGTCCATGAGCAGTTCGAGTTCGCCGGCGTCGAGCCAGATGCCGCCGCATTCGACGCAATGGTCGATCTCGACTTCCGCCAACTCCAGCGTGATCATTGCATTTTCGCATGCGGGGCAATCCATTGGTGGTCTCCCAAGCCGGTGGCCTCTGATGTCAGGCGTCCCAGCGCATTCCACATTGAGGACGAATTCGTCCGCATCTATCGTTACAGACGCCCAAACGAGCCGAATATTCAATTCTGTGCCTTGGGCAAGGGTATAAGCGACGCCACAGAGTGGCCGGACGCTCCGTCACATTCCCAAGAGCCTGTCCCACAGACATCGTAGTGAGGCGCCCTTTCCGAGTCAAGCAGTACCGAGAAACGACCAGGGCAGCTCCGGCGGCCAGAGTCAATCTGGGGGGCGTGCGATGGGGGCGAAGGCGCCTCCACCCGGACCGATAGATCGATTCCCCCAAAGAATCTCGAAAAATTCTCATTTTCGCGCCCATATTGGGGCGGCGAGTTTCGCTAACATAATAGTAAAGCCCTTTTCAGGGTGGCCTGTGGAGCTGGCGAGGACGCAGATGGAACGATATGCGGGTAGGGCTGCGTCTTCGCTATAGTTTTGCGCCCTGGGAGCGGACGGATTTACTCCGTGTCCCGCCCGGTACCCGGTGCGTGACTTCTGTAGGCCGCCAGTGTCAGGCAGACCCCTCAGCCTCTCTCAGTGAAAGAAGCCTTCCTTGGACTTGGCCACTCGACTGGCGTGCGGCTCTGCGCGGGCAAGAGCCGTTTTTCAGGTGGGATAATTGCTCTTGACGCACCTGTATTAGAGCCCGTAAGATGAACCGCCTTTGTAGCGGCCAACATGGTCGGGGGCCGCGATTTAAAGGGCATGACTGATGATCGTTGATTGTCATACGCACATTCGATCTCTGGATGAAGCGGACATTTCGGAACATCTGGCGGCGGCCGAGACGGTGGATGCGTGTGTGGTTTTGGCCACACTCGACAAGGCGCGCGACCAGACCAACAAGAATCTGGCCGGCTACGTGAGCCAGCATAGCGAGCGGCTGGTTGGCTTTGGCGTGGTCGACCCGATTCAGGACGAGGTCACCGACAAGCGGCTGGCGCTGCTGACGGAAAAGCTGGGGCTAAAGGGGTTTGTGTTGTATTGCTCCATGTCCGGCTTCCACCCGACTCACAGCCGGGCCATGCGGTTTTACGCGGCGGTTCAGGAACTGGGGCTGCCGATTTTCTTTCACAACGGCAGCCACTCACTGAAAGCTGAGGCGGTGCTGGAGTATACGCAGCCCTACCTGTTGGATGAGGTGGCTCGGAATTACCCCGATCTGAAGATCATTGTCGGCAACATGGGCGTTCCCTTCGTTGAGCAGACGCTTTCGATGGTGGCCAAGCATCCACACGTCTTTGCCGATCTGACCATTCGCCCGAGCAAAATATGGCAAACGTATAACATTGTTGTGGCCGCCCACGAGCGGGGCGTTATGGGCAAATTGTTGTTTGGCAGCGGTTTCCCGCTCAGTGACGCGGGCGACTGCATTGAGACCCTGCTCGGATTCAACATGCTTTTGTCCGATAGGAAACTGCCGACCGTTCCACGGGGCAGCATCCGCAACGTGATCGAGCGCGATTCGCTGGAGCTTCTGAGTATCGAGCACGAGCAGATCAAGCCGGACCAGCCGACCGAGGCGCCGCCGGTTCCGGGGCAAGAAGACGCCTAGAGGCATCTGGCCGCGTCTAGTAGAAGGCAAGGGGAGATTTGAGATCTGTGCCGTTGGCCCGGCTTCATCGTCGTGGGCCAGGTTTTGAACGGGCATTCCCCTCGAGCGGCCGTCGTCCACGCTCCTCGTCCTGGGGATGCTGACGCCGCAATCGGCGGCCGGACGGTGATGTGACTCTTGATAGACCACCAGCGTGACAGTGAACGAGTGATAGCCGGCTATGTATTCGAGTGTGACGGATCATGGAACAACGAAGTAAGTGGGGCACGAATCTTGGGTTTCTCCTGGCGGCCATTGGCTCGGCGGTGGGCCTGGGGAATATCTGGCGTTTCCCATACGTCGCTTACGAGAACGGCGGGGGCGCGTTTCTCATTCCGTATTTCGTCGCTCTGTTGACGGCCGGCATCCCCATCTTGATGTTGGAATTCGCGTTGGGGCACCATAAGGAGGCTTCGGCGCCAAAGGCGTTCCGATATATCGATCCCAAATGGGAGTGGCTGGGCTGGTGGGCCGTGCTCTTCGTCCTGTTTGGCATCTCCATGTACTACATCGTGATCATCGGCTGGTGCGGCAATTACATGCTCTTCTCCCTGACCAAGGCCTGGGGAGACGATCCCAACGCCTTCTTCTTCACTGAGTTCCTGAAGGTTCCCTTCGATCCATCGGCGCAGGCTCCGGCGGTCGAGAAAGTCTGGGGCATTACCAGTTTCCGCTGGCCTATCGCTATCGCGGTTGGCGTGATCTGGTTGGTCAATTGGACCATTGCCTACGGGGGAGTGGAAAAGGGCATTGAGCGAGCGGTCAAGGTGATGATGCCCGTGTTATTCGTGATTACCCTGATCATCATTGGCTGGGCGCTGACGCTGGAGGGCGCCGGCAAGGGGATCAAGCACTATGTCACGCCCGACTTCGACAAGATCACGGATCTGAAGGTATGGATCGCGGCGTATGGACAGATATTCTTCTCCTTGTCCCTTGGTTTCGGCATCATGATTGCCTATTCCTCGTACCTGCCCCGCGAGGCGAATATCTTCAAGAACAGCCTGATCGTAGGGTTCTCCAACAGTCTCTACGAGGTTTGCGCCGGCTTCGGCGTCTTCAGCATTCTCGGTTACATGGCGACTAAGCAAAACTGCGACATCAATGAGGTGGTCAGTGACGGCATCGGGCTGGCATTTGTGGCTTATCCCAAGGCGATCTCCATTCTTCCCGGTGGCCGAGCCTTTGGCTTTCTGTTCTTCCTGCTGTTGATCATTGCGGGGATCTCGTCAACCATCTCGATCATCGAGGCTTTCACCGCGGCGATTCTGGACAAATTCCCTGTGTCTCGCAAGAAGGTGATTACTACTATATGCGTGTTGGGTTTCCTCGGCTCCCTGCTGTTTACCACGAATGTCGGGTTGCTCTGGCTTGATATCGTAGACCACTTCCTCAATCAGTATGGATTGATTACCGTGGGAATTGTGGAGGCCCTGGTCGTCGGTTGGCTTTATCGCACCGATCTGCTCAAGGCGCACATCGTAGCCAATCTGGGGCTGAGCGGCGAGCGACACAAGCTGTTCAACTATGTCGTGCTGCAACTCTGGATGTACTGCATTCGGTTCGTCACGCCGGTCGCCCTGGGGATCGCCATCGTTCACAGTCTGATCGGAGAATTCGCGACGCCCTATTCGGGCTATCCGATCTCCGGGGTCATCGTCCTGGGCGTGGGCTGGCTCCTGGTGACGCACATCTTCGCGTTCGGCTTGTCAGGATTGCCCTGGCGCGGAGATACCGCCGGTCAGTGACACGTCGGGCGGGCTACTTGGGTTTGAAGCCGTCCTTGTGACGCCCCTCGGTGTATTTGCGACAGGCCACTTCGAGGTCGACATCCGTAATGTTTGCCAACGTACACATCCAGGCGAACACATCGGCAAACTCCTCCTCCGTGTTCTCCTTGTCTCCCGTGGCCAGCGCGGTCGCCAATTCGCCGACCTCTTCGATGAACCACATAAACGTTCCGGAGACCCCTCGCTCCATGTCGCGCTGTTTGTACTTGCGGGCGATCAAGTCCTGGAATTCGCGGACATGCATTCTCTGCACCCATCCTTGTCACACGGGAGCCAAAACACGGCTTCAGCCGATCTTCGTTTGTGACCTCGAATCTGACAACGAGCCCTTATTTGGCGTTGAGCAGCGCCGACAGCTTTGTCTTCTGAAACACGTTTCGGGCCGAAGAGATGGCCTTGTTGTAGGTCTGTTCGGCTTTGCCCGCGTATTTGTCGTTGCCGGCCTGCTCGGACAGATTCAGCTCGCCGGTGAGCGGGCCGTCGACGGCCTCGATGATTTCCAGCATGGTGATCTTGTTGGCGGGTTTGGCCAGCGAGAAACCACCACGCGGTCCCCGTTTGCTGCGGAGCACGTTGGCGCGGACCATTTGTTGCAGGATCTTGAGCAAGTATTCCAACGGGATGTCGTATTCTTTCGAGACGTTCTGTGACAGTACAACGCCTTTGCCCTGGTGCTTGGCAATATAGCCAACGGCTAGCAGTGCATATCCAGTGGACCTACTGACTCTCATTTTGTTCTCCTTCCCTGCGTACAGGAATCTAGGTGCTCGTTCTTAAGTTCGTGGGGCAACCGTACGAAACATCCCGGCTGACCGTGGATTTCATGCGTTGGCCTCACGGAATGATCCGCATTGGCGCGGCCGCCATCGACACGTTCAAGTTCCCAGATCGTTGGGTGGGCTGAGTGTTGCACGCGCCTAACCAAGGCCACACTCAGGAACTTTCCGAATACCCCGCGACTGCTTATCCGCTGTCCGACGGTGGGTTCCAAAGCTTCCATGGCCGTCGCACAAAATCGGTATTATTATCTATTGTTTGCTTTCAATAGCAAGACTTTTCTTGTCAAAAAAAAGGAATTTGCCGGTGGCCGTCCCGGGCAATGGAGTCCCGGCGTTCCCAGGGTGAGAAAAGCGGGGCAAAAAATGTCGGTCGGTTTAAGCAATCCTTGACAGGGCCGGCATCGCTCCGTACGATTTGGCCGTTTTGTTGTGTCTTTCTGGGAGACGTGTATGGCTGCCATTCAGCCGCGAATTAGTGTTGAGTATGTCGACGACGCCACCGTCGTAGCTTTTACGGATGAGAAGATCCTCGAGGATATAGACGTTCGGGCGCTGCGCGAAGCCATTGAGGCGGTCATCGAACAGGCCGGGGGTATCCACCTGGTCCTTGATTTCCGTCATGTCCGCTTCTTGTCGTCGGCCGTGTTGGGGCTCCTGATCCGAATCAGCAAGCGGATACACGAGCAGAGTGGGCAACTGCGGCTCTGCAATATCCATCCGGGGATCTACGAGGTCTTCAAGATCACCCGGCTGACTAATGTATTTGATATCTATGAAGATGTGGACAGTGCCGCGCAGAGTTTTTCTGGTCAGTCCTAGATCGGAACACTGCGTGAGCGGACTGAGGTGTGCCGTTCGGGAGTAGGTGACAACAGGGGGTTCGGCCCGGTCCGACGGACTGTTAGTTGTTTAGACGGGAAGGTGTTGCGTTATGGCGTCCGAGGCGCCGATTCAATGCTCTATAGTCGTTGAAAGTAAGCCGTCCGCATTAGGCGAGCCCTGTCGGCAGATCTTGTCGGCGATGGAAGAGAAGGGGTTCAGCCAGGACGATGTCTTTGCCGTTCACCTGGCGGTCGAAGAGGCCTTCCTCAACGCGGTCAAGCATGGCAACAAGATGGATCCTGAGAAGAAGGTCACCGTAGCGTACCTGGTTGATCGGGAGAAAGTGGATGTCCGATTGACGGACGAGGGCAAAGGATTCACGCCGGACAGCGTTCCCGATCCTCGTTTCGGAGAGAACCTGTTTCGCCCGGAGGGGCGGGGACTCCTGTTGATCAATGCCTACATGCACTTGGTCGAGTACAACGAGCAGGGCAATGCCCTGCATTTGGTTCGTTACAAGGACGCGCCGCTATCTGAAAATGGTGATGCGGCCACCGCGTGAGGCACCTCCTTGCCGAGCAAAAATGCCCGCCACTGCAACAAGAGGCCGCACGCCGGGATGGTCCGCCTGTGCGAGTGACTTGGCATTGCCGGGTCCCATAAGTGCCCTTCGGCGGCGGTGCCCACTTCGGTTTGCACCTCGATAGTCCCTTCCGGACACACCAGTTGCGGGCATCCGCAAAGTTGCGACCCTATCCGGCCGACATCCTTCAAGTTGATTGGATTTCCTCATCTCTGTGAAGGAGTCGGTTTGATGGATGCATGTGATACGGTGTTTTCTGCTGCCTGTGGTCTGAACGAACAGGTTGCCAGGCAGGTTTTTGAGGGGCTGCCCGAAGGCGGTCTTCTGCTGGCCATCATAGATGGCGATGGGAACTGTTGGCCGAGCGATTCGGAGGCGTTTTCCCGACTTGGTCCCGATGAGGCGCTGCTCGATGCGCTTCGCGCCCGAGTGGATGATGGCGTGGATCCGGCGCGGGCGCCGGTCGGTGATACGATGGTGACGGTAACCCAATTGGCCACGGAGTTGACGAATTGTGGCTATCTGGTGCTCGTGGAGCCCCCACGCGGCGGTGAGCCGACGCGGACCAGCCAGGATCTGGCGGAGGCCCTCTTCAGCCAGATTGCCCTCGTAGCCCGACTGATCGAGCAACAGAGTCGGCTCAGTGACGTGCAGATAAACTGTTACAGCGTCTATGGTAGGCGCGACGCCCCAGCGAACTGACGGTCGCGCTGGCAGTTGGAATGCTCCGTGGTCCTCGGCGGCCGGAGAAGCCGTCTCGTGGGGATTGGCACGGGCTTTTTGAGATTGCGTCACGGTTGCGGCATGCTATAATGCATCGCACTGATGACTCGCACTTCTGCGGGCGCACAGCCATGGGTGAAATCGGGGCATAATCGTGAGATTTCAGGTTTTCAAAGACGGTAACGTTGTCGATGCATTTGAGCCGTGCGGTGCCTATCTCTTTGGCACGGACGGCATTAGCGTACGTCGCGCTAAGATCGCGTTCAAGAAGGGCTATGTCGAGTGCATCCGGCCGAATCTGGAGACCGCGGGCCTTGCCCTGCTCTGGCCGATCGATGGCTTTGGTCGAATCCTGCTGCCGACTACGTGCCTGCCCGAACGGAAACGGCCCTACAATCTGAACGTGGAGATCGCTCGGGCCAAGCTGATGCAAATCACCAACCGGCGCGAGGATTGGTCGTTTTTCGACAATATCGAGGGGATGGAGGAAGTCTCCAAGGAGTCTCAAAACCTGTTTGTCGACGCGATTCAGAACATCGGGGACCCCGCCCGCGCTTCGCAGTTGGCCGACGAGGCGCTCAAGAGGGCGATGGTGTACTCGGAGAAACTGGCCGTGCGGCAGGGCCAGTCCTTGTTCGACAAACGGCGGCAAAACCATGGTTTCGGACGAGGGTGCCTGGGCTGTCGCATCGATCCGGCCCTGATGACCAAATCGGCGTACGTGGAGCGATTGCTGGAACTGTTCAACTCGGTCACGGTGCCGATCAACTGGGCGAAGATCGAATCCCGCCAGGGGCATTTCGATTTTTCGGAGGTCGATCCGTGCATAAAGATGTTGAGTCGAAGGAAGATCGTGCTCAGTGCCGGACCGTTACTTCGCTTCTCCGCCGACCACTTGCCTGATTGGCTCCTTCGCTCCGGAATGGGGTTCGAGAAGATTCGTGAGATGGCCTATCAATTCGTCTCCAAGGTGGTGGCGCGCTATTGCGGCGTGGTCCATCGGTGGTACGCGATTAGCGGGTTGAACACCTCCAACCAGTTCAACTTCAATTTCGAGCAGATCCTGGAAATGACGCGGGCGGCGAATATGGCGGTCCGCGCCGCCGGCAGTCGGGCGGTTCGTGTGATCGAGGTGAGCAGTCCATGGGGCGAATACTATGCCACCACGCCGGGCAGTATTCCCCCGTTTGTCTATATGGATATGGTGGTGCAGAGTGGGACCAGCTTCGACGCATTCGGCTTGCAGGTGCGCTTCGGCAAGGATGAATCGGGCATGCATCTCAGAGATATGATGCAGATATCGTCCGTATTGGATTGCTTTGCTCCCGTGGCTAAGCCGCTGCACATCACGGGTGTGGAGATCCCCAGCGAGGCCGGCGCCGGGGCGTACGATGTGAATACAGCCGGCATGTGGCATCGTCAGTGGGATCAGACGCGCCAAAGCCAGTGGTTGGATCGGTTCTACAAGATCGCGATGAGCAAGCCTTTTGTGGAGGCGGTCAATTACGGCAATTTCGGCGGCGGGGACGGCGGCGCCGTGGCTCACAGCGGCCTGTTGACCGAATCCCTGGCACCTAAGGAGTCGTTCAAAACGCTCAAGCATCTGCATTTGTCCATGTTCAAGCGGTAAAGATCCAAGCGAATTGAATCGCAGTACGGGCGAGCCATGATGCCACACGACGTCGCAATCAGCGGAAGTTCGGCAAGGGGATGCTCGCAATCTCTGGGGTTTGTGGTGGGAATATGCCTATGTGGCGTTCTGGCGTTCTGTTTCGTCAGGGGTGCTGCGGCTGGGCCGGAGACGCCGCCTGTTGGTCCGGCCGGGACCCTCAATCCGAATACCGCTCCTCTCGTCAGTCTCACGAGGCTGCCTCGCGTGGGATTGACACGGGCTCGGGCGATTGTTGCCTTTCGTGATCGATTTAGGGAGGAGACCGGGCGGAACGCCCCTTTTCACCGCCCCGGAGATCTCCAGCAGATAAGTGGGATCGGCCCCAGGACAGTCGAGGACATTGCCGGCTGGCTGCGGTTCGACCAACCTGGTGATGAATGTGCCGAGAGGGCTGAGAACGGCCCCTCCCGACGCTGAGCCCGCCATGAGCGGTGCCCGCCTTCCCGGCGTGGGGGGGGCGGCATTGACTGGGGGAGGCCACTTTTGGTACAATCACGCCTACAGGGCTCCTGATGAGCGCTCAGGAGAGCCTTAGCTGAGGAAAAGCGCGCCCGACACACTTGCCTTGAAAGTGAGGATGATGGTGAATACATTCGTCAAGACCCTGAGCCTGGCCGGGCTGCTTCTCTTTGTTGCTGTCGGCATGGAAGCACGGAGCGTTGCCGCCGATGGTGCTTCCGTGGTGATCAATGAGATCATGGCTTCCAACAGTCAGGGGGCGGAGGACCCACAAGGACAGTATGACGACTGGATCGAACTGCACAATCCCACGGACGCCCCGGTGGACGTGGCCGGAATGTATTTGACGGACAACCCCGGCGTGCCGACGAAATGGCGTGTGCCGGTGACGGACCCGGCGCTGACCCGAATCGAAGCGGGCGGTTTCCTGCTGGTATGGGCCGACGGCGACACGGACCCGGGCGCGCTTCATGCCGCTTTCGGACTGGACGCTGGCGGAGACGAGTTGTACCTATACGACATCGATGGCGTGACGCTCATCGACGGTCTCGAGTATGATCGGCAGATCCCGGACATTTCTTATGGTCGCTATCCCGATGCCGTCGGCGAGTGGCGGCTGATGGGCTTTCCGACGCCAAGGGCGCCGAACGTCAAGGTGTACGAAGGGGTCGTGCCCGAGGTCGTTTTCAGTCACGACCATGGTTTCTACAAGGCGCCCTTTGAACTAACGCTTACTTGTGAGATCCCCGGCGCCACGATCTACTACACGGTGGACGGTAGCGAGCCTTTCTCTGAAGAACGGCAAATCCCGGCCGGCCAGCGTTACAGCGGTCCCATCCTCATCTTTGAGACCACGTGCATTCGGGCCTGTGCGGTGAAGTCGGATTGGTTGCGGAGTCGGGCGCAGACCCAGAGCTATCTGTTTCTCAATGATGTCATCGCGCAGTCGCGCTTTCCCTCGGGTTTTCCTCTGGACTGGAAAGGTCGTACGCCCGACTACGAGATGGACCCGGACATCGTAGACGACCCGCGCTACAAGGGCTCGCTGGAAGAGGCTCTCGGGTTGCTTCCCACGATGTCGCTGGTGATGACGAATGACGATCTGTTCGATGCAAGCACCGGGATCTACGCCAATTCGGGCAATTCCGGTGTGAACTGGGAGCGGCCCGGCTCGATCGAACTGTTCTATCCGGACGGGCGGAAGGGCTTTCAGACTGACTGCGGCGTTCGCATTCAGGGGGGATACTTTCGGTCTCCCAACGCGTCTTCGAAGAAGTCTTTTCGTCTGCTGTTCAAGGGCATCTATGGAGCGACCAAGCTTCGATATCCGCTCTTCGGGGACCACGCGGCCGACGAATTCGACACCATCACGCTTCGGGCCGGCGCCAACGATGGGTACACCTGGAGTGGGAACGAACGGTATGGGCAATTCACGCGGGATGAGTTTGCCCGCGAAGTTCACCACGACATGGGACAAGGGGCCTCACACGGGCTGTTCGTTCACCTCTATATCAACGGTCTCTACTGGGGACTGTACAATCCGTGCGAACGTCCCGATGGTTCGTTTTCGGCCAGCTACTATGGGGGTGACAAGGAAGACTGGGATTCGTTCAAGCACAAGGGCTTCACGGTGAGCCAGGGGGACCGCACGGCACTGAACCAGATGTTGTCCCTGTCTCGGGAAGCGGCGGAGTCGCAGGAAGCCTACCAGCGACTTCAGGGCTGCAACCCAGACGGGACTCGCAATCCCGACTCACCCCATTTGCTGGATGTCTCCAACTACATCGATTACATGATCGTCAATATGTGGGCCGGTAACTGGGATTGGCCCTGGAATAACTACTGGCTGGCGCGCAAACGGACGCCGGACAGCACGGGCTTCAAGTTCTACTGTTGGGACACCGAAGATATCATGCTCAGTTCGCGCTCGCCGTTGAGCATCAACAAAATGTCGGATACGCGAGACGTTGGGCAGCCGCATGCGTCCCTTCGGCAAAATCCGGAGTATCGCTTGCGCTTCGCCGACCACCTTCATCGGCACCTTTTCAATGGCGGCGTCCTGTCGCCGGACTCTCTGGTCGAGCGGTACCGTGAAATGGCTGGCGGCATTGAAATGGCCATCATTCCGGAATCGGCCCGTTGGGGCGATCAGCATGGCAGGAATGTCGATCAGGACGACTGGTATGTTATGCGCGACCAGATTCTCGATACGTACTTGCCTCAACGCAGCGATGTCGTACTTCAGCAGTTTCGCGGTGTGGGACTGTACCCGAGCGTGCAGGCCCCTGTCTTTCATGTCGATGGCGATTACCAACATGGCGGTGGCGTCGCGGCGGGGGCGATGCTCTCCATGGATGCTCCGGGAACGGTGTGGTATACGCTGGATGGCAGCGATCCTCGTGTTCCGGAAAGGGCGACCTCCGGCGGCGGGGATGGGCCGGCGGTCTTCGTTGCTGAGGATGCGGCCAAGCGCGTGCTGGTTCCCGCCGGGCCGGTGGATGAGGCCTGGAGAACCGAACTCGCTTTCGATGATTCGGCCTGGATCGGCGGCGCCGGGGGCGTGGGTTACGAGCGCAGTACCGGCTACGAACAGTACTTCGATATTGACGTCTGGGACCAGATGTACGGTCTCAGTTCCACCTGTTTGATACGCATCCCGTTCGAGGTCTCTGAGGATGTCCTGGCCGATCTGTCGAATCTGACCCTGGATGTCCGATATGACGATGGTTTCGTCGCCTATGTCAACGGCGCCGAGGTGGCGCGACGCAACTTTGACGGTGATCCCGTCTGGAACTCGGCGGCCCATGCTCAGAATTCCGACCTCGACGCCATCAGCTTCGAAGCGTTCGACGCTACGGGGGGGATCAGCCACCTGCGCCCGGGTCAAAATTTGCTGGCCATCCACGCGTTGAACGTGGGTTCCACGAGTTCGGACTTTCTATTGTCGGCGGTTCTCAGAGTCAGCCAGGGAACTTCTGAGGGCGGCGGTACGGTTTCTCCTTTGGCGTCCGAGTACGCGGCTCCCATCCTGTTGACGCAGAGCGCGCACATCAAGAGTCGCGTTCTCTTCGGGTCGGCATGGAGCGCTCTGAATGAAGCAACGTTTGCCGTTGGACCGGTTGCGGAGGATCTGCGCATTAGTGAGATCATGTACCATCCGGCGGGAGATCCCAACGCTGAATACATCGAATTGACCAATATCGGCGTAGAGACGATCAATCTGAATCTGGTCCAACTGACCAACGGCGTGGACTTCACGTTTCCGAGTATCGACCTGGCGCCCGGGGCGTATATGCTGGTGGTCAGAGATATCGATGTCTTCAAGGCCCAATACGGTCCAGACGCCCAGGTAGCCGGTCAGTACGCCGGTAGTCTGAGCAATACCGGTGAACGTATCGAATTGCAGGATGCCGCCGGCCGGACCATTCATGATTTCCGGTTCCAGGATGGTTGGTATGATGTCACCGACGGCCTTGGCTTCGCGCTGACGCTCAGGGACCCCGCTGCCGTTGAGGCGAACGCCCTGAGTAGCAAGGGCGCCTGGCGACCGAGCGCCCGGGCCGGAGGCTCTCCCGGTTTCGACGACGCCGGCGACATTGTCAGTCTTGGTGTCGTGGTCATCAATGAACTACTGGCCAATTCCGAAACGGGAATACCTGACTGGATCGAGTTACACAATGCGAGCGATCAGGCGGTCGATCTCGGCGGCTGGTTTCTCAGTGACAGTACCGGGGAACCGACGAAGTACGAAATCCCTGAAGGGACCATCATTACGCCCGGTGGGTACGTGGTGTTCTACGAAGACGAGAGTTTCGGCAATGCGGATGCAGCGGGGAGTCATGTTCCGTTTGCGCTCAGTCGTAACGGTGAGACCGTGTATCTGCATTCCGGCGCCGACGGGGCTCTGACGGGCTATAGCGAAGAAGAGAAGTTTGACGCCTCGGAGACAGGAGTCTCATTGGGACGGTGCCGCAAGAGCACCGGCGCGTTCAACTTTGTAGCGCTGACCCAGCCCACGCCGGGCTCGAGCAATGCAGTTCCTCTGGTGGGCCCGGTGGTGATCAACGAGGTTATGTATAACCCCACCGAGACGGCCGATGTCGAATATGTGGAGTTGCTCAATATCACTGATGCGCCGGTGACGTTGTGTGATGAGGTTCGAAGTGCGCCATGGCGGTTCACCGATGATCCTGACGATCCGGGGGTCGAGTTCTTCTTCCCGGCCGATGAGCCGGTCGTTCTGATGCCGGGCGAGACTCTGGTGCTCACGAAGGACCTGATCTCATTCCAACTGACCTATACAGTGCCGGCCGATGTGAAGGTCTTTGCCTGGGGACCGGGCAAACTGGCCAACGGCAGCGAGAAGATTCAGTTGAGCAAACTGGGTGACAGCGATGGGGATAGCGATTACCGCTGGATTCGCGTGGATCGCGTCGTCTATAGTGATGGCTCCCATCCGGAAGATTTCCCTGCAGGAGCCGATCCCTGGCCGGTTGAGGCCGATGGGCAGGGACAGGCTCTGAGCCGGGTAGATGCGGCCGCCTATGGCAATGATCCGGGCAACTGGCGGGCGGCGGACCCCTCTCCAGGACGAATCGATGAATAGCCGATTTTGCGGCAATTGCGTGGGGGGGCACTCCTTAAATAGCTGTGCTCGATGCCTATGGGTCGCGTTATGGGACGTTAGGTTGGGGTGGCCGGGCAGGGCTTCTAACTTGAAGCTAACAGACTATTGACTAATGTAGGGGTTGTTTGTTAAAATAGGAAAGGGATGTGGCCTTCTTTCGGAGTCGGTCGCATCCATTGAGTCGTGATCGAAAGATGTGATGGAGAACGTGTTGCCACAGGGGGCGCCGTATACAACTCGGCACGGAGGGGACGCCGCAGTCAATCGACTGGGGAGGTCTGGGTACAGACTCCGTTTCGGTGAGTTGAGCAGCCTTGTGACGCAGTGGCAGAGAGCTTCAGGATGACAGCAAGTCAGACGGCAAAATTGACGAGCAAAGAGCATGCGGGAAAGCCCAGCCGGGGCAAGTCCCGGTCTGCGCAGAAAGCCAAGAAGAGCGGCGACCGTATGCTGGCTTGCCGCTATGAGTTGAAATACCTGATCAGTGACGCCCAGGCGGCGGCCGTCGACCGGTATATTCGCCCGTTTCTCGAGTATGATCGTTACTCGAAGTTGCAGCGGGGCGGGATGTATCCGATCGTCAGCCTTTACATCGATTCGCCGGACCTGCAGTTGTGCAAGGAGACGCTGACCGGACTGAAGAATCGCTTCAAGCTTCGCATTCGCAGCTATACGGATGAGCCGGAGTACCCGCGTTTCTTCGAGATAAAACGGCGTATCAACCGGGTGATTCTCAAGAGTCGCGCTCGAGTCACGGATCAGGACGTCCCCTTGCTGTTGGCCGGACGAACGCTGCCGCCGCAGGGGTACTCCACGGACGAAGCGGCTTTGAACCAGTTCCAGTTGTATACGACGATGATTAACGCCGGTCCGAAGGTCCTGATTCGGTATACCCGGCAGGCCTTCGAGAACACCGACGAAAACCGAGTGAGAGTGACGTTTGATCGAGATCTCTGCTACAAGATAACGGACAAGCCGGAGGTCCGGCTGGGGGGTTCCGGCTGGCAGCGCAATTCTCTGACCAATGGCTACGTCATCCTGGAAATCAAGTTTACCGGCATCTACCCCGCCTGGCTGGGGCGCATGGCGGCGCTCTTCAATTTGCGCGCCAGATCGGTGTCGAAGTTTGCCACGTCGATCGAGCAGACCTGTGCCTTGGGTTTCTGCGCGCCGACGATGAGGAACGCGTTGTATGGATAAATTGTGGCAATTGATGGAAGAGACTCCCATAGGCGGCGCGGGCTCTGGCGCCGAGGGCGTTCTGCTTTCGCTGGTACTAGCCTTTGTCTTGGGGCAGGTCATCGCGTGGGTCTACTATTTTACCCATAGCGGCCTGTCCTATTCACGGTCGTACGTGCAGGCCTTGATCCTGATCACGGTGGTCATCTCGATGGTGATGACCGTGATCGGCAACAACATTATCACGGCCGTCGGTCTGATGGGCGCCTTGGCGATTGTCCGCTTCCGAAACATCATCAAGGACACGCGTGACATTGCGTTCATCTTCTGTTCGTTGGTGGTTGGCATGGCGGCCGGCTCTCATCGTTACGCGACGGCCGTCATGGGCACCACTGTTCTATCCCTGATCATCCTGTATCTGTACTTCACCGATTTCGGCGCCCATGAACCCCACAATGGCTTCCTGCGGTTCAGCCTGCGGGGCCCGCTCGGTCCGACCCATCCTATCGCGAAGGTCTTGAAGCGTTTCTGTGGGAACTACACGCTGATTTCGATGCAGGATGCGGGTTTCGGCGGGCCGGCCGAATACGCCTACCAACTGATGATCCGCAATACGGCCAAGAACGAGGAGTTGATCTCACAACTCGAGGAGATCGAGGGGATTGAGAACATCAACCTTACCATGCAGGAAAAACTGCTTGAGGTTTGAGTCGCGTCATGAAGAAAGAAGCTACGACAAGTAAACACATGAACAAGCGGAACTACCTCCGCCATTTCTTGCCCGTGGTCGTATGGCTGGCGGCGGTGGCGCTGGTGGTCTGGCTGTTCTACCATCGCGGCCAGCGCTTCCAGGTCATGGGCATCGCCCAGGGCCAGGTCCGCCAGGTGGCCACCAACTGTGGCGGGCGTCTCAAGAGTGTCTCGGTCGGCTTATTTGATCGGCTCGCTGAGGGGCAGATCGTCGCCGTCGTCGACACGGTCCTGGACAACGAACGCACCGAAGAAACGCTCCGCGCGCAGCTCAAAACAATCTCCGCCGAGATCGAGCATCTGGCGGCCCAGTTGGTGCCGACCCAGGATGACCTGATAGCCAGCCAGAAGGACCGGGAGACGGCTCGGATTTCCGATTTGCGGCGGTTTACACTCGATGTGGAGAGCGCTCGACTGCGTATTCTCGAATTGAAGGCTCAATTGGCGGCCGACCGCATGACGCTCCAGGATTTAGCGAGTGAGGTAACGATCACCGAAGACCTGGTCCAGAAGAAGGCGGAGGCGCCCTATAAGTTGGAGAAGGCCAAGGCCCAGCATGGTGTGCTGGTTGAGAGCATGGCGGAGAATTCCCATCTGCTCAAGCAGGCGGAGACCCAGTTGGATGCGGCCCAGATGCGCCTGACGGACTACGCCGACCGACAGCCCCATCAACCTTCTGTCGAGAACGCGACGGATGTCATCCGCAAGGGCATTGGCGTTCAGGAAAGTCTGATGCAGGAAGTTTATGCTCAGCTCAGCGCGTTGGAGCAACGACGCGTCGTGGAGTTGACCGCGCCGGCCGATGGCGTCGTGAGCCAGATCTGGCTGAGATCGGGCGAGGCGGTAACGGCCGGCCTTCCCATTTTGACAATTACGGTCACCCAACCGGCCGAAGTGATCGGCTACGCGCAGCAGAATCAGCTTGGCCTGGTCCGCGAGAACATGGAGGTGGAAATCGCCAAGGCCAGCGATCCGACGCACGCGGTGAAGTCCCGGGTGACGTTCGTCGGCCCGGCGGTGGAGCAGATGCCGATGCAGTTGTGGCTCAACCCGAACATGCCGCAATACGGCCGGCCGTTCAAAGTCCAATTGCCACCGAACCTACCGGTCATTCCCGGCGAAATGGTTGGCATCAGGGGGTTGTAGCGGCGCCCCATTCTGGTGGTCAGGTCCCGATGGTAACGCGGACGAGTAAAGGTCGGATGCAAACGTGACAATCGCACCTCAAAAAAGGTATTGGATGACGCGCGGTATTCTCTGCGGCGTGTGTCTTGTCGTCCTGGCCGGCTGCGGCCCGAAGCACTACAAGCAGGACGCCGACGAGCGCGCTTACGCCGCCATCGACGCGAAATGGGAAGACGGTTTCGGGTCTCGGGCCAACTACCGGATGGGCGACGTCTCTTCCTCATCCGGTGACATTCAGATCGATGCGGCGATTCCGGCTTCCGGGGTCTTGACCCTGCCCCGGGCGGTCGCGATCGCGACGGCTCACAATCGAGAGTACCAGACCCAGAAAGAAGTGCTCTACACCGCCGCGCTGGATCTGCGCCTGGTCCAGCACGACTTCGAGACCTATTTGTTCGGAGGCGGTCGCGCCTTCTATACGGGCAATGGGACGGATGAGGCGATTGCCCTGGAGGCCAACGTCGGGTTCAACCGTCTCCTGGCGACCGGGACCCAGATCGCCGCGCAGGTCGCGACCACCTGGACGGAGGTTCTACTCGGGGCGCGAGACAGCGGTTTGTCCTCTCTTTTCACCGCTTCGGTCGTGCATCCTTTGTTGCGCGGCAGCGACCCGGCCATTGTCCTGGAACGCTTGACGCAGGCGGACCGCAATCTGCTCTATCAGATTCGCACGTTCAATCGGTTCCGCAAGACCTTTGTCGTCTCGGTCATCACGCAATACTATCAGGCGCTGGAGCTGCGCGATTTGAAGCAGAATGCCGATGAGCATTACCAGGCGCTGAAGATGCTGTATGATCAGGTGATGATCCTAACTTCGGCCGGGCGTATCCCTCTGCTGGAGGTGGATCGGCTGCGCCAGGAGATACTGCAAACCAGGGACACCGTGATTCTGGCGGAGAAGCGATACGAGCGATTCCTCGATCAGTTCAAGATTACATTGGGACTGGCGACCACGGCCGAGTTCGAGATCGATGGCGGTGTTTTCGAAGCTCTGATTGAGGTTGGGATTCCCGATCCGGAGATCGTCATCGCCCAGGCGGTGGACGCCGCTCTGTGTCGGCGCCTCGACATGGCCAACCGGGCCGACGCGGTGCTGGACGCCCAGCGTGCCGTTCACGTGGCGGCTGACAGCCTGCGGGCGGACCTGCGAATTGGCGGGAATTTGGACATCAATACCGATGGCGACGCCAGTGGGACCATCGAGGGGGTCGTGGATTTGCCTCTGGACCGTGTGGCCGAGCAGAATGCCTATCGCAAGGCGTTGATTGCCCTGGAGCAGGGACGGCGCGACTACGATCTGGCAACAGACACAGTGCGACTCGAAGTCCGTCAGGCCCACCGCAAACTCCAGGAAACGGCGCAACGCTATCGCGTGCTGTCGGATGGGCGGCAGTTGGCGCGCCGCCGTCTTGAGAAGACCGCTGCACTGCTGCAGTACGGCCGGATCAGCAGTCGGCGGGCCTTGACGGCTCAGCAGGCTCTCTATGAAGCTGAGAACGCCGCGACGGATGCTCTGATCGACTATGCGACAGCCACCTTGGATTTCTATCGCGACACCGGTATCCTGCAGGTGCGTCCCGACGGTATGTGGACCCAGGAGCCCGGCTCGCTCCCTCTGGCTCCCAGCGCCTTTGTGACGCCTCGCTGACAATCTCACTTGGCTTTCCGAACCCCCCTGATCCTTGAACCGGCAATCGGTGCGCCTGAACCTCTCCATATCTCCTGTTTGGTCGAACACCGAGTGCGCCCGTGCCGGCGCCGAGCCAGACAGTTCGAAGTTTCGCTACAAACGGCGTTGGAAATGGGGTATAGTACGCCTCCGGCCGGGGCCGCAACAGACGCGGCCCGGTGGGCCGGGCTCGAAGAACAGGACCGCGCCGTTTCGCCGAAACGGTGGCATTGCATTAATGGAAAGGCTGTTGAGGTCGATGGAGACGAAAGCAGGCACATACAACTTCACGGACATCGAGAAGAAGTGGCAGGGGATCTGGGAAGAGAATCGCACCTTCAAGGCGCTTGACAGCGATACCTCGAGACCGAAGTACTACGTTCTGGATATGTTTCCTTACCCGAGTGGACAGGGTTTGCACGTGGGGCATCCCGAAGGCTACACGGCCAGCGATATCGTCTCGCGGTACAAACGCATGAAGGGCTTCAACGTCCTGCACCCCTTCGGGTGGGATGCCTTTGGCTTGCCGGCCGAGCAGCACGCTATCAAAACGGGCACCCATCCCAACGAGACGACCAATAAGAACATCGCCAACATGCGCCGGCAGACCAAGGCGCTCGGGTTCAGCTATGATTGGGACCGTGAGATTGCGACCACCGATCCGGAGTACTACAAGTGGACCCAGTGGATCTTCTTGAAGCTGTTCAACTGTTATTTCGATCAGGACCAGCAGAAGGCCAGACCGATTGAGGAACTGCCCATCCCGGACGGGTTGGACGAGCAGGAAAGATACCAATACGTCGACGACTACCGACTGGCTTATCAGGCCAATGTTTCGGTGAACTGGTGCCCCGAATTGGGGACGGTGCTGGCCAATGAGGAGGTGATCGGGGGCGTCAGCGAACGAGGCGGGCATCCCGTGATTCGCCGGCCGATGCGACAGTGGATGCTCCGCATCACGAAGTACGCCGAGCGGTTGCTCGACGATCTGAAAGAGGTGGATTGGTCCCCATCGATCAAGAAGCTGCAGATGGACTGGGTCGGCAAGAGCGTCGGAGCGGAAGTGTGCTTCAAGATCGATGGGACGCCGGGCGATATCTGGGTCTTCACCACACGGCCGGACACTCTCTTCGGCGCCACGTATATGGTGATGTCACCCGAGCATGCCCTCGTTGAAACCATCACCACCGACGAGCAACAGGCGGCGGTGAAGGAGTACTGCGAGGCGGCGGCGCGGAAGAGCGATCTGGATCGGACGGATCTGGCCAAGGATAAGACGGGCGTCTTCACCGGCGCCTACGCCGTCAACCCGGTCAACGGAGAGAAGATCCCGATCTGGATCAGTGACTATGTGTTGATCAGTTACGGGACCGGTGCGATCATGGCGGTGCCGGCCCACGATGATCGCGACTTCGAATTCGCCACGAAGTTCGAGTTGCCGATCATTCCGGTTGTGCAGCCACCCGAGGCCGAAGACGTCGAGCGTGTCAGCAAAGGGGAACTCTGCTTTACCCGTGACGGCACGGCGATCAACAGCGGCGTATTCGATGGGTTGTCGACGCCTGAGTTCAAGGAGGCAATTGCGGCGTGGCTGACCGAGCGAGGTCTCGGCAACAAGGCGATCAACTACAAGCTCCGCGACTGGCTGTTCAGCCGGCAGCGCTACTGGGGTGAGCCGTTTCCGATCGTACACACCGAAGACGGTCGCGTCGTGCCGCTGACCGAGGAAGATCTGCCCGTGCGGTTGCCCGAGGTGGAGGACTACAAGCCGATGGGGACGGGCGAACCGCCGCTGGCCAAGGCGGGCGACTGGCTCAATGTCACGCTATCCGATGGGACCCCGGCGCGGCGTGAGACCAACACCATGCCCCAGTGGGCGGGCAGTTGCTGGTACTACCTGCGGTACATCGATCCCCGGAACAGCGAGCGCGGATGGGACCCCGAGAAGGAGAACTACTGGATGCCCGTCGATTTGTATATTGGCGGCGCCGAGCACGCCGTGCTGCACCTGCTGTACGCGCGGTTCTGGCACAAGTTCCTCTACGACCTGGGCTACGTCAGTACGACCGAGCCTTTCAAGAAGCTCATCAACCAGGGAATGATCCTGGGCGAAGACGGTCAGAAGATGAGCAAGTCCCGGGGCAACGTTGTGAATCCCGATAAGGTGGTGGCCGATTACGGCGCCGATTCGACGCGTCTTTACGAGATGTTCATGGGGCCGCTGGAGGCGATGAAGCCGTGGAGTATGCACGGGGTCCAGGGCGTGTATCGATTCCTCCAGAAGGCCTGGCGACTGATGATCGACGAAGAGACGGGACAGTTGGATAGCGCCGTCCAGGAGGCCCAGGCCGACGAGGAGACCCTGCGCCTTCTGCACCAGACCATCAAGAAGGTCGGTCATGACGCCGAGACGTTTGGGTTCAACACGGCTATCAGCGCCATGATGATTCTGGTCAATCACCTGGGTAAGCAGAAGGTGCGGCCAAAATCGGCGCTGGAGTCACTGGTGCTGATCCTCGCGCCCTTCGCGCCACACGTTGCCGAGGAGCTCTGGCAACGACTGGGGCATGCCGACGGTCTGGCTTATGAGCCTTGGCCGACCTATGACGAGGCGCTGACGAAGGAGAAAGAGATTGAGTTGGCGGTCCAGGTCAACGGCAAGATCAAGGACCGCATCGTGGTACCGGCCGGCACGGATGAAGAGGCGATCAAGACCGAGGCGCTGGCTCGTCCGAAAGTGGTCGAAGCCTTGGCGGATAAGACCCCCCGCAAGGTTATCGTGATCAAGTCTCGACTAGTCAACATCGTCGTGTGACGCGTGCGAGGAAGCCGATGTATGTGGAAATCGAAGCCAAGCTGAAGGTTGATTCGCTGGACGAGGTCGAGCGTCGGTTGGCCGCGTGCGGCGCCGTCTTTGTTGCGAAGAAGGTGCAGATCGATTGTTACTTCGACACCGCCGATGGGCAGTTGACGAAAACCGATCGCTGCCTCCGCTTTCGTACGGACCGTCGCGAGGAAGGGGACCGACTGATCCTGACGTTCAAAGGTCCCAAGCAAGTCGATGATTTCAAGAAGCGAGAAGAAGTCAACCTGGAGGTGGCGGACGCGGCCGGCGTCGAGGTGCTCTTGAAGGGGTTGGGCTACCGCCGGACGTTGGCCTTCGACAAGCGGCGTCACCGATGGGACCTGGGCGACTGCGAAGTGGCGTTGGATGAGTTGCCTTTGCTGGGGACGTTTGTGGAGATCGAGGGTCCCGACTCACGACGCATCGCGGGCGTGCAGAAGACGTTGGGATTGGCCGAGGCGCCGCACGTCATGGACAGCTATGCGTCGTTGATCGGGGAAGCCCTTGCCCAGCGAGGTTCGGCGCAGACAGAAGTGTTCCTGTGAGGCGGCCGCGAGAATCTGAATGAAGCGATCCAGCGGCTACATCATGTGCATTGTCAACCCGAAGTCCGGCGCGAGCAGTGGCAAATTTGCCTGTCGCTACTTTCATCGCTATCTGGAGAGTCGAGGGCATCGCGTGTGTCTCCAGGTGACCACTTCTCTGGAGCACGCCTGCGAATTGGCGACGGCCGCGGCGGCGGACCCCGATTGCACACTGGTAGTGGCGGCCGGCGGGGACGGCACGATTCGGGAGGTGGCCCATGGGCTTGAAGGGGGGCGGACGCCCCTGTTGATCGCTCCGTGCGGCACCGAGAATCTCCTCGCCAACGAACTCGGTTTTGATTGGCGCTTGGAGACCCTCATCAAGGCGTTCGAAGGGGGCATCCTACGACCGCTCGATCTGGGGACGGCCAATGGTCGGTGTTTCGCCTCGATCGCGGGTTTCGGCTTCGACGCGGCTGTGGTCGATCTGGTCAATCGGCAGCGAACGGGGCACATCACGCACTTCGACTACGTCCAGCCTCTCTGGCGGACGTTCTGGAGTCACGCGTTTGACCCCATGGCCGTCGTGGTCGATGGCGAGGAGATCTTCGCCGGGCGGGGCATGGTGTTTGTGGGCAACATCTCGTGCTATGCGATCGGCCTCCAACTCCTGCACTACGCCGATTTCAGTGATGGGCTGTTGGACATCTGCATCTACGAGTGCGGCGGTCGGATTCACCTGGTCAAGCACTCGGTCCTGACGGTGCTGAAGCTCCATGCGGATTGTCGCGATGTCATCTACCGGCAGGGCAAGAGCATTACCGTCAGTTCCGAATCGCCAACGGTGAAGGCGGAGATCGATGGCGACCCCGGCCCAGCTCTGCCGATTCATATTGAGGTCGTTCCTGGGGCGGTCCAGTGTCTGGTTCCGCCCAACGCCAAACCGGCGGGGATGCGCACACGAATCATTCGTTCGTTGCGCTAGCCGGTCGGCGCTTGCGTCCGTGTAGGACTGTGGTAGGATCGGAAGAAGCTACTGTGTTTGAAATGGATGGTTGAAATGGGATTCAAGATTGGCCGTGTGGACGTGGGATTGGATGGGCCGTTGTTTGTGATGGCCGGACCCTGCGTCATTGAGAGCAAGCAGGGGTGTCTGGAGATTGCCGATCGGCTCGTGCAAATCGGCGAGCGTACGGGCATGGGGATCATCTTCAAGGCGAGTTTCGACAAGGCCAATCGCAGCAGCCGGTCGAGCTTCCGGGGGCCTGGCCTGGAAGAGGGCCTGAAGATCCTGGAGGCGGTTCGGACGGAAACCGGCCTGCCCATCATGACCGATGTCCACGAGCCCAGTCAGGCCGGCGCCGTTGGGAGTGTGGTGGACTGTCTGCAGATCCCGGCCTTTCTCTGTCGGCAGACCGATCTCCTGTGCGCCTGCGCCGAGACGGGCAAGCCCGTCAACGTCAAGAAAGGGCAATTTCTCTCGCCGGATGAAATGGTCAACGTGGTCGAGAAGATTCGCGCCTGCTCGAATGACAAGATCATGCTGACCGAACGTGGAACCTTCTTCGGATATCACCGGCTCGTGAATGACCTGACGAGTATTGAAGAAATGAAGCAATTGGCCTGCCCGGTCATTTTTGATGCGACCCACAGCACGCAACAGCCGGGTGGATTGGGTACAGCCAGTGGGGGACGCCGGGAGATGGCGCCGATTCTGGCGCGGGCGGCGGTGGCCGCCGGCGCCAATGGCCTCTTTCTCGAAGTGCATCCGAGACCGGAAGAGGCCAAATCGGATGCCGCCTCCGTGTTGCCCCTGGACTGGCTTGAAGAATTGATCGTTGTCTGCCAAGGTATTTTCGGGATCGTTCATGGAAAATAATCGCGCCGGTCAGTTTCGTTACATCTATGGTCCTGTCCCCTCGCGTCGGCTGGGTCTGAGCCTGGGGCTCGATATTGTGCCGGCCAAGATCTGCACGTTGGATTGTATTTATTGTCAGATCGGCCGGACGACGGAGAAAAGCGCGGTCCGCGCTGATTTCCTGGATGTGCGGCTGGTGCTGGACGAGCTGAAACGCGTATTGGCCGAGGGGGTCCATGCGGATTACATCACGATCGGTGGTTCCGGAGAGCCCACGCTCAACGTACGACTGGGCGAACTGATCGATGGGATTCGGGAACTGACGGATATCCCCGTGGCTGTGATAACCAACGGAACCCTGCTCTATCGCGCCGACGTGCGGGCTGAGTGCGCCAAGGCGGATCTGGTCGTGCCGTCCCTTGATGCCGGCCAGGCCGATGTCTTCGAGACGGTAAATCGTCCGGTCGCTGATATTAGCATTGAAAAGCTGGTTTCTGGGCTGGCTCAGTTTCGCCAGGAGTTCAAGGGCCTGATATGGCTCGAGGTCTTCCTGATCAAAGGGGTCAACACGGATCCTCAGGAAATCGCCAGGCTCAAGGCCCATATCGATCGCATCCGCCCGGATAAGGTGCAACTCAATAGTGCCGTTCGCCCGGCGGCCGAGGAAGGCATCGAGCCGATTGAGGCTGCTGAATTGGCCGCCATCGGCCGACAGATCGGGGATGTGTGCGAAATCGTGGGGGCCGCGCCGTCGGCGGTGAGTGACCGCCACGTGGAACGGACGGCTGGAGACGTCCTATCAATGCTGAAACGCCGACCTTGCTCCGTCGAGGACATCTGCACCGGGTTGGCCATGCACCATCATGAGGCGGTGAAACACATTACGGCCCTCCAGGCACGGGGGGAAATCGCCTCTGAACGCCGGGGCGACGTCACCTACTACTGCCACCATTCCGGGTAAGCCCGGCCCGAGATTTTCCACCCAAACACACGGCTCCAGAACGGCCCAGACCGTCCTGGAGGACCTCGATTACCCCCTCGAATACACTATGCCCGATATTCCGAAGCAGTTTTTGTAAAGGCGGACGCGGGATTGGCCGATAAAAGCCTTGTGGCACCTCACAAGGGCCGGATTCGAATGACCTCTCCGGGAGGTTGCGTAGAACGATGAATCGGGTGGCCAAAAACATGGTGTGACGTGGGATGCCGCCTGATGAGGTATGAGTATGAAACGATTACAGCGACAACTGGTTCTGAACAAAGGGACGGAAAAGTTCATCTTCCGCTATGAGCAGGGCGGCGAAGATGAGCTTCTCGATGCGCTGATCGATCAGGTCAAGGACAAGCGCACGGATTTTGACTGGTTCGACGCGGCAGTCTTGAGTTTCAAGCTGAGCCAGACGTTGATTGGCCGGGCCGAAGGCCTGCTCCAGGATGACTCCGATGTCACGATGGTGCACTGAGTCTGACAACACGCTTCGATGTGTGAAGTGTGGTTGTGTGAAATAAACAGTTGGAACGAAAAGGTGCTCGATGATGCCGACAGATGAAGTGGGTAGGTGGACTATGGAAGACAATCATGCGATAGTCGAACAGTTCCTGGACTACTTGAAGTACGAGAAGCGTTTCTCGGAGCACACCGCCAAGTGCTACGGCGCGGATCTGGGCCAGTTCGGGAATTTCCTGCTGGATACCTGCGAGACGGATGAGTCATCTGTCGACGCCGGAGGCATGGATCATCACATGGGTGTCGCCACGGCGGTGGCGGTCCAGACCGAGAAGAGTGTCGACCAGCTCCTGCTGAGCGTCGAGGTCAACGAGGCTCGCTCGTATCTGGCGCACCTAAACGATAAGGAATACTCCAAGGCGACGATCGCACGAAAGCTCGCTACATTGCGGAGTTTCTATAAGTTCCTGGTCAAGACGAACCGGCGGACCTCCAACCCGCTGACGTCCGTACGAACGCCCAAGCAGGATAAGAAACTGCCGCGCTTCCTTGAGTACGAAGAGGTCAAGCGCCTGCTGGAAACGCCTCCGATCGAGACGTGGCTGGGCGCTCGCGATCGCGCGATCCTGGAGACGCTCTACAGCACGGGCATCCGGGTGAGCGAGTTGGTCGCCCTGAACATGGATGATGTCGATTTCCTGGGCGAGGTGATCCACATTCGCGGCAAGGGCAAGAAGGAACGCATTGCCCCGATCAGTTCGTCGGCGCTGCAGGCGATTCAGCATTATATGGAGTTCCGCAACAAGCGGTCTCAGAGCAACACCAACTTCGATGTCCGAGTGCTCTTCGTCAACAAGCACGGCCAGCGGCTGAGCACCCGCAGCGTGCGACGCAAGATGGACAAGTATCTGAAGATGGCGGGTCTGGACCCGAACATCAGCCCGCACACGTTGCGGCACAGCTTCGCTACCCATATGCTCAACAACGGCGCCGATCTGCGGAGCGTCCAGGAGTTGCTGGGCCATCAGTCACTTTCGACGACTCAGGTCTATACGCACCTGACGACGCGGAAGCTCAAAGAGGTCTACGACGGGGCCCACCCCCGCGAGGAGTTCGAGCAGAACAGTTACGCTCCGTATGAGGAGCCGCAACAGGAGTATCCGCAGTCCCCCCAGCAGTATCCGACCCAGCCGGGACATGGACAACTGTAATGATCCCAGGCCCGATTCGTGTGAAAGACAAAGAGCCGCTCTTCGGAGCGGCTCTTTGTTTATGCGCAGCTTCCCGTCGTGATTCGGTTACTGGGCGACCGGGCCCAGCGAGTAGATCAAGGCGGCCAGCAGGGCGCCGAGGATCGGACCCAGCACGGGGACCCAGCTATAGCTCCAGTCGCTGGCGCCCTTGTTCTTGATGGGAATGAGTTGGTGGATCAGGCGGGGGCCCAGATCACGGGCGGGATTGATGGCGTAGCCCGTTGTTCCGCCCAGGGACATGCCGATCCCCATGACCACAAACGCAACCGGTATGGCGCCCAGGGCGCCCATGCCCACCCTGACCTGCGCGATGTCGGGGACATCGGAAGTGAGTTTGGGAGCGGCGGCATAGAGCACGGCCAGGATCAGGACGAACGTTCCGATGATCTCGGAGATGAGATTGCTGAGCGGTTTGCGAATGGCCGGCCCGGTGGCGAAGGTGGCAAGGATGGCGCCCTGGTCGGTGGTGATGTCGTAGTGATCTTTGTAGAAGAGCCAAACGAGAAAGGCGCCGAACGCGCCGCCCAGGAGTTGGGCGGTGATAAAGAGCGGGACCTTGGCCAGCGCGAACTTGCCGACGGCGGCCAGACCGATGGTCACGGCGGGGTTGATGTGGGCGTCGCTGAATTGACCACTGACCACGACCGCCGTGAAGACCGCCAGCCCCCAGCCCAGGGTGATGACGATCAACCCTGCGTCACTGCCCTTCGTTCCTTTGAGGCAGACATTCGCAACCACGCCATCGCCTAGAAGAACCAAGATCATCGTTCCGATGAATTCGGCCGTAAACTCTGTCATTGAGACTTCTCCGATTAGGGTTTTCGAGGGCCCGGCAGGTCGCATGCGGGTCCTCAGTTACGTTTGGCTCACTTGCTCCAGTCCCTGACTCGTTCCACCGCCTTGCGCCAATTCTTGAGATGCTCTTCTCTTTGTTCGGCGGGCATATGCGATTCGAACTGGGCGTCCTGCTTCCAGATGCGTCGGATCTCGTCAAGATCCGCCCAGTACCCGACGGCCAGACCGGCGAAGAACGCCGCGCCCATGGCGGTGGTCTCCAGCGTCTCGGGCCGGATGACTTTGACACCGGTCAGGCCCGCTTGGAATTCCATCAGGCCATCGTTGACGGATGCGCCGCCGTCGACGCGAAGTTCGGTGATCGGGATGCCGGCGTCGTCAGCCATGGCGTCCAGGACGTCTTTCGTCTGGAAGGCGATGGATTCGAGACAGGCCCGGGCGATGTGGGCGTCGGTGGTCCCCCGGGTGATGCCAAAGATCGCGCCGCGGGCGTACTGATCCCAGTAGGGGGCCCCCAATCCCGCAAAGGCGGGCACCATGTAGATCCCGCCATTGTCCTCGACAGAGTTGGCGAGGCTCTCGACCTGCTCGGATTGGGTGATGACGCCGAGTCCATCGCGAAGCCACTGCACAACGGCGCCGCCAATAAAGATGCTTCCCTCCAGGGCGTAGGTCACTCGGTCACCGAGTTTCCAGGCGACGGTGGTGAGCAGATTGTTCTTGGAGCGTTTGGGCGTGTCGCCCGTATTCATGACGATAAAACAACCGGTTCCATAGGTGTTCTTGATCATGCCCTCTTCGGTACACATCTGACCGAACATGGCGGCCTGCTGATCGCCCGCGATGCCGGTGATGGGAATCTGTGCGGCCAGGAAAGCCGTACCCGTGACGCCAAAGGCTTCGCTACAGCTCTTGACTTCGCCGAGCATGGAGGGCGGAACCGCGAACAGGTCACAAAGTTCCTCGTCCCATTTCTGCTCGTGGATGTTGAAGAGCAGGGTCCGGCTGGCGTTGGAAATGTCGGTGGCGTGGACCCGACCGTTCGTCAGCTTCCAGACCAGCCATGAATCCACGGTGCCGAAGGCCAACTCACCCTTCTCCGCTCTCTCCCGCGCCCCGTCGACGTGATCGAGAATCCATTTGACCTTGGTCGCCGAGAAGTAGGCGTCCAGGACCAGCCCGGTCTTCTGCTGAATCTTTTCTGCGTGTCCCTGGCTTTTGAGTTCGTCGCAGAACTCAGACGTGCGGCGGTCCTGCCAGACGATGGCGTTGTGAATCGGCTCGCCCGTCGCGCGATCCCAGACGATGGTCGTCTCACGCTGGTTGGTGATGCCCAGTGCGGCGATCTGCTCGCCCGTGATGTTCATCTTGGCGATCGCCTCGGCCGCGACGCTGGCCTGGCTCGACCAGATTTCGTTGGGATCGTGCTCGACCCAGCCCGATTGAGGGAAGATCTGCTCGAATTCCTTCTGGGCGACCGAACAGATGCGCCCCTCCTTGTTGACAATTAATGCGCGGGAACTGGTGGTGCCCTGATCGAGCGCCAATACGTACGTCTGCTCAGCCATTGAGAAGCCCTCAACTGTTGTTGACAGATTCAGCTTGGAGTTAGTACAACACCCTCCGGCCCGAATAATAGACCACCTGATCTCGTCCCTGTCAATCGTTTGCCCGTGCAGGGGACAGTCGGTGGCGGGCTTTTTCCAAAAGCGAACTGGCTTTTTGCGTGAGACGATTCATAATAATCACACGAGGGTGACGCCGTGGAGTGCGCCAGTGACACCAGGAGGCTTCGGACCGTGGTCGAGAAAGCAAAGGATACTGAGGGGACAGTCCTATGACGTCAGACGTCGAAACGCCTACCCAGTTTAACATGAGATTCCTCTGGTCGATCTGTCTGGTCACCGCGATGGGAGGACTGCTCTTTGGCTACGACTGGGTCGTGATCGGCGGGGCCAAGCCGTTTTACGAGCCTTTCTTCGAGATCTCCGACAGTTCCTTCCTGCGCGGCTGGGCGATGAGCAGCGCTCTGGTGGGTTGTCTGTTCGGGGCCCTGATCTCCGGCGCTCTCAGCGACCGGTTCGGGCGCAAGCGCCTGCTCATCCTGGCTGGCCTCCTGTTCACCCTGTCTGCCGTTGGCACGGCCCGCGCCTGGGACTTCACGTGGTTCAACATCTTTCGTTGGATCGGGGGCCTGGGAATCGGGCTGGCCTCCAATCTTTCGCCCATGTACATTGCCGAGATCTCCCCGGCCCACATGCGGGGGCGCTTGGTGTCCATCAACCAACTGACGATCGTCATCGGCATCCTGGCGGCGCAACTGGTCAACTGGCGGATTGCCCAACCGGTGCCCGATGGCGCGACGCTGGATCTCATTGCCGAGTCTTGGAACGGTCAAGCCGGATGGCGGTGGATGTTCGGGGCCGAGACGATCCCCGCCTCCCTGTTCTTTCTGCTGATGTTCTTCGTGCCGGAAAGCCCACGCTGGCTGGCGAAGTATGGTCGCGACGACGAAGCGTCGCGCACGCTGACCCGGATCGGAGGTCGGACCCACGCCGAGGCGGAACTGGCCGATATCAAAGCCACCCTGGCGGGCGAGGAAACTGCCCGCGTAAACTTCCGCGATCTCCTGGAGCCCAAGCTTCTGAAGATTGTAGGGTTGGGTGTGTTTCTGGCGGTCTTCCAGCAATGGTGCGGCATCAACGTGATCTTCAACTACGCCCAGGAAATCTTCAAGGAAGCCGGCTATGGCGTCAGTGGGATCATGTTCAATATCGTCATCACGGGGATTGTGAATCTGGCCTTTACGTTCGTGGCGATCTTCACCGTCGACCGATTCGGGCGGCGGATCTTGATGCTGATCGGGGCCGGCGGCCTGGCCGGGATCTACGCGATTCTGGGCACGGGCTACTATCAACAGAGCACCGGCGTCCACATGCTGATCCTGGTGGTCTCGGCGATCGCCTGCTACGCCATGTCACTGGCGCCGATCACCTGGGTGGTAATCTCGGAGATCTTCCCGAACCGCATTCGGGGGGCGGCCATGTCGATTGCCGTCTTCTCTCTCTGGCTCGGCTGCACCGCTCTGACCTTCACCTTCCCGTTCCTGAAGGAGACGCTCGGCGCCCACGGCGTGTTCTGGCTCTACGGCGCGATCTGCGTGGTGGGCTTCGTCGTGATCTGGAAGAAACTGCCCGAGACCAAGGGCCAATCCCTCGAAGAGATCGAGCGAAAATTGGTGGATTAGGAAAATCATGGAAAACAATCGTACGCGAGGGATGGTCGGCGGGTCCGCATCATTGCTGACCTTGGTGGTGACGATGATATTCGGTCTTGCGAACGCGACGGAGGTGGCGCCAACAGGTCCCGTACTGAATGCCAAGGCGTTCAAGCATTATGTCGAGTCCTTTAATGCTCATGACGAGGAACTGACCGTCCAGCATGTCCCGAACGCGGCGGCCTGGGTCTTTCTCAGAGACAACATTCCACTGCTGGACTGCCCAGACAAGGACATCGAAGAGACTTACTATTTCCGCTGGTGGACATTTCGCAAGCACATCAAGCAGACGCCCGACGGGTTCGTCATCACTGAGTTCCTCCCCAAGGTGGGTTGGTCGGGCAAGCACAACACCATCAGTTGTCCGGCCGGACACCACCTCTACGAAGGACGCTGGCTGCACGATCCCAAGTATCTGGACGACTACTCGATCTTCTGGTTCCGCAAAGGGGGCGACCCGCGGCGCTACAGCTTCTGGGCCGCCGATGCGATGTGGGCCCACGCCCTGGTGACAGGGGACGACCGCCTGGCCCAAGAACTCTTGCCTGATCTGATTGCCAACTACGAAGCATGGGAGAAGCACAACCGGGACGACAACGGGCTCTTCTGGCAGGTCGATGGCCGCGATGGCATGGAGGTCTCTATCAGTGGGCGCCTGCATCCCCAGGCCCAGGGCTATCGCGCCACGATCAACAGCTACATGTATGGTGATGCCCTCGCGATCGCCCGGATCGCCGAGAAGGTGGGTCGGAAGGATATTGCCGATCGCTACCAAGCCAAGGCGGCAAAGACCAAGCGATTGGTGCAAGAGAGACTCTGGGACTCGGACGCGCAATTCTTCAAGGTCTTGCCGCGAGGTGAGAACGCGAGCCTCTCCGATGCCCGTGAACTGCATGGCTACACGCCCTGGTATTTTAACTTGCCCGATGGGGACAAGTCGATCGCCTGGAAGCAATTGATGGACCCGCAAGGGTTCTGCGCCCCGTTCGGGCCCACCACGGCTGAACAGCGGCATCCGGGATTCGCCGTTTCCTATCAGGGGCATGAATGCCAGTGGAACGGACCGAGTTGGCCTCTCGCGACTTCGGTGACACTGACCGCGCTGGCGAATCTGCTCAACGACTACCAACAGGATGTCATTGACGCCGCGGACTACTTCGAGACACTGAAGATCTACACGAAGTCCCACCGACGCCAACGCCAGGACGGGCGCAACGTCCCGTGGATCGACGAGAACCTCAACCCGTTCAACGGGGACTGGCTCTCGCGCACGCGACTGAAGCGTTGGAAGAATGGCACGTGGGACACAGGCAAAGGGGGTAAAGAGCGGGGCAAGGACTACAACCATTCGACCTATTGTGACCTCGTAATCAGTGGTCTGGTCGGCTTGCGTCCCCGCGCCGATGATGTGGTCGAGGTCCATCCGCTGATTCCGGAGGGCGTTTGGGATTACTTCTGTCTCGATCGCGTTCGCTACCATGGTTACTGGTTGACGATCCTCTATGACAAAACGGGCCGGCACTACGATCGAGGTCGAGGACTGCGCGTGCTGGTCGATGGACAGGAGATCGCGGTATCCGAGAGGTTGGCCCGCCTGACAGGGACCTTGCCTCCCAAGGCGCCGCTGGGCTTGTACTTAGAAGAGAGCGTCCTGATGAAGGAGGGACGCCCTTATCGCGCGGTGGGAGCGAACTACTTCTCGTTGTTCTCCCGCCTGATCGAGGACCCGAACGATACGTCTTCACTGACAAACCTCGCCGCGCTCTCACGCGCGAATGTTCCGTTCGTTCGCTTCATGGCCGGCGGGTTCTGGCCCGTTGATTGGCAACTGTACCGGCGCGATCGTGACGCCTACTTCGAGCGATTGGACCGGGTCGTCCAGAGCGCCGAGGCGCATGGTGTGGGTCTGATCCCTTCGTTGTTCTGGCATCTGTCGACCGTCTCGGATATCGTCGGTGAACCACTGGACCAGTTGGGGAATCGCGATAGCCGGTCGAGTGCCTTCATCCGCAAGTACACCCAGGAGGTCGTGACGCGGTATGGGCATTCGCCCGCCATCTGGGGCTGGGAGTTTGGCAACGAATACAACCTCAGCGTCGACCTGCCCAACCACGCTCAGCATCGTTCTCCGATCGTGCCCCGCTTGGGCACGGCCCGGCAGCGCTCAGAGCGGGATGAACTGACGTTTGCCCAACTGCGCGTCGCCTTCGTCGCGTTTGCCCGGACTGTTCGCGAGCATGACAAGACGCGCATCATCATCTCGGGCAACGCGGCGCCGCGTCCCTCGGCCTGGCACAATGTCAACGAGAACACCTGGACATCGGACACGGAGGCTCAGTGTGGCGAGATTCTCCGACGCGACAATCCCGACCCGATCGACACGATCTCCGTACATCTCTATCCCGATCCGAAAGGCGCCTACGCCGGCGGCGCCGAATCCTTGGACGAGGCCATTGCCTTAGCCTCGAAGCACGCGGTGCGAGCAGGCAAGGCCCTCTTTCTCGGGGAGTTCGGCGTGCCCCGGCGCTTGGGTACACCTGAGCAACAGCAAGCGGCGTTTCAGGCATTCCTCAACGCCATCGACCGACATCTTGTCCCGCTGGCGGCGTTCTGGGTATTCGACTACGATCGACAGGAAAGCGATTGGAATATCAGTTTGGACAACGACCGGGCGTATCTGCTTGACTTGGTGTCCCGGCACAACTTAGAAAAGGGCAAACGATGAAGCTCACACGCATGCAACTGGTTCTGGCCTTGTTCTCCGGGTGTCTCTTGTGCACGCCGGCCCTGGCCAGTGCGGCAGATCCTCACATCGCCGGACAATTGGCCGAGGTGGACAAAGTCAACGCCCAGGGCGACTGGGACACGACGTGGGACTCGCTGACGAAGCACGAGATTCCCGAGTGGTTTCAAGACGCCAAGTTTGGGATCTACGCGCATCTGGGGGTCTACTGCGTCCCCGCCTTCGGGACCGAATGGTATCCCCGGCTGATGTACCAGCGCGAGCAGGCGGCGTTCCAGCACCATCGCAAGACCTATGGCGATCAGTCCCAGTTTGGGTACAAGGACTTCGTTCCGATGTTCAAGCTGGAGAAGTTCGACGCGGCCGAGTGGGCCCAGTTGTACAAGGACGCCGGCGCCAAGTTCGCCGGTCCCGTGGCCGAGCATCACGATGGCTTTTCCATGTGGGCCAGCAAGGTCAACCGCTGGAGTGTGGGCGAGAAGGGACCCAAACGCGACATCGCAGGCGAATTGATCGCCGAGTTGCGCAAGCGCGATATGAAGATCATCACGTCGTTTCACCATGCGTTCAACATCCAGGGCTACTACACGCCGGGTAAGGGGTGGGACACCGCCGATCCCCAGTTTTGCGACCTATACGGTTTTCCCACCATGGAGGACCGGACACTGGCCCGCGACCGCTGGTTGATCAAGCTCAAGGAGGTGATCGACGCCTACCAGCCCGACCAGATCTGGTTCGACTTTGGGCTGGCCAAGGTCCCCGACGCGTATAAGCAGAAGATGGCAGCCTACTACTACAACCATGAGAAGATCTGGGGCAAGCCCGTCATCATTACGCGCAAGGGCAATCACCTCCCCGACGGGGTTGGCGCTCTGGACATCGAGCGAGGTCGCATGAAGGACATGGGCGCCGAACTCTGGCAGACCGACGACTCGACCGCCTACAACAGTTGGTCCTGGGTCAAGGGCCTGCGCGTCAAGCCGACCGAGGAGATGGTCCATGAGTTGATCGACATCGTCAGCAAGAACGGCGTGCTCCTGCTGAACGTATGTCCGAAGTCCGACGGGACGATCACGGCCGACCAGCAGAAGATGCTCCGTGAGATGGGCCAGTGGCTGAAGGTCAATGGCGAGGCGATCTACAACACGCGGCCCTGGACGATGTTTGGCGAGGGCCCCACGCGTATGGAGCGGGGGGGCGGCTTCCTCGACACGATCCATTACGGTGCCAAGGACATTCGGTACACCCGCTCCAAGGATGGCAAAACGCTCTACGCCATTACTCTGGGCTGGCCTGAGAAGAAGGTCGTCCTGGACTTCGTGCAGATCAAGCGGGTGCGTCCCCGCGCCAAGGTGACGTTGTTGGGCTATGACAAACCGTTGCCGTTTCGCGTCAACGCCAAAAAGCTGGAGATCGACGTTCCGACCCTGCCAGAAGGCCAGCGCCCGGGGCGACATGCCTATGCCTTCAAGATTGCCGGGTTCGAGACGGGCCTGAGTCCCGAGGCGCGCTTCGCCATGCCGGGCGCGATCAAACTGAAGGCGGCTAATGCGGTGCTGCAAGGCGCAAAGATTAAGACACAGGGCAGCGGTGACGGGGTCAATATTGGCTTTTGGGACGACTCGTCCGAGTCCGTTCACTGGCTGATGTATGTGACCAAGGCCGGCGCTTATGACGTCGCAGGAACGTTCGCTACGGTTCACGACGCGAGTCCGCTGACGGTGGAGGTGGCCGACCAGAATCTGGCTTTCTCCGTTACGAAGACGGGGGGGGGTGGGAAAACGCCCGGCCCTTCAAGATCGGTTCTCTGAAGTTCGATAAACCAGGGGTTTACCACCTGGTTCTCCGAGCCACCTGGGGCAAACCCTGGCGCGCCGTCAATGTCTGGAATATCAAACTGGCGCCGCAGTTGTAGTGGATATCGACGAAGGGCGCTGTCTCGGCGGGTCTGATCGGGGCAACGCCCTCGTTTCTACGCGTTTGCGAGGGGGCCGAGAGGGGGGGGGTCGCAAGGGTGCGTGCCGCCAAAAATCCTCGACAAATGGGTCCGACTGTGGGATGCTAGAGGGACGCTGCGGGGCCGGGTGGGGTCGCTCCAGGGTGAGAATTGGAACTGGATGCATCATGGGATTGAAGGTCTTGGGTAGTCGGAGTTTTCTGTTGGCGGCGGTTCTTGGCGTGGTGATGCTGACGGCGTCGGGGTCAGGCCAGGCGCCTGCGACCCCCGCCGATCAGGATCTGGGCGCGTACAGTCGAGAGGCCACCGACGCGGCGCGGGCCCGACTTGAAAAGACCCTCGTAGCTGTCTTCGCCGGTGCAAGGCATGGATTCATCAAGGGCCGGCGCGTGGGCCTCGACCTGGACTACGGTCGAACCGAGGCGGTCATGGTCAAGGGCAAGGTCCTGGTCCCCAAACGGTTCATCCTGACGGCCTTCGGGATCAAGCGTTTGCCCTGGTTCGGCGTGGGCATTGCCGAGAAGAAAAAGATGGTGGCCCTTTCCGATGTCGCCTCCAAACTGGGCAAGAAGGTCTTCACGGACGAGCGGGGACTGGTGATCGTCGCTGAGGAGCCGCTGACGCTGAGCGATTCGCTGCTGATTGACTCGGTCATTACGCTCTTCGACACGCCGGAGAAGTTCGCTGATCCTCAGATCGCCTATCGCAATATCCCCTCGCTCAAGGCCTGGGGCAAGCTGTCGAATCAGGTCAAAATCACGGACAAACAGCGCAAGTTGTTTGAGGGGCCCGAGTCCAAGTGGCGCTACCTGCCGAAGAAGAAGTACGACTATGCGGGACTTCGGATGCAGGAGTTGGGCTCTGAAGTGCCCGCGCCGGGCGTGCATCCGCGCGTCCTGTTTGGCCCCGAGGATATCCCGGCGATATCCAGCCGCGTGCGGTCCTCTGTCACCGGATCGATGTCACTGGTTGAGATGGAGTATCTGCTGAGCCAGAGTTTTCTCGATCCGAACACGCCGGACGGCGCCGCGTTCGCGAGGTTGTCGGCGGGCCAACTCGACGGGGTCGTGTTTGAGAATCATCGTGTCGCCGGGGCCAAGCCGGGTATCTACAGTTCCCACGTCGCGTACCTGCCGAACTGTCTGACCTCGATGGCGCTGTACTGTCTGCTGACGAACAACGATGAATTGGGCGCCAGGACCGCCACGGCCATCAGCAACTACTACCGAGTTCTTGAGCCGCAGATCGACCACCTCAACGACCAACCCGACGTCTACTGCACGCACTGGCGCGGGATGCACCACCTGGTCGCCCACATGGATCTGGGGATGGCCTACGATTTTGCGGGCAAGTGGATGACAGATGTGCAGAAGGCCCTGATGCGGCGGGTGATCGCCAAAGCGGTGTCGGGTCGGCGTGGGTACGGGCAAGACGGTCCCGTGCGGTTCCGTGATGTCAATTGGGTTACGTGGGACCTGACGATCTTCCTGGCCAACCTGGCCATTGAAGGCGAGGAGGGGTTCGATCCCGAGGTGTACGCGTCGGGTTTGGAAACGGTCCGGGCCTTTCTGCAGTGGGGTATCGACGAGCACGGCCTGGTCTACGAATCCAATGGCAAGAGCGCGGCGGGGTTGCAGTTTCAGCTTCTGTCCATGATCGCCCTGGCGCGCCGCGGCGAGAATATGTTGGGCCATCCTCACTGGCGCCAGATGATGAAGGCTCAGGTCCAATGCACGGCACCCGACCGCACGATCACCGCCTCACGCGGCACCTACGGAGGGCACCCACTGAACCGCCAGACGGTGGCCGCGTTCAAGGTGTTTTACCCCCAGGACAAATGCGTTGATTTCCTCTTGGGCCCACCCGATCCGGCCCGAGGTTTCGACGCGGAAGCCTATCACCTTCAGTTGCCCGAGACGCCTGGGCGGATGCGCCTGCCCAGTCCGGTCTATCCGGGGATGGCCAAGACCGTCCTCTATGACGCCGATGGGACGAGCGTCACGCGGGCTCGACTGCACCTGCCTTTGGATTTCAGCGATTCCGTCCAGGGCATGTTCTCGTCGCGCAGCGACGACAGTGAACGGGCGCTGTGGATCAACATGCAGGCCCGCCCCGACCTTTATCTCGGCGCTGGCCATATGCATCACGACGCCGGTTCGTTCTATCTGCAGGCCGACGGGGTCACCTGGGGTCGTGACAGCCTCCTGCCCAAAGAGCGCGAGTCGAAGAACCACTCAGTCATCCTCATCGACGGTATCGGTCAGGATGGCGATCTGGGTGAGACGCCGGTCAAGGTCAAGTATCTCGGCGCCGCCCTCGATCGCCAGGGCGCCATCGCCACGGCCGATCTAAAGTATGCCTACGACTACGTCTGGACCACGCAGATCAGACGCTGGGACGAGCCCCACGCGAGAAGCTACCAATGGGAGATTGAGACGGACCCCGAGATCGTGAAGATTTTCAAGGGCACGCAGCGCTATCGCGTCAACCACTGGGAGGGGCCCTTGCACAATCCGTGGTTCCCCACGCTGCGCGCCAGTTTCAATCCTGTACGCTACGCCTTCCGCTCGACCGGCCTGATCCGGGGCAGGCACCCGTACGCCGTGGTCGTCGACGACATCCGCAAGGACGACGAGAGCCGCCTCTATGAATGGCAGATGATCGGGGGCTTTCATACAGTGACATTGCCCGAACTGGGATCGGAGGACCTGGTCTTGTCCGCGGTGCCGGAAGCGGAGATTGCCGCCGGCAGTCCCATGCTGCTGATTCGTGAGGTGGGTCCTTCCGTCTGCACACTGGCCAACAGCCAGGAGCGGGAGCGAACGACGATCGCGACCGAGGCGGTGGACCCTCGATTTCGCGTCCTGATGATTCCCATGCGAAAGGGTCAGGAGATTCCGCGCACCTTCGTGGATACCCTCAACAACTCGGTCGAACTGCGCTGGAGCGACCAGACGGATCGGCTCGTGTTCGAGGTGGGCAAGGACGAGCGCACGCGGGTGCGCGTCATGAGAGGTGGCAAGGAGATTCTCAAGAGCAAATGAACCCCTGTTGCGCCGATTCGTCGCGCGCCGGCTATTGGCTGGAGGTCCTATGCTAACAAGGAAACTGTCATTGTCTTACGCTTCCGTCTGCTTGCTGCTGTTGCTCTGTACCTCTGCATTGGCGACCGAGTGGACGCTCTGGTACGAGCAACCGGCCAATCGCTGGCTCGAGGCCTTGCCCGTCGGCAACGGTCGGCTCGGGGCGATGGTGTTCGGTGAAGTCACACAGGAGCGCGTGGCGCTGAACGAATCGACCGTCTGGTCCGGGGCGCCGAGCGATCGCCATGACAATCCGACGGCGCGCGAGCACCTGGCGGAGATTCGCAAGCTCTTCTTCGAGGGTCGGTACACAGAAGCCCAACAGTTGTGCGGCCAGCATCTGCTGGGACGTCGCGATTCCTACGGTACGCATCTTCCCATGGCGGATCTGCAACTCGAATTCAAGCACCCTCCCGGCACGATCGACGACTACCGCCGAGAGTTGGATATCGCCCAAGGCGTCGCCCGCGTCACGTATACCGTGGGGGGCGTTCGTTTCACCCGGGAAATTCTGGCGTCGAATCCCGACAATGTCCTTATCATACGGCTGACTTGCGACCGGCCCGGTTCGGTGTCGTTCGAGGCCACGCTGGATGGCGGGGATCTGCCCGCACGCGTCCGCGCGGTCGATACGCGGACCCTGGCTATCCGAGGGGACGCCCGCGAGAAGAAACACAGCGATGGCAATACCGGCGTGACGTTCGAGAGTTGGGTGAGGGTGTTGACGGAGAAAGGTCGCGTCGAAACCGAAGGCGAGAGGCTGAGTGTCGAGGGGGCCAACGCGGTCACGCTGTTGATCGCGGCCAACACCACTTTTCGGGATCAGGACCCGGCGGCCCTGTGCGCCGCGCAGATTGACGCAGCGCTGCGGAAGCCCTTCGCTCGCTTGCGTCAGGCACACGTTGCCGATCATCGCGCCCTGTTCGAGCGTGTCGATCTTGACTTGGGAGGCCGTGACGCGGCGCAGCGACCGACGGACCAGAGGCTGGCCTCTCTGCACGCTGGGGGGAGCGACCCCCAACTGGCGGCGCTGTTCTTTCAGTACGGCCGCTACCTGCTCATCGCCGGCTCGCGTGAGAACTCGCCTTTGCCGACGAACCTCCAGGGCATCTGGAACGATAACCTCGCCTGCAACATGGGCTGGACCTGCGACTTCCACCTGGACATCAACATGCAGCAGAACTACTGGCCGGCGGAGATGTGTAACCTGCCGGAGTGTCACGAGCCGTTGTTCCGGCTGATCGAGTCGCTGCGCGAGCCGGGGAGACGAACCGCCCAGACGATGTACGGCGCGAAGGGATGGGTCTGCCATGTCTTCACCAACGCCTGGGGCTACACCGCGCCGGGCTGGGGCCTGGGCTGGGGCATTCATCCGACCGGCGGGATCTGGATCGCGTCGGATCTCTGGGAGCATTACCGATTCACGGGGGACAAGACGTTCCTCGCGAAGCGGGCGTACCCTGTCCTGCGCGAGGCGGCGGAGTTCTTCCTGGACTACATGGTCGAGCACCCGAAGTATGGCTGGCTCGTCACCGGGCCCGCCGTCTCGCCTGAGAACGCGTTCATCACTGCCGATGGCCAACGGAGCAGTGAGTCGATGGGACCGGCCTGCGATCGCGTGCTGGTGTACGATCTCTTCACCGCCTGTATCGAGGCGGCCGATATCCTCGACACCGACGCCGAGTTTCAGGCGACGGTGCGGGCGGCGCGGGACAAGTTGCCCCCTCTGCAGATCGGCAAGCACGGCCAGTTGCAGGAATGGCTGGAGGACTTCGACGAGGCGGTGCCCAACCATCGGCACACGACGCACTTGATCGCACTGCACCCCAGCGATCAGATCACGCTGCGCCGCACGCCCAAGTTGGCCCAGGCGGCGCGGGTGGCGATCGAACGCCGCACGGGGCAGACGAACTGGGAGGATGTCGAATGGAGCCGGGCGAATCTCGTCAATTTCTATGCGCGATTGGAAGACGGTGAACAGGCCCACGCCCATTTGTTGGGTCTGATTCGGGAAGACAGTGACACCAACCTGCTGACGTTCTCTCGCGCCGGAATCGCGGGTGCTCAGCACAACATCTTCAGCATCGATGGCAACTATGCCGGTACGGCTGGGGTCGCGGAAATGCTCCTCCAGAGCCATAGTAACGAGATCACGCTACTGCCCGCCTTGCCCAAGGCCTGGCCCGATGGCGCGGTCAAAGGCCTCCGTGCCCGCGGGGGATTCGAAGTGGATATCGAATGGGCCCAGGGCCAACTCCGAACGGCGACGGTTCGCTCGCTTCTGGGCCAGCCCTGTCGCCTTCGTTATGGCCAAGCGATTCTGAACGCCTCTCTGAGTGCCGGCAAGACGTTGCGATGGGATGGGCGATAGACAGGCTTGCCTGCTCGGCGGGGCTGTGGTATTTGTAAAGACAGCTCGGTGTTGGTCGTGTTTCTCATGGGATGCCGGCACAAGGGCGAAGCGTTAATACAGATAGGAGAACTGATTGATGAAGAAAACACACGATCTAAGCCGTCGCGCTTTTCTGCTCAGAGGAGCAGGCGCTCTCGGCGCCGCTACGGCGCTGCCGGCGATTGTTCCCTCTACAGTCTTCGGCGCCACCGCGCCCAGCAACCGGATTACCATGGGCATGATCGGAATGGGTCTGATGATGGGAGGGCACTTCCGCAGCATGCTGGGGCGTAGCGATACGCAGGTCCTGGCGGTCTGCGACGTCGACAAGCGCAGGCGAGAGGGCGCCAAGAGCCAGGCGGACCGCGCCTACGCCGAGAAGAGTTCCAGCCGTTCGTACAAGGGTTGCGACGCCTATCTTGAATACGAAGAGCTTATCGCCCGGCCCGATATCGACGCGGTCTTCGTGGTCACGCCCGATCACTGGCACGCCATGTGTTCACTGGCCGCGATCAAGGCGGGCAAGGACGTGTACTGCCAAAAGCCGATGACGCTGACCATCCGCGAAGGGCGGTTGATGAGCGACGCGTGCAAGCAGTACGGCACGGTCTTCCAGGTCGGCTCGCAACAGCGTTCGGAGTGGGCCTTCCGCAGGGCGTGCGAGATCGTGCGTAACGGCTGGATCGGCGATGTGAAAACGATCTACGCCCGTCTCGGCCAGTTTGCCCCGCCGACGACCCTGCCCGCGCAGCCGATCCCCGAAGGTTTCGATTACGATCGCTGGTTGGGCCCGACCCCGTGGTATCCCTATAACGAGGAACGGGTCAAGGGCAACTACGGCGGTGGATGGCGCCGCTTCTGGGAGTATGGCTCGCGCAAGAACGGCGACTGGGGTGCCCACCACTTCGACATCATTCAATGGGCGCTGGGTATGGATAACTCCGGCCCGGTCAAGTTCGTCCCCAAGGGGTATAAGGGCGGCGCCTACCAGGAGCATTTCTACGCCAACGGTATTCGCGTCGTACGCGACCACGATACCAAGGGCGGGCACATGATTCAATTCATTGGCACCGAAGGCGAAGTGATGGTCAGCCGCGGTGGTCGGATCGACACGAATCCCGTGGAACTGTCCCAGAGGCCTTTGCTTCCCAGTGACATCCACCTGTACGAGTCGCGCAATCATGAGGGCAACTGGATCGACTGCATCCGGACGCGCAAGACGCCGATCTGCGACGCGGAAGTCGGCCACCGTACGGCGACGATCTGCCATCTGAGCGGTATCGCCGAGCGTCTGGGACGACCCATCGAGTGGGACCCGGCCAAGGAGAAGATCCTGGGCGATCCGGCGGCGGACCGTTGGTACGACCGCCCGCGCCGAGCGCCTTACGTGATCGCTTAGACGCGCCGGACGATGGCGTTGTGTCACTGTCACGATATGTGTCGATACGAAGGGAACCAGAGCTATGATAAGCGAGCTTTTCACCACCAAACGTGCGATCCTCTTGACGTTGATCCTGCTGGCGACGACCGTCGTCGTGCAGGCTCAGAGTCCGGCGGACCTGGTCAAGCAATTGTCGGGCAAGGCCGACGCGCCCCAGCGCAACGCCGCCCAGCTAACAGAGGCCTACCAGAGGGCGATCGACTATCTTCTGCCCTTGATGTCGGCGGTCGATGTCGAATCGCGCTATGCGCCTCAGATTATGTTCCAGGACCTGGGCTCCCACGCGGCGCGTCCCGGCGCTGAGTCCGAGCGGGTCGTCCTGGCCAAGGTCCTGGTCAAGAACCTCGAACAGGCGAAGATGCCAGCCACCGTGCGCAACTGGTTCGTGCTGCAGCTCGAACGCATCGGCAAGGGCGAATCGGTTCCGGCACTGGCCAAACTGATGGCTTCTGAAGACAGGCACCTGCGCGACTTTGCCCGTCGGGCGCTGGAGAAGAATCCCGACGCCAGCGCCACCGACGTCCTGCTGAAGGAGTTGGAGAAGGCCAGTGAAGCAAGCTGGAAGATCGGGTTGATCAGTTCGCTCGGCGCCCGCGGTGCCGAGGCGGCGGTTTCGCCCATTCGCGCGGCGCTGTACGGGTCGGACCCCAAGATCGCCGCGGCGGCGGCCGACGCCTTGTCGAAGATCATTTCCGAAGAGAGCGTCGGCGCGTTGTTCGGGGTCTTTGAAATGCCGGTGTCGCTGCTTCATCTGCAGGCCGCCCAGGCGGTTATGGATGTCACCCGGGAGTTGGCCCAGCAGGGCGGGACAGAGGGCGTCGAAAGCGCTGGCGAGATCTGTGGAGTCATGTACGAAGGCGCGACACAAGTGGCACGCGATTCGGATGAGATCAATCCCTTCAGCATTCGCGCGGCCGCCCTGTACGGCATGGTCGTCTGCACTCCTGAAGAAGGGGCGCGGGAGCTTGTCTGGGCCATTCGGGACGACGATCCCAAGGTTCGTGCTGCGGCCGCCCAGGCGGCGCGGCATGCCTCATCGCTGGCACCGACCAAGGCGCTCGTGGGCGTGCTGGACGACCTGAAACCGGGCACACAAGTTCAGGTGCTCGGCGTGGTTGCCGATCGAGGTGAGGGCGCCTCGGTGGGCGCGATTAAGGGATTGCTCGCCAGCGATGACGAGGCGGTTCGACTGGCGACCATTGACGCCTTGACGCAGCTTGGAGGCGTCGAAGCGGCTCAGGTACTCTTCCCCGTCGCTACGAGCGGTGCCGGAAAATCGAAAGCGGCGGCCCGAGCCGGGTTGGCGCTGATACGGGGTGCGGGTGTCGAGAAGATGGTCAACGTCAGAACGGCCTCAGGGAATGTGGATGGTCGGGCCGTGGCGATCAGCCTGTTGGGCCAGCGCCATATGCCTGGAGCGATCGACAGCCTGCTCGTCTATGCCAAGGATGGCGATCGAACGGTCAGCAACGCCGCGCTGAAGGCCTTGCCCGACGTGGCGCAGGTTTCCGATATCGCGGCGGTGGCCGATCTGGTCGTCGGCGCCAAGAGCGATTCGGCGCGCCGGGGAGCCCTTTCGGCGCTCCGCGCCGTTCTGGGGCAGGCCAAGGACAAGGACGCAGCCGCACGGATTGTGGGTGGCAAGATCCGAGCTGCGGAGGTCGAAGCCAAAGGGGCGCTGTTGTCCAGTCTGAACGCGGTGGGTGGCTCGATGGCTCTCAGAGCGATCGTGGCTTCCGCTCAATCGGACACCGAAGCCCGACGGGACGTTGGCATACGCACCTTGAGCGATTGGCCCGACTTTGAGGGGACGAAAGCCCTGCTCGAGATCGCTGGCAACTCCGAGACGTCGCAGACGCATCATGTCCTGGCGGTGCGCGGCGCGTTGCGCCTGATCGCCACGAGTCGGTCGGCGCCGATGGACGAGAGGGCGGCGTTGTGCTTCCGCGTCTTCGATGTGGCGCGACGGAGCAATGAGAAGAAGCAGGCCGTGGCGGTGATGGGCTCGTTGCCCAGCAAGAAGGTAGCCAACCGTCTTCTGGAACTGGTCAAGGACGACGGCGTCAAGGTCGAGGCGGGCCTGGCGGCTGTCGAACTGGCGAGCAAGACGCTTCGGTCCGACCGAGCGGCGGCGCAGAAGTATGCCCAGAAGATTCGTGATCTGAACATCTCCGACGAAGTCAATCGTCGGGCCGATGCCGTCATTCAGGGCAGGAGGCGCTGACACGATCTTCTGTCGCAGTGACCGAAGAGAGAGTATGAAACCGGGGTCGGTGACGCTTGTCGCCGGCCCCGATGCTTTGGGTGGATTTGGGGCCGATGATGCGGCCGCTAGACCAGCGGTTTGCCTTCGTTGAGTTCTTCGTAAGTGGTGATGTACCGGGCGACCATCTTGTCCAGGCTCCAGGTCTTGCGGGCCTGCATCATGATCCGCCGCATCTGCTTTTCCCATTCCTTCGGATGCTTGTGGAAGTAGCGGTGGTTCTCCACGGCGCGGGCCAGTCCCCACCACAGGCCGCCGGCGTCGTAGTTGCGGAACAGGATGCCGTTGCCACTGTCGATGGGCGCGCCCCAGGCTCGCAGGTTCAGCGGGGTGATCTTGTCGTTGTAGCCGCCGGTGTCGCGGTTGGTGGTGGTGGCGCCGTGAATGTTACCCACGACGTCGATCTGCCCGAACGGCTCGTAGAGCGACGCGCCGAACACGTCACCCGCGGCGGCATAGCCCAGCATGCTGAGGTCCTGATCGAACCGGCGATAGGCGACGCGACCGCCCGAGGCGCAGGCGATCTTGCCCACGATGTCGGCGTGCGTGTTGTCACCCCCGACGGGATCGGCCACGATGGCGATTTGAACGTCGGGATGGTAGTCGACAAAGCGCCCCGCGATCGCTTCGAGAAGCTCGACCCCTTTCTGGGTCGGATCCAATCGGGAAGGCCAATACAGCAGAATGGCGTTGGGGTCGTGGTTGAGTCCCATCTTGTGTTGGAACTTGACAAGGTTCAGCCTCTTGGTGGCCATGATGTTGTCGTAGGGTCCGTAGCGCTTGGCCAGGCCGGGCTTGTTCGGGTCGGGGTCCTCCGGCTGACTCTCGGGGAACACGTCCGGCGAGATGCCGTTGGGGATCACCAGCGCTGCCTGGCTGCGGTACTTGGCCTTGGTCTCCTCGCGGACGCTCCACGGGACGATGGGCCGGTCGAGGAAGTAGTCGTTCACCACCTCTTTGAGGAATTGTTCCCCGACGTAGCTGATCTTCGTGGCGTTCTTGATCGCGGTGGCGTGCGCGTCGACACAGCGCTTGCCGGAATCGGTCGTGACATAGAGCACGTCCCAGAGTTTGCCCAGGTTGACGCCATAGAACATGTCGAGCGGGATGTAGCCGGTATGGGTGTTGTGGACGGTGTGCAGGACGGGGATTTTCCGCAGCGCGGCATAGGCGGTCGCGACCCCGCCGGCCATCCAGTCGTTGGTGTGCAGGATGCCCCGGCCCTCATACTTGCTGCGAATCTCTTTGATGTACGTATTGACGATCTGCCTCTGAAACTCGGCCGCGTTGGCCAGGGGCCAGCCGTCGTAGGCGCTGCGATAACCCTCGAAGATCGCGGAACTGACCAGATGCACGTTCTCCGGGTACAGTTGCTGTCGCTTCTGTATCCACTCGGCTTCGGTCAGTCCGGCTTCTTCGCGAAAGCGCTTCGTCAAATTGATGGTGATCAGGTGGACGGGGATCCGTCGCTCCAGGAGCCCCTTGCACAGAGCCGAGACCACTTCGCCCAGGCCGCCGCTCTTGCCCGAGACGAATTTGGCGAACTCGCCCATGCCCTCCGAAGGCAGGCGGGCCGTCTCGGGAGTGACGATGATCACGGGTGTTTGCCGGCTCTTTCGCAGGATGTGGAAACTCTTGATGGCGTGAAACAACTCATCGGCCGCGTGGGTTAATGCGTACGTCGCCGTAGCGATCGAGTCGTAGGGGCTGGTCGGTTCGCAGGATAGACCGTCGGTCGGCGGTGCCTCATCCAGGTATTGCCAATGGTCGGCCGTGGTCAGATAGCGGAATCGGCGCAGCAGTTCGCCGCCGGCCTTGATGGCCTGTCGCTCCTGACCCTCCATGGTTTTGAGCAGGGCCCGCTGGGCCTGGGTCCTGAGCATGGAGGGCACACTCGACTTGGCGGTCTCGTCAGACGTATGGGCAGCGGCTGGGCAATCGATCATGGCGCAGTCGGTGATCTGAAACCACTCGGCGACCTCGCTCGGATTGGCTGGCACGACGTCGGGCTGTTGGGCCAGCGCGTCGCGCAGGCCGCGCCAGAACGCCACCATGCTTGCGTAGTCGTCGGTCTCCGTTTCGATGAGCGGGAAGTCGCAGGCGACCAGGGCCAGTTGCCCGCCGGCCCGTTGAATCTGCTCGGCGTACTCCTGAGCGGCGCCGCCCCCGGCGCTCCAGTGGCGCGTCAGCGCATGGCTCAGGGTCGCGTTCCTGGGCAACACGGCCAGCTTGCGGGCGCGCCCCTTTCTTCCCCGGGCGCGAAATACCGTGTTGCTCGCGATTGCCTTACCGCTACGGGCATCGGTCATCGCATCGCTGGGCTCACAGAGCACCGTCTTGTACCGCATGTCGGCCACGACGTTGGCGATGTCGTTGTCGTAGATCAGATTGGTGTTGGCGAAGGCCGTCGGCTTCACATCGAACACGTCGGACATCTTCTGCCGGTGCAGTGAGACCTGTTCTTCGAACTCGATCTTCTCGGGATCGGCAAACAGAGATGTCACGGAGCTGTAATACGTTTGTTCGAGAAGCTCCACCTGCCGGGTGTTGCGGCCGGCGTCGAAGAGGCTCTTGAGCGTATCCAGAACCTCCGGCTGGTAAAGCTGGGCTTGTTCGATGAATGTCCCCGAAGGGCACAGGCTCACCTTGAAGTCAACGTGGGTTCGAACCAAGTCAGCCAGCAGACGCAGGGTGGGAATGTAACAGCGCTCGGCGCGCTGCGTGAAGACCGCTTCGTTCTTGTTGTCCCAAAGGAAGGCATCGCCGTTGGGAGACAAGCGGAACGGTTCGTGTAAACGAAAGCACAACGTTACCAGAGGCATGGGGTGGTACTCCCATTCGTTTGTCTCTGACGCGGAGTTGTTCTGTAGGAAGATTGCTCGTGCTGTTTGACGACACCAACCATGGCAGACCCCGACACATCCCTATACCTGCCGAATGCATTCCGTTCTGCGGCAGACCGCCCCGGCGACGTTACGATCACCCGGGTCAGGGTACCTACTCTACCCGAGCGATGCCTGCCGGGCAAGCTCCAACCGGGGGCGCTGAACCGGTTTTGTAGGACGTCCGAGAAAAACCGCCGTCCGGTGGGGTGACATCTGCTACACGGTGTAACGAGAGATGAATATTTCTGGTGACGAACGAGTCGGCGAAGCTGAATCTGGACCAGCCGGCGCAACCGGCTCGGCCATATCTCGCCGAATCTGGGTTTGGCGGCTGGGGGATGAAAAGCCGAAGACAGATCTGCAACGCCGGTGCCGAAGTCCCAAGCTGAGGCCAGGCCAGCGAACCTATCTACGCCAAGCAGTGACATGCAACAGGCTAGGGCAATGGGCACTGATGACTTGACTCCGACACCAAGAAAAGCAACGGATATCAGGGGCGATGACGAAGAGAGCGACGCCAGGGGCCAAACAGTAAAGGGGTCCAAGAACGCCGTTCTAATGCTCAAAAACAGCGATTGCGATGCAAAAAGGAAAGAGGCGGCGGTCGGATTTGAACCGACGAATAACGGTTTTGCAAACCGTCGCCTTAGGCCACTTGGCTACGCCGCCTGCGAAAAGCGATTATCTTATACCGTATTGTGGGAGCGTCTGCAAGAAGAAATTGCCCGATTGCAGAGCTTGGTTTTTGCGGGCGCAGAGGTCGGGGGGAACCGGACAGTACGGTCCCATAAGCCATTTGGGGGTGCTTTCCCGTGGAAACATACGGTGTCAAGGGCAGTAGCATCGGCTAAGGTCCCAAGCTCGATATGTCGATAGACTATGCGAGTCAGATGAACGTTGGAAACCAATGCGATGAGCAAAGATGATCCTATAATCTCGGTACTCAAGAACGAGGGCGTTCTAGAGCAGTCGGTGCTTCAATCGGTCCTGGAGAGGCAGAAGGACACGGGGGAGACCATCGTCTCGATTCTCAAGCACGACAAGCTCGTGGACGATGAGCAGATTATCAGGATACTGGCGAGTGCCCACAACATCGAATTCGTCGAGCTTTCCGCCGACATGATCGATCCCATGGTGGCTCATCTCATCTCGCACAAACTGGCCAGTCGGTACAACGTAATCCCGCTGAAATGTAACGAGGAGGGGTTGGTTGTTGCGATGAGCTCCCCCATGGATCTGGTTGCCCGCGACGAAATCGAAGTGAAGACCGGGTATTCTGTGGTCCCGGTGGCCGCTGGTCCGGCGGCCATCAAACATGTGATACAGCATCACTTTGATGAAGCAAATGTCACAAAGCAGGTCGTGGCCTCGATGCGCCTCAAGGGAGATTCGGAAGGGGAGAGCAGAGAGCCCGGGAAACGCATGCGTTCCTGCGAGGGCGGCGATGACCCGATCAGTAAACTGGTCTCCTCGATCATCAAGGGAGCGATCATTGCACGAGCCAGCGATATCCATATCGAACCCCAGGCGTCGGATGTGCGCGTGCGCTATCGGATCGACGGAACGCTGAGGGATACGATTAGTGTCCCGGCATCCGTCCAGCCTGAAATGGTTTCTCATATCAAAATCATGTCCGATATGGATATCTCGGAGCGCAGAATACCCCAGGACGGCCACGTGACCGTGCAACACGAAGGCCGGGAATATGACTTGAGAGTTTCATCGCTTCCTTCGGTTGGAGGCGAAAAGATCGTGATGCGAATCCTGGACAAGCGGGTCGAACGTTGGTCGTTCGATAAGGTGATCACTGCTCCAGACGACAATCAGGCATTCCGCCGACTTCTAGGCAATCCATATGGCATGTTGTTACTGACGGGCCCAACCGGAAGCGGTAAGACGACCACTCTTTATTCGGTGCTGCAACTGATCAACAAAGCGGAGAAGAATATCGTTACTGTGGAGGACCCTGTGGAGTATCGCCTTGACGGGATCACACAGGTCCAGGTCAAGCCGATCGCCGGCATGACGTTCCCCTCTGCGCTCCGCAGCATTCTCAGACAGGATCCTGATATCATCCTCATTGGTGAGATTCGAGATCGCGAGACGGCTGAGATCGCGGTGGGATCGGCTCTGACGGGCCACTTGGTGCTCAGTACGCTCCATACGAACGATGCCGCCGGCGCCATATCCCGACTGGTCAACCTGGGGATCTCGCCGTTTCTCGTAGGCGCCGCCTTGCTCGGCAGTGCCGCCCAACGACTTATTAGGACGTGTTGCCCGAAGTGCAAGCAACCCTACCAAGCGTCGGAGACCGAAAAGGAAATCCTGTTTCCAGACTCGGAACGCGTTGGCGATCTGCAACTCTGGCGCGGCTCAGGATGCAGTCATTGCTACGAGACAGGCTATGTGGGACGCAAGAGTATTTACGAGGTGCTTTCGGTCTCTCGGCGAATTCTGAGGATGATTGTGGACGGCGCCGATGACGATGCCATCAAGGAACAGGCGGTGACCGAGGGGATGCGAACCCTGCGTATCGCTGCTGTCCAGGAGGTTCTGGCCGGTGGGACCACGGTTGAAGAAATCATGCGCGTGGTGGACGTGGAACGAGGCTAATGGCGACTTACGAGTATACTGCCAGAGATCCATCTGGGAAGGAGTTTTGCGGAACCTACCGTGATATCAGTGGGGTCGCTACGTTGCGCGCCGAGCTTGAGAAGATCGGGTACGTGCTGGTGCGCGCTCATCAGGCGCGAAAAGCCTCCGGGCGAAAGACGCGTATCAAGAACCAGGACGTGGTTGCCTTCGCGTATAAGTTTGCCGGTATGTATTCGGCCGGGCTGTCTGTCATTGCCTGCCTGGAGACGCTGGAAAAGCAGACGGACAGACACAGCTTTCGCGCGGTGCTCTCGGACATCCGGGAGCGCATTGAAGTTGGGGCGAGCCTGGCGAAGGCCTTTGAGCCGCATAAGGAGATATTCTCTGAGTTCTTTGTGGGTATGCTGGAAGCCGGTGAGACGGCCGGCAAACTTGCCGAGTCTCTTGAGATGAGCGCCGCTTATCTTGAAAAGAGGGCGCAACTGCAGAACAAGATCAAGTCCGCGATGGTCTATCCCATTGCCGTGGGTGTCGTCTGCTTGGCAGTCCTAACCTGTCTGCTGCTGTTTGTCGTTCCCGTTTTCAGCAAACTGTATGACAACATGCATGTGCCGCTACCTTGGCCTACGTTGATATTGGTGGCTATAAGTGACGGTTTGAGGCACTGGGCGTGGCTCATGCTTCCGCTGCTGGCGGCAGCGATCTGGGCCTCGAAACGTTTTGTGCGCGATGCCCGCGTTCGAAGGGGCTGGGATCAACTCAAACTGCGTCTGCCCGTGATTGGCAAGCTGAATCGTCTGATCCTGGTCGCGCGTTTCGTTCGCCCGTTTGCGATGTTGACTTCCGTGGGGGTTTCTGTGATCGAGGGGCTGCGAATCGCCGGTCGGATCGCTCGAAACAGTGAGATGACGCGAATCTCCCTGGACCTGCAGAAAGCGGCTCAGGCCGGCAGTCCGGTGGGTCGGGCTCTGGAGACGCACACTCTCTTTCCCTCTGTGATCATCCAGATGGCCTCTTCCGGAGAGCAAGTCGGGCGATTGGCCGAGATGCTGACCAAGGGGGTCGAAATCCTGGATCGCGATATCGAGACGATGATCGATGCGCTGGTCGTCAAAATCGAACCTGCTCTCACTCTGCTGACAGGGGTCATTATTGGTCTTGTCCTCATGGGTGTGTACTTGCCCATGTTTGATTACATGGCTTACCTTGAGTGAGCGGAGTGGTGCGTAAGACGGCGTGGTTCCGATAAGCCGACATGCGCATCACTGGTATGCTGTGTGGGCTAGTGTAAAACAGAGTATTGTTGTGCGACCCAGCGAATGCTTGTTAAAGACAGGTTGCCTTCTCGCCGATAGCACAGCGGTAGGTGCCTTACAACGTGTTGTCATCTAATAGTGACTGAAAGGAACGGACATGAGGGTTAAGAAAGGTTTCACACTGGTTGAACTGCTGGTTGTCGTGCTCATTCTGGGCGCGTTGGCAGCCATCGCGATTCCAAGAATCAGCCAGAGTGCTGAAACAGCCAAGATCAACGCATGCAAGACGAATGTCGATCTCATCAATTCCCAGATCGAGTTGTACTATGCCAACAAAGGCGAATGGCCGAAGAAGCTTGACGACATTGTGGATGATGAGGACTATTTCCCGGACGGTCCGCCTAAGTGTCCCGTTGATGAGGACACCGCCTATTCGTACGACGACAAGAAGCATCGCGTCGACGAGCACGATCACAGCAAATAGCCGGACTAGTCCTCTGCAAGCAGGGGCGTTGCCAACGCGTGGATGGGAAGGCTGGAGCGAGACCTCGCTGCCAGCCTCGCCACGTCAGGTCATTGAGCTTGGCACATGAAAGCGCGAAGAGCCTACACACTCGCTGAATTGGTCGTTACGGTTCTGCTGATCGTTGTGGTGACGGGTGTTGCCGTGCCGCGATTGCAGTTCGGGCTCAAACACCGCAAGGAAGCGGAGGTGACTGCGTGGAAGATCGTAACGGATTTGCGACGAACGCGGAGCCTGGCGATTCTCCATGCCGCCACTAATCCGAAGGGTTTTGCTCTCAATATCGAGCAGAACGCCGGGAGCGCCACGTATGAGATCGTGGATCTCGGAAGCAAGAGCACGGTAGATTCGCATACCATTGCTGCGAGCGTAGGCTTGTCCGGCAGGACGAAATTCGAATTTGGTCCTCTCGGTGCGCTGAAGGAGGAGAATAGTCCCTCTCTGGATGTTTCTGCCGACGATAAGACTTTTACGATCAGTGTCATTCCTGCAACAGGCATGGTAAAGTGCCTGGAGAAGTGATGGGATGGGAACGGCGTGCCGAGGCGTAGGCATGATTCTAGCGAAGACAACAATCCGGCGGAACCATGGATCGATAGGGGTGACACTGACTGAAGTCGTGGTCGGCTCTGCGCTACTGGTGATTGCTATTGTCCCGCTCTTGAGAGCATTGACGATCGCCCAGAGTGCAAGCATTACCATCGAACGCAAGACGCAGTGCCTGATTCTTGCTCAGGCGAAGCTCGAGGAGATTCGGGCGCGGTCCATCCACCACTATGAGAGTTCTTTTCGAGAAGACTCGAAGGCTCTCGCCGCTTCATATCTGTGCACCACCACTGACGATGGGGACCCAACCCTGCGACTCGTAACTGTTTCCGTCGGCTACGATGGAAACGCGAATGGGCGACTGGCGGAAGCCGAAGTCGACGTGAAACTGGCAACATACCTTGCCAGGAGACAGTGAGGCCTCCGGATGGCGGTGATTTCCCGCTCGGATGTCGGCGATTCTACCGTCGCTGCAATTATGGGACCGGGGTTTCTCGTCAGGTTCTTTTCTCGTTTGTCGGTACGCATCGTCTCATAAGAGCACGCCGAGATCTGCCACGAGACCGATTCGCGGGCCCATTTGAAAAGACGATGAAAGCAGTCTCGAAACCCGGACTCCTCATAAGGGTGAAGTCTCGTTCTGCCGATCATATCGGAGAGCAACGCTTGAATTGGGTACGGAATGAATGATGCACGACGATAGTGACAAAACCAGAGGTATCAAGGGTGTGACGCTGGTGGAGATGGTGCTGGCCATCTCCATGATGACGATCATTCTCGGCGCCGTGCTGCCTCTGTTCGCGGGCATCCGAAATAGTTGGAGCACGAAGCAGGCAAGTGCGGAGATTACACAAAACGCGCGAGTCCTGACCGATCACCTCCATCGCAGTCTCAGCCAGGCGGTTCGGATCACAGATGTTAGCGCCTCGTCCGCGGAGGCTGGGCATATTGAATTTACGGGGAATGACGGAAGCAGCTACCGATACGCTCTGGCCGATGGCTTTGCTCAGTTTGGTCCTGTGGGAGAACCCGCCGACCTGGCCGGGCCGATAAGTCAATTCCAAATCACCTGTTATGACGGGAACGATTTTACGACGCCCACCGTCGATCCGACAGCGATCCGCCTCGTTGCGGTGGAAATCGTCTTTCCCAACCCTACCCCCCTCGGTCAAGAAAAGTCCTTTACGACCAGCGTCTACCTCCGTCCGGGGACGATGTCGGAGGCGGATGTGAGTCTTCCCGAAGCGGGCGTGGCGATCAAGAACAGCATCGCCTGGGGTGGCAATGGGATGGACATCGATAGCTACCGCTCTTCCCAAGGATCTTACGACTCGGCCAAACCGGGGGCGGAGGCGGTTGTGTCGGTCAATGCCACAGGGTATGGGAAGATCACGCTGTGGACGCGGGCGAGGATACGAGGCGATGTCTACATTGGCCCCGGCGGGGATCCTGACCTCGGCATCAAAACCTGGGGTGGCTCGGAGATCACCGGAACACGGGGGACGTTGACGAACGCCGTGGATATGACAAAGGCATCGGCGCCCTCGGGTTCGCCTTTCGAGGGAAACCACGAAGGCAGTGTCCAATTGTGGGGGACGCAAACTGAGACCATTGATTCCGATCATCATTTCAACAAGATTCAACTCTGGGGGCAATCCAAGCTGATTATCGATGGGCGCGTTACCCTCCTGCTAAACAATGTATTCCAGATTGGTGATTCGGCTGAACTTCGCCTCTTGCCCGACTCCAGCCTGACGATGTATGTCAACAATAGCTGTGGGATATGGGGTTCAGCCCGGCTGAACGATTCAACAAAAGAGCCCTCTCGGCTCCGAATCCATATAATTGGGAACAACAAGGCTCTGGATATGACCAGCGACGCCATCGTTCACGCTGTTGTCAAGAATCCTAGTGGCCGGGTCAGTATCTGGAGTCGTGCTCAGTTGTTTGGGAAGATCAAGGCGGCCCAACTTCTCGGAGGTGGCCGAATCCATGTAGATCTTGATTGCGGGTTTGACACACCGAGTCAAGATTTCGGACAGAGACCGACTGATGGAGGGGGGCGAGGACGTCCATCTACCAGAGGGTGGAGGCGGCCACGTGGACGTTGATCGAAGTTGTAATCTGGAGACGGCTGAAGGTATTCGGTTTGGCCTATGACTAACAGTTGTCACAAACATGGTGTTGTTCTGATCATGGTGGTCTTTGTTGTCGCCTTGCTCAGCGCGATCATCATGGGCATGCTGCAGATGAATACGGAAGAGATTCACATCATGCAGAATCATATTCGGGCGGCGGAGGCCCTGGCCATCGCCGAAGCCGGCCTCAATGATGCGCTGTCGCAACTTCGACTGGATTCAGATTGGGATGCCGGGTATTCGGACAAGCCCTTTTCCGGCGGGGCATATACCGTAGTGGTTGAATCACCCCAGATCACCTCGGTGGCGACCTCTGCGTATGGGTATGTTGCGCGAGTTCAAGCCGAGGTTACGGTGGCGACCGAAGGGCCGCCTCATGGGGTCAACATCGATAGCCTCAGGGTGAATGAATGAGAACGAACGCAACAACGGCGCTTGGCATCGATATCGGCGAAGACCGGATCAGCCTTGTCTTTTTGGGCAAGACGAAGGAAGGACTTCGCGTGCTGAATGCCGCACGAGTCCCCATGCCCGAGGGGACGATCGAAGGTGGCCGCGTAATGGACGAAACGTTGCTGCTTAAGGCCCTGAAGGAAGCCAGGAGATGTAATAGGACACGAACGCAGCACATCGCCCTGTCGTTACCGGTTGCCAGTACGGTCAGCCGCGTGGTACGGCTGGACGAAGAGGATCCGCAGCGGATTGCCGAATTCGTACGTGACGAGATCAGTGAGTTTGCCGCCTTTTCCGGTCGCGAGACCGTTTCCGATTTTCGCGTTGTGACGCCGGCTAGACATAACGCGCCGGGCAAGGTGTTTCTCAGCGCAAGCGATCATCACACGGTGACCGCCGCGACGCAGGCGTGTCGCCGAGCTGGGTTTGGTGTCAGGGCGATTGAATCGCCTGGAATGGCGTGTGCGCGAGCCGTTGGCTGCACGGGGGCTGCGAGCAAGTCGAGCAATCGTTTGCTGGTGGCTGTCCTCAAGGGAGGTGTGCTAAGTCTCTGTGTATTCCGCAGGGGGATCGTGGATTTTGTCCGGACGGACAGGACTGACAAGGTTCATAGGGAGCCCGGGGAGGTCCAGACTCACATGGTAGGCCAGATCAATGCCCTCATCGGATATTATGAGGACCAAAATGACGATGTGCCGGAACCGTGGAGTGTCATCACCATCATCGACGATGATGACATGACCATTAGGGACGATGATGTCCGATCTCTCAAGGCCGATGTGACGGCCGAAGCCGTGGATGTCTGGGCCAAAGGGAGTCTTTCCGACCGTGTTTCCGTGGACCCACAAGTCAAAGATGACGTGTCTGTTGCGGCCTTGGGTCTGGCGATGCGATTTCTGATAGACGACGAGCACGACTCGCATGTTAACCTCCTTCCCCTGGAGGCGACTCGCGATAGGTCCACGAGGAAGAGCATGCTAATTGCGGCCAACATGTTGGCTTCCTTCATGCTCATCGTGATCTTGATCATGGGAGGATTAAGACTTCTGACGAAACGAGTGAACCAGGATATTGCGGCGCTGCAAGAGGGCGAATTGAGGCGGGGTCAACACGGTCTCTCCGCCGCGGCGAGTCAACTTGCCTATATCGAGCAGAGAAGTGAGTCGCTCACCAGTGAATTGACCTCGTTGGGACGAGTCTCCGAATCGCACCTTGACGTGCAGTGGGTGCAGTTGCTTGATGACATAAAGAGTGCGACTCCCGTGGTGCTCTGTGTTACGAATCTCACGGTGGACAGCGCTTCCGACCTGTTCATGGAAGGTCTGTCTCACTCATATGAGGCGGTGCACATCTTCGTTGAAATGCTCAGTCAGTCGGAGCAGATACAGAAGGCTTCGATTATCGAAGCGGTTCGCAGTATGTCTGAGAATGGACTCGTGCAATACACTATCAGATGCACGCTGACTTCTGGGAAGGCCGTCTAGGAAATGGATACCGATAGGCTACAAAGTCATATTCAAAGGCAGGGCCGCGTTATTGCGGGCTTCCTGTTGGTTGTGGGCTTTCTGATCGTGCGGCACTGTGTAGTGGCGCCGCACTTGACGGCGTTACAGGCGTCGCAGCAGTATGAGGATGCAACCCATGAACGCATCAAGAAAGGCAAAGTCGTCAATCACGAACTGAGGGCCAAAAGGGCGCGATTGGAGAAGTTGGAGGTTCAATGCACCTCGCTATCAGGTATGGCCTTCAGCCCTGCCCAGGCTGAGGAGTTCCTCAGTGACTTGGAGGCCTTCTGCGAGCACAGTGGTTGCGTCATTGCTTCGCTCAGCTTTCTAAACAGTGAAGATCAGACAAGTCATGACTCCGGTTTGGCCATTGTCGCCAGAGGGGCCGCCCTGACCGTCCATGGTACATACGCCAGTGTCACACGACTGATTGGAAAACTTCAGGCACGTCAGGAAAAGGTGTGGATAGACAAGCTCAGTATCGAGACGCTTGCCCCCGACCCGAACCGGGTCGTCTGCTATCTGACGATAACGATCTATGTGAACTTCGACGAGGAGAACGTTGGCCATGAGAACGGTCCGATACATAACTAACGCCTGGGTTCTCCTCCTTCTCGTTCTATGGGTGGGAATAGAACCGGTCTATGCGGCCGGAGCGTCCAATTCGAACGTGAGAATCGGACGCGAGAATCCCTTTGCCGACTTTCAGAACTTGCCGATTGCTGTGCCGGAGCAACCCACCGCGCCTTTGGAGGAGCACCCAGATTTGCTGCTGGAAACCGTTGTCTTGAAGTTCCTTGATGCGACGAGTCTCAAGAGCGTTCTGGACAGAATGGTTACACCGTTTGGTATGGTTGCCGTCAACGAGCAAAATAACTCGGTGGTGATTTGCGATACCCCGGAGAATCTAGTCAAGGTCTTGGCGGAAATCCAGAAGGTCGACCGGACGCCGCAGCAGGTTATGGTGGAAGTCGTGATCCTCGATGTCAAACTCAGCAATGATACCGAGATAGGAATCAACTGGGACCTACTCTCTGATGACAGCTACGATGTCATCTATCGGCAAAACGTCGGTAGCTCGAGGTTGCGTTCAACGATTGAGAGTGCTACGACACTCGGAGACGCTACCGCTTTCAACACAGTAGGACTTGGGGGTGATTTCAGTGTCATCAGTGGCAGTGTTCGGCACGTGCTCCATGCCTTGCAGCAAAAGAGAGATGTGGAAATCCTGGCGAGCCCCAGCACACTGGTGGTCAGCGGGCAGTCGGCGAGCATCAAGGCGGTCGAAGAGATACCCTATAAGGAGTTGATTGATTCGGCGACGGGGGGCCAAGAGGCCCTGAGTTCGACGCAGTTCAAAGAGGTCGGCGTCAATCTCCAGGTTACCGCCATCGTTACGGACGGCAACGATATCTTTTTGACCGTAGATGCCGAACAGAATGTCCGGACCGGTCAGAGCGAGCAGGGTGTTCCCGTTGTCGATACGCGACAGGCGACGACTTCTCTGCTGCTCAAGGACGGTCAGATGGTGGTCATCGGAGGGCTGCGCAGAGAGGAGAAGACTGAGGAAATCAGCCAGGTTCCGCTTCTGGGCGATCTGCCCATTATCGGCATTCTTTTCAAGAATACCAAGACGGTTACGAGCAAATCGGAACTGGTCGTTCTTCTCTCCCCCCATATTGACAGGGGGCGCCCGGTGCCCAAGCACGTGGCAGCCAAATATGAGTACATGCATAGTAGTTCGCTTCTTTCGGAGCGGCATGAGAGTGATCTGCCAACCAATGGTACAGAGGGCAACTTGGGTGCCCAGGACCCCGGGCTTCGCTAGATAGGCCCGGTGAGTGGTTCACCGGGGCACGGGAGCAATGTTACATTCGTGCGTCAGACGGGCGGTACTGTCAGGTGACGCACCGTGATGAGAAAGGAGTAGTACCAGTGTTAGGACTATTCAAATCCAAGAAGCAGACTTCACAACTGAAGATTCTGATTGTCGATGACGAACCGGATCTTGCCAGTACGGTTGAGTATCATCTGAAGTTCGCCGACTACCAGGTGGTGACCGCATCCAACGGACAGGAAGGCCTGGAACAGGCCGAGAGTGAGAAGCCGGATCTCATCCTGCTCGACACCAATATGCCCGTGATGAACGGCCATGAGATGCTTGAGCGGCTCCGCGCTGATGGATCGCTCAAGCACATCCCTGTGATCATGCTGACGGCGCGGTGCGAACCCCAGGATATTGCGGCCGCGTCCGCCCACGGCGTGACCGACTACGTCACCAAACCGTTCGATTTCGCCGAGTTAATGGCTAAGATCCAGACGGTGCTGAAGGACGGCAATCGCAAGTGATCATGGTTAGGCTGTCGTTCGTAAGAAACAGCAACGCAGCTATCTGACTGCGACCCGGGAATGGGAAAGCACTGTGGGATGAGTGCTGTGTCCCAATTGATGGAATTGGTCTATTCGCTATGAAGGGACACTCCGTTGACTACCTCAACGAGACTGCGACTTCTCATCGTCGAGGATGACATTGTTGACAGGAAACTGTTGGAGAGGCTCCTGGCTCAATCATCGCTGGGCGCCTATGACGTCAACTACGCCGATCGTCTCTCCACAGCCATCGACATGCTTGAGGAACATTCCTTTGATCTGGTGCTCCTGGATCTGGGACTGCCCGACAGCCGAGGCATGGAATCGGTGATCGAACTCCAGGTGCGCGCTCCCTGCATTCCGATCATCGTGCTCAGCGGCCTTGATGACGAGAAGACGGCTACCATGGCCGTGCAGAAGGGAGTCCAGGATTACCTCATCAAGGGGCAAGTGGACAGCACCCTTTTGGTTCGCTCGATTCGCTACGCACTCGAACGCAAGAAGGCCGAGCGCCAGCTTCAAGTAGCTGAGCAGCGGTACCGAACGATCTTTGACAACTCCGCCGTTGCGATCATGATGGTCGACGAGGATGGCTGTCTCGTGTCCTGGAACAAGTTCACCGAGCAAATTCTCGGTATGACGTGCGAAGATCTGCTTGGCAGCGCGGTCAGATCGCTATATCCTCCTTCGGAATGGCAGCGCATCCGCGACTTGAATGTGCGACGCAAAGGCATGCAACACCACCTTGAGACCCAGATGATCCGTCGGGGAGGAGAGATCATCGATGTGGATATCTCACTGAGCGTCCTGCGCGATTCGGACGGGGCCGTGACGGGAACCATTGGGGTCGTTCGCGATATCACCGAGCGTAAGCACATGGAGGGGGCGCTGCGTCAATCCGAAGAACGTTTTCGTCAGGTGGTCGAGAATGCCAAGGAGTGGATATGGGAGATTGACGCCAACGGACGATATACCTACGCCAGTCCCATCGTGGAGAAGATCCTTGGCTACAAACCGGAAGAGATTCTGGGCAAGAAGCACTTCTACGATTTCTTTCATCCTGATGACAGAGATCAACTGAAAGCACAAGCGTTCGCGTTTCTCAGTCGGAGCGAAATGTTCAACGAGTTTCAGACGCGTAACCTTCACAAGGATGGGGAAATCGTCTGGTTGACGCGAAGCGGGGTGCCCGTTTTCAACGACAAGCGCGAGCTAATCGGATATCGCGGCGCGGATGTCGACATCACCGAACGCATGCGCACGCACGAGATACTGGATCACAAGCAGAAGAATCTGGAGGCGATCTTCGATGCGGCGCCGGTAGGCATGTTGCTCGTGAACGAACAGACGGTTGTCGAGCGCGCCAATGAGACAATTCGCCATATGTCGGGAAAGGACTATAGTGAGATCATCGGGAAAAGCCCGTGTGAGGCGCTGGGATGTCCGCGCGGCGAGAATTCCGCCGAGGTCTCCGACTGTGACGAGTGTTCCCTGAGAACCATGATTGAAGTGGTGTTGGAATCCGACAAGCCGATTCGCGGTCTGGAAATTCGCCCTGTCCTGAACGACAACGGGGAAGCCGTTCGGCCTTGGCTGCTGGTGAGTGTCGAGCCGCTCAGCATTGACTCGGGCAAGCATGTGGTGGTGGCCCTTGACGATATCACGGACCGCAAGCACGCCGAAGAGGAGCTTCGCGAAGCGGTGGAGATGAAATCGCAGTTTGTCTCGACCGTGTCGCACGAATTGCGGACTCCGCTGACATCTATGCGAGAAGCGGTGAATATCGTGCTCGACGAAGTGGCCGGTCGGATCAACAAGGATCAGAAGCACTTTCTCGATTTGGCCAAGCGCAATATCGACCGATTGTCAAGGCTCATCAACGATGTCCTGGATTTCCAGAAACTCAATGCCGGGAAGATGAGACTAGATATCCAGGAAAATGCCATAGAAAAGACGGTGGAAGACGCCTACTGCACCATGCGTCCGTACGCTCAGAAACGCAGTGTTCACCTCAGTTGTGACTATCAGGCCAATCTTCCCCGAATTCCCTTTGATGCCGATCGCCTCATCCAGGTGATCATCAATCTCCTCAGCAACAGCATCAAGTTCACCCCCGAGGGTGGGCATGTCTCCGTCTCTGTTGAGCGTCAGCAGGAACACCTTGCGATTCAGGTGCGTGACACAGGTTTCGGCATTCCGAAAGAGGCGCTGCCCAAGGTCTTTGAACGTTTCTATCGCGTGCATCGGCCCGGTAAGGAGATCAAGGGGGCAGGTCTCGGACTGGCGATCGTCAACAAAATCGTCACCGCACATGGCGGCCGGATCGATGTGGAGAGCGAACTAAACAAGGGTACAACCTTTACAGTCTTATTGCCGCTGATATCGAAACGATGCGTAGATTGTCTGCCCGAGCAAATGGACGAGCACTTGGAGGTGACCTTAACTGACCAATAGGATGGTGGAGGTCATGGTTCAGGGGGGGGCGCTTGGCATAACTTAGCCACACATCGCGGACAATCTAGTGTTCCAATCAAAACTTTGTCTTGATCTTCCGACCGTGTTGTTCTACCATAACCATTGCGGTTGCAGATTCGAGAGGGGATGCGGCGGGAAGTTGCCCGCCGTTGACCGCCCTGGTTTGGTGTTGCCAACGGACGGACGCGGACCGATGAGCAGGCTTATCTGGCTTGGTGGAGAGCAGAATGCGGCATCGGAAAAAATCGCGGTCGGAATGTTCTGCCGAGACCTCGCAGTTGCAGCAATGCGTGGTTGCCTTGGAGCGGGAATGGGGGAGTCACGCAAGCCGGAACCGATTTCCCCGCTGTAATCCGGTGGAACGCTCACGTCTCTTGCGGAATTCACCTGTTATCCGATTGCCCATGCAGAACCTGTTGAGAGACACTGAGGCAGTCCGATGTCAGGACGGGCATGGCCGGTTTCAGGTGGAGAGTAACCACGGGCGTTGTGCGACATCTTTTGCTATCTTGCCAATCCAGGGGAACTGATCCAGATATCGAGAGGACCGTACCGATGGAGAATGCAGCGTCAAGATGTGTCCTATTTGTCGATGACGAACCAAAGGTTCGTATGGTGGTTCGCAAGACTCTGGAGCGGGCCGGCGTGAGTGTTCGTTGCTTTGATGGCGCCGATAGTTGCCTGATTCAGTTGGAGTCTGTCCCCTGTGACCTCTTGATCACGGATGTGAAGATGCCGGGAAAGGATGGGATTCAGTTGTTGATGGAGGTGAGGAAACAACGGCCCTGGTTGCCCGTTCTGGTTGTAACCGGGTTTGGTGATGTGCCTATGGCGGTGCGCGCCCTCAAGGAAGGGGCGGCCGATTTTATTGAAAAGCCCCTCGATCGAGAGGGGTTTCTGAAGACCGTCCAAACTCTGCTGGAGGAAAACTCCAAGCGCAACTCGGTGATCAATCATGACCTGACAAAAACCGAGATACGCATCCTTCATCTTATCCTTGAGGGGAAGAATAACCGGGAAATCGCCGCTACGCTGCATCGGTCCCCACGGACGGTGGAGGTGCACCGCAGTCATGTTATGCACAAGATGGGCGCCAGCAACATTGTTGAACTGCTCCGGCGAGCGGCCGACGCGGGGTTATTTGACATGGGCACTAAAGGCCTGAGATGATTAGGGGTATCGCACATTCCCGCTGGATCACGTACGGTGGGGCTATGATCTGCTACTAGGCCGGTACAATCCCAGGTTCCCAGTCGGATTATTATCTCAGAATCTCTTCCTCTCCCTGTAACCTCCTGTCGATGGGCCTCCACTATCCGGTCAGAAGGGCCCTAACATGATGAATGCGGCGAATGTTGTCAGTGAAGTGTTGAAAGGAAGAGAAAATGAAGACCGGATATAGAACAGCAGGAATCGTAGTCATGGCCACTCTCATTGCCGGGAGCACAGTGCTGGCGGCGCCGCCCACCGGGGCACGCGGTCGGTGGGGTGCCGGCCCGGGTTGGCAGGGCAGAGGCAACCGTTCTTCGCAGCCCGGCATGTTGGCGGCAATGACCCATAGACTGAACCTGACGGATGAGCAGACCGAGAAAATTCAGGATATCACCCAGCAGGCAAGGACCGAAGGGCGAGAGACGGGCCGGGCTTTGGCCGAGGCAAGGGAGGCACTCAACGATGTTGTTGCAGACGGCGCCGAGGAGGAGCAGATTCGCGGTGCCGCCGATGCGCTCGCCAAGGCCATAGCGAATCAGGCTATTCACCAGAGCAGAACGCGGGCTTCAATCCGAGAGGTTCTGACCGAGGAACAACGTGAGCAACTCGCGGAGCGCAAGGAGCGGTTCGGTCGGTTTCCGGGACGGCCCATGGACAGAGGGTCTCGCCCGAGGTCGCAGCGTGGACGAGGTGGTCGCGGAGCAGGGTGGGGACGCCCGGCCTCGCGGATGGGGCGACCTGGCCGTGCATTACAGTCTGAAATCGGTCCTCGTGGTCCGAGAGGCATGCGTGGTCCTCAGGGGCGCAGTCCCATGTCAGCCGAGCGTGGGCCGGGCCGGGGGGCGTTCTCTGATTCGAGAGGAATGAACGACCGGTTCCGGGAGCCGATGCAAGGTCCCCCGATGGGGCAGACGGGGAGACGGGGCTGGGCCGGGCGTGGGAGGCAGGCTGAGCAGGCCCCTCGTATGGGGCAACGTCGCCGCGGTCCGGCGCTGGATGAGCAGTCTCACGTAGGTCAGGGCGGGCCGATGGGGAGACGCGATCCCCAGGGTCGTGGCCCCGTGTTCCTCGATCGGATGTTCGAAGGTGCGGACGCCAACGACGATGGCATGCTCAGCAAAGACGAAGTTAAGGCGTTTCGCGATGAGATGCCGACCCGGCCGGCGCCGCGGCGGCAACGGTAGACCGATTTGGCAAGGCAACGATTCCGCCTGGCGACTGTTTGGCAGACGGGATTGTTGCCTTGCCGGTATCGGATGGGACTGCTGATGGGATTCCGGAATTGCCTTGCAGACGACTTGGTTTTTTGCGTATTCTTTAACATATGAACAGTGTTGCGTGGCCCACATCCCGATTGACAGGATTACTGCACTGCGCCCGCCTCGGATGGGCATGGGCGTTGGCGAATGTGGGGTCTGCAGAATCCTGCGACCCGCACTCGGCGACCGGCGATCGCGCGGATGTCGAGGAATCGCGGCATGGGGATCCCGATGCCTATCGAAGGCTGGTCGAACGACATCAAGACCATGTAGCGCGCATTCTGTGGCGCTTCAGTCGCGACCGAGCCGTGCACGAGGAACTGGTGCAGGATGTGTTCGTGGAGGCCTACTTGAGCCTGCACACGTACCGGGAACAGGCGCCTTTCAGCCACTGGCTCGCGCGTATCGCAACCCGTGTTGGATACCGCTTCTGGAAGGACAGGGCCAAGCAGAAAGAGGCCGAACCGTTCTCATTGGCCGAATGGGATCAGATTGCCGAAGATGGTGACGCCATCCAGAGTCTGGAGGCAAATCAGGCGGCGGAACTGCTGCATCGGCTGCTCGATCAGTTGCCGCCGCGCGACAGGTTGGTCCTGATGTTGCGGTATCTTGAAGGCTGTAACGTAGAGGAAACGGCGCGCCGGACGGGCTGGACCAAAACAATGGTTAAAGTCCAGGCTCTCCGCGCTCGAGATAAACTGAAGAAACTCGTCGAACGCAGTGGAATGGAGCTGACCTGATGAATTGGGAAGACCAAATCCGAATGTTAGCGACTCGGGCTCAGGCCGAGACGCCCCCGAGGGTCGACGTGGCCCCCGAGGTTCTGAGGGTATTGGCCAGTGGCCAGGCCGATCCGTTGACGGTGGGTGAACGCCTTTGGATATGGCTGGCGGCGGGGGCGTCGGCCGTAGCCATCCCGGCGATGGCCGTGGCGATCTCTGTGTATAACGCCAGCGCGGGGCCCTTGCGAGAAATCATGAACAGCATTTCGTGGGCGATATGATGGACCAGCCCGATTCGAACATCAACCTGACCGTGCCCCATCGTCGTCAACATCGGCGGCGTATGGTCTTTTCCGGATTGGTGATCCTGGCGGCTGGAATTGCCCTGGGAATCGCCGGTACGCTGGTTGTGGTTAAGCCAACTCCGACGCGTCCTCCCATGCGCCCCGAAATCGCCGCGCGGTTTATGTTGGACAGGTTCAGGGAAAAGTTGAATCTTACCCCCGAGCAATCGGAACAGATTCGGGAGATTCTGAGAGGACATTTCCAGGAATTGGAGAGACTCCGAGAAGAGGCTCGTCCACAGATCAGCAAGGTTTTTGAGACGCTCAAGAGCGACCTTGACGGTGTGCTCACTGAGCAACAACGCGATAAATGGCAGAGACTCCGTGAACGTATGGACAAGGAGTTTCACCGTGGTATGGATCGAGGCCCCGGCGGTCGAGGTGGACGAGGACGCCCGGGTGAGGGTTTCCGCGATGGTCGGGGTCCATTTCGGGGGCCTGGAGGGCCACCCTCCGATGGGGAAGGGGGTCCGGGGGAGTGGAGGCGCGATGGACGCCGGCCCGGAGGAGGGCCGGGTTCGTGGAGACGCCGACCGGATGCCAATGCTGCGCCGCCGGTGAAATCACTTGATGGACAGAAGCCGTCTGAGCAGACGTCTGACCCGAACGTCCCGTAGCGGTCTCACGCTACGGTAACCGCTATACAGGAACAGGCCTCTTCCAGGGGTCCCAATGAGCCCTGGAAGAGGCCTTCTTCGTTTCATTCAACCGGTGTATGGGGTATCCATTGAGTTGTGGGCTACCGTTCGGTAAAGGGGCGGGACACGGTGGTTCCCTGGTTTTCGTGGTTGCTTCGACGGGGGCGATTCGGTAGAATAGAACTGGTCGGATAACGGTCACTGTAGGAGGATCAACCAGTGCAACTCAACTGATTCACAGTGTTCTGGCGAGCAGGGCATTCGTGTCTGTGCGCCACGGGCATGAGAATCTCATGTTTTGGATGAGGAGAGAGACAATGAACATGCGAATCGTGGTGGTGTGCGTGGTGACTGTTCTGGCTATGGCCGGAGTGAGTTTCGGTAATTGGGTGGAGACCTTTGACGGAGGCGAGTTCGACCTGACGACGTGGCAATTCCCGCATGTGCCTCAAATGCTCGGTACCTTCACCGCGACGATCCAGTCGGGAGCGGACGGGGATGATTTTCTTGCCCTTGCTGAGACGAGTTCCGCCGGTGTTGGAGGTGCCCTGTTTGGCGCCGGGTTCGGCAGTGAGGAGGCGTTCGACGATGTCCGCGTTGGTGCCGTCGTCAACGTAGTAGGGGACGCGTCCCATAGCTACCATGGTCTTATCGCCCGCGCCAGCTACATAATTGATCCGGATGGCAGCTTGACGGGGGTTGCGCCTGGCGTCTGGGCGGACTGTTATATCATGCACATCGATTGGGACAATGGTCCGGCCAATCTGAAGATTGATCTTGAGAAGGTGATCATGAACCAGAATATCATGGACGAGAATATTGAAGTACTCGTTCCTGGATTGGCACACGCACGAAGCTACTACGCTGAACTGAATGTGGTTGGGGCCGGCCCCGTCTATGTGACGGGCAGTCTCTATGAGTATGAGGGGGGACCTCTGGTCGCCCGAACGCCCACCATGGTTGACACCAACGGCAACGACTGGTGGGAAGACGCCGATGCGCACGATGAGGTTTTCACGCAAGGCGTCAGCGGCATCTTCGCCCAGAACGAAGATGCGGAGCCTGCGGGGTTCTACACGACGTTTGATGATGTCTCTTCGCTTTCTGACGGACCGTCTGCGGTGCCTGTGTATCCTGCGGACGGTGCAACGGACGCCTCGATCCTTCCGACGCTCGAGTGGGTGGAGGCGGCGTTTGCTACCGGTCGTCAACTCTGGTTCGGCACGCCGGGCAACCTCGAAGCCGTCGATCCGGCCCCCGAGGGGACAACCTTTGCTCCGGGCATACTTGAGGCCGGTCAGGCCTACCAGTGGCGCGTCGACCAGACAGGTCCGAATGGAACGGTGACGGGCCACGTGTGGCAATTCACAACGGGCCGGTCCGTGCCCGTCGATGGTTTCGAGTCCTACGCCGACGATGCCGATATTACAGGCAGTTGGGTCCACAATATCGAAGGCGGTTATGAGTACATCTTCCTGGATGCCGGCACTGTGAACCAGGGCGCCAAGGCGATGCGGTTCGAGTACCAGAACCAGTACGAGCCGTTTGTGACGGAAGCGACGCGCACCTTTGAAACGCCGCAGGATTGGACGCTCATCAATCCGAGCTCCTTGTCCCTGAGTTTTCGCGGCCGCAAGGCCAACGTCGAGCAGCAAGTTCATGTAAGGGTCGAAGACGCCGCTGCTAACCAGGCGACGGTTACTCTGCCTTATACCTTTGCTGTCCAGTCGGACCCATGGCGTACGTGGGACATCAGCATCTCCGATATCGTCGATGCCGGCGTGGATCTGACGGCCATCCAGAAGATTACTATTGGCCTGGGCGACGGGAGCGACTCAGGGCAGGATGGAGACACCCGAGACATTCTATACATCGACAATATTTGCCTGTGCCCGTAGCGATTCGGCGGGAACGACAATCGGTTCGATCAACGCCCTCACGTCTCACTTGGCAGACGTGAGGGCGTTTTCTCATTGGCTACGATCTGTCAGCGACCGTTGCGATCGGCGTATTGGAAGCCGTACCTCTTTGCGAGTTGTCGCTCATCAAGCGCCTCGGCAATATGCCTGGCGACCTGCTCGGCCAGAAGCCGAGATCCCTCCTTGCTAAAGTGAACGTCTCTGGGGTTCTGGATAGCGGCCAGTCGCGGCAGGGCAAACGAACACAGGTCATTAACGGGAACGTCATGCCTGGCCATGATTTCTCGGGCCACCTGGTTGTAGCGATCCGAGTCCCCCTCGATACGTCCGGAGGCGCCGTCTGGGACGGGAGTGGTGGTCGCAAACACCAGAGCGGTTTTCGTTTTCTTTAGTCGCATTGTCAAAGCTTCCAGGTTTCGTCTGTACTGATCGATTGGGATCTGCTGCTTGCCCACTGTCGAACTGACACGCTTGCCTTTCTCATCGATATACTTGAGGTCGTGCAGGCCGTGGTTGAAGTGGATGACATCCCATTCGGTGTCGCCCAGCCATTCGTCGAGCTTGGCTAGGCCGTATGCTGTATGTTGTGCGTTGCCCGGATTGTGGTAAACGTCCGCTTTCTCGTACAATAGATCTTTGGTCGGTTGGAAATAGCCGATGGAGATGGAATCACCTATGATCAGCACCTGTGGGATACGAGGCGCATGTTGCTCGCCGGTCAATGCTTTGTATACCTCAACTGCAATCAGAGTTGCGCCTTGAGCGTTGGGATGGATCTGGTCGGGGAACAGTTCCGGCTTGGCGCTAAGGGGCTGGTACAGATTAATGACGTGGACATCGGTATCCTTGGCGACCTGTTCGATGAATGGAATCGCTTCCAGTCGGATACGTTCATCGCTGATGCCCCAGCGTTCCGGGTAGGCCGGAACAGGGAGGCATATCCAAATTTTCGGCTTGGCGGGCAGCGCTCGGAAGCGATCGATCATGTCTTTGTAGTTGGACATAAACTCGTTCTGGTGCTTCCAGTTCTGAGGCTTTGTGTCGTTTGTGCCCAACTTGATGACAACGGCATGAGGATTGAACGCCAGAGCCTCCTGGAAGGCCTGCTCGTTCCAATAGGGCTTGTCGCCATTCTTCAAGAGTGTGGCTCCGCTAACGCCGAAGTTACGCACATTCCATCTGTCACCGAGCATTCGGCCCAATTGCCGAGGGTAGTTGTATCGCACACGGTCCTTAATCCCGGCGCCAAAGGTGATGCTGTTCCCGACACAGGCGATGCGAATCGTTTCCGAGTAGGTCTCGGGGTGAATGACACCGCGATGATTGCCTGTGGCACAGCCCCCCAATAGGGCGGAAACAAGGGTTAGTAGGACAGTCAGTCGCAGAGTGAGGGTCGTGTGCATGTCAGAGTCTCCTGTTCTTGCCGATCGAAATGCTGCTCATCTGGGTCTTGAACCAGATCGTATACGACTGAGCCATGATAGTCACGAGATGCCCGGTGAGCAAGAGGATAGATTCTCACTCGGTCTGGTCGCAACGATTGCGCAGGGCGTCAATGATCCTGTTGTTGGCAGCGGGAAAGGCATAGCGTCTCAGGTCACGCGGACGAACCCATTTGAATCCGTCGCAACCCAGGCATCGAGGCGTGCCGGAGAGGTACGCACATTCGAACGCATGCAGGCGGATGCGGAAGTGGGTGTAGGCGTGGTTCAGCGCAATCAGCGGACGCTGTATCCGTATGCGAATGCCAAGCTCCTCGCGAACCTCTCGACGGAGGGCCTGCTCCAAGGTCTCTCCCGGTTCTTGCTTGCCGCCCGGAAATTCCCATAGGCCGCCGAGCAGTCCGGTGGCTTTGCGTTTGTCGATCAAGATGCGACCGTCTCGATAGATGACACCGACCGCTACCGTATGGCGGGGAATTTGCTTCCTGGGTGTGCGAACAGGAAGTGTTCCCTCCTCGCCGTGGAGTCGCGCCTGGCACGTTTGCATGAGCGGGCACCTGTTACATCGCGGTCTCCGAGGCACACAGACTTCCGATCCCAACTCCATCAGGGCCTCGTTGAAATCTCCCACTCGGGAAGCGGGCAGCAGACGCTGGGCCAGGAACCATATCTCCTTGTGGACGGTGGCCTCCTTCGGGTTCTCTCGGATGCGAAACAGGCGACACAAAACGCGAGTGACGTTGCCGTCGACGACAGGTTCACGCTGACCGAAGGCGATGCTGGTGATGGCCCCGGCCGTGTAGGCGCCGATGCCGGGCAGGCCGAGCAGGTCGTTCTTGTCTCTGGGTAGCTGGCCGCCATATTGCGTGACAACGATCTTTGCCGCTTTGTGCATATTACGGGCTCGAGAGTAGTAGCCGAGTCCCTCCCAGAGTTTCAGAATGGAATCGAGCCGGGCGCGTGCGAGTTTCTCCACGGTCGGAAAGCGGCGTAAGAACCGTTCGTAGTAGGGGCGCACCGTGGCGACCTGAGTCTGTTGCAGCATGATTTCCGAGATCCATATGGCGTAGGGATCATCGGTCTGCCGCCAGGGCAAGTCTCGGGCTTGCTCTCCAAACCAGCGTAGCAAGGGCCGTGTTATCGCGGTTTTGGCTGGCTGTCCCTTTGTCCAGAACGTCAATCTTTTCACGGCAATTTCGCCCGGGGGGGTGTCCACCTGACGCCTTGATCGCACAGCGATGGTTACGGGGTGATCGTCTGCTTCTTGCGATAGACCATGCCTTCGAAAACGGCGACGATCTCACCGCCTTCGTCAGTCACTTCAATTGAGTACGTTGCCAGTTTGGGATTGAGGGACACTTCTCTGGCGGTGGCCAGCAGGCTTCCTTCTAAGGCTGCCTTGACGTACCAAATGCTGGCGTTGATGGCAACGGCAACCGTACCATGCGAGTTGGAAGCTGCGGCGAAGGCCAGGTCCGCCAGGGTGAAGATGGCGCCGCCGTGAACGACATTGATGCCGTTGCGATGGTGGTCCTCAATTTGCATTCTGGCCTTCGCCTGGCCCTCTGAGACCTCCAATAGTTCGATTCCACAGTGGTGGGCAAACCTGTCGTTCTTGAAGAACTCCTTGATCGTACGCATGGCGAACCTCCAAAGGTGGCGACGGCCAGGATCGCTTCGCAATCCTTTCTCGTCAGGATATTATCGCAGGACGCTCGCTTTATCAACGTTACTCTTCGGGCGAGAACTCTGCGTGTTGCCTGGGTGCACTTCGCGTTTGTAGGTAGACTTCTCTGTTCGGCCTTCCGATTTGTCATCCTGAACGAATGTGAAGGATCTGGCCTGTGAATGAGACGTTTCTCTCCTCTCGGAGGCAACACCTCTTGCTGGGGCCAGATCCTTCGGCATAGCCTCAGGATGACAAGCCGTGGCGGATTGAAGGAGTACCTACAAACACGAATCGCACCCGTGTTGCACCGGACGCTGCAAAAACCGTTGATAGGGCGGGGTGATTGCGGCTATGATATGTGCTTCCGTGAGAATGTCCTCCCACGCCGTTGGCAGGGAGTCTGGCCCCAAGACATTGTTGTCGCGTTTCTCAAGGTGCTCAGTATGCAACACCAGGTCATAGATTTCCACACGCACGCCTTTCCCGACGATCTGGCGCCCAGCGCGATGCGCACGCTATTGGCCGAGGCGCCGGGGATCAGGGCTCATCTCGACGGCACCGTTGGTGCTCTGCTGGGGTCGATGGACGACGCTGGCATTGCGCAGAGCGTGATCTGCTGCATCGCGACAAAGCCCCAACAGTTCGATCCCATTGTTCGCTGGTGTGACAGCATTCGTTCAACCCGTCTTATTCCGTTGCCATCGGTGCATCCGAATGATCCCGAGATAGTCGAGCACATTGGTCTGATCAAGGCCCGGGGGTTTCTCGGTGTAAAGATGCATCCTTACTATCAGGACTTCTACGTGGGAGACGATCGGATGTCGCCGTTCTACGAGGAAGTGAGTCGGCAGGGCCTGTTGCTCGTGATGCACACCGGGTTCGACATCGCCTTTCCCCGAGATCGACGGGCTGACCCCGAGACATTGTTGCGGATTTCGGAAGCCTTCCCCCAACTCAAGCTCGTCACGACCCATCTGGGGGGATGGCAACAGTGGGATGAGGTCAGACGCCATCTCCTGGGGCGTCCCATCTACATGGAGATTTCCTTCGCCATGCAGGACCTTTCCCTGTCCGTGGTCCGTGAGATGCTCATGAATCATCCCGAGGAATACCTGCTGTTTGGAACGGATTCACCCTGGACCGGCCCAAAGGAAACGCTTCAACTGCTCGAGGGGCTTGAACTGCCCCCGTCAAGGCTCGATCGGATGCTCTGGCGCAACGCCGCCGATCTCCTCGGTCAGGCTTCAGACTCGCCAGATTCTGGATATTAATCTGTTTTTATACGCGCTTGCATCAGAAACGAAGAACCGGCCTGGTAGGGCCATTTGTGCGATTGTCCGTGTCTTCTGATTGTAATTGTTATAGCGGTGTATACTAGATTTTATGATATCGTCCTGAAAAATGTGCTATTTTTGTGCTGTTCGGAGGTGTCATTGCCCGATTAAATGGTATACAATGCTAAACCTGTTTCGTGGCCGCACATGCGGGTCAAAGTCGATGGTAGTATCTCAGGAGCGTCAAGCATGTTTGGGATTGAGGACAAATACGTTTCGATGGTCTACCTGCTCTGTATCGCGAGTTCCTTGCTGTGTGTCGTGTATGGACTGATCAACTGGAACCGCGGAGAGGAGAAGGCCCAGGAAGAGGATATTCGCTGGGCCAAAGAGGAAAAGCAGGTCGAGGAGGAGTTGTGACCGTGCAGAGTATCCCGTCGTATCGGGTGTCTTGACGCAAACAAGTGGTGCTGTGGGCACTGAGGGGAGAAAACTGGGCGTGTTCGGGCAAATGCATCGACTCTGATGGAAACCTCGCTCGTTCCTGGTACTTCCCACCTTGGCGGTCTAGTTCGGTTTGCTCAAAGCAGGCCGTGCTGTGGCACTTGACTGCGATTGAAGATGCTGCCCCGATCGCCTGCGTCTGCGTGAGGTTATTGACGGGCTGAGAAGGACGTTGAATTGATGTACCGATGACACAGTGGGCGTCTCCCGGGTAGGGGGCGTCAGCGGAAGTCAATCGAAGCGTGAGTTCACTAAACTCTTGCTTGGAGGACAGCAAAATGTTGGCACAAGCAGTCGGACTGGCCGAAATCCTTGTGGTTCTGCTGTATCTGTTCGTGGTGATTTTTCTCGGTTGGCTCGGTTGGCGGCGGACCAAGAGCGCGGCGGACTATCTCATCGCCGGCCGTGAGATCCATCCCTTCGTCATGGCGATGAGCTACGGCGCGACCTTCATTTCGACGAGTGCGATCGTCGGCTTCGGCGGCGTGGCGGGCATGTTCGGCATGAGTCTGCTCTGGCTGACATTTCTGAACATCTTTATTGGCATCTTCATTGCGTTTGTCTTTCTCGGAGGGCCGACGCGCCGCATGGGCCATATTCTGCAAGCTCATACTTTCCCGGAGTTACTGGGGCGGCGCTATCAGAGTACCTTCCTTTAAGTGTTCGCCGGCCTATTGATCTTTCTGTTCATTCCGCTCTACGCGGCCGCCGTACTGATCGGGGGCTGTGAGTTCATCGCCACGAAATTTGGCATCGACTACAACGTGGCGCTGTTGGTCTTCAGTGTCATCATTGCGGCCTACGTCGTGATGGGTGGGCTCAAGGGTGTGATGTATTCCGACGCCTTGCAGGGATCCATCATGTTCGTCGGCATGTTGATCCTCTTGCTTTGGACGTACGGCAAGCTGGGCGGCGTCAGCGAGGCGCACGCCGGACTCTCGGAGATGGGCAAGATGCCATCCCTGTTCGGGTCGATTGGCTTCAAGGGATGGACGGCGATGCCCGAGTTTGGCTGGGGGGCATCCAAGTATGATCTCTGGTGGATTGTCATATCGACGATCACGCTGGGTGTCGGTATTGGCGTTTTGGCGCAGCCGCAACTGGGCGTACGTTTCATGACCGTCAAGAGCAAGAAGGAATTGAACCGAGCCGTCCTCGTTGGCGGTGTCTTCATCCTGGTCATGACGGGCGTCGCCTTCACGGTCGGCTCGCTCAGCAATCTTTACTTCTTCAAATATGAGGTCATCAACGGCACGATCATTTCGACCACGGAGAAGGTCGGCGTCATTGCCAAGAAGGAACGCGGTTTGGTCAAGAAGGTTCCTTGCGCACTGCTGCATATCGACACGACCGGCGACGGCGAAGCGGACATCAACATCGTCAAGGCCGGTCACGATGTGACCACGCCCGACGGAAAGACGATTCCGTTCTCCAAACTCATGCCGGCGGCCGAAGTAAAGGAACTGGCCGATGGCACGGTCGAAGTTCACCCTCGCGCCAACGCGTACCTGCGGGCTCTGATCAAGACGGGTGACGGCGAATGGATGTTCAACACGGGGAGTATCATCCCGATCTTTGTGACGCGGGCGATGCCCGGTTGGTTTGGCCTGGTCTTCCTGGTCACGCTGCTTTCGGCGGCGATGAGCACCTTGTCCAGTCAGTTCCATGCCGTCGGGACCAGCATCGGTCGCGATGTCTATGAGCAACTCACAGGGAAACACGGCCAGAGCATTGGCGTGACGCGCGTGGGTATTATCGTGGGCATTATCATCGCGGTCCTGATCAGCAACTATGCACGGGGGGGCTATATCATCGCTCGTGCGACGGCCATTTTCTTCGGGCTGTGCGCCTCGGCGTTTCTGCCCGCGTTCGTTGGCGGCCTCTTCTGGAAGCGCATGACCCGCCCGGCGGCGATCGCCTCCATGGTGACGGGCTTTGCGGTGACAGCGTTCTGGTTGCTCTTCGTCAAGGCGAAGGAGGCCGTAGCCATCGGATTGGTCAAGGGGAGTATCTTGGCGGATCATCCGAACTGGCCGGTGGTCGATCCGATTGTGGTCGCGCTGCCCATTTCGATTATCGTTGCGATCGTCGTGACGCTGGCTACCAAGCCGCCGGCGCAGGATCATCTCGATCGATGTTTCAAGTGACATGAATTCAATTTCGTGTTAGGATCGTCGAGCAAAGTTAGAACCTTAACCTTATTGGCTGAAGGGAGATGTAGATGAAACAGGGAACCTTATTGTTGGCCGTCTTGGCGGGATTGTCTCTGGTCTTGCTGAATTCGGGGGTGGTTGTGGCTGAAGAGGCCGCCGACGACGCCACGGGGGGAAGTGCCTGGTCGGACTTCCGAGAAACCTTCCACAATCCGACTCCCTGGCTGCAGATGGGTTTGGACTTTCGGTTCCGGACGGTTTACGGGGACAATATTGACACCCTCAACGAGACCAGCCGGAACAACAGATTCAACTACCAGCGCTACCGTGCCCGCTGGTGGACCAAGTGGGTCTTGGGCGAGGACGTTGATGTCAACGCCCGTCTGGCGTGGGAGTTCCGGACCTGGGACGATCCGCCTCGGAAGCCTCAGGATGTCGACTTTGATGAAGTGCTGTTCGATCGTCTGAACGTCGTCTGGCGGAACATGTTTGGGATGCCCATGACGGGAACCCTCGGCCGTCAGGATATCATTCTGGGTGTGGGCTGGCTGGTCCTCGATGGGAATCCGTTGGACGGTTCGCGTACGATCTTCATGGACGCGGCTCGCTTCACGTTTGATTGGGAAGACAGCAAGACGAAGTTGGACGTGATCTATGTGGACAACGCCGCTGAGTCCGATCGATGGCTCGAACCGATCAGTGACGAAAATCGGGCCTTGACCGAGCAGGATGAGCGCGGCGCGATTTTCTACCTGACCAACAAGTCGATGGAGAAGACGCAGTTTGAAGCGTATTTCATGTACAAGAACGACAACCCCATCGATACGATGGTTGACAACATACCGCCGCATTGGACGAGAAAAGCCGAGATCTTCACGTTGGGCGGGGCGATCTCAGGAACGCCCGGGGAAAACTGGAAGTATCGGGTCGAGGGTGCGATTCAGAGGGGTGAGAAATCTGATATCACGCCGAACCTTTCGACGGGAACGATGCGCGATATCGAGGCTTATGGTGGGCTGGCCAATCTTGAGTACTCCTTCAAGGACGAACTGGACAACAGCGTACACATCGGTGGTGAGTATGCTTCCGGCGATGACCCCAGCACGAGTGACAATGAGCAGTTCGACCTCCTCTGGGCGGAATGGCCTCGGTGGAGCGAACTGTATATCTACGCCTACACCAGCGAAACGTCCATCGCCGAGTCGACCAATCTGATTCGTTTCAACGTTGGGCACAAGTTCCGTCCGAACAAGCAGTGGCAGATCTGCACGGACTACCATGCCCTGTGGGCCGATGAAGATGGCCAGTCGTGGAATGGCGCTTTGACGTTCGACGACAAATTCCGTGGCCACCTGTTCACGTGCTGGGGCAAATATACTTTCAGCAAGCAACTGAAAGGTCACATCTTGGGCGAGTATTTGATCCCCGGTGACTACTATGCTAGCGTGAATGATGACGAAGCGGTCTTCCTGCGGTTCGACCTGCAGTACACGTTCTAAGCGTGCAACGGGTTCATCGGAGTTGAAAAAACAGGGTCCCTCTGGGGCCCTTTTTTCTTGAATGGAAACAGCCCACGGCTATAATAAAGGGCTTATGGCTAAGAAGAAAACAACACGGAAAGCGTTGCTCTCAGGGAATGAAGCACTAGCGTATGGGGCATACGAGGCGGGGCTAGGCGTCGCCTGTGCGTATCCCGGTACGCCCTCGACGGAGATTCTTGAGACGCTGGCGAAGTTTCCGGCTATTGATGCGCAATGGTCGGTCAACGAGAAAGTGGCCTATGAAGTCGCCCTCGGGGCGGCCGTCTCCGGCGTGCGCAGTCTCTTTGCGTGCAAGCACGTGGGACTCAACGTTGCGATGGACCCCCTGATGACGTCGTCGTATACCGGCGTCAACGCGGGGTTTGTTATCGTCGTGGCGGACGATCCGGGCATGCACTCCTCGCAGAACGAGCAGGACACGCGGTGGGTGGCGTTGTACTCCAAGATGCCGCTGCTGGAGCCATCGAGTCCCGCCGAGGCGAAGGAGTACATCAAAGAGGCGTTCAAGATCAGTGAGCGGTATGACACGCCTGTGATGGTGCGTGTGACAACGCGCGTCTCGCACACTAAAGAGGATGTCCTGCTGAAGAAACGCGAGACGGTCAAGAAGGGCAAGCTCGAGAAGAATGCAGCGAAATACGTGATGGTGCCGGGACACGCCTATCAGCGGCACATCTTCATAGAGAAGCGACTGAGGAAACTCGCCTCGCTGTCCGAACGGACGCGGCTGAACCGCATTGAGTCGGGCGACGGGAAGATCGGCTTCATCACCTCGAGCGTGGCGTATCAGTATCTGAAGGATCGATATCCCGACGCTTCCTATCTGAAATTGGGTATGAGTTACCCTTTCTGTGACGAGAAGATTCGCGCCTTCGCCAAGACGGTCAAGAAACTCTTCGTGGTGGAGGAGTTGGACCCGTTCCTGGAAGAGCATATCAAGACGCTGGGGATCAAGTTCACGGCCAAGGATCCTTCGTTCAGGATCGGTGAGTTGAATCCGGAGTTGATGCCCGAAATCGTTGCGGGTCGAGTGAAGAAGGAAAAGAAGGTGGTCAAGCGCAAGCCGCGCCTGTGTGCCGGCTGCCCGCACTGGGCCTCGTTTGCCGCCCTGAAGAAGATGGACGCCTTTGTCGCCGGTGATATCGGCTGCTATACGCTGGCGTGTCTGCCTCCGACGTCGGCGCTGCATACGTGCGTCTGCATGGGGGCCGGCGTGACTTTCCATGAGGGCATTCGCAAAGGAGGGTCGAAGAAGAAGATCGTCGGCGTGGTTGGCGATTCGACCTTCGTCCACTCCGGCGTCACGGGTCTGATTAACGCTGCTTACAATCAGGTCAAGGGCGTTATTCTTATCCTGGATAACTCGACGACCGCCATGACCGGCGGCCAGCAGAATCCGGCGACCGGCCTGACGATTCGCAATGAGCCGACGAAGAAGCTGATTCTCGAAGACCTATGTCGGGCCTGTGGGGCCGACAACGTCGACGTGATCGATCCCATGAACGTCAAGGCATTCGCCGCAATTCTAGAGAAACGAATCAATGAGGACGCGCTGTCGGTGGTCATCTCACGACATCCGTGCCGCTTGATCAAGAGACGGGTTTGAGACGTGCAGATGAATGACAAGGTATACAGCATCACGTTTGGCGGAATCGGGGGACAGGGCGTCCTGAAGGCCTCGGAGATCTGTGGCTGGGCCGCTCTCTATGCCGGTTATCACATCAAAAAATCCGAAGTCCATGGCATGGCGCAGCGGGGTGGGTCCGTGGAGTCCCATCTGCGGTTCGGCAAGCAGGTCTACTCGCCATTGATCTCGACGGCGGGCGCCGATTATCTGGTTTGTTTCCATCATGACGAGCATCCGCGCCTCAAGGGGTTCCTGAAGAAGGGCGGCGCCGATCTGACCGCGAGTCTGGACAAGGTCGAAGCGGCGGTCGATAACCCACGCTGTGTTAACACGTGCCTGGTCGGCGTGCTCTCAACGATGCTGACCATCGACCAGAAATGCTGGATGCGAGCGATTGAAACTGTGTTCAAGAAGGCTGTGGTTGCGGAGAACAAGAGGATATTCCGAATGGGAAGGGACATAGGTCTATCATGATCTGGAAAGAAGATGTCGAGTGCGCCGATCGCGCCGTGTTGCAGGTTCTGCAGTCAGATCACCTCAAGAAACTCATCCCGTACATTTATCACAACTGCCCCGTCTACAAGCAGAAGCTTGAGGACGCGGGTGTCAGCCCTGACAGCGTGCAGTCGATTGACGATATCAAGCGATTGCCGTTCACGACCAAAGAGGACATGCGGGATCATTATCCCTATGGCTTGTTCTCAGCCCCGCAGGATCAGATCAACGAGATCCATGTCTCCAGCGGAACGACGGGAAACCCTACGCTGGTTGGCTATACCCGAGACGATCTGGCGCTCTGGGGTGACGTGATGGCGCGGACCTTGTGTTGCGCCGGGGCCGAACCGGACGATACGATTCAGATTGCCTATGGATACGGCCTGTTCACGGGTGGACTTGGTTTTCATTACGGGGCATTGGAGATGGGGCTGCGCATCATCCCGACCTCGTCCGGGCAGACGGCGCGACAACTGAAGATCATGCAGGACTTCAAGCCGCGGATCATTGGCTGTACGCCGAGCTACGCCCTTTACATGGCCGAGGAGGCCAAGGAGATGGGGATCGATCCCCGTGAGGGCAACTGGAGGATCGGCATTTTCGGCGCTGAGCCATGGAGTGACTCGATTCGCCACGAGATTGAAGATGCCTGGAACATGCTCGCGACCGACGTGTACGGCCTTTCGGAAATCATCGGCCCTGGGGTTGCCCAGGAGTGTCAGCACAAAGACGGGCTGCACATCTTCAGTGATGTCTTCTTCCCCGAAATCATTGATCCGGAGACCGGCGAGGAAGTCGCGCCCGGCGAAGACGGCGAATTGGTCATCACGACGCTGACCAAGCAGGGGATTCCGCTGATTCGCTACCGCACGCGAGACATTGTTAGCATCAGTTGCGAGAAATGCCGGTGCGGTCGGACCAGCCCTCGGATCAGCAAGATCAAGGGTCGAACGGACGACATGATCGTCGTACGCGGCATCAACGTTTTCCCCTCGCAGATCGAACACGTCCTGGTGGGCATCGAGGGGACCCAGCCGCACTATCAGATTGTGGTCGATCGCCAGGCCCATAAACTCGACCAGGTCGAAGTGTTGGTGGAGGTCGAAGAGCGGTTCTTCTCCGACGAGATCAAGCACCTCAATGAGCTGCGTGACACGATCAGGAAAGAGATTCAGGCGGTGCTCTCTGTGGGTGTCAAGGTGACGCTCGTCGAGCCAAAGACGATAGAGCGGAGCATGGGCAAGTCGAAGCGGATCGTGGACAAGCGAACCTTGTAAGGGCTAAGAAATGAAGATCACACAGATATCCGTGTTCCTGGAGAATCGCAAGGGTCGGTTGTATGAAGTCTGCTCTCTACTGGGGGACAACGACATCAATATCCGGGCCCTGACTGTCGCTGAGACCGAGAGTTTTGGCGTCTTGCGGATCGTGGTGGACAAGTCGGACGCGGCCGTGACGCTCTTGCGCGATAGCGGTTTCGTCGCTAACTTCACTGACGTCGTGGCGATTGAGGTGGGAGACCGACCTGGTGGCTTGGCGTCGGTGCTGAAGATCTTCGCGGCTAATGACGTCAACATTGAGTACATGTATGGATTCGTAGAAAAGCACAGCGACAAAGCACTATTGGTCTTCCGATTCGAAGATGCCGATTTTGCCCAGCAGGTTCTGGCCAAGCACAGCATCTCCGTGGTGACGCGGAAAGAGATCGAAGGGCTCTGATCCCGGGGCGACATCCCTATTGTGCGGATCACGTGCTTAGACCGCTGTCACATCATAGATTAGTCTGACACCTACGGGCGAAACCATGGAAGTACCTTTCTGGAACAAAGAGATTGAAACGCTGGATCGTGCCTCGCTTGAGAAGATCCAGTTGGAGCGGTTGCGTGAGGCACTCGTCTGGGCCTTCAGGACTCCTTTCTACAGCAAGAAACTGTCACAAGCCGGCATCAAGACGTCGGACGACATTAAGGGATTGGAAGACCTCAGACGTATCCCATTCACTGTGAAGGACGATTTGCGGCGGAGCTTTCCCAAGGGCCTCTTGTCGGTGGACATGAGCGAGGTCGTTCGCGTCCACTCGTCTTCAGGAACGACGGGCATCCCGACGGTGATCTATTTCTCGCGCGATGATGTTGATCGGTGGACCGATCTGATTGCCCGCTGTATTGTGGCGACGGGTGCTTCGAGCCGGGACATCTTCCAGAACATGATGACCTATGGTCTCTTCACGGGCGGCCTGGGACTCCACTATGGAGCCGAACGCGTTGGCATGACGGTGATTCCCATCAGTGGGGGCAACACCAAGCGGCAACTCCAGGTCATGAAGGACTTTCAGACCACGGCCCTTCATATCACTCCGAGCTACCTGCTGCACATCCATTCACAGTTGCAGGCCGAGGGCATCGATCTTGCTGACCTTTCTCTGAGCAGAGCACTCATTGGCGCCGAGCCTCATTCGGAAAACACACGGCGCAAGATTGAGGACTTGCTGCAGATCCAGGCCTTCAACTCGTACGGGCTTAGCGAACTCAATGGGCCGGGCGTTGCGTTTGAGTGTGTCTATCGCCAGGATATGCACGTCTGGGAAGACGCCTACATCGTCGAGATCATCGATCCGGACACCGGTGAGAATATAGAGGATGGCCAGGAAGGCGAGATCGTGCTCACGAATCTCATTCGAGAGGCCGCCCCCATCCTCAGGTACCGCACGCGGGACCTTGCCTTTCTCCATGCCGAACCTTGCCCGTGCGGAAGGACACATCGCCGACTCTCACGGATACGTGGACGCACCGACGACATGCTGATCATTGGCGGGGTCAATGTTTTCCCGTCTCAGATCGAGGAGAGGATCATGAAGATCCCGGAGGTTGCGACCAACTATCAAATCCACGTGGACAAGAAGGGGGCGCTCGACCGCTTGACGGTCAAAGTCGAGATCTATCCCAAGCTGTTCTTGGGTGAGGCGTCGAAACTCGAGGCGCTACGCCAGCACATCAAGGAAGAGGTCCGTTCGTCCATCGTCATCAATCCGGTTATTGAACTCCATGAGCCGGGCTCACTGCCTGTTTCCGAAGGTAAGGCCAAGCGCGTAGTTGACGAACGACCGAAAGAGTGAGGGACCACACATGGCTAAGCAACTCACCATTTTTGTGGAGAACCGGTCCGGAAGGCTCAAGTCCATATCGGAGAATCTGCAGCAGAGCAACATTGATATCCGAGCATTCACAATCCAGGACAAAGGTGACTACGGCCTTCTGAAGCTGATTGTTGACCGGCCCGATGAGGCCTATCTTGCTTTGGCGGATCTGGGTTGCGCTTGTGCGCTCAAGGATATCCTGGCCATCTCGGTGCCCGATCAGCCTGGCAACTTCCACCGACTGACATCGGCCTTGGCCGGGCATAATATCAATGTGATAGATGCCTATGGTTTTGTTCTACAGCCGCATCATACGGGTGTCTGCTGCATGGAGATTGACCAGCCGCAGTTGATGAAGGCCGAAGAAATCGTCACCGAAGCCGGCTTTCAGGTCTTGCAGGACGAAGAACTGTACAGTCTCTAGCGGCCAGTTGCCTGACCCTGAAATAGCTTGAGACGCTATGGTTTTGGCGGGGAAGGCCTCGTTAAGCGGAGCGCCTGATCTGCTGTATAGCTTCCAACGCGTGTGCGTTCGAGGGCCTCAACATACCCGGCTGTTTTGAGTAGTTCGCCCAGGTCTCTTGCAATGGAGCGTACATACACGCCCGGTCCCGTCACCATTCTGATCTCAGCCAGTGGCCATTCATAGCTGAGCAACTCAATCTCCTTGACAAGGACCTCCCTGACACGCAGTTCGACGTGTTTTTTGGCGCGGGCAAATCGATACGCGGGTCGCCCGCCAATCTTCACGGCCGAGAAAATGGGGGGGCGCTGTTCAATGACGCCTTGGAACGTCATCAGCGCATCGCGCACGGCCTGTTCCGAGGGGATGGTCGACGGGGGGACCTCCTCCTTTTCGCCCTCGCGGTCATCCGACGTGCTGCGCCATCCCAGCCGGACACGGGTGAAATACTCCTTCTCCTTTTCCACAATCTGGCCAAGTTGCTTGGTCGAGGGCCGGCCGACCCCCACCACCAGAACGCCCTTGGCGCAGGGGTCCAGCGTGCCGGCATGTCCCACCCGCTTCTGGCCCGTGGTTCGTCGCACGATGGCAACCACATCATGCGAGGTCATCCCCTCTTCCTTGTAGATGGCAAAAATGCCCTCGGTTGGAATGCTTTCGTTAGTATCCACTGGCTGGAACAGTCCTATCCCGTGTAGTACCCGGCTGGGCTCAGAGTTATAGCTCCTGCGGACCGACACCATGGCCGCCCATTCGAATGGACCATTCTAAGCCAAGAGCCCCCTGGGGTCAACGGCCTCTTCCAACGCCATGCAGGAGATGGGCACGTGAGAGATATGTCAGGCTACATTCGGGCCAGAGGCTTGGGCGTGACGGGGCACGCTTGCAGTCTCCTGGGCCTGTGGTAGAATGGGCCCATTCGAATGGTTCTGATTGGACGAGAATGGACGAGCGACGTGTTTCACTGGTGGGCAAGACGGCCCTGATCACCGGGGCGGCCAGACGTCTGGGCCGCGCGGCCGCACTTGAATTGGCTGGCCAGGGCGCCAATGTCATCGTCCACTACAACCAATCGGAACACGCGGCTACTCAACTGTGTGACGAATTGCGGGAGGCAGGTGTCTCTGCCTGGGCGATTCAGGCGGATCTGTCCGAGAACGGTCGGGCGGACGCGCTTTTCGGCGCCGCCATCGACCAAGCCGGTGCAATCGACGTTCTCATCAACAATGCGTCGGTCTTCGATCGAGAGACACTCTGGGAGACCACGGAGGCGTCTCTCTGGCAAAACATGCAGATTCACTCGGTGGCGCCCTTGGCGTTGGCCAAGGCATTGGCTGGGCAGGGCAGAGCGGCTCATGTCGTGAACATACTGGACACCCGCGTGACCGTGTACGATCGCGAGCATGCCTCTTACCATCTGAGCAAGCGGATGTTGTTGACGCTGACACGCATGTTGGCTCTCGAACTGGCGCCGGATATCGTGGTCAACGCCGTGGCGCCGGGACTCATTTTGCCGCCGGCCGGAGAGGGTGAGGAGTACTTGAAGAAACTCGCCCATTGCAGTCCGCTCAATAGACATGGGGACCCCCAGGACGTGGCTGAGGCGATTCTATTCCTGCTGCGCAGCCGCTTTATCACGGGCCAGGTGATCTACGTGGATGGCGGATATCACATGAAGGGGCATATGTATGATTGACGACGCGACGTCTTCACCGCTTGATCAGATATTGATCAGAGACTTGCGTTTTCGCTGCATCGTGGGTGTCAATGAGGATGAACGTCACGAGAAGCAGGATGTGGTCGCCCAGATCGTGCTCGACGTCGATCTGCGCCGGGCCGGGCGGACTGACGCCATTGAGGACACGGTGGACTATAAGGCGATAAAGAAGGCGGTGCTCGCCATGGCCGAGCGATCTCAGTTTCAGCTCATCGAGGCGTTGGCCCAAAGCATCGCGGATATCTGCCTGACGCACGATCCCGTCAATCGGGTGGCGGTTACGGTTGAAAAACCGGGCGCGCTGCGATTCGCACGCACCGTCGGTGTTCGCATCGTCCGTGGACGAGAAAAGGCCGATGAGTGACAGGCCTCGTCTTTCGGTGGCGTTCGTTTCGGTGGGCTCGAATATCGAGCCGCGACAGAACGTCGTGGCGGCCCTGGCGGCTCTGATGAAGAGCACCCGCGTGATTGGCTCGTCCACCTTCTATCAGACCGAACCCATCGGACGACAAGGGCAACCGGCGTTCATCAACGGCGTTTGGGTGATCCACACGGAAATGAGGCCGATCCAGGTGAGGGATGATCTCTTGCGGCCCATCGAGGATGGACTGGGGCGTCGTCGTGTGGAGGACAAGTTTGCACCGCGCACCATCGACCTGGACCTCGTGCTCTACGATGACCTGGTTCTTGATGGGATGGATTTACGGCTTCCCCACAAGGACATTGAGCGTCCTTTCGTATCAGTTCCCATCCGTGAGTTACTGCAGGCAGATGTTGCCAAGATGGCGCAGGGCCTGCGGGATCACATGATGCGATTGCTTCCCCGTGATCAGACGACAAGTCCTCCAGGAGAGATCTTGGAAGACCTCACATACGAACTGCGCCAGATGATTGACCGACCGGAGATCTGATCCTAGCCTCGTCGGCAGTTCTACGCCGGGCAGACCGGCAGCAGGTTCTCCTGAACGTAGCGGACCGCATTGCGGAAGAGCTTGATGCCATCGGGATCGAGGTCTTCTCCAAGACGCGACCAGTGCGGATGCTGGGTGCGACGGACGTAGCGCTCCGGGTGCGGCATGAGCCCCAGGACGCGCCCGGTGCTGTCGGTCAGGCCGGCCACCGATTCGGCCGAGCCGTTCGGATTGATGGGGTAGGGGCCCTCCTGCCCGTTCGCGTCAACGTATTTGTACGCGACATATCCTTCGGATTGCAGTCGCTGTAGCGTTTCTTCATCTTTGGCGACGATCTTACCTTCCCCGTGGGCGATGGGGACGTAGATCTGCCGCTCCGGTTCGAGAAAGACACAGCGGTTGGTCTGAGGCAACAGATAGACCCAACGATCTTCGTACTTGCCGCTGTCGTTGTAGGTGATCGTGATATCTTCCTGCTTGAAATCGCCGTTACCGGGAAGAATCCCCATCTTGACCAGGACCTGGAAGCCGTTGCAGATACCCAGGACGAGCTTCCCGTCGTCGATGAATTTCCGAATCGGATCGGAGAGGTGGTGAACGACCTGGTTGGCCAGAATCTTGCCGGCTGCCACATCATCGCCATAGCTGAATCCGCCCGGGAAGACGATGATATGGTACTGATCGAGCATTGCCTTGTTCTCGATCAGCCGGTTGACATGTACGCGATCGGCCTTCGCTCCGGCCAATTCCAGTGCGTGTTGTGTCTCGACATCACAATTGATTCCCGCCGCACGTAGGACTAATGCTTGGACTTCTGACATTTTATACCTCAAGCTCCCGTGAACTCTATTACCAATCCAGTGGTTTCTGCCATGCCTGTTTCAGCGTATCCAAATCTGCGTCTATGACGTTCTGTCCGTCCTGATCGCGGATCACAAGCTTCGACTCGCCTGTGATTCTCCCGATTTGTCCGAACGGGAGATTCAACATGATTCGTGCGAACGCATCGTACTTGCTCGGTTCAACCTCTACGACATACCGGCTGTTCGATTCGGCAAACAGTTGAGCATCGATACGTGTGCAGTCCTTCGCTATCGGCAGTCCACTAAGGTCCGCCTGGATACCCAGGCCACCGGCGAATGCCATCTCGGCTAGTGCAACGGCCAGTCCACCCTCGGAGCAATCGTGACAACTCGTGACGAGCCCATCGGCTATGGCCTCGGCCATACTGCGGGCAATCTGCGGCGCCAGGTCCAGGTCCACCGTGGGAACCGCCGCGCCGAGCTGGCCTTGGATCTTGTAGTAGTGAGAACCGCCAAGCTCGTTCTTCGTCCGGCCCACCACGAAGAGGAGGTTGCCCGGTTGCTTGGCATCCATTGTGACGCAGCGATCGATATTATCGACGAGCGACATGGCGCTGATCAGCAGCGTGGCGGGAATGCGAATGGTCGTACCGTCCTCACAGGCAAACTCGTTGTTCAGCGAGTCTTTGCCCGAGATGAAGGGCGCCTCGAAGGCCATCGCGCCGTCATAGCAGGCCTGGGCGGCTCGCACGAGGGTGCCAAAGGTCTCGGGGTCGGTGCAATTGCCCCAGCAGAAGTTGTCGAGCAGGGCGATGCGGTCGGCTCGTCCTCCGACGCAGATCAGGTTTCGAATGGCCTCGTCGATGCCGGCCAGCGCCATCCAATAGGGGTCGATGTCGCCATAGAGCGGATTCATGCCGCAACTGATCGCCAGGCCGCGAGATGAGGTCAGTTTGGGCTGGACCACCGCCGCGTCACTGGGGCCATCGTTCGCGACGCCGGTTAACGGCTTGACAACTGAGCCCCCTTGAACCTCATGATCGTATTGACGGATCACCCATTCTTTGCTGGCGACGTTATAGGAGGACAGAATGCCCAGCAGTTCTTCATTGTAGCTTTTCTTAGGGGCCAGCGCGGGCTCGCTCAGCGTGGGCTTGGTCCAGACTGCCTGGCGGCTGTACTTGGGCACGCCGTCGTGGAGGAAGTCCATATCCAGTTCGCCCACCTGTTGGCCTTCATAGCGCAGACGCAGCTTCTTGTCGTGGGTGAAGCGGCCGATGACGGTGGCCTCCACATTCTCACCATCGAAGATCTGTTTGATGGCCTCCCAGTTCTCCGGCTTGACGGCGATGACCATCCGCTCCTGGGCTTCGCTGATCCAGATCTCCGTGTAGTTGAGCCCGGTATACTTGAGGGGCACATGCTCAAGGTCCACCTCGGCGCCCAGTTCGGCGCCCATTTCGCCCACAGCGCTGCTGAGCCCGCCGGCGCCGCAGTCGGTGATGGATTCGTAGAGACCCGCCTCGTTGGCTTGCAGAAGCACATCCAGCGTCTTCTTCTCGGTGATGGCGTTGCCAATTTGCACCGCGTGAGAGAAGACCGTCTCGTGCTCGTGCGTCATCTGTCCGCTGGAGAAGGTTGCGCCGTGGATTCCATCGCGACCGGTTCGGCCCCCGACGACAACGATCAGATTGCCGCTCTGGGTGTGTTTAAATGCCTTGGCCTTGTCCATCAGCCCGACATTGCCACAGTAGACCAGGGGATTGCCCAGATAGCGGTCATCGAAGTAGATCGCTCCGTTGACCGTGGGGATTCCCATACGATTGCCATAGTCGCGCACGCCGGCGACGACGCCCTTCATAATACGTCGAGGGTGGAGGACGCCCTTGGGGATCTCATCGAGGCTTTTGTCAGGCTCTCCGAAGCAGAAGATGTCGGTATTGGCGATCGGACGGGCGCCCATGCCGGTGCCCATCGGATCGCGAATGACCCCACCAATACCGGTCGCGGCGCCGCCGTAGGGATCCAGAGCGGAAGGGTGATTATGGGTCTCGACCTTGAAGCAGACGGCCGAATCCTCGTCGAATTCCACCACGCCGGCGTTGTCGGCGAAGACCGAAATGCACCAGTCCTTGTTGAGATCCTGTGTCGACTTGAAGACCGTCTCCTTGAGGAGATTCTCGAAGTGCTGTGTTTGCTCTCCATCAACCGTCATGTCGACGGCGCTTCGCAAGGTTTTGTGGACGCAGTGCTCGCTCCAGGTCTGCGCCAGCGTCTCCAACTCAATGTCCGTCGGATCCCTATCGAGTTGGCGGAAGTACTCCTGGATGGTCTTCATCTCGGTGAGATTCAGAAATAGGTCTCGTTCCTTGCTGAGAGCCTCGAGGCCGGCGTCATCGAGTTCGCGGATGGGCCAGTGCAGAACGTTCAACTCGTACGGGCTCAGATGGGGGCTTGGCGGTTCGGCCTCGTCGCCGACCACGATATCCTCGATGCAATCGTTGGCCAGAACTCTCTTGGCGATCGTTTCGATTTGAGCGGGTCGGATCTCCCCGAGCAGGACGTATTTGCGGGCGGTCCGGACATGCGTTTCCGCCACTCCCATGTCGGAAATGGCGGTCATTACGGATTGGGCCACCGGGTCGGTCACTCCGCTCTTGAGATGGACCTCGATCAGGGTCGCGCGGGCCAGACCGGCCGGCGCAGCGCTGCGGCCGATATAGTATTCCTCGGAAACCGGGTCGCTCAGCAATTCCCTGGCGACACGTTCGGCAAAATCCTTATCGAAATCAGCTTCGATAAGGAACACCTTGGCTGATTGCACCGCCTCGACCAGCGTGATGCCCAGTTCTCGGATGTCGTCCAGGACTCCGTTGCCATGCACATCAGAGACACTGGGTCGATTGAAGACTTCAAAACGCCACTGCTTCACGAGAGTAGTTCCTTCTTCCGAATCTTATACTTGACCAGCGAGGCCCGCTTCCTGCGTGCCCCTTCCAGCAAGGCCTCGATTTTCTCTCGGTCCTTGGCCCGGATGGCGTTCCTCAACTCTGACAACTCCGCGGTGACACGGTCTATTCCTTGGGTCAGGTTCTCTGCGTTGGCTAGCAACGTGTCCGTCCAGATGGTCGCAGGCCCAGAGGCGATTCGCGTGCTGTCAAGATACCCTTTGCCAGCCCGTTTCAAGTCGGCCGGTTCACTGGCGTTGACCAGGCCGGCCGCCAACAGGTGAGGCAAATGGCTGATGTTGGCGAATACCCGATCGTGCTCGGCTGGACGCATTGTTTCCACGAAGCAACCCAAGGCCGACCAGAAATCCTTGAGTGTCTTGACCGTCTGTCGATTGGCAGGGGCCCCGGTCGTCAGGACACATCTTGCCTGAACGAAGAGATCATCGCGAGCAAACTCGACGCCGCTTTGCTCCGATCCTGCCACCGGATGAGAGCCCACGTAATGCACTCGGTTAGTCAGGCGCCGCTTTGCCCAATAGTGCGGCAGGACTTTTGCCGAGCCCACGTCGGTGATGATACAGTCCGGGCGAGCCAACTCGTTGATCTTCGCGAAGTAGCCCTCGAAGGTGAAAATCGGCGTTGCCAGGATCACCAGGTCGGCATCGGCTATCGCCGTCGCGAGATCATCTGCAACCTCTGTCGCAACCGCCAGATCTCTGGCCTTCTTTCGCGTCAGGCGGCGGTGACTGTAACCGACAACCGCCGTCTTCGACATGCGATGCTGAACCGCCAGCGATATCGAACCGCCCAGCAGCCCCAGTCCAATGATGGAGATGCGACGTAAGTCATTCACTGACGATACCTTATGATTAACGAACAGGACCCAGCCGAGGTAAGTAAGGTATAGTTGCCCCCCCCATATGTCAATTTTTTTCTTTGCGTTGGCCTCACAAAATGTTAACATTTGCAGCGAAAAGCAAAGCCAATGGATCTGGCGTTTGGTCGAAAAGTTCCCGCCTCGTAGGCGGGCAGTTTTTTGTAGACACACCGCCGCACGGATTCTGACGTGCGTACTGATAGCGATATGATGGGCAGAGCGACACTATGGCGCGCGAAGGTAATACCGCAGACAATGGCGGCCATCTGAACTTTGAAGATAAGGTGGCTGATCTTGAGCGACAGATCGAGGAACTGCGCGATCTGGGCACCAAGAAGGGTATCGATTATTCCGTCGAGATCCGGCGCATTGAGAAGGACAGAATCACAGAGTTGAAACGTCTTTACTCGAACCTCACGGCGTGGCAAACCGTGCAGGTGGCGCGCCACCCACAGAGGCCCATCCTCACCGACTATCTGAATCTGATGGTCAAGGATTTCCGTGAGTTGCATGGGGACAGGTGTTTCGGTGATGATCGCGCCATTGTTACCGGCATTGGACAGATCGCCAGAAACAAGGTCTTGATCGTCGGACAGAACAAAGGCAAGACGACCAAGGAGAAGATCGCCTGTAGCTTTGGCTGCCCGAACCCTGAGGGCTATCGCAAGGCGATGGCGAAGATGCGGTTTGCCGAGAAGTACGGTCTGCCCATTGTGACTCTGATCGACACCCCGGGCGCTTACCCCGGCATAGGGGCCGAAGAGCGGGGTCAGGCCCAGGCGATCGCGACCAATTTGAGTGAGATGTCTCGCCTCAAGGTGCCCATCATCGCCATCTGCATTGGTGAAGGCGGCTCCGGCGGGGCGCTGGGAATAGCGGTGGGCGACCGTCTGGCCATGCTGGAGTTTGCCTATTATTCCGTGATTTCTCCCGAGGGGTGCGCCGCCATTCTCTGGCGCGACGGGGCTCAGGCTCCCGACGCGGCGGCAGCCCTGAAGCTGACCAGCAAAGACCTGCACAAACTTGGACTTGTCGATGCGGTTATCCCTGAACCCGTCGGTGGGGCCCATCGCAATGTTCACGATACCGTCTACAATGTCGAGACTTATATCGCCAGGACGCTGACGTCGCTAAGACGCAGCGGAGCAGCAGAGCTGCTTGATAATCGCTATCGCAAGTGGCGTTCGGTCGGGAAAGAGGCGGTCATCGAGGGTTCTGCGATACCCGTCGCCGGATCGCGTATTGCCGACACGGGCCGGTCGAAGACCGGCAGGCAGCGTCCTTCCGTGGCCAAGGTCTAGTCCTGGGCGCCATTTCATCTGATATCCCACCTAAGATTGTCCACCAGGGCTGAGGGGCAAGGACCGCTGGTTAACGGGGCATGACCGCGGGTCTAGGCGCGAAATATGCCTGTGCGCATACCCTGCAGGGTCCAACAGAGGGCGAAAAGGCTTGACCGGGAGGGGGCTTTGCGATATGCTCAGATATGGACGGAGGCGCAACGCGTTGCGTGTTCGTGTTCAATGCTGACGGTGAAACCGATCGGTATTGGGCGGTCTACACATTGATTCTGCCAAGTGCAGAAGGAGGAGCGGAATGATGATGAAGAGGATGTACATCTGTGTCTGGCTTGCCGTCGTGGTGAGCCTGTTAGCGTTCTGTGGCTGTAACGGCACGGCTACAGAGAATACCGATCTCAAGGGGCAGTTGGAAAAATTGAAGACGACCCTTGATGAGACGAAGGCCGATAGGGATCTTCTCAAGCAGGACGTGGCTCGCCTGGCGCAATCGCTGGATGAGGCCGAGGGCGATCTGGCCAGGACTCAGGCTGGTGCCGTTCAGGCCAAGAGCAAGTTTGAGGGCCAGGTTCAGGGCCTGACGAAGTCGCGCGACCTGCTCAATGTCAAGGTCGACGGACTGGTTGCCGCTCGGGTCCAACTGCAGAAGAAGGTTGACGAGTTAAGCGCCGCCAGGGGCAAGCTTCAGCACCGAGTGGACGATCTGACAAAGTCGCGCGGAGAGCTTCAGTTGATGGTGGAGAATCTGGTGGATACGCGAGGGACGCTTGAGAACCAAGTTGCCTCGTTGACCCAGGCCCGTGATGCCGCTCGGACCGATGCCAAGACCGCCCAGTCGAAGATCTCGTTGCTGAGCAGCAAACTGAAGGTGCAAACGCAGCAGATGACCGCATTGCAGGACCAGGTCGTGTCGATTCGATCAGTGCTGGAGCAACTGCAGCAGAAGCTTGAATAGCTCGGTTTCTTCCGGGCCTTCAGTTGCTTCTGAGGTGCAATCGTGCAGAGTTCTGGTCGGTGGGACGCAGCAGGGTAACAGGCGTGTCCGGTATGAATCGAGGCTATGCATAGGTTCTTGACCATAATTTTCGCGTCCTTGTTCAACGTGTTCATGAGGTTTGTCTGCGGCTCCAATCGACTGACGGTAACCGGTCAGGATGTGTTCGAAAGATACGGCCAGCAGGGCGGCAACATCTATGCTTTTTGGCACAATCGTCTTTTCTACCTGGCCCATTTCTACGTTCGAAGGGTGTGTGGCCGCAAGCTCACCATGCTGGTCAGTATGAGCCGGGACGGGGACTACGGAGCGGCTGTCGTGCGGAAGCTCGGTCAGGATGCGGTCCGAGGATCAAGCAGTCGTGGAGGGCCGCAGGCCGTTCGCAAGCTGGTGACGAAGATCGCTGGCGGTGGGGATGTCGCCATCACTCCCGACGGACCGAGAGGACCGGCCTTTACGGTCAATGAGGGGGTTATCAAGCTGGCTCAGGTTACGGGGGCGAGGATCATCCCGGTGAGCTTCGACGCCAGTCGCAGACGGCAACTCAAGAGTTGGGATCGTTTCATCATCCTGAAGCCCTTTGGACGCGTCCATGTCGCCATTGGTGAGCCTATCGAGATCCCGCGCAAGACTACGTCCGGCGATAGAGAGCTATATCGCCGGCAACTCGAAGAACGGCTGCACGAATTGGACCGAGTCTGTCGCGACCATCTCACCTCTGGCCCTGGAGAGCAGTTAGGAGCGTCTAGGGGGCCGCTGACACAGAGCGTTCGTTGACGCGCACAGGTGATTCATCGAGCGACATCGGACGCTTCGCTCAGGCCTTGTTCAGATCCCGCGGGTCCCGGCCTTCTTCGATCGCGCTGATCTTGCTGACTCGTCTTTGATGCCGCCCGCCGCTAAACTCAGTGCTGAGCCAGGCCTCGACGATCTTGCGCAGCAGAATCTCGCCGATCTGGTCTCCGGACAAACAGAGAACGTTGGTGTCGTTATGGTCGCGCGAGATGTGGGCGCTGAGTTCATCATGACACAACGCCGCCCGAATCCCTCTGACCTTGTTGGCGGCAATGCTCATGCCCAGGCCTGTCGCGCAAATCAGAATGGCTCGATCCGCTCGGCTCTCCGAAACGGTCTTCGCCACCACGTAGGCTAAATCTGGATAGTCAACGGGGTGTGTGCCGTCAGTTCCGAAATCCAGGCACTCGTGCCCCATTTGGGCGACGATGGCCTTAATCTGTTGCTTGGCGTCAAATCCTCGATGATCGCTTCCGACTGCTACCTTCATAAGATGAACTCACCTATTCGCGCTCTCACAGCGGCTTCGATAATACCTGCACATCTGTTGAAGTATTCCTGAGGCTGCCCGATCGGATCCGGGACCTCCAGATCGTCGGCCATTAGGAAGCACTTACTCGGTGCCTCGGGAGACAAAAAAAACACGTGCTCGCAGTGCGACTGTGTCATACAGAATATCAGATCACTCGTCTCGACAAGCGAGCGAGTCAAAGGCTGACTTGCGTGGTTTCCTATATCAACTCCCTTAAGTCGACAGGCCGTCAGAGCCCCATTGCTGGCCGGCATGCCGGCAAGGTCCATCGTGCCCGCAGACGCTATCTTGTATCCCATCTTCTCCAAATCGTCAACAGGGCAACCGACTTTTTTCGCCAGGTAGGCTTGGAAGAGCCCTTCGGCCATGGCGCTGCGACAGGTGTTTCCCGTACAGACAAAAAGGACTGTGACAGTGGCCATCGCCTGCACCTGGGATTCCGAATAGACCCCGGTGCGCAGCACCGCTACTCCCTGGCGATTGACCTTCGCTACCGTGCTGCTCTTTTGGTACTTGCACGGGCCGCCATTGAGGATCAGATCGATCCGATCGCCGAGTTGGGCGGCCACCTGGCCGGCCTCGGTGGCCGGGGCCTCTCCCGCCAAGTTGGCGCTGGGGGCTACAATGGGCCCTGAAGCAAACTGCAGCAGCGTGGAAGCGGTCGCCGCATCCGGGCATCGTATGCCGATGGAGCCATTCTTATACAGCGCCTCGGCCGCATCGGCGTCGAAACGACTCTTCTGTCTGCTCAAATCGACCGGTTCGAGCTCGAAGACCAGTGTCAGTGGGCCGGGCCACGCTTGCTGGATCAGTTTCTCGGCGCGAAGGCTTACCCTGGGGACGTAGTCTCGATATGCATCTTGGCTGCCGATATGCAGAGTGTAGTGCTTGTCCGCATCGCGGCCCTTGACGGTGTTGAGTCGGGAGAGGGCGTCTCGTTGGACCGCACAGCCGATGCCATAGACCGTCTCTGTGGGAAAGGCGACCAAGCCTCCTGCATCCAGCAGTTGGGCCGCTTCCTTCAAGTGCTTGGTGTCGGCCGGCGAACCATCGATCTCTATCACTCTGGCTGTCATGGTCTCAGACGATACCCGAAGATCAGGGATTCTGCAAGAAGACTTATAGGGCATTGCAGGCCTCGGGGCCTGATGGGCGTATCGCTCTGCGCCTCATGCAGCCCAGCGATCGCGATGTGACCGAGGTGGAAAGCCGGTTCGGGGTGACTTTTGCCTGTTTGAACGGATCGAGTTGCGATTGGGAAAGAGGGAAAGACCGCGGTGTGACCGATAATGTTTGTTGGGCAAGATAGGGGGTGAATGTGAGTGAGGAATGTGCAAAAATACGTGTGTTTGGCAATATTTCGCTAACTCTCTATCTGTCCAGTGCCGATAGTCATTTTTAATTGGAAAACGCAGGTAGAAAGGAGACTCGGACAATGGGGACGTCAGTGGAACAGCGTAGGGAAGAGCGGACGGATCTGGCCTGGCCTGTCAGCGTATGGCTGCCAGAGGCGAGCCGGTTCTTCAACGGGCGTAGTGCGAACATCAGCAAGGTGGGCGCCTTCGTCACCGTGCCAATGACCACGCCGGTCCGCCGGGGTAGTATCGTGGAGCTGAATTTCCCTCGCACAGATGCACTTGCCGAGCGCAAAGGACAGTTCGCTCGTATCAGAAAAGGACGCGTCGTCAGAGTCGATCGTCGAGGCACGCTGGAGGATGCAAGCATCGGCTTGGGCATTGCATTTGAGTAATGCCGGCTGTTGGCATCCGAATTCCCAGACGATGACGGCCTGACACGACGAGTCCTTGACCATGGGGCAATGAAAAAGCACGAGGCAGACGCTCTGCAGAGGGCGCCTGCCTTTCTGTGTTATCTGCGGTACACGCCAGGCAACATATCCCTTCGGTCGCGGTGTGATTCGACGGTTAGAAAACGACCCCCACGAATAAGAGCAGCATGCCGAGGGTCGCTCCGGCCATGGTGATGCTGAGCCACTGGCTGTACCGCGCATATCCAGGGTGCTCATCTTCGAACTCGTGGTAATAATCATCCAGATCCGAGTCCTCGGACGGGCGCAGTCGGACCCGGGCGTACACATGGGCCGCCAGCGAGCCCACAAAGAGAAGGCCTCCGGCGATAGACATCATTTGGGCGATAGTTGCCATGTCCGTATGATACGAAACGGGGCTGTTTGGCCCAAGCGAAAACTCTCTGGTGTCGCTGTTCCACTGCCGAGGCGCGTTGATTGACAAGACCGTCGCGTTCCAGTATCTTCAGTCTTCGAGGGGGTAAGCAGAGTCGGATGATGTGACGATATTGGGACGGGTTGTCTGCCATGAAGACGATTGATTTACGAAGCGATACGGTGACGCTGCCGCCGGAGGAAATGCGGGAGGCGATCTGTCGCGCTGAACTCGGCGACGACGTATTTGGTGAAGATCCCACCGTCAATGCGCTCGAGGAACGGGCGGCCGACCGCTTCGGTAAGGAGGCGGCTCTGCTGGTGGTTAGCGGCACCATGGGTAACTTGATCTCTGTTCTGGCTCACTGTGGGCGCGGCAGTGAGGTCATTCTCGGAGATCAGTCGCATACCTTCTACTACGAGGCGGGGGGAATTTCGGCCCTTGGAAGTGTTCACCCTCACACGATTCCCAACGCTGTGGATGGCACGTTGCCGTTGGAGTTAATCGAGGCCGCCGTTCGTCCCGACAATGTTCACTTTCCTCGAACGGGACTGATTTGTCTTGAGAACACGCACAATCGCTGCGGTGGGGCGGCCCTGCCCCAGACATATATGGAGGAGGTTGCCGATCTTGCCGCGCGCCACGACATACCCGTCCATTTGGACGGGGCGCGGATATTCAACGCGGCCGTTGCGCTGGGGGCCAACGTTGCGGACCTTACCGCGCGTGTGGATTCGTTGACGTTTTGTCTGTCTAAGGGGCTCTCAGCGCCGATTGGATCTGTCGTCTGCGGCTCGAAAAAATTTGTCGCCGAGGCCCGGCGGATTCGTAAGGTTGTTGGCGGCGGTATGCGTCAGGCGGGTATCATCGCCGCCGCAGGTATCGTTGCACTTGAAACGATGGTCCAACGACTCGCCGAGGACCACAGCAATGCCGCCCATCTGGCTCAGGGCATCGCAGGACTGAAAGGGCTGACGGTCGACGCCGATCGTGTGCAGACGAATATTGTCTATTTCGACGTGACCACAGAGAAATTCACGGCTGAAACGCTTGTTGCGAGTCTTGACGCCCAGGGCGTTCAGATGCTGGCGCTTGGGCCGAACCGCATTCGCGCCGTCACGCACTACGGGATTGGCCGTGAAGATATCGACCAAACGCTGGCTGTCATGGCCGAGGCGGTACGTGCCCTGTAGCGGCTAACCCTCGCTTCGTTGGTAGACGACCTTTCCGCCTACGATGGTTGTGTGGACGGATACATCCTCGTCAACCAGGACCAGATCGGCGTCGTAGCCTGTGCAAATGCGTCCCTTCGTTTTGGCCAGCCCCAGCACACGCGCGGGATTCTCAGTAACGGTCTGGATCGCCTCGGCCCGGGAACAGCCTGTGAATGCCATCAGCCGGCCCACCATCTGGCTCAATCCCAGGGCGGTTCCAATGAGCGTGCCGTCGTGATATCGGGCCGCTCCATCCCGGGCCTCATAATCGACACCGTTGTAGACGTATTTCCCATCGGGCAGGCCCATTGCCTGTATACCGTCCGTGATCGTGACAAAGCGGTCGGGACCCAGAGCGGTCCAGGCCAGACGTATCATCGCAGGGTGGACGTGCACGCCATCGACGATGACCTGGGCGGTGACGTCTGAACGCTCGAAGACAGCAGCCAACGGCCCTGGGCGGCGATGGTGCATCCCGGGCATCGCGTTGAAAAGATGCGTTACGTGGTCAATTCCCGCGTCGAAGCCGCAAAGCGTTTCTTCGTAGGTTGCGGCGGTGTGTCCCAGGGAGGCGACGACCCCATGGTGTCGCAAGTGTTTGACCAATTCAAGATTCCCCGGTAACTCGGGGGCAATCGTCATCATTCTGAATCCTTCGCCGGTCTTGGCGAAGATCTGATCGAGCATGCGCTCTGCAGGGTCCGCCAGACAATCGGGCTGAATCATGCCTCTCTTCACCGGTGAGATGAAGGGGCCCTCGTGATGAACGCCGAGCAATTGCGCTCCACCGAGATCCTGCCTGAGGGCAGCGGCGGTTACTGTCAGATGCTCGTTATTCTGTCCAGGCTTGTATACGGTCGTCGCCAGGAAACCCGTGACACCAAAGCGAGCGCACGTTTGGGATAGGGTTTCCAGGGCGTCCGGCGTGGCATCCAGCACGTCGGCGCCGCCCGCTCCTTGGATATGAACGTCAATGAAGCCGGGCGCCAGGATGCGACCTTGAGCGTCAAGGACCCGATCGGCGACGATCGCGTCATTGGTGTCCCCGATGCGTTCGATGGCGCCATCGCGGATGAGAACGCAACAGGAGACATCCGTCCGGCGCGCGTCATACAATCTACAGTTGCTGATAAGAAGCGATGTCATGGCGATCCATCCGAAATTCACCTGTTTTCATCCGACCCGATAGGCGTGAATCTGTGCCCGCCTGAGAACGCATACCATACGACAGTTGACGTGGCCGTGCAAGTGCGGCAGCGGCGAATCGGCGAACCCGGCCCTCTCTGTCCCGGTAGGACGTTTTGTTTGACGCTGAGGACCGTTTCCGCTATCGTAGCCGTCTCCATGGGGAAACCCGACGCGACCCTCGATAGCGTATCGAGGCAAAATCGTCACTGGTGTCTGAAAATAGGAGAAATCACGGTGCAATACGGGATTCCGATCGTTGATGGCGTGTACTGGGTCGGCGCCAACGACCGCCGGACGGCCTTGTTCGAAGCGATCTGGCCCATCCCGCGAGGGGTCTCCTATAACTCGTATCTCATCTTGGATGAGAAAGTCACGCTGGTTGACACGATCAAAGACCTCTCCATGAATGGGTATTTGCGCCGGCTGGCGAACCTCCTGGGGGCCGGCCGCAAGATTGACTATCTTGTGATCAACCATATGGAGCCCGATCACTCCGGCGCCGTGCCCATGCTCAGGCAGATGTTCCCGGCGATGCAGATCGTGGGGAACAAGAAGACCGCTGCGTTCTTGAACGGGCTCTACGGTATCACCGACGGTATTCATCTCGTCGCAGACGGCGATGAGTTGAGTCTGGGTAAGCGAAAGCTGCGTTTCCTCATGACCCCGATGGTGCATTGGCCCGAGACGATGATGACCTATGAACTGACGGACGGCATGCTTTTCTCGGGAGACGCCTTCGGAGGGTTCGGTACGCTGGCCGGTGGAATCTTCGACGACGAAGTGGACATCCATTACTTTGAGGATGAGATCCTACGGTACTTCTCAAACATCGTCGGCAAATATGCGCCGATGGTGCAGAAGGCCATCCAGAGACTGGCCGGCCTGGACGTCAGGGTCGTAGCAGCGACGCATGGGCCTATCTGGCGGCGCCATCCGGAGCGCATCATTGAGCTATACGATCGATGGAGTCGCTACGAGGCCGAACCAGGCGTCGTTGTGGCGTTTGGCTCGATGTATGGCAACACTGAGACCATGGCCGAGGCGGTCGCTCGGGGTCTTTCGGGCGCTGGGGTCAAAGTCGTCCGAATGCACAACGTCTCGCTCAGTCATGTTTCCTACATCATAAGAGATGTCTGGCGGTATCGAGGCTTGGTGCTGGGCAGTCCCACGTACGATGCGAATCTTTTTCCACCGATGGAGTCTCTCCTGCGTCTGTTGGGCACCAAGCGGATCAGGGGACGTCGGGTGGGCGTGTTCGGCAGCCACGGCTGGGCCGGCGGCGCCGTTAGCACCCTCAAGAAGTTTGTGGTCGATAGTGGGCTGGACTTGGTCGAGCCGGTTATCGACGCGACATTCCATGGCACCGCTGATCAGATCGAGCAATGTCACGAGTTGGGCCGGAATATGGCCGCGCAGATTCAAACCGAGCGCCGGTGAGGTCGCCGCACGCTCAGGTCCTTATATCAGGGAGCAAAAAAATGGCCGGGAAACAGCGCAGTTGGGAGAAGCGGCTTGCCGCCAAGCCGGATGAGTTGACCATCGACTACGTCGAGTCACTGTCCTATGACACTCGCCTTTACAAGTATGATATCGTTGGTTCCATCGCTCATGCCGAGATGCTGGCCAAGCAGAAGCTCATCACGCAGGCGGAGTCCAAGGCCATCAAGAAGGGCTTGATCGAAATCGGTGAGGAGATTGGAGCAGGGCGATTCAAGTTCGACAAGGCCTACGAAGATATCCACATGGCTATCGAGGCCGCTCTCATCAAGAAAATTGGCCGGCCCGGCGAAAAACTCCATACCGCGCGCAGTCGTAACGACCAGGTCGCCACCGACGTCCGTTTGTGGCTCCGGGATGAGATCGAGACGCAGCAGGCGAGAATCGTGCAACTCCAGAAGGCGTTCGTTCAGTTGGCCGGCAAGCACATTGAGGATCTGATGCCCGCTTATACCCATCTCCAGCGGGCCCAACCCATCGTGATCGGCGCCTATCTCTTGAGTTTCGTCGAGCAACTGGAGCGCGATTTCACGCGACTGGGCAACTGTCGGAAGCTGCTCAATGTCTCGCCGCTGGGCAGTGGGGCGATCGCGGGCTCAACACTCGCCATCGACCGGGAGGCCACCGCGAGCCAGTTGGGTTTCGCGGGCATTGCCTACAGCAGCATCGATGCGATCAGCGATCGTGATTTCTGCGCCGAGTTCATATTCGACTGCGCCTTGATCGGCGCCCATCTCTCGCGTTTTGCGGAAGATTGGATTCTCTTTTCCACGAATGAGTTTGACTTCATTCGCATTGACGACGCGTTCTGCACGTCGTCGAGCATGATGCCACAGAAGCGGAATCCGGATGTCCTGGAGCTGATGCGCGGCAAGACGGGCACAATCTACGGCGCCCTGATCGCCATGCTCACGATTCTCAAGGGGCAGCCGTCGGGCTACAATCGGGATCTACAGGAGGACAAGATTCATCTGTTCGCGGCTGCTGATACGATCGGTGCTTCGCTCGACATCGCCAAGGCGATCGTTGCCAATACCACGTTTCAGGCAAAGAAGATCGCCGGCGGTCTACGGCGTGGTTTTCTAGACGCTACGGCGCTGGCCGAGTATCTGGTTGGTAAGGGAGTTCCCTTCCGCCAGGCGCATGGGATCGTTGGGACCCTCGTGACCCTTTGTGAAAAAGAAGATCAGGAACTGTCCGATCTGTCGCTGGAGGCATTCCAGGAGTGTTCACCTGCCGTCGACAGTGATGTATTCGAGCACCTGGGCGCCGCCAATGTGGCTCGGCACTATGCTTCGGCGGGCGCCGCCGGGCCGGAACAAGTCAAACAGCAGAATGCGTATTGGAAGAAGCATCTGGCGCAACGATGAGCCCCCGCGAGGATGACATTACGACGTGGTTTGGGCAACAGCGCCGTCTTGACCCAACCGCCTTCCCCATCGGGATCGGCGACGACATGGCCGAGATGCGAGTCGGGCAGGACGCCACCGTTCTGGTGACCACCGATATGCTGCTCGACGGTACACATTTTGATCTGAAGGCGGCGACGCTGGAGCAGGTCGGCTACAAGGCCATGGCGACCAGTCTCAGCGACTGCGCCGCGATGGCTACGATTCCGCTGGCGGCCGTCGTGGCCGTGGCGCTGCCCCCTGGATTCAACACGCAACAACTGAAGGACTTGCACGCCGGGATTATACATGCGGCCGACAAGTACAACTGTCCCCTCGTGGGAGGCGACATTACGTCATGGAGTGACCGGCATCCATTTGCCGTGAACGTGACGATGTTCAGCAGGCGTGCTGAGAATGCGCCGGTGCGCCGAGATGGCGCCAAGGTGGGCGACGCCATATGCGTTACGGGTTCCCTGGGAGGGTCCCTGCACGGGAAACATCTTACCTTTGAACCACGCGTCGATGAAGCCTTGAAAATCGCCCGGACGGTCACCGTGCATGCCATGATGGATATCACCGATGGCCTCAGCACGGATCTGAATCGCATTTGTCGGCAGAGCGACGTCGGGGCGGTTCTCGACGCGGCGGCTATTCCCATCTCGGATGATGCGCGGAAATGTGACGACGCCATGAAGGCGGCGCTGAACGATGGTGAAGACTTCGAGCTGCTGTTCACGATTTCGCCTGAGCACTGTGAACGGTTGCTTCGAGCGTGGGAAGGGGTGGTCCCGATTACGGAGATCGGGAGGGTCACCGATGCAACCGGCATGCAACTTCGGATGGCAAATGGGCAGTTGCTTGCGTTGTCGCCCGAGGGGTATGATCACTTTGCGAGCTAGCGGCGAAGGACGACTTGTGGTTTTTGGGAACTGATATCTGACAACTCTGGACAGAGCGGCCTGATGGATATACGGATCACATCGCATTCGGCGGAAGAGACGATCGGTTTGGGTCAGACGATCGGTCGCCAACTGCAGGGCGGAGAAGTGGTTGCTATCGTAGGCCCTTTGGGAAGCGGCAAAACGCACCTGATCAAAGGCATCGCCGTGGGGGCCGGCGCGGCCGACCGTCAGGCGGTCAACAGCCCGACCTTTGTCATCATCAACCAGTATGAGGGCCGGTTCGACATCTACCACATCGACGCCTATCGCCTCGACTCGGCGGCCGAGTTCGAGATGCTCGGTTTCGACGACCTGTGTTATCCGGAATCGGTCGTCTTGATCGAGTGGGCCGACAGGGTCGAAGCGGTTGTCCGCGATGCGGATCCGATCCGTATTGACTTGGGCCACAGCGGTCCAGAGACTCGCACGATTCACATCCATAACAAGCCGGACTACCTCGACGTCCCGTAATCACCATTCCTCCGGAACTACCTGTGCCGTGCTTGCTGCCTCAGCGGGCAACCATGCCGATTTTTTTGCGCCGCCGTTTTGCACCGCTCGTTCTACTTCCTATGTTTTGGTTGTACTGAGCGGGGCCGCAGATAACGCCGTGTGGCTTGTTTCCGGACGGCACCCTTAAAGGCTCCAAAATCCGTCGCGAAGCAGATGGAATAATCGATGTAACTCATGCGGATACTGGAATCGTCATTGTTGAATATCATTGAAAGGATCTGTGGCTCGCACCGATGATTGGTGGTCAAGTGGCATGTCGAATCAGTCGATAATGTCCAACGAAATAGACAAGCTAATTTGTGAATACCCAATCAATTCTACGTTTCATTTTTCACCTTACGAGGAGGAACACAAGATGAGAGCAAAACGCGGATTTACGTTGGTAGAAATTCTGATCGTCGTGGTCATTCTGGGCATTCTGGCGGCGATCGTCGTCCCGCAGTTCACCCAGGCCAGCACCGAGGCCAAGATGAACAGCGTATGCAGCAACTTGCAGTCGTTGCGTTCGCAAATCGAACTGTACAAGGTCCAGCACAACGACACCCTGCCGGATCTGGACACCTTTGAAAGCCAAATGGTTTACTGCACCAATATCTCTGGTGCGAACGCGGCTGTGGCGAGCAAGGAGCGCGATGCGGCCAACGGCTTCGTCTATGGCCCCTATCTGGAGCGTGTTCCGGTGAATCCCTTCAGCGATACCTCGGTTGCTACCGATGTTGTGGATTGGGCTACGGCTGTTACCACGGGTGGCTGGGAATACAATCATGCTACCGGTGAGATTCGGGCCAACGACTCGGCCGCGCACCAGGCTCTCTAAGAGCTTCACCGTTTGAGACTAGAGTTCATCCAGGCTGACCGCGCGAGGGCTTCTGCTCAGAGCCGGTCAGCCTTTTTTGCGAAGATACACGAAACCATACCATGCGAAAGGACACGTCATGCGTAAAGCCAGGGCCTTCACACTCGTAGAGATTCTGATTGTGGTGGTTTTGCTTGGTGTCCTGGCTGCCATTGTTATTCCGGCCTTCGCCAACAGCGGCAACTTGGCGCGGGGAAGTACGCTGGCGACCAACATGAAACTGCTGCGGCGTTTCATGTTGATCTACACCAGCCACCACCTGGAAGTCGGTCCGGGCTACCTCAACGGCAATACCAGTGTGGCGCCCGTCGACCAGGTGTTCAGAGACCAGGCAATGCTATCAAGTAACACCCAAGGACAGACGGCTCCCAGGGGAACCGTCGGATTCGACTATGGGCCCTACTTGTCGAAGATACCCGCGAATCCCTTCAACGGACTCGACACGATTCAGATGCTTGCCAATGGTCAGGACTTTCCCAACGCCGGTGACGACAGCCACGGCTATGTATGCAAACCTGAGACCGGCGAGATTCGGGCCGACAGCGCTGGGAGTGACGACGCCAGCAGGGCCTACTATGACTATTGACCGCCACAAGAGGGGCAGGATCAGGCAACACGGCTTCACATTGGCCGAGGCCACGCTGGCGATGGTGCTTCTCGGCATCGCCGCTGCGGGTGTCCTGCTGCCTTTTGCCGGCGGCGCCGCCGTTCAAGCGGATGGTTTGCATAGAACCTTGGGAGCGGTGCTGGCCAACGACCTGGTTGAACAGATCACTGCAACATCATTCGATCAGATCGTTGCCACATACAACTACACCGAATCCCAGGGGCAGTTAAAGGACTCAAGCGGCACCATGTTGACCGATTCGATGTATGCCAATTATGGCAGAGAGGCGGGTTGCCAGTATGTTCGCGTGCCCCAGCAGAGCGACGAGGTGATAGCCAATTTCATCCTTGCCACTGTGCGCGTCACTTATCGGGGCTTGAACATCGTGACAATCAATCGCTTGATCAGTGAGTGAAAGAATGGGTTTGCCCGTCGCGATCGAGGTGGGCCCTGTCAGGATTCACACAACCGCAAGTGGGAGGGCCGGATTCAAATCTGTGCCCTCCCATGACGTCGACCGGAGTGACCGAAAGAACCGATCGTGCGACCGGCGGACTTGGAAGGAGCCTTCGCAAGAACAGGGTTAGAAGTGGGGACGAATGCATCATGCACAGACGGCCAAGCACAAAGGCGTTTACGCTGGCGGAATTGCTGATTACCCTCGTCGTGACGGGGATTCTGCTCTCGGCTTTGGCCACGCTGGCCTTTGCACTGAGCAGCGCCACTGCCGTCGAAAGTGATGTGGCGCTCGTGCAATCGCAGCTTCGACATGGGACAGTCCGTCTCCAGGAATTGATTCGCAATTGCCGCTTGATCTGTGCGTTCCAGAGCAACGCCCTGGCAATCTGGGAGGCGGACGCAAACGCCGACGGGTTCATCAACGTCGCCGAGCTTGTCTATGTCGAGACCGATCCCGGTGGTGACGGCCTGCGACTGTGCTGGTTCTCCTCGACGGACAATCCGCAGATAACTTTCAGTTCCGGCAGTCTCTCCAAGACCCAGTCGGAACTTATCGCCGGCCATGATGAACACTACATCCCTCTGATGCCGGATTGTCACAACGTGCAATTGACTTTTGACAGCAATCCGCCTTTGACTCGGCGGCTTACCGTGGCTTTTGACTTAACCGAGGACGACAGCGTCCATCACTACCAAATCGATATGACACTACGCGCCTGGGCGGGACATCTGCTCAACGCGGCGGGAGACGAACTCGTCACCGATGACGATGAGCAATAGAATTCGCACAACCCGATGCGCCCCCAAGGGGGTGGCCTTGCTGATGGTTCTGGCCATGATCATGGTGATCACCGTCTTGTCGCTGGGATTTCTCGCTCGCAGCAGCACGGAGTTGGCCAGTGGCCAAAACATGGGGCTTCGCATGCAGATGGACCAGACGGCCGTTTCGGGGCTGGAACACGCCCGCGGCCTCATTCTGAACCGTCCTCAAGGGGTCTCGGGCGGTTACTGGGCCGGTGCGACCGCTCAGCAACTCGATGCGAGCAGCAATGATTTCTATGATGTCAACATCGTGGCGGACGCTATCGATCGCTGCAATTATAACATTACGTGTGAAGCCTATCGCCTCGAAGGTGGTCAGCGGGTGGGGCGGAGTCGATTGGCCGCCCAACTCCGACTGGACCCTTGTGTTGCCCTTTGGCTCGGAACGGCAACGGCCCTGCCCGAGGGCGTGACGGTTCAGGGCGACACCTATTGTGGGGGCAATCTTGCCAATAACGGGACCCTCGCTGGCGACGTGTTCACCGCGGGAGCGATGACCGGCTCGAATCCGACCGGCCGGGTCAATGCCCCTGTCGCCCAGACGCCGATTCCCTGGCCCGATCTGACGGTGAGCCGGTACGACCCATCGTACCAGGTGGGTGATACCACTCACTCTCCTGCGTCTGTCGGTACGTACGAACACCCAAGTGGCAGTTTTACGCCATATACGGGCAATCCCGCCGGTGTTCGTCTCCGTAGCGGCGATGCGAAGCTAGCCGGCAACGTGGATATCACGGGATTGTTTGTGGTCGACGGCCATCTGCGCGTCAGTGGGGTCAATAATGTCATCACCGCCGTTAGCGATCACCCCGCTGTCCTGGTGAACAACGATCTCATCATTGAGCCGGGCGGCGCCCTGACGGTGAACGGATTGGCGGTCGTCAAAGGACGAACAAAGATCAGCGCCGACCAAGGCGTTCTGAATGTCGTGGGCGGGTGGTTCACGAGCAATGATCTTGTGGAGACGACGGAAGACGCCTCCGGTAACGGCCTGACGGGCTGCGTTTACGGCGCCGCAACCTGGAATCCCAGTGGCGGACGGAACAACGGAACGCTGCAGTTCGACGGCGTCGATGACTACGTCGATTGCAGTGATGACGCCAGCTTCGCCATCCTGGACAGGATCACGGTGGCCGCGTGGGTCAGGACGCAGGATGCCGGAAACGGCGAGCACAATCCCTGGGTGACCAAGGGCAACCGGGCGTATGCCCTCAAACACAACGCTGATAGCAACATTGAATTCTTCATTTACGATCCTATCGGTGCGTGGAAATCGGTGAAATATCCTGTCGGCAGCGCGTTCAACAACCAATGGCACCATGTTGCCGGAACCTATGATGGTAATGATATCAAGCTCTATATCGACGGCGTTCTGGAGGTGACGAATCCACACGTGGGGACCATCAACAATCAGAACTTCCCGGTGAACATCGGACACAATGCGGATGAAGCCGATCGCTTTTACCAGGGCGCCATGGATGAAGTCCGAATCTACGGCCGGGCTCTGGATGCCACAGAGATTCTCCAGTTGTTCGGTAGTCCCCACCTGGCGGGGGATACTACGGATCTGCGGGCACGTTACCGTTTCGATGAGGCCGGCAGTGTTGTAACAATCACCGCCGACCCCGCCAGCGCGAAAGTCTTCATGTGGGATTGGGACGGCGCCATTGCCGTGTGGCTAGGACAATGCTGGGGGCAGGCCGGCGGCGCCTTCTACAAGACGGTGTATCGTGACTGACATAAGGGTGGGCGGACAGATGCAGAAGTCGGACAAGGTGCGTTTGTTTATCGGTCCTGAGGGCGGCTCGATGAAAAAACATCCGAGTGACCCGATGAGAGGTCGGAGAAGTGTGGGAGTAAGACAACCCAGGTTGAATCCTGGCCCAGCGAAGTGTAGGGCCCGGCACGGGTCGTTTTCATGGACCCTGAGCTCAGATTCCAGGAAAGATGACGATTGTATGGCTTACAGGGCATGTTCGTAGAAGGCGGTGGCTATCCGGCCGTCGAATCGCGTATCGCTGGCCCGGTCGCGGGTAAAGCTGTGTCCTGGACAGGCCGAAGAGACAACGGAGGTTGGGTGAAAATGAACAGGAATATGAAAACACCGAGTGTGGAACGCACGACGCGGGATTGCTTATCCCGTGTTTCTATGTGGACGCAAGCAACCGTGTCGATTGAAACAGAGCACCGTAGGAAGAGGCCGTTACGTGTGAATCGAGGTGAAGAACGTCCTTCAATGAAGGCGCCGATGGGGTTCACCCTCATCGAATTGCTGATTGTTGTTGTGATCCTTGGCATTGCCGCGGCTATCGCAGTACCCATGATATCCTCGGCCGCCAGCATGCAGATTCGCGCCGCCGGCAGCATGGTCGCCGCCGATTTGGAATATGCCAAGAGCATGGCGATCAGCCGGGGACAAATGTATTCGGTGGTCTTCAATGCGGGCGGCGAATCCTATGAGATTCAGGATCCGAACAACAACGTGATCGGGCATCCAATCAAGAAGGGGTTCACGTATGAAGTCGATTTCGCCAACGATGGAAGGCTCGATCGAGTCGACATCGTCAGCGCCGATTTCGACGGGGAGACCGCGATTAGTTTCGACTATCTGGGAAGCCCCTACAGCGTCGGCGCTTCCGGCAGCAGTGCCTTGAACAGTGGTGTGATTAGCCTTCAAGCCGGGGGTGTCACCAAAACCGTAACGATTGAAGCTGTAACAGGATTCATTTCCGTTTCGAATTAAGCGACTCGATATGTTCACGTCGAACTGGATGAGAAAGAATGAGACGGTCCTACCCATTGGGTTGGACATCGGTCACAGCTCCATCAAGATGGTGCAATTAGCGCTGATTGATGATGGCGTGCGAATTCTGGCGGCCGATTGTGCCACTCTCAATTGGGAGGATGTCGCCGATGAGGAGGCTCAACGGTCCCTAGTCGTGCGGACGGTTCAGCAGTTGCTGGCGCGCGGTCGTTTTCGGGGACGTGATGTTATCTCGGCTCTGCCGTCTGACGCGCTTCGGATTACGTCTTTACGACTGGCGGAAGCCGAAATGCAGCAGGCCGAGAGGACGCTGCGAAAGGAAGCAGCCCATCGATTCGGACTGAATCCAAGAACCGATGCGATCCGATATGTACTGGCCGGCAGCGTCCGACAGGGCGACGAATTGAAGAATGAATACATTCTCTTTGCCACGGATGACGAGACGATCAAGAGCCATATTTCTCTGCTTGAAGAAACCGGGCTCAACCCGAGAGGGATTGACGCGGGGCCCTGCGCCCTGTTTCGCAATTTCGACAGGATGATGCGACGCCAGGAAGACCGCGAGCGTACGATCATCTTCATTGATGTTGGGCATCGGTATACGACGGTGGTTTTCGGTCGGGCCGGTGAGATTTGCTTTGTCAAGCAAATGGCGTTTGGCGCGGCGCGTTTTGCCGAGGATATTGCCGGCAAGCTCGATATTTCCACCGGCGACGCCGCGGCCCTTCGTCTGAAGATGCAAAGCGGCGAATCGGTGGACGCCAACACGCGACGCCTGGTGGTTGACACACTCCACAGCACGGCCGAGCAGTTGGCCGCCGAGATCTCGCTGTGCCTTCGCTACTATACCGTTACGTTTCGGGGCAAGCGCGTCGATCGCGCCATCATGGCCGGTGGAGGGGCTCATGAGATGACGTTGCTGGACGTCATGAAGCACCATCTGGCTATCGATACCGAGGTGGCCGAACCCCTGCGTGGATTCGATCTGGGCCGCAACGAGACCGACGGAGAGCTCAACGTTCTTTCTGCTGATTACGCATTGGCTGTGGGCCTGAGTCTGAAAGGGGCCGCCGCGCCGGGCGCCATGACGTCTGAATCCGCTATTCGATCCGAACCCGTACTGGAAGGGGCGCAATCGTGAAAGAGATTGACTTTCTTCCAGAATGGTACCTGGATGGCAAGCGCCGTCGCGTGCACATGCGCCGCCAGTACGCCGCCTTGACCATCGTTTTTCTGGGAATGCTGGCGTACAACCTGACATCAGCCCACCGTATCGGCCGTGCCACGGCCGAGGTGGCGGCGCTCGAAAGTCGCCGCGGTCATGCAGAGAACGCCACAGTGCGTTTTGACAGGATCACCCAAGAACTCAGCGATCATCAGGCAAAGGTGAACCTATTGAAGGAGATGGACTCGCGGATCGACCCGGCTGCTCTGGTGGCGGAGATCAGCCATCTCATCGGTGAGCGCGTTGTGCTGAGCCGCGTTGAATTCATTTCCGAGCCCGTTGTTCAAAAAGATGCGACCTCGGCGAGGAACGGTTCGGCGGTTCGTGTCGCCAATCGTTCGGGGGATTCCTCCAAGCCGACCAAGCTGGGCGACGTCAAGTTTAGGATCGTGCTGGCCGGCGTCGCGGCCAGTTCGGACGATGTCGGTACGCTGGTGATTCGCCTGGAGGAATCGTCCTACTTTCGGCAGGCCTACTTCTCGTTCTCACGTAATAATACGATTGAGGTTGCCGCTTCGACGTCGCGCGTCGAGACGGAAGGCCACACCCGGACGTCTCCGGTACGGCCGAAACAAACACTTCAGGTCAGCGAGTTTGAGATTACCTGCTATCTGGCCAACTATGAGGAAATCGAAAAGGGATGAGCGGCATTAGGACCAAAATAGTGCTGAAGAAGCAGCAGATGTGGGTCTGTACGATCGCGGTGCTGTTCGTGGCGGACTTCGTGTTCTACGGCTATCTGCCGTCCCACCGAAGGCTGCAAACGCTGCGGCGCTCCCGGACGCAGAAGGAGCACGTCATCGCTATGGGCGTCTCGCAGGCCGAGGCTTTGCCCGCGCTGGAGAAGCGACTCGAAAATACAAGGAGGATGGTCAAAGATTACGATGACTGTGTTCCCACCGAAAGCGCTCTCGGTGTATTTCTGCGCCAGATTACCGACATCATGACGGAACACGAACTGTCGGACCAGGGTGTCACCCCGGGCGAAACGCTTGCAGCGAATGAGTTGAACTGCATTCCCGTTCACATGAACTGTACGGGGACACTCAATGGTGTATTCGGTTTCTTCCGCGACTTGCAGGGTCTGGAGCGACTCATTCGCATTGAAAAGGTCACCCTGAAGAACAACCGCGAATTCGGTGGCACGGTCACCATGCAGACTGAAGCGGTGATTTTTCATCGGCCCGAGAAATCGCAGGAAACCAACGCAGTGGCCGACGATCGACCTCTTACAACGGCAAATAACGATGCGTAGAAGAGCCCATCCAATTCGTTCGGCCGGCCGCGTCATGGACCTTATGGCGGCGGATCGCAAGAAGACCGTGGCGGCCCTTGCCCTCGTGGCCATCATGGCCGTCATGTGGTTTCGCGTCCTGACAGGACGCAAGCCGGGTTCGGCCCATGCCGCGCCGGATTCACAGCAGACCCAGGGGCAAGAGCGACCTCAGATCGACGTCCGTTTTCTAGAATTACCTCACATCCCCGGACGAAACGACTGTATCGGGCGAAATTTCTTCGCCGTTCATCACTGGGATGGTTTTCCCACGAATTCTGACAGAGAAAGCACAGGCACTGATCCAGAAGTACACGCTGTAACAACCGATCCGACTCAAGAAGTGGTTGCCCAAGTGGCTCAAAGACTTACCGTGGAGGCCGTACTGTGGAGTGAACACCCCAAAGCGTTCATCAACGATCAACTCTTTCAGGCCGGAGATACACTCAGCCTCAAAGACGGTGCGGAATCCTATGTTTTCGAAGTAGTACAAATTGAAGCAGATGCAGTGCTGGTCCGATGTAGAGAACGACAAGTGACGCTCAAGTTGGCGCAGCTAAATGACGTAAGCACTAATCGACACGTTTTAGAATGATTTGACCATTGATCCTATTAAGGTGGAATGTAGAAGAACAGGAGCAGGACTATGCATTATGAGAAGAACATGGTAACGATGTTGTCCGGCCGGCTGGCCCGATGGTTGTGTATTGCGGTGCTGCTTGGATGCACGACCGCACACGCCGTCGAAGCCGAGACCGAGGCGGCGCCGGCGCCCGAGGCAACCATGGGCGATGCGGCCATCGAATCCCATCAGGTGTGGGGTGATGGTGACCTCATCTCAATTACGTTTCAGAAGGATGGCGATATCCAAACCGGACTGCGGTTGCTCGCCAAGTACTGCAAGAAGAACATTGTCCCCTCGCCCGGTGTGACGGGGCCGCTTAACTGCCCGGAACTTCGGGATGTGTCGTTTGACCAGGCGCTGGCCGCCATGCTGGGCGACAAGTTCGTCTCCGAACAGGATGGCAACTTGATCTACATTCGGACCAAAGAGGAGGACAAGAAGATCAGGGAAGATGAGTCGCGGATGATCCACAAGGTGATCACGCTGTACTACATCACGGCCGAGGAAGCCTCAAAGTTGATCGGACCGGTGATGAGCGCTGCGGCGCAAATCGTGGCGACCACACCGGCCGAGAGCGATCTGACTTCCGGCGGGAGCACCACAACGCTCAGCGGTGGCGGCGGAGGCGACAAGCTTGCCATCAACGACATGATTGTGATGTTCGACTATCCCGAGAACATCGAGAAGGCCGAACAGATCATCGCCCAGATCGATATCCGACCCAAGCAGGTCCTGATCGAGGCGGCCATTATGGTGGCCCGTCTGACCGAGGACATGGAGTTCGGTGTGGACTGGAACCTTCTCAGTGGCGTGGCCATCAACGATTTCCCGGCCAATCTGCTTACCGGGCAAGGCACGCCGATAGAGACCCATGGCTTTGCCGGAAACCCGGGTTCTAACGGACTGACGGTCGGCTTTTCTTCCGATAACGTCCAGGCGATCATCACGGCTCTGGAGGAGGTCACGGACACGACGCTGTTGGCCAATCCGAAGATCCTGGCCGTCAACAAGCAGGAAGGCTCTGTGCTCATCGGTAAGAAACTGGGTTACCAGAACACGACGACACAGACCCAGACTTCGACGACACAGTCCGTGGACTTCCTGAATACGGGCACCCAACTGGTGTTCCGGCCCTACATTGGCAATGACGGCTACATTCGGATGGATATCTATCCGAAGGATAGTGACGGCCTGATCAAGGCTAACGGAACGCCCGATGAGACCACGACCGAACTGAGGACCAACATCATCGTCAAAGACGGTGAAACCGTCGTCATCGGAGGTTTGTTCCGCGATGTCGTCGTCACGTCTCGATCGCAGGTGCCTCTGCTGGGCAATCTGCCTCTGCTGGGTGCGGCGTTCCGCGGTACGAAGGATACCGTCCAGCGTGAAGAAGTGATCATCATGCTGACGCCTCACATTATCGAAGAGCCGTCGGAAGCCGGCGGTCCGGATCGAGCGGATGACGTTCGTATCAAGATGGATGCGGCCAAACATGGTCTGCAAGCCATTGACCGGTCCCGACTGGCCGAGGACGCCTACGCCCGGGCCTCCAGGTACTACCTGGAAGGCGACATCGACAGCGCCGTCTACAATCTGAAGGTGTCGCTGATGATGCGCCCGACCTATCTGGAAGCACGTCGGCTCCAGGAACGCATCATCGCGGAGACCGATCCTGAGGAACTCAAGCGGATCGACAGCGTCGTTCAACAAGCGATCGATCAGCAAGAGGCAAAGAACTGGCAAAGACGCTAGTTTAAGTTTTCGGTGATGAAGAGCGAATGTCCCGTAGTTCACGGGTTCGGAGGAGTTGCTTTGAGACGCCAAAGAAGCTTAGTTTGGGCCGTGACAGCCACAGTGATGCTATCACTGGGCGTCGCGGCCCTCACCGGGCTGTATCATTCTGGCATCGGAGTAGGGTGGCGTGACCCAAGGGTTGCGTTGGGTCTCATCGCGTGCTGCGTCGGGGCTGTGGGCGTGATCTTTCTCGGTCTGGCCTATCATCGGCTGGTCGGGGCGATCATGTCCATAGCCAGGCAGCTCACCTCCGATTCGACGATGGCCGCCGGTCCTCTGAGCCTGCGAACTTTTGGGCAGGCCGTTGCGGCTACTCGTGGAAAGCTCGATCAACGGGATCAGCACATCCAGAAGTTGGAGGCGGAACTCAGCGATCTGCGTCTCCAGTCCCGGCTTTCCGATCGTCAGAAACGCCATACCGAAGCGATCATTTACAGTTTGCGCGACGCGGTGGTTGTCGTCGACGAATCCGATCGTCTCCTCATGGCCAATGACGCGGCCGCTTCTCTGTTTGGTTTCGATCCTCAAGCGGCCTGTCACAAACCGCTGGCCGAAGCCGCCGGCGACCTACACAGTGATTTCGTGCAACTGCTGCAACAGAGCCGGCAGAGCGGGATCGAAGCGACCCGACGGGAATTGCAGTTCGACCGTCCGGATGGCCCTCATACCTTGGATACCATCGTCTCTTGTGTACTCGAAAACGACAAAGTCGCCGGCGTGGTGGCAATCCTGCACGATATCACCCGGGAGAAGGAAATCTCCCAGATGAAGAACGACTTTGTCAGCCATGTCTCACACGAATTGAAAACACCGCTGGCTTCGATTACGGCCTACTCCGAAATGCTGGCCGACGGAGAAGCGGACGATGAGCAGACTCGCAAGGAATTTTACGCCGTCATTCAAAGTCAGGCACAACGCCTCAATCGCCTGATCGAAGACATTCTCAATGTCTCACGCATCGAATCCGGCCTGATCAAGGTTCAAATGGAACCGGTCAGTCTGGCGATTTTGATCGAGAACCAGATGCAGATGATCAAGGGATTTGCCGAGGAGAAAGGAATCACCGTCACCGGACAGACGCCCATCATTTTCGACCAGGTGAACGCCGACAAAGACATGGTGTCCCAGGTCATTGTGAACTTGCTCAGCAATGCCGTCAAGTACACACCGGCCGGTGGGGCGGTGAGAATTGAGACGCAGGTGGATGAGGCCGAGCGTTTAGCTCGGGTCACCGTTCAGGATACGGGCGTGGGTATTCCAGCCGATGAGTTGGATCACGTCTTCGACAAATTCTACCGCGTCGGGGCGAATAACAAACAGGCCAAGGGAACCGGTCTTGGACTCAACCTGGTCAAGCAGATAGTCGAAAAAGTACACGGCGGTCACGTGTTCGTCACCAGCCAAGTGGGCTCGGGCAGCACGTTTGGCTTCGAGTTGCCTTTGGCAACAGCGGTTGCGGCCGGTGTGGTTTAGCACGGGATGATGTCACCAAGCACCACGGAGGAGAACACTCCCCAATTGCGTTTTGAAAGAGGATGAAAATGACAGGCAACAAAGTACTGATTGCAGATGACGAGATTCACATCATTCACGTGGTCGCCATAAAGCTGCGCAACAACGGATACGAGGTCGTTGCCGCCAGCAACGGAGCGGAGGCCTACGAACTCGCCTGCAGTGAACAGCCGGACATTATTGTGACCGACTATCAGATGCCGTTCGTTACCGGCATCGAGTTGATTGAGAAGCTGCGCGCTAATGAACAGACCCAGCACACGCCGGCCATTCTGTTGACGGCACGTAGTTTTGCCATTTCGCAGGAACTGCAGGAAACGTTGGGTGTCGAGGCCTGTTTGAGCAAGCCGTTTAGCCCGAAAGAGTTGCTCAAGACCATCCAGGATATCTTGCACGAGAAGGCGATGGCTCTGAAGGTTTGACACGGCCAGGACGCCTTGTTGAACCAGTATCCAGGAATCGAACAGACCATTGGGAACGGTCATGCTGAACACGACGACACGAGAATTTACTTTTCTGCAGCGACACGAATTGGAGCGTTTTGGCGAACGCCTCGGCCGATTTGGCGTCAATTTCGCCGCCGTGGATGCGCGCGGCCAGATTGCCGTCCTGCTCACTGCCGGTGTGTTTGACAGCGACGCACAGGAACTCATCACTGCCGGTCGCTCCATTCTTGATGCTGAGGTCGATCAGGCCGATATCTTGTCGCATGACGCTGTCTGGCAATTTTCCGACAGCCACGTTCTGTTGGCGGCGCCGTTGTGCTTGCCTCCTACACCCGCCGGTTGCCGCGGTCCGGCCGGGGTGGCTCTCATTGATCTTGGCGACCTTACCGAGCAGATAGGTGGCCCTGAAGCCTCATCACTGGACGGGGCGGGCCCGGCAAACACCCGGACGGCCTACTTCAGCGAAATGCTCCGCCTCCTGGCCCAGAATTTCCAGACGGCGGCCCGCAGCGACGAGCAGATGGAAAAGATGGGAACCGAGCTGTCCCAGGTGTACGAAGAGTTGGTCCTGGTGCATAAGATCAGCACGAACATGAGCGTCACCGAGTCGGACACCAATTTCCTGCAATCGGCGTGCGACAGTCTGACGGAGATTGTTCTGGTGGAGGGGATCGCCGTTCTGCTGGAGCGCGTTACGGATGGGGATCGGAAGTTCGTGGTAGCGGCCGGGTCGGGACTGATTGACCTGGACAGTCGGATGGCGGCCCTCTTACACAGCCGATTGGTGGACGAACTACATCGAGGCCAAGAGGCTCTGCTGGACAGCGATGTGGATACCCCCTGGCGTTTCGAGTGGCCGGCCGGCATTAGAAACATTATCGCCGTGCCTTTGTATGCCAAGGACTCGGGGGATTCCGGCAATGGGGCTTCGATCATCGGCTTCATGGTGGCGATCAACCACACGGACAAGCGCGACTTCGACAGTACGGATATCAAACTCCTCACCTCGGTGACGAGCGGCTGCGCCGTCTTTATCGAGAATGGACGTCTTTTCAAGGATCTTAAGGAACTATTCGTTGGGTCGTTGAAGGCCTTGACCAGCAGCATTGACGCGAAAGATCAGTACACACGCGGACACTCCGAGCGTGTCGCCATCATCTCCCATTGGCTGGCCGAACGCATCGCCGAAGAAGAACCCTTTGAAGAAGAACAGATTCACCGCATCTATCTTACGGGACTCTTGCACGATATCGGGAAAATCGGTGTCGACGAAAGCGTCCTCCGGAAGAACGGCAAGCTCACGAGCGAAGAATGGGAGTGCATACAGCGCCACCCGACGATCGGAGCCGGCATTTTACGGGACATCAAACAGATGCAGGACATTGTTCCCGGCGTGCTGTGTCATCACGAACGCATCGATGGGAAGGGATATCCGGAAGGCTTGATGGGACAGGACATTCCGCTGGCCGGTCGGATCGTGGGTCTGGCCGATAGCTTTGACGCCATGACGTCCAAACGCGTTTATCGGAACGCTATGACCATAGAGCATGCCCTCGAGGAGATCCGAAAAGGTCTCGGGACACAGTTCGATGAAGACATCGGCCGGGTTTTTCTCAACAGCGATATTAATCGCTTGTGGGACCTGATCCAGGGGGCGGGCCCTTCGATGTATGGTCCGGTTCGATTGGCCGACTATGGAACCGCGGCGGTGGGGACTTTGCTACGATGAGAATCAACACCCAAAACTACAATGATGTCACTGTGATCGAGTTGCAGGGCGAGGTGGACGGCGATGTCACCGATTCGGTGAAAGACACGATCACTTCGGTTGTGGCCGGCAGCCGAATGCGGATCGTCCTGGATATGAGCAATGTCAGCTCCATCGACAGTCAGGGGCTGGAACTCCTGCTTTGGGTCAGACAGTACTGTCAACAAAACAAGACGCAGCTCAAGCTGGCCGGGTTGGAGGAGAACATCGAGAAGATCCTCGAGATCACGGGCCTTCAGACGGACTTCGATCGTCATACGGAATTGGCCGAGGCGGTTCGGAGTTTTGCGTGACCGCGCGAGAAGCGGTGTAATGTGAGGTAGGGTATGAGTCAGATTTTGCTCGAAAACAAAACACAGTTGGGTCAGTTACTCCTGGCCCGCGGTGTCGTTAGCCAGGAGCAGATCGATACCGCTCTGGCCGAGCAGAAGGACAAGGGCCATCGCAAGCTTCTCGGTGAACTGCTCGTTGAGATGGCCTATTGCACGGAGAACCAGATCGCCGCGGCCCTGGCCGAAGCCTACGGCGTTCCCTACGCACAGGTCAGTCCCAAACTATGCGATCCCAAGGCGGTTGAGATCCTGCCGCGTGATTTTCTCGAAGCCCATATCGTCCTGCCGCTGTTTCGCGTTCACGATGTCTTGACGGTGGCTGTCAACGAACCGACGAACGTCTTCCTGATCGACGAAATCGAGCGCATCAGCGGATGTCGCGTCCGGGTCGTCTGCTCGACGACCAAGGATATCAAGGCGACGCTCCAGGCCTATCTGCCGGCGGCCAACGTGTTTGTGATCGATGACATCATCGACGAGGAAGGCCTGGAAGAGTTCACACTGATCGAGAGTATCACCCAGGACATCAGTAATCTCGAAGAAGTGGCGGGCCAATCCCCGGTCGTCAAGCTGGTGAACTACCTCCTGTACAACGCGGTTCGGGAGAACGCCAGCGATATTCATATCGAGCCGGATGACAAGAAGCTCCGCGTTCGGTATCGCGTCGACGGCAAGCTCTACGAGAAAATGCGGCCCCCGCATCAGATGCATGCGGCGGTCGTCTCGCGCATCAAGATTATGGCCGAGTTGGATATCGCGCAACGGCGACTCCCGCAGGACGGTGGCATCCATGTCCTGGTCGAAGGGCGCCCGATCGATCTGCGTGTCTCGGTCATGCCCGGCAACTTCGGCGAGAAGGTGGTCATCCGCGTCATCGATCCCCAGAAGATACTTTACAATCTGGAATCACTCGGCTTTACCTACGATAATCTGCTGCGCTTTCGTGAGATCTTCCAGGTGCCCAACGGCATTGTCCTGGTGACCGGACCCACGGGATCGGGCAAGAACACCACGCTCTATGCGGCCTTGTCCGAGCTGAACAACGAGGACGTCAATATTTGCACCGTCGAAGATCCGGTGGAGTGCAACATCTCTGGGATCAATCAGTTTCAGGTCAGCACGGGGGTGGGGTTCGAGTTCTCCACGGCTCTGCGGAGCCTGCTGCGACAGGACCCGGATATCATCATGGTGGGAGAGATTCGCGACGATATCACCGCGAACATCGCCGTCCAGGCGGCGTTGACGGGCCATTTGGTGCTCTCGACGCTCCACACCAACGATGCCCCGGGCGCGGTGACGCGTCTGCTCGATCTTGGCGTTGCCCCGTATCTGGTGAGCGCCTCGCTCAAGGGGGTCCTCGCACAGCGACTGGTCCGGAAGATCTGTCCTAACTGCAAGACCGAATATGACCCACCCCCCAGTATCAAGAAGGGGATGGAGAAGGAAACGGGCGACGTCGGCAAGTTCTACCGCGGCCTCGGGTGCAAGAAGTGCCGCAACACGGGATACGCCGGTCGCATCGCCATTCATGAATTGTTTGTGCCGGACGACGAGATCATGGAAATGATCAGCGACCGTGTCAGCACCAAGAGGTTGCGGAACGCTGCGCTGACCAAAGGCATGACGCCCCTGCACCTCGACGGCATGGAGAAGGTCAAAGCGGGTATTGTCTCCATCGAGGAGATTCTACGCAGCGCCGGCTCCAGCACGCCGGTAGACACCGAAAATTGACGTAATTAATATTGCGAAGCTAACGATGACGACGCTATTGGATGAAACAGAAGCGCTGCAAGAAGAGCGCACCCTGCCTTCGGGAAGGGCGCTCGATCAGGCCGCCGACCTTCCCCAGGGGACGCGCAGCATCCAGTGGTCGGAGCACCTGTATAAGGCGCGGGCCAAGAGCACCGATCTGATCCTCTTCAGCACCCAGCTTTCGGTGATGCTCGACAGCGGTGTCGTCCTCAGTGACGCGCTCGACGCCATTGCCGAGCAAGCGGGAGACGCCCGTTTCAAAGCCGTCATTCTCGATATCTCCGGTCGGGTCAAAGGGGGCGACACGTTTTCCCGGGCGCTGGCGTGCTATCCGAACATCTTCGATTCCATGTTTGTCAGCATGGTCAGGGCCTCCGAGGCGTCCGGCCGAATGGTCGAGATGCTGACGGTCCTGACCGGCTATCTCAACTTCGAAGCCGACACACGCAAGCGAATCCTGGGAGCCCTGACGTATCCGCTGATCATGGTTCTGATGGCGATCGCCGCGACGGGCACCCTGATGTTCTTCGTCCTGCCGCGCTTCATGCGAATCTACGAAAGCCGTGGCGCCGCGTTGCCCAAGCTGACCCAGATGTTGGTCTTCGTCAGTCGGATCATCGGGGATTTCGAGATGTTGACGGGGATCGTCACGACGGTCATCCTGCTCGGCGTGTTCCTGTACTATTGGGCCCATACTGCCTCGGGACGGCGCGTTATCGACGCGGCCAAGATACGCACGCCCGTCATCGGAACCATGTTCGTCGATATGGTTATCACGCGCAGCATGCGCATCATGGCCACGATGGTCAATACCGGCGTTCGCTTGCTCGACGCCATTCGCGTCATCCAGGGCTGCGTGGATAACGTTCACTTCCAGAGACTGTGGCAGGAAGTGGACGAGAAGATCCAAGATGGGTACCAACTTTCCGAAGCCATTCTGCTGGCCAAAGACGCGGACCTGATCTCGCCCGGCATCATCCAGATGTTGCGCGCCGGCGAGAGGAGCGGTCGGCTTGGCGAGGTCTGTGACAAGGTCTCCTCGTTCTACGAGAAGAAGCTCGAGGCCTCGATTCGCGGTGTGATGACCGTGATCGAACCACTCATGATCACTATTCTGGGCGCCATCATCGGCACGGTCGCCATCGCGCTGCTCCTTCCCGTCTTCAAGGTATCGAGCGTCATGGCCCATTAGGCGGCTGGGGCTGGGGGTGCAAGCGAGACGAATCATCAGAGGGTTACCTCCGCGAGCACTTCTCTGCACGTACAGTGGTTACCGAGGTGGCACAACGCCAGCCCTCGTGCGGCAAAGTCTATGGGAAAGCACATCGCTTGTCGGACCACCCCGTAGCCCAGCGTAATGTGCAGGAAGAACGCGCCCCAGGCGGCCTTCTCCCGGAACGTACGAATCCATGCCAGGCTCGTCTCGGCGGTCTCTTCAGCGCCGTGCATCATCGCGTCCGTTGCATCGTATGTGAAGTGCGCCTGCGTCGCCTCCATGACCCGTTCGTGCAATGTCTGCAAGGCCTGCGTCTTGGCCATCGCAAAGGCCGAGACCGGTTCGCCCCGCGCGTTCAATGACGTCACCACTCCCGTAATTGTGAGTGTGCCGACAGGATGCCGATCGACAACGGTTCTCAGGTTCTCTTCAATCGATTTGACGTCACGACGTTCGATGCAACCCATGGCCAGGGAAATGTGCGGCAGACAGGTCGCGCTATCGAGTACGATTCGACTTGCCCCACTTTGCTCCAGAGCCGCGTTTGCCTCAATGGCCCGAGCGGCCATGGCCTCGTCGGGCAACAGTACGACATCGACAGCCATCCGATTCATATTCCACTCCCATGCACTTGTGCCATCACCTCGTCGAACTGCCTCAGGACCCTCTCGTCACTCTGGCGAATCAGCAAATTGATCGTCAAGATGACCAGGCAGTTCGACACGAAACCGGGGACGATTTCATACAGGCGTTCGCTCAGGCCCACCTGCTTCCAGACCACCAGCACGACGGTGCCGGTAACCATCCCCGCCAGCGCCGCCTGCCAGCTCGTGCGTTTCGAGAAGAGGGCGAAGAGGACCAGCGGTCCGAACGCCGCCCCGAAGCCGCCCCAGGCGTAGGCGACGATGTCCAGAATGGTCTCTTCCTCGACGCCGAGCGCCAGCACGAGGGCAACGACCGAGATGATGATGACGCAGATCCGACCGACCAGCACGACTTCGCGCGGGCCGGCGTCCCGTTTGATCGCCTTCTGGTAGAAATCTTCCGTCAGGGCCGAGGAGGAGACCAGCAACTGCGAGTCGATCGTGGACATGATCGCCGAGAGGATGGCGGCCAGCATGATCCCACCCAACCAGGGCCCGGTCACCTCGGCGATCATGTGGATGAAGACCTTCTCGGGGTCGCCTCCCGGGATAGCCTGGAACAGTCCGATCCCGATCAGTCCGATCGCGACGGCTCCGAGAAGCGAGATGAATACCCAGAGAATCGCGATGACCATCGATTCGGACAGCTTCCGAGTCGACTTGGCGCTCATGAATCGCACGAGGATGTGGGGCTGGCCGAAGTAGCCCAGACCCCAGGCCATCGCCGAGACGATGCCCACCAGGGCGGCCGCACCGCCGGTAGGAAGCAGACTCATCGAGATATCCCTGGCGATCATGGCCTCGCGTATGCCATCGAGACCGCCGGCCCGGCCGTAGGCAACCGCCGGCACCGCCACCAGCGCCACCACCATCAGGACGCCCTGGAACAAGTCCGTCCAGCAGACGGCCAGGAAGCCCCCCATGAAGGTGTACAGGATGATCACGGCGCCGCCGATCAGAACCGCGGCCTGGTAGGAGACATTGAATGTGGATTCGAAGAGCTTCCCGGCCGCGACCAGGCCGCTGGAGGCGTAGATCGTGAAGAAGATCAGAATCACGATCGCCCCGACGATACGCAGCAGTCCTGTCGGGTCCCCAAAGCGAGCCTCGAAGAAGCAGGGCAGGGTGATCGCGTCGGTCTTCTGGGTATAGACCCTCAGGCGGCGCGAGACCAACGCCCAGTTCAGCGCGGTGCCGATGAACAGGCCGATCGCGATCCAGGCGCTCGTCAGGCCGCCGAGATAAATCGCGCCGGGCAGGCCCATCAGCAGCCAGCCGCTCATATCGCTGGCTTGAGCGGAAAGGGCGGTCACCCAGGCCCCCATTCCGCGCCCGCCCAGCAGGTACTCCTCGATGCTCTCGTTGCGCCGGTAGAAGTAGAACCCGATCCCGAGCAGCAAGAGGAAATACGCAACAAAGGTGATCACCGTCGGTGTCGTCATAAGCTCAATCCATTCGTTCTGCGGCGGTGGCGCCCCGCCCTGGCGCGGGCCCGGGAAATTGGCTTTGTTTGGCTTTGCTTTTCGTCCATACCCTCATTTTTCGCCTAAAACAAGCAAAATTGGCTTTGTTTCGCATAATTGCCCTCTCCGCAGGGGGCCGAACCCCGCCGGTTTGGAATTGGCTTCGTATTGGGTTCGTTTGGGTTCGTTTCTCCGGCCGATCCTCATTCCTGGCCCAGAAACGACAATAATTGGGTTCGTTTTGCACAAAAAGGGTGCGCCGAATCGACCCCTTCACACTCTGCGGCGGGAACCGCCGTCGATCCTTCACACGAAGTTCTTCTGGTTGTCTCATAGCCATTCAGATACTCCAGTATTCGTTCAATACATATCATACCACGTCCCCGCGGGCCGTCAAGAAAAAAGCCCGCAATGAAGCTGGAGAATTCGCTGGTGCTTCGCCTGCTGTTTGGCCATAATGCAGAAAGACTTGCGGAGACCTCGGATAACAACATGGGATCGGGTTGTTTCTGGGGATTTGGATTGTAACCTATAACGTTGCGCGTTATAATTGAAGCAGGTTCAGGGACCAAGACGATGATTAAGTCGTTCAAGCACAATGGGCTCAAGAAGTTGTACGTCAAGGGCGATCGTCGCCGGGTTCCCCCTGAACATGTTGATAAGCTCGAACGGATATTGGACCGCCTGGATGCTTGCCTGGCGGCTCAAGACATGGGACTGCCGGGTTTTCGTCTACATCCGCTAAAAGGCGATCTGGAAGACCACTGGGGAGTGACTGTTTCCGGCAACTGGCGAGTCACCTTCCGATTTGACGGGGCGGACGCCTATGACGTCGATTATGTCGATTACCACGGCGATTGAGGCTGAGAAGGAAATCTGGAAATCAGGGTGTACTATGACGACTACGAGAAGACCTACGCACCCCGGTAGGGTGCTCAAGTATGATGTAATCGAGGCTCTGGGGCTATCCATCACGGCGGCGGCTGCCAAGCTGGGTGTGACGCGCAAAGCCCTTTCTGAACTGTTGAACGAACGCGCCGCCATGAGTCCCATGATGGCGATCCGCGTCGCTCGGGCGACGAACACGACGCCGGAGAGTTGGTTGAATATGCAAGTCAAACTCGACCTGTGGAAGGCCGGGCAGAAGGCGCCACAAGTCCAGAAACTTGAGCCGGTGAGTCTCTAAGGATGTATCCTCAAATCTAGGCTCCGTCCCTGGTAGATCAGCAGTTGACTGTCGGCGTCATACCCAGAATTCGAAAGCGTGTTGTGCCGTGGTCTTAACGCGGCATGAAAGGCTGGTGTGGTGATGGCGAGAGCGTGTGCGATGCACACGCTATGGAACTAGTGTTCAGCGAAAGGAGCATGAGATGATCGCATGTGTGACCCTCGCAGAGTTCGCCAATCTGGCCACAATAGTCGGTGCTGTCGTTGCGGTGGGCGCTCTGCTGTACACGGCGCTGCAGGTAAGAAGCAGCACGCTAACAAGCCGCGCGAACTTCTGGCTTGAGCTGGAGAAGATGTTTCAATCGCATGACACAGTGCATCTCAACCTCCGCCCCGGCGGCAAGTGGTCGGACGGTGTCACTGGTCCTACCGCACCCCAGGAGTGGGCCGCGATAGAGGATTACATGGGGCTCTTTGAGCACTGCGAGATCATGATTGGCTCAGGCCTCATTGACGAAGCAACATTCTCGGATATCTTCGTCTACCGTCTGCACAACATCGTTGCTAACCAGACAATCGTTAAGGACAAGCTGCAGCGTGAGAAAGACTTGTGGAAAAACTTCGTCGCTTTGCTGCAGAGATTTGACATCCGTTTGCCGACATAGGGACCAAGCGGATGACTGTCACCATGATTCCGCTGTTGTTCCGGTGGGGCGTTAAGAAGAAAGACCGCCCCGCAGTAGGAGAATGTACTGGTGCCGCGCCCGTTGTTCGTCTGTAATACACTAAGAGCTTGTGGGGACCTTGGATCGCGGCTATGAGGCGAGAATTCAGGGAATAGATATGCCGGCTCCGATGTTGTGTCATTTTCCAGCGCTCTTGTGCGTTCTTGCTTTGTATAATGGATGTATCAGTCACGAATGCAGGGCGTTTGGGAGGATGGGTGTATGCGAAACGCACGTTTGATCATTGCCACCCTGGGGATTGTCCTTCTCTGTCGATATGGCTTGAGCAGTCGGGTGTGCATTGGCCAGCGACAGGCCCCTATCTGGGGTCGTCTGGCGAATGCCGGCTTCGAGAATGGGAGAATCCGCGCCACACTGTTCTTTCCTGGCCAGGCCCGCGACGGTTCTCGGCCTTACAACTGCTATGCCGGTTCCAACATGGGCCTCTACACGGTTGTTCCTCAAGATGGTATTCACCTGCGATGGTCGGAAAGCCCGGGCAACCGGCAATCCGTCGTCAAGCAGATGATCGCAGCCGGTGTCAATGTGATCGCCATGTCCACCTGGGGGGAGGACTTCCTGCCCTGCAGTACGGGTTGGTCATGGTGGGCGCCGATGCAGAGTGCCCCGCAATCCCAAGACGAACTGTTCAAAGCCACCGAAGGTCAGCCCATCTTTGTCATGCCCTTTATCGAGTCTCGGGCCGACTGGGCCTTTCGCAGTGAGTTTCCCAAGTGGGGCGATCAGGTGGCGCCGGGCACAGTCAACCAGATCGTGAATCTCCTGGAACGCTACGCGCCCAAGGGCACCCGTGGAGTTGCCAGGCCAAACTGGGCGCAGGTGTACGATCGTCAGGGCCTGGCTCGGTATGCCGTAGCGATTATCCATGCCTCTTCCGATCAGTTGAACGCGTATGAACATGCGCGTTTTGCCCAGGGTTTCGCTGCGATCGAACAGGAAGTATTCAGACGCACGGGCCTTCGGGTCGGTTTCTTCCTGGATGTATTACCTCCCGACACGTTTGCGCCCGGGCGTTTCCGGCCCTCCGCTCAATGGACCGGGTCGCACTTGAAGAATGAGCCTTCCCTGCTCGGCATCATGTGTTTCATTCCGGAAGTATGGATTGGCTCGTCCAGTGATTCCACGGTGATCAATTGGAAACGCAATTTCTCCGAGGCTTGGGCGGCAACCGGGATTCCCTTCCTGATGGATATCTCGCCCGGATATGATGCCCATATCGTATTCCCCGGTTCCGTACGCTATGGATTGAACCTCAATTGGATGACGGCTCTGACCTCGATGGTCCAGGATTACGGCCAGGACGGCCTGATGTTCAACTCATGGAATGGCTACACCGAGGCCATGGCGGCCGTGCCTACCAATGAGTATGGCCATGCCTTCTATAGCTGGCTGTCCACACTCACCTGCATCCACGCAGGGGAGACTTGTAGAGACGGCATTCGCTGTTTGGGTCAGAACTTGGCCGGAGACATCAACCAGGACTGCGTTGTGGACTTCAAGGATCTTGCCTTGCTGGCTGCGGACTGGCTGCAGACAGATACTGGGGGTAACTCACCGACGCGCCGACGGTAAACCTTTTTGCAGACATTGCCTGCAAGTGAATCGTCCAGTATGGCAACAGGCGTGTCGAGGGACATCCTACTCAGTTTGGTTGACCGGCGGTGTGGTATAGGGCGACGCGGTGCTGTGGCGCGCTTGGCGTGAGTTGTGGTTCCGGGCATGCCGTTCCGCGATTTCTTCATCCGCATAGTGTTCCCCGATAGGCCCCTTCCGACAGTTGCGGGCGTGATACATCGCTCGATAGCGCGCTATTCTTATGCATCGATGCGATGAAATACGTGGTGCAGCGTTGGCGGATGGATTACAATCCCTGCCGGCGCCACGGCAGCTTGGGCTGTAACGGCATGGTAGAAAAGGAAAGGCTGAGAGCATCTCAGAGGACTGATGACGGACCCAACAATGACAGAGCAGAACACCCCCAAGGAATTTGATTTACCGTCCGACGCCCCATGGCCTCGGATGACCAAGCAGCAGATCAATGCGCGTCCGATCAGGAAATACCAGGGGCCGATCCATTTGATTCGAGAATCCGAACAGATCGAGCCGGCCGTCAGGCAATTGGAGAAGGAGAAGGTCCTGGGGTTTGACACGGAAACACGGCCCACGTTCCGAGTGGGGGAAAGCTATCTGCCGGCGGTCCTGCAGTTGGTGGGTGAGCAAGCGGCCTATGTTTTTCAATTGCACCATTGCCGTTTGTCCAAGGCTCTGCGTCGACTGTTAGCCAATCCGAAGATCGTTAAGGCGGGCGTCGGTTTGGATCGTGATGTGCTGGAATTGAACAAGTTGGCCCCGTTCAAACCGGCGGGCTTTGTCGATGTGGGAGAACTTGCCAGGCAGGCGGGTAGTCGGAACCACGGTCTTCGCGGGCTGGCCGCGCTGTTGCTGGAATTCCGAGTGTCAAAGAACTGCCAAACTTCAAACTGGGCCAACGGGACATTGACCCAGGAACAGATCGAATACGCCGCTACGGACGCCTGGGTGGGGCGAGAGCTGTATCACAAGCTGCAACGGCAGTTGCCTTGATCGTTTCCGCGGGGGCAGATCCCTACGGCCGGTGGCCATCTTGTAGGGGGCGCGCCACGCGACATTTCTTTTCGCTCCGGAATCAGTTGCACGGTGGAGGACTGGCGAGGCCCCATGTGTGATTGGGTTTGCTGCCCATGGTCAACTGCAGGGTTCCGCCTTCTGTGATCGCCCGATAGTCAAACCAACAGCGGGTCAATTCATGCCCGTTGAGTCGGGCTTGCTGGACGTACAGGTTGTCCTTGCCATTATTGCGGGTCTCGATGACGAAGCGTTCTCCAGAGTAGTAGTCCTGGTCGAGTGTGATGGTGACTCGGTCGAACAGGGGGCTTCCGATCTGCAGGGTTGGCTGGGCGCGCGAGCCGCCCAGGACATCGAACAGGCCCAGCGCCGAGATGACATACCAGGCGCCCAACTGGCCCTGGTCCTCGTCTTGGCCGTAGCCGTAGCCGTGCAGGCCTGAGACGCCATAGAATTCGTTGCAGATGGTGCGTGTCCACTTCTGGGTGAGCCAGGGCTGGCCCGAGAAGTTGAACAGCCAGGGAATGTGCAAGCAGGGCTGGTTACCATGATTGTAGACGCTGCTGATGCCGGAGAAGGCGTTCACGGTCCGACCTCCACCAAAGACCGTCTCTCGGGCCTTCTCGAAAACGTCGTTGAGGCGGTCGTTGAACTCCTCACGGCCCACCTTGGCAATCAAGCCGGCCGGGTCATGGGGGACATAGAACGTGTACTGAAAGGCGTTCCCCTCCTGGAAGCCGTCCCAAGGTTTGAACGGATCGAGGTCCTTCTTGAAGTTTCCGCTGATGTCCTTGGGGAGAATGAACTTCGACTCGGGATCGAAGAGCTGCTCCCAGCCCTTGGCATAGCCCATCAGTTTCTTGTAGTCGTCCTTTCTGTTCAGGAGCTTGGCGAACTGCGCCACGGCGTACGAACTGAAGCAATACTCCAGGGTATGCGAGGCGCAGAACTGGCTGCCCTCCGGCAGGGTCGGAATGTAGCCCAGTTTAATGAAGTGCTCCAGATCGGCCTTGCCTGCCCCGGTGACACGGTCCTCCCACCCCAGTTCGTTCTTCAGAGCGGCTTCGTAGGCCAATTCGATATCGAAGTTGCGAATGCCCCGTGCGTAAGCGCTGGCGAAGATCAGGCTGACGAAATTGGTGCCGACCCCGGAGACGTAACAACTGTTGGCAATGCCGTCTCCCAGCCAGCTCGCATCCAGATAGACCAGCAGTTGGGACTGAATGAAGTCATTGTAGTAGTCGGGCCAGGCCAGGGCCCACAACTGGCCCAGGTTCCAGAAGACGCCCCACACGGCGTCGGTGTTGTAGTGATGATGGATGGGCCGCCCGTTCTTCAACGGAATCTGTCCCACGGTTCCGTCGTTCTTCGGATAGGCGCCGTTGATGTCGCTGGCCAGCCCCCGGCCCAATAGGGCGTGGTACAGGCCCGTGTAGAACTTGATGCGATCGTCTTCCCGGCCGCCCTCGACTCGCAGTTTTCCCAGTTCTCGATTCCAGGTCGTTTCGGCCGTATCGTGGACCTGGTCGAAGGTCTTTCCCGCCGCTTCGGTGGCCAGGTTCAGGCGGGCGTTGTCGAGTGACGTATAGGAGAGGCCCACCTTCATCTCGACCGTCTCCTGCTCACCGGTGGAGAAGTTCAAATACAGTCCGGCTCCCGGACCGCGCGCCTCTCTCTCTCCAGGCTTGACCTGCCCCTTGTGTATCGCTCCCACTGCCCTGGGCGATTTGCTCAACTGAGCGACGAAGAACATCTTGATTCGGGCGTCCGGCTGGTATTTCCGGGTATAGATCGGATAGGTAATGACATACCCCTCGATCTCGCCATCGCTGGCGCAACGAACGTAGGCGTCCGTAACGTCCCCGCTTTCGCCCTGTTGATTACCGATGTCAAAGACGATGTGAGCCGCATCAGACTTGGGGAAGGTGTAGCGATGAAAGCCGACCCGTTCGGTGGCGGTCAGTTCGACCTTAATGCCATAGTCTTTCAGCAGTACGCTGTAGTAGCCGGGGCGGGCGATCTCATCGGCCTTCGAAAACCGGGAGCGATACCCCTCGTCCGGTTTGTCCAGGTCGCCCGGAGTGGCCTGGAGCGTTCCTGTCGTGGGCATGGTCACGATCCCGCCCACCTGGAATTCATGAAAATGCGCGAAGCCCTCAATGCTGTCGTGCCTGTCGTCGTAGCCGTTGGCCTGCCAGCCGTGCTTGCTGCCATAGTGTCCGTCCGTGGAGGGGGCGAGTTTCGCCATGCCGAACGGCAAAGCCGCCGGCGTGTAGAAGAACCAGCGGCAGTGCACCGAGCCGATATTGGGATTCACATAGTCGATGGGCCGTTTCTGTGCCAGTGTGGCAAGCGGGCACAGTAACACCCATGCACCGAACACGAGAAGGTGTAGCTTCCTGGGGGTGACGAACACATCAATCACTCTTCGTGACATGAGGGGCACTCCTGATAGATTCCCTGACGACAGTCAACGCGACTATAGCGGGAAACGCCTGGCTGCAATAGCCTTTTCTGCGTCCTCCTAGTCTGTGGCGAAGGCAACTTCACTGGCATCGGATGCTCTGCACGGATATAATCCGGCTGCTGGCGGATGAAAAGATGATCCCGAATGAACTGGACGGACATGATGCGACCTAGGGTTATGTTGTTTTTTGAATACGGCACGCTGAACGGGGGGGAGTTCTCTCTGTTGGCGATGTTGGAATTACTGGGGGACGCCGAGTTCGATTTTGTCGCGGCGGCGCCGGCGTCGGGGATGTTGGCGGAGCGGTTGGAGCGGTGTGGCATCGAAGTTCTGCCCTTGACGTTAAGGGATGCACAGGGACGAAAGCGACCCATTGAGCAAATCAACGCGCATTTGGATGAACTCGTCACGCGCGTGTCTCCCGATCTGGTCCATTCGAACAGCCTTTCCATGGGACGCATGATGGGTCGGATCGCCCCGCAATTGGCGATCCCTTGTACGGCGCATCTCCGTGACATTATAAGGTTGAGCAAGAAAGCCGTCGCCGATTTGAATCGCAATGCTGGGTTGATTGCCGTTTCCAGTGCGACAAAGCAGTTTCACGTCGAGCAGGGAATGTCGTCCGACAGAGTGCGGGTGATCCATAACGGCGTGGACACTGAACTGTTTCGCCCCAGACCCACGACGGGAATCCTCAAGCGAGAACTCGGTCTGAGTGACAACGCGGTTCTACTTGCCAACATCGGACAGATCTGCTTGCGCAAAGGGCAAACAGTGTTGGCCCAGGCCGCAGTCAACTTGGCGGAGGAATTCCCCGAAGCCCATTATCTGTTCATCGGACAGCGGCACTCCCAGAAAGAGGAAAGCGTGGCGTACGAAGACGCGATCCATCACATTTTTCGAGAGGCCGGTATCGAAGACCGCTTGTTTCGTCTGGGATTCCGCGACGATATTCCCGTGATATTGAATGAAGTCGATCTCCTGGTCCACGCGGCCCATCAGGAACCTTTGGGTCGTGTACTGCTGGAAGCGGCCTCCTGCGGTCAGGCCATCGTGGCGACGGAGGTGGGCGGTACGGGCGAGATCCTTGTCGACCAGGTTTCAGCCCTGCTGACGCCACCCGACGATCTCGACGCGCTCACTGTGGCGATCCGACGGATGCTGACGGATCGCGAATTGCGAATCCGATTGGGGCAGCAAGCGCGAGCGCACGCGGTCGACGAGTTTTCACTGCCCGCCGCCACCGAAAACGTCCGCCGGTTCTGGAAGACCTTCCTGTGACGAAAGGGTCAATCCTCGAGGATCTCCTCGTCTTCGAGACGCCAGGCGGGGTCGACCATACAGATGAAAACGAGGTCCGTGGCGCCGGTGTTCTCGATGGACTGGACCGCTTGGGGCTGGATGTAGACGGCGCAGCCGGGCCCGACGGGGCGGGACTGGTCGTTGATGATCATGTTGCCGGAGCCCTCAATGATGTAATAGACTTCGGAGGTGGCCAGTCGGTGACGCTTGGTGGTCTCGCCCGGCGGGACCCTGGCATGAGCCAGACTGTAGCGAATGTCGATTTCGGCCTTGTCGGGGTGCAACAACTCGCGCAGCAGCGAGCCATCTCCGGCGACGAATTCCTCGCAGTTGTCAAGCGACCTGATGAACATCACGATCCTCCCAGCAGAATGGATTCGTTGGTAAAGAACGTTCCGGCCACGCAACCGGTCATGAGACAGGCCAGCGTCGCGGCGACCAGGGCCCGTACGGCAACCGGCCCGATGTCCTTGGTCTTCTGCGGCGCCAAGGCACACAGGCTGCCGACGAAGATCGCCATAGAAGCGATATGGGCGAACCCGCACAGGGCGTAGGTCGTGATGACCGCCGAGCGGGGATGAATGAGCAGGCCCTCTTTCATTGCGACGGCCAGGTCGTTGTAAGCGACCACCTCCGTGACGATCAGCCGTTCGCCCACGATGCGGGCGACCTGGCCCACATCCTCGCTGGGTACTCCGAGTGCGTACGCGACGGGGTAGAAGGCATATCCGAACAGTCCTTTGAGCGACCACTGGCCCTCCCAACCGAGCCGCGGATTGATCAGATCTCCCACGCCGCCCAGCGCCAGATCGAGCAGGGCGACCAGTCCCAACACGGCGATCAGCAGGGCGGAGATCCCGACGATCATACGCACGCCGGAGTTGGCCCCGTTGATGATGGCTTCGAACAGGCTCCCATCCTTCTCATGATACGGTTCGGTGCGGACGCCCAGTGTCTCGGGTTGCTCGCTCTCGGGGAGCAGGAGTTTGGACATGACCAGAGCGGCCGGCGCCGACAGCAGGGAGGCTGAGATTAGATGGCCTGCGATCATGGGGAACTGTTCCTGGAGGCTGAACACGTAGAGGGCCAGCACGTTGGAGGAGACGGTCGCCATGCCGGCGGCCAGGATTGTACAGGTCTCCGAGCGCGTCAGGCGAGGCAGGTACGGCTTGGCCGTCAGCATGGATTCGACGCCCACGAAGATGTTGCTGGCGGCGACGAGAGATTCGGCCCCCGAGATGCGCATCAGGCGAGTGAAGACCCAGGCGAAGGACTTGATCAGCAGGGGCATGATCTTCAGATAGTACAGGATGGCGATCAGCGCCGAGAAGAAGATGATGGTGGGAAAGCCCTGAAAGGCCAGGATGAACCCGAGCGACTGCTCGCCATTGTCACCGGTTTGGCCGGGCCCTAGCGCCAGAGGTCCGAATACAAATCGAGCGCCGGCGCCGGCGGACTCGATGATCTTGACGGCCACGTCATTGACGGTCAAAAAGACCTTCGCTCCGGCCGGTACCACGAAGATGAACAGCGCCACCGCTAGTTGCAGGGCGACGCCCCAGCCGATGACGCGCCAGTTCACGTTGCGGCGTTGGGCCGAAAGGCACCAGGCAACGGCGATGAACACAAAGATGCCGCCAAAACTGATGAGGTTATAGATATCCATATCGCCGAGTCGAGCCTGTCTCCTTACACATTCGACGGCACAGAACGCCGGTGCCCGCTATCAGTTGCGGGCCTTCTTCTTGCCTTCGTCGATATCACCGAGACGCACGACGCCATAGACCAAGGCCGCCAAGAGACCCGCCAGCAGGCCCAGCACGATCCAGAGTCCCGAGCCGGCGCTGCGCTGACGGATATCCTGGTAAATCCATATTGCCACGAGAATGTGCACCACGCCGCAGATAATCAGCAGCAGGGCGGCGCCACCGCCTTCGCGTCCGTGCCTCTGCTCCAGATCGAGTCGTCTCGCTTCCAGCTCAAGCGTTCGCATCTCGCGCTGGAACTCGGCTTCCGCACGCTGCTGCTCCATCTCCAGTTCCATCCGTTGCACCTGCATCTCGTGCTCGAGATCGGTCTGCGGCGTTTCTTCCTGGCACCAGGCCGCCATTGGCATCAGCATGCCCACGAGTACTACAGCAATCACCCATCTGCTCATCTCATATCTCCTTCAAAGAGGCCATTCGGGAACCTGAGACAATTGTATCGCCAGAAACCGAGAACGGCCACCTTCTGTTTTGACCATCCAGTCGTCAAGGCCGGCATCTCTTACTGAAGCCCTTCCTCAATCGCCGACAGGAACTTCGTCAGGTGCTGTCCGTATCCCTTCCCGCCTCGACGGCGGGACTGGGCGATGACCAGGTCGTTGTCCAGATCCACGCGCAGAATCGCCGAGGTGGCCGAGCCGTGTCCGATCACGTTCTTGCTGAGGATCGTCGCATCCTCGGGCACTCCATTCTTGCCGGCGTCCGGATGTTTCTGACGCATCCAGGTGATGCCCATCCCCCATTCCTTGTCGATCCCTGGATAGTATTTGTCCAGTGGCCGGGGCAATAGGGCTTCAAAGGTCTGGGGTGAGAAGAACTTGAGGTCCCCGTAAGAACCCCGGTTCAAGAGAAGCTGTCCCAGTCGCGCGAAGTCACCGGCCGTGCTGAAGCAACTGAAACCCAGGTCTTCCTCTAGAGTCGTGTTTTCCATCGCCAGGGGCGCGAAGAGATGCTCGTGCATGAGCCGGAAGACGCTCTTGCCAGTGACGACCTCCATCACGCGACCGGCCAGGTCGTAGCCCATGCCATTGTAGATGTGTACGCGGCCGACCGGCAGTTCGTCGAGTTGATTGGCGACGAGGTTCTCCATCCAGGGATTGTGCAGGCCGCCCCATTCCTCGTGGCCGGATAAGCCAGTCGTATGGGTGAAGCAGTGACGCAGCGTGACGGCCTTGGTGCCCTCAGTGGGAAAGTCCGCCAGGTAGTTCCCTACCGGATCGTCGACACCGATCACCCCCTGGTCGACGAACTGGGCGAACAGGAGTCCGGTGACCAGCTTCGTCAGCGAGGCCATCTCGGACGGTGTCTGGCGCGTCAGGGGGCCCCAGTCGTAGGCGCCGAACGACTCGTGGAGGATGACCACGCCATGCCGAGCCACGAGGGCAACGAACGGCTCACCACTGTCTTGAGCCCACTGCCGGCAAGCAGCGCGTATCCGATCGGTCGCGCCCGGCTTGAATCCAGCTTCCTGCTCCGTGCCGGCGCGGAGTACGGGGGCTGGGCTTGCCTCGGTCTTTTGGGGTCTTTGGAGCGGGGCGATGGGGCGCGAAGCCTCCAGCACCTTGCGCTTCAGCGCCAGATGGTATTCATGGTCGCGGATCATGGGGGTTTCGACAGGGCCGCCTTCTCCCTTGTGGCTCTCCATCTCATGCAGGAAGGATAAGAGGACGGCGCCTTGCTGTTGCCTTAGAATGGAATACAGTACGGTCCGTCCCGCATGGGCGGCGATCGCCTCTTGGTGCTTCTGCCACGTAGATCGGCTGAGACCATCGACGGGCAGGAAGTCGAGATCGGCCTTCGGTTTCTCGTTCCAGCCCAGCCAATATTTCGGGCGACAGTACACCGTCGCGCCCCGTCGGATGATCTTGCCGCCAGGCGTTTTCCCTTCCACGTAGAAGGCGTATCGTCCCGGCTTCTCCGGACGCTCAACTTCATTGAGCTGGCCATCGAACCAGCGGGCCTGAAGGGGGAAGTCGCCCAGGACGTGCTCGACGAGGTAGGGCCTGTCCCATTCGAGTGTCGGGAATGTGCCCGGCTCGAAGGTGTAGTCCCAGGGATTGCCCAGTCGCGGCACGACACGGCAGTTCAGAAACTCCTTGAAGGCTTCCTTGTGACGTGCGCTGTCTGGCTGTCTCTCGGGATGATCCTGGTTCGTCTCGACGGCTTGCACCGTGTGACAAGCAAAGCTGAGCATTGTCAGCAGGGACATCATTCCCGGCAGCAACAACCTGATGTTTCGCATGGTACGGATCTCCTTTCCCAGGACCTTTAGGGCCGGCTATCAGCTTTCTCCGCAGATCTCGCTGACATCCTTGAGGATATAGCGCGGTCTGTAGGCATACTGGTCCAAATCAGCTTCCTGCGTGATGCCGCTGAGTACTAGCACGGTCTCAATGCCCGCTTCAACGCCTGCGACAATGTCCGTATCCATGCGGTCGCCGACAATGACTGTTTCTTCTCTGCGACAATCCAGCAGCGTCAGGGCGTGACGCATGATCAGAGGGTTCGGCTTGCCAATAAAATAGGCCTGCCGGCCGGTGGCCATCTCGATGGGCGCCGCGAGCGCCCGACAGGCCGGTGCGATGCCTTTTTCGGTGGGCCCGGTCAGGTCGGGGTTGGTGCCGACCAATTTGGCGCCGCCCAGGACGAGGTGGATGGCCGTCTCGATCTTTTCGTAGCTGTAGCTTCGGGTCTCGCCTATGACAACGTAGTCAGGCCGATCCTCATCGATGGACAGTCCCGCCTCGTATAGGGCTTGGTAGAGTCCTGAATCACCGATGGCGAAAACCCGGCCTCCAGGGCACTGGGAGGCGATGAAATGGGCGGTGGCCATCGCCGAACTGATGAAGTGCTCCTCGCCGACCTCGATGCCCATGTGCAGGAGTTTCTGGTGCAATTCTCGGGGCGAGCGGGCCGAACTGTTGGTCAGGAATAGAAACCGCTTGTTTTCGGCCTTGAGCCAATCCACAAAAGCCTTTGAACCCTCCAGCAGGCGTGAACCGTGGTAGATCACACCATCCATATCGCAGACAAATCCTCGCTTGCTTCGCAGTTCTTCCATGTTGGTGCTCCATTTCTGCTGGTTCGGGTTGCATCGATGAGACCTTAGCCAAGGTCGACGCAAGCGTCAACCTTGATTCAGCGGTACGCCGGCTCCCCGCGTGACGGAAAAGCCGCTCCGGGCCCTTGACACGGACGCACCGATGGCAGTAGCATGCTGGTACTGGGACGATGTTATGCATTTTGACACAGAGGTCGGGGTATACGATATGGCTTCACTCATTCTTACATCGGGAAAGCAGGAAGGCAATTTCTATCCGCTCGGGCGTCGCACCAGTGTGGTCGGTCGCGACGAGGCGCTGCTCGTGCAGGTTCTGGACAATATGGTCTCGCGCAAGCATCTGCAAATCCGCTTCGATGAGAAGACGGACCGGTACTATGCCTTCGACATGAAGAGTCGCAACGGGGTCTATATCAACAACCAGAAGATCGAAGGCGAGACGGCTCTGGCCGACGGTGACGTCCTGCTGGTCGGCCTGACGACCATGCTGTTCACCGAGAAGGATTTCAAGGATAAGGACAGCGCGCTGCTGCACTACAAGAAGGTGGGCGAGCGGATGCGCGTGACCGTGTACGGTCCCCAGGACTTCGACCGGATCTCGACGGCGCCGAGTCCCACGCCCCAGAGTGAAACGGGTCATCCCATCCAGCCGTAAGTGGGGTCACTTCCCGAGGCGGTCGGTTGGGCCAGGTCAGCGGAAGCGGTGGTGTGTGGCGGCGCGTGCGGCCAGATATCCCCAGCCGATGCCCACGATGGCGCCGACGGCATGTGCGGTGTTGGCGATATTGCCCATGAAACCCGACAGGCACAGAAAGAACCAGACGATCATGAGCGTGACGGTCTGCGGATGCAGCACCAAGCCTGAGGCGGGATTGAACTTGCCCTGCATCCAGACGTAGCCCAACAGGCCGTAGACGACTCCCGACATGCCCCCGAACGTGGGACCGCTGTGCCAGTATTGGGCGACGTTCGATACCGCGGCGATAACCAGCACGAGCATCAGCAAGAACCAAGGGCTCTTCCGCGCTTCGATCATGCTGCCCAGATCCCGCAGCCAGAGCATGTTGAACAGGATGTGCATGATACCGAAGTGCAGGAACATCGGGGTGAAGAGGCGCCATATCTGGCCCTGGCGGATTTCCGGTAGGCCGGTCATATAGCCGCCCTCGGTGTATTGGGTGATGGATAGGAGGGCGGTTGGACCGGGATTGGTCCCCATCTTCGTGAGGATGGCCGCCGCCACGCTGATGACAATAAGGGTGATCGTCAGGACGCCATAGGCGACGGGCGGTTTATAGAAAAGCGTTCGACCATCCACGATCCGGGCCCGCTTGGGGACCGCCTGCTTCTGGTCGCGATGCCTCTTCTCTGCCCCTTTCTGGGCTGTCTTGGTGAACTGAGGTGCATCGGGGCGTTCGGAAAACGCTTCGAGCAGAGCCGCAGCTCGCTCGATCTGGTCTTCGTCGAGCACCCAGATTTCATGAAAGCCGCGTGCGTTCTGCTCGAGCTGGCTCTCGATTCCCTCCCCGTAGAGAGAATCTCCAAAACGCTGTGCTTGTCCTTCGTCTTCGAGTTGGCCGATCAGCCGCATGCAGCCCCACTTTCTTGTCACCGCCGCTGTGGTGATGCCTAGTTAGCGCACATCCTTATCCTTGGTTCCGCTTGTGGACTTGCTGAACTGAAGCCAGATTCCATAGTTGACGGCTTCGGGGTTCTCCGCGTGGGGGCGATGGATCGTGTAATCCCTGATGTCCAGAGCCTTCATGATCCCACGAAGTTGCTGCTCGGTCTCGTCCACGTCGTACTTGGGGCCACTGCCATGCCGGCGGCGGACCTCGCGTGCGACGTCAAGGGGCATACAGGCGGGCAAACCCCGGCCGATATAGGCGACGCCGCCCGGTTTGAGGACGCGATAGACCTCGCCAAAGGCCTTCTTCTTGTCCGGCCAGAACTGAAACGACCCGCGCGAGACAACCACATCGGCGTAATTCCCTCGGAAAGGCAACTGCTGCGCGTCGGCTCGGATCGCGCTGACACGCCCGCTGAAGCCGGCCGCTTCGGCTTGGGCGAAGAAATACGGAAAGAAGTGGGGGTTGATATCCGCGTCGATCCAGTGCAACTCGGTGTGTTTGCACAACTCGACGATCAACGTCCCGGGACCGCTGCCCAGATCGATCCCTACCCCGTTCTTCCCGGCCAGATCAAGCGTCTGAGCCAGTTCTCTGGCCAGCGGTGTGTAGACCGGGGCCAGCGTTCCTTCGGCCGCCGCAATCATGCGCTGCGCCGCCTTCGCGTATTGTTCGTCGGCCGCACGCGGTCCGGCGAAAGCCGTCCCGCAGAGACCTAACGCCAAGACCCAGAGGCCCAGTCGACCCCGTCTGTTCCAACCGCCCATGGTGACTCCCGTGTTAGATTCGAATCTTTCAATGTGCTCGATTGTACCCATTGCTGCGAGCACCCGCCAGGCAAAAGGCCGCGTGCTCAGGGATCGATCTCTTGCCAAAGAAGGGCGTTATCGGTAAGATGCGGAGGTTGTCACCGGCCCCCGCCAGGGAGGCGCGGGCCCAGAAGAATGCAGAAGGAGAAGTAATCATGAGACGAAGAATCAGCGTGATCGCCGTCCTGCTACTGGCCGGCACACTCCTCGTTGGCTGTGGCAGCCAGCAGGCGCGTGCCTTCAAGTCGGTCGAGGCCAAGAGTCACTCGGCCGTGACATCCGTGCAACAGACGGCCGAATGGGCTGTCAAATGGTGGGCGCCGCGTCACGAGGCCGTCTGTGAGCGATTGGTACAGGGCCACGTGGATGTCCTGTTCATTGGCGATTCGATCACCCACGGCTGGGAAAACGCCGGCAAGGAACTCTGGGACACCTACTACGCCCCGCGCAATGCCGTCAATATGGGTTTCAGCGGCGATCGCACGCAGCACGTCCTCTGGCGGCTCGATCACTCCGATTTCAAGGGCATTTCCCCGAAGCTGGCTGTCATCATGATCGGCACCAACAACTCCAACGGCGCCGACAACACCGCCGAAGAGATCGCCGACGGGATCGTTGCGATCTGTCACCGCCTGCGGACCCGCGTGCCTGAGATGAGAATCCTCCTGCTGGCCATCTTCCCGCGCACCCCGGGTCCGGGCGAGCAGCGGGACAAGAATGCTGAGGCCAGCCGCCTGGCCGCTCGAATCGCCGATGGCAAAATGATTCACTACCTCGATATCAACCAGCAATTCCTGACCGATCAGGATGTATTGACCAAGGCGGTTATGCCCGACTACTTGCATCCCAACGCCGCCGGCTACAAGATCTGGGCTGAGGCCATCGAGTCGAAGGTCGCCGAACTCCTGGACGAGGGGAAATAGTCACAGGGCGCCCGAGACGCTGGGGCGCCGAGGGAACTGAACCGTGAATCTTGGTGTCACCGAGAAGAAGCAGGCCGAGCTTGCTACGCGTATGGCCGCGCTCGGCGTGCGCGAGCAGGACCTCGAAGAGAAGTACGTTCGCTCCTCCGGGCCGGGCGGACAGAAGGTCAACAAGACCTCCAGTTGCGTTCTGCTGACCCACCAACCCTCAGGGCTCCAGGTCAAGATGCAGAAGGAACGCTCCCAGCCCTTGAACCGCTACTACGCCCGCAAGCGTCTCTGCGAACTGCTGGAGGCCGAGAAACTCGGCGCCGAGAGTCCCGCCGCGCAAAAGGCCGAAAAGATCCGCAAACAGAAGCAACGTCGTAAGCGCCGCTCCCGAACCAGATAATCGTGATGCCGATGTGCTGCTGTCGGTGTGGCAGTGGTCGGCCATTCCCTGCGGCGACGCAAATCGGTGGTTTCAAGGAATCATCCCCTCCGTCAGCGCAGGCAGGTAGCCGCGCTACATTGTGGAAGCGTGGCAACCCTGCCCCCGTTCGGGGCCAGTGAGGGAGAGGAAGCGAGACTACGGCCCGTAGATCGAACGGTATAAAGCGAGACATCCATATCATAGGGTCAGGTGCGTCAGTCGTCAAGGTTCTTCAGGCAAATTGCAAAAATTTGTTTTGAATTGCGCCGCCGGAGTAGGAAATGTAAACAGGTCTGTCTGTCCAATACCTATTTCGGAAAGGGAATTCCTGCACACTCGCGCCCCGGACGAGCCATTTGCCTGGATGCGTTGGTGTGGCGGACGGGTGGGCCTTCTGGGGGCCATCGCCCCGAAACGAAGGGACATTCCAAGCCGGAGTGATTGATGGCCGTCGGGGGCATTGTGCTTGCGGGGCTTGGGTGGCAGCCGCGCAGGATCAGGCGGTGCGGTTTCCCCCAAGGGGTCGCTGACGCAGGAAACGCGATTGCAGGAGACGCCGAATACCTTTACACTCTAGTAGTACGTGTCTACTCCTCTAATGGTTGGTGTCACCGCGAGGGATGTGAGGCGCTCTGTGGATTGTTGGGAACTATGGAAGGTTACGAGGTTTCATGAGGACAAATGGTGTGTTCATGCCGGGTGTTCTCCGGTTGCGATCCAGGCAAATGGCCGTAGTTGCTTTGGTTCTGCTATGCCATCTGATCGCCAGCGCCACGGCGACTGGGAAGGCTACACTTCGCATTGCAACCGGAAGCAAGACAGGCGTCTATTATCCCATGGGCTGCGGCATCAAGAGGGTAATCGAGGAGGCGTACCCTAACGACGTGTCCGTCGAAGTGGTTGAGACCAGCGGCACCCTCGAGAATTTGCGGCTGATCGACAAGGAACAGGTAGACTTGGCGCTCGTTCAAAACGACAGCGCTTATTACTTCAGCCATGGCCGAGTTATGTTCAGTCTGCCTTCAAGCAAGGCACTGGCGATCGCCTCGCTGTATACGGAGTACATTCAGATATGCGCGACGCAGAAAAGTGAGATTCAGTATCTCAATCAACTGAAGGGCAGGAGGATACGCACGGGTTCGCCGCCGGAGAACGTGGCCAATAGCGCGACGCTCATTTTTTCGTTGGATGGCTGGGAAGCGACGGATCTGACGGACGTGAGATGCAAATTCGGCGAGGCCAGGGACCTGCTTCTGTCCAACTCGCTGGATGCTGCTTTTGTTACGGCCGGGGTCCCCACTCCGCTACTGACCAAAAAAATCGATGGAATCGCCTTGCAGGACCATGTGAAGCTCATTCACATTGGTGAAGGTTTGGCCAACAGGCTCATGCGTGCGTTTCCGTACTTTGTCTACACCGAGATCCCGGCCAACACGTATGCGATGCAGGACAAGGCCATCAAGACGATGGGCGTCCGTGCGATTCTGGTGGCGCGCAAGGGCTTTGATGAGGCGAGGCTCAACGGTCAGGCGCTCCCACCCGATTTCATCGGGACCCTAACCCAGTTAATCTTCGAAAAGGAAGAGGTCATCCGAACACGCCATGGCGTTAGTGGGGCGGATCTCACCAAGTATCCCTTGTCCCTGGACAAAGCCTTGTATGGGGTGCTGGATCACCGGATGAAGCCGATTATTCCCATTCATCCTGAGGCCAAGCGGTACTATACCGGCAAGGGGCTCCTGAAAAAGAGCTTCAGGGACTACCTGCCGACCATCATCTGGGGCAGCGTGCTGCTCGTCGCGCTCTTTTACGTTGTGAAATATCGCGCCATTATCAGAAGGATCACGCAAAGGCACATTCATATCAAGCTTCTGGTGATGTTTGCGTGTCTCTACGTGATGGGCACGCTGGTGATGTTCTTCTTCGAGCGCTACAACAACCGATGCTTCGAGACCCTGGGGGAGTCGTTCTGGTCGATCACGATCTATATGCTCAGCGGGTTCGAAGATCGTTATCCGGTCACCTGGCCGGGTCGTGTGATTTCGATTCTGATTTTTGTGTTGAGTGTGTTCTTCTTCGGTGCTGTGGCGGGTCGATTCGCCGCGGCGTTTCTGAAAAAAGAGGAGATCAAGATGCCTAAAGATGTCCGTAATCATATTATCATATGCAACTGGAACGAGCGGGGCAAGAGAGTGGTCACGGAAGTGCGGCACCCCGAAGGAAGGCCGGACGCCGACATCGTCATCATTGACGACAAGCTGGACGAAGAGGAATTAATGAGGATTCCCGGGTTCAATAAGGTCTATTGCATCTGCGAGGACCCCATCCGGCATGGCACGTTGAAGACCGCGCGGGTGAGTGTGGCCGATACGGTTATCGTCCTGGCGGATAGCCAGAGCCCTGATCCGGATGCCAAGTCCGCCATGATTATCCTGGCGATTCTGGGCGAGTGCAAACGCAAACGTCCCCATATCATCGCCGAGGTCGTGCGCTCGGATAATAGCCAGCATCTCAAGGATGCGGGCGCCGATGAGACGATCTGCACGACGGAGATCGGCGTCGGTATCCTGGCGCATTGTGCGTTGAACAAACAACTGTCGGTGGTCTATCAGGACTTGCTGACGTATACGTTTGAGGGGAATGAGATTTATATCATCACGCGCGACCATTTCCCGGATGTGTTTGTCGGCAAGACGTTCGCCGAATGTTCGCAGATGCTGTACGAGCAGAGAGATCATCAGAATCCGGTTATCTTGATGGGCATACGCAGGCAGGACAAAGTCATCATGAATCCGCGCGAGAATGCGGCGGAACTGCGTAATGGAGAGAGTCAGATCAGAGAGGATGATGCGCTGATCGCCATGGCGTTCTCCTCGCCCAATTTGAAGACGCGTTTTTCCAATTCCTGAGACGATTGCCGGTTGGTGTCAGCGAAGCCACTTGAGTTTGATGATGCCTCCCGTGTCCTGGGCGATATAGATATAATCATCAGCGTCTACGGTGATTCCCTCTTGGTTGTCTCCCGGGAAGGCATACACGCTCAAGAGTTCGTGTTCGCGTGAATACTCCAGGAGTATATTGGCTGCGTCGCTTATGACGCAAACGCGATCCGTTTTGGGGTCGTAGTGTAGGCCGGACACATCGATGACGCCGGGGGCGAAATAGCCCGTGATAATTGCCTCGCCCGTTTTGCTGCGCAGCGGCAGCTCGACCTGGAAGATGGCGGAAATATCCTGCTCGTCGGTAAGGGTGAAAGCCTGATTGCCCACATAGAATACGCCGCCCTCGGTGTGGGCCGGGTCGGGGACGAAGGTAATGGCTTCGAACCCTTCGCCGCCGGCCCGGAGGAGGGTCTTGCCCTCGAAGGTCCTGGGAACCGAGAACTCGCGCAGAATCTCAAACGTCTCTGGATGGATTTCGAGGATCGATTCCGCTTCCTCAATAGCGACATAGAGAAGGCCCGTCGCGGGATTATGAGTGACGCCCTCGAAGTCGGCGGGGCGAATTCGTTTCTGCTTGACCAAGGCGCCCTCGGTCGTGATTTCACAGATATCACCCTCGTCGCCGACCAGAAAAAGCGTCTTGCGCTGAGTGTGCCAACAGATCCCCGAGGGCTCATTGAACTTGCTTTCGTCTATGTTGCCCACCCATTGATTTGGAAACACGATATTGGCAAGCGTCCCTTGCGGGCCGGCGTCCCTGCTGCATCCGGTCAGGAGTATGGCGACGAAAACGGCGATGAATGCCGGCAAATCTCTGTGTGCGTGTGTTCTCATAGTTTCCTTCAATAATACCAGCTAAGCCTTGGCGAAATATCGGACCTTTGGTTATGAGGCAACCGCAGGTTGCCGCGGGGGTATGATACAGATCGATGCCATGGCTGTAAAACACTTTCAGGGCTTGAGCGGGAATCTTCGTAGTCTCCTATTTTGGTTGATGCGGGCGGTCTGTCACGATATAGTGATGCCCTGCTTCTAGATAAGAGAGTTGTCATGCATCAGCGATGATCGCAGTGATTGAGCTAGATTATCTTGATCGAGGACCGAAGAATGGCACACGGTGGTAGGCTCGAGGATTACACGGCGATGCGTTTGTCAAGGAGAACAAACACAACGACTGTCACGCGCGTTCTCATAGGGGATCGAACGAGCAGGCTCATCAGGGCGGCGTCGCGCTGCATCGTGGGATTGATCGTTCTGGCCGGGCTGCTGCTCGTCGGTTGCGCCTCCGAATCAAAGAGCGACAAAACCGTGGCGCTGGATGAGCCTCGCGCGGCCAATGGCGTGATCGTCGAGACAGATGAGCCCGTCGACCTGGAGAAGATGGCCGATGCGCTGGACGCCATCGATCTGGAGTCTTCGCCGGCGATTGTGGCGCCGGCTTCCGATCCGAATGGTGAAGCCGAAGAGAACGGTTCGGCGCCGCCCAAGATCGACGTAGCCGATGCGGTGAGCATGACGGCCGGCAAAGCCACGCCGGCCAAGTCAACCGCCTCCATCGTTCTTCCCAAGCTCAGCAAGACGGAAATCGTTGAGTTGAGCCGTTTCCTGGGCGCGCACCTGACGGCTGAGCAGGGATATTCCGTGGCGGCCGCCGCCGTGGGCGATGCGCTGCCGGTTCCTCCGGTGGACGCCATCGGTGACAGGATTGTCTCACGACCAGGGGAGGGCGGAACCCACATCTTGCGATTCGGATATCGGCGCTTTGTCTCGCAGCCGCCGCAGTTGTGGGTGCTCGGGGTGATTGTCGGCGCTGATGGATCGCTGTCGGCCAATCCCGACCTGGCGCTGGTTGAGCCGGAAGTCACGAAGATCATCGCGTCTATGAACGAAGTGCGGGCCGGCTTGACCGTGCGTGACCTGGAGCCCAAGCTGATCCAACTGAGTTATACCGATTCCAAGGCGGCGCTGAGCATGCTCAAAGGGCTGGGCGTTACGACGATCAACACGCCGGCCGAGATTCCTCCCAAGATTGAGTTTGCCAAGCTCCCCTATGTGGTCAACATAGCAGACCCGGACAAAGGTTATACGGGCTTGGTGGGCAAGGATACGAAGAGTGGAAAGGGGAAACTATCGCTGACGCCCGGAGTTGCCTCGGAAATGAGCGACAACGCGATTGCTTCGCCCATGACGCAGCTCATGGTATTGTTTCATCCGGCGCATCCCGAGCAGTTCAGTGAGGTTCGTCGCTTGCTCGATACCTTCATCGACCGTCCGGCCCGGCAGATTTTCATCGAGTGCATGGTGCTGGAAATCAGTCAGGAAGGGCTGCGGGACCTGGGAGTCAATTGGGCGCTCAACTCCAACGCCTCTCCCCTCAATCTCCAATTGTTAGGTGGCTCGTCGAGTGCCGGGGGCAACGAGGATACGCTAACGCTCGGGATTCCCGACACGTCTCTCCTGAATGAAGTTTTCGAGGGGCAGTTCAAATGGGATTGGGACGTGACGGTTCGGGCGCTGATCCGTACGGGCAAGGCGGAGATCCTCTCTCGTCCTAGTGTCCTGACGCTCAACAATCGCCAGTCCACGATCCGCGTCGGAGAGGACATTCCGATCGCGAGCAGTTTGCAGGGCAGCTACGGTGGTAAGGTTAGCTTCAACTTCGAGTATCTGCCGGTCGGAATCTTGCTCAATATTCGGCCGCGGATCAACGAAAGCGGTGCCGAAGTCAGCATGTTGATTGATACCATTGTGTCAGCCAGGGTCCCGGGTGAAGACCTGGAACTGAAGGACCCCGGCAGTCAGGTGGTCTTGGCTTCGGCTCCCAGAGTATCCACGCGGCGGGTACAAACCTATGGTCGCATCGCCAACAATACGCCCCTGATCATTGGCGGCTTGGTCGCGCGCGAGCAGACATTGACGAAAGACAAGATCCCGTTCCTGGGGGATCTGCCGCTGATCGGGGTGGCGTTCCGATCCGAGAAGCGGGACAACATGAAGCGCGAAGTCATCATTGTGCTGACGCCGCATGTCTTGCCCAGCAAGAAAGAACTCAGAAGGTCGCTTCCCAAGGATGATGATCTCTTCGATAGCTTTGGAAACGATCTGTTCCGCGATTCGTATCGGATTCGTAGTGAGGATGTGTTCGACCTGACGTTCCTGCTGGAGAATCGCCGTATTGCATCCTATCGCGAGAAGGCGCGGCAGGTGGCGCAGAGGGATTTCCGTCTCGGCGAACAGGAGCCTTTCCGCTCCTTCGTGCGCGACAGCGTACCGGGTGAGTCGATTCTTGTCAGCCGTATGATCTACGAGGTCATTAAACGCCTGGCCATCGCGGACATGATCCAGCAGTCTCGCATCATCTACTTCGAGAGCCAACAGGTGGGCGGTTACGATGTCAAGTTCCTTGAGGCGCTTCTGGAAGGCGACAAGAAGGGTCACATGAGGGACTTCGGCGACAAGGCCCTGGCGATTAGCTATCGTTACGATCGCCATTCGCTGGAAGAAGGGCGTTTGGGCAGCGAACCGGTTCCTCAGATCAAGCTGATCGAGTGTTCCACGCGCGAGGTCTGGGCGACGAAGTTGTGGGAACTCAACCAGCCCACGCCCGATGGACATGACCGGCATACCATTCTGATCCAGAACGAATCGGATGTCCTGCGACTTCGTCGCGCGCTGGCGCTCAAACGGATCGCCGATCTCAACGGTGGACTGGCCCAGATGCGCCTGATGAACTTCAGCGTTGGCAAAGTCTTGCTCATGCCCGAACTAAAGCAGGATCAGATCCATGTCATGGACGCCGACACTGCGCGGTTCTTCTTCCACACCGAGCATTACTATGCCGCCAGTCTCAGCGAGATCGAGACGCAGTTGAAGCAACTCGACAAGATGCTGCACCAACCGGAGATCAGCATATTGCTCGATGCGCCTAGTTCTGAGGCCCCTGCGGCCGGACAGTAACTCTCAAGGGAACAATGCTTACAAAGACATTCTATGGCAATAGCGTTCTTGCCTGGGGCCTGGCCGCTCTGACCATCATCGGCGCCCTGGTCCTGGGACGGGCCCTTTACTGGTTGATCGGCAAGACGGTCAAGCGGCTGGCCGCTAAGACGCGCACCCAACTCGACGATATTCTCGTCGACATGTTGGAGGAACCGATCGTTTTCGCGGTCATTGTCCTCGGCATCTGGCACGGATTGCGGATGCTCTACCTAACCAAAGCCGCGGAATTGGCGGTGGACAAGGCGCTCTATGTCCTGATTATCATCGACGCCGCCTGGCTGATCACGCGGGTGTTCGACTCGCTGATCAAAGAGTATCTTATCCCCTTCGCGAAGAAGACCGAGAGCGATCTCGACGATCATCTGGTCCCGGTCATTACCAAGGGGATCAAGGTGTCCGTCTGGGCGATCGCCCTGATCATGGCCATGGACAACGCCGGGTACGACGTTTTCGGGATACTGGCCGGACTCGGCATTGGCGGCTTGGCGTTTGCTCTGGCCGCGCAGGATACCGTGGGGAACTTCTTTGGCAGTATTGCGATCTTCCTGGACAAACCGTTCAAGGTGGGCGACCGCATTCAAGTTCACGGTCATGACGGAGTGGTGACTGCCGTCGGGCTGCGGAGCACAAGAATCCGTACGCGCTATCAGGGGCGTATCGTGACCATCCCGAATCTGTTGGTTGCCAAGGCTGATGTAGTGAATGTCGAGACCGAGAACGGTCGCCAGGTTTTCGCCGTGTACCGTCTGACACCGGAGATGAGCCACGAGCAGATCTCTTTCGCTATGGAGCTACTCAAACGCATCGCGCAATCCGATGCCGATACCCAGGAGAAGGTCGTCTCCGGCTTCTTCGCCATCACCGAGTATTCCCGAGACATCATGCTCCTCTACTGGGTCAACCCGGGAGCCTCCAACCTCCAGACCCGGACGCGCATCAACCTTGAGATCGTCCGCCAGTTCAAGGACAACCAGATCGAATTGGTCAAGGCCAGTCCGGTCCACACAAAAATGGACCAGGTCGAATTGCTCTAAAGCGTTTCTGTTCCGTTGGCGAGTCTGGATGAGGGTGTCAAGGAACGGGATTCGACGGGTCTTCACCCTTCTCAGGCCCATTAATATGCTACAATGAAATACCTGTCACGGCGGAATCGGCCCCGGGGGCAGACAGAGGACGAAACCCGGGCGAGAATGTCGAATCAATAGGGTGGAGGTCGGTTCTTGTCTGCATTAGGGTCTGATCGAAAGCGCATCTGTGGACGCCATCACCCTATCCCATGCGATGATGTGAAGTCCTGTTGGTCTCTGGTCGGGGGCAATCCTATCCCTCAACGTCTCGAAGGGTTCATCTTCCTGATCGTACTGACGGTCATCGTGTGGGCCGGTCCGGCTTGGGCGGACCCGCATATCGTGATCAACGAGATTCACTGCAATCCCGACGACGAAACGGAACTCGTGGAATTCGTCGAGTTGTACAACGCCGGCGCGACCGATGTCGATCTCTCCGGCTGGTACTTCGACGCAGGGCTGACCTATCGATTCGCGCCGGGGGACCACATTGGTGGCCGGAGGGCACTTGGTGGTGGCTGAGAGTCCCGAGCATATCCATCTCAAATGGAGTTCCGGCCGATTCAGCCTCGATGCGGATCTCGTGCTCGGTCCGTATGAGGGCCGGCTCGATAACGAAGGCGAGCGCGTCGCGCTCTACGACGCCGAGGGGAATCTCGTCGACGAAGTGGACTATCGGATTGGTTTCCCCTGGCCCATTGTCGGCAGCCCCGTTCCGAGGGGAACGACCGGCACCGGTGCTTCCATCCAGCTGATCAATCCAGGGGCGGACAACGAGGTCGCGGGCCATTGGCGTTCATCTCCGCCTTCCCCGGTGGCTCTCAACAGTGAGGTCTTCCGGAACAACCTGCCACCGCATGCCCGTCAGGTGCGGTGCGATCCGGAGCAGCCCGTTTCCGGCGAACCTGTGGTGGTGACGATCAAGGTGACCGATACGGACGGGGTCATTGGGGTGGGGATGGGGTATCAGGTGGTCCTCGCCGGGCAGTATCGTCCGGCACGCCTGCCCGTGTCATTGGGTGTTCTGCAGGGTGCCCCGGACACAGAACCGCTTAAGAATCCGGGCTACTATGACTCGGGCCAGTGGACGCACGTTTTAATGCGGGATGACGGGATCGGCGGCGACGGGGCGGCGGGGGACCATGTCTATACCGCGATCATACCCGCCCAGCCAAACCGGACGCTCATCCGCTATCGCTTTGACGCCATGGACCTGCTGGGGGCAGGCGTTACGGCTCCCCATGCGGATGATCCTTCGCTGAATTTCGCCTATTATGTCTATGACGGGGTCCCCGATTACGAGGGATACTCGGCGGACATGCTGCAGCGCTTGCCCGTCCATCATCTGCTCACGCGGTCCGAGGATATGCGCCAGGCACTGGGATACGGGGGGGACCAGATTCCCCAGTTCGCCGGCGGAGGCGCCAATCCGGCGCGGTTTGTTTACAATTGGTATGGGACGTTTGTCTACGACGGCGTGGTCTATGACAACATCCGTTACCGACTGCGCGGCGCCAACGGTGCATTGGAGAATACGGCTTTCGTCCCCTACACGCTGGCAAATCCTGCCGACTATCTCCTGCGCGGCGTCAACGTCATTGCGGTGCAAGTGGTCAATGCATCCCTCAGCGGCAGTTCCGATTGTTTCATCGATGTGCGTCTGACCGGGCGATCAGGTTCTACGCGAGGCTCGGAACCTGCGGGTCCCCTGACGGCCGGCAAGGGCAAGTACGAGATTGAGACGATCTGGGAGAGCGAGGAATTGGTGTCGTTCGAGCCGGAGACGACTATCCCGGCCAGCGTTGTCGAGGCCGGGCGAACGTACCGCGTTCGTTGTCGCGTGAAAGATGATACGGGCCATTGGAGCCACTGGTCGCTGCCGGTTCAGTTCCAAGCGAACGAGCCGGTGTCGGCGGGGATTCTCGAGGACCTGCGCGTGACGGAGGTGATGTACAACCCGGCCGATGCCCCGCCGGGCGTGACTTTCGATAATGACGAGTTCGAGTTCATTGAACTGAAGAACACGGGCGACGCGATCCTGGACCTGTCGCATGTTTCCTTTGTCGATGGGGTGACGTTCGATTTCGCCGCTGGCGCAATCGTCAGCCTGCCGCCGGGAGAGTTTCTGCTGGTAGTCCGGAACCGGGATGCGTTCGAACTCCGTTACGGGGCCGAGTTGGCCGGAGCGATCGCCGGGCAATACGCCGGCAAACTTGCTAACGGTGGTGAGAACGTCAAGCTCGTCGATTTCTGGGACGGCACGATTGCCGAATTCGAATACAACGACGGCCCCGGCTGGCCTCAGCAGGCCGATGGAGAGGGCCACTCGCTCATTCCGTTAGACTCAGCACTGCCCGGAGAACCGACCGGTTCCCTCAACGACGCCGGCAACTGGCGCGCGAGCACCGAAATCGGTGGATCGCCCGGCCGAGACGATCTGTTGCCTATGGGTGACTTCTAGACCAGGTGGCGTCCCTATTCAGGATCGATGGCGAGCACGGCGTCCCATCTGCCGGCAGGGGTCTTTCCCATGCGGTTGTGGCATTGCACGATGGCCTCCCGTGAACTATAAGGGTGTCTGTGTGTGCGGCGCACGGGAGACGCCGACGCTTGTGAGCTTCCGGATCTCATTGCCATTGGTAACGTGAGGGATCGAATCGTGACATTGACCAGACGACAATTCATGCGAACGGTATTGGCGGGTTCAGCGGCGGCGCTGATGCCCGTACGCCTGCTCTCGGCGCGACAGAGAAGCCGGCCCAATATTGTTCTGATCATGGCCGACGATATGGGCTTCTCCGATGCGGGCTGCTACGGCGGTGAGATTCAGACGCCGAACCTGGATCGACTGGCGGCCGGTGGCTTGCGCTTCACCCAGTTCTATAACTGCGCCCGGTGTTGTCCGACGCGCGCCAGCCTGATGACGGGACAGTATCCCCATGCCGTCGGCCTGGCGCGGAACGGTCGCAGCCTGACGCGCAACGGATTGACGATCGCCGAGGCCCTGAAGGGGGCCGGCTACGACACTGCCATGGTTGGCAAGTGGCACCTGTCGCAAACGCCTGTACTGTCCGACCCGAAGCTCCATCAGAAATGGTTGGACCATCAGCATAATCCGGGCCGACCGTTCGGACCGATCGATACGTATCCGGCTAATCGCGGATTCGACAAGCACTATGGTGTTATCTGGGGGGTGATCGACTTCTTCGATCCGTTTTCCCTGGTCGAGGGGACGCGTTCGGTTCAGAGCGTACCGGAAGACTACTACTTCACCGATGCCATCACCGACAAGGCGGTCGAATATGTGCGCGACTGTGGCCAGACGGACAGGCCGTTCTTTCTGTATTTCGCGCACTGCGCCCCGCATTGGCCGCTCCATGCCCGCGCCGAGGATATCGCCAAGTACAAGAAGGTCTACACGCAGGGCTGGGAGAAGCTTCGCCAGGACCGCTTCCGGCGACAGCTCAAACTGGGTCTGTTCGAGAAGGAGACTACGCCCTTGCCGGCCATTCAGGATCGAGACGCGGGATGGGATGACTTGTCTGAGCAAGAGAAGGCCTATCAGTCTCGCAAAATGGCTGTCCATGCCGCGATGGTCGATCGTGTGGACCAGAGTGTCGGGTGGTTGCTCGCCGCTCTGAAGAAGACGGGCCAGTGGGACAACACCTTGATCCTGTTCCTCGCCGATAACGGGGCTTCTCCCGAGGTGCCCCAGCGGCCAGGCTACGACCGTACGGGGCAGACGCGCGATGGGCGCACCGTGAAGTACAAGGACATTCCGCTCGACGAGTTAGGTTCGGAGCTCAGCTACACGGGCATCGGCGCCCCGTGGGCCAGCGCCGCCAACACGCCGTTCCGCTATTGGAAGCAAGAGTCCTTCGAAGGAGGCTGTCACACGCCTCTGATCGCCCACTGGCCCAAGGGCCTGAAGGCCCAAGCCGGTTCAGTCACGCGTGAGGTCGGGCACGTGATGGATATCATGCCCACCTGCCTGGAACTGGCAGACCTGTCCTGTCCGGATACGTTCAAGGGCCAGAAGCTCACGCCGGTGGAAGGCAAGAGCCTTGTTCCCACGTTCGCAGGCAAGCCCAGAAAGGGATACGACAAGCTGTTCTTCGAGCATGTCAAGGGCCGCGCCGTTCGGATGGGTGATTGGAAGCTCGTCGCGTTCAGCCGGACGCCTGAGAAGTGGGAACTGTACAACCTGGCCGAGGATCAGACCGAGACGCGCGACTTGGCGTCGCGGCATCCCGAGCGGGTCGAAGAGATGAAGGCTCAGTGGCAGGCGTGGGCCCAGCGCGTCGGCCTGGAAGCATCGTAATGCCGTAACGTGGCGGATTCGCTTCAATAGTCATCTACGTCGCCGATGGAGTACCCGTTGGGATCGGTCTCCCACGCCAGTCTGGGATACATGGCCACCTCGGGGTCCATGGACCAGATATCCCCGGAGCCGTTGAAGGTCTCGTCAGTGAAATCCCAACCGGCATCGATATAGGTCGTTCGGTCCTGCATCTGTTGGGTGGTCAGGCCCATGCCTTTGGCGCTTAGGCTCAGGCCGGTTGCTTCCATATCCCAGAAGGATTGCTGCACGTTGGAAGGATCGTTCGCACTCTCGATGCCCACCAGACCGCCTGTTTTCTGACTGCCGGTGACTGTGCCGGCTGCAAAACATCTGAATACGGCCCCACCTCGGTTCACGCCGATCAGACCGCCTCCTTGTGATTCCTCACAGATCACGTTGGTCAGCGCATAACAATCCATAGCGAGACCGTCGTACTCAAGAACAAAACCCGGATACTCCATCTGCCATTTCCAGTGCGCCCCAATCAATCCCCCTATGGCCGACGCCCCCGACACCTCGCCATCGGCCCAACTCGTGTGAATCGCGCCGCCGTTGAGCCCCACGAGCCCTCCGCCTGTCTCGGGAACGGAGACCATGGCGCGTGCATAGCATTCAGAGATGACGGTGCTGTGACTCGTTTCCCCTACGAGGCCCCCGGCTTGGTGACTCTCTGCAGAGACTCGGCCGGTGGCACAGCAGCGTTCAACCGTGTTTCTGAGACAGCCGCCGGCCAATCCACCAATGCTGCTGCGGCCTGTGACATGACCACTGGCGTAACAGTCCGAGACGGTATCACCAAAGCCGATTCCAAGCAAGCCGCCGATGGCACTGGCTCCGGAGGGTGGGTCTTCAGGCGACCCCTTTTTGATCCCTGTGACATCCCCGCTGGCCCAACTGGATGATATCACGCCGCGATCGGACTCTCCCACCAAGCCACCGACAATGGACTGGCCCGAAACCTCACCGGTGGCCTGGCAATGCATGATCTCCCCATAGTTGGTTCCTACCAGGCCCCCGGTCTTCTGACCGCCTGAAACCGGACCTGCGGCACCGCAATCGGAGACGACCCCCATGTTGTAGCCAACCATCCCTCCATACCACGATTGCAGGAAGAAATCTGCTCCCTCCACATCGATGAAGGAACGCTCCACAGCGCGGCTGACCTTACAGTCTGTCGAACAGTGCAACAAGATCGGACGGGCGCCGAGCGTCCCATCGATGTGGTTTCTTCCAATGCATCCCACCAGTCCGCCGGTACGGCCATCGGCCCGTATGTGTCCGCCCTCGACGCGACACCCTGTAATCAGGCCGGAATCCACTATCCCGGCCAGCGCCCCCACTGACCCTACGCGTTGCAGGCAGGTTGATGACGGATGCAGGTTGGGGTCGCGCAGCGTAAGGTTTTTGATTCGAGCGTTGGTCCCGTTGATGATCCCAAAGAGGCCAAAACCATGCACCCAGCCATGCGCCGGGCTTTCGTCGCCTTGGACCTCATAGGTGAAGTTGGCGATCGTGTGTCCTTGGCCATCGAACACGCCGCTGAACGGCACCGCCAGTCTTTCGTTGGATTCTTCCGAGGTGCGATAGCTCCCGATCAGGTTGAATTGATTCGATGTATAGGCGGCCAGATCGATATCCTCCATGAGCTTGAAGTGCTTGTCCCAATCCTCCGGATTCAGGCCGATCTCGTTCATTTGTTCGGGTGTGTAGATCAGATAGGGGTCCATGCGTGTGCCTGTACCGTCGCCATAGGCCCATAGACCCTGGCAGGGCAGCAACATACATAGAGTGATGACGGCGGAAACATGGTTGGCCTGAGCTTTCATGGCATTCTCCCTTAATCGCTAAATGCACGCCAAAGTGACTGCGCCGGTCCAGTGCTCTCCTCAATCACAATTATCTGTCCAGATTGACACCCTGACGTTACAGTTAATGTTCCAGGTTTTCTGTTATTTCCGTGTTTTTCCAGTTAGGTGTCCTGACATGATGAATCGAAGACAGTTTCTTGGAACGGTCGGAGTGGGCATGGCCGGCCGGTCGCTGTTGGGACGAATCAAGGAGTCGCGTGCCGATGGGGGAGGGCGTCCGAACGTTGTGATCGTCATTGGTGATGACATGACGTGGCGCGACTGCGAGCCCTATGGCAATGCTGAGGTCAAGACCCCGAACATGGCGCGGCTGGCGCGGGAGGGCATGTGTCTCGATGCGATGTTCACCGCTACGGCGATGTGCGCCCCGACGCGTCAACAGCTCTACACGGGTCTGTATCCCGTACGCAACGGCGCCTATCCGAACCACAGCAAGGTCTATCCCGGTGTCAAGAGCCTCGCGCGTTACCTCAAGGACTTGGGCTATCGCGTCGCGCTGACCGGCAAGACGCATTTCGGCCCACCTGAGTCGTTTCCCTTCGAGCGGCTCAAGGGTCGCGACCATGATGGTGGCAAGGGCAAAGATCTTCTCTTCGACACCGCCGAGGCCTTCGTGCGTCGCGACCCGGATCAGCCGTATTGTCTGGTGGTTGCTTCGAACCAGCCGCACACGCCTTGGAATCGCGGTGATGCCTCGGCGTATGACGCCGAGACACTGACCGTTCCCCCTCACTGGGTCGACTGCCCCGAAACGCGTCGTGAAATGACGAAGTACTATGCCGAGATCACGTACCTCGATGATCAGTTGGGCAAGTGCATGCAGATCGTTGACCGATCGAACCAGGTGGACAATACGATTGTCATCTTCACGAGCGAGCAGGGTGCCTCGCTTCCCTCAGGTGGCAAGTGGACCTGCTACGACACGGGTTTGAAGACCGCCTTCATCGTGCGCTGGCCCAGGAAGGTCAGAGCCGCAACGCGCACAAACGCCATGACGCAGTACGTGGATGTTGTGCCCACACTGATCGAGGCGGCCGGCGGAACGCCGGAGAAGATAGAGACCGGACGTCCCGATACCCACGGTGACAAAGGGTTTGACGGCAAGAGCTTTCTGGGCGTGCTCCTGAGGCAGACGGACAAACACCGCGACTATGTCTACGGCGCGCACACGACGCGGGGTATCATCCGGGGTTCGGCTTGCTACCCCGTTCGATCCGTTCGGTCGAGTCGGTTCAAGTACATCTGGAATCCCAACCACCAGTCCGCTTTCTACAACGTAGCGTCTACCGGGTCGGAAGCGATTTGGTCGGTCTGGGCGAAGTACGGCAAGGACGATGCGCACGCGGCGTTCTTGACACGACGCTATCGACATAGACCCGAGGAAGAACTCTACGATGTGCAGAAGGACCCGTTCGAGTTGAACAACCTGGCTGCGAAGACCAGCTATGCCGAGATCAAGGCTCAATTGAGAGCCCAACTCGACCGGTGGATGCAGCAACAGGGTGATGAGGGGGTCAACACGGAACTGCGCGCACTCGAACGACAGGGGCGCAATCGCAAGTGGGTCCCCTACAATCCGAATCGACGGTAAAGGATCACCCCATTCTGTGGACTGGAGAAGGATGGCAATGAGACGACTCTGGGGTGCTGCATTGGTGCTTTGTCTCTGGGCGGTGGCCGGGCATGCGAAGAATCCGCTGTTCTTCGGCGCCGATCCTTCGGGACGCGTCTGGTCCGATGGCAAGATGTGGATCTACCCTACGACGGACAAGGCCAACTGGGACGAGCAGTTCGACTGGCATGCCTGGTCGTCGGGAGACCTGGTCAATTGGACCGACCACGGTGTCATCTTCGATCTGCGTGACTCGGGCTGGGCGACGGGACATGCCTGGGCGCCCGACATCCTCTACAAGAACGGCACCTATTACTTCTATTACTACGCACATCAGGGCAATCCCGGCAGCGGCGTGGGCGTCGCCACCAGCAACAAGCCCGAGGGGCCGTTCAGAGAATCGCTGGGGCACCGACTGATCGAGGGACACGATCCAGGCTTGTTCATGGACGACGATGGGCAGGCCTATCTGTTTCTGCAGAATACCGTCACGTTGCTGGGCGACGACATGATCAGCCTCAAGGGCGAGACGATAACGCTGCAACTGGATCGCTCGCCCAGCGAGAAGTATGAGGCGGCCTACGCCTTCAAACGCAACGGCGTCTACTACTACACTATCGCCGATGGCTTCAATCACCTGATCTACTACACCGGTGACAGTCCGACCGGCCCCTTCACCTATCGCGGCGTACTGATGGACAAATACGGGGGCAATAACCACCACTCGATCCTTGAATACAAGGACAACTGGATCATCTGGTATCACGGTTGGGTACCAGGTCGGCATCGCATGGTACGCGGCGAGTATGTTCGCTTCAATGACGACGGGACGATCCCGAAGATTCCCATCACCGATCAAGGCATCGGTTCCGTGGCAACCTACGACGGCGGATATCTATTCGCCCATATGACCAAGCAGGACTATGGCCGGCTGTATTATTCCGTCAGCAAGGACGGCCTCCACTGGACGCTGCTCAATGGCGGCAAACGCATCAGCGATGACTATCGGGGTCATCCCGATATCACCCAGGGACACGATGGGCGTTACTACATGACCGGGGGATCGGACGCCATCACGCTTTGGGTCTCAGAGGATTTGCTAACGTGGTCGAAGTTCATGGAGATCGCGCCGGACGTCTACAAAATGACATACTTGAAGCCGAAGGAGAAGACCTACGGCGCCGCCAAGATCTATTACGATGATGCGAGCCAGGAATACTTGATCACCTGGCACACGTCACAACATGAGAAACTCGCTGAAGAACCCGAACACTACTGGCGGGGGCAACGGACCTGTTATGTCACGACGCGGGATTTTCGAGCCTTCACCGATCCGCACCGCCTGTTCCAGTACGACATGGCGACCATTGATGTGATCGTTCGTCGGATTCGCGATCGCTACTACGCCCTTATCAAGGACGAGCGCTGGCCCTCGTTCGATTGGACGACGGGCAAGACGATTCGGCTTGCTTCGGCTCCCAGTCTGACCGGGCCCTGGACCGAGCCTTCCGACTCCGTCACGCCCAACTACCGCGAGGCGCAGACCCTCATCCCACGGCCTGCCGGAGACGGCTGGTACCTGTATTACGAGCAATACCCGGGCGTCCAGTATGGCCTCTCGACCGCCCCGGAGATCGGTGGGCCCTGGTACGATGTCTACGTCAAGGACTATGATGTTCCTGACAACGCGCGGCACGGCGGTATGATTCCTATCAGCCAGGCTTGCTACGACTCCCTCGTCGCGGCGTATGGCGAGGGCGGATAGATTCGCTCTCCATGATCCGGACAAACCCATGCACACAACTCGCTTGATAGGAGACGCTCAGATGTCAGAGGCACCAAGACAGCCGACCGGCACGTCTTGTGAGGTTGTACCGAGACGTGGTTTCTTGAAACTGGCGGCCGCCTCGGCCGCGATGACGTCCGTCTCTCGCTTGGTTTCGCGGGTGACAGGACAGGAGCGAGGTGAGCGGCCCGGTCGGGCTGTTGACATCGAGGTTCTGAATCCGTGCGGTCGCGTGCCGTTGAGCTTCATCATCGATGACTCGACGTGCCTGGTGAATATGGCCCACTTTGGCATTCCCCAGTTCGCGGAGGTTTTTCCGGACCGATACAAGCAGGACTGGCGTCAACTGCCTCGTGAGATACCGGACGCCTTCGTGCGGAAGTTTGGCCAGTGGTGCCGCGAGCACGGCGTAAAGGGCAAGTACAGCATCGTTCCCTATCCGGCCTGCGTGGGGTGGATGGACCGGGGGCTGCCTGGCTGGTCCAAACGTGAGCTGACCGAAAGTATCAAACTGGTGCGGGAACTCATGATGCCCGACTGGGACATTCACCCCGAGATGGTGTCTCACACCCGCGTGGTCGATATCAAGACGGGCCGGCCCTATCCCGACCCGACCGAGTACTTCATGGAGAATTGGCGCTGGACGGACGGCAAGTCGGTCGACCAGTTGGCGGCGTACATGAGCTACGCCCTGCGGATTCTCAAGAACGTGGGTCTGGACTGCGAGGGCATCACCACACCGGGTGGATTCGCCACGCGCGTTCTGCCCGAACTGTCACAGGCGACACTGCAGGCTTGTCGCGATGTCTTCAATACGGAGATTCCCCATTACTTTCGACATCTGTTCACGGACGATCGTAGCGTGGCCCCGCGCGTGGAATACGCCTCGGGTCTTGACGGGGCCGATCCGAAATGCGTCGTCTCCATTATCGGCTGTACGGGCGACTGGTTCGGGGGCTGGGATGGGTTGAATCCAGGCTCGGTCGATCGCTTCATCACGAAGGATCTCAAGGGCGGGAGACTGCCCGAGGTGATCGGAAAGGGCGAGCCGACGGTTCTGGTCTGTCACTGGCCAGGGATCTATTTCAATGGCGAAGAAACGGGCTTCAATATCTTCAAGGAGGTGGTCCGGCGTCTCGACGCACGCTACGACCATTTGATCTGGATGAAGAACAGCGAGATCGCCCGCTATTGGGCGGCTCGGGAGTTGACGCGTATCACACGCCGGGGATCAAGTGTCGTACTTCACGCTCCGTTTGCGTCCCCGCAGTTCACCGTGCGGGTCAAGGGCCATCTTTCTCGAACGCCCGTCGTAGAGCAGAATCATGTCAAGGTGGCGTTGGACAAAGTCGGCAGACGACTCTGGCTCAAGAGTGGAACGTGGTATGAAGATGATGATGGCATCGTAATGTGTTTCGATCTGGCCAAGGGGCGATCCACAATCGCGATTTGAGGAGAACGCACGGATGAGCGAACGGATTACGTTTGGTGCGACGGGGTTGGAGGTGTCCCCCGTCTGTTTTGGTACGTGGCAGCTCAGCCCCCGGTTCTGGGGCGAGCAGCCCAAGGCCGATGTGCTGAAGGCGATGAACGTGGCCTTCGACGAGGGGATTAACTTCTTCGACACGGCCGATGCCTATGGCGATGGGTACGCCGAGACGGTCGTTGGGGAATTCCTCGCGGGCAAGCCGCGTGAGAAGGTGGTGATCTGTACGAAGGTGTTCAATCATTTCAATCCCGATGGTTCGCGCTATCCCGATCTGTCGCCCGAGCACGTGCGGCAGCGTTGCGAACTGCAGCTCAAGCGCATGGGGATCGAGATGATCGACCTGTATCTGCTGCACCTGTTCGATCCGCTAACGTCGCTGGCGGATATCGCCCAGGCGATGGAGGCACTGAAGCAAGAGGGCAAGATCCGCGCCTACGGCGTCAGCAATCATACGGTTGAGCAGTTGCGCGCCCACCGACGCTTCGGCGCCTATGACGCGGTCCAACCCCTCTACAGTCTGATCGCCACCGATATCGAACGCGATCTGTTGCCTTATTGCGAGGCCGAGAACATTGGCGTGATGGCCTATTCCCCCCTGCACAAGGGACTGCTGACAGGCAAGTACACGGGCGACGAGCGTTTCTCTGATTTCCGCCGGTATCTTCCTGACTTTCAAGGCGAACGTTTCGGCAGGTTCACCCAGGCGGTTCGGAGCCTGAGACCCTTGGCGGAGAAATACGGGCTGTCGCTCTATCAACTGGTCCTGGTCGCCACGCTGATGCATCCGGCGATCCAGGTGGCGATTGTCGGGATCAAGAACGCGGAACAGATCAGGGAAGCCGTGGGCGCCATGGGCCAGACGATCTCACGCGAGGACTATTTCGCCGTGCGGAAGGCCCTGGAGATCGACATCGCTGCCAAGCTGCAGGATGCGAAAGGCGCCCGGAAATAGCATTCCATGAGGAGATAAGCCGATGCGAAGACGTGACTTTCTCAGAACCGTAGGAGCCGGCGCGGCCTGCTGTCTGGCCGGCCTGAGTCCAGTCGTCAGGGCCAGCACGCGACGGAAGCCCAATGTCGTGTTCATCCTGGCCGACGATCTGGGCTACGCCGAGGTGGGCTGTTACGACCAGAAGAAGATCAAGACACCGAACATCGATAAGCTGGCCGCCGAGGGGATGCGCTTTACGCAGGCCTATTCGGGCAACCCGGTCTGTGCGCCGTCACGGTGTACGCTCATGACCGGTCTGCACACGGGCCACAGTCAGGTGCGGGGCAACAAGTAGATGGGCGGGGCGGCTGGTTGGAAGCTGGGCGCCACCACGGGGGGCCAGTATCCGCTGGCGGCCGGGACGCTTACGGTGGGCACGATGTTCCAGCAGGCCGGCTATGCCACGGGTGCCTTCGGCAAGTGGGGGCTCGGACGCGTAGGAACCTCGGGCGATCCGCAGAAACAGGGCTTCGACCATTTCTTCGGGTACATCTGCCAGCGCCAGGCTCATACCTACTATCCCAACCACCTCTGGAAGGATGGCGAAGTCTACTGGATCGAAGAGAACCAGGGTGGCAAAGAGGAGGTCTTCTCGCACGATGTGATTGCCGAGCAAGCCCTGGAATTCATCCGAGCCAACAAAGACAAGCCTTTCTTTCTGTATGTCCCCTCGACGATTCCACATGTCGCGCTGCAGGTGCCTGAAGATTCCCTGGCGCAGTACAAGGGCAAGTGGCCTGACCCTGCCTACGATGGGAAGAAGGGCTACTTCCCTCATGCGCATCCGCGGGCCTGCTACGCCGCGATGGTGACGCGATTGGATCGCGAGGTTGGGCGGATCATGGAGCTGCTGAAGGATTTGGGGCTCGACGAGAACACTCTAGTCGTTTTCACCAGTGACAATGGCCCGACCTTTAACGGAGGTTCGGATTCGAAGTTCTTCGATAGCGCGGGACCCTTGCGCGGCCTGAAGGGATCGGTTTGGGAAGGGGGCATCCGCATCCCGATGATCGCCCGCTGGCCCGGGCGGATTGCACCGGGAACGGAAAGCGACCATGTCACGGCCTTCTGGGATTTCCTGCCCACCTGCGCCGAACTGCTGGGTGACGACGCCCCAGAAGAGACTGACGGCATTTCCATGTTGCCCAGCCTCTTGGGAAAGCCCGGCAAGCAGGAGTGTCACAAGCACTTGTACTGGGAACTCGGCGGGCAACAGGCGGTGCGTATGGGCAAGTGGAAAGCCGTCCGGCTCAAGCCTGATCGCAAGATCCAGGTCTTCGATCTCGAAGCCGATCTGGGCGAGCAGAACGATCTGGCGGCTCAGCATCCCGAGATCGTTGCAAAGGCCGAGACGGTTCTCACCAGCGGGCGGACACCGTCGCAGGTCTTTGCTCTGCGTAGGAAACGCAGAGCCGCTAGTCGGTAGAGACGCTGCCACTCGGTCGGTCGAGTCTGTCGTACCATGTGAACTTCATGATGACCGAGGTCACGGCCAGGACGATCAGGGAAATCCACATGGTGCGCCACTGGCGCACGACCAGGCAGAACGGCGCGACCATCAGAGAAAGTTGCCAGATGATGCCGATGGCGACGTTGAGCATGTCCATCGCGAAGTTGCGATTCGGTTGGGCGGTCGGGTCGTCCTTGCGCAACTCCTCCAGGACGGGGCCCCAGAATCCCCAGGGCCGCACGTTACGATAGAACTGCTTGAGCACGGCGCGATCGTCAGGTGGGGTGAGCAGGCAGGCGATGACCGAGGCCAGCCCGCCGATAGGGACCAGGATGAGAAAGGCGTAGTTGGAACTGACGCCGTGGCCGAAGTGATTGGCGATCAGGCCGTTGACATGGGGGAAGGCCAGAGCCGCTACGGCGCCGGCGATCATACCGGCAAAGTACCCATAGCCATTGAAACGCCACCAATGCCACTTGAGTACATTGGGAGCGATGTAGCCGGCGTAGAGCAGGCCCGTGATCCACTTCGTCGTGCGGTCGATATTCTCGATGCGCAGCGCCGCCAAAATCGCCACGACGACCAGGACCAGTGATGCGGCGTAACCCATGCGCACATAGCGGCGGTTTGGCGCGTTCGGATCGACGTAGCGTTTGTAGATATCATTGACGACGTAAGCGGCGCCGGCGTTGACGGTTGAGTCGAAGGTGCTCATGAAGGCGGCCAGGAGTCCGGCCAAGAGGATCCCGGTCAATCCGGCCGGCACGAAGCGAGCGATCACGAAGGGCAAGATCTGCTCGAAGTCGAATTTGCCCCCGCTGGCGACCATGGTGTTGACCTCGGGCGAGAAGAACGCCAGCCCCAGCACGGTAATGCCCGCGATCATCAGCGAGCGCGGCGCCAGTTGCACGATAGACATCCACCAGTTCTCCAACGCCGCCTCGCGCGGGTTCCGCGTGGAGAGTTGGTGCTGCATGCCATAGCCGGCCGAAGGCCCGCCCGCACTGACGAGAATGCCGCGCAGCATCCACATCATGACAACGCAGCCCAGGAGCGTATAGCCATCGCCGGCGGCGCCGTAGATCTTGTCGTTGAGCCCGGCGATGTGGCCGGACCAGTCCAGGTCGAGTCTCCACTCGGGGATCAGTCTATACCATCCGTCCGGGACGGCGGCCGTCAGCGTCTCTGCATTGACCTTGTCCATCGCCACCACCGCGATGAAGATCGAGGCGATGGTCAGTAGCACGAATTGCAGCAGGTCGGTCAGGACGACGCTGTACCAGCCGCCGAAGAGCAGATATGTCGTCGTGATGGCGAGGATGACGATGCCATAAGACTCAGCGCTGGACAATCCGCCCCACGCCAGGTCCCAAGGGAAGAACACATCGGCGAACTTTCCGATGCCCTTGAGCGCGTAGGCGACGAAGCCCACGGTGACCAGGACCGCATAGATCACAACGCTGATGTGTGAGAGCGTGCCTCCTGTGCCGGTCCCGAAGCGCGTGCGCATCCACTCGGCGCCGGTCAGGGCGTTGGATTTGCGAATCCACGCGCCGAGGTACACCTGCCGGAAGATGCGATCGAACAGCGGCCAAATCCACGGGGCGAACGCGGCCCGCAGTCCATAGGTAAAGAGCATTGTCACGAACCACATGGTGCCCGTGATGTCGAAGCCGCTGGCGCCGTGGGAGGTGCCGATGATCCACCAGGGCAGGCTCTTGCCACCCAGGAAGTAGGCGTTCAGATCCTTTGAGGCTCGCTTGGAGAGAAACCACCCCATGGCGATGATGGCGACGATATATCCGGCGATGATCGCGATATCGATCCAATGGAGCGGGATGTCCATGAAGATTCCTTTCCTCAGGCCGGACAGGACAACAGGTGTTCGAGCAGTTCTTCGATCTTGCAGGTCGCCAGGCCAACGTATTTGTCCGCTGCGCCGTAGTACACGAACAGGGTGTCACCGATGACGACCTTGCCACAGGGAAAGACACAACCTCGGTAGTAGCCTTCGATCTCGTAGTCGGCTTCGGATTGCATGATCCAGTCGGGCGTGCGATGCAGGACCTTGTTCGGGTCTTCGAGATCGAGCAGCAGCGCGCCCAGGCGATAGAGCTTGTCGGGACCGACGGCGTGGTAGAGCGTTAGCCAGCCATGCTCGGTCCGGATGGGCGGCGTGTTGATGCCCAGCTTGTCAGCCTCCCAATCATACTTCGCCTTGATCAGAAGCTTGCTCTTGCGGAAGCCCAGCAAATCGTCGGCCATGGAGATCCAGGCGGCTGCGTGTTTCGTGCTGTATTTCTTCCCCACCCATTCCAGGGGCCGGTGCATCATGACGTACTTGCCGCCAATCTTCTCGGGGAAAAGCACCACGTCGCGGTCATCCAGCGTCGGATCGGTGAGTCGCCCGGCTCGGATAAAGGTCTTGAAGTCCTTGGTCAGCAGCAGGCCCGTGCTCGTGGCGTTGTCACGCAGCGCCTTGGGGAAGTCGGCCGGGCACACCGGCGGTCTGTATTGCTGATCCCTCGGTAGCCAGAACTGTCCGAAGGGGAAATGACGGGCCGCGTAGGTGATGTAGTAGTACTCGCCCATTTTGACCATGCGCGGGTCCTGGATCGTGCTCGCGTCAAACCCGTCGACGCTCGGAGAGAGGACCGGCTCATCAGAGACCCGCTCGAAGTGATAGCCATCGTTGCTGACGGCCAACCCAAAGTAGCACTTGTACTCAAGATGCGCCTCGGCGGCACGATAGAGCATCAGTACGAGCTGTTTGTCCGGGTCGTACCACGCCGCCGGATTGAAGACCGCCAAGTTCTCCCACGTGTTGGCGGGATTGGGGGACAGAATGGGATTTCCCTTGTAGCGCTGCAACTTCACAGGCATTTCTCCAGCAAGGTCGTTGGCGGCGACGGTCGCGCGGCGGTTCTATTCAATGCCCAACTTCTTCTGGATCTGCTCCAGCGGGACGCCCTTGGTTTCGGGCATCATAAAGATGACCCAGATAAACTGCAGGACCATCATGACGGCGTAGAAGGCGAAGACGCGGGCGCCGGCCTGACTGGCGCCGGGGGCGTCCGGCTTGCCCACCAGCATGGGGAAGGTCCAGGAGATCGCTGCCGCCATGAACCAGTGGGTGAACGAACCAAGCGCTTGCCCTTTGGCGCGGACCTGGGTTGGGAAGATTTCGCTGATGAACACCCAGATCACGGCACCTTGACCAAAGGCATGGGAGGCGATGAACAGCAGGAAGCTGGCCAGTACAATGGTGCCGCCCTGGCTGGTCTGGAAGGCCCATGCGACGGTGCCCAGACTGATGATGTAGCCGATCGAACCGACCAACATGAGTTTCTTGCGTCCGAAGTGGTCGATAATCGCTATCGCCAGCATGGTGAAGACCAAATTCGTCGCGCCCACGATCACGCTCTGCAGGCGGGCGAAATCGGCGCTGGCGCCGGCCAGTTCGAAGATACGCGTCGAGTAGTAGAGCAGGGCGTTGATTCCCGAAAGCTGGTTGAAGGCCGCGATCAGAAAGGCCAGCAGGATGGGTTTCAAATACATCTTCCGAAAGAACGGTTCGCCGATACTGTGGTGGGCTAGCTCGATCGATTCCTGGATCTCTTGCATTTCCTGTGGGACGTTCGCGGCGCCGAGCCGCTCCATGATGCCACGGGCCTCGTCGGGCCGACCTCGGCTCATCAGCCAACGTGGACTGAGCGGGTTGCCCATCAGAAGGACGAAGAAGGCGGCGGCGGGAAAGGCCTCGACCCCAAACATCCAGCGCCAGTCGATGTCCCCCAGGTTCATCGCGCCGATGATATAGTTAGACAGGAAGGCCAGCAGGATGCCAAACACGATATTGAACTGGAGCAGGGCGACGAGTCGGCCGCGACTCTTGGCCGGTGAAATCTCGGCGATATAGATCGGCCCGACGACCGAAGAGCCTCCCACGGCCAGTCCGCCTATGAAACGCGCAATCACGAATGACCACCAGTCCCAGGCGAAGGCACTGCCGACGGCCGAGACGAAATACAGCACCGCCAGCAGCGAAAGGGTCTTGCGTCGGCCGAAGGCGTCCGACGGCTTGCTGGACAGCCAGGCACCGAGGATCGTCCCGATCAGGGCGCTGGCGGTCGTGCAGCCATGCCAGAAACCTGGTTTGCCCAGGAAGCCCAGGCTGCTTAGGCTGGCCGCCAGCGACTCGTAGGTGCCGGAATAGAGTTCTTGCAACGTCTGTTCGGCCCCGGAGATGACGGCGGTGTCAAAGCCGAACAGCAGGCCTCCGAGCGAGGCCACGATGGCGCTTCTCAGCAACAGTCCCTTTTTCATGCTTCGCCTTTTCCAATTCGTGTCGGTGTGTGGAGATGTCCCAATAGATCGGCGCGGGCTAGCGACTCAATGGCCAAGCCGAGTTTAACTCATGGATGGTTAGTGAGACAAGTTTCGGCGCCTGACCCTGGCCGAAAACCTGTAAGGACCGGTTCTCGTCGGCCGGGATCGCCCCGATGGGCATGTACATCTTGCCGTCGTTGCCAAAGATCTCGATTGAGGTGCGGTCCACCAGGATTTCCAACTCGATCTGCCCTTGCTTGGGTGTTAGCGGGCCGGACTTGTCCTTGCAGGATAGTGTGCCCTTGGCGACGTCGTAGGCCATCTCGATGCCGCGAATGACGAAGCCGACTCGTTCGGCGCTCTCCACATCAAAGGTAGCTCGAATGTGAAACAGGTCGCCGGATAATCCGGAGAGAATGTTCTCGTTGGCCGGGAGAGTGACATTCTCCCACTGGTGTTCCTTTTTGTGCAGGGTCTCGATCTCCTTGGCCGGTTGGGCGAACATGCGAATGCCCTCGCCCGTGGTGCGGAGCGTGAGCACGCAGGGAAAGAGCATGCACTGGTTGAACGGCATGCCGGGCGTGGCGATGCGCCCCCAGGCGACCTGGATGCGCCGGCCGTCCTCGGCCGGAATGTCGCTGTAGGTCTGCGAGGCGTAGAAGCAATTGCCATAGTTGCCCTGGTGCTTGCCCGACTCCTTGGTGAAGGTCTTTCCGTCGAAAGTACCGAGCATGTAGTTGCCATCGGCGGCGTAGATCACCCAACGTGTGTTGTTCTTGTCCCCGTCGACAGGCAACTCGAAGATCTCGGGGCATTCGTAGAACCCGTCGACGTGGCTTTGGTACTTCCAGTCTTTCAGGTCGGGTGACGTGTAAAAGGCAATCGTCTTCTTTTTTTCGATCTCGGAGTACAGGGCCATGACCCAGTGCTTACCCGGTGCGTACCAGATGATTTTGGGATCGCGCCCCTTGTGCTTGACGACCGGGTTGCCCTCGTAGTCGGTGAACGTGCGGCCTCGGTCATTGCTATAGGCGATCGCCTCACCCCGGCCCGTGCTGGTATAGGCGGCGACGATGACATCCTCGTTGCCTGTCTTGAAACCGGCGGTGTTGTCCCAGTCGACCACGGCGCTGCCCGAGAAGACCCAGTCACCAAACTGATGGGGGTAGATAGCGATGGGCAATTCCTTCCAGTGGACCAGATCCGTGCTGACGGCGTGAGCCCAGTGCATATTGCCCCAGTTCCATCCGTAGGGGTTGTGCTGGTAGTACAAGTGGTATTCGCCTTTGTAGAAGACCAGGCCGTTCGAGTCGTTGTTCCAGCCACGCCGTGAGGAGAAGTGGAACTGCTGTCGATGCCTCTCCTGATACAAGTTCTCTGTTCCCGGGATGGTGTCGGCCAAACCGATCATGCGCCACGCCCGTGAACCCGGGGGCAACGTGTCGATTTCGATCTTCGCTTTCTTGCCGGCGAATGCTGTGACGTCCAGGAAGACATAGAAATCGGGTTTGGCGCTGGCCAGTTCGATCTCGAACTCGCGGACCGTCTGGTCCCCAATGACGACCCTCACGCGTTGCTTGGGGGCGCCGTTCTTGACGGGGAAATTCAGGTATTGTTTGGTCAGGTGCACCTCCAACTCGCCCTGGCGCTGGGTGGGCTGATCGCTCTGCACGATGTGGTCGATTGTGACATGTCCCCAGAAACCGGTGCGTTGATCCACAATCTGGATTTGAGCGGATTGGCCGACGAAGTCTGAGACGTTCCAGGTGTGCCATCGGAGTAGTTCGGAACCGCCGGGGCGGAGGTTCCGTCCGGTCGCGGTCCGTACGATCCTCCGTTTGACCAAGAGGTTTATACAGGTCTGGCCGGGAAACTGGCCGCCCCCGATCAGGAAGTTGATGTGTTTACGCTCAATCGCAAACGCAGGTGACATCAGCGTTCCGATTGAGCGGTCCCCGCCATGAAAGCTGTTAACCAGTTGTTGGCCCTGATGCCCGCTGACCCGCATCTGGTTGGGTAGTGTCCCGCGCGCCGGAAGCGCGCCGAACGCGTTGCCGCTGGCGCGCCATAGCCCGTATGTCGGTTGCTCAAAGTCAGCAATGAGACTCTCTTCCTGTGCGACGGCCGTGCCTATCAGGGCGCCAAGAATGATCATTGGAATTGACAGTTTCATTGAGTGTTTCCTTTCGGCAATATGTGCAGTGAAGGGATTACGGCTGCGCCGGCCTCTGGCCCAGACAGACGACAGTGCCGTTCCGCAGGGCGGCAAATAGACTCCTGTCGGCGGCAATCAGCCCGTCGAAGACAGGAGGAGACTCCAGGGGTGTTTCGGATCGCTTCATTCCGTTCGTGCTTGAAATGGCCACCAGTGACGCGCCTTTGCGGGCTTCGAAGGCGGCATAAGGATCCTTGGGATCGAAAACATCGGGAGCGCCGGCAACAAACAGGGTTTCGTCGGCCTTGACCATGGCGCGAATTCGCACGGGCAGCCAGCGCGTCCAGGCGGGGGGTTCGGCTCGCGTATAACCGATCATCTTGTCCAACCCGAAGGCGTCGCTCTCAAGTTTTCGCGTCTCATTGCCTCGGGCGCGGGAGAAATCGGACTGGGGCAGCCATCTGACCGGTTTGCGCGCCCCTTCCTCGCCCACGATCTGCGGTTCGTTCGTGTTGAGATCAGCAAACAGCAGGTAACCATCGGCGCCCGGGAAGAACATGGAACTGTGTACGTTCCGGCGGTAGAACACGCGCACGGCGTAGGTCTTCTCGTCATCCTTGACCAGCAGTTGGCCGCTCTTGGGGGCTTGGTTGACCAGTTGAAAGCCAGGCCAGCGCGCCGAGTACATCCAGAACGTGCGGTTGTACCAGGAGTCGTCCAGTAGGCCGGCCGTGGAGAAGACATGCGGGCCCACGTCCTGGGCGCCCTTGCTCGACAGGACCGGCACGTTGACTTCCTCCAGGTCGCGTGTGAGCTTCTTCTGGCGCATATAGAGATATTCGTCTTCGCTGACGAGCACGTCCGAATTGGCCCCGAGGATGAAAAACGCCATGTCACGGTCGCCTTCCTCGAACGGATAGGGTCCGGCGAGGAGACCCTTGTGAAGGATCCTGCCGGTTGTCGGTGCGAGGCCATAGACGGTGATGCCCCCATCGAGATAGGTCGACCGTCCGGCGGTGAAATAGGCGATGTCGTGATCGACCAGAACGCTACCATGGACGGGCCAGGTCGATTCGATCTGATCGAAGGAGGCGACACGCCGGTCGACCGGCGCCGCCAGGAATCGCCAGACGAGACGGCCATCGGAGGCGCGCAGGCAGTACGCGTACCCATCGGCGGACCCGAAGAGCACCATTCCTTGATAGACAGTCGGTGGTGAATCGATCCGAGCACCGGCGGTGAACTGCCATTGTACGACGCCGCTGGCCGCATCCAGGGCATAGACAGTGTGAGCGTTCGGACGCGCGACGAACAGCTTGCCTCCGGCGGCGACTGGCGCCGTCAACTTCCCGCCGAGCGTGACTTTCCAGTGAACGCCGAGTTCGGAAGGGACCTGGGCGGTCGTGGCGCCGCTACGGGCGGCATCGTGTCGGAAGGTGGGCCAGTCATCGTCGCAGGACGGGCCGGGCGCGGCGACGGCGCCATAGGCCGGGCCTTTTTCGAGTCGCTGGTTGTCGGGGACCAGTGCGATCGTGGTCTCTGACTCGGCCTTCATCGCCGTGTAGCCGACCAGTTTGGCGCCGGGTTGGCAGAAGCACTGATTCGGCGGGACATACAACATGCCATTACAGGGCATCATGCCGTTGCGGCAGGCGCCCCGAATCCAGTTGTTCTGCGAATGGTCGTCGCCGGCCAGGTCCAGGAATTCGGCCCCTTCGTAGGAACTGATGATGTATCGGCTGGTCGCCTTGTTGCGGTAGCAGCGGTGATGGTGCTCGGGGCTGCGCAGGTTGTTGACCTGTACACGCTTCCGCTCCTCGCCCGACCGAAGGTCCCAGCCGATGACCAGTGCGTGGGGGCTCTTGCGTGCGGGTTTGCCCGCCTCATCGACGCCCAGCATGCCTCGCCAGATAAGTCCGTCGATCACGAAAAGGTCGTCGCCTTCAGCCCCGCCGATCGGAGGCACTTTCTTTTCCCAGAGCAACTCTCCATCAGTCGCGTCATGAGCGGCGACGGACTTTCCACCTTGCATGACGACGACGCCATCGACGGTGAGCAAGGTCTTGGGCGTCGTGAACTTCGGTCGGACCTTCCACAATTCGCGACCTGTCTCCAGATCACGGGCCGCCAGGTCTCTTCCGCTGAGGTAGACAATGCGGCCGTTGTCAATCGCCAGAGCCAGAGGACGGATCTGCCCGATGGGCTCTTTCCAAATGACTTCTCCCGTCCGGCCTTCGACAGCTACGAGTGTCGCGACGGTGGGGGGCTTCGTGCCCTCTTTCTTTTGCGACTGAGGCCGAACGTAAGCCAGGGCGATCCCCTCGCTGAGAAGGATCTCGCGCGTGCCTTCGGTCCCTTCGATCGTAGCGATGATGTCCCCTGTCGCCGCGTCGAGGATCGACAGGGGGGCCTGCCAGGCGAGCGTTGTATACAGCCGGTCGCCGCCGGCTACGATGCGCCGCTGGTTTTCGTTCGGCACGTCAGTCCGCGCTGAGCGCAGCGTCGTCCAGTCTTTGCCCTGGTAGCGGTTCAGGCTCCACTGCCGCCAGCCCCAGGCCTCGAGTGGGCGTTTCCAGAGCAGTTTCCCGTTGAAGGCGTCGCGGCAGATCAGCGACCAGCGATCGGGCAGACGCTCGTCGGTGATGCCGATCAGGCCTTCATCGAAGAGGTAGAACAATCGACCGCCGGCCGAGACGGGTGCCTGAATCCCCGAGGGGGTCTCATGGCTGCGCAGCCACAACGGAGGCGCCAGCCACTGCAGGTTCTGGGGCGGCTTGACCATCGCATCATCCGCGACCGCGTTGTTGCTCGCATCGTGCAGGAAATGGCTCCATTGGTCGATGTCTCTGGGCCAGGGCTTAACCGTCTTTTCCCACTGGCCGTCGTGCTGGACGCAGGCGACTCCCCCCGGCGCCAGGACGCGCATGACCTCAGCCATTGGGATCATGCCGGCATCCTGGATGACCACCAGGTTGATCAGGTTGTCGGTATAGGGAAGCGTCGAGTCCGAATGCTGCTCGATGGAAACGGGGCCGTACATCGCTTTCGCCTGGAGGTAGCGGCGAGCCCGGGACACATTGACCGGATTCGAGTCGAGGCCATGGACGGTATAGCATTCGCTTTGGCGTAGGGCGGCCGTCACTTTCCCGTCTCCGCAACCGAGATGGACGATGATACCCCCTTGGATTCCGGCGGTGTCCAGGATACGCTTTGCGATGGCGGCGGGGGGCTCCGTTCCTGAGTCGGCCGCCGGGGCCAGCAGGCAGACGCCCAGTGCTGCCGATACGCAGAGTCCTGCTACGATGGATCGTTTCATGCGGCCTACCCCATTCTGTCACTGTCCCTATTCAGGTACGATCCCCTGGGTTATGGAATGGGCCTGTCACTTGCCATCCACCACCGGGGCAGTGTTTTCAGGGGTGGTAATGCCCGGCGGCAGTTCCATGATCCGGATATTGCGGAAATGGATTTCGGCGCCTTCAGACTCCAGGCAGAGATAGCCCTTCTTGACGGAGGCCTTGCTGAGCCCATTGACGAACTTGCCGTTGACCGCCAGCTTGACGGTACCGTCAACGAAGACGACATCGTAGACGTTCCACTGGCCCTTACCCTTGCAACGATTTTCGATCGATTTGCTGCGACTGCCGCGCGGGTTGTCCGGCGTGGCCTTCAATCCGCCGGCGCCGAACAGTTCGCCATGGACATAAGCGATCGGGGGCAGCGAGCCGTCGTTGCGCTTGTGGAGTTTGACCCAGTCCAGTTCCAGCATCTGGACCTCGAGGCCCTTGGGAAGGCGCTTGCCTTCGGGGACCGTGCCCGTGCTCCAGCCGAAGACGCCGGAATTGCCGCCGGCTTCCATGTGCCGCCATTCGACGTGTAGCAGGAAGTTCTCGTATTGTTTGTCCGTGCGCATGACGCCGATGGGATGCCCGCTGCAGACCAGCAGACCGTCGCGCACGCTCCAGGTGTCCTTGGCGGTGTTGACGTTGACCCACCCCGACAGATCCTTGCCGTTGAACAGGCTGCGCCACTGGGGCAGTCCCGGCGTATGGGCCATGGCGCTAGCGCCAAACAATGCTATAATGAGGACCGTCAGTACTCTCATTCTGCTGTTCACAGTCTTTCCTCCCTATTGATCTTTGTCTTCGATTTGGATTCAGTTCTGGTTTGAAATGATCACTCCAAATAGTCAAGCGGAACAAGACGCCTTGCGAACGCTCGGACCAGGGCGCCGGATTGATGAATAGCGTACCAGAATCGGGCTGAATCTCAAGCCTTTGTGACAATTTGCGCGACAATCCTCTGGCTGGCGGGCGAGGTCGGACATAGACTTGTGATGCCGGATTCGCAAGGAACCCTCATTGATATAGGAGAGGCTATGAAACGCGTACGCTGCGCACCTTTGGTCCTGTCGATCTGTCTTTGTTGCATCGGATGTAACGTTGCGAAGAACTACCAACTGAGCGATTCGCCCCTCGACGAGGCGTTCTGGTCCTTCTATTCGTCCGATCCCGGATCTCAAATGCAGGACGTTTGGACGGAGCAGGACGGGATCCTCGTTTGCAGCGGTTCACCTTTGGGGTACTTGTATTCCAAGGCGGATTTCGATGACTTCGTGCTCAAGCTTCAATGGAGATGGCCTGCCGACAAGGCGCCGGGCAAAGGGGGCGTGCTGATTCACATGACCGGTGAGCACAAGGTCTGGCCCAAGAGTCTCGAAGCCCAGATCAACGCCGGGGACGCCGGTGATTTCTGGGGCCTCGATGGATATCAACTCAGCGGGCCCATCGGCCGGACGCGCGCCGTCGATCACGAGAAGTTCGGCCAACTGACCAACGTCAAGAAGACCCAGGCCCTCGAGAAACGGCCGGGCGAGTGGAACACCTATGAGATCCGCGCCGAGGGCGATACCGTCACCCTCACCATCAACGGCATCGTCGTCAACCAGGCGGCCGGCTGCGCCCCAACCAAAGGCAAGATCTGCCTGACAGCCGAAGGCAGCGAAATTCACTTTCGCAACATAGAGATAGGCCCACTCACGGGCAGGTGAGGCGTAATACAGATACTCACCCGTCCACGTCGTGGGAACACCGGACGCGCTGAGGGGCATTTCTGAGTCTGTCGTGTTGAGTCTTGAGTCCTTTGAGGGCTATCCGTAGGCGCCGAAACCGAAGAACCAGTGTCTTTTGGCGAAGCGGTAGAGGGCGCTGCGTTCGGGGATGGCGTCGTCGCCCATGTCGTGGCTGGGCCTGGGTCGCATGGCGGCGATTTCGTCGTAGACGCGATCGCGGCCGCTGGAGTCGGCGGCGTTTTCCTCGCGTGCGAACCGGCTGAACATCGCCGGGTCCTCCATCAGGATGCAACCTCGCGTGCGGTCGGCGGCAACCGCGCGGAAGCGACGCAGATAGCCCGATTTCTCCACGTTTGTTACGAGGGACTGATCGGCCTGGACGCGGTCGCAACTGCACTGGATGATCGGGCACGGCTCGACCTGGCCGGCCGGGGTGATGTGGTAGCTGATTCCCGTAGCGGCCGGACAGAGCGCTTGTCCCTCGGCGTCCCAATAGGTGTCCACCACCACAATGGGCGCCCAGGTGCGCGAATCGACGAGGAACCGCCGCAATTGCCTGATTTGCTCGGGGCTCAGGCACAGTTCCTCTGTCGGGTTCGGGCCCATCGGTCGGTAGATGTAGTACCAGGCGTAATGGACGCCCCGTGCGACGAGGTCGTCGAGGAACGCGCGGCAGACCACCTGATCGAAATTCGACTTGCAGACGCTGGTGGCCACGCCGGTCAGGAGCTTTTCCCGCCGGCAGTTTGCGACCGCTGTTAGGGATTTGGCGGCGACGCCCTGGCCCCCGCGCCGCTCGTCGGCGACGTGCTCGAAGCCCTCGATGCTGATCAGTGGCGTCACGTTGCCCAGTTGGCGCAGTCGCTGGGCGACCTCGGCGCTGAGCATGTGTCCGTTCGTGAAGAGTTGGAAATACGCGCCGGGGAACTTGGCCAAAACGTCCAGCAGGCCTTCGTGGAGGAGGGGTTCGCCACCCAGGATGCCGAAGAACCGTCCGCCCTGGCTCTGGCATTCGGTAATGATCTGTTCGAGCAGGGCCGGCGCCATATCCGTCGGCGGGGTCGGGGTGACCCAGCAGCCCTGGCAGGCCAGGTTGCAGCGGTTGGTGACGGAGATCATCATGAAGGCGGGGAACTGGTCGCCGCGTTGGAGGCGGCGATTGAACCGGCGCACCGCTCGAATGCCGTTGATGCTGAACTTCATCGCCTTGAGGAGGGCGCGGGGCGAGACCTCGCACATCATGCGTTTGGCAATCTTCAGACTACTGATCATCCAATCTCCAGCCGAATCAGGGACGCTTCATGTCCCCGAAGCATCCATTAGAACCTGTTCGTCGTTGCCCCGGCCCCACGGACCAGGCGGACCACACCTAAGCACAGGATGACATACGTGTCAACCTTGTCTCTTGTGCTCGGTTGGGGTAGCAGGAAATTTACCGCTGGCCCGGCAGATCCTCTCAGGGCGTATCCAGCACCGGCGGTTGTGGCGACGGAGCGGCGCTGGGTAGGCCGAACTGCGTCTTGACGAGGACCTTGCCGTTACGGAAGACGACGCAGGCGTGCGAATCGTCGGGATTGGCCCAGATATAGACCTCGTTGATCGCACGGTCGAAATCGGAGTTGCTGATCAGCTTGCCCTCGGCGCCGAGTTTCTTGGCGACCCGATCGGAGGTCATGCCCTTGGCGATGTCGTCGTACGACGGGCGCGTGAACCAGACGGCCTCCGGTTCCGGAATCGCCTGTTCCTCGGCGACCGGTTCCATCGTCTCCGGCTCAAGGGGCTCGCCGAGAGGATCGGTCTGCTCGGGCGGGATGAGAACGGCGTTGGTTTCAATGGCGTCGATGTCGATGCCGGCGTGCGCGCACAAGTCGCGCAGCCGCGCGATATCGAGCTCCTGTCGCGTGATGATCGCCTGCAGTTGTTCGATTTGTGTTTGCGTCGACTCAACGCCGGCCGGTTCCGGCTGTGGCTTGACGAACGTGTACTCGACGCGCTGGTCCGAAACGCTGACTTCGAGGTCGACCTTGACCCCGTTGAGAAACTCAGCATGTCCCGTATACAGAGCAGCGGTCTCTCGCCGGAGCACAACGGCCTTGCAGGTATTGTACATGCGTTCGTTGATGTGGTCCTTGACCTTGGCGGCCAGTTCGGGAGCATTCCAACCGGCCGCCTCGGGCGTCTGCGCCACCAGCAGGCCGCTCAACGCGAGTGTTATTAAGATACGCGTGCGCCAATCCATGATCCATCGCCTCCATAGCGACTCGATTGTCAGGTTGTGACCTTCGCCCCATTATAGCATGAAATCTCGCCCGGAGGCTTTTCTTGTCGGGGGCGGGTCGTTCGGTTAGAGTGAAATGCGGCTTGGAAGGGCTATTGAAATCGGCAATGATACAAAGGAGGTTAGCATGGTGGACGGCAAGCAGAACCTGTCGCGACGAGACTTCGTGAAGGCCTCGGCGGCGTCGATGGCGGTTATTGCTGCGACGCCCCTGGTCAGGCCGGTGCGAGCGAGCGGGAAGGGCGTTCTTCACTTGGGCGGGCCCGTCTTCGAGAAATACCAGGACCCTGACCGGTGGGTTCGAGCGGTCAAGAAACTCGGTTACAGCGCCGCCTATTGTCCTGTTGGTGCCGATGCTGCCAGTGACGTTGTCCAGGCGTACGAGCGGGCCGCACGCGAGGCGGAGATCATCATTGCTGAGGTCGGGGCCTGGAGCAATCCGATCAGCCCGGACGAGAAGACGCGGACGGCCGCCCTGGAGAAGTGCCGGCGGCAATTGGCGCTGGCCGATCGCATCGGGGCCTGTTGCTGTGTCAATATTTCCGGGTCGCGCGGCGCCAAGTGGGATGGGCCGGCAGCCGAGAACTTCACCGACGAGACGTTCGAGATGATCGTGGATACGGCCCGAGCGATCATCGATGAGGTCAAACCGACTCGGACGTTCTTCACGCTGGAGACCATGCCCTGGGCGTATCCCGATTCGGCGGACTCGTATTTGCGTCTGTTCAAGGCGATCGATCGGAAGCACTTCGCCGTGCATCTGGATCCAGTGAACCTGGTGTGTAGTCCCCAACGCTATTACGGCAGTGGCAAGCTGATCGCCGAGTGCTTCGCGAAACTTGGCCCTTACATCAAGAGTTGTCACGCCAAGGACATTCTCCTTCAGACCCAACTGACGACCCACCTCGACGAGGTGCGTCCGGGACTGGGCGGTCTGGACTACGCTGTGTTCCTGAGGCAGTTGAGCAAGTTGCCCGGTGTGCCACTGATGCTCGAGCATCTGCCCAGCGCCGAGGAGTACCAAAAGGCGGCCGGTCACATCCGCAGCGTCGGACGCGGGCTGGGGCTTTCCTTTGCCTGACTGATGTGACGTCCGTTGGGCAGGGGGCTATCGGCCGCGATGGACGGCGCGTTTGCCATAGCGGTCGCGGATCGCATCGACGGCTCGGTCGAGTCGCTTGAATTTCTCGACATCGGGGTCGGGGAACAGCGTGTGCTGCCCGGCCTCTTCGGATGCCAGGCCGCTGGCGCCGAAGCCCAGCAAACGGAGCGGACCGCCCGCCCGCTTGTGCCAGCGATGGAAGACTTTTTGCGCCGCCACCCACATCGGCTGGGTCAGGTTCGTAGGGTCTGCGAGCGTTTCGCTGCGCGTCGCCGTGCGGAAATCGCCGTAGCGCAGCTTCAGGGTCATCGTCCTGGCCTGGAGCCGGCGGCGACGCAGCCGTTGGGCGACTTCCTCGACCTGTTCGAGGAGCACATCGAGAAGGATGGCGGCTTCGCTGATGTCGGAGACGAAGGTCCGCTCGCTCGATAGGCTCTTGGCCTGGCGGGCCGGCTCCACCTCTCGCTCGTCTCGGCCCTGGGCCAGTCTCAGGAGTTCGCCGGCGCCGTTGCCGACAATCGCTTGCAACGCTTCAGCAGGGGTCCGGCGAAGCTGGCCGATCGTACGGACGCCTCGGGATTGTAGGGCTTGTTCGGTGACCTTGCCGACTCCCCAGATCCTCCCGACGCCGAGCGGGTCGAGGATTTGCTGCTTGTTCTTCTCGGTGATGACCACGAAGCCGTCGGGCTTTTCCAGGTCGGAGGCCAGCTTGGCGAGGAACTTGTTGGGCGCGATGCCAACCGAGGCGGTCAGTTGGGTCTGTTCTTTGATCTGCCGCTTGATCATTTGGCCGATCTGCCGGACCGGTCCGAACAACCGAATGCTGCCGGTCACGTCGAGGAAGGCCTCGTCGAGCGAGATCGGTTCCACCAGCGGCGTGTATTGCTCGAAGATCGTGCGAATCTGCCGGGAAAGTTCCACATACCGGCTCATGCGGACCGGCAGGACCACCGCGGTCGGGCAGCGGCGGATCGCCTGGGCCGTGGGCATGGCGCTGTGGACCCCGAACCGCCGGGCCTCGTAGGAGGCGGCGCTGACGACGCCCCGACCGGTGGCGGGCCCTCCGACGATGATGGCCTTGCCCCTCAGCTCAGGATGGTCGAGCTGCTCGACCGAGGCGTAGAACGCGTCCATATCCACATGGATGATTTCACGAGTTGTGGTCATGACGCCATTCTACCACGCCAATTGCCCGTACGGCCACCCGCTTGGTGTCCACAAAAAAAAAGGCTGCGCTCGGGGTCGAGCGCAGCCATCGGTCTGTTTTTGGAGTGACCAACACTACTTGAGGGATTTATAGGGGAATCCCTCGGCCATGTACTCGATATCCCGGAAATCCTCGGACGGCGGAGTCATGCCGAACGAGAAGCCTTCATTGTACTTGGCTTTCTCGTTCCACTCGATGAAGCTCTTGTCTTCCCACTGATGCATCTCGGCGTGTCCGTCGGCGAAGCCAATGGTGCTTCTCCTGTTGTGCCACATGGCGACCGGGTCGGTCCATGACGGGCTCGTCTTGGTAGGGTTCATTTGCCAGGAGCCGATATTGGTGCCGCGCGTGTCCATCTCTTCGACGAAGACGTACTTCGTGGCCGGTCGCTTGAGGTCGGAATAAATCTTGGCATTATTGTAACTGCCCCAGGTCTCGCCATTGGCGCCGCCCGGAATGGAGAAGGTCAGGAAGGCCACGTTGATCCCTTGCTGACGCTTGTCGGCCGGGCAGTGGTAGATGTCCACGATCTTGCCCACGTAGCGGTAAAGCTCACCCTGCTTGATGGCGTCATACTGTTGCTCCAGGGTCGCATTGGCGGGAGGGCGGCCCACCCAGTTGCCCGGATCGGTGTTGCCGGGCACCAGCTTGTCGTCATTATCGTCTTTGTACATGAACCAGGCCAAGCCGAGCGTCTTGGCGTTACTGACGCAGTGGACGCGGCGGGCGTGGTCCTTGGCTAGCCGCAGCGAGGGCATCAGAATGCCCATCAACACGGCGATGATTGCGATAACCACCAGTAGCTCAATCAGGGTGAAAGCCTTCCTTCTCATGTTCGTTCTCCTAGTGACCTATACAGCAGTTCTTGGTTGCCATTTGCAACGACCCCAAGCGGGGCCGCACACATCCTTCTTCTGTGCTGTTATTCCCTCCACGCCTATGTGCCGACTCAACGCGAGCCAGCCCACCCCATGGTTCTCATACTGATTGCCTCAGCACGAGTTCGGTCTCAATGACCTGTACTTCTGGAATTACCTCACACGTTGGATTCTCGATCTGCCTGAGGAGCATCCCGGCGGCGGCCCTGCCGATCTCGTAGGGCGATTGCTTGACCGTGGTCAGAGGGGGATCGAGATACGAGGACAGAGTGATGTCTCCGAAACCCACCAGAGCCACATCATCCGGGATTTTCAGGCCGTGGCGCTTGATTTCCGTATATACCCCGACCGCGACAGGGTCGTTGACGGCAAACACTGCCTCCGGCATCCGGCTTCGCGAGAGCAACTGGCGAAACGCGGCCGCCCCATCTTTCTCCTCCAAACCGCCATAGGCAATCAGATCGTGGTCCACCGTGATGCTGCTCTGCTCGAGGGCGCTGAGATAGCCCCTGCAACGCTCCCTGCCCACCGACGTATTCTTGGGTCCGGCCACGTGAGCGATGCGCCTGCGTCCTGATTGAATAAGATGCAGCACGGCCTTCCGGGCCCCCGTATAGTCGTCGACAACCACTCGACTCGCCTGGACGTCCTCACAGACCCGGTCGAAGAAGACCACGGGCACTCCCTGACGCTGTAGGGCCTTGAAATGGGCCCCGGAGGTGGTGCTCTGAGCCACGCAGGCCAATACCCCGGCGACGCGGTTGTCGATCAACGTATCCACATGAAGGGCTTCGCGGTCGGCGCTCTCGTTGGATTGGCAAACCACGGTATTGAATTCCCGTCCATAGGCGACTTCCTCGACGCCGCTGATGACCGCCGAGAAGAAGTCGTTCTTGATGGAAGGGACGATGACGCCGATCGTGGAGGTGGCTTGGCTCTTGAGGCTCTTGGCGATGGAATTGGGGTGATAATCCAGTTCCTGGGCCACCGAAAGGACGCGGTTCTTGGTGGCCGTACTGATATCGGGGTGATCGCGGAGGGCCTTCGATACCGTCGTGTAATGCAGCCGTAGCCGTTTGGCAATGTCTTTAACAGTCACCTGTTTTGTGGCCATACAGGGTCATTTTCCAAACCAGGTAGCAAAATCGCACGTGTGATATAACGTTAGAAATACCACGGACAGCCCATTCTGTCAACATGATTCTGCCGGGAGACAAGATTTTCTCCCGGCCCCGGGCCTCTCGGGCGGTTTGGCCGGTTCAATTGGGTTGCCCCGGCGAGGGTAGGGCGGCTTGCCAGTTGGCCGGGTCGTTGCCATAGGCGGCCGGATCGATTCGGATCAGCGCGGCGCCGTGGCCGTCGGGTTCGAGGGGCCAGGGATCGGCGCCGGTTGCGAAATCCTCCGGATTCGAGCCATCGCTGTAAACAACGCGATCCACGCGAATCCAGGGACCGGCCTCCCCGGCTGGCTTGCTCAACTGGATTTTCTCGCTGCCATTGGCCAATTTTCCCGGTCCCCAGGCCAGGATGGGCGTGCCGGCCGGGACGGTGTAGGCTGCGTTGAAGGCCATCGGGTCTCGGACCAGCAACAGGTATGCACCCGGCTCCAGGACCAGCGGCGGCTCGATCGGCAACAGCAGCTCGATCCCGGGATCGTCGGGATTGTCAGTGAATCGCCAGGGGGTCTCAAGGACCGGATCGTACAGCATCACGGACGCGTCGCTGATGTTGAGCAACTCGACGTATTCGGCCTCGGCCGAGGCCAGCGGATTGTACATGATCTCGTTGATGACAATCGGGCCAACCTTTGGCTCGGCGTTGATCTGTCCGGGCGTCGGCTCACTCAGGGCCACGAAGTTGTAGGCGCCGGTGCTTTTGCGGTAGCGACCCAGCGAGACGCCCGGCTCCGAGGCGTCGAATTCCTCCTCCGCGCTATAGCCGGTTACAAGTCCGTCGGCGCCGGAGTGTAGACAGAGCGTTTCGCCGTTGCGACGCAGGGCGAAGGGTTCGTGGCAACCTGGGTCCTGGTCGTTGCCGAAGTGCTCGTCGACTGAGAACACGACATAGCCGTCGGGCAAGAGCGTCGTCCCCTCGGCGATCTCGTATTTGGTGAAATCGTCGGCGTCGTCGCTGAGGAACCAGCCTCCGAGATCGATGGCTTCGTCGGTGGTGTTGTACAGCTCAACCCAGTCGGAGTCGCCATCCGATGGATTGGCCATCAGCTCGTTAATCACCACGGCGCCCAATTCGGGGACGGCGCCGGTATCATCGAAGCCGGGCGAGCCGCCGGCGTTGCCGCTGGGTCGCCAGGCGCTCTTGTCGTCGAGCGCGTCGGCCTCAGTGGCGGCCGGGTCTCGGACGGTCAGGGAGAAGCCCAGGCCATCGGTGACCTCGTGCCAACTGTCCTGGTAGCGGAAGCGGGCGATGGTCTGTCCGACGGCGTCCTGTAGTTCGATGCGTTCGCCCGCGTTGTTGAGGCTGCCGGCGTACTGTCCGGCGATGGGCAGGCCGTCGCCGTAGGCGGCTTCGAAGGCCGCTACGTCTCGGACGACCAGCACATAGGCCCCGGGTGCGACGGTGACGCCGTCAAAGACAAAGTCCACGCCCTCGGTGAACGCGACCCGGTTCAGGTTGAGCGGCTCGGCGCCGATGTTGGTCAGTTCGATGTACTCGGCGTTGGGGTCCTCGGCCGGGCGGTACATGATCTCGCTGATTCGCAGATTCTCGGCCACCGGCCCCACGGCGAAGGTTGCCTCGGTCAAGGCGCTCCAGGTGCCGCCGCTGAGGGCTCGGGCCTTGACCGCTGCGCTGGCGTCCAGTGTCACCGGGCCTGTATAGCGGATGGCGGTTGGCGAGAGGCCGCTGGCGATGGCGCCGCCCCCGGCGCTCCGGGTCGAGGTCAGCGCGACTGAGATCAGGAAATCAGAACTGGTGGTGTCCATATTCAGACCGTGAATGGCCAGGATATTCCAGCCCAGGCGAAGATTCATGATGTGGTCGGAGATGTCGAAGACTTCGAGATTGACCGCGTCGATGTCGGAGTGGCTTCCAGAGGCCGAAGCGTTCCAGGAAGGGGTGCCGTCGAATCCGGATCGCTGGACTTCGGCGCCGTTGAGATAGGCGATAAAGCCGTCGTCGTAGCGAACCTTCAGGTCCAGACCGTTGGCTTCCAGCAGTCCGTCGGGTGTAACTTCAAATGGGATGCGGATGTAGCAACTTGCGTTGTTCCCATACATTGCGTCCTGGACGTCGATGTCGAAATACGGGTCGTAGCCGCTGCTGCGCTCGTAACCGACGCCGCCGTCGCCGGCGGTCCAGGTGGCATCATCGAAGTCTCCGCCGCCGCGCCAGGCGTCGTCGACGGCGCCGCCGGGGACCAGGACTTTCTTGGACGCCGTCTCAGGGAGCAAGGCGAATTCGTTGGCGGGTGGGCCGGCCGTGCCGGGGATGCGCGGGTCCGTGCCGTCGAGGGTGTAGTAGACAGTGCCCTCGATCGGATCCAAAGCGATCGCGTCTGGGGAATCGAGATGTCCGCCGTGCAGAGGGGCGCCCTTGACGAAGAATTCGGGGGCGTCGAGATCGGGATAAAGATCGGCGTTTCTGAGCCATCCCAGAACCTGGTTCGTGCGGCTGGGGAAAAGGCTCGCCAGTTTCGAAGTTTGCGTGTTATACCAGTCCTCGCGCGTGTAAGGTCGCGACTGGCGGTTGTCCCCCCAGCGGGCCGATTCGCCCACGATGGCGCGATCGACCTGATCCATTCTCGCCCGGTACTGTTCGGCCGCGGCCTGAGGCGTCAGCGGCCCATCGTTGAAGAAGAATCGATGGACCAAGTCGGCGAAGTGCAGGCGGTACTCGGCGTTTCGCTTGAGCCTGCCATGAATATCGGAAGGGCTCTCGCCTACGTCGTTGCTCCCTTCCAGCGAGTGTTCGGCGTCCCAGGAGTGAAAGCGCCACTTGCCTTCAGGGATGTTGTGATGGGTCGCGTACCAGTTCTTGTGGGGCCAATCGTGATTGCCCGTATACCAGTTGGCCAGCAGGTACGTGATAAAATTGTCTACGTCGAGCAGTTGGGTCAACGCCTGGTAGGCGGCCAGACTGCCTGGGTCCGAAGAGACGGCGCCGGCGGCTGCGACCATGGCGTTGTAGTTGGTCCGAGCGTTGCCGCCGAGACCGCTGTTAATGATGCCGCCACTGTTGTGTTTGATGGCGTCGTACTCGTCCTCTTCACCGCCGAAGACCTGGGCGGCCCAGGCGTGGTCGGGACGCTCGTGAATGTAGTACATGCCCCAATACAAGGTATTGATGTAGACGTGGGCGTAACCGCCGTGGGGCGAGTGACCTCCCATGGCGTTGTGCATGTCGGCGACGTATTGGTCCTGGACGTACATCGCGGTGTTGCGCTGTCCGCTGCTGGGATGGAGCCAGGAATGGTTCAGGATGCCGTCGAGGACCACCGTGTTGAAACGCTCGACGGGAGAATCGGGAAAGACCTTGAAGTCGAGCTTGCCCGGTCCACCGGTGACTTCGCCGTCATCCGTCTGGGGTTTGAACCGCGGTCGCATCGAGAGCTTGAATGTTTTCCAGCGGCCCAGGCTGGTTCCGCCGCCACTGACGCCGCCCTGCATGGCGACGGCGCAGTTGATCTGGAAGCTCTGCTCCGTGGCCGGGTCGATGTATTCCATTGAGACCACGCGCTCGGTGCCGTCCTGCGACTGGTTGATGTAGATGCCCCTGCTGCCGAACCAATCGTCCTTGTGCATGACCAGGCAAATGGTCGGGACCGCCTGGAGATCCTGCTCGATCGTATCAGCGTAGAGACCGTCATAGGTGTCGGCGCCATTCTGTCCGACCACGTCAGGGTCCATCTGGTAGTCGCCGTTGGCCGAGCCCCAGGAGGTGGGGCATCCTTCGGGGGTGACCTGGGCGCCGGTGGTTGCGTTCGTTGCCTGTCCGATCACGTCGTCGAGGAAGAGGTAAGTGTGCGTATCCACATTGGTGGATTTCCAGCCCGCCTGAAAGGCCATGGCGCGCAGGGACGTGGTCTTGTGAATCAGGATGGGCTGGTGATAGACGATACCGTACTCCGGGGTCGGCGTGCTTCCGCCAGTAGTGTAACGGATTGTGGCGCCCTCGGTTTCTGTTGTGATGGCCACCTCGAACGGCTGGTCGTAGAAGCCTCGATCGTGTGTGAATGTCGTGTCGGCGACCACCGGTAGAAACGCGCCGTCGTTTGATGCACCGGGCGTGGGCGACAGCGTCACCCAGGTCTCAGCGCCGTCTGGTTCGCGACCGAAGGAGACGTCCGGCGTTTGATGCCCAAACTCGACGGTGTCGAGCAGTGTCAGACCATCGGTGTCAAGCAGGACGATCTGGTCGCCGGCCGCATCGAGTTCGAAGCCGGCGTGCAGACCCGGATCGGCGACGTCGTTGTCGGCCCAGATCAGCAGATAGGCCCCGACGCCGATGGTCGTGCCGGCGGGGATTCGCCACGGAGTGGGATTCTCCACGTCGTCGGTCAGAACCATGCCGCTCAGGTCCAGGGGGACACGTCCAGAGTTGTGAAGCTCGATCCAATCGTCGTAATGGCCCTGAGGGTCCTCAATGGTCAGGCGATTGGAGGCCATGACCTCGTTGATGGACAGAACGCCTGCGGCGCCGGCCGACGCGGTCAGCTCGAACGCGAAAAAGAACAGGGAGAAAAGGAATCCAGCGGATCTGAGCATACTTCTTTCACCTTCATCGAGGTTGTCATCGGGCGAGACCCTCCCTCCTGTTGGCCACCCATCATCTCAGAGACGTTATCATGTCCCAACAACCCTATTCTATTCTATTTAAGGGGGGCAGGTCAATGGCGTTCGGTCGAAAGTGGAGCCGATTATCGCCGCCACGGTTGACACACGCCTGCGAATGCCGCTAATATCGGGCGATGTCCGGGCTGGTGTCCGTCACCGGTCGAGCGGACGGTTAGGCAGGCCAACCCAGTCCAGAAGGAGGCACTGTTGTGAAGCGATCGGTGAACCGTCGAGACTTTTTGAAGGCAGGGGTGAGCGGAGGTCTGGCGCTGGCGATGTCGGCGACAAGCTATTCCCGCATCATCGGGGCCAACGAGCGCATTTCGATTGGCGTCATTGGCTGTGGCAGTCGTGGCGTCGGGGCGCACATGGCGGGGGTCAACAAGCACGCCAAGGCCCAGAACATTGAAATCACCGCCGTTTGCGATCCCTGGCGCGTCCGACGCGAGGTGGCGTCCAACAAGGCCAAGGAGTGGTACGGTCGCGCGGCGCGGAAATTCGTTTCGTATCGCGATCTCGTGACACTCGACGACATCGATGCCGTGATGATCGCCTCGTGTGACCATCAGCACACATTGCATCTGAAGGCGGTCGCCGAGGCGGGCAAGGACGTCTACTGCGAGAAGCCTCTGGCTCGACGGATGGATCGTCTTCGCGACGCCTGTGACGCGGTCAAGAAGGCGAAGATCGTCGCCCAGATCGGCACGCAGTTGCGCAGCCTGCCGAGCTTCACGGGGTGTCGGAAGCTCTACGGAACCGGTGTCCTCGGAAACGTGGGGCGGATCGAACAGTGTCGTAACGGCGAGCGACCCTACTGGTATTCCTACGTCAAGGATGTGAAGAAGGAGGACGTGGAGTGGGGCGAGTTCCTGATGGATGAGCCGGACCGTCCCTTCGATCCTGTCCTGTATTCCGGCTGGTATGGCTATCGCGAATTCTCGGATGGACCCGTCCCCGGCCTAGCCAGCCACTTCCTCGATCTGGTCCATTACATCACCGGCGCCAAGTTCCCCACGAGCAGTGTGTCGCTGGGTGGGACGTTCGTCTGGAAGGACGAGCACAAGTTCACCTGCCCCGATCACGTTCAGGCAATGTGGATCTATCCCGAGGGCTTCATGGTCAGCTATTCGACCAACTTTGGCAATGGCAGTGGCAACAGCTTCAAGATCTTCGGCGACCAGGGCGTGCTCGATATGGTCAACTGGACCTCGCCCATCCTAACGGCCGAAGGTGGGGGCAAACGCATGGGCAATATCCGCGGGCGCCAACCGGTGGAGGACGTGCCGCATCCCGACCATTTCCTCGACTGGCTCCAGTGTCTGCGAACGCGTCGGACGCCGAACGCTTCGATCGACGCCGGTTACCAGCATGCGGTCGCCAGCATCATGGCCGTGCGGGCCTACGACACGGGCAAGCGCATGGTTTACGACGCGGCGACGCGCGAGATCCACGAGGGCTAGTTCAATCTTGCAGGGGTAGGACCATGAATGCAGATATGCGGAATGTCACAGGGCAGTCAGAATCGCTTTCACGCCGGGGTTTCCTCGGTCGAACGCTGCAGATCGGTGCGGCGGGATGGACGCTGGCGAATGCATCGAAGGTCGGGGCTGTGCCGGTAAGGAAGCAGCCTTGGCAGATCGGCTGTTACACGCGTCCGTGGGACAAGTACGAATACCGCGTCGCGCTCGACGCGATCGCCGAGGCGGGGTACAAGTACGTGGGCCTGATGACGACGAAGTCGGAGACGCGCCTGGTGATCTCGGTGGCCACGAAGATCGAGGAGGCCGTCCGTGTGGGCGACGAGGTCAAGAAACGCGGCCTGAAGGTCGTGTCCGTTTATGGTGGAGGCATCCCCGCCGACCGCTCGCTGGAGGCCGGCATTGAGGGTCTCAGGAAGTTGATCGACAACTGCGCCGCCTGCGGGGCGACGAACCTGCTCATGGGAGGGACGGGCAATGAGAAGCTTTTCACACCTTACTACAAGGCCATTGCCGAGTGCTGTGACTACGCGGCCGAGCGGGGCATGGGGATCAGTATCAAGCCGCATGGAGGGCTCAACGCCACCGGCCCGCAATGTCGCAAGACGATCGAACTGGTGGGCCACAAGAACTTCCGCATCTGGTACGACGCGGGCAACATCTACTACTATTCGAACGCAGAACTCGAACCGCTCGACGATGCGCCGAGTGTCGATGGACTCGTCACCGGGATGTGTATCAAGGACTACAAACATCCTAAGAACGTCGCCGTAACACCAGGGACGGGACGCGTCGATTTCCCGGCAGTCTTTGCCCGACTCAAAGAGGGCGGTTTCCAGGGCGGCCCTCTGGTTGTCGAGTGTCTCGAACCGGGGGACCTGGAACATACGTTGGAAGAGGCGAAGAAGGCCCGCCGTTTCCTTGAGACCTTGACCGGTCAGACGTCTCAGAGTTCAGGCGGGGCGCAGGCCGCCCAGGATCTGAAGGTTGGAGTTGGTGTGGTCGATATCACGCCGCCGCTTGGCTATCGCATGAGTGGCTATTTCCACGAGCGCTTGAGCGAAGGGGTCTCGAACCCGCTGCACGCCAAGGCGCTCGTGTTGCAGCAGGGCGCCACCCAGGCCGCGATGGTGTTCTGTGATATCATCGGGTTGTCTCCAGAGGTCTCCAAGGCAGCGCGGAGGCGTGCCGAGGCCGAGACGGGCATTCCGGCCTCCAATATTCTTCTGGCTGCGACGCATTCGCACACGGGTCCCCTGTATTTCGGGGCGTTGCGGAACCATTTCCACGAACAGGCTCTGGCCAAGCATGGCACGGATGTCTGCGAGAAGGTGGACTACGGCGCTTTCCTGGCCGAGCATATCGTCAAGGCGATTGGCCAGGCGCAGGGAACCGTTCAACCCGCGAAGCTTCAGGCCGGTGTGACGCAGCAGGAGGGGCTTGCCTTCAATCGGCGTTTTCATATGAAGGATGGCCCCGTGCGTTTCAATCCGGGCGTTCTGAATCCCAACATCGTTCGTGCGGCCGGCCCGATAGACCCGGACGTGGGGGTCGTCCTGTTTCGTACGGCCCATGAAGGCGAAGCGCTGGCTGGCCTGGTCAACTTCGCGCTGCATCTCGACACCGTCGGCGGCCCGCGCTATGCGGCGGACTATCCCTACTACGTGGAACAGTCTCTGCGGCAGACATTGGGCGAGCAGTTTACGCTGCTTTTCGGCACGGGGACCTGCGGGGATATCAATCATATCGATGTCACCCGCAAAGAGCGTCTCAAGACCGAAGAAATCGGCCGAACGCTCGGACAAACCGTGACCGACACCCTGGCGGAGTTGAAGTCGGTGGATACGCCGGCGCTGGCCGTTCGCCGCATGGTTGTCGAGGCGCCTCTGCAACGCTTCACGAGTGAGCAGATCGAGCAGGCCAAGAAGGACATCCACAAGGTCGGCACGCGCGAGATGTCTTTCCTGGATCAGGTCAAGGCCTATAAGACCTTGGCGGTCCATGGGCGGGGCGGCTCTGCTCTCCCGTTGGAAGTCCAGGTCTTTCGTCTGAGCGACGAGGTGGCGGTGGTCGGCTTGCCCGGCGAGGTGTTCGTGGATCTCGGCTTGGCTATCAAGAAGGCCAGCCCCTTCGCGACGACTCTTGTCATCGAGTTGTGCCAGGATGCGCCGGGGTACATCCCGACGAAGAAGGCGTTCGTTGAGGGCAGCTACGAAACCGTCAACTCCCGCATCACTCCCGGCGGTGGCGAGATGATGGCAGAGGCCGCGACGACTCTGCTCGCTCAGTTGGCTCCCACCCGGTGACAAGCCTGACAGGGGCGCGCCGGATCTGATCGCTGGGCGGGGTCGTCTCTGGGGGTTGTGACTCATACAGACTTTTTTGACACCGGCGCCAAAAGAGAAAGGGCCGCGAGCAATGCTCACGGCCCTTTTCAATTGGCACACCTACTCAATTACAGGTGCAGACAGCAACGAGGTGGTCTTAGAAGGCCTTGTGCCTCGGTGTCGTCTGGCCGGAAAGCCCGAGGGCTTCGCCTGCCGACAAGGCGCGGTTGTAGAGGCGCACCTCGTCGATCAGGCCGTCGAAGAAGTTGCCCGGCCATCCATAGAGACCGATCTGGAACGGATTGTCGTCCGTCGTATCGATCGTCTTGGCCCAGTCCACGATAAGGATGCCATTGGCGTAGATCTTCGTGGCAACGCCGTCGTGAACGTGAGTGAAGTGGACCCATTCGTTGGCGGTGTTGTAACTGAAGTCAGAATCGCCACCCCAGTACTGGATACGCCAACGGTTCTCAGTGTCCATCGTCCGGAGGCTGAAATCCTGACCCGTGGCGCGATTGCCGACGTCGTAGATGCCGCCGTTGGCAAAGCTGCGAGTGTAGACCCAGGAACCCACCGTCCGCGGGCTGTTCCCACCAATGCCGAGATCGGAGGCGGACTTGCCGGTGGAGACATAATCATCCACACCGTCGCAGTCCAAGGCGCTGCCGTCATGCCCGGCGGCAAACTGCACGTCGCCATTGAGCGTGCCGTGATTGCCGTTACCCGAGTCGTCATTGGCGTTGCCCTCGAAGGCGTAGTAGGCTACGAGACCCTCATCGCCCGGATCGGCCGGGGTGACGTACTCAGGGGCCTTGGGGTACAGCCGAATGTCGTCGATGTAGATAACACCAGCCGCACCGGCTCCGTCGATGCCGACGATCAACGAGGTGACGTTGCTCACGTTGCCCACCGTGGACAGATCGATATTCCACGCCTGCCACGCGGCCAGGGCGAGATCACTGGCGTCTCCATCGTAGAGGACCTTGGTGCCGTTGATCTTGACATACAGTTGTCCAGTGTTGCCCGCAGCGCCATGGAAGTAGAGCGACAGGCTTTTGATTCCACTGGTCGTCCAGTTCTGGGCCAGCGCCAACTCGGCTTCGGACATCCCGGCCGCCGAGTTATCATAGGACACGGGCATGGACTGACCGCCATTGTTGACAATGGTCTGCTCGGCAAACGGGGCTTCCATATTTCCAACCGTCGAGCCGTTGCCGTTGATCTCATAGCCGTCGATCCAGGTCAGGAAGATGGCTTCGCCGGCGTCGATGTCATCGCCATAGCTCTCGAAATCATCGACCACCAGATAGGCTTGGGTGGCGAAGCTCCAGACGGCGCCCGGCCACGTCGTGATGGCGTCGGCGTCGTTGACCTCATTGACCTGCCAGTAGTAGGTCGTTTCCAGGTCCAATGTGCCTGGATCGACGCTCGCGACATCGACGCTGCCGGCTGAGGCCAGCGCATTGGGGTCGGTGCCAAGGCTGACTTCATGGGAGACCGCTTCGCGGCCGGCCCGCCAACTCAGCATCGTCGCCACACTCACATCGGTCGCACCGTCGTCCGGTTGCGGCTCGCGGGGATGGGCGGGGACCTGCATGAACTGAACTTCGCTCAGGCCATACTGCGGCACGGGCAGCGTGCCCCAACCGCTGTTGACGGTGAGCTTGACGAACTTGACCGGCACGCCGTCGAACGCGACGGAGGTGTTGGCCTCGTAAGTCGACATGGCGGTCGCCTGATTGAGTTCAACATCGCCCAGGACCGTCCAGTCCTCGCCGTTCTCGGAGTACTCAACGGTGACAGACTTGAGCCCGAAGCCCAGCATTATCTCAAACATGCTATTGTAGTTCCAGACCACCATCTCGTCCAGCTTGTAGATCTGATCGAATTCGAACATGATATAGACGGGATCGTCGCCTGGGACACCGAGCCACATGTCCTCGGTTGCTATCGAGTGCTGGCCGGCTTCGTTGAGGCCGGAGCCGTTGACTGTGTTCTCGGGGCCGGCGGCTGCCTCGGAGGTCGCATTACTGGTCGCAATGATGCCCTCGATCATGTACGCAAAGGGTTCGACCGTGAAGCTCCACACGTCACTCTTGAAGATGGCGCCGCCGATCGAATTAACCTCGTCGATACGCCAATAGTAGGTTTGACCGAATTCCAGGACTGTTGGCGGAGCGTAGCTGACGTCACTCTGACCCTGGCTGACCAGCACGTCTCTTTGGTCGGCTCGGGTAGCGTCATTGACGTCCTCGAGACTCGTGCCCAGATACACATCGTGGGTGCCGGGATAATCGCCGGCCGCCCAACTCAATACGGAGTCGCGGGGTACGTCGACCGCTTCGTCGGCCGGACTCGGATTGCTGGCGGCGCCGGGATCTGTCTCGCCCGAGACTTCACCAGTAAAGCTAATGTTGTCAAAGGTCTGGGTCCGCAGTTCGCCGGCGGCATGTGAGGTAACCGCCAGACCGATCAGGACGGGGTCCTCCATGGCAATGGTCATCACGTCACCGGCCTGCGTCCAGGTCTCGCCATCGGGGGAAAGATAGGCGGTGAAATCGTCGCCGGCACGCTCGATCCTGACCCAGTAGGGCGGAGCGTAGGGGCCACCGGCCAGATCATGGTTCGAGGTCGATGAACCGCCGGCATCAACACGCCTCTGGAAGGCGCCGCCGCCGCCGTCGCCACCGGTAATGCAGGGGAACGCATGCTGCGACCCGGTTTCGGTGCTCTGGCGAATCATGACACCACCCTTGGCCCAGGAATTCGAGCCGGTGCCATTGTCGACCACGCGGGCGGTCATGGAGCCATCACCGACCAGTTCCTTGTACAGGTACTGGCCCGCATCGGCGGCGTCCCAGATATCGTTGCCATTGCCGGTCACCTCATAGGTGCCTTTGACCGGTGAGACACTGCTGCCCGGTGTGGCGCTACCCAGTGTTACGTCTTCGGTCCAACCACCGGCCGGAACGGTCTGTCCGAGAGCATTTCCCGTCAAACAGACTATAATTGCCAACAGAATGTACTTTCTCATTTTGTGTGTCCTCCACGTAAGTTTAGACTTCGACCACACTTGTACGGTTTGAACGCTGTTGGATCTCTTCCTTGGTCGGTTGCCACCTCCTTTCCGCAAGGAAGCTACGTGACCGCGCCGGGGGGAGGAAACTGCACTGTGCGACACGATACTGACCGCACATACGTCCTCAATGTTGCATGCGCACCCGAACACGTCACGTCCCGGCCGCCAGTTCATACGCGAACCATACGGCGCTTACGTTCCATGTTATGTCAAATACCAACGTCTCTGTAACTATGGCGTGCCAGTGGGAACCCTCGCAGCCGATAACATCCACTATAGCAGATCGGAATACGGCCTGCAACAATATTCCACCGGCGCACACAGGTTGCTCTATCGGCAGGAATGGGTCCCGTCTTTAGATGTCTCCGGGGTTTGGCTGCCGGGGCCGGGGCGGCCAAGCACCGCTGTTTCATTCGCACGGCCGCCCGTTCCTGGAACTATCGGCTTGAGTAAGCGATGGCCCTTTGGTAGAGTAATGGCCTTATGGTCGTGGGATGAGGTGAGGTTGTCATAGGCCCTGATGTAGCCTGGGGCTGGATTAAGGACGAGAATCGAGGTATGAAAATGGATGTACTGCTCATTGGAAGCGGTGGTCGCGAGCATGCGATTGCCTGGAAGCTGAAACAATCCAAGCGACTGGGCAAGCTCTATATTGCGCCGGGCAACGCCGGCACCGCCGCTTTTGGCGAGAATGTGGCCATCAAGGACGACGATGTCGCCGGCTTGGTGGATTTTGCGAAGACCAAGAATGTCGGTCTGGTTATCGTCGGCCCGGAGGACCCGCTGGCGATGGGGATTGTCGACATGATGGAGACGGCCGGCATCAAGGCGTTCGGCCCGAGCGGACCGGCTGCCCAACTGGAGGCCGACAAGGCCTTCTCCAAGCAGATGATGCGGGCCAGCGCCGTCTCGACGGCCGAGGCGCGCGTCTTCGATCGTTTTAAGGACGCCAAGGCCTATATCGCCAGCCGCGATGAGCCGGTGGTCATCAAGGCGGTCGGGCTGGCCAAGGGCAAAGGCGTCATCGTCTGTGACGAGCCTTCGGATGGGATTCTGGCGGCCGAGAAGATAATGGTTGATAAGATATTTGGGGCCGCCGGCGACCGCATCGTGGTCGAAGATAAACTGCTGGGCGAAGAGGTCTCGATCCTGGCCTTTGTGGACGGTCGCAATATCTATCTGATGGAATCGTCGCAGGACCACAAGCCGATCAGGGATGGCGACACCGGTCCGAACACAGGCGGCATGGGGGCCTACAGTCCGGCGCCGGTGGTTAGCGATGATATGATGAGCAGGATTTCGCGAGAGATTCTCGTTCCTGTGGTGGATGCGATGAATCGCAACGGCACCCCCTATCGAGGGGTCCTCTACGCCGGTCTGATGATGACCAGCGGCGGACCGCGCGTGCTGGAATTTAACGTGCGATTCGGAGACCCGGAGACGCAACCCATTCTGATGCGGCTCAAGAGCGATCTGCTGGAGGTCTTCCTGGCGGTTTGTGAGGGTCGGCTGGATGAGGTTGTCCTCAAGTGGGACCCTCGCCCGGCGGTCTGCGTGGTCATGGCCTCAGGCGGCTACCCGGGCGACTACGAGAAGAACAAGGCGATCGAGGGGATCAAGGAGGCCGAAGCCCTGGGCGATGTGAAGGTCTTTCACGCCGGTACGAGCGAATACCCTGTTGCCGCCGGGGGTGATCATGTGGTGACGCTCCCGACGACGGAACACACTATGCCCTCAACGGAGGAGGCGCAGCGTATCGCGGAGTGGCGGCGCAACGCGGAGATTGTTGGGCGTGTCTCTGGCAGCGCGAGGGGGGATAAGGGGCTGTACACCAGCGGGGGGCGCGTCCTCGGGGTGACGGCCCTCGGAGACGACATTGCCGCCGCCAAGGCGCGGGCCTATGAGGCGGTGGATTGCATCAGTTTCGACGGGGCCTATTGCCGACGCGATATTTCGGACAAGGCCCTGCGGCGGTCGTGACAACGTGCCTAACGGAAAGGGCGCTTGATTTCCATGGCGCGATCCAAAAGCCCAGATTTGGGATTGGTGTTCAGTAAGAAGCGGTGGCGACGCCGCATGCTCATACGGACGCTCGCTGTCTTGGCGACCCTGGTGCTGATCGTCTCGGGAATGGTCGCCTGGGTGGTCAGAGCGCTGCCGGGGATCGCCGCCGGAGAGATTAGCCGCTTGACCAACATGCGGATTGAGTTGGGAGGATTTGACTTCCACCGGGACGCCTCCGTTTCCATTGACGGTTTGGTCGTTCGTCCTCAGAGCGAAGAGTTATTCTACGACAATACCCTCCTGCGTGCGAAGAATGTCCACGCTCGGTTCAGTCTGGGCAGCCTCTTTCGCTTGTCGCCTCAGGTCACGGAGATTCGCGTGGAGGATTTCATGCTGGACGCGCAGTATGACCTGGATACCGGACGTTGGAACGTCGCGGATCTGCGTCCGAAGGCGTCCCCCAGAGGCAAGAGGCGCATTCCCGCGATTCTGCTGCAACGCGGCAAGCTGAGATATTGCAAGGTCTCCGGCGCCGAGACAGAAGTGGTCATGTCCGTGCCGGTGGAGGCTCGTTTCGGGTTGGATGGTGCGCTGGAGCGGGGCTACGCCTTTGAAATCCGAACGTCCAGACTCTCGGGGGGCTATGGCGAGAGCGCCTTGCGCGGCTCCTGGCGACCCGGTCACTTCGACCTGGCTGGTGGGTTGTCCTCGACCGATATTCCCTCTCTGGAGCGCGCCTGGGCCATCGACGTGTTGGCCGTCGACCTGAACTACGACTCTGAGGGGAAATACGATCTGACTCTGCGCGCCCAGGATTTGCACGGCAAGCACAGTCCCGAGGCGGATACCTTTCGGATGATGGCCCCGACGGGGTTGCAGCAGTCCGGGCCGCTGGCCGCGTTTCAGCGGTTCTTTGCGCGATTCAGTCCGTTCGGCACGGTGGAGGAAATCCAACTCGAGGCGCACGGCGATCTGAACGCACTGGGCCAGAGCGAGGTGGCCGGTAAGGTCGTCTGCAAGGACGTTTCTATTCGTGACCGTCGGTTCCCCTATGCGATCGATCACCTCAGCGGCGACGTGGATTTCACGCAGTCGACGGCCATATTGAACCAACTGACGGGAAAACACGGCGATGTGGACATGTGCATCGAGGGTTGGACCAAGGGCTACGGCGATCTGCGACAGTATCAGTATCGGGTCAGCAGTGACCGCATGATTCTGGACGAGGACCTATACGCGGCGCTGACGCCGGAGCGAAAACGTTTGTGGGATGCCTTCCAACCGAGCGGCTGGATCGGCGTGGAGTATCGGTTGACCCGGTCCGAACCATTCGGGAAACGCCTGTCCCTTGCGATCGATTTGAACGATGTCACGGCCACCTATCAGAAGTTCCCGTATCCGTTGAAAGGACTGACCGGCAGGTTGCGTCTCGAGCATGACAGCATTTTCGCCACCGATCTCCAGACGCATGCCGGCGCTGGGCAGATCCGGCTGGACGGCCGGGTGACCGGTCGCAAGACAGAGACGCCGGCCTATCATGTTTCTATTGACGCCAATGATATCCCTCTGGATGCCGCGCTGTGGCGGGCCTTGCCTGGGCAGTATCGGTCGTTTCGCGAGCAGTTCGACGTCAATGGACTCGCCGATGTGCGGGCCCGAGTGTTTACCGACAGTGACGCCAACAACGCCGATCCTATTAGTTTTCTGGCGGATGTCTCGCTAAAGAAGGCGTCTTTGCGGATGGACGCGTTGCCCTTGCCGGTTACCGATATCTCGGTCGAGGCGTCCGTGACGCCGGATTCGGTGAGCATCAAGGAATCAACGGGACGCTACGGGTCGGGTCGGGCGACGCTGACCGGCGGCGTGCGGCTGGCGGGCGACGGATCGTCCCGTCGGTATAACCTGAAGATTGCGGCCAAGGAGACGCCGGTGGATGAGACGGTGCTCGGCCTGCTGCCCGAGTCTTTGCAGACAGCGGTTGGCGCGTTTCGGCCGGAGGGCGCGGTGAATCTCCTCCTGGATGTGAAAAAAGTCGACGCCAACGAACCGGTTGTCTACGCGGCCGTCGTGGAGTGCTTGGGCAACCGGATACATCACGAGCGCTTCGCTTATCCGTTGCAGGATGTGCGGGGCGCCATCACAGTGGATGCCCGACGCATCACGTTTGAGAACATGCGCGCCAGACCGGTGCTCCAGTCCGAGTCGGTTCTGGCGCCCTTGATTGAGGCCGATGGTTGGGTGAGTCTGGCCGACGGCGGCCTGGGTGGCGGCGCCCTGACGTTGCGGGCCCACGATTTATTGTTCACCGAAGCCCTCGGTGACGCCTTGCCCCCAGACCTGGCCGCGATCTATCGCGATCTGGCGCCCCGGGGGCCGTTTGATGTCAATCATGCGACGGTGAAGATCACGAGGGATCAGGGCGTTGCGAGACTCATCGAGCTTGAGGGGGCGATGGACCTCAAGACGTGTAGTCTCCACGTATCCGGGGCCGGCGCGGAGGTGCGCGGCGCTCTGGCTCTCAAAGGCAAGTACGATCCGAACCACGGTTTCTCGGAAGGCCGAGTGCGCCTGGCAGCCCAGCGACTTACCGTCAAGGGCAAGGACGTCACAGATCTGGACGCGGAGATTGTCTACGACCCTAACGCGCGGACCTGGTCGGCCGACAACTTCATGGGGTATTGTTACGGGGGCAAGATTCTCGGCGATATGGAAGTGGCTCGGGCCGAAAAGGGCGTGCTGCGCTACCTGATGACCGTGGCGCTTAACCGCGTCAGCCTGCATGAGTTTCTGCTGGCGGGGAAGGTCAGGGAGGCAGGTGAGAAGGGTTACAGCAGCGGACTATTGAACGCCGCGTTGAGTCTCGGGGCCCGGATCGGCGATGGTTCTTCGCGACTCGGACTCTGTCAGGTGGACGTTGCCGACATGCAGGTGGGTAAGGTTTCGCCGCTGGCCAGCCTGCTGGCCGTGTTGAGTTTGACCGAGCCGACGGACTATGCGTTCGAGCGGATGTTGATCGAGTCCTATCTGAGGCGCAACAAGCTGTTGATCAGTCGATTTGACATGTCCGGCAAGAACCTGGCGTTTACGGGCGCCGGGACGATGAATCTGCCCGATGGAGACGTGGACCTGACGCTGACCGCACGCGGCAAACGCGTGACGGCCGCGCAACCCTCAATTCTCCAGTCTCTGACCGAAGGTCTCAGCGGCGCCGTCGTGCGCATGGAGGTCAAAGGGAAAGCCGATGCGCCCCAGATCGAGACCAAGACGCTTCCGGTCATCGAAGATTCCCTAAGAATCCTTGGCACGCCCCGGTAAGAGGGGATGTTCCTCCTGCGTTTTCGTGCGACAATCCTGGAATCGGACAGGGCCGCCGGGGCCCTTGGTTCGGCAACAGCAAGCAACAGAGGTATGAGGTTATGAGAAGCAGTGGCAAAAGGTTTTCCGATACCAACGACGCGATCGAGCGTCATATAAGGTCGAGTTGGTGGGTGATGGTGTGGGCTTTGCTGGCGACGCTGGCCTGGGGCGCCGAACCGGCCGGCATCAAACTCTTTGATCTGCGTTATACGCTCAAGATCGACTCGAATCAACTCGATCAGGTGCAGATGGCGTGGGATCATTGCCATGCGGTTGCGACCTTGCAGGGATTGGTCAACCGCGAGGGGCCCGCCCTCTACATCCGATTCACGGAGTCCCAGCATCGTCGACAGAACATCGATGATTTCTGGCTGGAACGCCTGTCGAGGCCGGGCCAGTGGTTGGCCGGCAGGAAGATCGAGCACGTTGCGACGATCGTCGATCTTGTTGAGGCGTTCCGATCCCATATCCGCGGCGTGGTCCTGTACGATCCCAACGTGGCGGCCACCAGTAACGTTGCTTCAACCATCGCCGGCGCCGAAAGCCTGTTGCCCATTCGCTATGATCGCTCCGAAGGTAGTCTCTACAGCACCCTCGTGACGGGTGGCCCGCGCTTGCCCGTCAAGTTCCGGCTGGTCAATCCCGATGGGACCTCGTTGTTCACCGGCACCGGTGACATCCCCGGACTGGATCGCGCCTCTACCGGCTCGGCCAAGTGCGACGCCTATCTCTGGATGAAGCACCATTTCCTGGACGAGGGCAAGTGCAACGGCGCCTATGGGGCCTACTACCTGGATCAGTATTGGATGACGAAGCCGCGCAACACGGTGCTGAATCATCACTGCCTGACGAATCACGACTTCTTCGTGGCGCAGAGGGCTTTCTTCTTCGATCTGGGCATCTGGGGTGACGAGAAACCCGTTGATGATCCGCAACAGTCGTTGGGTACCGATCTGGCGACCTTGAAGGAACTGTTGCTGAGCGCCTATCATCAAGGCGGCAAAGACGCGATGATTCACATCGGCGGCTTCGTCCCCTGGGCTTTCAAGTACACGACCCATGGGACCGCCGGCGGTCGGCACGAACCGGTGGCGACGGAGTGGGAGTATGGCAAAATCATCAGTGCCTACAACGGCTTTATGGATGCCGACGCTATCGGCTACGGCGCCATGGCCAACGCATCGTTCTTCATGCACTTTCCGCTGCAGAAGGAGTATCCTCAACCCTGGGTCACGCGCGCGTCGCTTCTCGAACGCGGGTATCTCGATCGTGACGGACGGGTCAATTTCGACGGGCGGGAATTCCTGATTTTCTACGTGGGTGACTACGACTGTGCGGCGTGGCTTTATCAGCGGATGATGGACATCTGGGACGATCCGGCCCGCGGCACGGTGCCGTTGATGTGGTGTGTCAGCCCCGTATTGGACCGGCGCGCCCCCATGGCCATGGATTACATGCGCCGGACCGCGACGCCCAACGACTATTTCGCCTCGGCCGACAACGGCGCGGGCTATTGCGAACCGGGTATGTTGCAGGAGCCGCGTGGCATCTCCGCGTTGCCGAGTGGACTGGACGCCTGGGCGCGGCACTGCAAGCCGGCCTACGATCGCTGGGGGCTGAGCATCACGGGATTCATCATCTACGCCCATGGCCCCGAATTGAACGAGGCGGGCCTGGACTGTTATGCCTCTTTCAGCGGCAATGGCATTGTGCCCTCGCGGGGGCCCGCTACGCTGTTGCACAAGGACATGCCCGTCCTGAGATTCGACCATGATGTCAACGAAGGCAATCCGGCCGACGCGGCTCGGCACGTGGTCCAGCGCATCGCCCAGCGCCGGGCCGAAGGACTTCCGCCGTTCCACTGGTTCCGCAATATCCTCAAAAGGCCCACCTGGTATGTGAAAACCCACGAGGGCATCAAGGAGATGAACCCGAAGGTCGAGTTGCTTGACGCCCCGACGTTCTTCGAGTTGTACCGCATCTATCTAGAGAATCACACGCCGGATAGGCGCTGAAACAGTGTCGCTCAGCGGGCCGGCGACATCCTCTGAGGATCAGATCGGCTTTTTCCGAAGGGCGAGCGTATGGGTCGTCCTCTTGTCGAGGATGTACTTGCGTTCGAAGTTTGTCCCGGTCTGTTCCCCGTCCTCGGCTCCGGCCGGTCGGACGAACTCAATCTCTTCCAGTGCGTCCCGGCAAGCGGACATCACCGCCGTGATCTGCTCGAAGTAACCTGTGTGATCGGTGGCGATCCGTATCTGGCCTCCGGGCTTGAGACATCGAATCAACAGGTCCATGTTGGCCTGTTGAAGGAGTCTTCGCTTCAGGTGATGCTTCTTCGGCCAAGGGTCGGGGAAATAGATGTGCAGACAATCCACCGCGCCGGCGGGGACGTGCTCGTTGAGAAACGTCACTGCATCGGTGCGGATTATGCGGACGTTCTCCAGGGCCCAACGGCCGAAGCGATCCAGGGCGAGGCGATAATACCGGCGCGCCCACTCAATGCCCAGGAAGTTGACCTCGGGGTGCGCCGTTGCTTCGTGAACGAGAAATGTCCCTTTGCCGGAGCCGATCTCGATGTGCAAGGGGGCTGTGCGTCCGAAAACTCCGTCAAAAGCAAGTAGACCGTGTAAATCTTCCGGTCTTAACACATTTCTATCGTACTCTTTGAGTATACGTCGCATCGTTCCGTTGTGTTCAAAATCTCAGAATGGGACACTCTGTAGTAGGTTTTAGGGGTCGCATTATACGGGAGGAGGATGGTCCAGTGGAAGGACAAATATATTTCCAAGAGAGCTGTTACTAAAGTTCGCTCTAGTGGCACACGATGATAGGCATGTGAACTCTTTTGTGGGCCTTGCGTATTCCCGATAGAACGGAATCGCGGATGCCCGGAAAGGAAGTTGAAGGATGATACTTCAAATGATTAGGGCGAAGCGACGACAAGTTCTCGTCGACATCAACACGCAAAAGGATTTCTTGTTGGCCGATGGTGGCGCGTGTATTCGGAATCATCGCCGGGTCTTGGCGCATATACGGCGGATGATGGCCTGGGCCAGACATCGCGGTCTCCCCATTATCTCGACCTGCGAGGTGCACCCCGACGAAGAGGCTCACAACGGAGATCCCCGTTATTGTATCGACGGGACCCCGGGACAGGAGAAGATCAGTTACACGCTCATGGAGAACCGGATCGTCTTCCCGGCCGACGGCAATACGGATCTGCCGCGGGACATGCTGCGTCGCTATCAGCAGGTGGTGCTGCACAAGCGCTGTCCCGATCCGTTCGATGAACCTCGAATCGACCGCCTGCTCAGTGAGGTGTGTGCGGCCGAATTCGTTCTGATCGGCGCCTGTGCCGAAATGGCGGTCAAATCGGCCGCCCTCGGATTGCTCCAGCGGAACAAGCGAGTTGCGGTGATTGTGGACGCCATTGGCTATCACGACAACCGCGAAGCGAAGATGGCCTTTCGCAAGATGGAGGCCAAAGGGGCGCGACTCATCGAAACCCGGCGTTTGGCGGGGGCATCGCATCTGCGACAGGTGGGTGTCTGCCATTGCGAAAGTTGCCAGCGCAGCGGCCAGCGGGTGGTTGTCGGTATGCCGCAGGACAATTAGTCTTTCAGCAGCATTCCTCACATCGAACCGTTGTCGACCGTCCTGGATGTTCCAAGTGTCCCCAGTTTGACGCCCTTTCTCTGCCGTCTTTCCCATGCAGACGCCTGCATCGAAATCCCCCGTCGATTCGGCCATCATCGCGTTGACACATTGGCTCTGGCTTCCTATAACCATTCTAAGCTCATCTCACAAATAGTGTCCGTGTCCGCCGGCGTGACGGCGGCAACCTAAGGGGAGACTGTTGCATGATGCACACACGACGAGGCTTTCTCAAAGCCATGGGGTTGACCGCCGCGTCAGCGCTGGCCGGTTGCCGGATGCCGGAACCGACCGCCCGACCGGTCGATTCGGGTAAGCCGAACATCATCTTCATTCTCGTCGACGATCTGGGCTATGGCGATCTGGGCTGCTATGGACAGGAGGTGATCCAGACGCCCAATATCGATCGTATGGCGGCCGAGGGGATGGTCTTCACCGATCACTACGCGGGCAGCACCGTTTGTGCGCCGTCGCGCTGTTGCCTGATGACGGGCAAGCATACCGGTCACGCCTACGTGCGGGGTAACGCGCGAGTGCCGTTGCGCGACTCGGATGTCACGGTCGCTGAATTGCTCAAGCAGGCCGGATACACGACCGGCATTATTGGCAAGTGGGGATTGGGCGAGCCTGACACCACGGGGATTCCCAACAGGCAGGGCTTCGACTATTGGTTTGGCTATCTCAACCAGAGGCATGCCCATAACTACTATCCCGACTACCTCTGGCGCAACGAGCAGAAGGTGGAACTGGCCAACGAGGTTAGGCCCGTTAACCCGCCGGGCGGTGTGGCGACCAAACGCGTGGAGTATTCGCACGATCTGTTCGCCGAGGAGTCTCTGGCCTTCATCGAGCGGCATATGGACAAGCCGTTCTTCCTCTATCTGGCCTGCACCATTCCTCACGCTAATAATGAGGCGCGGAACAAGGGGATGGAGGTGCCTTCGTACGGGCCGTATGCCGATGAGGACTGGCCCGATGCACAGAAGGGACACGCGGCGATGATCACGCGCATGGACAGTGACGTGGGACGCCTGCTCGCGAAACTCCAGGCGTTGGGGATCGACGACAACACGCTCGTGTTTTTCTCCAGCGACAACGGGCCGCACAAGGAAGGCGGCGCCGATCCAGAGTTCTTCAGCAGCAGCGGTCCTTTGCGCGGCTACAAGCGCGCCCTCTATGAAGGCGGGATTCGCGTTCCGATGATCGCCCGCTGGCCGGACAAGATCGCCCCCGGTTCCGGCTCGGACCTGGTCTCGGCCTTCTGGGATTTCCTGCCCACTTGTTGCGATCTGGTCGGGGCGATGCCGCCGCCGGAGATCGATGGTTTCTCGATGTTGCCGACCCTGCTGGGCCGGCCCGACCGCCAGAGAAGGCACCGCTTTCTCTACTGGGAATTTCACGAGCAGGGCAAGAAACAGGCCGTGCGGATGGGCGACTGGAAGGGCGCCCGTCTTCGGGTGGCCAAGAATCCCGATGGGCCGATCGAGTTGTACAATCTCAAGGCCGATCTGGGCGAAACCACCGACGTCGCGGCCGAACACCCCGACATCGTCGCACTGATGGCGGGCCTGATGAAAGACGCGCGGAGCCCGTCGGAGCACTGGCCGTGGCCCTAGTTGCTCACGCATCGTAAAGGGGAGTGCAATGTTGAACAGACGTAGATTCCTCAAAGCGGCGGGGCTTGGTGCAGCGTCGGCTGTCGTGGGTCCCGTTTCCGCTCAAACGAGGGACGCGGCCCGGCACCCGAACCTCCTGATCATCCATACGGACCAGTTGAGTTCGTGGGCGCTGAGCGTCTATGCAAAACGCCTGACGCGCGTGCCCAACTATGGCAAGGTCCTCGTTCAGACCCCCCATATCGATTCGCTGGCCCGCGAGGGGGCGCTGCTGGAGAACTTCTTCACCAACAGCGCCGTGTGTACGCCGTCCCGCGGCTGTCTCTTGACGGGACGCTATCCCCACGCCCACGGGGCCTATCGCAATAACATCGAGATGAATCGCGACGAGGTGACGCTCGCCCACGTCCTCGGGCGCCAGGGTTACGCGACCGGCTACGCGGGGAAATGGCACCTGGATGGTACGCCCAAGCCCGGATGGGTCAAGTCCGAGCGGTCGATGGGGTTCGCCGACTGTCGCTTCATGTTCAACCGGGGGCACTGGAAGAAGATTGAGGACCAGCCCGCCGGAGACCCCAAGGTCTCGCCGTATGAGGTGGTCGGTGATCGCAGGACGTTCACGACCGACTGGCTGACCGACAAGACGATCGACTTCATCAAGGCGCGGGACGACCGACCATTCTTCTATCTCGTGAGCCTGCCCGATCCGCACACGCCGTTTACGGTGCGTGAGCCCTACATGACCATGTACCAGCCCGGCGATATGGTGACGCCCAACACCTTTGAGCCTCCCGGCCCGGCCAAGGCCGCCGCGTTGCTTCGCAACAAGGCGCGCTACTGTGGATTGGTCAAGTGTATCGACGACAATGTGGGGCGACTCCTGGAGACGCTGCGTCGCGAGGGCATTCTCGACGAGACGATCGTGGTCTTCACCACGGATCACGGCGAATACATGGGTGAGCACAATCTCTACGGCAAGAATCAATGGTACCGCACCGCTTATCAGGTCCCGTTCCTCATCCGTTGGCCCCGAGAGATCAAGGGCGACACTACAATCGAGGAGTTCGTCACGAACGTCGACGTGCAGCAGACCCTGCTCGGCCTGATGGGTATCGAGCCCAGCGGACGCGAGCAGGGCCGTGATGCGGCGCCACTGCTGCGCGGTGAAGCCATCCGCTGGAAGAACGAGGCGATGATCCACCACTCATCACTGCAAAGCGCAGGCGTCTTCACGCCCGAATATGAGCTGGTTCTGAAGGAGAACGGTCAACACATGCTCTTCCGCCGTCTCGATGACCCGGAGCAGATGGTCAATCTCTACGGCCGGGCGGCACACAATACGAAGTTTCAGGAACTGAAGAACTGCATCGTGCGCCACCACAACCGCGTCGAGTCACCGGCCATGACATGGCTGAGCAGACTCTGACACGACGGAACCGGGGACACTATGGCTTCGGTCGAGAGATGACAACCTTGTTGTCCAGGATCTTCGGCTCTCTCTCCTGTGCAAACGCCAGGTTGTCCTGCGACTCCCGGAGTCGTCCTCTGAACTTGGGAAGACTCTCTGTGAGATTCCGCTTCTCGGTATCCATCTTCACTGACATCTCGTTCAGGTCGATGAAGGTGTTCGCCTGTTGGCGCAGAGTACCCGCTGTTCGTCGTCTCGCCTCGGCGCCCTGCAACGCGATGGATTCTTCGATGAACAGAACGGGGCAGTTCTTTCTAATGGCCAGAGGGGCGTTTTGATCTCCCTGGTATTCCTGAATGGCTTCGATTCGCGCCCGGATGCCCGCGCTCTCGATCTGGATGGCATTGAGCATACGGTTCAGTTCACCGATCGCCTGCATCGCCTCATCCGTTGTGCGGTAGGGGACCTGGTTCTTGAGTTCTTCCAGTGATTGCAGCTTGGCTGCCAGCGTCTCCTCCAATTCCGGCAGGCGTTTCTCCGCCAGCGCAATTCGCCCCGACATCTTGCGGATGTCTTCTTCATGTCGCCGGACCTCCCAGTTGCTGTGGTCCACGACCAACTGAACATATGCCTTGGCCATGTTCTGCGCATCTTCTCGGCTGGTCGCGTAGAGGGTCACGACAACGTAGTTGGGGTCCTCCGGATGGTGCTGCTCGGTCTGTCCTCGTCGGCCAAACCCGCCAAGCGCGCTGTCTCGATGCTGCATGAGAAAGGCCAACTGCTTCATTGAGAACGAGGCCTTTCTCCGTCCTCTCGCATAGTTTGAGAACGCCTCGGGAATGGCACGACCGTTGATGTGAGTGTAAACGGGTGATCTCTGCGCCAGACTGGCGGCCCATGTAGGCTTGATACCGGCTGATCTGCGTGGACGCCACTGGGGGAACACGGTCCCATCTTCAAATGTCAGTTGTGCGATCACTTCGTTGGGATCGTCGGCCAGACCGACTGAGGCCAGGGCCACGAGGATGAGAAGAGACAGGAATTGGATCTTTTTGTAATTAGTCATTGTGAATGCCTTTCAACAGGGTCTGTTCGTTGGCTCGTATGGTAGCGGCGGCGGGGGTGTCGCCGTAGTGGGTGAGGATGTGGCTATACTGTTTGGCGACGATGGATTCGACGCCTTCGCATTGGGCGATGAGATTCGTTGCGGCCAGCAGTCGGGCGGCGGTGGCGGTGCGTTCGATCTGTTGCTGGATTTGTTCAAAGGTGAGTGTGAGTTCTTTCTCGCTGTGATGGGAGTTGACGAAAAGGACCGCACCGGCGGCGATCAGGATACCGGCGGCCGCAGCGTAGCGGAACCAGTGGATTCTCGTCGTCGCTGGTTCAGCCCCGCCCCGATGCGCTGCTGCCAGGTTGTCGCTCCAGATGGCCTGCGTCAGGGACAGCGATCGCTGAAGGTCTGCTACTGTTTCTCGGCACGCGGCACAGGTGTCCAGATGCTCGACGATCGCATGCGATTCCTCGGGTGGCAAGACATCGTCGGCGTAATCCACCAGCTTGTCCTGGATGTCGTCGCAGTTACACGGTCTCATGGTTCGATTCCTCGTTGTCGCAGCTTGCCTGCCAGGGTCACTCGCGCCTCGCGCAGTCGGCTGCGGACCGTCGAGGCGTTCAACTCCAGGATGCTCCCGATCTCTTTGGAATCCAGTGCGCCGAAATAGCGCAGCACCATAACTTGAAGCAGGCTTGGATTGAGTTCGGCCAGTGTGGCTCGGATGATCTCAAGCTCCTCGCTGAGGCCGGCTTGACGCGCCGGTTCGGCGGTGCGGGAGATGGTTATCCCCAGGTCAGGACGCCGCTGCAAAATCTCCGGAGCGCGGCGACGAAACCGCCTGCGGTGCTCCATCAAACACTGATTGACTGTCGTCTTAACCAGCCAGCGGACCATGTGGTTCTCCTCTGAAATCCGATTCGAATGTTTCAATACCTGGATCGACACATCCTGTAGGACATCATCGATATCCGCCCCGGCCATTCCCATGCCGGCAGCGATACGCTGCAGGAACTCTCGCCGGTCGAGGAACGCCCTGAACAGCGGCGCCTCGGATGACCGTTGGTCCATCGCTCTGGGTTGCTCCGCCAAGCTCACTTGTTCGCCTTCCGCCGCACGTCGTTATCTCCACTGAATCTCCCGGCCATCCACAAACATAATGCATGAGAGGGCCCCCGTGTTGGGGAAAAGTCGCACTTTCTTTTACAGAAGGGGGATATGGCGGTTTTAGGCGTTGACATTCTACAAAGGGTTCTATATACTCCGCGCCTTTATTTGTCCTGACACGAACCGTCCCCAGGATGGGATGGTCAGTTCGCAGACACTAATTCGATCAGAACAATCGTTTGGATTCTGACACGCAGCAAAAGGAGAAAGTAAGCATGGCTGACAAAAGGGTGTATTTCTTCGGCAACGGAAAGGCCGAGGGCAATGCCAAGATGAAAGAACTCTTGGGGGGCAAAGGGGCGAATCTCGCTGAGATGACGAGCCTGGGCATACCGGTCCCGGCGGGTTTCACGATCGCCACGAAGGTTTGCGGCGAATACTACAAGTCCGGCGGCAAGTGGCCGAAGGGCCTGGCCGAAGAGGTCGCCAAGAATGTGGCCAAGCTGGAAAAGGCGATGGACGCCAAGATGAGCGATCCGAGCCGTCCGCTGCTGGTCAGCGTTCGCTCCGGCGCCGCCGTCTCGATGCCCGGCATGATGGACACCGTCCTGAACCTGGGCCTCAACGATGACGTGATCGAAGGCATCATCGCCAAGACGGGCAACGCTCGCTTCGCCTACGACATCTACCGTCGGTTCATCGACATGTTCGGCGACGTCGTCATGGGTTGCCATCACGAGTACTTCGAGGCCAAGATCGATGCGGCCAAGAAGAAGGCCGGCGTGGATGTCGACAGCGATCTGTCCGCCGAGCAACTCAAGGGCGTGGTCGAAGAGTACAAGAAGGTCTACAAGAAGCACGTTGGCAAAATGTTCCCCCAGGACGGCACGGAGCAGTTGACCCACGCGATCAACGCCGTGTTCGGGTCGTGGAATGCGTCCCGCGCGATTCGCTATCGCGAACTCAACAACATCACGGGCCTGCTGGGCACCGCTGTCAATGTCCAGGCCATGGTCTTCGGCAACATGGGCGAAGATTGCGGCACGGGCGTCTGCTTTACTCGTAACCCGAGCACGGGCGAGAAGGAATTCTACGGTGAGTTCCTGATGAACGCCCAGGGCGAGGACGTCGTGGCCGGTATCCGCACGCCGATCGAGCTGAGCAAGCTCAACAAGATCATGCCCAAGGCCTACAAAGAGCTGACCAAGCTCATGACCCGCCTTGAGAAGCACTACAAAGACATGCAGGACATGGAGTTCACCATCCAGGAGAAGAAGCTCTATATCCTTCAGACCCGTAACGGCAAACGCACCGCCGAGGCGGCTGTGACCAACGCCGTGGACATGGTCAACGAGCGTCTGATCCCGAAGAAAGAAGCCGTCATGCGAGTGACGCCGGAGCAGTTGGATCGCTTGCTGCACCCGCACTTCGATCCGAAGGCCAAGCGTACGGTCATCGCCAGTGGCTTGCCGGCTTCGCCCGGCGCCGCGGTGGGCCAGATCGTCTTTACCGCTGCCGTCGCCGAAGCCTGGCGGGACAAGGGTAAGAAGGTCATCCTGGTTCGGAAAGAGACCAGCCCGGAAGATATCGGTGGTATGGACGCGGCCGAGGGCATCTTGACCGAGCGTGGCGGCATGACCAGTCACGCCGCCGTGGTGGCCCGCGGCATGGGCAAGTGCTGCGTCGCCGGCGTCAGCGCTTTGACCATCGACTACGCCGCCAAGAAGCTCAGCGTGGGCAAGGTCACTCTCAAGGAAGGCGACTGGATCAGCCTCGACGGTTCTGCGGGCCAGGTCATGAAGGGCCAGTTGGCCACGGTCGAGCCGACCTTGAGCGGCAACTTCGGCAAGTTCCTGAGGATTTGCGATCAGGTTCGGACGCTGGGCGTTCGCACGAATGCCGACACGCCGGCCGATTCCAAGCGGGCTCGCGACTTCGGCGCCGAGGGCATCGGCCTGACGCGGACCGAGCACATGTTCTTTGAAGGCGAGCGGATCTGGCCGGTGCGGCAGATGATCCTGGCGGCCGACGAGTACGCTGCCATGCTCAGCGAGATCGAAGCGGCTGAGGACGCCAAGGCCAAGAAGGCCGTTGAGAAAGAGCACGCCACCGCCAAGAAGCAGTTCGAAGGCGCTTTGAAGAAGCTGCTGCCCCTGCAGCGGGGCGATTTCGAGGGCATCTTCACTGCGATGGCGGGTCTGCCCGTGACGGTTCGCCTGCTCGATCCGCCGCTGCACGAGTTCCTGCCGCAGGATGCCGCCAGTCAGGCCGAGATGGCCAGGCGGCTGGGCGTCAAGCCGAAGGTGGTCAAGGACAAGGTCGCATCTCTGCACGAGTTCAACCCGATGCTGGGCCATCGCGGCTGTCGACTGTCCATCACCTATCCGGCCATCGCCCGGATGCAGGGTCGCGCGATCATCGAAGCGGCCCTCAACGTCAAGAAGAAGGGCAAGAAGGTCCTGCCCGAGATCATGGTTCCGCTCATCGGCAGCGTCGCTGAGCTGAAGCTGGTCAAGGACGAGATCGTCGACGAGATCAAGGCCGTCTTCAAAGAGCGTAAGGATAAGATTGCTTACATGGTCGGCACGATGATCGAGGTGCCCCGAGCAGCCCTGACGGCCGATGAGATCGCCGAGGAGGCTCAGTTCTTCAGCTTCGGCACCAACGACCTGACCCAGATGACGATGGGCTTCTCCCGCGACGACGCTGGCAAGTTCCTCGGCGAATACGTTCGCAAGGGCATCTACGCTACCGATCCGTTCCAGCAGTTGGATCAGACCGGTGTCGGCAAGCTCGTGGAGATGGGCACCAAGCTCGGTCGCAAGACCCGCAAGAAACTCAAGGTCGGGATCTGCGGCGAGCATGGCGGCGAGCCCAGCAGTATCGATTTCTGCCACCGGGTCGGCATGAACTACGTTTCCTGTTCGCCGTTCCGCGTGCCGATCGCCCGCTTGGCGGCGGCCCAGGCGGCGGTCAGAAACAAGTAACACGGTCTTGACAGAAGCCGTGAGAACGGTAAAATGCAAGGTGCGTCGAGACCCTTTCGGCGCACCTTGCTTTTGTGGTGAGAGTAGCTCAGCTGGTTAGAGCACCGGATTGTGGATCCGGGGGTCGGGGGTTCGAATCCCCTCTTTCACCCTTCGCAACGCTTTCCACTACGCTCCTAGCCGTAGTGGTTTGCGCGCACACTCAGCGACTTCATCCGCAAAACCGGACCATGCGAGTCCTGGCCTGGGTCTATCTCATGTCTGTTATCTCGAACCCAGCCGGCAGGCGGGGTCTGCCCCACGGTTCGGCCGCCTGCCCGGGGCGGCGAACTCAGATTGCCTCCTAAAGTCAGCCGCTGTATTGGCCGATAGTTGGACCAGAGAGAACTCCCTTGATGCCGCTTCGTGTTGTTGTAACGCTGACTCAATCGCCTTTTTGCGGGAGCAAGATTATGGACGCTGACGCCTACTCCGGACGTGGAGAAGATTCGCAATCGACCTGCGTGGTGACCCCTGTTGACGCCACCGGCCAACTGTTGGCCCGCGATGTCATGCAGTGCGGGGTTGTGAGCATCGACCGAAAGGCGCCGGTCCACAAGGCCGTGGCGTTGCTGGTCGAGAAGAACATCAGCGGTTTGCCCGTCACCTGCGAGGGGCGTCTGGCGGGCATGCTCTCGGAGAAGGATCTGCTCAGGCTCTTGTACGAGAGCAAGTATCTGCCCGGGGTGGTTGAGGATTATATGACGCACGACGTCACGAGCTGCGACATCGAAGACAAACTCAGCGTCATCCATGAACACCTCGTCGGGCAGGGGTTCCGGCGCGTGCCCATTCTCTACAAAGAGAGACTGGCGGGCATGATCACGCGCGCCGACCTGATTTGTGTCTACAAAGGCAGATTGCGTCCGCCCGGCGAAGGGTCGCGTTCGAGTTCCAAGAAGGAACTCCTGGCCGAAGACGCCATGAAGTGCGGGCTGCTCACCGTCGGGACGGATACGCCGCTGTACGACGCCATGGACATGATCGGCAAGCATCATATCACGGGGCTGCCCGTCGTGGACGAGGCGATGAACCTGCTCGGCCTCATCACCGAGAAGGACGTCCTGGACTGCGTCGACAATCCCGAGGCCATCGGCGCGACCGTCGAGCCCTTCATGACCACAGAGGTGGTCTCCTTCGATCGGAAGGCCAGTCTGAACGAGATCTGCGCCTGCCTGACTGAGAACAACTTCCATCGCGTACCGATCCTGAACGGCACGCGGCTCATGGGTGTGATCAGCCGCTCCGACATCCTGAAACATCGGATCGCCGTCTTCCGACGCTAAGATACAGTCCGCGTTTCGTTTCACTTCCGGCTGCTCTCCAATCGGACGCCTCTTTGGGCGTCTCACGTGACGGGCAGATAGATATACGTGAGCAGTTCGGCCTCCGGCGTGGTCTCGGGGTCGTTGCGGTACTCCTCCCACATGGGCGTATACCGTGCCCAATCCGCCTCGCTCTGCATCAGTCCCTTGGCCTTCAGGAATTCGGTGATGCGCCCATAGGTCGCCATCAGGTTGGCATAGGGGCCGCGGTGGGTGAAGCGCATCGCCTTGGTCCCGGCCAGCGTGCCGACGAAACCGCCTTCGCCTTCGGTGGGCGCCGTCGCGGGGGCCTCCGCGATCGGAAGAACGACGGTGAACTTGACTCCCTCGGTGCCATAGTCGGTGTAGATCGCCCGGGGCGGCCCGGCCGGGACCAGCCCGTGATCCTGAACGAAGGCTCCCAGTTTCGTGAACGTCGTCCCCATGGCCTCGCCGATCGCCGCCGGGTCGGTGGCGCTTTCGCTCGCCATCTGCGCCGCTACTGTCTCAGCCACCTCAACCTCAGCAAACTCCAGATCCTCAAATGTCGCCATCGTCATACTCCTTATCAGAATCCACAGGTCATACTCCGCGCGCTCTCATGTCCGGCACGGGCGTCAGACTTAGAGTTGTAACGCGCCTGCCCCACATCGCAAAGCATCCGCAAATTGGCTTTGAATTGGCTTTGTTTTGGACGCCGAATCCGCGTTGCCGGCCCAAAAACCGAGGAAATTGGCTTTGTTTTGCATGAAAGGCCCCGGCAAGACCGGTCGTTCCGCCCCTGCAGTCCGAATTGGCTTCGTTTGGGTTCGTTCTTGCCCACCAATCCGCTTTTCCGGCCCAAAACCAGCGATAATTGGGTTCGTTTTGCATAAAAAGGTGTGTCGGATCGGCCCCTTCGCACCCGATACCCTCGACACCCTGCACCAAGCCCCGTACGTCTCGCACAAGCCACTCGTGATTGTCTCATAGCCATTCACACACTCTTGTATTAGTTTAGTGTATATCATACCGCGTCCCCCGTGGGGCGTCAAGCAAAAAGCCTGAGAGTTTCACGCTTGCAGGTGTGAGAAGTAGATGTAGCACAGAGAGACACCGGTAGATATGAAGGCAAGGTCCAATTTGTATCCGCGTGGGTGTGTAGGGGAGCTATTGATTACCGAGATAGGCCCCCCGAGAGAAATACGTATTTCCCGCAATTGAGGTCACGCCCGTGAAATCCTACAATGGAGTCAGCGCTATTCGTATATTCACTGTTTCTGAGCCCGGCCCTGAGACGGCCGCCATGTGATTCGGAGAATAGCTATGTCTATCAAGAATCGCTTCCGCACGTTCCTGGCAGTATCCATCTGTCTGCTGGCAGTTGCCTCAGTCGCCACCGCTCAATACTCCGGCGGCACGGGAGAACCTAACGATCCGTACCAGATAGCCACCGCCGCCGATCTGATCGCGCTGGGCGAGACGCCCGACGACTACGACAAGCATTTCATCCTGACCGCCAATATCGACCTCGACCCGAATCTCCCCGGGCGAAAGGTGTTCGACAGGGCTGTGATTGCTCCGGACAGAAACGATGCCGAGGCGTCGTTTCAAGGAACCGCCTTCTCTGGTGTCTTTGATGGCAACGGTTACATTATCTCACATCTCACAATCAGAGGCGTGGCCTGCCTGGGCCTGTTCGGGCAATTAGCCACTGGAGCGATGATTTCGAATCTGGACGTGGAAGCGGCGGACGTCAATGGAACCGGTTCATGTGTCGGTGCGCTGGTGGGCAGCAACCACGGCAGTATCGTCGCGAGCCACAGCAGCGCCACGGTGACAGGAGCCAAATTAGTTGGTGGCTTCGTGGGATTCAACGGAGGCAGCATCGCCACAAGCTACAGCAGCGGCGCAGTCAGTGGTGGTGACGACCTGTATGGATATGTCGGTGGCCTCGTGGGCGGAAACGACGGGGGCAGCATCACCACTAGCTACAGCACTTGTGCGGTCGCAGGAGATGGGCATGTCGGTGGCCTCGTGGGCTACAATTCGTCTGGCACCATCACGGCTAGCTACAGCACAGGCATGGTCGGTGGAGATATCTATATCGGGGGCCTTGTAGGTTTCAATTACGGTGGTGGCAATATCACCGCAAGCTACAGTGGTGGCATGGTCAGCGGCAGAAAGTGGGTTGGCGGTCTCGTCGGCTATAACTGGGTCGGCGACGACTCGCGCGGCGTGATTGTCGCAGGCTACAGTACCAGCGAGGTCGGGGGAAACGAGGGCGTCGGTGGTCTCGCAGGCGGCAACAGGGGCTACATCACGAAGTGCTACAGCACCGGCGTGATCAGCGGGAACGTGAATGTTGGCGGTCTGGCGGGGGAGTGCAACACCTGGGGGATCATCACGAACTGCTACTCAATCGCCTCGGTCAGTGGTCTCACTAATGTTACGGGCGGCCTTGTAGGACTGAACCACGGTTATCTTAGGGACTGTTATGCAAGGAATGAGGTCACTGGAAACGAACGCGTGGGTGGACTGGTTGGAATGAATCACCGTGAGGTTACGCGCTGCTACTGCGTTGGCAGTGTAGCTGGGGATCTGGCCGTGGGTGGGCTCGTGGGAAGCAATGTCTTCAGCGATATATCAGAAATTGTCGGGTGCTTTTGGGATGCTCAGACCAGTGGCTCGTCCACCATGTGCGGGCTTGGGATCGGCGATGACGCAGGCGGCAAAACGACGGCTGAGATGCAAAGTTCCCGCACGCTCCTCGACGCAGGCTGGGACTTTGTGGGCGAGACGAACAACGGACTCAACGATGTCTGGAAGATCGTTGAGGGCCAGACGTATCCTCTTCTGTCCTGGCAGAAGTACGGCGGCGGGACCGGTGAGCCCAACGATCCGTACTTGATCTACACAGCCGAGCATTTGAACGCCCTCGGGGCCGATCCGAACGACTACGACAAGCACTTCAAGCTCATGGCGGATATTAGCTTGTCGGGTTATACATATGACAGGGCGGTTATTGCGCCGATTACTCCTGATGCGAATGACAGGTATGTCTGGCGTCAAGGTCCGCGTTTTAGTGGCTCTTTCGATGGTAACAGTCGAATCATTTCACATCTGACGATAAATGGTGACAGTTATCTTGGCCTCTTTGGAGTGTTGGATGTTAGAGCTGAGATTTGTGATGTGAGCCTGGAGGCGGTGGATGTCAACGGGATCGGCCACTCTATCGGTGGCCTGGCAGGCATCAGCATTGCTGATATAACCTCGAGCTGTAGCAACGGTGTAGTCCAAGGAGATTCAAATGTCGGTGGCCTCGTAGGTACTAACTACAAGAATATCAATTACTGCTACAGCACCGGTACGGTCATGGGAAATGAGGATGTTGGCGGTTTGGCGGGTAGGAACGGTAGGTTTAGAAACTTCTATGCTTCGATTGCCACTAGTTTCAGCAGCAGCGAGGTAGAAGGAAAGACATATGTTGGTGGTCTTGTAGGCACAAACAGTAGCGTTTTCGGCGGTGTCTCTATCACTACAAGTTTCAGCACAGGAGGGGTCGTAGGAAGTGAATTCGTTGGAGGTCTTGTTGGCGACAATTCCAGTTTCATCGCCAATTGCTACAGCAACAGTGCAGCTACAGGAGATGAGTGGGTCGGTGGTCTGGTGGGAAATAATAGTGATGGCTATTTCGGCGGCATCGGGAGGAGCTACAGTACCGGCACAGTCATAGGAAGTGTGAATGTCGGCGGCCTGCTGGGATACGACAGCGATGGCCGCATGACTAGGTGTCGTTGGGATATTGAGACCTCGGGACAGACAACCAGCGCTGGAGGCATTGGCAAGACCTCCGCAGAGATGAAGACCGCCACAACCTTCTTAGACGCCGGTTGGGACTTCATCGACGAGACCGTCAACGGCACGGACGACATCTGGTGGATTCTCGAAGGCCAGGACTATCCGCGTCTGTGGTGGGAAGGGGAGGACGAGGAACCGGGCCAGTAGTCCATCAGACCCGGTACATTCATATCAGCATGGCAGCCCAGAAAGAAAGCGGGGCCGGTATGATCCAGCCCCGCCCGATTTCCGTCTCAAAACGCGAATGAAACGTAAGGTTTACCTGAAAACCTCATTCTTGGCCCACTAGGGCGGTGTTGCAGCGGATTGTAGATCTGCTGCAGGGCAAAGGTAATCTGCTCTGTTAAGCGAAGGGGCGCCGCCTCGGTGAGGCGACGCCCCCGGATGGTTTGACTGTGTTTTCCGGCCGCTATTTCTTGGCGGTGATTTTGAAGGTGATGGCGTAGTCGCAGGGTTTGGTTTCGGGCATGGTGATGGTGAGTCCTTGGGCGGTGCGAGACCATTTCAGTCTGGCCCGGCTGCCCAGCAGCTTGACGGACGCGATCTGGCCCGGGTAGAGTTCCGAACCGGTCCCCAGTGCCTTGATGGTCAGCGGCTTGTCGGAGAAGCCCAGACTGATCGCGTAGAGTGTCTTGCCCTGCGTGGTGAAGCGGATGTCCTGGGCGTGATAGCCATCCTTCGGGTCGGTGACGCCGCCAAAGTGTCCGGCCCGGCCTTCGGTTGCGCCTTCGCCATAGATCTTCCAGGGCCGGCTGCCATAGATCGCCTGCCCGTTGACCTTGAGCCACTTGCCCATCTCCAGCAGGACGTTGCGCTGGTTCTCGGGGATCGTGCCATCGGCCATGGGGGAGATGTTCAGCAGCAGGGCGCCGTTCTTGCTGACGATGTCGATCAGGCTGTGCAGCACGACGGGGGTGGGCTTGATCCTGAGGTCCTGCGTGTAGCACCAACTACCCATGCTGATCGTGTCGTCGGTCAGGCAGAAGTTCTCGGTCAGCTTGTCGGAGCGACCCTTCTCGATATCGTGCACACTGACCGTCAGCGGCAGGTCGTTCTGCTTGCGGGTGGTCACGACCTCCTTGCCCCAGCCTTCCGCCCGGTTGTAGTAGTAGGCGAGGTACTCCTTCAAGGTCGGCTCGGGGATCTCCTGTAGCCATGAATCGAACCAGATCAGGTCGGGCTGGTAGTTGTCGATGACCTCCTTGAGCTTGGCCAGCCACATAGCGACGAACTTCTCGCGGGGCATGTACCCATACATGATCGCGTCTTCGCGGTTGTTCAGCAGGGAGGGGAAGTCCTTCTTGACGAACTCGTAATGGCCCGTCCACTTGCCGTCCTTCTCCCACAGGTTGTTGCGGGCGTGGTGAAACGTCGCGACGAACTTCATGTTTCGCTGGCGGATGGCTTTGGCCAGTTCGCCCGTGATGTCGCGCTGGGGGCCTTTGTCCATAGCGTTCCAGGGCGTCACCTCGCTGTCCCACATGGCGAAGCCGTCATGATGCTCGGCGACCGGGCCGGCAAAGCGGGCGCCCGCCTGCTGGAACAGCTTGGCCCATTCGTCGGCGTCGAAGTTCTCCGCCTTGAACATCGGGACGAAATCGGGATAGCCGAACTCGGTGTGCTTGCCCCAGGTCTCGACGTGGTGCTTGTACTCGCGGGCTTTCTGGCGGTGCATGTTGCGGGGGTACCACTCGCTGCCATAGGCCGGGACGCTGTAGACGCCCCAGTGGAAGTAGATCCCGAACTTCGCGTCGCGGAACCACTCGGGCGCCTCGTTGACCTTTTCCAACGATTCCCAGGTGGGTTCGTACACCGTCTTGGCGCATTTCTTCTCGCCCGTGGCGGCGCACCCGGCGCCGAGCAGTAGGGCCAGGCACATCCCGAGGGCGAGCAGTGTACAGAGACGCGACCTGTTGCCATACAACCGTTTCATCATGATTCGACTCCTTTCACTATTGTTCCTGTCCTGTTCCAATCGAGACCACTATTTCTTAGGCAGATGAATCTTCAGTCCATAGGCGAAGTCACAAGGCTTGTCCTTGGGGAACCAGACGCGCAACCCGTCGGGATGGTGTTCCCACTTGATCGGACCGTCATGGCCCAGCAGCGTGACCGAGCGGATCGTGCCGATGCGCTGATTGCCCGGCGCCAGGAACGCCATCTCCACCATCCGCTTGCCCGGCCAGTCGAGCACAAACGCGTAGAGGTATTCGCCCTTGGTCGTGTAACGGATGTCCTTGAACGTGAAGGGCGACTCGATGGTCTTGTGGGGCATCTCGGTCTTGCCTTCGCCGTACAGATACCAGGGGCGCGTCGCGTAGATCCCCTCGCCATTGATAGCGAACCACTCGCCCACGTCCTCCAGAATCCCGGTCGCGGTTTCGTCGAGTGTGCCATCGGCGCGGATGGGGATGTTCAGCAGCATGTTCCCATTCTTGCTGACGATGTCGATGATCTTGTCCACGACCGCGTCCGAGGTCGTATAGGGTGTGTTCTCGTTGTACCCCCACGAGCCGATCGAGTCGTCGGTCTGCCAGGGTTCGTCCAGGATGTGGCTGGCCTTGCCCCGCTCGTAGTCCAGGGTGGTGATCCCATCGGCGTAGAGGCCTTGCCAGGGGCGCTCCTTGACGCACATGACGCCTTCGGGCCGCTGGTTGTAGAAATGCGCGATCACGTCCATACCCGTGCGCCCGGCGTCTTCGCCCCGGAAGGGGACGGCGCAGTCGAAGTACAGATGGTCCGGCTGATAGTCGTCGATCAGTTGCTTGACCCGGCGGGCCCAGTGGTCGCGCCAGGATTTCGGGGGATCGTAGGGCGCCCGCGGATGCGTGCTCTGCCCATCATTGGGCGGATAGAGCCCCTTTCCTCGACCCTGGGCGCCGTCGTAGGGGACGCCTTTCTTGACGCCCTTGGTGTCGGCCTGGTTGGCGACGTTCAGCCAACTGTAGCTGCGCGACAGGTGGGTGGTGACACCAAAACGCAGACCCGCCTTCAAGGTCGCGGCGCGCCACATCCCGATCAGGTCCTTCTTCGGACCCTTCTCGACCGCATTCCAGGCGTGGTGCTTCGAATCCCAGAGATCGAAGTTGTCATGGTGCACGGCGCAGGGACAGAAGTACTTCGCGCCGGCCCGCTTGAACAACGCCAGCAGCGCATCGGGGTCGAACTTCTCCGCTTTCCACTGCGGGACGAAGTCCTGATAGCCATGCTTCGACGGATGGCCGTAATGTTTGAGGTGGTGCGCGTACTCCTTCGTCCCTTCCTCGTACAGCTTCCTGGCGTACCACTCGCCTTGCTGGGCGACCGAATAAGCGCCCCAGTGCAGATAGATCCCGAACTTGGCATCGCGAAACCACTCGGGACATTCGTATTGCTTCAGCGACGCGACAGTGGGCTCAAACTCCCGGCCCGCGCCATTGCTGGCGAGCAGACAAAGAGCCAGCACGAGGGGAGCGACAGTGCCTACGCGCTGTGACTGGAAATATGCCAGCATATCATCCTCTACTTGCTCATATCGAGTTTGCCATTGACGTCGATGCGGAAGGCGTACGCCAGGTCGTCCTGGCCGACACCGTCGGGCATCTGCAGGTACAGGCCCATGCCGTCGCGCCGCCACTTAACGAGTTTGTCGCCATCGATCAACGTGACTGATTCGATCCCACCGGTGGCGATCTTCGTCTGGTTGCTCAGGGTCCAGATGCGCAGCTTGCCGTTCTTCGGATAGCCCAGCACGATCGCATATAGCGTCTTGGCGTCTTTGGAGCGGGTGAAGCGGATGTCGGATCCGTCGCAGTTGATGAACTTCCACGACCTGGCGCGGAGCTTGGTCTCGTCGCCCTCGCCCACGACTTTCCAAGGTCGCGTGGCATAAATGGCTTCGCCATTGGTCTTCAGCCAGATGCCCATCTCGAGCATGACCTTCTTCTGTTCAGGGGGGACCGAGCCATCGGCCTTGGGCGAGAAGTTGAACAGCAGGCCGCCACCGCGCGCGACACGGTCGATCAGCCCATCGATCACCTCGTTGGCGGTCTTGTAGGTCTGGCCCTGGACGTAGCACCAGCCTTTGTAGCTGATCTTCATGTCGTCGATCCAGGGTCGGTCCACCCACGCGAGTCGATCGCGTCCCTCCTCGAATGTCAGTACGCCGTAATCGCGCGGGAAGTTGAAGATCCCGTTCGTGGGCAGTTTGTTGAGCACTTCGACGGGCTTGCCCCATTGGGCGGCCCGGTTGTGGTAGTAGGCCAGCAACTTCAACGCGACCTGCTCGGACGCTGGTTCGTCGCGGAACAGACCCCCATCAAACCAGAGCAGATCGGGTTGGTACTTGTCGATCACCTCACGCACCTTCGCCTGCCACTCGGAAAGGAAGTCCTCGTACTCACCGCCGGCCAGGGTGTTCCAATAGAGATCGCCATATCTCGGATCGGTCAGGTCCCAGCCCTTTTGGCGAATGGCCTGGGCCTTTTCGGCATCGATCCGACCGCCGAACCCGCCAGCAGCGGGCAGGTACCAGTTATATGTGCGGATGTGGTGGAACGTCGCGATGGTCTTGAGCCCCTTGGCCCGCAACGCCTGGACGTAGTCGCCATAGCAGTCGCGCTTGGGACCCATGTTCTTGGCGTTCCACCGGTTGATATCGCTGTCCCAGAGCAGGAACCCATCGTGGTGGACGACCGCCATGCCGGCGTACTTGGCGCCGGTCGCCTTCATCAGCTCCGCCCACTCGGCCGGGTCGTAGTTCACCGCCTTGAACAGCGGCACGAACTGGCGGTATCCGAACTCCTTCGGATCGCCATAGGTCGCGACGTGATGCCTGTGGACGCTGGACTTCTCGTCGTACATCCGCTTGGGATACCACTCGGTCTCGAAGGCCGGGACGCTGTAGACCCCCCAGTGGGTGTAGATCCCAAACTTGGCGTCCTGCAGCCACTCGGGCATCTCGCGGGAACACAGCGATTCCCATGTCGGCTCATAAGCCGCCGCAAGCGCTGACGGACATAACGTGCCTGTCACCAACAAACTGAGGAGAACCGTGCATATGACATGGGTCTTTCTCATGGATCGGTTCCTTTATGTCGGGTTGCAGGTATCCCGTCTTCCCCTGAGTCAGAGCCTCCACGGCGTACGATAGGGCCGGGATCGCAAGGCGTTGGCGCGCTCGTCGCCGATGAATTCTTCCTTGGCCGGGTCCCACTTCAGCTTGCGGCCCAGTTTCATCGTGATATTGCCCAGATGGGCCGGGCTGATGGACCGGTGCGCCACGTCCACGGGCGCCGCGGTGCGCTGCCGACTGATCACGCAGTCGACGAAGTTCTTGTAGTGGTTGTCGCTCTGGTAGAGATGCGTCTCGTCGGGGCCGATGGTCGATTGCCAGATAGACTTGGGCTCCGATCCGCCCAGGGTGACCTGGCCTTTGTCGCCGATGAATCGTACGCCGCCGCCTCGATTCGTTATGGTCATTCGAACGCCGTTAGCGTAGCGACTCTCCAGTTGGAATTCGGTGGCGGTGTTCCAGAGGTCACCCGGCGGGGGGAACTTGCCCTGGCCCTCGATTTCCACTGGGCCGGTCAGTTCGGTGTCCATACCCCAGTGGGCCATGTCGAGGAAGTGGGCGCCCCAGTCGGTGAGTTGGCCGCCGGAGTAGTCGAGGTTCCAGCGGAACGTCCAGTGGCAGCGATCCAGCGAGTAGGGCGCACGCGGCGCCGGGCCCAGCCACCTGTCGTAGTCCAGTTCCTTGGGGACGGGCATGATCTCGGCCGAGCGGCCCTTCCTCGGGTTGCTGTGTCCGCCTGGCAGGCCCACGTGAACGGTGTGGACGCGACCGATGCGACCGTTGCGGACCAGTTCGCACGCGTGCCGGCACCGACTGTCCGAGCGGCGCTGGCTGCCGCACTGAAAGATCCGATCGTAGCGGGCGACCGCCTCGACCATGGCGCGTCCATCGGCGAGGGTCAGACAGAGCGGCTTCTGGCAATAGATGTCCTTGCCCGCCCGCGCGGCGGCGACCACGATGGCGGCGTGCCAGTGGTCGGGCGTCGAGCAGGTCACCGCGTCGATGTCTTGCCGGGCTAGCAGCGTCTGGAAGTCGCCCGTCGTGAAGACGCCTTTGTGGGCGCCCGACCGTCTCTCGGAGGCGTAGCGCTCCTCCACCTTGGCCTTGGCGGGCGCGAGCCCTCGGTGCCAGCCCTGCTCGTAATTCGTACTGCCGCTATCGCAGTCGCACAGCGCGACGACCTGGACCCGGTCGTCGCTCATCAGGCCCATCATGTCGCGGTCGCCTTGCCCGCCGAGACCGATGCAGCCCACAACGATGCGTTCACTCGGCGCCGGGCGGTTGCCCCGTCCGAGGACGGAGGCCGGGACGATGGACGGCGCCATGAGCGCCGCGGCCGACGTCTTGAGAAAACGCCGACGGGTTGTTTGCTTACCGATTGCCATTGTGCTTGCTCCTCACTTGGGGACGATCCAGATGTTTCGGTAGTAGACGGGGTTGCCGTGATGCTGAATGTAGATCGGGCCGGGCGCCGGCGTGATCTTCCCGATGGGCGCCGCGGTCGTCGTGTTGGGCAACGCCTGGTCCTGGTGGACGACCACGCCATTGAGGCGGACCGTTATCCTGGCATGCTCGAGCACCTTGTCGTTGGCGTCGAAGCGGGCCGCGGTGAAATCCACGTCGTAGGTCTGCCACGAAAGGGGGGGCAAGCACATGTTGATTCGCGAAGGGGCGATCGTATAGATCCCACCGCACTCGTTCATGCGTCCGTCCAGGCCGAACGAATCCAAAACCTGCGTTTCGTAGCGGCCCTGGTGGTAGACGCCGCTGTTGCCCCGCCCCTGGCCGCGGACGTAAGGCTTGTAGGGCGTGCGGAACTCCAGGTGCAACTTGTAGTCGCTGAACTTCTCTTTGGTGGTGATGTCAGTGTTGGGCAGCAGGGCGTTCTCCACGCGACCGTTCATCCAGGCCTCGGCGCTGGTCCCGTCAAAGAGGATCACCGCGCCCTGGGGCGCTTTGGCGCCGAGCGTGGGGCTCTTGCGCTCCAGGCGGGGCAGATCGGCGATCCGCGCGCCGTCGCGACGCACCGCGATGTGGCCCTTCTGAATCACGGCCTTGACCGCGCCGTCCTTCGACGTCAGGGATGTGATGTCATCCCGTCGGGCGCCGCTGAGCTTGATCCGCGCTCGCTTACGGTCCCAGCCCAGTCCGGGCAGGCCGCCTTCCAGCAGATAGGCGTCGAATTGACCGTCCCCCAGAGCAACGACCTGGACCGCCCAGGCCTGTCCCTTCTTGTCGAGGCCGTACTCGCCTTGTACGCTGAAATCGGCGTCTTCGGTTACGGCCTTGTTGGGATCGGTCCAGGTGAGATTGGCCTTGTTCGTCTGGGCCGCAACGGTCGCTACGCAGATCCCCACCACGAGGACCGAACAGAGCAAGAGAGTCTTCTTCATGACATCGTTCTCCTTAACACGATTCTCGTGTGACATTCCCATGCCGGCGCGACGCCTCAGAGGGCCGAACCTGTCCCATATTGACTCATCGCATGGCATCGATTGTCAAGTATAGTCCTTTGCCAGGCCCAGCGCATGGCAATTGTTGCCCAAGGGATGACGATTCTTGACTTTTACACGCGACGCCGGCGCGTACCTTGGGATCGCAGGCCTGGGATGTCACAATCGTCTTTTCTGCAGGTTTTTCACTTTTTTCCGCAGTTTCGTTTGCCCCCTCGCTGGGCGGTGTTACAATCCGGCCGGTATGGTTTTTGTTTCGCTGAATGAAAGTGTTTGTATCGGATAGAACAGGAACCTCATAACCGCCCCGTCAGGATATCCGACCATGACTCCCCCCCGTGAGCCCGAGGCCAACCGCCTAACCATCGACCGTTGCCTGGAGCACGTCGATTCCGATCGACAGTGCTACTATCAGCACCTTCTGTTTCATGTGGATGAATACAAGGAGGTGCGGGACGAGATCCACAGTGAATACACGCTGATGGCCAATCGTATCAATTGGCTCCTCGCGTCCCAGACCTTCCTGTTCACCGCCCTGGCCATCGCGACCCCCAAGGAGGCGCTGGGCATTGCGGATCTCTCCCGCAATGCGTTCTGCAAGATCGCGCCGGTCATTGGCCTATGCTCTTGCTGGCTGATCTCCTCGGCCATCGTGGCCAACATCCTGCGCATCTGGGACTGGAAACGCATCCAGCGCGAACTGGTCAAGAAAGCCGAGTACATCACCCCCAAACTACCCCGCGATGGGTTGCCCGGTTTTGGTCTGTTGCCCCCGGTAGGCCTGCCGTTGCTGTTCTTCGCGCTCTGGGGGTACATCCTGTTTCGCGAGATGGATTTCTTCTTCGAGTCCCGCGTGATCATCGCCATCGGCTTCGCCGTGACCGGCGTGCTGTCCGTTTGGTCGTCCGCCTTCTTCTTTTACTGTCTTGATGAGGAAACCATCGGCCGCGTGTTCAAGCGTCCCATCAACGCGATCAAGAACAACAGATACTGGCTGTGTTGCGTTACCATTGTGCTCTTCCTTGGATTACTGTTTTACTCTCTCTTCGCCCCCTAGCCGGTCGTTCCATAGTTTCTACACCACGTTGCCCCCGCATCGTCCGGGAGACGTTGTTGCGGCATAATCGGCCATCAGGTATCGAACCGCCACGGCTTTCCCGTTGCCTTCCCGGCGATTCCCCGCTATGACGTATACGTAGGTTTGGGTAGACTCATGACCTTCGTGGCAATGAGAACGAGCAGGCCGCATGTGTTGTATGTAACATGGAATTTAACCTTGGAAAATGGGGGATGAATGGACTCTGGGTTTCAGCAGGATAAGGCCGGCGCGCTCAACGCGAAATCGCTATTCATACCGAAGGTGTTACTGTCCATACTCGTGGCAATCGCCGCTCTGATAGCCGGCTATTTTTTTGTTCCCAGTTCTCTGTCGTCCAGACGCAGCGTCTTTCCGATTGTCGCCGTCTTTGCCATGATCTTTGCGTTACTTGGCGTGAGCCTGATTGTCGTCGCTACCAGGATACGGGCAGGCAGAACCCTGAAGGCTTTGCTCGTCCTCACCGGGTCCTCGGCCGCGGGGGTCTTGCTCTGCGCCATCCTGCACAATGTCGTCTACGGCCTGCTGATCCACTGCTTTGGCAAGGGTGTCTGGGGCCGCCTGGGCCTGTCGGACGAGCCTGTCTTCTTCCTCTTGGCGCTCGTGGTTTGTCCGATCCTCTTCACGCTTGGGTCGCTCGGCAGCTTTGTCCTGTTGCTCAAGAACTGTCCACCCCGGCCTTTGGCGAATTCACCTGGCTGAACTTCCCCGACGGCGTACAGACGCAAAACCGTGACTCGTGTCCCGGGCAGAGCGGAAATAGGTGTCAGAACAGGGCAATCGCACTCTCTTGTTTGCAGGTCTTTTCGTTCTTCAGCAAGACCGGGCTAGTGCACCGAATCCGGGTGAGGTTTGGGCTTGTCACGAAACCGAAGCAGCTAGAACGTTTGAGCCGACGCTTTGGTGAAGGGCTCCTTCAAAGGGCGTTGATCGTCCTTTTCTGCAAGGCCTTGTCTAAGGAAGAGAGCATAGAGAATCGTGACAGTTGGTAGAGTTTCCCAGTTTAACGCGCAGAAACCTCGTCATTTTCCTTTTCACGGGATTGCTCTGACAAGATCCGCCCTTGACGCGCCGGGATATGGTGGATATGATGTCAATCGATGCATATTTGCGTCCCCGTAGCTCAATTGGATAGAGCGTTGGCCTCCGGAGCCAAAGGTTAGAGGTTCGAATCCTCTCGGGGATATTCTTGTAAGTGTTTTCTAGGCAACATCTTGCGATTCTCCACACTTTTGTCGCTTGGGCCGAAAACGCCGAAAATCGGCCAAGTGGGTCAAAAGTGGGTCAGTCTTGTCACCCTCACCGATGTGAGCGAGCAACTGACCTTGCAGACGCTTGGCCTTCTCGACATCGTCCTCGTTGACGCTGAGATAATACGTCTGTGTGGTGCGCATGTCACTATGTCCGGCCAGTTGCTGGACAACATGGATCGGCAGGTCCCTGGCCCAGTTGGTGATACAGGAGCGGCGCATGTCGTGCAAGGAATAGGATCCGATGTCGGCTCGCCGGCATAGCGTCTTGAAGCGACGCAGCATGTTGTTGACCAGGTCCTGGCCATCACGCCACTGGCCCCGCCCCATCTGGGTGCGATAGTAATCCCATCGCTCTTGCACCATGAAGACATAAGGGCAGCCTTCGACCGCCTGAGAACGCCACGTAGCCAACAAGCCTGTGGCCTGACTGGGCAAGGGAATTGTACGCATCTCGTGATCCTTGGGTTGCCAGGCCTGGACCATATCGCGCCGATCCTTGCGGGTAACGTGCACGGCGCCCTGCTCGAAATCAATGTCTTCCCAGGTGAGGTTGATCATCTCCTGGAGCCGCAAGCCCGTACAGTACAACGTCGTCACAAAGGCCTTCCAGTAGGCATCTGGCGCCAGCTCGTACAGAGACGCAAACTGCTGAGGGCTGCAGTACGGCGGCCGCTTGCGCGTGACCTTGATAGCCGAAAGCGCTCGGCAGGGATTGTCCTCTTCAGCCAAATACCCACGGGCCACCGCAATATTGAAAACGCGTTTGAGCGTCCGCAGTTCGCGATTGGCCGTGCGGTGCAAATATGATTCCCACATAACTCTTTCTATGGCAGTGACATAAGGTCGTCACGGATGAAAGTGTTTGCCTGCTGACAGAGGATTCCGTAGTGTATCTGGACGATGAAACAGAAATTATGGATTACCCTCGCTACGTACCTGGCTTATTGCATCGACAAGGAGCTATACAAGGCGATTGACTACTTGCGAGAACAGGTACGAGTCCTTGTGGAACATCAAGAAAAGCAGGGCAAACGTATTCGGCTGAGC